>Ga0207891_1000013_pt1 | contig 423660 bp, 403 predicted proteins | sample LinPmetageLP50_FD_184061 | JGI IMG/M metagenome (GOLD analysis project Ga0207891, IMG submission 184061) | Marine viral communities from the Pacific Ocean - LP-50 (SPAdes) | ecosystem: Environmental > Aquatic > Marine > Oceanic | place: Pacific Ocean | collected 2011-08-27
GTGCGCTTGGATTAGGCGCTCCGGGCCACTTGGTCACCCCGCCGCAAGCTTGCGCCTGGTCCGGCGATTCCCTTCCCACGATAGATTGGGTTGCATTCCGGCCTGCGCTGGGATGACAGTGCCGGGACAGCCGATTTTCCACCACCCCAACACCTTAAACCCCGCTGGCGTGCATCCCCGCTGTCTCCGGCGCGTCCATTACGGCGCCCACATCAATAGGGGCATAGTCCTCAATATGCGTCTCTGCATAACCGGCGCGCTCGTCGTAACCGCCATCGTAGGCACCAAAAGTCTCGTCATTCCAGGCTTGCAGTCTCTCCATCCGAAGGCGGTCGATCTTGCGGGCGGGTTCCGCTGGCACCAGAACGCGTACGCCCTTTTCATAGCGGCCGATTTCATAGCTGGCGTCAGCATATTCGACGGGCCGTGCCGGGGACGTTTGGACAGGGACATGGGGCATCTTGTATGCGTTCTGCCCGAGCGCATAGCGTTCGACCGGATCTGCGGGTGGCGGGGCGGAAAGACGGGGGTGCATCGACTGTTCGGTGACGTGGCCGAGCGCCAGGCCCGACATCAGCGCCAGCGACACCCCGATTGTCATGTAAGAAAAAATTTCAGCCCGTGTCTTTTTTCGATTCCCCATGCACCAGATACGCGCAGCTTTGCGATCCGTTCCCGGTGGCTTGGGGAATCAGGGCGGGGTAACAGCCATTATGTCGCTCAGGAATGACGGACCTTCCTGCGACGCGAAGGCCTGCCTCTAGGCGCTGGCCAAAATATCGATCACCTTTGACAATTTGTCCCGAACCGCCGCGGCGGCCTGTTTGAGCTGCGGATTATCGATGGCCTGCATCGAGGCAACGGGGTTGATGGCGGCGACTTCTATCTTTCCGTCACCCTGTTGCTGGACCACCAGATTGCAGGGCAGCATCGTTCCGACCTTGTCTTCCAGCTGCAGCGCTTCGTGAGCGAGCTTTGGATTGCAGGCGCCGAGAATGGTGTAGGGTCGGAAATCGACATCGATTTTAGTCTTTAGCGTTTTTTGCACGTCGACGCGGGTCAGCACCCCGAAACCCTCGGTCTTGAGCGCCGCTTCGGTGCGCTCGATCGCTTCGTCGAATGACGTCGCCAATGTTGTGGCCATATAATAGGTCATAAGATTCTCATATTGCTGGTTGCTCAAAAATTCCATCGACAGCTGCCTATTCGGGGCTGGGTGAGGGTTTACCGAACCATCATGGCACGGCAACCCGCCACCTCACGGCTTCACCGCGATTTTCATCACGCCGTCGCGCTGGTTGGCGAACAGGTCATAGGCGGTTTCAATATCGTCGAGCGCGAAATGATGGGTGACCAGCTTGCTGGTATCGACGCGTCCCGATCCGACCACTTCCATCAGCCGGCGCATTCTTTCCTTGCCGCCGGGGCAGAGGGTGGTGACGATTTTATTGTCGCCCAGACCGGCAGAAAAGGCATCGACGGGCAGAGTCAGGTCTTCGGAATAGACGCCGAGCGAGGAGAGTGTCCCGCCGGGGCGCAGGATCCGCAAGGCCCAGTCGAAGGTCCGGGACTTGCCCAACGCCTCGATCGAGACATCGACGCCGCGCCCGTCGGTGATCCGCATGATCTCGTCGATCGGATCGACCTTGTTATAGTCGATGACATGATCGGCACCCATGCTGCGCGACATTTCCATCCGTTCGGGGATGGTTTCCACGGTGATGATATTGGTCGCGCCCATCAGCCTGGCGCCGGCGGTGGCGCACAGGCCGATCGGTCCCTGGGCAAAGATCGCGACGCTGTCGCCGATCCTGATCTTGCCGGACTCGGCGCCACTGAAACCGGTCGAGAGAATGTCCGGGCACATCAACACCTGTTCGTCGGTCAGCCCGTCTGGCACGGGGGCGAGATTGGCGATGGCATCGGGCACGCGCAGATATTCCGCCTGGGCGCCGTCGATGGTATTGCCGAAGCGCCAGCCGCCCATCGCTTTCCAGCCATGGCCGTGCTGGCCACCGCATTGCGAATGGAAACCGCAGAGCGATGCACTGTATGTGCCGGTCGGGGTAATCGCACCCGCGATAACCCGCTGCCCTTCGGAAAAGCCCTCCACCGCAGAGCCGAGCTTTTCGATGATGCCGACTGGTTCGTGGCCGATCGTCAGGCCGCTGGCCACCGGATATTCGCCCTTGAGAATATGGACATCGGTGCCGCAGATCGTAGTGGTGGTAATCCGGATCAGCGCATCAAGCGGGCCAATGTCGGGAATCGGTTTCTCGCCGAGAATGATCTTTCCGGGCTCGATAAAAATCGCGGCTTTCATGTGGTTTTCCATAGGAAGACTCCATCGCAATCATGTCTTATCCGGCAATGTTACGACTGACGGTCACCACCGTCGCTACGCAATATCGCGTAGGTCCGGCGTCACGACTGGCTTGCCAAGCCACCGCACAGGCAATAGGCCAGAACCATGGATTTTGATGACCAACTCCAACGCTATTTCGGCACCGCCGATCTTGCCGCGATTCAGCCCGAGGCAATGGCGGCGGGGATCGAGCATATGCGCGTCGACTTTGGTCTGGAAAAGGATCGCGGGCGGCGCTTTGCCTTATGGGCGGTGCTCTATATGCTCGGCACCCATCTGGATCTGGACAAGGCCTTCGAGGACGAGGCCGACCGCAATTCGGCGCGCGATTTCATGGATATGATGGACCGGGTTCAGGGCGACTGAGCGGGCCGCCCGCTGCGCCAATATCGTCCTCCACCCTTCGCACCAGTCGTGCGTGGACTTTTCCGGGGCGATGTGAAAGGGGTGGCGGCTTGTGAATTAACGGGAGAAGAAGCGTGTCGATGAAGACCCTATTTGATGTCAGTGGCAAAGTTGCCGTGGTAACCGGCGGATCCAGCGGCATCGGCGCGATGATGGCGCGCGGCCTGATCGAGAATGGCGCCAAGGTCTATATCACCGCCCGCAAGGAAGAGCGGCTGATGGCGAAAGCGGCCGAGCTTTCCGAACTGGGCGAGTGTATCGCTATCCCGGCCGATCTGTCCAATGTCGAGGGCATCGAGGCGCTGGTCGCTGCGATCAGCGAGCGCGAGGACAAGATCGATATCTTGATCAACAATGCCGGCGCAAACTGGAGCGCCTCGATCGAGGATTTCCCGGAAAAGGGCTGGGACAAGGTAATGGACATCAACATCAAGTCGATCTTCTTCGCCACCCAGAAATTCCTGCCGCTGCTGAAAGCCTCCGGCACTGCGGACGATCCGGCGCGGATCATCAATATCGCGTCGATCAACGGTATCCGCAATTCGGGCATGCCGACCTATGCCTATACCGCCAGCAAATCCGGCGTGATCAATCTGACCGAACATCTGGCCACCGATCTCGCTGCCTATAATATCAACGTCAACGCGATCGCCCCCGGCTTCTTTCCGAGCAATATGACCAAGCAGATTGTCGAGAATGACGGCATGACCAAAATGGCCATATCCCAGATACCGCGCGGCCGGATGGGCGCGCCGGAAGATATTGCTGGCACAGCCCTCTTTCTGTGCTCGCGCGCATCGTCCTGGATGATCGGCCAGACGCTGGTGCTCGACGGCGGGATGATTTCGCGGCCCTGATCCGGGCTGGCTTGGCAGTGCTTGGGATGATGGTCTGGCGTTGCCCGCTGCGTCCTTCCCTGCCCGCCGGCCTTTCTGTTCAGTAAAGCGCAATACATATATTTTTAAGGCAGGACACGACCGGGGGGTTGCCGTCGACGGGGCGGAACAGCGAAAAGGCCCAGATCATGTCCTGCAAAAATATCGCAACCGCCGGTCTGATCGCCGTGACCTGCTGTCTCTGGTCCGCCAGCGCCGCCGCCGAACCAGCGCCCGATCTCGACACGCCGGAACGGATCAATATTCTCGTGACCTTTGGCGAAGACGAATGTCCGGAGGCGGAAGGCGACGAAATTGTCGTCTGCGCCCAGCGACCCGAATCGGAACGCTATCGCATTCCGCCGGAATTACGCGAAAGCGAAGAGGAACAGGCAGGCGAACAGAGCTGGGCGTCTACAGTCGCCTCGCATGACGAAGCCGCCCGGCCCGGGCGTCCGGGCAGCTGTTCGGTGGTCGGCACGTTCGGCTTTACAGGCTGCCAGGCAGCAATCATGCGGCAGTGGTTCGACGAGCGCCGCACAGAGCAATGAGGGCGCAGGCCCGGCAATAGTAAAACGGGCAAGCAGCCGGACCAATGCCTTGCCCCGCGATTGTATTTTTCATCGCAAACCGCCATGACGGCACGCATGAAAAAAGCCGATATCTTCGAATTCTACTCCCGCCTCGCCGCCGACAATCCGTCGCCGGAGACCGAGCTGAATTACGGCAACACCTATCAGCTGGTGGTCGCGGTGGCCCTGTCGGCGCAGTCGACCGATATCGGCGTCAACAAGGCGACACGGCAACTGTTCGCCGAGGTCAAGACGCCGCAGCAGATGGTCGATCTCGGGCTCGAAGGGCTGAAAGAGCATATCAAGACGATCGGGCTTTATAATACCAAGGCGAAGAATGTGATCGCGCTGTCGCAAATGTTGATCGACGATTTTGGCGGCGAGGTGCCAGCGGATCGCGACGAGCTGGTCAAGCTGCCCGGGGTTGGTCGCAAGACCGCCAATGTCGTGATGAACTGTGCCTTTGGCGCCGAGACTTTCGCGGTCGACACGCATATTTTCCGGGTCGGCAACCGCACCGGCTTGGCACCGGGCAAGACTGTACTGGCGGTGGAGAAGAAGCTGGAGACGCAAACCCCCGCCCCGTTCCGCGTCCACGCCCATCACTGGCTGATCCTGCACGGCCGCTATATCTGCAAGGCGCGCAAGCCGGAATGCTGGCGCTGTCCGGTCGCCGATCTGTGCCGCTTCAAGAAGAAGACACCGGCGCCGGAGGGGTGGAGCGCAGATCCGTAGCATTGCGGATAACATTCAGCTTCGCGAAATGTGACTCCCTGTAAATTGTCAGACAAGATGGAAACCATCCACAGGAGAAGAACATGCGCCTTCAGACCACGATCATCATCGCTTCCGCCCTCGCCGCCGGTAGCGTCGCCTTTGCCGCCGAAAAAGCGTCCGGGGATGACAAATATGAGATCAGGGAGATTGGCGAACCGGAAAGCTGCATCACGCGCTCGAATATCCGCTCGACCGATGTAATCGACGACCAGACCATCGATTTCAAGATGCGCAACGGCGATATCTACCGCAACTCGCTGCCCCATAGATGCAGCGGCCTCGGCTTCGAGGAATCCTTTTCCTACAAGACCTCGACCAACCAGCTGTGCAGCGTCGACATCATCCATGTGCTGGCCCAGACCGGCGGCCGCCTCGACACCCGCGGCGCCTGCGGTCTCGGAAAATTCCAGAAAATCGAGAAAATTCCGAAGGAAGAAAGCGAAGATTAAGCCGCCCGCCGGACGCGATTGCCGGACGCAGAATAATCTATTGGCAAAGCAGCAAATCCGCTGCTAGACGCGCATCCGGCGGAACACCGCCCCGGCACCCGTAGCTCAGCTGGATAGAGCGCTGCCCTCCGAAGGCAGAGGTCACTGGTTCGAATCCAGTCGGGTGCACCATTATTCTATTGCTTCAGGCAGACCACGTAGCTCGAGACGGGGCGGTTCGGTTACACTCTATTCCACGGTGACGACCGAGCAGCGCAAGCAAGGCGATGAAACCGCTGGTTATTGAACCGGTACAACTGCCGGGACGAGCGGTGGTCATTATGCGGGGCGTGATGCGGAACCATCGCGCCTAGGCCGACAGATTCGGCGAAACCCAGCTCATTGAACAATTTTCCGTTGGTCACCGCAGAATCAGCCATAGAAAAACCTCTCTTCAACAATCTGGCCCTCGCGCACTGTATAAGTGGCAATTTCGCTGAAAGGCTGGCGTATGCCGGTGGCATGGCGGTTGATTTCCATGTCTATGAAAAGTGCAAACTGGTCGCCGGTGATGAACGGGCCGTCGATAAGGAGCTCGCTGATCGCATTGGCTTCCAGCCAGTTGGCTAATCTCGCCAGTGCTGCCGGCTTGCCAATCGCAATAACCGGATCGGATTTTTCGGTTTGGTTGGGTTCCAGTGCGACAATGTCACTGGCCCAGTATTTCTCTGCCGCCGCCAGAATCTCGCCGGCTGCCATCATCGTGATATAGTCATTCGCAATCTCGGCAAGGCTTTGCATGGTCTTATCCCCGGCATGATTGAGGGATAGTCCGGCGAATGACGGGTCGCATATCATCCGCCGGACGGGTGTCGGATCTATCGCGGATCGCGGCATGACGACCGCTTCCCTTTTAGTCCGGCCAACATTATTTGCGGATTGTATATTCCTGCATGGTTATTGTTCCCATGACCTTGCGGAACTTCGCACGATTGCCGGATTCGGCGTCGAGCTGGGCATTGGATCTTGTGTCAAAGGCTTCCCATTCCTTGTTGCGCCGTTCCATTTCTGCGCCGCTGGGCCAGGACGGAAAGGTCTGGCTGAGATAGAGATGCGGTTCGCCGTCCCGCCGGTCGTTATTGGAGTAGATATTATAGCCGGAAATCCATCCTTTCGATATTGCGAATTCCTGGTTTTTCGCCCATTCTCCGGCCAGAAACTTGGCGTAGGCCATGGAGCCGCCATCCTCGACATAAATGCCGGTCAAACTGGTATAGTCACCAGCCACCAGCGGAAACTCATCAGCGATGGCCGGGGCCGCCAGCATCATCGGTGAGGCGATCAGAACGGCGGTCGCCATCGCCATATTTTTCATCAATTTCATTCTTCTTCTCCTGTTATTTGCCGCCCCGGTTTTGAGGCAGCGTCTTCAAAAACCGGGTTCGCTCAGGCAATCATCCCTTGCGGTAAGGTTGCGCTTTCGTCTGCGGGCTGCACGGCGCCCTTGCCGTCGCGATCAGTGAGACTTTCCATCCGCCCGAAACCGGCAAGCAGGCAGATGGCAATTCCAGCAGCAATGGAGATAGTGGCGACCAGGAACGATGTGTCGTAGCCGTAATTGTCGATGATCTGGCCATGTGTTCCGGCGCTGAATGATCTGACCAGATTGGGGATAGCCATGAACAGCGCATATTGACCGGCGGCGACAGCAGGATTGGTCAGGTTCATCATCCATGCAAAAAACAGCGCCGCTGTTCCGCCAAAAGCGCCCCAGAATATGGTCAGATAGGCTTGCATCGCAAGCGTTCCGAAATCATTTGGCAGAGCGAAATGGGCGGCCAGATTGGTCAGCAGCATCATCCCGGTAAAAGCAATAAACATGTTTCTTGCGCCGTTCCGGCTGACAAGCGGCCCCATGAGAAGCATCACCGCCATCACCATCACAAAGCCGGTAATCGAGTAGAAACTGCTGTAATATTCGCTGCTCCAGCCCAGCTCGGCGACACTGAAGCTCGGCCCGAAAACATCGGCCAGACCAGCGCTAGAGACTATCGCTCCGGCGCCCAAAAGAAATAGCGCAGTGCGCCAGCGAAAGAGACCGGCCAAAACCTGGCGGATTATGGGCAGCCACGCTTCCGCGCCACGTGACAGATTCTCCGGCGACGCATCCCCTGACGTCCATGGCAGCAACCGTTCTCCCGGACGCTCGCGGAGCAAAGTGACCACGACGGTCAGTATGAGAATCAAAAGCGCGCATGACACCATAGCCAGCGCGACCCCGCCATATACGAGTATGAAGCTCGCCAGGGCTGCCGTTGCGGATATTCCGATCATCTGGCCACCGCACATGAAGGCATTGGTCTGTTCGCGTTCTTCCTCGGGCACCAGATCAATCGCCATGCCGTCAATGGCGACATCGTTAAACGCGGCGCACAAGTTCAACGCAAAGCCAAGGCCGGCAAGCAACATGATGTCGGATGCGCCGGGCGCCAGCGCAGCGGCGGCGAGAAATATGATCAGCATGATCGTTTGCGATCCGATAATCCAGGCCCGCATCCGGCCCATCGGGCGGTAACAGAAACGGTCCATCAGCAGCCCGCTCACCAGTTTCAGCGACCAGGGCAAAAACACGATGGCAATGAGTGTGCCGACCTCAGCCGTGCTCGCTCCATTGGCGGCAAGCCACGCCGGAATTGCTGTTATCATCAGCCCGATCGGAATGCCCTGCGATATGTAAAACAGGAAAAAAGCCCAGAGGCGCAGGCGCCGGTTTTCGGAAAGCGCGGGGAGCCTTGTCAAAGCGATCATCTGGCCGCTTCCTTTCGCACTGGTTCATGGTTGGTGCTGTGCATTACTGTCCCCCGCTTGCTGCAGACACAGCTCTCCCGCTGGCGGGACCGATGGTTTTCGGAACCGTCCGATTGCTTCAACTTGTCTGCGATTTCAGTGCGCTATCGATGCGCCCGAATGTAACTTGAGGTCAACAGCGCTACCGTCAAAAAAACGTCAATAGCGACTTACTGTCCTGTGGCGGGGGCCGGAATCAGATCCGGCCAGCCGTATTTTTCCCATGCTGTGACCAGACCGATGCGATCGGCAAAAGCCATGAAGTCGGGGTGGAGGCGGGTCTGGCGGATGGGTTCGACGTCTGCCCACAGCGACATCAGACCGACCATATTCGGCGGGGTGATCTGCTTTCCCAGGGTTTTGAATACCATCGCCGCATTGCCGATCCAGATCGCCGGCCAGACAATGGTCGGGTCACCCGGGTCGGGGAAGGTGGCGTGCATCATTTCCAGAAGCTGGCAATATTGCTGCCGGTCTTCCTCCTTGCCGCTATGAATACCCTTGGCAGCAAGCAGCCAGTAGGCATCCATCGCCTCGGTCGTCATTGGCGCGGTTCCCGCTGGCGAAAATATAACGCTGTTCATCAGCAAGCGGCATTTCTGATATTGTCTGACCGCCAGATCATGGTCGCCTGTTGCTGCCGTGGCCGCAGCCAGATGCAGCGATGGCTGGCCAAGGTCGGCCATCCGCTGCCCGGCATCGATCGCAGCGCTGAAATTGCCGAGGTTGAGATGGGCCACACACAACATCGCGTAATTCCGGCCATCGACAGGGTCCTGATCAATCGCGGCCTCGATATAGGGCAGACCTTCCGCGGTTCGCCCGCAATAAAGCAGGAACGATCCCAGACGCATGGCCACGGCCGGATTTTCCGGTTCGAGCTCATAAGCCTTGAACGCCAGATCCAGAGCTCCGACGGCGTCATTCACGGTCCATTGATACAGGCCAAGCATAGCATAGGCATGGCCCTGACCGGGCGCGAGTTCGATCGCTTTCCTTGCACATTCGGCCATGCGCCGTGCTTCCCCCAATTTATCGAGGCAGGGGGTGTAGACGGCGGTATAGACATGGGCTTCGGCAAGCGCGGTCCAGCATTCGGCAAATTCCGGTTCCAGTTCCAGCGCCTGCTCGAGCAACTGGATCGCGGTGTCGAGCACCCCCTCCCCGATGGCTCTGCGCGTGAGCGATCTGCCTTGCAAATAGAGACCGTAAGCTTCCTTGTTCTCCGTCATCCGGCGGATAGCGGGCGCGGCGAAATCCAGATCAAGCGCATTGCCCAATTCCCTGGTTACCTGGCGGGCCACCTGGGCGCGGGTGGCAAAGATATCATCCTCCGTGCCGTCATAGCTGTAGCTCCAGCTCTCGAAGCCGGTTTGTCCGTCGATCAGGCGCACGCTGATCCGAACATTGCTGTCCTGTCGCTGCACCGATCCCTCGACCAGATGCGACACGTGCAATTGGTTGGCTATTTCCGGCAGGGACAGATCGGTCTGTTTGAACTGGAAGGACGATGTCCGGCCGGCGACCAGCAGTTGCGGGACCTGACCCAGAGCGGTGATCAGTTCATCGACGATACCGTCAGCAAAATAGCCCTGGTTATCCTTGCTGTCGAGCGACGCAAACGGCAATATGGCCAGGCGTGTCCGGCCGCTTTGCCGGTTCGCCATGATGACCCGGGAGGAGGCTGGGTGCCGAACCATCCATGCGTCGAGCAACCGGTCATGATCGGCCGGATTTCGTTTTGCTTTCAGATCAGCCAAAGCGTCACTGATTTTCATCTGCAGTCGCATTTCGACCGTCTGTCGGCGTTCGGATAGCCATTCCTCGAATGCTTCACCAAATTCCAGCCGGTCCAGTATCCGCTGGCCGCCGACGTCTATAAGCAAGTTTGTCGCCTGCGGCCACCGGCCCTCGGCCAGCGCCTCCTCCAGATCTTCGAGATCGGACCGCACGTTGTCTGCTTTCAGGCGGATCCGGCTGCGCGAGACATGCAGCAAATCACAATGGGCCACTGCCAGCAGCTTCCTCAAATCGAGTAAAGATTGCCGTAAACTTGCGCGTGCCTGTGCCTCAAACCGCCCCGGCCATAAAATCCTGCTCAGAGTATCGCGCTCAATCGGCTCATCCGGTGCGAGGCAAAGCATCGCGAGCAGAGCCCGCGCGCGTCGATTGGAGATGACGATTTCTGCGCCGTCAGGAGTCCTAAGCTGGAAGCTGCCAAAAAGCGAAACGCGCACTGCTGCCGATGGTTTCGATGTTAAATCTTGCTCCGTTTCAAAACCCGACACGCCATGCCCCCCGCATTATCGCAGCATGAACGTGAAATGGAGCCGGTGCAATAATTCAATAAACAGCTCCGGCGCCTCTCGTTCACGAGAATGGCAGTTATATGGAGCACAGTCGGATCATATTATGTGGCTGCATAACGTCAGCTATTGCAACCGAAGCCGCGATTACAGCAGCTCGATATTTATTGTCCTCTAACCAAATTGACGGTCACAAAACGGACAGTCTACCGACAGCCCAACTGAGGACAGTTACATTTATGCTTGCAACTACAGTGATAATCAGATTTTGCTGGAAAACGGTTTATTCCCGCACCTCTACAGAAATTTCCCAATGATTTGAGTGCCCGTTATTATCCAGTCGGGTGCACCAATATTTGTGCCATTTCTTGAGTTAGAGCTACTTGGAACTCCGGTGGTTCTCCGGTGTAATCACGGAGAACATCGGGAGTCGGGTTGCTCAAAACAGCTGTCCTTGGCGTGAAGAACATTCTGGCTTTTCGACACAATGCGATCAGGCCGCGATCGAAATTCGAGCGACCGTCTGCTTCGCGCACAATTATCGTTGGTCCCAACGCCGAAGTTTCTTCCTGACAGTCGCCTCTGCCTGCAATCGCTCCGATTCAAGCCTAGATCGATTTTCAGCTGTCAGACTTTTCTCTATTTAATGAGAGAATCCCGAAAACAGTCTTCGAAAATATCCAGCCCCTCATGGATCAGCGCGTCCGAGATCGTCAGCGCCGGCAGGAACCTGAAGACGTTGCCACGCACGCCGCAGGTCAAGGCAATCAGTCCCTTCTGATAGGCCGCCGTCACTACGGTTTTTGTCAGGATCGCGTCTGGCAAGTTGGCATCGCCATTTTCCACCAGTTCAACCGCGATCATAGCGCCGCGATCGCAGCGCACATCGCCAATCCGATCGGGAAATTCTGCCTGCAGCGCAAGCAAGCGTTCGCCAAAGACCTGGCCGATATGGACCGATGTCTCGACAAGGCCTTCCTCTTCTATCACATCAAGCACGGCGAGCGCCGCAGCACAGCCAATCGGTGATCCGGCATAGGTGCCACCCAGGCCGCCCGGTTCAGGTGCATCCATAACTTCCTGTTTCCCGATCACCGCCGCCAACGGGAAGCCGCCCGCCAGACCTTTGGCAACGGTCATCAGGTCCGCTTCCACTGCCGCATGCTCGGCGGCAAAAAATTTTCCGGTACGGGCAAAGCCGGTCTGGATCTCATCGAATATCAACAGGATGCCATGCTCGTCGCAAATCTGCCGAAGCGCCTGTAGAAACGCGTCCGGAGCCGGATAAAATCCGCCCTCGCCCTGCACCGGCTCGACGATTATCGCGGCACAATCGCGCGGCTCGATATCGGTCCTGAACAGGATCTCCAGCGCACGTAGCGAGTCTTCCATACTGATTCCGTGATAGGGAACCGGGAAGGGCGCGCGGTAAATTTCGCCGGGAAACGGGCCAAAGCGATTTTTGTAGGGCGTCACTTTGCCGGTCAGGCCCAGGGTCATCATCGTCCGTCCATGATAGCCGCCGTCAAACGCTATGACACCGCGCCGGCCCGTATGGGCTCGCGCAATCTTGATAGCATTTTCCACGGCCTCTGCGCCGGTTGTCACGAACATGCTCTTCTTGGGGCTGTCGCCCGGCGCACATTCGTTCAACCGCTCGGCGAGCATCACGGCGCTATCATAGGGGGTGACCATCACGCATGTGTGGCTGAACCGCTCGAGTTGCTCGGTCACCGCGACATGGATCTTCGGATGCATGTGACCGGTGTTACAGACCGCGATTCCGGCTCCGAAATCGATATAGCGCTGACCTTCGACATCCCAGATTTCCGATCCCCGGGCACGATCAACGTAAATCGGCGCAGCATTGCCTTCTCCTCTGGCGATGGCCGCATTCTTGCGCGCCTGCCATGCGGCGTTGTCGGTCACTTCACTAGAGCTTTCCATTTTGGCTGATATGTTCATTCCGCAATGCCTCCCAAGCACAGATATTTGATTTCCAGATAGTCCTCGAGCCCGTATTTCGAGCCTTCCCGGCCAATACCGGACTGTTTGACGCCGCCGAATGGTGCCGCTGCTGACGAGACGATCCCCTGATTGATTCCGACCATGCCATATTCCAGCGCTTCGCCAACGCGCCAGACCCGGCCGATGTCGCGGCTGTAAAAATAGGCGGCCAGACCATAAGGTGTGTCGTTGGCCAGAGCGATGACCTCCGCTTCGCTATCGAAGGGAATCAGCGTCGCGACGGGACCGAATATTTCGCTCCGCGCGATTTCCATGTCATTGCTGACCTTGTCGAGGATTGTCGGCTCGAAGAACAGACCACCAGCTTCATGGCGATCGCCGCCAAGCAAAACCTGCGCGCCTGCACTGCGGGCACTCGCCACCAGCTTTTCGACCTTCTCGACGGCTGCGATATTGATCAGCGGGCCAATATCATTTCCGGCGCAGTCACCCGGCCCGACCTTCATCCGCTTCACGCGTTCGACCAGCTTCCGTGTCACTTCAGAGTGAACCGAGCGATGCACAAAAATGCGGTTTGCGCACACACAGGTCTGTCCGGCATTGCGGAATTTGGATGCCATCAACCCTTCCATCGCCGCGTCGATATCGGCATCATCAAAAATGATGAACGGCGCGTTTCCGCCGAGTTCGAGTGATGCTTTCTTGATTGTCGGAGCGCATTGTTCCAGCAATGTCCGGCCAACTTCGGTCGATCCGGTAAAGGACAGTTTCCGCACGATTGGGCTGGATGTCAGGGCTTCACCGACTTCCGCCGCGCCGCTTGTCGGCACTATGTTCAGAACGCCGGGCGGGATACCCGCCTGTTCGGCCAATGCCGCAATCGCCAGCGCGGAAAGCGGTGTGTCTTCGGCGGGTTTTGCCACCATCGTGCAGCCGGCTGCGAGCGCCGCCGCGACCTTGCGCATCAACATGGCATTGGGGAAATTCCAGGGCGTTATCGCGGCGCAGACACCGATTGGCTGTTTCACGACAACCGCACGCACATCGCCGGAAGCATGCGGGATGACATCGCCGTAAACGCGCTTTGCTTCTTCGGCATACCATTCGAGATAGCTCGCGCCATAGCGGATTTCGCCGACGGCCTCTGCCAGCGGCTTGCCCATCTCGGCGGTCAATATATTGGCGAGCTCATTTTCATGGGCGAGCATCAAGGCATGCCATGCCATCAGCTTCTCGGCACGCACGGCCGCAGTGAGCGCTGACCAAGGGCCAAAAGCCCTGTCTGCCGCGGCAATGGCCCGTTCGGTATCAGCCGTCCCGCAATCTGCAACGGATGCAATTTCGGTTCCGTCGGCGGGATTGTAGACGGCAAAGCTCTTGCCACTGGCAGCGGCAATCCATTCGCCGTCGATGTAAGCGTCATGCTTGAGATAGGCGCTAGAAATCATGTTCCAAGATGCTCCGGATGGTACCAAAAATGCGTTTTGCCGCTTTGGGGTGGGCAGTGACAGCGCCAGTTGGCACCAAAATATGGTGCCAGAATCCGTCGGTCATTTTCGGTCCAATATTGCCGCCGGGACCAGCATGACCGCCATGCTGAGAACGAGCAGCACAAAGACAGCATAAAGCATGTCCGCATAGGAAAAGCCCGCAGCCAGCATTTGCCCCACCACCAGCGGCCCGGAAGCCAGGCCGACTTTCGAACCAAAGCCAGCCGCCGCCGCCGTGCGCCCGGCCTTGTCGAACTGGGCCGCCATGCCGAGCAGATAGGCCATGACCATTCCCCAGGTAATGCCGGTGCCGCAATTCGCCAGCAGATACATCACCGGATTGGCGCTCCACAAAAAGGCAGCGGTACCGAGCAGGGTCAGCAGCATCACGATAGCGAGGGGCCAGAAACGGCCGAACCTGACACCCATGAAAATGACAACCAGCGGTCCGGCAAGAGCAACCCAGGTGGCCAGACCGAGAGCGGTGGACACATAATCCCGCTCAAGACCGTAATCGATGCCGAGCCCGATGATATAGGCGAGAAGTCCCATATTGGCCGCCTGAAACAGGAAGATCGCAACGAGCGTAAGCAACAATGGTTTCCAGTTTATCGGGCCGGCAGTGGTTTTGCCGCGGCCTTCATTCGCCGGATAGCGGTCCAGAAACGGCAGCATGAACAGGGTGGCCAGGCTGAACAGGATAAGCGCGATAAACAGCACCGACGCGCCATATATCGGCACCAGCCGCGGCAGTGTCATGACACCGAGACCGCCGAGGCCGAATTGCACGAACAGCAATATGCCGAATGTCCGGTCCGGATTCGCCACGCGGGCTATCACCCCATAGGACAGGCCGACCAGCAAGCCCCCGGCGATGCCGTGCAGCAACCGAATCCCGATCATTGCCATTGGTGACACAATCGCCATCGAAGCCAGATCAATCGCGATCAACGCCAGTAACAGGCCCGTCGCAAAATAGCGCCAGGACACACGCTTGATGAGAAATATGGCGACCAGTGCGCCGAGCGCCGCACCGTAGATATTGGCGGCGGCCACATTCCCCGCCTGGCTGTCGGTAAAGCCCAGACCGTTTTTCAGCCCGTCAACGATCGCTGCCATGATATTGACGTAAAACAGGCCGGCCGTCGCCAGAAAGGACAGCATGATACCGGCCAGCACGCCATCGGGCGGTGCGGTCGGCCAACGCCGTGCGATATTCTGAGGCTCAACCATATTGATTACTCGCAAAAGGGGTGGAGGCGGTTGGAGGCTCTGGCGGCGTTGCGCCAGGCAAAGGCGCCGCCGTCGCTGACATAATAATAAACCGGCCCGTTCGGCATCAGCGCAGCCGACAAGCCGCCATAGCCGGAAAGAGCCGGAATCCAGACGTCACCCTTGCAACCGAGAGCAGAGCCGGCATTCCAGGCCCAGAAACTGCTCTGGTAACGCTGCGCGTCGATCACGGCCCGGAGCCCTCGATTTTGGGGATCACGCTGGAGCGCTGCGTTCAGCATTTTTTTGTCCAGAACCGGTTCGCCATTGATGGTCCCGCCGCGCTGCAGAAACGTGGTGACCAGCGCGATATCGTTGCGCAACAAGGTCATGCCCCATCCGCTGAACGGCTGCCGTTCGGAATCATAAGTTCTGCGGATGGTCATGATCAGCGGACTCATGCCCAGTTCGCGCCACATCGGCTCGAGCAGATCAGCATAATAATCGGCGGCAGGATTGCCGGTCTTTTTGCGCAGAAACGCGTTGATGGCGATCCCGAGAATATAGGTATCGCCGGTCCGGTAAACGAATTTTTCTCCCGGCTCCTGTTGACGATCGAACGCGGTGCAGGCGGTCTTTATCTTTTCAGCATGGCTGTAGGCGAGAAAGAGGCTGCGCATGTCCGCCGATTGCTCGTCCACCTCGTGCCCGTCCGAATTGTAAACACCGGTGGCCATGTTCAGCGCATCGGCAAAGGTGACTCCGCGCCAGCGCGCTCCGGTACAGGCAGATACATGATCCGAGATCAGGGACTGCATCGCGCCGGGATGCAATTTTTCCAGTCGCATCGCGCCAATGCCGGCGGCCAGCGACTTGGCCCAGGAATAAGAAGGCAGCACCAGTGAATCGCAATAGAGATAGCTGCCGAAACGCGTCTCGCACCCGCCGGTATAATGGATGCCGTCCGCGATATAGCCGAATGCCGTCATCGCATCGGGTGCCACTTCTTCCTCGGACCCGAACATATCTGCGACATCGGACGGCAGGCTATCGATCGACCGCATCTCCAGTCTCGCCGCTTTCTCCGCATGATAGGCTGTCACCACATCTTCCGAATGCGCTATCGGCTGCGGAACATAAGTGACCGGCATAGCGCCCCATGCATCGAACTGCGTATAGGCGCAGGTTTCCGACCCGATCTGATAGACGAAATGCGATATTGTGCCTTCGCTATCGAAACGAAAACTTGCCAGACCATTGTGAATGCAATTGGCGTTGCGCTCCATCAGCGCGAATGGCAGCACCGCTCGCGTCATGCCCTTGTCGGCCGGGTCATCCCAGACTTTCCCGGGCGCGAAAATCCATTCCCAGTCCGGATGGCTGCCGGCAATCGGCGTCCGCACCAGCGGGACCAGTTCATCATCAATTTGCAAAAGGTCGATTGCGAATGGCGGCAATGTCCTGATGCTCTGGCTGCTCGCAGCATAGTCGAAATCGTCTTTCAGCAGCGTGTAGTGCGACATCGCTGCGCCAGCGGAACGTAACCGTCCGGAAAAATGGTGAGTCGGCTGCGTGGCATCGCCGGGCCGGTTGAAGGCATCAGTCGAAAAAGGCCGGTCCGGCGTCGTGCCGCGATCGAAGGATTGAGCCGGGATGATGATCGAAAGATCACCGGGCGACGGCCTTGCAACTACCCTGATATTGTCGACCCAGCAAATGTCATTGTCCGCGTTACCGGCCATTCGAACGCCGATATACCCTCTTTCCGTGCCAGTCTGGATATCGACGGTACCGCTTACGGGATGCAGCGACAGCCCGTCATCCCTGCCGTCCTCGATGCGGCCAATTTCATACCAGCTTTGCCCGTCTGGCGAGAATTCGATCAGGCAATTGTCATTCCTCTCCAGACCGCTCGCGGCAAAAGACGCGGCAATTCCTATCCGGCTCACACCGGACAGAGCAATGCTGCGCACCGCCGCAGCATCGCGCACAAGCTGCAGTGACGAATTATCCGCATATGTCGTGATTTGCGCTGAACCGCGTCCGGGCGTGATCGCCCAGTCACCGATATTCTGTTCAAAATTTTCGGCCAGCAATTCCTGTGCATGGGCCGGCGCCACCGGCAATATTATCATCACCATGACGAACGACATAACGATGGCCAAGCGCGGAATAATCATGCGTTCAACACCTTCACCAAAGGAGCGAGCTGGTGTTCATAGACTTTCCACTTGCCGACCGAAGACGAGTAAATGGGCTGACGAACCTGAGCCGCGCTTGCGGTAGCCGAAGGACTTTTGTTCTGGTGGAAGGCCAGGCAATCCGGATGCCACTCCAGCCCCAAAGCCGAAACCAGCTTGCGGCTTTCTTCTTCCTGACGGGTGACCAGCTGCTGATAATGCACGTTGATGATTTTTCCGGGCAGGACGGCTTCCCAATGCGCCATCAGCCGGTCCTTGGCGCAGATATAGCGACCGATGTCCTCCAGATCGTAGGAAAAGGGATAGCCCATGCGGAACAGCGTCTTGTACATGGCATAGCCGACATCCATCGGGTCGCGGACAAGATTGATGATCCTGGCCGCAGGCATGGTCTTGGCAATCAGGCCGATATAAAGAAAATTCAACGGTGTTTTGTCGATGATATACGGGCTGTCGGGCAATCGCTGTGTTGTCGAATTCCGGTAGGCCTGCGCCAATTGTTTCGGGTCTATCGCCGCTGAACGCCGGACCAGCTCTTCCTTGCTCTTGGCGCCCGCACACAAACGGGTGATAGCCAAGGCCAGATCGTTCACTTCACCGACACTGTTCACTTCTGGATGGCTGCTCAGGATGCGATCAACCAGCGTCGTTCCGGACCGTGGCAGGCCAAGAATGAAAATTGCGCCTTCCCCGTTCGAACCGTCACCGGATCCGGCGAAGTAATCCTTGTCGAAAACGGCGGCGATATCTTCCATAGTCGAGATATCATCCTCGACCCGATAAGCCATCTGGCGACGACGGGCACCTGCTCCGCGGGACAAATAAGCGAATGACCGGTCATATTCGCCGATATCTTCCAGTTCCTTGGCCAAGGCATAGCAAAGCTGGATTTCACCGGCGACGTTGCCTGAAACTTTGGACAAACGCGCTATCAGATCGTCAATATGATTATCGTCAATCGTCTGCCTTCGGACGGTCGCCCGGTTATAACAAGCGTCATAATCACCCGGCGCAGCTTCGATCAGCTGGTCGAGCAGTGATTCTGCGGAATCCATTTCCCCGACGGCGATTTCGGCTGACGCAAAATTATATAAGATTGCCGGGTCATCCGGCGCCAGAACGCGCGCTTTCGCCAGCGTTTCACGGGCAGCGGCATGATCGCCCAGCTGCGTCTCCATTTCGGCGATCCGGCCAAGCAACCCCGCATTCTGCCTGGCTTGGCGTTTGGCTGTTTCGAGCTGGACCCGGGCTTCAACAATTTCGCCCAGTGCGCTGAGCGCTTCGACGCGCATCAACTGCGCTGCCATATCACCGGGTTCGGCTTTCAGCACCCGATCAACATGCGCAAGCATGCCATCCCAGTCATTGCGCATCTGATGCGCACGACTGGTAATCAGCAATGCTTCCCGATGCCCGGGTGCTTCCTTCAACAGCGCAGCGCAGATAGTTTCTGCGGCTTGCGGCTGGCGTTGACGAAGCAGACGGTCGGCCTCCTGGAGGCGACGCTGGAAATCGGGGTTCATACGCATCGGGTGGTTGAGGCGACCATTATGTGAATCATGCAGGCCGCCTCCTCTCAGAACGTATAGGTTGCCGAAACGCCGATTGTCCGGGGAAGCGAGATCAGCTGCTTGTTGGCATTGCCGAAATAGCCACTCGTCGGTGCGGTTCCCATATAGGCTTCGGTGAATACACCCGTGATACCCTCTTCGTTAAAGATATTCTTCATCCATAGCGAGCCGGTCAGATTCTCGTTGGAAAGCGACACCACCGCATTCCAGAGCGAGAAGCCCTCTAGCGGAACATTGAATGTCGGAGATACGCCGACCCCGTTGCGCGAGCTTGACTGATAATTGCCGTCCAGCCGGGTATAGAGCGACCAGCTGTCCGAAATTGGTGCGGTATAGTCGACCGCCCAGTTCAACATATGTTTGGGCGCGCCAGGCAGGCGGGCACCGTCAACCGCTATCGGCGTAACCGCGTTGTCGGGAGCGAAGAAATCTGAGGTCAGTTCCGCATCCGTATAGGTATAACCGAGAGTGTAATGGACGCGATCCCCGATATAGCCGTCAACCTGAGCCTCAAGCCCCATCGTTCTGGCGGAATCCCCGTTCTGGACTGCGAAGAAGCCCCAATTGGTTGTCGCCGTGTTGAGCTGCGGGTCCTTCCAGTCGACATAATAGAGGCTGAGATCATAAACGATGCCGGCTTTCTGTCCCTTCACGCCGATTTCATAATTGACAACATTGTCCGCCTCATATGTCTGCCAGTTCGGATTTTCGGCAAAAGTACCCGTCAATGGAACGGCATTGGTACCGCCGCGCCGGTACCCTTCCGATATTGTGGCATATAGTCGGTCACGCTGGCCAAATTGCCAGGAGATATTGCCCTTGAACAGCACGTCATTTTCGCTGGTCTCGAAGAAAGCCGTCGTCGGCGCGAACACACCGGTGAAGAGCGGCAGGTCGATGAAGGTGGTGTTTTCCGACTTATTGTCGAAATAGCGCACGCCACCGGTCAGATCCAGCGTGTCTGTGGCATGCCAGGTCAACTCGCCATATACCGCCAATTCCTCGAATTTTTCGTCTCTGCGATAGTCGAAATCCTTGTCGCCGGTAACGAACGCCGCGAAGGCCGGGAAGGCCGCATCATACCAGCGCTTGAATCCGCGCAAATAGCTTTGCTGTGTCGACTGGGTTTTCTGGTCGCGATAGAAACCACCGACGATGAAGTCGAGTGGCCCGTCGGTATCCGACACCAGCCGCAGTTCCTGGACAAAAGCTTCGTCGGCATAGCCGCGAACCGCCGAGGCCATTGGCCGTGGATAATTGTAATAGAAGCCCAGAAATCCGGCTTGGGCATAAAATCCGGTATTCTCGCTGACGCTTTCACCCTCACGGTCATAATAGGATGAAGACGAGGTAAGGGTCGCAAAGCCCAGATCCACATTGATTTCCAGCGCGCCCATATCGTCATTGCTTTGCGCTGGTTCCAGCTGGACCGCACCCTGCTCATAGCGCTCGTAGGGCCGTCCGAAACCGTCGCTGTTGACCGTCTGCGCGCGGCGGCCACCGACATCATCGTCCTGATGCGTATACAGCGCCTTGACGCTGACCGTGTCGCTCGGTTCCCACAACAGTGTCGCGCGAACCATCCATTGCTCTACCGTATCAGCGTCCTTCGCGACGCGATATTGGGCCTCGGGCGCAAGAACGCCGTTGGGCGCGACAGGTATGCCGTCGGCATCGAGTTCGTAGACGTTCACATAGTCGGTAATGCCGGGGTAATCGGCCCAGCTGCCGACAACGCGGAGCGCCATCGTGTCACCCAGCGGCACATTGAGCACGCCATCGAGCGTATAGCCGAACTTGCTCGTTCCATCGACGTTCGACAGCGAACCGCTGATCGAGCCACCAAATTCGCCCAGTACCGGATTGCGGGTAATATAACGGACCGTGCCACCGAGCGCCCCGGAACCGTAAAGCGTACCTTGTGGCCCGCGCAACACTTCGACCCGTTCGAGGTCGCGAAGCAGGAAGTTGGCAAAAATCGGTGTGTCGTTGATATAGGTCGAGACCGACGCGACCGATGATACCGAATAATCGCCAAGACCATTTCCGTCGACGTTCAGACCGCGAATACGAACCTGGTTAACGGTACCGGCGCTGCGCGCGCCCCGGTCAACGACACCCACGCCGGGAACGGAGCGAAGCAATTCGGCGCTGTCGAACGTTTTGGCAGCTTCGATTGTATCGCCGCTGATCGCAGAGATATTATACGGTACGTCGATGATGCTTTCCTCGCGCCGCGTTGCGGTCACGACAATGACATTGCGTTCCTGCGTTGCGCCATCTTTCGCCACTTCCTGCCCGTCTGCCTGCGCCAGAGCTACATCAGGCAGGCACAGGGTCAAAGCTGTGCCGCTCAATAACGACATCATCACCCATTTACGTTTCACATTCCCGGTCATTGTCAAATTCTCCCTCGTTCGAATATTTTTACCAAGCCATTTCTGGCGATCTTCTGTGCGTTAATTCAATTTCCTGAAGTCTCGTCGACAGACTTCGACAGACCGGCATTTTGCGATTCCGGCAGGCGCAATTCCCCGAGTCCGCCCATCGCCTGCTGCCGGGCTTCCCTGCTTTCGTGCAAAGGGAAACGCGCCGGCGCATCGCGAAAGCTTTTCAGCACCTGGCCCAGACCATGCCATCCCCGCTCGCGCGCACGCCGGACCTGCTCGAAATCGATCTCAAAGGCCGAAACCTCCCTCTCCGTGCCACATTCGTGGAGAAGTTCACCGCCGGGGCCATAGAATACCGAACGGCCGTTGCCCTGCTCGCCAGCGACATTCACGTCGATAAAATAGCATTGGTTGACCGCGGCATTGGCGCGCGCGATCGAAAGCTCGACATCGCGGTCTATAGTATTGGTCATGGTCGGCAATATGATGGCTTCCGCGCCCATTCCGGCCAATGTCCGCATCGCCTCCGGGAACCACATGTCGTAACATATCGCGATCCCGATCCGTCCGGCACCCGGTACATCGAACACCACTGGCTCAACACCCGATGCAATGTCTTTTTCATAGGGCAGAAAGGGAAACATCTTGTCATAGCGGGCAACGATCTCGCCCTGCGGATCAATCACCAGCGACGTGTTGAAAATTTTATCGCCGCGCGCTTCAAATTGAGATCCCGGTATCAGCCACTTGCCGGTTTCGCGTGCAATTTTCCTGAATCTCTGTTCGGTTGGCCCGCCTGCCGGTTCAGCATTTTTCGGGCTGGCGCCGTGAACCGCCAGCTCGCCGCAAACCATCATGTCCACCCACGGAAATCGCTTGGCAATCGACCGAAACTCGGTGTCGAGCAGATCGATATTATTGTCCTTGCCGCCGGCAAGTTGAATGGAGGCTATTCCCAATGTCGACATAAGGGCTTTCTGCGATCAGGCGAACCTCTCAAGACGGACGGTTCGCTTATCCATCCCTAGTGACTACAGAATTTTGACAATTGCATTAGGTCCAGTTCACAACCTTTTGTAGTGCCAGTTTTGGCACCGGCCGGTTGCAATCACAATTGTGGCGGGACGATAAGGGCCGTATCAACCGTCCGGCCATCCTCATCCAGCCAGGACAGGATATCGCCCTCGATCCTGATGGGAAAACTCGCTGCTTCACCATAAGCCCAGCGATCCCACTGGCGGAACCAGCGGTCGCCCTCGATCCACCACTTGCCGGTATCACGGTCCTCATTGGCATATCCGGCCCTGCCGACCAGCTGTCCCTCGTTCAGAACCTCGATCGTACACGGCTCACCATATACGGTTTTATACAATAATGTCAGACTGGGAATCAGGCTGTTCAGCGCGCCATTGTCCAGTCTGGATTGCTCTCCGCCAGCGTGTATCTTCTCTCCGTCGTTCAGCTCCCGCATGATCTTTGACAACAATTCCACGCCGGGTCGGATGCTGTTTTTCGGAAGGCTGGTAATTCCCAGACGAAACATATTCTTATGCCCGGTCTGGTGAGCAAAATAGTCGACGACCGGCTCGATCAGCATGCCCTGTGCTTGCGCCGCTTGCACCAGACGATCGGCGTCGAGCCTTTCAGGTCCGCTAACCCAATAAGCGGTGCCGCCGTCAACCGGCGGAATAGCAATGGATTCTGGACGATAGTGGTTCAGCGCATCCCGCAGTTCAATCAAGCGTTCCTCACATGTCCGGTTCAGCCGCCCGAGCATGGCATCATAATGGCCGAGAGACAGGAAGAAGGCCGCCGTTCGCTGGTTGTTCGGAGATGGCCGCTTTGTGGTCAGGCCGCGGAGACGCCGTGCAGCGGCAATAACGTCGGCAGGGCCGACCAGATAACCGATCCGGATGCCCGGAGACAGCAATTTGGAGAGGGCCGATACATAGAGGACGCGCTCACCACCGGCCATCGCGCGCAAAGCCGGCAAAGCATCGCGAAGATAGTTCATTTCGCACTCGAAATCGTCTTCGATGATCAGCAGATCGTGTTTCTGCGCTGCGGCAAGCAACGCCTCGCGGCGCGGCATCGACAGGGTCACGCCGGTCGGACGCTGACGGCTCGGCGTAACATGGACCAGATCGCATTCCCCTATGGTATCACTGACAACCAGACCTTCTTCATCCACTTCCAGATATTGCGTGTCGGCACCACGAAGACCGATAAGTTCGCGCATCGAGGGCAGCCCCGGTTCTTCCATTCCGATCGAAACGCCGGGTCTGGCAAAAAGCTCGGTCAGCAAATGCAACGCCTGTTGCTCACCGGCGGTAATAAGAATCTCATCGGGCTGCGCGCTTATGCCGCGACGGGGAAGCAATTTGGTTCGGATCTCCTCGACCAGCATCTCATCATCGGAATCGCCATTGTCGATCGACCATTTGTCGATTTCCTGGACGCCCAGCGCAAACCGGCTGGCTTCGCGCCATTCGGCCACCGGGAAGAGCGAGCGGTCATAACGCCCGTCGATGAACGGATAGCGATATTTTTGCCAGTCAGGAGGGCAGCGAAACCCACCCGCAGCGCCAACCTGGGCGCGAATCATGCCGCGGGCAAAGGAAACCGTTCCATCATCACTACCCGCGTTGGCGACGACGGTCGCAACCTTGGTCACTGGCGCAGGATTATCGGCCACGAAAAACCCGCTACGCTCTCGCGCAACCAAATGACCCTCGGCCACGAGCTGTTGATAGGCGAGCGAAGTGGTGTTGCGGGAAACGCCGATCTCGCCGGCAAGCTTTCTCGAGGACGGAAGCTTTCTGCCCGGCGTCAGAACCGAAGCGTTGATCGCCTCAATGATGCGCGTACGAAGCTGAGCCTGCAGAGACAAGCTGCTCCCCGGGTCGAGCCGCAACAGTAACGCGATTGATTTTGAGTTGGACGATTTTTTAATCATGGAACAAGCGCTCGGCCGAAATGAGGATGGGACATCTTGGTTTCAAGAAGTTTCCGTTCAGCCTCGTCATAGAAACAAAAGCGGATAATGAAAATCATTGGTCAGTGATGGGGGACATACTATACGCATCCGATAGTCACGCAGCGTCGGCTCGCCGTTGTGGAGACCCTATCCAGCCGCGGCAGTTATAACCGGTGAAATTCGCCGTCCGATAATCGACACGATCGCGTCTATTACAGAAACCCCGGTTTCGCTCCAGAGAGCCGGGAAGAGCCGGAGTCGGTTTCGAATTCGTCAATATAGCTCCTATCAACAATAATAGTGCCTCCGTATTCTATCAAGTAACGGTGGCGGCCTGTTGTCTGACTTACTGGCTGTTTATTTTGTTAGGGCATTTTTGCTAGGCGCAAAATATTTACAGTCAGATACCTTCCTACCAAGCGCAAAAGCGCACCAAAAATTGAGGAGGGATATCGGAATGGCGAAAACCGCTTTGCGTGCAGATTTACTTTATGGAACATCCATCGTGGCGGCCATGTTGGCAGCGCCGACAGCGGCTTATGGACAGGAGGCAGCGGCGGGCACCGGTGCTCAGGCACAAAGCGGTTCCGTTGCAATCCAGCCCGGCAACAGTCTCGTTCCATCGATCTTGAATCAGGCCGCTGTCGACTCAGCCGACTCGCCCGAAGCGGAAATCAGGGAACAGTCCGGCGGACTTCAGGCGATCGTCGTGACGGCCCGTCGGCGCGAGGAAACGGTCCAGTCGATTCCGGTGTCGGTCCAGGCGATCACCGCCGAGGAAATCCAGCAGCGCGACCTGTCGAGCCTCGAAAAAATTGCCGCAGCGACTCCGAACTTCACCATTGCCCGCGCCTCCAATGGCGCCGGCGCCCAGCTCACCCTGCGCGGGATCGGCTCGTCGGCCACCTCTATCGGGATCGAGCAGTCGGTCGCGATCGTCGTCGACAGCGTTTATTACGGCCAGGGCCGGATCATCAACGAGGGGTTTTTCGACCTTGCCCGGGTCGAGGTGCTGAAAGGGCCGCAGTCTCTGTTCTTTGGCAAGAATGCGACCGCTGGCGTGATTTCCCTGACCACAGCCGATCCGGGCCTGGATCCGGAATATATCGGCCGGGTCGGCTATGAATTTGCCGCCGAACGCGCCTTTGCCGAAGCGATTATCTCGGAACCGCTGACCGACACGCTGGGCGTGCGGGTGGCCGTTCGCGGCTCGCGCATGTGGGGCGGCTATTATAAAAATCAGCAGCAGACGATCGACTATCCGACGCTGGATGTCGCCACCGGCGTCACCAACCCGCACACTGCCGCACCGGCGGCAACGGAAGCACCGCAGGAGCGCGAGCTGATCGGCCGGGTGACGCTGAAATATGAACCGGACGATCGCCTGACCGCGAAGCTCAAGGTCTCCGGCAGCTATAACCGCACGGTCGGCAATGGCTGGAACTATGTCGCCACCAATTGCCCGACGGGCCAGACCGCCAATGCTCCCAATTATCCGTGCGACGGCGGCTTCGTCACGCACCAGAATGATTTTCCGCTCGACATTGCGCAGGACTATCCCTTCGCACGCGATGACGGCGGGCTGTATAATAAATATAAAAGCTGGGCGGCGACCGGTTCGCTCGAATATGCGCTCGACAATGTGACGATCAGCTCGATCACCAATTATAACTGGAACAATAACAAATTTGCCTGCGACTGCGACTTTCTGAGCGCTGGCGTGTGGGCGACGGAAAATGCCACCTATCACGCTTTCAGCCAGGAATTGCGCGCGCTGACCGATTTCGACGCACCAGTGAACCTGATGGTCGGCGCCCTGTACCAGAAGACCAAGCGCAACTTCTACCAGGCGGTGATGTTCGCCAATCTGGAAGATTCGACCGCTTCCGCGCAGAACCGTTATGTCGCCTATTCCAAAGAGTCAGAAACCGAAGGCGAGACGCTGTCCGGCTATGGCCAGGCAATGTGGCAGATCACGCCGACGCTGGAAGCCACAGGCGGCGTTCGCTATATTCATGAAACCAAGGAAAGCAGCTTCCGCCAGCCTTATGTCAATACCGGGCTGCAGGGGCTTTTCCTGCCGGCAAGCGCGGCGGTAAACGGCACGATCTACGGCGACCAGACGTTCAACGACTGGTCACCGGATTTTACCCTGCGGTGGAAGCCGGCCGACGATATCATGCTTTACGGAGCCTATCGGGTGGCCTATAAATCGGGCGGCTTTTCGAACAGCGCAATCAACTCGGCCCTGTCTCCCGATCCCGAAGGCGATCTCACCTTCAACCCGGAAAAGGGCAAGGGCTATGAAATCGGCATCAAGTCCAATCTGGTCGACAACCAGCTGCAGGCCAATCTGACCTATTATAATTATAAATATACCGATCTGCAGGTCGACTTTTTCAACAGCGCGATCTTTGCCTATATCACCTATAATGCAGGCAGCGCCCGCAGCGAAGGCGTCGAGCTGGAGCTGGAATATGCGCCTTACTCGATCCCTGGCCTCCGCTTGCGCGGCAATCTGAACTATAATGAAGCGCGCTACGAGGACTTCATCGCCCCCTGCTATGGTGGCCAGTCGATCGCTGCGGGCTGTTCGCTGGTTGTCGGTGGCGTGCCGTCGCAGGATCTCAGCGGCAGCGCCACTTCGGCGGCGCCGGACTGGACCGGTACCATCGGCGTATCCTACGAAACCGAACTGTCGTCCGATCTGAAATTCGGCACCAATGTCGATATGCGCTATAGCGACTCCTATATCTCGTCGAGCTTCGGTGATCCGGGCACCACGCAGTCCTCCTATGCCATTCTCGATGCGGGTCTGCGCATCGGAGCGGCGGACGACCGCTGGCAGCTGGCGCTGATCGGTAAGAACCTCACCAATAAATTCTACTTCACCGGTGGTGGTACGGCCCCTTCGACGGGCTCGGGAACCGGAACGGCGGCAGCGATACCGGGCGATAATATCGGCTATGGCGCCTTCCCGCGGACGGTGACCCTGCAGGGCACGGTGCGTTTCTAAACGGCAAGTGGACACAGGCACGGCGGTCTTTGCGGATCGCCATGCCGCTTCAAAAGGAGACTGGATCATGACCTCAGCTGCAAACCGATCTACGACATCGCCCTCCCGCGAGCAGCGCATCTCCGACATGCTCGACAAGCAGGACTGCACCGAACTGGTGCATCGCATGGCGCGGGCGATCGACCGCTGTGACGCCGAGCTGGTCGATCAGCTGTTCCATCCCGACGCAACGGATGACCACGGCAGCTACAAGGGCAGCGCCAGGGAATTCACCCCCTGGGTGATGGAAGTCCTTTCCGGCATGCACCGCACCCAGCATATGGTCGGCAATGTCCTGATCCAGCTGGACGGCGATACCGCTTATGGTGAAAGCTATTTCATCGCTCATCACGCGATTCCCGCCGAGGACGGCAGCGACAATTTCATGATTGCCGCCGGTCGCTATCTCGACCGTTTCGAACGCCGCGACGGCGAATGGCGCATGGCCCATCGCGGTGCGGTCTATGACTGGAGCAGCATCAGCCCGTCGACCGACATCTGGGACCGCGGCAACATGCCCGAATACAGTTTCGGTGCGCGCGGCGAGGAAGACCCCTCCTACGCCCATTTCGACCGCTAGCCCGACTATATTATTATAAGCCGAAAACAGGAAATTTTTAGGAGAGAGCCCATGTCCAAAGTCATCAGTGAAGACCGGTCCGATGCAACCCTCAAGGCCACGACCGACAAATTGCGCGACCCTGAATTCCGCAATACTCCGATCACGCCGGATCGTTATTATTCGAAAGAGTGGGCTGACAAGGAATGGGAAAAAATCTGGACCAAAACGTGGCAGATCGCCGGGGTTGCCGACCAGCTGCAAAAGGCCGGTGACTGGATCACCGCCGATTTCGGACCGGAAACGATCGTCTGTATCCGCGGCGAGGATGGCGAGACGCGCGCTTTCTACAATGTCTGCCAGCATCGCGGCATGCCGCTGGTCAAAGGTGAACAGGGCAATGCCCGGGGCAAAAGACTGACCTGCCCCTACCATGGCTGGGCCTATGAATTTACCGGCAATCTCAAGGCCGTGCCCGACGAGGCCGACTTTTTGCAGGGCTCTCCCTGCGGCAAGCTCAATCTCAAGCCTGTGCAGTGCACGGTCTGGGCCGGTTTCATCTGGATCAACATGGACGAGAATGCCGTGCCGCTGCGCGAATATCTCGGACCGATTGCCGAGCAGATCGAAACCTATCCGATGGACAAGATGAAGCGGACCCACTGGGTCACGGTCGAGGGCAATTTCAACTGGAAGCTGATCCAGGACAATTTCAACGAAAGCTATCACGTACCCTTCGTCCATCCGCAGACCAAGTTCGTGATGGAATATTCGCATCATCACTGCCAGTTCGACCTCTATCCGCAGGGCCATGCGCATATGATCATGCCGGGCGCCGGACCGACCAAAACGCTGCGCGGCGGCGAGAAGGAAACGCTCGAACAACTTGCCGAGGAAATCCAGTTCTGGGGCCTTGATCCGGACGACTACCGCAACGGCAAGACTGGTGAAATCCGGGCGGCGCTGCAAAAGGCGAAGCGGGAACTGGGCGCGGAGAAAGGCTTCGATTTTTCCAGCTATCAGGATTCGCAGCTCACCGACCACTGGCATTATACGATCTTCCCGAACCTGTCGTTCAGCCTCAAGCCGGACGGCAATATTTGGCTGCGCGCGCGGCCGCACGAGAGCGATCCGGAAAAATGCTATTTTGACATGTGGTATATGACGCTCTTTCCCGAGGGCACCGACCGCTATTATTCGCAGAGCATGGCCGAGTGGGTCGACACGTCCGTGCCGGCGCCCCACGTACAGGGCACCGTGGAAGAAGTCTCGATGGGCCCGGGCATTGATCAGGATGTCGAGGTCTGGGAAGTCCAGCAGCGCGGACTGCACTCGCGCGGCTACGAGCGTGACTATCTCGCCTGGCAGGAACGGCGGGTTCGTTTCTTCCACGAAAATCTTGAAAGCTGGATGGCGAAATAGGCCGACGGAAACAATGACGCACCGGCAGGGCCAGGGTCTTCGCCGGTGCGGATCGGGCAACGCGAACGGCTAGCCTTTCTTCGCGATGCCCTCCGCCAATATCCCATTGGCAATATCGGCAATCTGGACCGCCGATTTCTCTTCACTCCAGATCCCGTAGCGCATGCCGAGGAAAACATTCATCCCCATGATCGCCCAGGCATGAGCCTCCTCCAGTCCACCGCGAAAATCGCCGGCGGCCGTGCCCTCCTGCAGCCGTTCATAGATACGCGTTGCCGTTTCTTCATAATGTGAACGGTAGCTTTGCGGGTCGACAAATTCGGATTCGTCGATGATCCGGTAGATTTCCTTGTGCTCGCGAGCAAAGTTCATGAACGCCTCGAGCGCCATCTTCTCCCGTTCGAGCGCGTCCTGCCATTCGGTCATTGCACCCGCGGCATGGCTTTTCACCCGCATGCTCATATCCTTGACCAGCGCGCTGAACAGCTCGTCCTTTGAATCGAAATAGGTGTAAAAACTGCCGAGCGCGGTGCCGGCCCGTTGCGTGATTCCGGTGATCGAGGCTTCGTGAAAGCCCTTCTCGCCAAATTCCAGCGCCGCCGCGTCGAGCAATTTGCGCTTGGTCTTCAACCCGCGCGCGGTGCGCGGCTGTTTGTCTTTAGACTCAGTATGTTCGGTATATTCAGTGGCCATAATGTCACGGCTAACCGCATTTTACCGGATAAGCAAATTTCTAAGTTGAATAATGGTTCAACTTTCAATATAGGCCCGGCAACGACCTGGAAATGCCAGGCATATATTCAAGGAGGATGCTTTCATGAAATTTCAGCACACCGTTAGCTATGCAGCGATCATCACAGGTCTGGCGGGCGGGCTAATCGCTCCTGCCGCGGCCAATGCCCAGACATCCGAATCGGCCACTCAAGGCGGCGATGATGGCGTCATTATCGTCACAGCCCGCCGCCGCGAAGAGCGACTGGTCGACGTTCCGCTCTCCATCACATCGATCAGCGGCGACGAACTTGCCGCCACCGGCGTTCAGGATATTACCGAAATTGGCCAGGACGTTCCGAACCTGACACTGGAAGTTTCGCGGGGAACCAACACCACCCTAACCGCCTTCATCCGTGGCGTCGGTCAGCAGGATCCGGTTGCGGGCTTTGAAGCCGGTGTCGGCCTCTATGTCGACGATGTCTATCTCAACCGGCCGCAGGCTTCGGTTCTGGATATCTATGATGTCGAGCGGATCGAAGTGCTGCGCGGACCGCAGGGCACGCTCTACGGGCGCAACACCATTGGCGGCGCGATCAAATATGTTTCCAAGCGCCTGCCGGATGATGTGGCGGTCAAGATCCGCGGCACCTATGGCTCTTATGACCAGGCAGACCTGGTGGTAACCGCTTCCGCGCCGATCACCGACAATCTGCGCATCGGCGCCAGCGGCGCCCGGCTCAGCCGCGGCGGCTTCGGCGACAATCTGGTGCAGCCGGGTGTCGAAAATTATAACAAGGATGTCTGGGCCGCACGCGGCAGCATGGAATATGAAAATGACGGTTTCTTTGTCCGTCTGTCCGGCGACTATGTTCGCGATGAGAGCGACCCGCGTCAGGGCCATCGTCTGATCCCGAGCCTGCTGACCGGCGCGCCGGTTCTGGATGATGTCTATGATACCAGGGCGGGACTGACCGTACCCGAGCAACTGGTCGAAGCTTATGGCGGCGCGTTGTTGATCGAAGCGCCTGTGTCGGACAATATCACCCTGAAAAGCATTACCGCTTACCGGAAAGACAGTTCTGCTTCCAATATCGACTTTGACAGCTTGCCTTCGGCGGATCTTGACGTCCCGGTCATCTATAAAAATGACCAGCTCAGTCAGGAATTCCAGATTCTCTACGAGAGCGACAAGCTTAACGGCGTGCTCGGTGCCTATTATCTCGATGCCAGCGCATTCAATGTCTTCGACGTTCTATTGGGAACAACCGGCACTCTTATCGGCTTGCCCGGTCTCAATGCCCAGACACTCGGCGATGTCGATACCAAAACCTGGTCGATATTCGGTGATTTCACTTATGATGTTTCCGATCATCTGAGTCTGTCGGTTGGCGGTCGCTACACCAGTGACAAGCGCAGCTCGCGGATTTTGCGGACTACGTTCATCAGCGGTTTGTCCGACCAGTTTGACGGTTCCGGCATTCCGATTGCGGTGACCTCCGACTTTTCCGGCAGCGATACCTTCAAGGAATTTACCCCGCGTGCCTCGGTCAGCTGGAAGCCGGATGAGAATAACAATATCTACTTCACCTATTCGCGCGGCTTCAAGGGCGGTGGATTCGATCCGCGTGGCCAGACCAGCGCGACACCGGACTTTAATCTCGACGGCACGGTTTCCGCTGCTGAAATTTTCGACTTCCTGCAGTTCGATCCGGAAACCGTCGACAGCTATGAACTGGGCTGGAAAAGCTCGTTGCTCGACAACCGCCTGAACATCAGCGTCGCCGTGTTCAAAGGCGACTATAAGGATGTCCAGATACCGGGCTCGGTCGGAGTCGATACAACAGGCGATGGTATCAATGACAGCTTTGCCGGCATTACCTCCAACGCAGCCAGCGCCGACGTCAACGGTTTTGAATTTGAAGGCCGGGCACTGGTCGGCAAGGATTTTGCCGGAGCCGGCAGCCGCTTCAACTTTCACTGGGCCATCGGCTATCTCGATGCGAAATATAATACGTTCATCGATGCATTCGGCAATGATGTCGCCGACCAGCGCGTGTTCCAGAACACCCCGGAATGGACTGGCAGCGTCGGTTTCAATCTTGGCGTACCTGTCGCCAGCGGGATATTGAACCTCAACAGTTCGATTGCCTTCCGCAGCGATGCCAGCCAGTTTGAATCACCCAATCCGTTCCTCGACCAGGACGGCTTCTCGCTGGTCGATGCCAGCCTTGTCTATAATGACGACAGCGACCGCTTTACGATCGGCGTGCACGGCAAGAATCTGTTCGACAAGCGCTACAAGGTTGCAGGCTATAATTTTGTAGCCGGTGGTCAGAATGGTGCACCGTTCGTGTCGACCCTGGGGCTGGAAGGCACTTTGACAGGCTTTTTCGGCGATCCACGGCGGATCTTTGTTACCGGCGAGGTCCGGTTCTAGGACGGAAAATTATGGCTGAAGACAATCGGCAGGCGGCGTCGGCATCATCCGGTCCGCCTGCCTATCGCGACCATGTCTACCGCAGCGCAGACAACCGGCTGGACCTTTATGCCCGCCTCTATGACGGGGACGGTCCACCGCTGCTGCTGATGCACGGGCTCACCCGGAACAGCGGTGATTTCGAAGCGCTGGCCGAACATCTGGCCGGCAAATATAAACTGATCGTCCCCGACCAGCGCGGTCGCGGACGGTCAGACTATGACCCCGATCCGGAAAATTACACGCCCGCCGTTTATGTCGAGGATATGTTTGCGCTGGTTGACGGGCTGAAGCTCGAAAATATGGGCTTGATCGGCACGTCGATGGGCGGGCTGATGGCGATGATGATGGCGGCCAGAACGCCGGACCGTTTCAACAGCCTGATACTGAACGATATCGGCCCGGCGGTGGAAGCAAGCGGCCTCGCCCGGATCCAGTCTTATGTCGGCCAGCCGGCGGTCTTTGACAGCTGGAAGCAGGCCGCCGACCATTGTCAGGCGGTGCAGAGCGACAATATGATTGGCTTTGCCGCGCAGGACTGGATGGCCTTTGCCCGGCACACTTGCGAAGAAACCCCCGGGGGCAAAATCCGCTTCGCCTATGATCCGGCCATTTCGACGGGCCTGTCGGGCAGCGAACAGACCGTTGTCCCGCCGGACCTCTGGCCGATATGGGATACGTTGTCCGCCCTTCCCGTGCTAGTCATTCGCGGCGCGTTGTCAGATATCCTTTCCCCCGCTACCGTTGCCGAGATGAAACGCCAGCATCCCAATCATTTCAGTGCTGTGGATATCAAAGATCGCGGCCACACACCGATGCTGGACGAACCAGATGCGCTGGCAGCGATCGACCGCTTCTATGCGGACCTCGGCAATTAGATCCCGGAGCAGCAAAGCATGAAAAGCCGGACGACCTCACCCAATATCGCGCTCGGCATGTTGCTGCTCGTCTATATTTTCAATTTCGTCGACCGGCAGATCCTGGCGATTCTCGCGGGGCCGATTCAGGACGATCTGGGCCTCAGCGACACCCAGATGGGGCTGCTCGGCGGCATTGCCTTTGCGCTGCTCTATTCGACGCTCGCCGTGCCGCTCGCATGGGTTGCGGACAAGACTAGCCGCAGCTGGGTTATCACCGTTTCGCTGGCGGTGTGGAGCGGTTTTACCGCGCTGACCGGACTGGCGCAGGGTTTCTGGTCGATCTTCTTGGCACGGCTGGGCGTCGGCATCGGCGAAGCAGGCGGCGTTGCGCCATCCTACGCCCTGATCTCCGACCATTTCCCGAGCGAGAAGCGGGCGCGGGCCCTATCCATCTATTCGCTTGGAATTCCGTTGGGATCGGCCACCGGGGTTATCGCGGGCGGTTATATTGCCGCCACCGTCGACTGGCGTCTGGCCTTTTTTGTCGTCGGGCTTACCGGCGTGCTGATCGCGCCCTTGTTCAAATATTTCGTCCGCGACAAGGTTAAAGCGCCGGTATCTGCCGACCAAACTATGTCCCCTTACAGCTTCAAGGGGACCGTGGTTCTGCTGGCGAGAAAGAAGGCTTTCTGGTTTCTCGCCTTTGGCGCGGCTTCCAGTTCGATGCTTGGCTATGGCATTGCCTTCTGGTTGCCCAGCTTGCTGCAGCGCAGCTTTGGCCTGAGCCTGATCGACACCTCGCTGTTCTTTGGCGCGATCCTGCTGATCGGCGGCGTCGCCGGCGTATTGGGCGGCGGCATGATCGGCGACTGGCTGGGGCGGAAAGACAAAGCGGCTTACGGGCTGGTTCCAGCGGCGGCTTTCCTGCTTGCAGTGCCGCTGTTCGCCGCCGGTATCATGAGCGGCTCGGCGACGCTCGCCTTCATTCTGTTCCTGATCCCGCAGGCGCTGGCCTATTTCTGGCTCGGACCTGTCTTATCAGCGGTCCAGCATCTGGTTCCGGCGGATGCACGGGCTACGGCTTCGGCGCTGTTCCTGCTGATCAACAATCTGATCGGTATCGGCGGCGGGATATTCTTCCTCGGTGCGCTGTCCGACAGTCTGGCACCAATCTACGGAGAAGACGGTCTGCGCTACTCGATGCTCTATTCGCTGGTCTTCTATGTCATCGCAGCAGCGCTGATGGCGCTCGCAGCCAAGCCGCTGCGCAGCGAGTGGATCGCAGAAGGCTGATCGGTCAGGCTCGACAGCCTCGTTTCTAGTTCCTCAGTCGGCCATGATCGCATTATGTTTCAGCGTCTGTTTTTCCAGAGCCGCTTCAAATGCTTTTTCCAGCCTGGCCATCATCGCCGGAAAGCCCTGGCGATCGACAAAGGCCAGCGGATCCCCGGCCTTCTGACGCTCCCGCTTTTCTGCCAAGCCGGAAAATTCGGGGTGATTGGTCAGGAAGATATCGGGAATCCAGTCCTTGGTCATCGCAAATGTCTTGCGGTAATCCGCGACTATTCCTGGGTATTGCGGTGGTCCGACCAGCCGGTTGGCAGCGACCGTCGCCGAACAGAAAATTAGCGCCTGATAGGTTTCACCGCCCTGCATGACCGGCATGATCCAGGTCGTGCAGCCACGGCTGTGGCCCGGCGTGATATGCGCGGTGAGGGTTACATCGCCCAGCTTCAGTTGCTCACCATCTGCAATGATCCGGTCGACCTCGACCGGCGGTGCATTCATCGCGCTGTCATCCTCGGAACCCAGATAGAAGCCGCCTTCGAGCGCGGAGCGGTCTCCTTCGCTCGCAACCACTTTCGCACCGGTCAGAGCTTTCAATTCGGCAAGACCGCCGCTGTGATCCAGATGGGCGTGGCTGTTGAGCAGGATTTTTACGTCCTTGGGATCAAAGCCGAGCTCGCGGATCGCGTCGGCGACATATTGCCCCTCGCCCGGCATCCCGCCGTCAATCACGATATGACCGGCATCGGTGGGGATAAAATACATGCCGAGCCCCTCGGTTCCGACAAAATACAGACCCTTCTTGCCGCTGCCGATGATTTGATAGGGTTCGACGGCGGCGTACCAGCTGGGGAAGTTTTGCTGCCAGTCAAACTGTTCCGGAATCTCGTCATCAACCAGATTGGCGATGCTATCCAGCGGCTCTGTATCAGGCCTGCCTGTTTCGGGCGGGGCCACAGCTGCATCCTGCTCCACCGGGGCACAAGCCACCAGCGTTCCTGCCATTAATCCCGCTATCCAGCGCATATCTCTCTCCTCCGTTGCATCACTTGCTAATGGGCAAAAGATGAATGCGCAATGTCCGCGCTACCGGTCGAAAAACTGCACCGTTTCCTTGTCCATCGGGAACATCAGCTCGATCCGTGTCTCTCCCGCCTTTATATCCTGCACCGAGCCGAATTGGGCGATCGCCGAGAAAAGCGACAGACGATTTTCACCGACACGGAATATCGTCGGGATCACCGCCTGGTTGAGATTGATCGATGCCATGTCGACCTTGCGCACCCGTTCATGCGACGCCAGCCGTGCCGCCAGTGCGGACAGTTGTTCGTCGCCACCCAGTTCCAGTATCTCGGTGCGCAGGCGCGAGAGGGAGAGGACCGCGACCTCGTCCCAATTCTCGATCAAGTCGAGACCCGCGCAGTTGATCAATATGTCGATCAGATTGGCCGGTCCGCCGGGGCTCGCCAGCGCGAGGATCATTTGCGCAGCCTGGTTGCTGCTGACGATATCCCAGTGGCGATCAATCGCGTAGCCGGGAAAAGGATCATGATGATCGAGCATCGCGGCGATCGCCTGATTGACGGGCGCAAGTTCCGGCGCGTCATCGGAAAGACTGGGATAGACGGGCGCGAAGCCGGCTGCATTGAGCGCCTGATTGGCGGCAGGACGCGGCAATTGCAGCGCTTCGGAGAGGCGCAGTACCATCGCCCGGCTCGGGTTGGCGCGACCGGATTCGAGAAAGCTCAAATGACGGGCCGACATTTCCGCTTCAAGACTGAGATCGAGCTGGCTGAAGCGCCGCGTCTTGCGCCAGTCCTTCAATATCGCACCAAATTCCGACGGCATGAACGTCTCCCTCACCCTGTGGCTGCCTGCATCCGATAGCATGAAACGCGCCCCGTGCACTTACCCGGGAGGTAATTGTTTTCATGACTGCTGCGTGATCTAAGGGCGATGGAACCGAATGAGGAGCAGATCATGTCACCACGAGCCGCTGGCCGCTATATCCGTATCGTCGGCAGTTTTTCGATATTTGTCGCCATATTATTTGCCTTCGCCGGAGTGAATGACTTTACCGGGGCCAATGATATATTCTTCCACCTGGCATCCTCCGGTGGCAATGGCGTTGCCGGGCTGGACACGCCGGAAGCAAAAATGGCGATGGCGATCGCCGGCGGCGTATTTGCCGGCCTGATGGCCATGTATGTCTTCATCACCGCGCCGGGTGTAGAACAGGGTAGCGAGCTGATCCGCAAGGGTTCAATCACCACATTTCTGGTCTGGTTCGTTGTCGACAGCACCGCGTCGGTGGCATCCGGCAATGCGCCAAATGTCATCCCCAATATTATATTTCTGGTCGTCTATCTGGCACCCTTGCTGCTGGTGAAACGCACGGCCTGAAACGCCAGTGCGCCGCATCAAGTGCGGAGCACATTACCCCGGCGCTAGGACCGTCCGTTCACATCCTTGACCCACGGACCAAAGGGCGAATTGCCGAGCATCGCGATCTGGGTCTGGGCGCTGACTTGATTGATCGCCTGCTGCGGTTTGGGCCCTGGATGGACGGGCAGGCGTAACGGGCGCCTGCCTTGTGCCATGGCGATTGTCAGCGCAATCCCGCGGGGTACATCCATTGGATCGGTCGAACCGCCGCCGTTGCGCAGCGCGCCGTCAACTAGCTGCTGATAGGCCGCCTTGCGTTCGTCATCGGCGCGCTCCAGCATCGGTGCCGTATATTGATTGCCGTTTTCCCAGATCTTGGTCGGGAAGCCGCCGGGCTGGACGATGGTAACATCGACGCCATGCGGCACCAGTTCATACGCCAGTTGCTCGCTCATCGATTCGACTGCAAATTTGGTCGAACTATAGAACCCCATGCCCGGCACCATCACCCGGCCGAGCTGCGACGAGATATTAACGATCAAACCGGATTTCTGCGCGCGCATTTTCGGCAGAGCGGCACGAGCGACCCGCTGGTATCCCATGACATTGGTGTCGAACAGCAACTGCATCGTCTCCAGATCCTGCAATTCAACCGGCGCGCCGGTGCCGATCCCGGCGTTGTTGACGACAACATCAAGCGCGCGACCGTTCAGCCGTTCCGCTTCCGCAACAGCCTTGTTCACTGAGTCTTCCGACAGCACATCCAGTTCAAGGATAGTGATATCCAGATTATTATCCTTCGCCACCTTTGCCAGCGCATCTCCTTCGGCGCGCGGCAGGTTGCGCATGGTGGCAAATACTTTCGCGCCAAGTTCGGCATAGAGTTTTGCGCCGAGATTGCCGAAGCCAGACGAACAGCCGGTGATCAACACCGATTTGCCGGTCAAGTCCGGCTTGTCAGTCAAATCGGAAATGCTCTCGGCGGCGGTCGCTGTACCGGCGGTCAGCGCCACACCGGTTGCGGCAGTTGCAGCAAGCAACTGACGGCGGTTGAGAGACGGCACACGGGTTTGCTCGGTCATTATCGGACTCCTCAATATCAGATTTCATGCTACACGATCACAATATAAGTTCCAGAAGGAAACGGAACAGCGGGAGAGCGATATGCGGATTACGAAAGCCAGCGAAGCGGTTGGCGCGATTGTCGAGGATGTCGATGTCACCAGCCTGAGCGAACAGGAATTTGCCGATATCCGGCGCGCTTTTCTCGACCATGGCACATTATTCTTCCGCGACCAGAAGCTGACACCGGACGATCATATTGCCTTTGCCAGGCGCTGGGGCGCGATCGACCTTAACCGCTTTTTCAAGCGTCGCGAGGGCTATCCGGAAATTGCCGAAGTGCTGAAGGAAGCCGACCAGCAGCTCAATATCGGTGGCGGCTGGCATACCGATCACAGCTATGATGACGCGCCTGCAATGGGATCCATCCTCTACGCGCTGGAAATCCCGCCAAGCGGCGGCGATACGTTATTCGCTGGAATGGCGGCGGCCTATGATGCGCTGGACGATGCGATGAAGGAACGGATCAACAATCTGAAAGCGCGGCACGGCAACGCCCACGTGTTCGGCGAAGAAAGTCCCTATCGCAAGGCGATTGGCGACCGCTACACCAATGCCGATCAGGCAGGCCAGACGGCGGTCCATCCGGTGGTGCTCGCGCATCCCGAAACCGGGGAGAAGGGGCTCTATGTCAATCCGGGCTTCACGCTGGAGATCGTCGATATGGAACCGGCGGAGGGTCAGGCGCTGCTGCAGAAACTATACGCCCATATCATGCAAGACCGCTTTCACTATCGCCACCAATGGCGCGAAGGCGATCTGGCGATGTGGGACAATCGGTCGACCTGGCATTATGCGATGAACGACTATCAGGGACACCGGCGCTATCTGAACCGGATTACGATCGAGGGTGTGGCTCTGGCGTAGCTTGTGCTGCCGGGATCAGACCAAGAAGCCCAGAGCCACAAAGGCCACTGCTCCCAGCCCCAGTGAAACAAGCGTTTTGCGGCGATAGGGCTTTGCCAATAGTCCGACGATCAATCCGCCAACAATGACTAGAAACAAGCAGATGCCGGCGATCATCTGATAGGTTTTGAAGATTGCCGGACCATGGCCCTTGTGCAATTCCATCATCGCATATTGGAAACCCGGCTTGTGCAGGGAAGCCTCCAACCCGTCGGGCGTCTGGTTAATCCGCGCAAAGGTGCGCGAGGTTGGCCGGGTGGTCATATTTCCTCCACGGCTGCGCACGCTTTCAATATCCAGGTGGATATTCTGCGCGGCGAGAATGGTGCCGATGTCCTGTTTCAGCGTCGGACTGTCCGGGTCGAGCTGCGTACCGGCTGGCAGTTCGATCGGAATATCCTCGATCGCCGGGTCGACACCGGCCAGCTTGAGCGCGCCGGTTATCCCGACCATCAGAAAGGACGGAGCCAGAAAGGCGGCAAGGAACAGATGAACCAATATCAGCAGGTTTCTGGTTTTGACTTTATTCACTCATCTATTCCTGAACGTTTGAACCGGCTGGTAAATTTCGAGAAGCCTAGAAGCAGTTTCTCCCTGTCGGAGCAACCGATCATTTCGCCGAGCAGCCCATGGAAATGGTCGGGTTCGCGCTGTACCGCCGCCGTGGTCAAATCGAGCATCAGCATCTCGTCATAGCTTGTCTGCTGGCAGCAGGGCCGGTGCACGGCCATCGGCTCGGGCCAGCAATCATGCATCAATTCGATGATATGGGCAAAATGGCGCGCGGCGATTTCATCGCCCAGTTGCCTCACCAGATAGGGTTTCGGATCCTGGCGCTTTCTCCACGCCAGCACCGCAATCCGCATCGCGACAACTATCCGCATTTGCGCAGCGGGCAAGGCGGCGATCTTGGGGGTCGCGGCCAGCGATTGCGCAAATGCGGATATCGGCTCCGGCATCAATAGTCTGCTGATGCCGGAGCTGTCTGTGCAGCAGATTGAACGGGTTGCTTACTGGTTGCGTCCCGTATGAGCGCCCGCGCTTCCTTGACCGCGGCAGTTTCGGTTAACTCGCCGTCGGAAATCTCCGTGCCCATGGTCAACAGACGCCCACTGATCACAGTGCCGGTGTGCGCTTCTTCCTCGACGTTCACCTCGCCGCTGGCAGCGATTGCGGCATCCCATTCCGCCCGCACCTGTTCCCAATAGCCTTTGGTTTTCGCCCAATAGTCATCAGCCGCGCTGACGCTATAGCCGTCAAATTTCGTATAAGTGTTGAGCACCGATTCCTGGACATAGGGTACGGCCTTGCCGTCGACCGTCTTCATTTTTATATTGTCCTGCCAGTGGATCCAGCCACCAGGCATCGGCTGGTGCCGGTTGATCGCCTGATAATGGTCATAGACCGGATCGCGCACGGCATCGCGGCGGGCTAGGGGGCGAGCGGTCCAGTCGCTGGTCCAGCTGCGCAGTCCATTGACCGTCTGCCACTTGCCCAGACCGCCGTAGCGGGGGCTGTCGTCGACTTGCCAGACGGTTTGCGACCAGTTGCCCTGACGCTCTGATTCCGGAACGTCTTTGTTTACCCATTTACCGGCATCGGCATAGATCAGCACTTTCGCCGGTTCATAGACCCAGTCCTGACGCCAGTGCTTGATGATGAAGGTCTCGCCTTCATGTTCGGCGACCAGAAGATGTTGCAGCACGATTTCCCTGCCTGTGTCCTTGATTACCCGAACGCTTTCATGCCCGCCGGAAATCTTCGCCTTGATCGGTTCATAATCTTCCCGCCAGGACGTGGTCTCCGCCATGTCGAATCTGACCTTATAGTCTCCGGCCATCGCCAATATGTCGGCGCGGTCCTGTTCGAAGGCCGTCTGCGTTGCGGTCGCTGCAACCTGTTGCGGCTGATCGCCAGCGGCCAGAGCCGGTGACGTTGCCATTGCCAGAGCGAACAAGGCTGTTCCCAATTGTGTTGTCAGTTTCAGTTTCATGATAGTTTCTCCCCCAAGGATTAGAATGACAGGCTGATCGAAATGCTAGCGTTGCGGCCCGGCTGGGTGAACGCGTCAAGGATGTCGGACGTCGCCGCCAGTCCCCTGACATCGCTCCAAAGCGCATATTTCTGGTCGGTGATGTTGAAAATGCCCGCCCGGATCTTGGCATTTTCGGTAATCCGGACAAAGGCGGTCGCGTCGAGGATCGCCGATTCTTTCGGACGGAAACAGGTGGCGGAACAGACGCCGACTGTCTCGTTGAGTTCCTTCTGCGCATTATAGCTCAGGATCACTTCGCCGCCGAAGGCTCCGCTCGGTTGGCGATAGCCCAGACCCACAATCGCATTGATCGGATCAATCGTGGAAAGCGATGCCGGAGGATTGTTGGGCGATTTTACCGTACCGTCGGCAAAGGCGATGGCAAAGCGTGCACGGAAGCCGTTTTCCGTTTCATAGCTCGCCTTGGCTTCGACGCCTTTAACGGTCACATTGTCGAGATTGACGAACTGGTAGAGCGCCGGATCGCTGGGCGTGAAGCTGCCGGACACCTGTTCCTGGCTGATAAAGTCGGAATAGTCGGCGGTGAAGGCGGTCAGCGACAGGCTGACAGCATCGGTAGCGTAGCGGATGCCCGCTTCGAAACTGTCGCTGGTTTCGGGACCGAGATCCGGATTGGCCAGCGAGGAATAGCCAAAGGCGAGATTTTCGAAGAAATTATTGACCTGGCTCGGTGTCGGCGCCCGGAAACCACGTGCATAATTGCCGAACAGACGGACATCGCCAAGTTTGACCACGGCGCCGAGCTTGGGCGATAATTTGGAGCCGTCCTGCGCGCTGGGCGTGAATCCCGGCAGCAGCGGATCGTCGGTCGGGTTCAGGTCGTAAAAATCATAACGGATGGCAGGATAGAGGGTGAAGACTCCATCGCCGAATTCGATCGCGTCGCCGAGATAGAAGCCGCCCAGCGTGAAGTCGGTCTTTGGAAAGGCCCGCGTCGGGAAGACTTCGCCAAACGGTGGCTCGGTGCCGTCGCGCAGACCGGCTTGCTCGGTTTTGCTGATATCACCGCCGAAGGTAAGCGTGTGCTTGATCGAACCGGTTTCAAAGCTGGACCGGAAATCGGCGACCGCGCCAATCACTTCATTGTCAAACGTGTTCAGCCTTTCCCGATCCGGGCGCGGGGTGGCGGAGGTTGGCGTGCGCTCTTCCAGAGCAAATTGCCGGTCCTGACCATCCTGCCAATAAGCGGCGAGATGGGCATAGTCGATAAAGCCGGAGCCTTCTTCACCCGCATCATAAGTATAATCGATCGACACCCGGCTGCGTTTGGTTTCGTCCTGTGCGGTCAGATTGTCGACGATCCAGCTGGGAGTCGGACCGAACAGAAATACAGGCCCGCGCCCGGACAATATGTCGGAGGATAGTTCGCGTTCGAGATATTCACCGGTCAGTCGCAGTTTGTGCGAGCCGTTGCTCCAGACCAGCTTGCCGAGAAATGCATTGGACTCCCCGTCCTGCGGGTTCGGCGTGGTGCGGGTTGCGTCTTCGGTGTCGACCGTGCCCTTGTTATCAAGCTCTTCAAAATCCCGTCGGGAATAAGCCAGCATCGCCGAGAAATCACCAGCCTGTCCGGCGAGAGCCACAGTCTCGGAAAATTCCTGATCGGCCGAACTATATTGCGCTCGCGCAAAGCCGCCAAAGCTATTGCCGTCGCTGATAAAGTCGGCCGGGTCAGAGGTGATAAAGCTGACCGCGCCGGATAGCCCATCGCTGCCATATAGAGCCGAGGCGGGGCCGCGGAGGATTTCGACAGACTTGATCAGCCCGACATCGGTGGCATTGCCGCGTCCGACTTCCTGCGCGCCAAAGGTAAAGCCCTGGGGAGAGCGGATGCCGTCTACTTGGATAAGGACACGATTACCGCCGATACCGCGAATGTTGAAATCTTCATTGCCAGCCCTGCCCGTGGTGCCCAGAGCCGCGCCAAAGCGCGCCGGTGCCCGGCGGACCGTTACGCCCGGTTCAAAGCGCACAATGTCGCGAACATCGGTCGCCATTTCATCGGCAATCTGTTCCTGATCGATCACCGTAACTGTAGCGGGCGCATCCTCGACCTGTACGGGCGAGCGGGTCGCCGTCACCGTGATCGTGTTGTCATCCTCGAAACCGGACGCATCGTCACCCGCGGCCATGGCCGCCTGGGAAAAGCCTAGTGCCAGAAAACTGCATGAAAGTGCAGCTCCCCGATGACGGAAGTTCGGTTTCATGAATTGTGCCCCTGTTTTATTGATAATGCGAATGATTCTCATTCTTAATTAAGGGGCTTGATCACAGACTGTCAAACGGTAATTGAAATTTAATTGAAAATGGGGTCCGGTCGCGCCAGCAACCTTGCAGTTTCGGCACCAGTGGGGCAATCAGCGTGGCATGACATCGGGGATCAGGAATTTCAGCGAATGGGTTGGCCGCTGGCTGGCCTTGATCAAAACCGGTCCGATCATCGCGGGGCTGCTGGTCGTTATCGCTATCGCGGCGATACAATTTGCTGCCATAGCGGGGTTTGACCGGCTCGGCCTGATGGTCTTCGACAGCTACCAGAACGCTGCGCCGCGCCCGTATCAGGATGCGGGCGTGAGGATTATCGACATTGACGAGGAATCGGTCGAGCGGCTGGGACAATGGCCGTGGTCGCGGACCGAGATCGCCAAGCTGACGCAAAGACTGTCCAACGCTGGCGCTGCGGCGATCGCCTTCGATATCGTCTTTTCCGAACCCGACCGAACGTCACCCGACCAGATCGCCGCGCGCTTGCCGCAAGAGGAGGGCAATGAAGATCTGCTGCGCTCGCTCTCGGACCTGCCCGACAATGACGATATATTGGCCGACAGCTTTGCTCTCGCACCGGTGGTCGGTGGATTCTTCTTGTTGCACGAGGACCGTGGTGATCCGATCGAACTGCCGACCGGCATGGCGGTACTCGGGTCACCGCCCAGCGGACAGGTGGAACAATATCAGGGCACAGTGCAATCGCTGCCGCAACTGCAACAGGCGTCGGCCGGACTGGGCTCGCTGAGCATCGTCGGTGACGCCGACGGGATATTGCGCAGAGCCCCGCTGGTGTTTTTCCACAAAGGCAAGCTGGTGCCGTCACTATCGCTCGAAGCCTTGCGGGTCGCGCAACAGGCGGGGTCGATCCTGGTCAAGACCAGCGACGGCAGCGGCGAGACGGCGGGTGCCCCCGGAGCCATCGTCAATCTGAGGGTCGGGGATTTTGAAATACCGACCACCGCCGCTGGCGAATTGTGGATGCACTTTAGCGAGCCGGCACCGCAGCGCACGATCCCGGCGTGGCAGCTGCTGTCCGACGATATATCGGAAGAGGAGATACGCGCGGCTGTCGAGGGACAGATCGTGTTTATCGGGGCCAGCGCCACCGGGTTGCGCGACCTGATCTCGACCCCGCTGAACGAGAATGAACCGGGCGTAACCGTCCACGCACAAGCGGCAGAGCAGATGATCCTCGGCGAGTTTCTGACCCGCCCCGACTGGGCACCGGGCATGGAATTTTTCCTGATCCTTTTGCTCGGCGGCGGGTTGGCGCTATTACTGCCGGGCGCGGGTGCCATGATCGGCGCTGCAATCGGGACAGTCGCGACGCTGGCGGTTGCCGCCGGTAGCTGGCTGGCTTTTGACCGGTTGCACTATTTGCTCGATCCGACATGGCCGATCATCACGTTGATCCTGGTTTACGCGGTGCAAACCCTGCTGAGTTTCCGCCAGGAGGAACAGCAACGGGCCTATATCCACACCGCCTTTGACCGCTATCTGTCCCCCGAGATGGTCCGGCAGATTGCCGCCAATCCCGAACGTCTGCAACTTGGCGGTGAAGAGCGCGAAATGACGGTCCTGTTCTGTGACATCCGCGGCTTCTCCAGAATTTCGGAACAATATGACCCGAAGGAAGTGATCAACTTCCTCACCGGCTTTCTGACTCCGATGTGCAATATATTGCTGGAGAGAAAGGCGACGGTCGACAAATTTATCGGCGACGCCATTCTCGCCTTCTGGAACGCGCCGCTCGACGATCCGGACCAGTTCCGCAACGGCGCGCGGGCGGCGCTGCAAATGGTCGACAGTCTCGAGCGGCTCAACCGCGATCTGCCGCAAAAGCCGGGACAGGTATGGCCGCCAGATGTAAAAATCGGGATCGGCATGAACGCCGGCCTGTGCTGCGTCGGCAATATGGGATCGCAGCAGCGCTTATCCTACACATTGATCGGCGATACGGTGAATATCGCGTCCCGCTTTGAAGGGCTGACCAAACAATATGGCGTGCAAATCCTGATCGGTAGCGCGCTCGCCGCGCAACTGGACGGCTTTGCCTTGCTCGAACTGGACCGGGTCAAGGTCGTCGGCCGCGATGCGTCGGACACGATCTACGCGCTGCTCGGCGACGAAACTCTTAATTGTGATCCCGCCTATGGAATTTTGAAAAGCTGCCATGATGAATTTTTGACGCTCTATCGGGCGCAGAACTGGGCCGGAGCCAGCGATATCTTGGATCAACATGAAGCGGCGTATAGCGATGCCGGCCTAGCCGTACTTGTCACCGTTTACCGCCAGCGAATCGATGAACTGGCGAAACTCCCTTTCCAGGACGGCTGGAATGGCGTCTTCGAGGCAAAACAAAAATAGCACTGAGCCAGCAGATTGCCGCTTTTAGCAAACACCTGCTGCATTAGGGTCAACACACTCGTCACTGCCGCCGCCGGGTAACAATAGCCCGACACCCACGCCAATGATCGCCGCCGGTATCAAAGCTTTCAGAAAACCGCTTTTGCCGGCACTGGCGACTTCCGGTGCGAGCGCGTCCTGCAATTTCGACAGGCCGCTTGCCGAGAGCTTGAACGGACCAATCGGTTGCGCGCCCGGCCGGGGGATATAGGCCGCAAGGATCGGCTGATCCAGCGTCACGGTTTTCCCGGCCGCACTGACTTCTGCCAATCCGATGTCGAGATCACCGCTGCGATTAGCACCCGGTCCGCGCAGAACTACAAGCATAGCGCTATCCTTGTCGCCCTTCACGCCGTCCAGAAACGGTTCCTTCTTCGCAATTGCGACGGCCTCTTTTCCGACCACGCCATCGAGAGCGGTTCCGCGGATACCGATGGTACCTACAGAACTGCTGACCGAGGCAGAAGATTTCTTGGACTTGCGGCCGGAAATGAAGCGAAAGGCACCCTTGCTGACGGTCGCGGTGAGGGAACGTTCTTTGCCCGGATCATAGACAAAGCGGTCAATCGTCAGCCGGGCGTTGGACCCGATGGTGAGGCTCGACCGGTCGAGCAACAATATCTGCAACTTGCTCTTTTTCCTGGTGGTCAGTTGATCGCCCCAGGCCAGACGCTGGCGGCGCGGTATCTTGACCGCCTTTTTGGTCGTTGCGTTGCTCATCCGGACGTCACCGACAACGGTGGCGGCTATCCCGACCTGTACCGGCGCGGATGCAGCCGGAGCCATGGCGAAGAATAGCAGGGCCGGTGCCAGCAGGGCGGATTTGATCGACAGGGATTGAAGGGATATCATGGTCTATTCCTTGTCCGCCAACGGGCATAGTTTCATGACATCCGCCCACAATTCCGGGGCGAAATTCTTTTGCTTCAATTTTCCGATTTCGACAGCACCGCCCAGTTGATCGTCAATCTTGCACAGATTTACCGCGTGCAGCAGCCGCGCGCTGTCCGATTTGGGGTGGAGCGCCAATATCCGCTCGAGCGTCGCTATCGCCTCGAGAAATTCTCCGCGCCCGGATTGTTCCTGAGCGAAGGCAATGCCCTTCTCCTCATCGACCGCGACTTCCGCCATCGCATCCAGTTCGGGAATTGTTTCCGCATAAACGGCGGTGACCGGCTGTGCGAAAATGAAGATCGCAGCTGCCAAGCCCTTGATATATTCTTGTTGCAAAGCCCGCTTCTCCTCTTTCACCCGGATTTATAGCATAGATCCCAATGGTTTGCTATCATCACCCGCGGCCATCGTGGTCCAAAAAAGCCTGGTGCCCGAAAACTGCGCTTAGATGCGGCTCCCCGATGACGGAAGTTCGTTTTCACAAATTGCGCCCGTGTTTTCTTGGTAATGCGAAATCTCGCTCCTAACGAAAGAGCTTACTCTGCCAGAGAAGATCTGTCCGGACGGGCTTGCGCAAATATTATATTCTAGGATTGGGCGAATTTGGGCCGGGTCCGGTTGGCAAAGGCGACCAGCGAAAGCATCACCGGCACTTCCACCAACACACCGACCACAGTCGCGAGCGCGGCGCCGCTTCCCAGTCCGAACACGCCGATCGCAACGGCCACGGCCAGTTCAAAGAAATTGGAGGTGCCGATAAGGGCGCAGGGAGCCGCGACATTGTGCGGCACTTTCCAGGCCCATGCGGCGGCATAGCTGACGAAGAATATGCCGTAGCTCTGGATGATGATCGGCACCGCGATCAGCGCAATCAGCAACGGCTGCGTCACAATGGTCTGCGCCTGGAATGCGAATAGCAGCACCACCGTGACCAACAGTCCCAGCACGGAAAGCGGTTTCACCCGTCCGGTAAATGCGGTGATGGCCGCCTCCCCGTCGCTGGACCGGGCCAGCAAGCTCCGGCGAGTCAGTGCCCCGGCGACCAGCGGGATCACGACATAGAGCAGCACCGACAGCAGCAGCGTCTCCCATGGCACCGCGATATCGGTGACGCCGAGCAGCAGCGCGACAATCGGCGCGAAGGCAAAGATCATGATGATGTCGTTCACCGAGACCTGCACCAGCGTGTAAGCGGGATCGCCTTTGGTCATTTGCGACCAGACAAAGACCATCGCCGTGCAGGGCGCGGCGCCGAGCAGGATCAGGCCAGCGATATATTGCTGCGCATCATCGGGCGAAATCAGGCCGGAATATATATATTGGAAGAATAATACCGCCAGCGCCGCCATGGTAAACGGCTTGATCAGCCAGTTGACGATTATGGTTATGAACAGGCCCTTGGGCTTTTTACCGATATTATTGAGGCTTGCAAAATCGACGCCGACCATCATCGGGTAGATCATCGCCCAGATCAGCACCGCCACCACCAGATTGACCGAGGCATATTCCAGCCGGGCAAGAATGGCGACCGCATCGGGCGCGATATTGCCGATCAACAAGCCAAGCAATATCGCGGCGCCAACCCAGACGGAAAGCCATTTTTCAAACAGACCCAGTCCCGCATCGGCGGCGGTTTCAAGCGGTTGTGTCGCCATTTTCTATACCTCGGCTTTTTCTGTGCCAATTTCCCGGAGCCGGTTCTGCAGGCTCATCTTGTCAATGCTTTCCAGCGGCAAGGCCAGAAACAGGCTGATCCGGTTGAACATCATGCGATAGGCTTCGGTAAAGGCGGCGCGCTTTTCCGCCTCGCTACCGGTAACCGCTGCAGGATCGGCTATGCCCCAATGGGCCGTCATCGGCTGTCCCGGCCAGACCGGGCAGGTCTCGCCGGCGGCATTGTCGCAAACGGTAAAGACAAAATCGAGCGCGGGTGCGTTGGGTCCCGCAAATTCGTCCCAGTTCTTGGAGCGCAGTCCCGCAACCGGATGCCCCATGGTTTCGAGCAGATCGAGCGCATAGGGATGAACCCGTCCGGCCGGATTGCTGCCCGCACTCAGGGCATTGAACCGCCCCTTGCCTTCGCGCTGCAAAATCGATTCCGCCAATATCGAGCGGGCAGAATTGCCGGTACAGAGAAACAGCGCGTTATAGATCTTGTCGCTCATGACATGGAAGCTTTCGAAGGCGCGCAACAGCTGGCTTCCGCAGCATTTTGCGAGACCGCGGACAGTTCAGGTGAATCGCCGTAGACGACTGACTCGCCGTCGGTGTAAAAAGCTTCCCAGACGACACCGTCGGGGTCGGCAATCCAGCTTTTTTCGGACTGGGCATAGCAACAGGTGGTCTGCCCCTCTTCCAGCACGGGAGCGTCGGCCTTGCGGAGACGGGTGAAGACCTGTTGAAGCTCTTCGGGATTTTCGGCCTGGATGCCGAGATGCTCAATGCCCTTGGCCGCGTGATCTTCAGACGAAATCGCGAAATTGACGCGCGGATCATCGAGCATCCATTTGGCATAATCATCTTTGGTCACCGTCGGCTCGACATCAAACAGCGTCGAATAGAATTTGATCGAGGCGTCGAGATTGTCGACGCCGACATGAATGTGCATCCTTTTCATTGGCAGAGCCTTTCAAGCTGGTTGGTAATGGGTGCGCAATCCTCACCGGAACAGCAATTTTCCAGCAGGAAAGCGATCAGGCCGTTCATCACCGCGAGATTGGCGCGGTAGATTATAAGACGGCTGTCGCGCTTTGAAGAGACAAGATCCGCGCGAGACAGAATCGACAAATGCGAAGACATGGTGTTTTGCGGGACGTCCAGCCGCTTGGCTATCTCCCCCGCCGGCAGGCCCGTCGGTTCGTGACGCACCAGCAGCCGGAAAACATCCAGCCGGGTATTTTGCGCGAGCGCGCCGAGCGCCTCTATTGCTTTAATCGAATCCATATATCCACACATGTCGATATATGGATGGTTTGTAAAGCGGAAACTGGTTTATCAGCGCCTGCTTCTACCTTCCGCAGAAAATGATGATTGTAGCCTGTCGCCCTGGACAGACGCTTGTCGAACCCTGCTGCCCTCATTAGAGACAGGAATTAAATCTTCCTTACGCGATGGAAATATCGATGACCCTGAACGGCCCCGCCTCGCACAGCTATTTCTCCCAGCGGCTCAAGCTCCATTATGCCGACTGGGGCAATGAGGACAAACCGCCGCTGATCCTGCTGCACGGCGGCAAGGACCATTGCCGCAACTGGGACTGGACGGCGCAGGCGTTGCGCGACGACTGGCATATCATCTGCCCTGACGTGCGCGGCCATGGCGACAGCCAGTGGAGCACCGATGGCAATTATGCCAATATGGCCATGGTCACCGATCTGGCCCAGCTGATCCACCAGCTCGATCTTTCGCCAGTCACCATTGTCGCGCACAGTATGGGCGGCAATATCGCGCTCCGCTATACCGGCCTCTATCCCGAAACGGTGCGCAAGCTGGTGGCGATCGAGGGGCTTGGCCCGAGCCCCGAATTACTTGCTGAACGCGAGAAAGTCGGCCAGCTTCAGCGCATCCGCAACAGCATCGAGGAAAAGCGCAAGGCCGCCGGCCGACAGGTGAAACGCTATCCGACTTTTGAAGATGCGCTGCACCGTATGCAGGATGCCAACCAGCATCTGTCCGACGAGCAGGCCCGCCACCTGACCACCCACGCGGTGATCCGCAACGAGGATGGTTCCTATTCGTGGAAGTTCGATCCCTATGTCCAGCATTGGGATAGTATCGACCTGTCACAGGATGCGATCCACGAGCTGTGGAGCAATATCAGCTGTCCGACCCAGCTCCATTACGGCGCCGACAGCTGGGCGAGCAATCCGGAGAAGGACGGCCGGATGAAATATTTCGGCGACAATGTGACGGTGAAGGAATTCCAGCAGGCCGGCCACTGGCTGCACCATGACCAGTTCGAGCTGTTTGTCGAGACGTTGAACGAGTTTTTATAGCTGCAGCGCTTACCCGCAATCCTATTTCCAAATTTGTCAGAAACAGAAAGTATCTCTCATGCGCGCCTTATCTGTGATCGCCCTGTTCGCCGCCCTGACCTCCGCCGCTCAGGCACAGGAGCAGGTCGCCAGCGACGAGACCGCCGGGATACGCCATATTGTCACCGAAGACGTAAAGAAGCTCGGCCTCCCCTTCTCCAGTGCGGTGGAGGTTGACGGATTGATCTTTCTGGCAGGGACTTTGGGAACGGTTCCTGACGGCGGGCTAGCCGCTGGCGGTATCGGCCCCGAGGCACGCCAGACGATGGAGAATATCAAAAGCCTGCTGGCCACGGAAGGCCTCGGCATGGACCGCTTGGTCAAATGTACCGTGATGCTCGCCGACATCAAGGAATGGCCCGCGTTCAACGCGATTTACGCCGACTATTTCGACGGCTACTATCCCGCCCGCAGCGCCTTCGCCGCCAGCGGCCTGGCCCTCGGTGCACGAGTTGAAGTGGAGTGCATTGCCAAAAGGTGATGGGGGCATTCAACCCCTGCTCTTCAGAGGAGGGGATCAAGGGATGGTGGCGATGCGCCAGCATCGCTCGCGTAAGCGAAGAAGCGGGTTCGTGCCTCGGTTGCGCAAGGGCCGCGAGACAATGACCCGACGAGATAAACCACCCCAACCCCTCCTTTGAAAAGGAGGGGCTAAAGATAGCGCCAGGTGCGACGCCCCCGGCAACGATTTTTGCTTGGCCTACCGCTCAGGAAATCATCGATTTCAGCGTTACTATCCGGTCGGCTTCCTCCGCCGGCTTGTCCTTGCGGATCCGGTGAATCCTCGGAAAGCGCATGGCGAGCCCGGACTTGTGGCGCTTGCTCTCGTGGATCGAATCGAACGCGACTTCCAACACCAGCGATTTCTTCACCTCGCGGACCGGCCCGAAGCGGTTCAGCGTATTTTGCCGGACGAAGCGGTCGAGCCATTTCAGCTCTTCGTCGGTAAAACCGGAATAGGCCTTGCCGACCGGCAGCAATTCGCCGTCCTCGGTCCAGCAGCCGAATGTATAATCGGAATAGAAAGACGCACGCCGCCCGTTGCCGCGCTGGGCGTACATCATCACACAGTCTGCGTTCAGCGGATCGCGCTTCCATTTATACCAGTGACCGGTGACCCGACCGGCCAGATAGGGGCTTTCCCGGCGCTTCAGCATCACGCCCTCGATGGCCGCATCGCGGGCCCCGGCGCGCATCACTTCCAGCGCGGCAAAATCATCGACATCGACCACCGCCGACAGATCGAAATGATCGGCATTGAGTTTCGGTACAAAGCGCTCAAGCCGCTGCCGCCGCTCGTGCCACGGCGACAGGCGCAGGTCGTTGTCCCCGTCCATCAGCAGATCATAGACCCGGACAAAAGCGGGAAATTCATGCCGCATTTTCTTCGAGACGGTCTTGCGACCGAGCCGTTTCTGCAGCGCATTGAAACTGGCCGCCTCGCCGCCCTGATCGGTGCCCCGCACCAGAAGCTCGCCATCGATTACACCGTCGCGATCAAACGCCTCGACAATATCGGGGAAAGACGCGCTGATATCATCGCCGCCGCGGCTGTAGAGCCGGGTCTCGCCGCCGAGATGCACCGCCTGCACGCGGATGCCGTCCCATTTCCACTCGACCGCATATTGGTCGAGATCGAGATGGTCGCCCTCGAACGGATGCGACAGCATGAACGGCCGGAAGAAGGGCGTTGCCGAAAGGTCGGGACGCTCGCCACCCTGCTCCGCCCATTGAAACAAGGCTTCATAGGGCGGATCGAGCGCATGCCAGAGCTCCTCGACATCGTCGAGCGCCACGTCAAAGGCCTGTGCAAAAGCGGTCTTCGCCAGCCGCGCCGAGACACCGACCCGCATCCCGCCCACCGCCAGCTTGAGCATCGCATAGCGACTGTTCGAATCCATGCTATCGAGCAGGTCCGCGACAATATCCGGCGCGGTCGTGCGATTGGCGGCGGACAGCGCCTGCACCACTTCGTCGATGCTTGGATCGCCCTGCACGCGCCCTTCCGTTTCCGGCCAGACCAGCGCCACGGTCTCGGCGGTGTCGCCGACATGGTGGCGCGACAGGCGGAACAGTTCCGGGTCAATCCTTGTGCCCGCAAGATTGCAGATCGTCGCAGACTTGACCGCCGGAAAATCCAGACTGTAGGTCAAGGCCGCCAGCGCCCAGCCGCGATCGGGATCAGGCGTCTCGCGCAAATAGGTCGCAATAGCCGCCAGCTTGGCGTTGCGCGATCGCGTATAGACCAGACTGTCGATCAGGGCGGCAAAGCGGCGCATCAGCCGTCATCCCCTTCTTCGCGCCCGACCATCGCCAGCGCCCGCGCCTTGATCTGATGCAGTTCGCACCAGCGCAGCAGGCCGTCTTCGCTGCCATGGGTGATCCAGGTTTCCTTGGGCGCCAGTTCGCGGATGGTTTCGGTCAGTTCGTCCCAGTCGGCATGATCGGAAATGACCAGCGGGATCTCGACCCCGCGTTGCCGCGCCCGCCCGCGCACCCGCATCCAGCCGGACGCCATGGCGGTCACCGGATTGGGCAGCCGGCGGCTCCATTTGTCGGTCAGGGCCGAGGGCGGAGCGATGATGATCTGGCCGCGCATCTCGTCCTTCGGCGTGTCCATCACCAGCCTCAATTCACCCAGCGACACACCAAGTTCTTCATAGAGTTCGCACATTCTGACCTGCGCCCCGTGCAGATAGATCGGCTGGTCCCAGCCCGCCCGGCGCAGCTCGGCAATCACCCGCTGCGCCTTGCCGAGCGCATAGGCGCCGACCAATATGCTGCTGTCCGGCTCGGCTTCCAGCCGCGCAAAAATCTTGGCGATTTCACCTGCGATCGGAGGATGCTGGAACACCGGCAATCCAAAGGTCGCCTCGGTAATGAATATGTCGCACGGCACCAGCTCGAACGGCGCGCAGGTCGGATCGGGGCGGCGCTTGTAATCGCCAGTGACGACCACCCGCTCGCCCTGATATTCCATCAGCACCTGCGCCGAGCCCAGCACATGGCCCGCCGAATGCAGGCTGAACCGGACCCCGCCGCGCTCGAACCCCTCGCCATAGCCAATCGGTGTCCCCGCCTCGGTCCCATAGCGCAAACCCATGATCGCCAGCGTCTCCGGCGTCGCCCACACATCCCCATGACCACCACGCGCGTGATCCGCATGACCGTGGGTGACCACGGCATTGGCGCGGGGCACCGACGGATCGATCCAGACGTCGGCAGGCCGCACATAAATGCCCTGCGGATGCGGCTCGATCCAGTGTTTCGCTATTGCCATTGTGTAATAGCGTATTGGTGCGGGAAAGGTTCCGGTCAAGGGTGGTGGCGATGCGCCATCTTTCTTCTCCCGTGAGGGAGAAGGATATGGAGCCTTATTCGCGTAGCGGATTAGGCGCAGTTGGATGAGGGTGTTCGGCTAGTGGGGTGCCGCGCCACCGTCGTGCGGTACACCCTCACCCAGCTTCGACTAGGCAGCAAGCAGCCAAGTCTGCACAACCCTCTCCCTCACGGGAGAGAGGCTGGCTCAGGCCTCAGTGGCTTGAAACCGTCAGACCACTGCTCAGACGAGCGAAACCACCCCAACCCCTCCTTTGAAAAGGAGGGGCTAAAAATAGCGTTTGTCCTGAAGTGAGAGACCGGTCATCGCGTTATTCCGGTAGTGCGCTAATTTATACTAGCGTCTGGAAATACCTGCACTTTCGACATAGTTCAGTTTTGAACTACCCCATGAGATCTGAAAAGCGAAATTCAGGCCAAGATCCATGGAATACAAGCTCCCTATTCTCTTCAATATCTGCTTTGAATAACGAGATTTTATGGTTTTTTGGGAGTGTTAGCTTTTCTAATATATCATTATACAAGGGCCCTTCCCGTGAAATAGGATATCCGGCACCCTCATCATTTGGTCGATTTATTAGTCGGCCTGAGCCATCATAAGCTGCTTCACCAAACGAAACACCGTCTTCTTGATTACCTTCTATAAAGAAGGAGTCTCGCGCTCTCTTCATATCAACTGAGATGTTGATATCAGACTTGGTCAGCAACGCCCTTTCAATAGGGTTTAGGCACGAAAGCCCTTCATAGAAATCAATTTTTCCGCCATCAACTATGTTGCAGTATATCTCTGCTACAGTCTCGATTTTTTCCAAGTAGAACTTCAATGCGCAATTTATCAATTCATTGCCGAGGTTTGACTTGAAAACAAAATACATCTTAATATCCTGATACTGTATATATCGATCACGCGACTACGGTAACAGTGTCCTTTTGGAAATCCCGAGATCCAAAAACCTTCACATTCCGCACCGCACCTCTTTCCTACATCACCCCACCAATGCTAAAACGCGATTATGAACAGAACACCCGCATATCCGCCCCAAACCGACCCAAATGACCTCATTTATCAACCCCCGGATTTTCAACTCTATAACCCTGTAAAGTGTGTAAAGTTTGAAATATAATTTCACACCCCCGCCTCACACTATGTGACCCCAATGTGATCTTTCCCCTAGACCAATCACATTGCAATGTGATAATCGATTCGCAACATCACATCACAAAGGCGAGTCCATGAGCAAAATCCTGATCGAGCAACTGATCGAACTGATCGAATCCGGCGAAGAAACCCGTGCGGGACTGGCACGGGCCGCTGGCCTGCATGCCAATAGCCTGCGCAGCCTGGGGCAGGAAGACTGGAACCCGACGGCAGAAACGCTCGGCAAGCTGGAGACCTATCTGGCGCGCGGCGCCAGCGGCGTGATGGCGACGCCGGAAGAAATTATCAACGAAGCGCGCAACGGGCGGATGTATATCCTGGTCGACGACGAGGATCGCGAGAATGAAGGCGATCTGATCATCCCGGCGCAGATGGCGACCCCCGATGCGGTCAACTTCATGGCCAAATATGGCCGCGGGCTGATCTGTCTGGCGATGACGCGGGACCGGGTCGAGGAACTGGGCCTCGACATGATGAGCGCGAACAACCGCGGCGCTTATGAAACCGCCTTCACCACCTCGATCGAGGCACGCGACGGCGTCACCACCGGAATCAGCGCCGCCGACCGGGCGCGCACCGTGGCGGTGGCGATCGACCGGACCAAGGGCAAGGACGAGATTGTCACCCCCGGCCATATCTTTCCCTTGCAGGCGCGCAATGGCGGCGTACTAGTCCGCGCTGGCCATACCGAAGCGGCGGTCGACGTCTCCCGGCTTGCAGGACTCAACCCGGCCGGCGTGATCTGCGAGATCATGAAGGATGACGGCGAAATGGCGCGGCTCGATGATCTGATCGAATTTGCCCAGCATCACGGCATGAAAATCGGCACGATTCGCGATCTGATCGCCTATCGCCTGCGCCACGATCATCTGACCGAGCGCCGCGAAGAGGCGCGCTTCACCAGCCACTGGGGCGGCGAATGGAATGCGATCACTTTCTATAATAGCGCAACCGAAAGCGAGCAGATCGTGCTGCAGAAAGGCCATGTTGATCCCGACAAGCCGACTCTGGTGCGGATGCATGCGACCACGATCTTCCCCGACCTGTTCGGGCAGGATACCGGCCGCGCCAATATGCTGCAGGAATCGATGAAGATCATCGGCGAGGAAGGGGCTGGCATCATTGTCTTCATCAGCCCGCGCGTACCCGATTTTTATTCGGGACAAGTCCGCAGCCTTGGCGGTGGCAAGCCACCACAGATGGACCAGTTGCGCGACTATGGCGTTGGCGCACAGATACTCAGCGAACTGGGTGTCCATGATATGGAACTGCTGACCAATACCAGCCATGATATGGTCGGGCTCGACGCCTTCGGCTTGCGGATTGTCGGACAGCGCGCGGTACCGGCAGAGCACAGCAGCGAAGCGACCGAAGCGCTGGCGACGGCATAGCAATATAGCAATTTCTGCCCCTCCTCTTTAGAGGAGGGGATCAAGGGGTGGTGGCGATGCGCAAGCATCGCTCGCGTCAGCGAACCACTATGGTACCGCCAGAAATGAATTGAAAAGCGAAGACCTGTTCTTCGACGAGAGAAACCACCCCAACCCCTCCTTTGAAAAGGAGGGACTAGGAAATAGAAAGACAGATAAAATGGCAAAATTCCTGATCGTCGAAGCGCGTTTTTACGACAATTTGAACGACATGCTGATCGAAGGCGCAACCGATGCGCTAAAAGCGGCCGGTCATGAACACGAGGTCATCACGGTACCCGGCGCGCTGGAAATTCCGGCAGCCATATCCATGGCGATCGACAGCGACCTATATGACGGCTTTGTCGCGATCGGCGTGGTGATCCGCGGCGAGACTTATCATTTCGAGATCGTGGCGGGTGAAAGCGCGCGCGGCATCATGGCGCTAACCATGGACGGCGCGGCCATTGGTAACGGTATTATCACGGTGGAAAATGAAGAACAGGCGCTGGCCAGGGCGGACAAGAGCCGCAAGAATAAAGGTGGCGAAGCGGCGCAGGCGGCTATCGCAATGTACGAATTGGGAATGAAGTTTACCGCCTGAAATGACAGCGGGCCCGATCACTCGTGCCCGCTGTCTCTATAATATAAGGCGTTATTCGGTGCCGGCAATTGCGGCCTTGAATTCGTCTTCGGTCATCGTGATGGTGACACCGCCATCGGCCTGGGTCATGAAGGCCGCAACGGGCAGTTTCACTGCCTGGCCGTCATGATCGACGGTCACATATTCGGCGTCTTTTGCCTCAATAGTACCAATCACCGCAGCTCCGGTTACGGATTTGACTTCGGTGCCAGGGGTCAGACCGGCCAGTAACCGTGCCTTGGCATCCGCAGCCGCTTTTTCGACGGCGGTATCCAGTTCAAGCTTTGTCATCGTGATCGACAGGCCGTTTTCTGCCTTGGCAAAAGCCTCAGGCGAGAGCGCAGCCTTGTTCTTGCCGGTATCGAGAACCACGGCTCCGCCGGCGACGGACTCTACCGTACCCACTTCACCGCCATTGGGGCCGAAAACCTTCATGCCGGCCTCGACTTCGACAGCCGGAGCGGCATCTTGCGCCAGGGCCGGGGTAGCCGCGAGCAGCGCAGCGCCAGTCACGAGTGTCAGAAAATTCTTCATATTTTACTCCTTGGAATTACTAAAAATGGCATTTTTCATACAGGACGCTGGCTAAAAAACGACAGCCAGTTTTGTTAAGGCGATTGAGGCGAGACGACGCATGGGCAGGATGAAAGACAAATATGCCGCTATCGGCCACGAAAGGCCGGCTCCGGAGGAGCCAGCCCCTGCGCCGGTCGCAGCACCAATCAGGCCGCTTTTTGGGTGCGTTTGTGCAGGCCTTCCCGGACCTCCTCGATAATCTTGGCGCTGAACGCGTCGAGGTCACCGGGATTGCGCGACGTAATGAGGCCGTTGTCGACCACCACTTCGCTATCTTCATATTGGGCGCCGGCGTTGATCAGGTCGGTCTTGATCGAAGGATAGCCGGTGACCTTGCGGCCCTGCACCAAGTCCGCCTCGATCAAGAGCCACGGGGCATGACAGATGGCGGCAATCGGCTTGCCGGCGTTGAAAAAGGCCGTCACAAAATCAATCACCTTGCCTTCTACCCGCAAGATGTCCGGATTCATCTGCCCGCCGGGCAATACAAGTGCGTCAAAATCGCTTTCCCTGGCCTGGTCCACGGTCATGTCGACCGCGATGCTCTCACCCCAGTCTTTTTCGTCCCAACTTTTGATCGAACCGGATTCCAGCGACACGATGGTGATATCTGCTCCGGCTTCAATGAGCTGCTTTCTTGGTTCAAAAAGCTCCGATTTTTCAAAACCGTCGGTGGCGAGAATTGCAATTTTTGCGTTTGAAATGTTCGTCATTTCTGTTGTCCTTTCGTTGGGGGTCATGAAAAGTCTACGCGGCGGGAAGCGGATTGGTTCCGCTTTTCCGGAAGCCGGCTCCTGCGTTTTCTGGCGGACCGCTGCTGTTCATTATCTATAGGCATCATCTATAGGCATCCATCTATAGGCATCCGTTTTTGTCCGGATTTTTCCTCAGCCTAAACGGAACCAAATGCAGGTCGAGACGTAATCATTGTCAGGCACCGCGCTCCGCCAGTTCGTCGAGCGCACCGGAAAGAAAAGGAAGAAAATATGACTATCCAAACCGGAGACCTTCGCGAAATGAAGACCGACATCAAAAAGGTAGACAGAGCCGAGATGGCTGAAAAGCTGGGAAAAACTCTGGCCTCCACCTATGTACTTTATCAGAAGACCCAGTCTGTTCACTGGAATGTGACCGGCCCGCAGTTTCTCGGCATCCACAAGCTGACCGAAGGCCAATATGAAGATCTGGCTGCCTCGATCGATGAAATCGCCGAAAGGATCCGGGCTCTCGGCGCGAAAGCGCCGGTTGGCCTGTCCACCTATATCGAGAATAGCGCGATCGAAGATCAAGTGGAATATGGCGATGTCAAAGCCATGCTCAAGCAGCTGTCGGGCGACACAATCACCGTGGCTAACCAAATGCGGGAATTCGTGAAAACCGCGGAAGATGCCGATGATGTTTTCACGGCGGATTTGCTGACTGCGCGCATCGGTGTGCTGGAAGAATCATCGTGGATGCTCTCGGCCAGCATGTAATCCGTCCCCGCCATTAAAATTCAGGAAGACCTATGAAGAAACAATTGGACAAGACCAGCGCCCGTCAGGGCTTTACCACCCGCCACATGATCATCGTGCTGGGCGTATCGACCGTATTTGCGATCGTCGCACTAGCCGCTGTGACGGGATTTTTCTAAACCAGTTTCAAGGTTGCAAGTGCGCCTTGCCCGCTTCTGCATCACGCAGAAGCGGGCTTTTTTATTGGCTAGACGATCGACTGATTGCCATTGCCCTCATTTCCTGCCGGAGGGCCTGAATTTCTGCCAGTATCTCATCCCTCTGGGCCGCTTGCTCCTCGTCCGCTTCCTCGTGCATCGCATTGACGATGATCGCAATAAACAGGTTCAGCACGACAAAACTGGTGACCAGCACGAAGGGCACGAAAAACGCCCAGGCCCAGGGATAGACTTCCATGATCGGGCGGACGATACCCATCGACCAGCTTTCCAGCGTCATGATCTGGAACAGCGAATAGAGCGAGGAGCCGATCGACCCGAACCATTCGGGGAAGGCTCCGCCGAACAACTTTGTCGCCATCACCGCTGCGATATAGAAAACCAGGCCGAGCAAAATAATCACCGTTCCCATCGACGGGATTGCCGCAAACAGCCCCTGCACCACCTTGCGCATTTTGGGCATCGCCGAGATTAGCCGCAGGGCACGCAATATCCTGAGCGCGCGCAGGACCGAGAGACTTCCTCCCGTAGGCAGCAATGCCACCGCGACAATCACAAAATCGAAGATATTCCAGCCGTTCTTGAAAAAACGCGTCCGGTAGACAAATAGCTTGAGCAGGATTTCAACAACGAAAATCCCGATCGCGACAGCGTCTATTGCGCTCAGGAAAACCCCGAACCGCTCCGTCAGCAAAGGCGATGTCTCCATCCCGATGACGATTGCATTGATGACAATCACCGCCATGATCGCATTCTGGAAACGCGATGATTCAATCAATATCCGAAGTCTTTCGATCACAAGCTACCCTCATTGACAAATGCTGCTATTTGCAACCCGGGATCATTTGGTCGCGCAGCCGCCGCCAATCAAGACAAGCTTTGCGTTGCCAGCGATAGAATATTGCCGACTGTCAGGCTTGGCTATTCCGGCTTCACCAGCTTCAATATGAACCGGTCGGTCTTGCCGCGCGTAGCCGGACCGAAGACATTTTTCGTGTGATCATCGTCCGTGCCGGCGAGCAATTCGTCATTGCGTTCCACCGTGAACCCTGCGGCTTCCGCTGCTGCAACCGCCAGGGCCGGATCAATCCGGTGATGGGCTTTGTTGTCGCCATCGGGATCGCCGGCATGATCGATCACGCCGAGCACCCCGCCCGGCTTAAGCTTCGCCTTCAGTGCCAGCAGCATCCCGATCGCTGCCGGGGCACCGAAACCATTGTAGACATCGTGGAAATTGAGCGCTGTTATCGCCACATCGATACTGCCATCCGGCACGCCTAGATCGGCGATCTCGCTGTTGAGGCGTTCGATCTGCGGCAGGTTATTGGCCGCCAGGCGCGCGGTTATTTCCGTTTCATAAGCGCCGTCTCGCAACTGCAGCGCTGCCGCCGGGTTCTGCGCATAGACCTTGCCTTTCGGTCCGGTCGCAATCGCCGCCGCGACGCTATACCAGCCGCCAGAAGCGATTAGGTCGAGCACGACATCGCCTGTTTCCAGACCAAGAAAGGACAGTACTTCTGCCGGTTTGCGGCTGGCATCGCGGGCTTTGTCTTCATCCGACCGGCCTGCTGCAGCGGTCAGCGCAGCCTTGGTGATGGCAACGTCAATGGCTGCCCTTTCACCAGCTTCATGATGCTTGGCCAATAACGGCAAGGGCGCAAGGGTGGTGGTTACAAGACAAATGGCCGATAATTTGAGCAATGCTATTTTCATGGCGGCTCTCCTCTCCGGACAATGTTCATCAACCACGGAATTTGGTCAACCATTATGCGATAGGCCTCGCCTCTCTTACCCCCGAAAATTGCGAACAGGCTTGACCAAATTCGTCTGTTCTATATTTTAGAACAAATCATGAACAATATCGATTCGGATTCGGACGGGGCTTTCGGGCTTCCACCGGACACCCCTTATGCTGTGCCTCCGGCTACACCAGCAAAGCCCTCTGTCTTGCGGGCGCGTCTCGCCAGGATACTGGCGACGTCTGGCGTGAGGACAGCGGAGGATGACGGCACTCCGTCGCATTTCAGTTTCGGCGTCGACCGGATCGACACGGCCTTGCGCGGCAATGCCGGGGTCGACGGCCTGCCGCGCGCGGCGCTGCATGAACTGCACGCGGCGAGCAAGGATGACCGGACCAGCACAGCGGCGATGGCGCTGCTGATGGCGCAGCGTTGTCAAATTTTGGGTCAGGATGGGCGACCGATCCTGTGGATCAGCGAAAGCGGGGAAGCCAGACGGCAGGGCCGGCTCTACCCGCCGGGGCTGGCGGAACTGGGCATAGACCCCGACAGTATCATCCATGTCGATGCGCCGGATAGCATCGCGGCGTTGCGCGCGGCCGCCGACGGCGTGCGATCTTCGGCCATGGCAGCGGTGATCATCGAACTGGCGGGCAAGAAGCCCAAGGGCCTCGACATGACAGCTACCCGCCGCCTGTCGCTTTCGGCGCAGAAATCGGGCGTACTTAGTCTGGTCCTGCGCTCCGGCAGCGATCCGGAAAATCCATTGCCGACTGCGGCCTTCAGCCGCTGGTCAGTGGCTGCGGCGCCTTCGCTCGCGCTGGAGGCCAATGCTCCGGGCCATAGCGCTTTCGATATCACCCTGCTGCGCCACCGCAGCGGTCTTTACGGGCTGAGCGCCCGACTGGAGTGGAACCGTGACCAACAAATCTTCCGCGAGCAGCCAGAGAACAAAGGCGCGCCGGACACTGGCGCTGTCCCTGCCCTGGCTGCCGTCCGAGCGGATCATCCGGGCACACGGGCCGCCTGACCATCCCTTTGCGCTGACCGAAAAGATACGCGGCGCGATGGTGATCATGGCGGCGGACCGGCAGGCCGTGTCCTTGGGTCTCGGGCCGGGGATGAAGCTGGCCGACGCGCGGGCCCGGGTGCCGGATCTGCTCGCCTTTGACCATCAGCCGCTGGCCGACGCGGACCTGCTGTCGCGGCTGGCGGAAGCCTGCGAGCGCTACACGCCGATGGTGGCGATCGAACCGCCTTATGCGCTGATTCTCGACATTACCGGCGCGGCGCATCTCCACGGCAATGAGGAAAGACTGGCGCAGGATGCCGAGGACCGGCTCGACGCTGCTGGCTATAGCAGCCAATGGGCCTTGGCCGGAACCGCAGATGCAGCGCTGGCACTGGCGCGACATGGCCTGAAGGAAGGCGCGGAGGCACAGCTACCGGTAGCGGCGCTGGCCATGGACGAGAAGACCCACCAGTCTCTGGAACGGGCGGGACTGTACAAGATCGGCGACCTGGCCGAGCGGCCGCGCGCCAATCTGGCGGCGCGGTTCGGGATGGAGCTGACGGTGCGGCTGGACCGGATTCTGGGACTCGAAGACCGCCCGATCGACCCGCTGCGCAGGATTGGCAATGTCGTCACCGAGCGCCGCTTTGCCGAACCTTTGACCCATATCGATGCCGCGCTCGCCTGCCTGTCGGAGCTGTTTGCAGAAGCGTCAGAACGGCTAAACGAGCGCGGTCAGGGCGCGCGGATGATCCGGATGATGCTGTTTCGCTGCGACGGCGATGTCGCGCGGCTCGGTCTGGAAACCGGCGCGCCGACCCGCGATGCAGCCCTTTTCAAACGCCTGCTGCGCGAACGGATCGAGGCGCTCAATGACGAACTCAATCCGGGCTTCGGTTATGATTTGATCCGGCTGAGCATCGTCGCTTCGGACGTGCTGGCACCACAACAATTAAGACTCGAAGGCGGCGAGGATCGCCAAGGTGACGAGGTCGCTCTGGTCAGCCAGCTCAGCACAAGACTGGGCCGCGACCGGGTGCAGAAATTTGCTCCCGCCGACAGCCATATCCCCGAACAGGGCCTGCTCGCACTGCCCGCGCTCAATGCTCCGCCGCCCGTACCATGGCAGAGACTGTCTCCCGACAATCCGCCGATGCGGCCTTTGCATATGTTCGACCCGCCGCAGCGCGTGCAGGTGATTGCCGAGGTCCCGGACGGCCCGCCCTATCGCTTCACCTGGCGCCGCAAGAGCCATCAGGTGATCCGCTATGAAGGCCCCGAGCGCATCGCCTCGGAATGGTGGCAGCGCAAGGACGGACAGCAGCCGGGCAAGGGCGGCCTGACTCGTGATTATTATCGCGTCGAGGACGCCCGCGGCCGACGCTACTGGCTGTTCCGCCACGGGCTTTATGGCGAGGAGAAAGCAAACCCAGACTGGTATGTACATGGGCTGTTTGCGTAAAATCGGGCGGCCAGCGATTGCGTCATTGCGAGCGCAGCGAAGCAATCCAGTGCGGCTTTCCGTGGCTCTGGATTGCCGCGTCGCCTGTGGCTCCTCGCAATGACGGTATTCGCCGAACTCGCGGCTTACACCCACTACAGCTTTCTACACGCGGCCTCCTCACCCGCCGACATGGTGATGCAGGCGATGGCGCTGGGCATGACCGGTATCGGCATCGCCGACCGCAACAGCGTGGCCGGCGTTGTGCGCGCCCATGCGGCACTGCGTCGGGCGCATGAGGATGCGGCAGAAGAAGGGCTAACCCTGCCGGATTTCAAGCTGATCGTCGGGTCGCGACTGGTTTTTGCCGATGAAACGCCGGAGGTGATTGTCTATCCGCGCAACCGGCGGGGCTGGGGGAGGCTGACACGGTTGCTGTCGACTGGAAATCTGCGGGCGGAGAAGGGGGATTGTTTTCTCTATGAGGCGGATTTGCTGGAGTGGTGCGGCGAGGATTGGGCGCTGATCATCCTCCCTGAAGCGTCAGCTTTGGGGAGGGGGACCGTCAGCCAGAGCGCAGCGGCGGCTGATGGTGGAGGGGTTGGTGACGGGATTGCTACATTAAGGGCACCCCTCCACCATCCTTCGGATGGCCCCCCTCCCCCCGCTCCGCGCGGGGAGGAAATATTTCGGCAGCTCCTCTCCCTTACCCCCCATATGTGGTTGGGCGCGGCCATGCCCCGTTCCGGCCCCGACAAGCGCCATCTCGCCAGACTACACAGCCTTTCCGAAGCGACCGGCATCCCCTTGGTCGCCACCAATGACCCACTTTATGCAACACCCGAGCAACGCCCGCTCCACGATATCCTGACCTGCATTGCGGAAAAGACCACGATCGACAAAGCGGGAAAATTGCTCGCCGCCAATGCCGAGCGGTTCCTCAAGCCCGCGGCAGAAATGGCGCGCCTGTTCCGGGACTATCCCGACGCCATTGCCGAGACGCAAAAGCTGCCCGAACTGATCGATTTCACGCTCGACGAGTTGAGCTATCACTATCCCGAGGAACCGGTACCGGACGGCTGGACGCCACAGGGCTGGCTCGCTCATCTGACCTGGACCGCCGCCCATGCGCGCCATGGCGAGACCCTTCCCGAGCGGTTGCGCGTCAAGGTCGAGGAGGAGTTGCGGCTGATCGAAAAAATGGAATATGCGCCCTATTTCCTGACCGTCCACGACATCGTCAAATTTGCCCAGGATCAGGGCATACTCTGTCAGGGACGCGGGTCGGCGGCCAATAGCGCGGTCTGCTATCTGCTCGGCATCACCTCGGCCGATCCGATGGAACATGATCTGCTCTTCTCGCGCTTCATTTCCGAAGAACGCCGCGAGCCGCCCGATATCGACGTCGATTTCGAACATGAACGGCGCGAGGAGGTGATTCAATATATCTATGCCCGCTATGGTCGCCACCGCGCGGGGATTGCCGCGACCGTGATCCACTATCGCTCGCGCAGCGCGATCCGCGAGGTCGGCAAGGCGCTCGGCCTGTCGGAGGATATTACCAGCCGCCTGTCGAGCACGGTGTGGGGCAGCCATTCGAGCAAGGCGCCCGACAAGCGCTTTGCCGAGACCGGCCTCGACCCGGACAATCCGGAAATCCGGCGGCTTGGCGATCTGGTGCAGCAGATCCTGCAATTTCCCCGCCACCTGTCGCAGCATGTCGGCGGTTTCGTGCTGACCCAGGACCGGCTCGACGAGACCGTGCCGATCCACAATGCGGCGATGGACGACCGCACCTTCATCGAGTGGGACAAGGATGATATCGACACGCTCGGTCTGATGAAGGTCGACATTCTCGCGCTCGGCATGCTCACCTGCATCCGCAAGGCGTTCGATATGCTGGAGAGCATCAACATCCTCCCTGAAGCCTTGGCTTCGGGGAGGGGGACCGTCAGCCAGAGCGCAGCGGCGGCTGATGGTGGAGGGGTTGGCGATGGAGTCGCTGCCCCCCTCCACCATCCTTCGGATGGTCCCCCTCCCCGTACTGCGCACAGGGAGGAAAGAAGGTGGACCCTCCAGAATATCCCGCACGAAGATCCGGCAACCTATGACATGCTGTGCAAGGGCGACAGTATCGGGGTGTTCCAGGTCGAGAGCCGAGCCCAGATCAACATGCTGCCACGGCTGAAACCGCGCGAATTTTATGATCTGGTGATCCAGGTGGCGATTGTCCGGCCCGGCCCGATCGAGGGCGAAATGGTCCATCCCTATCTGCGGCGGCGTTCGGGCATGGAGAAGGTCACCCTGCCCTCGCCCGCCCCGCCGCATGATCCGGACGAGCTGAAATCCGTGCTCGGCCGGACCTTCGGCGTGCCGCTGTTTCAGGAACAGGCGATGAAGCTGGCGATCGTCGCCGCCGATTTCTCTCCGGGTGACGCCAACAAGCTGCGCCGGGCGATGGCGACCTTTCGCAATGTCGGCACGATCCACCATTTCGAAGCGAAGATGATCGAGGGCATGACCGCCAAGGGCTATGACCGGGATTTCGCGCAGCGCTGCTACAAGCAGATCCAGGGCTTTGGCAGCTACGGTTTTCCCGAAAGCCACGCGATCAGCTTTGCCCGGCTGGTCTATGTCTCGAGCTGGATCAAATGCCACCACCCGGCGGTGTTCGCAGCGGCGCTGCTAAATTCGCAACCAATGGGATTCTATGCGCCAGCGCAGCTTGTCCGGGACGCGCGCGAGCACGGGGTGGAGGTGCGGGAGCCGGATGTGAACCATAGTGAGTGGGATAATCGGGTGGAGAGAGAAAGAATAAGCCCCTCCCTTTCAAGGGAGGGGGAAGGGGTGGGTGCGGCACCGCAAGGTGACGCTCGCGAAGCGAATGGAGATACGAGAGACACCACCCCAACCCCTCCTCTAAAGAGGAGGGGCGAAATGCCCTCCCTCCGTATCGGCCTGCGCCAGATCGACGGGTTCCGCGAAGCCTGGGCCGAACAGATCCTCGCCGCCCGCCCGTTCCGGACGATCGAGGAACTCGCCCACAAAGCAAACCTGCCGGCCCGCGCGCTGCGCCTGCTAGCCGACGCCGATGCCTGCCGGTCGCTGGGGCTGGACCGCCGTCAGGCGCTGTGGGAAGTACGCCGCACTCCGGTCAATACATTGCCGCTATTCGAGGCTGCACAGGCGAAAGAACTGGGGCAGGAGCAAGACGCCCGCCTGCCCGCCATGACCAAGGGCGAACATGTGGTCGCCGATTACCAGAGCGTACGCCTTTCACTCAAGGGCCATCCGATGGAATTCCTGCGCGAACGCTTGCGGGAAATGGGCGTGCTCAGTTGCGCGGAACTTGCGCGGGTGAAAAACGGATCGCAGGCAAAGGTCGCCGGCGTCGTGCTGATCCGCCAGCGGCCCGGCAAGGGCAATGCGGTGTTCATCACGCTCGAGGATGAGGGCGGGGTCGCCAATCTGCTGCTCTGGGCCAGCCGGTTCGAAAAGATGCGCCGTCCGGTGATGGCCGCCCGGCTGATGCTCGCCACTGGAGAAGTCCAGCGCAGCGTCGAGGGCGTGACCCATCTGATGACCACACGGGTAGAGGATTATACGTTCATGCTGGACGATATAAGCGATCGTGACCGGCCGGATATGCCGATGTCCCGCGCCGACGAGGTCAAGCGGCCGGTCTATCGCAACGAGGACCGGTGGGCGGCCCGGGAGGAAGATTATCCGGCAGCACCGCGGCCCGCCTATCCGCGCCACGGCCATCCCCGCAATGTCCGGATATTACCGAAGTCGCGTGATTTTCATTAAACTAGGAAAAACAAGCTCTTATCCCCGCGAGCGGATCACCCGTTAACGGCGCCAAGCTCGACGGGTTCTTCTGCCACCGCGCCCTGTTCTTCGATATAGGAAAGCAGTTCCACTGCGGTCATCGGCACGCCGAACAGATAGCCTTGCACCATATGCGTTCCGACCCGTTTTGCGATGACCAGCTGGATTTCATTCTCAACCCCTTCGAGGAGGCAATCAACGCCAAGCGTTCTGGCCATTCCCACCAGCGAATGGAGAATCTTCTCGGTCATCGGATCCGCCACATCCTTCATGAAAGACCGGTCGACCTTCAGCTTGCTGATCGGAAGCGTCCGCAAATAGCTGAAATTGGAATAGCCGGTGCCGAAATCGTCGAGCGCCAGCGGGTGACCCAGTGCAGCCAGGCGCAGCATATTGCTGCTTGCCTTGTGCGTATCCGCCATCATCGCCGTTTCGGTGACCTCGAATTCAAGCAAGGCCGGGTCCAGTCCGCTGGCTTCGACCTGCGCGATAATCTGGGCAATGATCGGATCGGAAATAAGGTCGTGACCGGAGAGATTTATCGAGAGCGGAATCGGGTCTTGCCACTTTTTGAGGGCAGCAATCGCCTGTTTCAGCACCGCGAGGGTGATATTGGCAATCAGACCGCTTTCCTCGGCAACCTCGATGAACCGGGCGGGCATGATATCGCCAATGACCGGACTATTCCATCGGGCAAGCGCTTCCGCCCGGACAATCCTGTTTTGCCCCAGATCATATTGCGGCTGGAACAGCAGTTCGATTTCGGTGTCGAAATCGGCAACGCGCAGCGCCTGTTCGATCCTGAAACGCTCTGCTGCAACCTCGGCATGGTCATCGCAGAAGACGACCACTCTGTTTTTGCCATGTTTTTTCGCGTGTAACAATGCGTAGTCGGCATCCCGGATAAGCTGGGCGTCGCCTTCCGCAGGGTCAATCTGGTGACAGCCGATGGACGCGGAAATCTGGACCAGACGATCCTCGATCAAATATACCCGGGCAACATATTCCAGAAGGCCGCGGCACCAGGCTTCGACAATGCACGGTTCCGCGCTGTTGGGAAGAATGATGTTGAACTCGTCACCCCCCATACGGCTAAGATGCGCCTTGGCCCCGCAATAGTCCTGCATGCGGGTTGCGACTGCTTTCAGCAGCTCGTCACCGATCAAATGGCCGTAACCGTCATTCACAGCCTTGAACCCGTCGAGATCGAGCAAGACAAGCCAGGTGGCAAAGCCTGCGCCTTTATCATCCTTGCTCTTCTCGAAGGTTTCGAAGAAGGCACGGCGGTTCGGCAAGCCAGTCAGGCTGTCCGAAAGCGACAGATGCCGCATTTCCTCGCTGAGCTTCTCCGCTTCTTCCAACCTGTTTTCCGCTTCATATCTCGCCAAAGCGGTGCGACCGACCGCCCGGCGCAGGAAAAAGGTGATGGCAATGGCCGTCATTGCCGCAGCGGCTGTGACGAAAGCATAGTTGATCAAAAGCTCGGGTGCATTTTTCAACAATGTGTAGAATAGTCCGGCAACCACAGCGGCTATCGAGATCAACGCCTGCTTCATACTGCTGCAGGCCAGTGCGAAGACCATGACCATGATGATGAAATAGACCAGGTCTGTCTGGGCGAATTTGATTTCCATCGCGATCATGACATTTGCCAGCATGAACAAATTGGCAATTGTCGTGACTATATGAAGATTTGCGAAGGCATGAGGCTTGCGCAGGCCATACCAGAAAAATGCAAGAACGATGCTGGCGATAGTCGAGGCAGCGACAATAGCCAGCAGATCTGTTCCACTGTGCACGCCGAAATGCATCAGCGTCATCACAGCATAATAGACGGCAGCAACCCCGAAATACCCCCGGATCATCGGGCGGTAAATTTTGGCTATGAACGGAGTAATATCCGGACTGCTCGAGATGGATGCAATGGTCATATTTCCCAGCGGTAAGCATATCCAACTTAAGTTAATAATCTGTATTTACGTCATTATGTTCCAATAGTTAATGTCACCCGTTTCTACGATTATCCAGACGTCCGCCGCCTTTCGAAGCGCGTCGGATAAAATCGGCACAATATCGGTCACCGGAATGAACCGCCGATCAGCGAACCAGATCTAATTCAACAACGCACCGCCGCATGTCGCCCGCTGCGATGGCGAATGTCCCGGCGATGTCCGGATATTGCCGCAGCCGCGGGATTTCCGCTAAGCGGGAACTGTCTCGAACTGGCGTTCCCCGCTACCGAAGACGAGATAGAAGATCAGGCCAAAGGCCGCCACGGCCGCCGCCACCTGAAACACCAGCGCCCATGATCCGGTGACGTCCAGGATCCACCCGCTGACCAGCACGCCAACGATGCCGGGAATGGTGCCGGCGGTATTGGTGATCCCCATCAGCGTACCGGCATGTTCCGGCGCGATATCCATATGATTGACGAAAAAACCGCTGACCGCAAACGCACCCAGAGCACTGCCGATGGTCATGATGGTGATCGCGGTGACCGCATCCTCGGCCTGCCCGACCAGCAGCAGCGCGATGATACTGCTGCCGAAGCCGATCAGCATCATCAGCTTGCGCACGCGGGTCATGCCCATGCCGCTGCCGATCAACTTGTCGGCAACAACCCCGGACAGGTTGATGCAGATGAACAAGGCAATATGCGGCATCATCGCGAAATAGCCGACCGAGGCATAATCGACGCCCAGCCCTTTGGTGACAAAAGTCGGCAGCCAGGCGAGCAGGACATAGAACCACCAGTTATTGCAAAAATGGGCGACGATGACGGCCCAGACCGGCATATTGGTCATCAGAGCGCGCCACGGCGTGGCACCTGCGGGCGTATCGGCAATCGTGTCGGCGGCGATCAGGTCCAGTTCGGCCTGGCTGATACCGGGTTGCAGGCGCGGGCTCGATGCGATGAGAAAATACCACACCGCACACCAGATGAAACCGATGCCGCCAAATATATAGAATACCCATTCCCAGCCCCAGCTGGCGACAATCACCGGCGTCGCAAGTAGCGCGAACACGGTGCCCAGCGGAATGCCGCTATTGGAAAATCCGGCTGATCGCGACCGTTCCCTGACCGGTACCCAGCGGGCGTAGAGCGCATAAATGGCGGGAAAGGTCACCGCTTCGCCCATGCCCATCAATATCCGGGCGACGATCAGAACCGCAATGCCCAGTGCCGCAGCCGGAGGAGCGACCAGGGTGAACAGCGACCAGATCAGTACGCCAAAGCCGAGAACGACCTTGCCGCCGTAGCGATCCGCCAGCTTTCCACCGACAACCTGGGTCAGCAAATAGCCGATGAAGAAGCTCGACAGCACCAGCCCCTGCGTCGACAGGTCCCAGCCATAGGTTTCCACCATCGGGATGATGGCGACCGAGATCGCGACCCGGTCCATATAGCAGATGAAAATGGCCAGAAACGCCATGAGTGCCAGTTGATGGCGTTTTTGCATATGCATCCTCCCCGATGATGCCCCCTCATCCTATCTATATGGATGTGGTCGGCGGCTATTGTCTTGCATATCTGGTGCAAATCCCCTATAGTATCATTTGAAACTATACTGTGTATTTGCACATTCTATCTCGAGGAAATTTTGTGGCTGATCTGTTTGAAAATCCCGTGGGCCTGGACGGCTTTGAATTTGTCGAATTTTGCGCGCCCGAACGCGGCGTGCTCGAACCGGTGTTCGCGGTCATGGGCTTTACCGAGATTGCCCAGCATCGCAGCAAGGATGTCCATCTCTGGCGGCAGGGCGGCATCAACCTGATCATCAACTACGAGCCCAAGTCGGCGGCCTGGTATTTTGCCCGCGAACATGGCCCGTCGGCCTGCGGCATGGCGTTTCGCGTGAAAGATGCGCGCAAGGCCTATGCCTATCTGCTCGAAAAAGGCGCAGAGCCGGTCAACGTGCAAACCGGGCCGATGGAACTGCATATCCCGGCGATCCGTGGCATCGGCGGCGCGATCCTCTATCTTGTCGACCGCTATGACGGCGGCGAACGCGGCGAAAATCTGTCGATCTATGATATCGACTTTGAATATCTGCCCGGCGTGGACCGCAATCCTGTTGGGGCCGGCTTCAAGATCATCGATCACCTGACCCATAATGTTTACGGCGGCCGGATGAAATATTGGGCGGATTATTACGAGACATTGTTCAATTTCCGCGAAATCCGCTTCTTCGACATCAAGGGCGAATATACTGGCCTGACCTCGAAGGCGCTGACCGCGCCTGACGGCAAGATCCGCATTCCGCTGAACGAAGAAGGCGAAGGCGGCAAGGGCCAGATCGAGGAATTTTTGCGCGAATTCAACGGCGAAGGCATTCAGCATATTGCACTGATCTGTGATGACCTAATCGCCTGCTGGGACCGGCTCAAGACACTCGGCGTACCCTTCATGACCGCGCCGCCGAACACTTATTACGAAATGCTCGACGGCCGCTTGCCCGGCCACGGCGAAGATGTGAACGCGCTGCAGACCCGCGGCATCTTGCTTGATGGCACCACCGAAGGCGGAGAGCCCCGCCTGTTGCTGCAGATTTTCGCAGAAGCGCAGGTCGGACCGGTTTTCTTTGAATTCATCCAGCGCAAGGGCGATGACGGTTTTGGCGAGGGCAATTTCAAGGCCCTGTTCGAAAGCATCGAACGCGACCAGGTATCGCGCGGTGTGCTCAACGTAGAGGAGCCGGTATAATGGCCGCACCAAAGATCAACGGCATCCACCATGTCGCCTATCGCTGCAAGGACGCCAAGGAGACGGTCGATTTCTACCAGCGCGTGATGGGCATGGAGTTCCAGCTCGCCTTTGCCGAGAATGAAGTGCCCTCGACCGGTGAATATGATCCCTATATGCATATCTTCCTCGATGCCGGCGGCGGCAATATCCTCGCCTTTTTCGAACTGCCGGAACAGCCGGACATGGACCGCGACCAGAATACCCCGGCCTGGGTCCAGCATATCGCCTTCAAGGTGGACTCGCTCGACGATCTGATGGCGGCCAAGGCCAATGCCGAAGCCGAAGGGCTGGAAGTTCTCGGCCCGACCCATCACGGGATTTTCAAGTCGATCTATTTCTTCGATCCCAACGGCCACCGGCTGGAACTGGCCTGCGATATCGGCACCGACGAGGAGATGGCCGAATTGCGCCGCGTCGCCCCCGATATGCTCGAGGAATGGAGCCGCACCAAGAAGGCGCCGCAACATGCCGCCTGGCTTCACGAGAAAGCGCGCGACGAGCATTAGCTTGCCTTGCGCCGCATAACCGCCTTTAATTCCGTTCGTGTCGAGCGTAGTCGAGACACTGAGCCAAGACGCACCGGTCTCTCGACTTCGCTCGAGACGAACGGTCGACAGACCGAGGAACGCATATGAAACTCGCCACCCTGAAGAACGACACCCGCGACGGCCGCCTGGTCGTGGTCTCCAAAGATCTCACCCGCTGCTGCGAAGCGAGCAATATCGCGCCGACCCTGCAGGCGGCTCTCGACGACTGGGACAGTTGCGCACCCAAGCTGGAAGCGCTCTACCGCGACGTCGAACATGAAACCGTCCCCTGCGAACGTTTTCACGAGCGGCTGGCCGAATCCCCCCTGCCCCGCGCCTATCAATGGGCCGACGGCAGCGCCTATATCAACCATGTCGAACTGGTCCGCAAAGCCCGTGGCGCGGAAGTGCCCGAGAGTTTCTACAGCGATCCTTTAATGTATCAGGGCGGCAGCGATGCCTTCCTCGGCCCGCGCGACGACATTCCGCTCGGCGACCCCAAATGGGGCTGCGACATGGAAGGCGAAGTCGCGGTCATCACCGATGATGTCCCGCCCGGCGTCAGCGCCGAAGACGCAGCCGGCCATATCAAGCTGGTCATGCTGTGCAATGATGTGTCCCTGCGCGGCCTGATCCCCGGCGAACTGGCCAAGGGCTTCGGCTTCTTCCAGTCAAAACCGCCCTCCGCCTTTTCCCCGGTCTGCGTCACCCCCGACGAGCTGGGCGACGCGTGGAAAGGTTCGGTCATCCATCTGCCGCTGCAAGTCGACTATAACCGCGAGCCCTTTGGTCGCGCCAATGCCGGCAAGGACGCCACCTTCAGCCTAGCCGATCTGGTCGCCCATGCCGCCAAGACCCGCCCGCTATGCGCCGGCACGATCATCGGTTCCGGCACCGTCTCCAACCAGGGCCCCGACGGCGACCCTGGCAAGCCTGTGTCAGAAGGCGGCCTCGGCTACAGCTGCATCGCCGAAATCCGGATGATCGAGACGATCAACGACGGCGAGGCAAAAACGCCATTCATGAGCGCTGGCGATACGGTCAAAATCCAGATGCTGGATGCGGACGGTCACTCGATCTTCGGCGCGATCCGGCAGGAGGTTGTGGCGGTTTGACGGGGTTGGTTGTTGGGTGATTTGGGTGTCGACTTTATCCTGAGGGCGGACATCAAATTCCGTCGCTTTAAAGCAACGACAAGGGATCAATCTGAAACATACTGCGTGCAGCAGTCTGCCAAGTATCTGGACGTTATCGTCATCACACGATAAGCGAACAACATGACACATCTTGACGAAGGTTACGTTGCCTTGCCTGCATACGCCACACGTGCAAGCTCAATGCACAAACTGGTTCTCGATGACGTCAACGAGGCAAACCGATCAACCATAGTGTATTCTGGGACGGGTCCGAGAACCGTACCCATTCATTTTCGAGCTGACGGCATAGTCTTATTCGAGTTTGACAAGGTAGCTGAATATGCTGGTGGCGCTGTTGACCCTTATGAAGTTTCTGACACTTCTGGTGTACCAAGCCATGCACAACGCGCTAACGAAGCACGGGACTTAATCCGCGAACGTCGTTATCGATACATGAACGCCTTCCTCACCTGCTTCAATGTGGCGTTGAACAAAACCAACGCTCTGTTCGTCCCATGCTGTTCAGCGCATTATATTTGGGCGCGGCAAGAGCAAGGTCGTTGGCACTTAAGGGACAATGGTAGCGGCGGTCTCGCGACCCTTCCAATATTTCCCGAGGCAGTTCCAATCGAAACCCTGTCTGCTTCACTTTCTAACTTTAATCAAGTCCGCGCAAACCAGCTAGAAGAAGCTCTGCAGACTCTCGATCTCTTCTATCGAGTGGCGTTTCATATGAGCAATCATGAGTTTCAAACAGTTATTATTCTCGGTTGGGCGATAGTCGAAGGGGGGCAGAACATCATTTGGGAAGAATTTGTAAGAGGTGACTATAAATCTATCAATCCAAATTCGAACATTAAGGGTGCGCGGCTAAAAAATTTACTGAACGATAGAAACTATACGGCGTCGATCAAGGGCCAAATGCTGGCATTTTCGGGAGTCTATTCTGATCAAGACATCGAACTCATCGATAAAGTCCGCCGTAAACGAAATTCATGCATGCATGGCTTGGACCCAATGTCGATTGGCGATGCTTTTTCCGCCATGTGGGCGTGCCAGAGAATCGTTGAAAAGGCATTCAATCTCAAGATAGCACCTTTTGGCAACCCCTCCTCTTGGGACTATAAGCGTTAGAGATTCCTGCTGCGCCCAAAGCAGCAATCTACCCCCTCAAACCGGCACCGCCGTCTCATATTTGATCCGCTCCATCGCGAAGCTCGCCGACCCGTCGGACAGCGGCACCGCCTTGATCAGTTTCTTGTAAACCCGGTCATAGTCGGCGACATCGCGCTCTATCCGCTCCGGATCAAAATCAAATCGATCACAGACCATAATGGGCAAATATGGTGCGGAACATCTTGAGGAGGGCTTCGGGGCGATCTTCTCCGCTAGTGCTGTCAGCCCGGTCCTCGAACATGCCGACGATTTTCAGGTCGATATAGCCGTGCATCATCGACCAGAGGCCGATGGCGACCGTATGTTTATCGATATTGCGTCCGGCGACCAGCCTGTCGATCTCGTCGCAGATACAATCATAGACGGCATCTTCGCGGATGCGCATCTCGTCGCATTCATGGTCGACAACATCATTGCGCCAGAGCAAGGCGTACCGATGGGGATGCCGGGCGCCATAATCGAAAAAGGACCGGACCACGCTTTCGATCCGCAAGACGGGATCATCTGACGTGCGTTCCAGCCGCTTTGATATATCGGCCTGGATATCATCGAACAGCGTGACGGCCAGACCGGTCAGCAAGGCGCGGCGATCCTTGAAATGATTGACCGGCGCCGCATGGGATACGCCGGCTTTGCGGGCGACCGCCCGTATGCCGACGCCGGAATCACCCTGTTCATCCAGAAGTTCCAGCGCGGCATCGAGCAGCGCGCGCTTCAGGTCACCGTGATGAAATTGTTTCGCTTTCGCCATGGCCTCATATTGGCGGCGTCAACATTAATGTCAATTTCTCAAAATGCTGCGTAACATTTTCGCGGATGCCGCACGGTGAATAAAATTGACGCCGTCAATATCCTATGCATATATAGACAGCGTCAATATCACTGGAGTATTTCGTCGATGTACAGATTTGCAGCAATTGTGGTTACCCTCAGTGCCTTGGTATCGGGGATCGTTATCCCCATTCTGGAACTCAACGAGACCCATCTTTTCAATCCCGACTGGCCTTCTCATGCGCGGCTTCATGAAGCCTGGCAGCTGATGACCAACTCTGCCCTGTCTGCGCTTGCGGTGTTTCTCATCTGGTCCGGCCGGGCGCCGCGTCTGGCGATCATATTGTCCCTGATAATCAGTGTCCCGTTCCTGCTGGCCTTTGCCGCAGGCGCGACTTACGGCGGCTCGATGCTGCACTCCGATGGCACGCAACTGGCCGTCCTGGGCATCAATCTCGGGGTGCTTGTCGCCCTGATCATGTCCTCTCTGCTGTTGCTAAGTCTGGCACTGTTTCGCCCGGCAGAACCAGCAATGTGAATTACCCAACGTCACCGCAATCAGAATGTCTGCGTTTGCGCGCGAAGTGAATTCTGGCCGTCCGGCATCTACTCTCCGCCAATAATGCAGAACATCTTCGCGCCGGCACCGTCTTGACTATCAGGCCGTGCTGGTACACTAATACACTATGTCAGCAAGGCTCCCCATCATCCTGACGCTCGCTGCTCTCGCCGGTTGTGTGCATGGTCCTGATTCTGTGCCTGCTATCGAACGCAATGCGTGCAGCACAACGACGATTCCGCGAGAGGATGCGCTGATCCACGTCCCTTTTGATATTGTTGATGGTCGCGTTTACGTGCAGGCACGGGTCAACGGCGGCAAATATCACACATTTGCCATCGATACCGGTGCCAGCGGCATGGGACGCGCCGACGCCAGTCTGACGAAGGCGCTCGGCTTGCCGATCATCCGGACCACCGAAACCAGCGACGGGGTGAATGTTGCAACAGTCGACGTGACCCGCTTTGACTCGCTTGACCTGGGCGGCTTCGTGCGCAGGGATCTCGACGTCATAACGCGAGATTATAGCAGCAAAGCCCCGGCCGAAGCAGCCATTTCGGGCATTATTGGCCGCGATTTTTTTGCCGACGGCTTGCTGATCATCGACTTCCCGTCCCGGACCCTGTCGTTCAGCCGCAAGCAGATGATCAAGGCCGATGCACCCGGGGCCCTTTCCTATACGCGTCCTTTCCGCGTGCCCGTTTCTATCGGCGATATTGAAACCACAGGCAATCTCGATAGTGGCGCCAACATCTTCCTCGTGCTGCCGAAGACATTATATGACCGGGTCGCCGCCAGTCCGCTTGAAACGGCAGGGAAAGGCAGGCTCACCAATACGGTGATCGAAACCCATCGTGCGACCCTTCGCGGGCCCGTGCGCATTGGTGACGCGAACGAGAGCGATGTCGATATACGCGTGTCCGACCGTTTTCCCGAACTGCTCGTCGGTGGTAAATTGTTGCAGAAATACAGGATTGCGATTGACCAGCGTACCAAGCGGGTCGCGCTATGTTCGCCAGCTGAATAGCCCGATGCCATCCGGCCGATCCTCGAGGGCCGTTTTATGCGTCAAATGCGAAGATTAACCTTGTGAAGGGCATGCCTTACCTGATCCCAAGCACCCTCACACCGGCACAGCCGTTTCATATTTGATCCGCTCCATCGCGAAGCTCGCCGATACGTCGGACAAGGGCACCGCCTTGATCAGTTTCTTGTAGACCCGATCATAGTCGGCGACATCGCGGACCAGCAGCTTGAGCATATAGTCGACCTCCCCCGCCATCCGGTAGAATTCGACCACTTCCTCGATTGACGAGGCCGCTGCGGCGAATTTTGTCAGCCATTTGTCGCTGTGGTCGCTGGTGCGCACGGCGACGAATACGGTCATCGACAGGCCGACCGCTTCCGGATCGACAATCGCCACCCGGCGGGCGATGATTCCGTCCGCCTCCATCCGCTTGATCCGCCGCCAGCAGGCATTGGTCGACAGGCTAAGCTGCGCCGCGAGATTTTCCAGCGACAGGCTGGAATCGCGCTGCAAAGCTTTCAGGATATTGCGGTCATTATCATCAATATTTTTTATTTCTTTGGCCATATTTAGAACATTATCACGTTTAGTGAACTGAATCACGAAATATTGACAAGGAATTCCCGCCCCGCGCCCATCATAAGTCCATGCATATGATTACAGGGGAATTTCCAATGCTTGATATTATAGGCCGGGAACGCGAAGACAAGTTGCAGTCGCTCGCCGCGTTGATCGGCAACACGCCCCTGATCCGTATTCTGGCGCGCTGCGAAGGGCAGGACGTCACCGTCTACGCCAAGGCGGAAATGTACAACCTTTCGGGCAGCATCAAGGACCGGATGGCACTGGCGATCCTGCAGGACGCGATGCAGCGCGGCGAGCTGCTGCCCGGCCAGACGATTGTCGAGGCGACCAGCGGCAACAGCGGCATATCCTTTGCTGCCATCGGTAGCGCGCTCGGCCATCCGGTGACAATCTTCATGCCCGACTGGGTCAGCGCCGAGCGGCGCGACCTGCTCGCCGTGTACGGCGCCGATGTCCGGCTGGTCTCGCGCGACGATGGCGGATTTCTCGGCTGCATGGCCGCCGCCGAACATTGCGCGCAACAAGGCGCCTATCTGCCCCGCCAATTCTCCAATCCGGTCAACGCCGACGAACATGCCGAAGGCACCGGCCCCGAACTCTGGCAACAGGTAGCCGCTGACGGCGGCAGGCCTGGCGGTTTTGTCGCCGGCGTCGGTACCGGCGGCACCGTCATGGGCATAGGGCGCTACCTCAAGGGCCGCGACCCGAGCATCACCGTCCATCCGGTCGAACCGATCGAATCCCCGACCCTGTCGGTCGGTCACAAATGCGGCCAGCACCGGGTGCAGGGCCTGTCGGATGAATTCATCCCGGCGATCCTCAACCTGGCCGAACTGGATGGCGTGATCGGCGTGCACGACGGCGACGCGATCATGATGGCGCAGCAGCTGATCCGCCAGCTAGGGCTGGGCGTCGGCATTTCCAGCGGCATCAATCTGGTCGCCGCCATTCGCTTGGCGCTACAGCAGCCACGCGCCGCCGATGGCTCGCGCAAGGCGGTGGCGACGATCTTCGCGGACAGCAACAGCAAATATCTGTCAACCGATCTGGCGAGGACCGAGCCCTGCTGCGGCGATTACTGGACGCCTGGCATCGACCTGTTGGACATGCGGATCATCCGCTGAGCTTCGCGACGTTGCGATCGTCGGCAGCGATGACATCGACGGCGAGCCCGATCAGATCGGTATCCTCCGGCGCATCAGGCAAGACGCCTATCGCGGGAAGACCCTGCTCATCCTCCAGCCACAGGCTCGCCGCGCCGCGGCTGGCCTTGCCATAAGGCATGACATAGCTTTTGATCACCGCCTTGCCGTTGAAATAATGCTCTTCCTTGACATGGTCCGGCTTCGGGATGCGCACCGGCTCTGCAATCCGGTCGGGGGTCCAGCCGCCAGCAACAGGCTGGGCTGCATAGATACCCACCGATTCCTTGTTGATCACCCCGCCATTGGCCGAGATCATGCCCGGCTTGCTGCCATCCTTGCGCAACGCCTGCACCAGCGCGACGATGCCATGCGCGCTGTAGCTGTTGCCAGGCCCGCCAAAGAAGCTGAGCCCGCCGGTGAGCGTGTAAGAGGATAGCGACCGGTCGGGCGAACCGAGCGCGTCCATCGCCAGCGACACGGCAACCGGGAAACAGCTGTAAATATCGATCGGCCCGAGATCCGCTGCGGACAGTTCGGCCAGTTCCAGCGCCTTCGGAAAAGCGACCTCCATCGCCGGCGAAATCGACAGGTCGTCCTGATGACTCATCAGCGGCACGCTCGCGTCGGAGCCGCTGTGCAGATAGATCATCTTGTCTTCGGCGATGCCCAGTTCGGCGGCATAGCCAGCCGTGGTCAATATCACCGCTGCGCCCAGCTCCACCGCATCCTGCGCCACCATCCAGCGGCGATAGGGATCGTTGAGCCGGTAATTGGCATGGTCGTCGGCGAGCAGTTCCTCCGCCGTCCAGTCGCGCGCAAATTGCGCATGGTCACGGGTCAGGGAGACGCCGGCAAAGGCTTCCCATAGTTCAGCCATGCCCTTCGCATAGCTGACCCGGTTCATCCCCAGTCGGGCGCGCCGGGCATTTTCGACAATGCCGTAAGCCATCGGCATGCTAACGATCCCCTGCCGCCATTCATAGGCGGTCAGCATCTTGTCTTCCGTGGTGATCAGATCGGTCATCTCGCGGGTCGCCGGCTGGCTCCAGTCGAGTTCGTGGCCGCTGCGCCGGGCCCGCTTGACGGTGCCCATGTTCTCCGCGCTGGAGAGCATTACCGCCTTATACTGGCCGTCATGGACCTGGCAGGCCAGCTTGTTGAGATGCTTTTGCGGGCTCTGGCCGCCAACGTCGCCATAGAGCAAATGGGCGGGGTCAAGGCCAGACGCCTTGGCCACAGCTTCGGGCAGATTTTCGGGCGAACCACAATCATGCGGCACGCCGCTGTCATAAAACAAGCGAATCGAGAGCAGGCAATCGATCGACGCAGCCAGTTTTTCACCAGCGCCGCTGTCGGCCAGCGCCTCGGCAATAGCGGCCGATGCCAGATCGACCGTCGAGGGCCATTCAAGCCCTTGCGATTGCTTCAGTTTCGCGCCACTTGCCTCGCCGACACCGATCAGCACCGGTGCCTTGGGATCTGCCATTGCCATCCTAATTCCCTCAAAATAAACAGTTCATCAATCGATTAAACATGATAACAGCATCAGGGAATCATGCACTAGCTAAATGGAGAATATTGAATGAGCGGCTGGCCGGAACTGAAATGGGATACGGAACCGACGGGCCCCTTGAAGGGTTTGAAAATCGTCGACATGTCTACCGTCGTCCTTGGCCCTTTTGCCACTCTCAATTTTGCCGACATGGGCGCGGACGTCATCAAGATCGAAAATGGCGACGGCAAATTTGGTGGCGACATGATGCGCCATGCCGGTGACAATCCAACCGGCGACCTCGGTCCGATCTTCACCTCGCTCAATCGCAACAAGAAATCGATCACGCTCAACGGCAAGAATGACGATGACAAGGCCGTCATTCTCGAACTGCTGAAACATGCGGACGTGTTTTTCCATAATGTCCGGCTGGCCGGCATGGAACGGCTCGGTCTGGATTATGAAAGTGTCAAGGCGATCAACCCCGGCATCGTCTATGTCCATTGCGCCGGTTTCGGCCAGGGCGGCGAATATGAAAAGCGTCAGGCCTATGATGACCTGATCCAGTGCGCCTCCGGCTTTGCCAGCCTGTTCGAAATGCGCGGCGACAGCGGTCGTCCGCTCTATATGCCGTCGCTGGTCGCCGACAAGACCATCGGCCTGTTCGCGGTCAACGCCACGCTCGCGGCCATGTATCACAAGGAGAAGACCGGCGAGGGGCAATTTGTCCAGGTGCCGATGTTCGAAGCCTTCACCTGGTTCAACATGGTCGAGAATCTTTGGGGCGAGACCTTCATCCCCGGCAACGGCAAACTGGCCTACACGCGCTCGATCAACGAAAACCGCAAACCCTATCCGACCAAGGACGGCTATATCGGTCTGGTCCCTTATAATGACGCGCAGTGGCGGAAATTCTTTGAACTGGGCGGCAAGCCCGGCGTCTTCGACGAACCCCGCTTTTCCGACTATTCGCAGCGCACCCAGAATATCACCGCGCTCTATGCACTGATCGAGGAAATTGCCGCGACCAAGACCACGGACGAATGGCTGCCGCTGCTCGACGAGCATAATATTCCGGCCATGCGCTACAACAAGATGGAAGATGTGCTGACCGATCCGCATTTGCAGCAGGTCGGTTTCTGGCAGGAACGCGAAGGCGAAAAAATCGGCAAATACCGGACGATCAAACATCCGGTCCACTATTCCGCCAGCCCGGCCAATATCTACGCCGACCCGCCAACGCTGGGCGCGGACAATGACGAGATACGCGGTGCGCTGAACATGCCCGCCAATGACGAATGATAATGATAAAACAGGACGAGGTTTGAACCATGAATTTTGATTTCTCTGACGACCAGAAATTTCTCCGCGATGAAGCGCGAAAATTTCTCGAAGCCCAATGTACCAGCGCGCATGTCCGCGCAGTGCTCGATGACGAACACATGAGCCACAATGAAGGCGTCTGGAAACAGATCGTCGAAATGGGCTGGCTCGGCGCTGCCATTCCCGAAGAATATGGCGGGCTTGGCCTCGGCATGCTCGAACTTTGCGTAATCGCCGAGGAACTGGGCCGCGTTCTCGCCCCCGTGCCCTTCGGTTCATCGGCCTTTTTCTTTGCCGAAGCGCTGAAACTGGCGGGCAGCGAAGAACAGAAGCAGGCGTTGCTGCCGAAAGTGGCGGACGGCAGCCTGATCGGCTGTATCGCGGTCAGCGAAGGGCCGGGCGAAATCAAGGCCGGCAATATTGCCACGCGGCTGAAGGACGGCGCTATCTCGGGCAAGAAAATCCCGGTAACCGACGGTGATATCGCCACCCACGCGGTCGTGCTGGTAAAAGATGGCAGCGGCGAGAGCCTCGTCATTGTCGATCTGACCCAGAGCGGCGTCTCGCGGGAACCGATCAAGACACTCGAACCCACCCGCAGCCACGCGACGATCAGCTTTGACGGCGCATCGGCAGAGCTGATTGGCGAAGCGGGCAATGGCATGGCTTTGCTCGACCAGATCAACGACCGGGCTGCGGTGCTGATCGCCTTTGAACAATTGGGCGGCGCATCGCGCTGTCTCGAAATGGCCAATGATTATGCCAAGGAACGCGTCGCCTTCGGCCGCGCCATTGGCGGCAATCAGGCAATCAAGCACAAGCTGGCCGACATGTATGTGAAAAACGAAGTTGCGCGCTCCAACGCTTATTATGGCGCATGGGCTTTATCGAGCAATGCAGCGGAACTGCCCGAAGCAGCTGCCGCAGCGCGGGTCGCTGCATCGGAAGCCTATTGGTTTGCGTCGAAGGAAAATATCCAGACGCACGGCGGCATGGGCTTCACCTGGGAAGTGGACTGCCACCTCTTCTACCGGCGCGCCAAATTGCTGGCCGTGCAAGCGGGTAGCCCGGCGGTCTGGAAAGAGAAATTGGTCAGCGCGCTCGAAGCGAAAAATGACTGAATATGAAACAGAGAGTGCCGTTCGTCCTGGGCCTGTCGAAGGACAGCCTGATGCGCGCACCCCTACTTTGAAAAACTCAGCACGAACGGACGGTTGCGCCTGGGTCAAAGGAATGAAGGAATAGAACATGGACTTCAACGATACAGCAGAAGAAGCAGAATTTCGCGCCGAGGCACATGCCTTCCTGTCGCAGCATCTCAAGCCCAAAACACCGGGCGCCTTGCGCTCGGGTGGCCGCGAGGATTTTCTCGAACGCGCCAAGGCTTGGCAGAAGACCAAGGCCGAAGGCGGTTTTGCGCAGATCACCTGGCCCAAGGAAATGGGCGGTCGCGGCGGCACCGTGATGCAGCAGGTTATCTGGGGACAGGAAGAAGCCAAATTCGACGCGCCGACCGGCCCCTTTGCCATCGGCCTGGGCATGTGCGTGCCAACCGTGATTGCTTTCGGATCGGACGAGCACAAGAAGAAATATGTCCGCAAGGCGTTGATGGGCGAAGAAATCTGGTGCCAGCTCTTCTCCGAACCGGCAGCCGGGTCGGATGTTGCCGGCCTCAAGACAAAAGCGGTCAAAGATGGCGACGAATGGGTCATTAATGGTCAGAAAGTGTGGACTTCCGGAGCCCATTATTCCGATTATGGGATCCTTTTGGTCCGTACCGACCCCAATGTGCCCAAGCACAAGGGCCTGACCATGTTCATCGTCGACATGAAGCAAAAGGGCGTCGATGTACGGCCGATCCATCAGGCTTCCGGTGGCAAGGAATTTAACGAAGTCTATTTCACCGACGTCCGTATCCCGGACAGCGACCGGCTCGGCGAACCGGGCATGGGCTGGAAAGTGGCGCTGGTCACTTTGATGAACGAGCGGCTCGCCGTTGGTGGATCGCCAGGACCCGACTGGAAGGAAATCATGGACTATGCGCGGTCCGCTGGCACCCTGTCCGACCAGGCCTTCCGGGCCAAGCTGGCCGACTGGTATGTCGCGGCGCAGGGGTACAAGCTGACCAAATTCCGCACCCAGACCGCCCTGTCTCGCGGCGAAACGCCGGGGCCGGAAAATGCGATTGGCAAGATCATCAACGCCAATCACCTGCAGGATATCTGCAACAGCGCGATCGAGATGCAAGACCATTTCGGCATAGTCGTCGACAAGGACGAAGCGCCTTCCGACGCGATTTTCCAAGAAAGCTTCATGTGGGCACCCGGTCTGCGGATCGCCGGTGGCACCGATGAAATCTTGAAAAACATTATCGCCGAGCGGGTCCTCGGCCTGCCGCAGGATGTGCGGGTCGACAAGGACAAGACCTTCGCGGAAATGAACTAGGAAGCAGAAATATGACCGAACAACCCGTCCATGTCGTCGCCAATTTCACCGTGCAGGACGCGGCGAAATATCGCGAATATGAAAAGGGATTTTTCCCGATTCTGAAACGACATGGCGGGGCGTTCATCACCTATGATGACGGCAGCGTCACCTTCGAGGGCGCGGCCCCGCCGCAAGGCCGCGTCGTGATGTTCCGCTTCCCGAACGAGGCAGCGGCCACCGCCTGGTATAATGATCCGGAATATCAGGCCCTGTCCGAACACCGTCGCGCCGGAACAACACTGCAGTTCCTGACCATGGTGCACAGCATTCCGCCGCGCAATTAGGCGGCGGTCATAAATCCGCTTGGAGCGGACGCAGAAAAACTTGCGTGATCGGTTCGATTGCAAATGCTACCGCTTGTCGAATGCAACAACGGCCAATCCAAAAAGGAATGATCCCATGACCGACAATCTGCCCGATTACACGCCACCGAAAGTCTGGAAATGGGACAAAGCCAATGGCGGCCGCTTTGCCAATATCAACCGCCCGATTGCCGGCCCGACCAAGGACGTGGAACTGCCGGTCGGCAAGCACCCGCTCCAGCTCTATTCAATGGCGACGCCCAATGGCGTGAAGGTCACCGTGATGCTCGAGGAACTGCTCGCGCTCGGCCACAAGGGTGCGGAATATGACGCCTATTTCATCAATATCGGCGAAGGCGACCAGTTCGGCAGCGGTTTTGTTGACATCAATCCGAACAGCAAAATCCCGGCGCTGATGGATCACAGCACCGACAAGCCGACTCGTCTGTTCGAATCCGGCTCGATGCTGCTCTATCTTGCCGAGAAATTCGGCGCATTCCTCCCCAAAGATCACAACAAGCGCACCGAAGCGCTCAACTGGCTGTTCTGGCAAATGGGCAGCGCGCCTTATCTCGGCGGCGGCTTTGGCCATTTCTATGCCTATGCACCGGTGAAGATCGAATATTGCATCGACCGCTTTGCCATGGAGGTGAAACGCCAGCTCGACGTGCTCGACCGCCATCTCGCCGACAATGAATATATGGCCGGCGACGAATATAGCATCGCCGATATGGCGATCTGGCCCTGGTATGGCGCGCTGGTCAAAAATGTCGTCTATGAAGCCTCGGAATTTCTCGACACCGCGTCCTACAAGAATATGAACCGCTGGACCGACATGATCGCCGAGCGGCCTGCCGTACAACGCGGCAAGATGGTCAACCGCGCCTGGGGCGAGCTCGAAGGCCAGCTACGTGAACGCCATGACGCCAGCGATTTCGAACTACGCACGCAGGACAAGCTGGAACCGGAAGGTGAAGCGGCGGAGTAAGAGCTACTCCCGCGTCAAACTTGCGTAAACGCGGCTGAGGAAGCTCGGCAGCATCATTTCATTGGCCTGGAATTCGACGTCGAAGTCCGCCGTCGGTTTGGCCGCCATGATTTCCGGCAAGGACTTGCCGTCATCGATCAGCGCCTGCACCCGGCCCTGGATGATGGTCAGCACCTCGATATAACGGGCCAGCTTGGCGCGGTCGGTGACCGGGCCGTGCCCCGGTATCACTATCGTGTCATCGTCAATCGTATCATGGACCGCCTGACAGAAAGCGATCATCCCGGCGAGGTCACCGCCATTGTCGGCGTCGATGAACGGATAGCCCGCGTTGTTGAAAACATCGCCGAGATGGACGGCGTTAGTGCCTCGAAAGATAACTGCTGTATCGCCGTTGGTATGAGCAGGGCCAACGTGCAGCAGGTCGATCTGCTGACCGTTGATGTGAAACTGCATGGTCCGGTCAAAGGTGATGTCGGACAGGGCATGTTCGGGATAGGCTTTCTGCTCGCCGGCAAACGGGCCGAAATTGACGATCTGGTCGTCCAGCATCATCGCCCGGCTGTTGGACTGGCTGACAATCCAGCTGCCTTCCTTGCCGAGCGTGATATTGCCGTCGGCATGGTCGAAATGCCAGTGGGTGTTGATCACGAAATCGACGTCTTCGCTGCCAATCTCTTTCAACGCCGCCTTGATCTTGGGCATCAGTTGCGGGAACTGGTCATCGACAATCAGGGTGCCGTCCTTGCCGACCGAAACCGCGATATTGCCGCCCAGCCCGAACAGGACATAGAGGCCTTCGGCCACTTTCTCGGTCTTGATCCCGGCCTTGTCAAAATCCCAGCCGAAAGCTTTATAGATTTGATCGGCGTTCATCACCGGGCCGTGGGAGGCGGGCTCTTCCGCTTTGCTGCCATGGGCGAGCGCCGGCGAAGCGATCGCCAGTGATAAAGCCAGTCCGAATAGTCCAACAGCCTTGGTCATGCGATCGCCCCCCGTTCGAGTGATTATTACTTCAATATCCCCGCCATGATCAGATCGACCGTCTGCTCGCGATAGGCGTCGCGCATCCGCTCGTCGAAATCTTCGCGACCATAGCAATATTTCCAGACCAGCTTGCCGGTAAAGAAACGATCGGCCGCGCCGGTGACGGCAGAATAAAAGAGATCGGGATCAACATCACGGAACACACCCGACTTGATGCCTTCGCCAATAAATATCTTATAGGCTCCGGAAAGCGGTTTCAGATATTTGTCGGCAATTTTGCGCGCACCTTCTGGCGGCAGTTCCCGGATCAACCGCATGGTCAGGCGGTTGAGATACGGAAATTCATAATAGGTGTCGATCACCGCGCCGATATGGTGGCGCAGCTTGTCTTCCGGCGGCCAGTCCTTTTTGATCAGCAAGCCGACCTGGACCAGGATATTATCCATATCACGCTCGAGAATCGCCTCGAGCAGGCCATCCTTGTTACCGAAATAATATTTGACCAACGCGCTGTTGAGACCAGACAGAACAGACAGTTCGCTGAAGGAGATATCGATCGTGTCGCCTTTGCGCATGATCTGGCTCGCGGTTTCGATCAGCTTGTCCCGCGCCCCTGCTTCACTCTCCTTGGCCCCCATTTTATCGGCTGGCATTCGTCTTCCCCTTTGACGCACTATGTCACTAATCTGTCACTTATAAACAGGTTCTTCCCACCATGGAAAGCTGTCTGGCAAGTCGCTCGACACTTTATCCGGATAGTTGGGACTACGCTTCTCCAGAAAGCTTGTGATACCCTCTTTTGCGTCGGCAGATTTCGCCCGATTATAGATGATCCGGCTGTCGACTTTATGCGCTTCCATCGGGTGTTCGGCGGCGGGCAATTGCCACAGCATCTGCCGGGTGACGGCGATCGATACCGGAGCCGTATTGTCGACAATCTCGCGCGCCAGGGCATAGGCGGCGGGCAGCAGATCTTCCGGTTTGTGCAGCGAACGGACCAAGCCGCCCTTGAGCGCTTCTGCTGAATCGAACACCCGGCCGGTCATACACCATTCCAGCGCCTGCGCACGGCCCACCAGATTGGGCAGGAACCAGCTGGCCGCACCATCGGGGGCAATGCCACGGCGGGCGAAGACAAATCCGAAGCGCGCGATCTCGCTGGCCAGCCGCATGTCCATTGGCAGCAACATGGTCGCACCGACACCGACGGCCACTCCGTTGATCGCGCCGATAACCGGCTTGAGACATTTAAAAATACGCAGCACCAGCAACCCGCCACCGTCACGCACGCGCGGATCGGAATAATCCTCCACCGGTTCGGCGCTGGCAAAGGGGCCGCCGCCATGTTCCGGGGTCAGATCGGCACCGGCGCAAAAGGCGCGATCGCCGGAACCGGTGACCACAACCGCCCGGACATCATCGTCGGCGTCAATCCGGTCGAAGGCGTTGATCATTTCCTTCATCATCGTGCTGGTAAAGGCGTTCATCTTTTCCGGACGATTGAGCGTGATGGTCGCGATATTATCGGCGACCTCATAGAGGATCTGCGTATAGTCGGTCATGAACTTCTCCATCAGATAAAAAAAGGGCCGCGAGTTTCTCGCAGCCCCCTTATTGTCTCGGTCTAGCGGGGTGCCATCCGGATGGCACCGTCGAGGCGGACATCCTCGCCGTTGAAATATTGCGTTTCGATCATGCACATGGCGAGGGCGGCATATTCGTCCGGCTGACCCAGACGCGGTGGATGTGGCACCATGGCGCCAAGCGCATCGCGCACATTTTGCGGCGCACCGGCGAGCAGCGGGGTATCGAAAATACCGGGCAATATGGTGTTGAGGCGAATGCCTTCACGGGACAGGTCACGCGCGATTGGCAAAGTCATGCCGACAACGCCGCCCTTGGACGCGGAATAGGCTGCCTGGCCGATCTGGCCGTCTTCGGCTGCCACCGATGCGGTGTTGACCATTGCTCCACGATCGCCGTCGGCGAGTGGATCAAGCGTCAGCATACCGGCCGCCGATTTGGCGATGCAGCGGAAGGTACCGACCAGATTGACCTGAATGACGAAGTTGAAGGCATCCAGCGGGAAATGCTTGATCGATCCGTCTTCCTTGGAGCGGCTGACGGTCTTGATCGCATTGCCGATACCGGCGCAGTTCACCAGAATGCGTTCTTGACCGTTTGCCGCGCGTGCTTTTTCGAAGCCAGCGTCGACGCTTTCATCTTCGGTGACATTGACCTTGCAGAAAACGCCGCCGAGTTCGGCGGCCAAAGCTTCGCCTTTTTCCTCGTTGAGGTCGAACAAGGCGACCTTGACGCCCTTGGCAGCGAGACGGCGGGCGGTTGCCGCGCCGAGGCCGGAAGCGCCACCGGTAATGACGGCTGAAGTGTTGCTATTAAGTTCCATAATCTTTTCTTTCTTCTATCGGTCGTCATCCTGAACCGAGTTCAGGATGACGATATTTTCCATTAACCGAGGCGTTCGATGATCGTGACATTGGCCTGACCGCCACCTTCACACATCGTCTGCAGGCCATATTTGCCGCCGCTCTGTTCCAGCGCGTTAAGCAGGGTTGCCATCAATTTGCTGCCCGAAGCGCCGAGCGGGTGACCCAGGGAGATCGCGCCGCCGTGGACGTTGAGCTTGGCCCGGTCCGCACCGACATGCTTGAGCCAGGCGAGAGGAACGGGCGCAAAGGCTTCGTTCACTTCATAGAGATCGATATCACCGATGTTCATGCCGGCGCGCTGCAAAGCACGGTCGGTCGCGAACAAAGGTTCTTCGAGCATGATGACCGGATCACCGGCGGTCACGGTCAGGTTCACAATACGTGCACGCGGGGTCAGACCATGGTCTTTCAGCGCCTGTTCGGAACAGACCAGAACTGCGCTTGATCCGTCGCAAATCTGGCTGGCGTTGGCAGCGGTGATCGCGCCGCCTTCCTGCAGCACCTTGACGCCGCCAATGCTTTCCTTGGTCGCATCAAAGCGGATGCCTTCGTCGACCTTGTGGACATCATCGCCTTCCGGAGTTTCGATTTTTACACCGACAATTTCATTGTCAAACGCGCCGGACTCAACGGCTTTGATGGCCTTCTGATGGCTTTCCAACGCGAACTGGTCGAGATCATCGCGGGTGAAGCCATGCTTTTTCACGATCATTTCGGCGCCCATGAACTGGCTGAACTGAATACCCGGGTAGGCGGCTTTGAGGCGCTCTGACATGTTGGTGCCGAGTCCTGCATCCTTGAACAGCTTGAACGTCGATCCCATCGGTACGCGGGTCATGCTTTCGATGCCGTGGGCCAGCACCATATCCTGCGTGCCGGACATGATGCCCTGTGCCGCGAAGTGGATCGACTGTTGCGAAGAACCGCATTGACGGTCGATCGAGACCGACGGGATGCTGTCCGGAAGCTTGGAAGCGAGAATCGCATTGCGGCCGACATCGCCAGACTGCTCGCCGCCCTGCATGACGCAGCCGGTGATCACGTCTTCGATCGCACTTGGATCAAAATCATTGCGGTCGGCAATCGCATCCAGTGTGGCAGCGCCCAGATCTACCGGATGCACACCGGCCAAACGGCCGCCGCGACGACCACCAGCGGTACGAACCGCGTCAACAATATAGGCATCTGCCATAGTCTTATTCCTTTGGTTGGTTGAGAGTCGAAAATTTAACTGACCGATTAAACCGCGCAGGCGCTAGCGTCAAATGAAAAAGCCGATCATCACAATAGTGATAACCGGCTTTTTGCAATTCGATCAGCGGCGGTCAGGCCGGAACATTGTCTTTCTTGACCGTGATCACCTGCGGATAAGTGAATTCGAGCAGGCCTTCCTTGCCATATTCGGCGCCGAAGCCGGACTGCTTATGTCCGCCAAAGGGCGCGAATGGCGACAGGTGGAGAAATTCATTGACCCAGACCGTGCCGGTTTCCAGTTGCTCTGCTACCCGCACACCTTCTTCTGGATTGGCGGTCCAGACCGCGCCGGCCAGACCATATTCGCTGTCATTGGCGCGGGCGATGGCTTCTTCCGTGGTGCTGAATTTCATCAGCGGCATGACCGGACCGAATTGTTCCTCGGCAACAATCCGTGCATTTTCCGGAGGGTTGTCGAGGATCGTGATCGGTACATAATAGCCCGGGATGCTGTCGTCTTGCGCGTCTCCGCCGACAAGGAATTTATAGTCATTATCCTTGGCGTCCTGAATCAGCTCCAGCACCCGCTCATATTGCTTTTTGTTCTGGATCGGACCGACCGCAGTACCCTGTTGCGAGCCGTCACCGACTTTCACATTCTTGGCATATGCGGCAATCGCGGCGCTCAGTTCGTCATAAATATCCTCGTGGATATAGATACGCTTAGCGGCGACGCAGATCTGTCCGGCATTGGTGAAGCTGGACCAGAACAATTGTTCGGCAACCTTTTCGACATTGGCATCGGGCAGGACGATCGAGGCATCATTGCCGCCCAGTTCGAGCGTGATCCGCTTGAGATCCTTGGACGCGCCTTCCATGATTTTCTTGCCGGTTGCGGTCGAGCCGGTGAAGGTAATCTTGTCGATATCGGGATGTCCGGTGATCAACGGGCCGAGGCTGTCTTCGCCCGTGATGATATTGACGACGCCGGGAGGGGCAACATCCTTGATCAGCTCGGCCAGACGCAAGGTGGTCAGCGGCGTGAACGGCGATGGTTTGAGCACGATTGTGCAACCGGACAGCAATGCAGGTGCAATTTTCTGCACAGCCATCATGACCGGGAAGTTCCACGGCACGATACCACCGACAACTCCAACCGGTACACGGCGGGTGCGGCTGAGCCGCTCGTCCGTATCTTCGTTAATCTCGTCGTCGAGGTCCAGAGTGGACTGTGCACCCGCCATCATCGATGCGCCGATCACTTCGCCCTGAGCCTGGGCATGCGGCTTGCCCTGTTCAGCGGTGAGCAGACGGAAAAGCTCATCGGCATTTTCCTTGATGACTCCGGATATCGCCTGCACCACCTGCCGGCGTTCCTCTATCGGTTTTTTCGACCAGCTCTTGAAGGCTGCGCGAGCGGCCGCCACCGCATCATCGAGTTCGGCTTCACCGCACGCAGGCACCTGCCCGATCACCTCTTCATTGGCCGGGTTGATGACGTCCAGCACCGCGGAAGTACCGACCATCTCGCCATTGATCAAATTTTTATATTGGGTAACCATTTCGCTCTCCTTCGGGCTTTGCCATTCATTCTATTTGAATCGCTCATTCTGTATTACAAGGGTGCAAGCGCCCTTCATTTTGATAGACTATAGCGTATCGGCAAGGTTTTCAGCCCGCCGACAAAAGTTGATTTGGCGCGCTTGGGCTCGCCGGCGAGTTCCAGCGTCTCGATCCGGTCGAGCAGTTCGTTGAACAATATCCGCATTTCCAGCCGCGCCATATGCAGCCCGAGACATTGATGCGCGCCGGCGCCAAAAGCCAGATGCCGGTTGGGTGACCGCGACGCATCAAACTTGCGTGGATCTTCAAATTGCGCCGGATCATGATTGGCGGCGACATAGTTGATCATCAGCCAGTCATCCTTGGCGATCTTCTGACCGCCGATTTCCGTGTCTTCTGCCGCCGTTCGCATGAAATGCTGCACCGGGCTGGTCCAGCGGATCGCTTCCTCGACGATGCCGGGCAGCAGGCTCCGGTCCGCCTTGACCCTCGCGAACTGTTCCGGATCCTGTGCCAGCGCCATCATCGCGCCAGCCGTCGAAGCCGATGTCGTATCATGACCAGCGCTGGCGACGATAATATAATAGCCAGCCATATCACGGTCGTTGAGCGGTTCACCATCCACCGTGGCATTGGCGATCACGCTTGCCACATCGTCTGTCGGAGTGGCGCGCTTCTCTGCCGTCAGCTTGGCGAAATAGGCCGTGAAATCGGCAACTGCTCCAGCCACCAGCTGGATAATCTGCTCGGGCGTCATATCGGCCATGTTGCTCTTGTTCAGATCTTCATCCTGGCCGCCGAACATTTGCTGGGTGAGGAACAACATCCGCTGCTCGTCCTCCTCCGGCACGCCCAGTATCTGCATGATCACATGCAACGGGTAAGGTGCCGAGACAGCCGACACGAAATCCACAACACCGTCATTGTCAGCCGCGTCAACCATGCGGTCTACCGTGGCCTTTGCCAGCGCGCCTATTTCCGTTTCCATCTTCTTCAGATTTTTCGGCATGAACCAGTCTTGCGTCAATCTGCGATATTTCGGATGGACCGGCGCATCAAAGGTGACCAGCGACGCAACCATGTGCGGACTGCCGCCTGTGAAACGCTCTGCAAATTCAATGCCTTCCCGTCCGGAAAAGACCACGCTGCGGGGGTTGTTGAGAAAGGTCTTGTTGTCCTTTGAAACCCGCATGATATCGTCATAGCGGGTGATCAGCCAGAACGGGTCGAAACTATCGTCCGGTGCCACGACCCGTGCAACCGGCATATTGTCGCGCAGCCAGTCGAATGTATCGAGCACGCCATCCCATTCGGCGTAGCTTTGCGGGTCAATGACCTGCGCTGCCATTTCCGGTGACAGGGCCGGGATCGCGTCGGTTGCCATCATTCGGCTCCTCTACTTGGTTTGGCCATCTTTGTTTGCCCAATATTCATCGCGCAACAGTCGCTTGTAGAGCTTGCCCGTCGCATGGCGCGGCAGTTCCGGACGGAAGTCGGTCTGCCGCGGGATTTTGACGCCGGAGAGCGACTGCCGGAGATAGGCTTCAAGCTCTTGCGCCAGTTCCTCGCCTGCGTCCGCCATGTCCATCGGCTGAACAATCGCAATGACCTTCTCACCCATATCTTCGTCCGGCCCACCGATCACCGCTGCATCGGCAACCTTGTCATGGCTGACCAGCAGATTTTCGATTTCCTGCGGATAGATATTCACGCCACCCGAGATGATCATGAAACTCTTGCGATCGGTCAAATAGAGAAAACCGTCCTCGTCGAGCTTCCCGACATCGCCGAGCGAGGTCCATCCGTGGGCATGGGTTGCGCCTTCGGTTTTCTCCGGATCATTATGATATTCAAACTTCGCACCGCCTTCGAAATAGATCTGGCCTTCTTCGCCAACCGGCACTTCCTCACCATGTTCATCGCAAATATGGACCTGGCAATTGATTGGTTGCCCGACCGAACCCTTGTGCGCCAGCCAGCCTTCGCTGTTGCAAAAAACGAAGCCGTTGCCTTCGGTGCCGGCATAATATTCGTTGAGCACCGGCCCCCACCACTTGATCATCGCTTCCTTGATCGGAACCGGTACCGGGGCAGCGGCGTGAATCGCGCTCTTGATCGAAGAGACGTCATATTTGGCGCGAATTTCCTCGGGCAGCTTTAGCATCCGGACGAAATGGGTCGGCACAAATTGCCCGACATCACAGCGATATTTTTCGATCAGCCGCAAAGCTTCCTCGGGATCGAATTTCTCCATGATGATACTGGTTCCGCCCAGCGACTGCACCCCGAGGTTCCAGCGCAACGGTGCCGCATGATAAAGCGGCGCGGGAGAGAGATAGACGCAATCCTTGTGCAAACCGAAAAGCACCTCGCCAAGCGCTGCAAGGGAATTGTGCCCGGCAATATTTTCATCTTCCGGCAGCGGCAGCCTTATGCCTTTGGGCGTTCCGGTGGTGCCCGACGAATAGAGCATGTCAACGCCAGCCCGTTCATCGGCAATCGGCGTGGTCGGCATCGACTGCAACGCCGCTTCCAGATTGCGTTCGTCTTCGACCTCGATAGCCAGTTGCGGGACATCGGGATTCAAGCTCCGAAGCTTATCGAGAACCGGCAGCATCTGCTTCGAACCGATCAGCATCTTTGCGCCGGAATCATTCAATATATAGCTTATCTCGTCGGCCGTCAGGCGGCTGGAGATGGCAACCTGGATCAGACCCGAGCGCTGCGCGCCCCATGTGATGGGGAAAAATTGGGGATGGTTTTCCATGCAGATCGCAACCGTATCGCCGATCTGCAAACCGCGGGATCGATAAAGCTGGGCTACCTGGTTGGAGCTCTTGTCGAGTTCACCATAAGTGATGACCTGTCCCGATCCGGCCATGATGACGGCTGGTTTGTCGGGATTCTCACGGGCGTGCAGATAAGGATGCATGGGTTGGTGTTCTCCAATTGACCGATCAGCCGTTAGGGCGATTCGTAATTGCAGCACCATGGTTTAATCATGCAGTTAAATCAACGGATAGTCACACCTGTTGTCGATAGATGTTGGCAATAGCCCTAATTCTCGACGTAAATATCCACTGGCACCGCCAGATCGGCAAAGACCCGGCCAATCGGAGCCATGCTGGTGGCACCCTGTTCGATTTCCGATTCGAGCATTGTCTGGCTCGCCGCGCCCTTGAGCAGGACGATCACGGTCCGCGCTTCACAAATCGCCGCCTTGGTTAGCGTGACAAGCGGCGTGTCACCATCATCGGGGAGCAGGCCGACCACCAGTTTTTCCGGTGGGCCATCGAGCGCCTCTTCCATATCCGCGCTTTCCATGATCCCGGCGGTGCTGCCGCCATCACCCATGCCGAGCCAGACCAGATCGGCAGGCCATTTCGTGTCGCGCAGCCGGGCATCGGCAGCGGCGCCGGCCATATGATAATCCTCATGATCCGGTGCCAGTGGCAGCACCCGCGCGCCGCGCGTCAGAAACAGGCTCGCCAGCTTCTTCGCATGGCTGCGCGGATCATCAAGCGGCACCAGCAAATCATCGGTCGGGATGATCGTGACATATTTCCATTTGATCGGCTTTTCCGCCAGGGCCTCGAGTATCGGCATGGCTTCCTCGCTGGCGGGCAGCGCCAGAAGCGCATCGCCGCGCGCGTCAAGAGCGCTCTCGATGATGAACTGGATATCACCGGCGACCGCCTCGACCATCTCATCGCGGTCATCAAAATCCCACCATTCCAGCATGGACTCTTCCTCTTCCGGAATATCATCCATGTCGAAATCTTCTAATGCGTCTTCGAGTTTGCTCATTTTTCTGTCCGTCAGCCTGATTTTCTCGCGCTTCTAACCCGTGTTCGGGTCGAAACAAAGGTCAAACATGAGAATTTTCCCGATGCTTGGCTAGTTTGCAGGTGGACCGGCCAGCGGCTCGTCGAGCAACAGTCCAGAAGGCCGCAATATGGTCAGCGAAGCGGGGGCTCCGCTCCCTTCCTCGCGTGCGCTGATGTCGACCTGGATGAAGCTCTGGTCTTCGGTAAGCCTTGCATCCTGCGCCCATTGCCATTGCCAGCCGCCATTTTCGACCGAACCGCTCTGCTCGCCGAGCGATGGCGGGCGCGGATCGGTCAGTATCTCGACCGCCCGGTTACGCACCACCGACTGCGCGACCACGCGCAGTTCCAGTTCGGCCGCATTATGCGTGGTAAACGCCTGCAGCCGGATCAGGGCGAGAGCGGCAAGACTGAACACCGACAATGCGACCAGCATTTCGATCAGGGTGAAGCCGCGCTCGCCGGATTTTTTCATGATTTTCATGGCCCGGCCCCTGCCAGTTTCACATCGCCCATCGGAGCGATCAGGACGCGGCGGCTTTGCTCATCGCCCTGCAAGACCAGCTCGGCCTGCTCGCTGGGTAGCCCCGTGCTTTCAAAACTGATCATCATCGGTCCGGTCTCGCCGGTCGCCGCGGTCACACCGCTCGACCAGTTTGTTGACACAAACGGCTTGTCCTCGATCACCGACCAGCTGCCCTTGCGCCGCTCGAGAAAGCTGTAGCCGGAGGGCGTGACCTGCACCGCCATCGGCCGCGACTGCAATATAGCATTGTCGCGCAGCGCCGCCGTGCGCGCGGCAAAGCGCTGGGCATCTTCTTCCAGAGCGCTGCCGCCACTGGGAAAGGAAAAAACGACGACCGACGCCATCAGTCCGATGATCAGCAACACGACCATCAATTCCACCAGCGTGAAACCCGCGCTATTCTGACTGGCAATTGGGGTTTTCTGTCGGATCATTATCGTTCATTTAGCGAGTTGAGCGGAGCGAGTCTTGCAGAATCCATGAACCCCTGCAATGACGGCTGCATAAGAAAAGAAACGCTGGGAAAAGGAAATCTTGATGTCTGACGTCGCTCTCTACGAGAAAAATGACCGCATCGTTACAATCACATTGAACAAGCCGGAAACGCGCAACGCGCTATCGAAGGATCTGTGCGAGGCGCTGGTCAACGCGATCAACAAGGCCGATGCCGATGCGGGCGTGAGCTGCGTCGTGCTCGCCGCGAATGGCAAAAGCTTTTCCTCCGGCGGCAATCTGCACGAAATCAAGGCGATGACCGCCGAGCAGAATATGACACCGCTGGAAATCGAGAACTGGTACAAGACCGGCATCCAGCGCATTCCGCTCGCCTTCTCGCAAATTTCAGTTCCGGTAATCGCTGCGGTCAACGGCCATGCGATTGGCGCGGGCAATGACCTGAGCACCATGTGCGACATCCGGATTGCCGGCGAAGATGCGATATTCGCCGAGAGCTTCCTGCGCGTCGGGATCATTCCCGGAGACGGCGGCGCCTGGCTGCTGCCGCGGATCATTGGTCAGGCGCGCGCCAACCAGATGCTGTTCACCGGCGAATTTATCGATGCCGCAAAGGCGCTGGACTATGGTCTGGTGTCGGAAGTGGTGGCGAACGACAAGCTGCTAGAGCGCGCCTATGAACTGGCCGAAATGGTCGTCGGCCTGCCGCCGCTGGCTATCCGCAAGACCAAGGAACTGGTGCGCACCGCGCAGAGCGTGACGCTGAAGGAAAATCTCGATCAGGCGGCTTTGTTCCAGGGCGTGTTGCAGCAGCTCGATGATCACCGCGAGGCGATTGACGCGATATTGGAAAAGCGCAAACCGGTGTTCAAGGGCGCTTGATTATCAAGGAGACTGTTCTCCCGCGAAGGCGGGAGTCCATCTCCAAAAAGTGCGTCGAGGAAATTTCGAAAGATGGGCCCCTGTCTGCGCAGGGGCACAAGGGAGAGAGAGAATGAAAAAGACCGCGATTTTGATCGGAGCCCTGATGTCGGCTGCTCCTGTAGTGGCCGCCCCGCCGCAAGGCGTCGCCACCGAAGCGACCAAAGCCGCCAATGCCCAGGTCAGCGCCAGCCTGCCGATCGCCGACCAGAGTGATTTTGAAAATGCCAATCGCGGATTTCTGGCCCATATTGAAGAGGACCAGATTCTCAATGCGGACGGATCGGTCGCATGGGATTCGCGCCAGTTCGATTTTCTGCAGGGCCAGGCCCCCGATACGGTCAACCCCTCGCTCTGGCGGCAGGGCAAGCTGAACAGCATCCACGGCCTGTTCGAGGTCGTCCCCGGCATCTACCAGATCCGCGGCTATGATCTGGCGCAGATGACATTGATCGCCGGCAAGACCGGCTGGATTGTCATTGATCCGCTGACCACACCCGCACCGGCCAAGGCCGGCCTCGCCCTCGCCAACAAGACGCTGGGTGACCGGCCGGTGGTTGCGGTCATCTTCACCCATAGCCACGGCGACCATTTTGGCGGTGTCGCTGGTGTGGCTTCGCCAGAGGATATCCAGTCCGGCAAGATCGAGATCATCGCACCGCATGGCTGGCTGGCCGAGTCGATCGGCGAGAGCTTCATTGCCGGAACCGCCATGAACCGGCGGGTGCAATTCCAGTTCGGCACCGCTCTGCCCGTCGGCAAGACCGGTCATGTCGGCGGCGGCCTCGGCCAGAAATTGTCGAGCGGCGATGTCGCGCTGGTGCCACCGACCCGGTCGATCAGCAAGAATGGCGAGACGCTGATGGTCGACGGCATCAGCTTTGACTTCATGGATGCCGGCGAAACCGAAGCACCGGCCGAGCTGGTCTTCTACCTGCCGCAGTTCAAGGCATTGCACACCGCCGAGGTGGTGACCCGTACCTTCCACAATGTGCTGACGCCGCGCGGCGCGCTGGTTCGCGACACGCTGAAGTGGAGCAAGGTGATCGACGATATGCTCGCCCGCTATGGCGCGAAATCGGACCTCATGTTGGCCTCACATCACTGGCCCACCTGGGGTAGCGACAATGTACAGGCGGCGCTGAAAAACCAGCGCGGCATCTATCGCTATGTCCACGACCAGACCATGCGCCAGGCCAATCAGGGCGCGACGATGCACGAGATTGCCGAGAATATCGGCGAGCCGGATTTCGCTGCAACCGACTTTGGCGTGCGCGATTATTACGGCACGCTCAATCACAATAGCAAAGCGGTCTACCAACGCTATTTCGGCTGGTGGGACGCGGTGCCGGCCCATTATCACCAACTGCCGCCGGTCGAAGCCTCGCGCAAATATGTCGCGGCGATGGGCGGACACGAAAAGGCGCTGACAGTCGGCGAGAAAGCCTTTGCCGCCGGCGATTATCGCTGGGCAGCCACCGTCTTCAACCATCTGGTCTTCGCCGATCCGGCCAGCCAGAGTGCCAAGAACTGGCTGGCCTCGACCTATGAACAGCTCGGCTTCCAGGCCGAAGCCGGGACCTGGCGCAATATCTATCTGGTCGGCGCAAAAGAATTGCGCGAGGGCAATAATGTCAAAAATTCGATCAGCACCGCCAATGAAAAAGTGCTGAGCGGCATTCCGGCGGTCGATCTGTTCGACGCCATGGCCACCCGCTTCAATCCATCAAAGATGCAGGGCGAAGGCGGCATCATCCGTTTCTGGTTCCCGGACCGCAAGGAAGCGGTCAGCATCGATCTCGGCAAGAGCGTGATGTTCCCGCGCGGCGAGGATTATGCGATCACCGCCGACGGATCGGATACCCAGATCACGATCAGCCGCGCCCTGTTCACCAAGCTGCTGATGCGTCAGACCAACCCGATGGAACTGGTGCAAAGCAAGCAAATGCTGATCAGTGGCAATGCGGCCTTAATGGCAGCTATGTTCGGCGCGCTGGATGAGGTAAATCCGCAATTTGATATTGTGACGCCGTGACCGGGTCCACGCCAATCACCGTTCGTGCTGAGCCTGTCGAAGGACGCTTGCCAAGGTGCTTCGACAGGCTCAGCACGAACGGTTCTGCTGTAATAAGGATTATCCATGCAAAGATTTAACTTCCCCGTCATCCAGCCCGATCCGGCGCTCGAAGATTTGCGCGGTGAATTGCAGGCCTTTCTGAAGGACGAGCGCGAGGCCGGCAATTATCGGCCCGAACCGGAATGCTGGATGGCCTCCGCCGATCCCGAATTTTCAAAGAAAATGGGAAAGCGCGGCTGGATCGGCCTGACCTGGTCGAGCCAATATGGCGGCCACGACAAGAGCGCGCTCGAACGCTATATTGTCACCGAGGAAACCCTCCGCGCCGGCGCGCCCGTCGGGGCCCACTGGATCGCCGATCGCCAGCACGCACCGATGCTGCTCGCCCATGGCACCGAAGAGCAGAAGCTGGACATCTTGCCCCGCATCGCCGCCGGCGAATGCTATTTCGCCATCGGCCTGAGCGAACCGGGAGCGGGTTCCGATCTTGCCAATGTTAAAACCAAGGCCGAAAAGGTCCCCGAAGGCTGGAAGGTCAACGGCCAGAAAATCTGGTCATCCGGCGCGCAAATTTGTCACTATATGGTCGCCTTGCTCCGCACTTCGCCCGCCGATGGCCGCAACCGCCATGTCGGTCTGTCCCAGATCATGATCGACCTCAGCCTGCCCGGCGTCACCATCAAGCCGATTGTCGACCTGTCGGGTGACGCGCATTTCAACGAAGTCTATTTCGAGGACGTGATCGTCCCCGACGACTGTCTTCTGGGTGAAGAAGGTGGCGGCTGGAAGCAGGTGACCGGCGAACTGGCAATGGAACGCTCCGGACCGGAACGCTTCCTGTCCAGCTATATCACACTGGAAACCGCGCTTTGGCAGTTGAGCGGAAAAATGGGGTCGGACAGCCACGCCCGACTCGGCAAGCTGATCGCCAGCCTGCGCACGCTGAAGGGCATGTCCTGGGGTATAGCCAATTTGCTGAAACAGGGCGTGTCGCCCGAAACCGAAGCAGCGCTGGTCAAGGATCTCGGCAACCGGCTGGAGAATGACCTGACCCAGCAAGTCCGCGCTATGCTCAACGACCTGCCACCCGAAGACTGGAGCCCGGACATGCGCCGGATCATGAATATGGGCGTGCTGCGCTCTCCGCCGAACACCTTGCGGGGTGGCACGACCGAAGTGATGCGCGGCATTACCGCGCGGCAATTGGGACTACGCTGATGTCAGACACCATGTATATCATTCCCTTCGTCCTGAGCCTGTCGACGGACCACCACCGGCAACAGCCGCACTTCGACAAGCTCAGTGCGAACGGATCTATTCAAGGCAAATTGATACCATGATCAACACCGAAGGCATGGTCGCCGAAACGGCCACGAAAATCTACACCGACCTGTGCGCACGCGAAGTCCCGCACGAAGCCGAAGCCGGAAAATATCCACAGAAGCTATGGGACGCGCTGGCCGAAAATGGCCTGCCGCTGGCATGGGTCAGCGAAGCCAATGGCGGCTTTGGCGCGGATTATGCCGAAGTCTTCGGCGCAATCTGGGCCTCGGCGCAAGCGGCGTCGCCGGTACCTTTTGCCGAGACACTGATCGCCAACTGGATGCTGGACCGGGTCGGACTGGCCCCGGCCGACGGCAGCGCCAGTTTCGCGCTCAGCGGCCATACGCCGAGCGCCGACATTCCCTTTGGCATGCACGCGGACAAGATCGTTCTGTTCGACGAGGCCCATCACGAAATTTCCCTGTTCGACAATCGCGTGGCGGTCCGCTCTCCCGAAGAAGCGCTGTCACCCGACGGGATGACGCAATTTGTCTTCTCCGGCCATGTTGCCGAGCAGTCTGCCAAAACCGATTTGTCCCGCCGGGCGTTTGAAGCGCTGATCCTGACCGTCCGCGCGGTGCAAATGGCCGCGGCAATGGAGCGCGCGCTCAATCTGTCCATAGAATATGTCACCCAGCGCGAACAATTCGGGCGTCCCTTGTCGAAATTCCAGGCGATCCAGCAACAATTGGCCGTCGCCGCATCCGAATGCGCCGCGGCAACCATGGCGGCGAACCAGGCGGCCAGCGCCATCATCCGGCACAGCGACCAGCCCGAACAGGCCTGGCATGAAGCGGTCATTGCCAAGGTCCAGATCGGCCATAGCGTCGAAGCGGTCACCGTGCCCTTCCATCAGGTGCACGGCGCGATGGGCTATACGCAGGAATATGATCTCCACCATTTTACCCGCCGCCTGTGGGCGTGGCGCGATGCGCTGGGCAACGAGCATCTCTGGTCCAAACGGCTTGGCGAAGAACTCGCGGCGCAATCGCCCGATCAAATCTGGCAGGGCGTTACAACTGGGGACTGGACGGAGCGGCAAGGGACCGCTAGTTAATCGCGCGATTAAATGATTCCCGGAAGAAAGCAGACATGCTTCCAATTCTTCCACAAACAGGAGCTAAGTTCATGAAAACACGCATTACAGAGCTTTTCGGCATCGAACATCCGATCATTCAGGGCGGCATGCATTATGTCGGATTCGCCGAATTGGCCGCAGCGGTATCGAACGCCGGCGGACTGGGCATCATCACGGCCTTGACGCAACCTTCTGCCGCCGCGCTGGCCGACGAAATCGCCAAATGCCGCGACATGACCGACAAGCCGTTCGGCGTGAACCTGACCTTCCTGCCCGTGGTCAATTCTCCTGACTATGAAGGCATGGTCAAGGCGATCATCGAAGGCGGCGTCAAAGTCGTCGAAACTGCCGGCAACAACCCGGTGCAGGTACTGCCAGCGCTGCACGACGCGGGCATCAAGGTGATCCACAAATGCACCGCCGTCCGCCACGCGCTGAAAGCCCAGAGCATCGGCTGTGACGCGGTTTCCGTCGATGGCTTCGAATGCGGTGGCCATCCCGGCGAAGATGATATTCCGAACATGATCCTGCTGCCCCGCGCAGCCGACGAGCTCGACATCCCATTCGTTTCCTCTGGTGGCCAGGCCGACGGCCGCAGCCTCGTTGCCTCGCTCGCCATGGGCGCAGAAGGCATGAACATGGGCACCCGCTTCATCGCCACCAAAGAGGCTCCGGTGCACCAGAATGTGAAAGACGCGATTGTCGCCGCCAGCGAACTGGATACTCGCCTCGTCATGCGCCCCCTGCGCAACACCGAACGGGTGCTGACCAACCCGGCGGTTGAAAGACTGCTCGAAATCGAAAAGGAAAAAGGCGCCGATCTGCAATTTTCCGACGTTATCGAACAGGTCGCGGGCGTCTATCCCAAGATCATGAAAGAAGGCACGATGGATGCCGGTGCATGGAGCTGCGGTATGGTTGCTGGCCTGATCAACGATATCCCGACATGCCAGGAACTGATCGACCGGATCATGGCCGAAGCGGACCAGATCATCAATCAGCGGCTCAAGGGGTTCATGGCAGCTTGACCCTGGAGCCCTATAAGCCACTGAGCCGCTCCATCGCTGGCAAGGTCGCGATCGTCACCGGCGCGGCCAGCGGCATGGGACGGGCCACCGCGCATCTCTTTGCCTCGGAAGGCGCGCATGTCGCGGTAACCGATCTTGATCAGGCGAAATGCGATGCCGTCGTCGCAGAGATTGCGGCGGCGGATTATAGCGGCAATGCCGAAGCCTGGGCCCTGGATGTCAGCAATCCGGATGTGATCAAGGCGGTGGTCAGCGAAATCGCCAACCGGCTCGGCGGGATCGATATTCTCGTCAACAACGCCGGCTTTGCGATTCCCGCCGATGTTGCCAAAGACAGTTATGAAGACAGCTGGGGACCGACGCTGGACGTAATGCTGTCGGCGCATCAAAGAATGATCCGCGCCGCCCTGCCCCATTTGCGCAAGGCAGAGCATCCCCGGATCGTCAACATCGCCTCAACCGAAGGGCTCGGCGCCTCACCGGGCAACAGCCCCTATGTCGCGGCAAAACACGGCGTGATCGGTCTGACCCGAGGACTGGCCGTGGATCTTGGCCGTGAGGGCATTACCGTCAATTGCGTCTGTCCCGGTCCGATCCGCACCGGCATTACCGATGCCATTTCGGAGGAGCACAAGACCATCTACGCCAAGCGTCGGGTGCCGCTGCGCCGTTATGCCATTCCCGAAGAGGTTGCCCATGTCACCCTTTCCTGCGTGTTGCCTGCGGCCAGTTTCCTGACCGGCGCGGTGATCCCGGTTGACGGCGGACTGACCATCAAGAACGCCTGACCAAAAGCCCCCGGGAATCGCATTGCCAATCAAAGTTCCGATCAGGCCTCTGGTCAATGTAAAGGGGCAAGCGGTCGCAGAATTTCGTCAGACTAGGATGTCTAAATCGACTGTTTATTGACTATTGACGAATTTGATTTACCTCTTGGTCTTTTACAAGTTCCGGAGCATCCGAATATGGCAGAACCATTTTACATGCGGGCAAAGCGCGTTGTTTCGGCAGGAATCGAGTCAGCGCTCGATCACGCGGAACGTGCCAGCGGTACCAGCCTGATGCGCGAAGCCATTCGCGAGGTTGACCGGGCAATGGAAAAGGTTCGCGGTGAGCATGATGAAGCCGTTGATCGCCAGAGCCAGGCCGTCGGCCAGCAAAAATTATCCGCACAGCGCGCCGAAGAATGGTTGAGCAAGGTCCAGTTCACCCTGGAAAAAGGCCGCGATGATCTGGCCGAGGCAGCGATCATGCAGCAGATGGAATTCGAGGCAAAGGTCAAGCATTTCAAGAATCTGGAAACATCGGCCGAGACAGACGCCAGCCGGCTCGACAGTTTGCTGGAAGATCTGGCCGCCCGCAAATCCGTCATGGAAGATGAACTCGCCGAGTTTGAAAAGATGATGCGCGAAAATAGCGCCGGTGACGATGGCCGGTCAAAATCCGACCGCAGCGTCGACCAGCAAGTCGAGCGTGCCGAAGCAAGTTTTGACCGGACTATGGAAATGGCTGGCGGCGTGAACGGCGCATCAAGCCATGCTGCTGAAATCGGTAAAATGCAGCGGAATTCGGAAGTGGAAGAACGGCTGGCGGCAATGAAAAAAGCCATGCAGGCCAAGGGCGCACAAAATAATTAGTCCGTCCATAGGCTCCCGCTTCTCCAGGCCCGACATGCCGGAATCGAACCGCCACCTATGACCATTGAAAAGCCCCCGGGAATCACTCCCGGGGGCTTTCAATTTCAATTTTAGCCATCAACCTTAGCGGGAAATCGCGTTGCCGATCACCGCTCCGATAATTCCGCTGGTCACCGCGATCAGGACGGCATCATTGCCGGACCGGACCCACTGGTAACCGCGCGGTGCATTCGACAGCCGATAGGCGCGCGGATTGTCGATCACCCGGTAGTTGGTCGCATAGCGCCGGTCAAACCGCTGGCCCTTGGACCAGTTGCGATGGTTCTGCCGCACCACCGTCGATGTTCTGCTATAGCGCGCGGGGGCCGCTTGCTGCCGGGTGACCGTCTTGGTTACAGTACGCTTGCCCTGCTTATTCGAAGTCGTTTTCTGGGTCGTCTTCTGCGTCGTCGTCTTCTTCTTGGAAGACTGGTGCGGGGCAGCTTCTGCCTGAGCGGTAACCACAGGGGACACCGCCATTGTTGTCACTGCCAAAGCCATCAGAAACTTTTTCATCTTCAATTCCTTTTTCTATCCGGCGCCAACTGCGGCGTCACAAACAGAAATAGGCGGAAGCTGTCTCAGACATTTGTCAGATTCGAGCTATTTTGTACTAGATTGTCGCAGAAGCCTGCCTTCGTTCATCTGGCAATCAGCTAGCGGGCCTTTAATCGGTCCAGAGCGCCAATATCGATCGCAAAGCCGTGACCAGAGCCAGCGGTTGGTCGAGCATCAGATGATGTTCTGCCTCGGGCACAGCGATCATCGGAATATGGTCGCCGCCCAATTCCCTCAGATATTCGGCACTGTCATTATCGAACAGCTTGCTATTCTCACCATAGACGATCGCCAGCCGGTGCGGCAGGTCGACAATCCGCTGCGGAGCCCGTTGCCATTGCTCCTGATCGCTGACACTGCGGTGAAAGACTTGCGGATCGAACTTCCATGACCAACCATCCTCCCCGACCGGACGCAGTGAATGATAGGCCATATAATCGAACAGAAACGGCTGCTGCACAGCCTGCGGCGGGGACAGGACAAAACGCCCATATGCCGATTCATAGTCGGGATAGACCTTGTTCGGTCGATCCGACCGGCCCGATCCCGGTGGTCCGCCACCCGCCTCGAAATGCGCCTGCAACCGCTCGGGCCGCAAGATCATCAGGTCGCAGATGACCAGACCGCCAAATCGCTCGCCGGCCAGTTCCATTGCCTGCAGCGCGACCCCGGAACCAAAGCTGTGGGCGATAATCTTGGGTTTAACCGGCCCGGAAAACAGATCCAGCGCATCGGCGATCCTGACCATCTGCTGGGCCCGCTTGAGACCATCGCAGTCAGGGATCATCTCGCTCTCACCCATGCCGGCGAGATCATAAGAAACGATGTCATAATCTTCAGCCAGAAATGGCGCGATAAAGGCAAAGCAGCGGGCGTGGGCCAGAAAACCGTGGGTCATCAGCAGCGGCGGCTTGCCGCGGGTGCCCCACCGAAAATAATGGACCTTGCTGCCATCGACTTCGACGAACGTGTCTTCGCGTGGCACATCCATCGCCCGCACGAACCAAGCGGGCAGGTCATGCGACGCTGCCCACTGGTCTACAATATCTTTGCTTGCCATAAGCCGGTCTTATTCACCTTTCCAGTCGGGCTTGCGCTTCTGGGCGAAGGCGAGCGAGCCTTCCTGCGCATCCTTGGAAGTGAACACCGGTGCAGTGATTTCATTCTGCTTCTTCCAGGCTTCTTCGCTGGTCCAGTCGTAGCTTTCGTTGATGATCTTCTTAGTTGCCTTCAGCGCCAGCGGGCCATTGGCCGCCACAGTGGTCGCCAGTTCGATCGCCGCATCAATCGCAGCGCCCTCGGTCACCCGGTTGACGAAACCCACCTCATAGGCGCGCTGCGCGGTGACGAAATCACCGGTCAGGGCCCATTCCATCGCAACCCGCTTGCCGACAAGCTGCTGCAGCTTGATCACGCCGCCCGCTGCCGCCACGAGGCTGCGCTTGACTTCGGGAATACCGAATTTCGCGTTGACGTTGGCAACGCACAGATCACAGGCCAATGCCAGTTCGAGACCGCCCGCCAGCGCATAGCCTTCGACTGCAGCGATCAGCGGCTTTTCCGGACCCTTTTCCGTAATCCCGCCAAAGCCATAGCCTTTGACCGACGGTGTTTCGCCGCGCAAAAAGCCCTTCAGATCCATGCCGGAACAGAATGTGCCGCCAGCGCCGGTGAGGATACCCGCATTGAGGCTATTGTCGTTGTCGAGCTGCTCCATTGCCGCACGAATGCCTTCGGCTGCCGCCTTGGTCATTGCGTTTTTGGCGTCGGGCCGGTTGATGGTGACGATGATGAAACCGTCTTGGATCTCGGTGAGTACTTCAGACATATTTTTCTCCTTAAATTATCTCGCACGAAGACACGAAGGCACAAAGAATGATGTGTTATTCGCTTCGTGACTTAGTGTCTTTGTGCAAGTCCAAATTTCCTTCTCAGTCCGCTGCGCGGGCTATGTTCAGTCAAATAACAGATTGGCCAGCTTCGATCGCTGATAAGCCGCATCACCAATCAACGCGCCGCCCATGATCGCCTTGCGCCGATGCAGCTGGGCATCGCAATCATTGGTGAAGCCAAAACCGCCGTGAAACTGGATCGACCGGTCGGCCGACGTTGCATAGCTGCTATGCGCCTGCGCCGCAGCCATCAGCACGGCCACTTCGCCGCGCCCCTGTTCGCCCCAGCTGTGCGCCGCGCTGTACAGATGCGTTCGCGCTTTTTCATACTCGACGTAATTGTTCACAGTCGGGTGTTTCAGCGCCTGATAGCTGCCGATAATCTTGCCGAACTGCTTGCGGGTTTTCAGATATTCCAGCGTATAATCGATCACCGATTGCGCGCCGCCAGTCATTTCGGCGGCGTGGATCAGGCCGGCAGCCAGTTCGATCTTTTCCAGAGTCTCGCGAGTCCGCGATGCGTCGAACAGCGCGTCGGTCGACACAGTCACACCGTCCAGCGTCACTTCATAACTGCGCGCCGTTTCGTCGATCACCGTCTCCCGGCGGAGCGCACCTTCGGGCAATGCCGATCGCTCGATCAGGACAAAACGCACCGCGCCGTCAATCTTCACCGAAGCAATGATCAGCTCCGCGCTGTCAGCCCAGAGCACCAGCTGCTTCTTGCCGGAAAGGCTGACATTGTCGCCATTCACGGTGCCGGTCGCCTCGATATTGGAGAGATCCCAGTCACCATTATCCTCGCGCAGCGCCAGCGTTGCCGCCGTGCCCGCTGCAATTTTCGGCAACCATGCGGTCTGCTGCGCTTCACTACCGCCAGCGAGCAAGGCTTGTGACGCCAGGGTCGTCGAGCCGAACGGCGTGCTCATCAGATTGCGGCCCATTTGCTCGGCAATCGGAACCACCTCGGCCATCGACAGGCCAACCCCGTCATGCGCTTCCGGAATAGCGATCGCCAGCCAGCCGAGCTCGCCGATTTCTTTCCAGATGCCGGGATCATAGCCAAGTTCATCGTCGATCAGCGCGCGGACCTTGTCGACCGGGCTTTTGTCGCGGCAGAAATTGGTCGCCACATCCATCAGTTCGATCTGCTCTTCGGTGGTTCCGATTGTGCCTAGATTATCCATATTTTTCCTCAATTCCCAAATTGGTCGCAAGACCGTTCGTGGTGAGCCTGTCGAACCACATCTCTCGTCGAAAAATGTCCTTCGACAAGCTCAGGACGAACGGCAGTTTTTGCTCCCGATTCTATCTCGTTTTCGGCAATCCCAGCGCATGCTCTGCAACGATATTGCGCTGAATTTCCGAGGTCCCCCCACCGATGGTGGCCGAGAAACTGTTCAAATAGCTGCGATGCCAGTAGCCATCGTCCACCGCATTTTCATCGCCAACATAATAGCCCGCCTTGGTGCCCTGAAATGCCAGCGAAAATTCGGTCAGTTCGCGGATCAGCTCGGTGCGCGCCAGCTTGTTCATCAGCGGTAGACCCATCGGCTTGTCCTGCATCAATTGCGGCATCCGGCGGCGGGTGTTGTTCAGATTCAGCGCCTGGATATCGATCATATATTGCGTCATCTTGTCGCGCATCACCGGATCGTCGAGCAGCGGCTTGCCATTGCGAACCGAGTTTTTCGCCAGCTCGACAATCTCCATGACGTCGAGTTCCTTGACGAAGAAACCGCCGACCGGCTTGACCTTGGCGCCGCGCTCATATTCCAGCGTCTTCATCGCCATCGACCAGCCATTGCCTTCGCCGCCAAACAGGCAGTCGGCGGAAATGCGGGCGTCGGTGAAGAAGGTCTGGACGAAGCCATATTCGCCGGTCAGCTTCTTGATCCGGCTGGTGCTGATGCCGTCAATCTTCATTGGATTGAGGAAGAAGCTGAGGCCTGCATATTTGTTCGGCGCATCGAAATCGGTGCGGGCGAGCAGGATCATATATTTCGCGCGGTCGCCCAGCGAGGTCCAGATTTTGGAGCCGTTGAGAACATATTCATCGCCCTCTTTCACAGCCTTCAGCTGTGCGTTGCCGAGATCCGATCCATTCTCCGGTTCAGAAAAGCCCTGGCACCAGATATCCTCGGCGCTCAGCATCGGCTTGATATATTTCTGCTTCTGCTCCTCGGTGCCGAGATCGAGAATCAGCGGTCCGGCCCAGCCGTTGCCGATCGCGTTGAGCATGATCGGCGCATCATATTTTTTCATCGCCCGGGTTGCCACGCGCTGAAATTCGCTGTGCAACCCGCCGCCGCCATATTCCTTCGGCCAGCTGGCGCCAAGATAGCCCGCTTCATAGACTTTGCGCTGCCACTCCTGGAGAAAGTCAAACTGCTGGTCGGTCGACACTTCCATGAAGGTAAGCGGCAGCATGAAGCCGGGATCCCGGACCGTATTTTCCTTGAACCAGGCATCCGCCTGTTCGGCATAATCCTTCAGTTCGGCTGCACTCGGTTTGTCGACCATGGTCTTGCTCCCAAATTCTTATCAATAGGGCCAGTGGTTCGGCCCCATTGCCTGCGATATTGATTGAATCACTAGCGGGTTAATTGAACGATTAAATTGCAAAAAGCAATGGCTTCACCCTGCTAAATTAGACTGTGGAGAGAAATATGATCAGCGAAGCATTCACCGGACAGAAGCATGTCATGTGCAGGGCTTGTCACGCCCATTGCGGCCTGATCGTCGATTTCGAAGATGGCGCGCCGGTCAAGACCCATGGCGACAAGGACAATCCCGAGTTCGAGGGCTATAGCTGCATCAAGGGCCGGCAACTGGCCAATTACCACAGTTTCGATACGCGGCTTCTGACAAGTTATACCGGTATGAAGCACGGAGAGAAGCAGGCGGTGCACTGGCGTGACGCCGCGCGCGATATTGCCGCACGGCTCGAGCGGATCGTCGATGAACATGGCCCCGATGCGATCGCCTCCTATGTCGGCACCTTCGGCTATAATAACGTCAACGCCCATGCCTTCATGCTGGCGCTGATGGAAACGATCGGATCAACCTCGGTCTATGACAGCGTCACCATCGACCAGCCGGGCAAAGGCATCGCCCGCGCCCTGATCGGGCCGTGGCTCGCCGGAGCGCCCCGCGTCGGCGACTGGGACGGGCTGATGCTGATCGGCACCAATCCGGTGGTGTCGATGAACGGCGGGCTCGGCATGAATCCGGCGAAGAAACTGCACGATGCGAAAAAGCGCGGGATGCAACTGATCGTGATCGACCCGCGCGTCACCGACAGCGCGCGGCAAGCCGATATTCACCTGCAATGCCGCCCCGGCCAGGATCCGATCCTGCTCGGCGCGATTGCCAAGGTGGTGATCAACGAAGAACTGTACGACAAGGATTTCGTCGCTGGCGATGTCGAAGGTTTCGAGGCCCTCAAAAAAGCGGTGCAACCGTTCGACACCGGACCGGCAGCCGAGCGAGCAGGCGTGGCGGCGGAAGATATCGTGCGCGCGGCACGGATGTACGGCAGCTGGAAAAAAGCCAGCATCAGCGGCGGCACCGGCACCAATATGTCGGGCGGCGGCAATATCACCGAATATCTCAATCTCGCGCTGACCTCGATCATGGGTCACTGGCTGCGCGAAGGCGATCTCAATCGCCGCACCGGCGTGTTCACCAAACCCGCCCCGCCGATCGCGGCTACGCCCGGCCCGATCCCGGCCTGGGGCTTTGGCCGCAAGTTGCACAGCCGCGATCTTGAGCAGAGCATATCCGGCATGCCGACCTCGGCCCTGCCCGACGAGATACTGACTCCCGGCGACAAGCAGGTGAAGGCGCTGATCTGTCTCGGCGGCAACCCTATGCTCGCCTGGCCCGATCAGCTGAAGACGTTCGAGGCAATGAAGGCGCTCGATCTCCTCGTCTGCATCGACCCGCGCATGTCGAAAACCGCCGAACTGGCCGACTATGTCATCGCGCCCAAGCTGCATTATGAAGTGCACGGCAATACAGCGGCGCCGGAAATATACGGCGGCTTTGGCGCTGGCTGGGGTTTCGAGAGTAATTACGCGCAGGCCAGTCCGCCGATCATGCGATCCCCGGAAGGCTCCGATCTGTGCGAGGAATATCAGTTCATCCACGCGCTGGCTTCGGAGATGGACAAGACGATCCAGGTTAAATCCTGGGCACTGCTCGCCCATCCCGATGAACGAGAGGAAAAGGCCACGCCTTTCCCGCCCGGCGAAACCCCCGATCCGATCAGCGCATGGAGCGCGTCGCTGAACGGATGCCCGGCGGATATCGCCGCGCTATACGAGGACGAAGAGGTGCAAAAGGGCAGGATTGTCGAAGCGCAGGCGCTTCTGGTGCAACCCAAGCCCGCCGGTTGGGAAGGCAAGCTGTCGGTCGGCAACAGCGCGATGATGGAGGAACTCGCTGAATATGCCGAAAGGCTCGGCGAACCGGTCGAGGACGGGGACTTCCCGTTCCGGATCATCGGCCGCCGAATGACCGCGATCCACAACAGCAACTGGCACGAGGATCCGGTGCAGCGCAAACGCGTGCCGCATCACCCCGCCTTCATGAACCCCGCCGACATGGAGGCACTCGGCCTGTCCGAGGATCAGCCGGTCGAACTGGAATCGGCCCGCGCCTTCATCAGCTGCGTTGCCAAGGCCGACAAGACCGTGCGCGCGGGATGCGTCTCCACACCGCATAGCTGGGGCACCAACCCGGACGAGAAAGAAGACCCGCTCGGCGCTGGCGGCAATACCGGACGGCTGTCCTTCAATGACCGCGACTTTGACAAGCGCACCGGCATTCCGCTGATGAGCGCGATCCCCATTCGGGTACGAGCCAAACAGGCGAATGCAGAACTGGAAGCGGCGGAGTAATCGAGCTCGAGAGAGAGAATCCGTTCGTGCTGAGCCTGTCGAAGCACCGGACTTGACGCACTTGACCCTTCGACAAGCTCAGGGCGAACGATAGTTTTTTAGGAGACCCAAGATGACCAATCCCTTATTCGATCTCACCGGCGATGTCGCCGTCGTTACCGGCGCCGGCCGCGGTATTGGCGAAGGCATGGCCAAGACCCTCGCCGATGCGGGCTGCAATGTCGTCTGCGCCTCGCGCAGCATGGAAGAGATCACCCGGGTCGCTGACGAGATTAACGCCAGCAGCAGCAGCGGCCGCGCGATTGCCCACGCCACCGATGTCACCAGCGCCGAGGATATGGATGCGCTCGCCCAGCGGGCGGTTGATGAATTTGGCAGACTGGACATCTGGGTCAACAATGCCGGCGGTTCGCTGGTGTCCGCGCCGCTCACCGAACTGGATGAAGCCGAGTGGGACAAAACGCTGGCGACCAATCTCACGTCGGTCTTTCACGGCGTCCGCGCCGCCTGCAAGCATTTTGGCGAGGGCAGCCGGATCGTCAACACCAGCTCGCTGGCCGCACAAGACCCGTTCCCCGGCAGCGGTCATTATAGCGCCGCCAAGGCCGGTGTTCTGATGCTGACAAAAACACTCGCCCACGAACTCGGTCCCAAGACCCGGGTCAATGCGATCCTGCCCGGCTTTGTGCCGACCGACACGGTGAAGAAGGCACTGGATATGACGGACGAGGATTTTATCGGCTTTGAGGACACACTGGGCCTGCCCGCCGGAAGACTGGGCACGCCGCAGGACATCGGTGCGCTGACGCTCTATCTCTGTGCCCCCGCTTCGGAATGGGTGACGGGCCAGTGTATCAGGATCGCCGGTACGCCCTGAGCATTTTGCCGGATATTTGTTGAAGCGGAGAGACCGTTATCCTGCCGAAACTTGATGTCGCGAAGGATTTGCTGCATTCTCGCCGAATATTTCCATGGGGAGGAGATGCCATGAGCACAGGTGAACAGGCACAGATCGCGCCGGTAGTGGTCGCCAGCGATCTCAAAGTCAGCGACCTTCGCGCCGCATTGGCAGCGGGTTGGGGTGATTTCAGGGTCTATCCGGCCTTCGGGCTGTTTTTTGCAGCCATCTACGTGAGCGCGGGCATGTTTATCTATTTTGCCCTGTTCGTCCGCGGAGAAGTCGCGTGGCTGGTTCCGGCCGCTGCCGGATTCCCGCTACTCGCACCTTTTGTTGCCGTCGGCCTATATGAAGTGAGCCGCCGCCGCGAAGCCGGCCTGCCGATGAGCTGGCGCGCGGTCCTCGGGGCATTGCGCGGGCGAGGCGACGAGCAGATATTGAGCATGGGCGTTATCCTGTTCGTCGCATTCGGTTTCTGGCTGATGGTTGCGCACGGCATTTTCGCTATTTTTCTGGCAGAATCCGGCATCGGTTCAGAATCGATCGCGCTGCTGGCGACCGGCGCAGGGCTGATGATGTTGCTGGTCGGCGGCATCGTCGGCGCGCTGATGGCGCTGGCCTTTTATGCAATCACGGTCATCAGCCTGCCGATGCTGGTCGATCGCAACGTAGACTTTATCACCGCGATCATCGTCAGCCTGGCATCGGTACGATCGAACAAATCTGTCTTGCTGGTCTGGGCGATATTGATTGCGGTTGCGCTATTTGTCGCCATGCTGCCGTTGTTTCTCGGGCTGCTCGTCGTTCTGCCGGTGCTCGGCCACGCAACATGGCACCTGTATCGCCGTTTGACCGAAACGTCCGGCGCACAGCATCAGCAAGCTGGTGAGCAAGTGCTGGTCTAGGGTCGGGACCTAGACAGATTTTCTGACCATCAGCACATCGACCGGGGACCAGCCCATCATTTCGCTGGCGCGGCTGCCGATGGTTGCCATGATAAAACCACCGCGACCGTGGGTTCCCAGCACCAGCAGATCAAAGTCGCCGCTATCGAGCATATTGTGCACCGACCGGTGAAGATTGCCTTCGACGAGATGAGGGGTGACCCGCGACGCATCATTTTCCGACAGGTTCAGGCCGGTCATGAAATCCTGCAATTCCTTTTCCGCATCGGACAGCATTTCATCCGCAACGCCGTCGGATTTCAGCCAGGCTTCGTAAGCAACATGATAAGCGTGCACGAGCTCGATTTTCGCGTCGGGAAAAAAGTCCAGCGCGGTGCGAAGAGCATGGGCAGAAAAATCGGAAAAATCAGTCGCTACCAGGATCCGGCCATAGTTGGCGCGCGGGCGTTCTTTCACGATCAGCACGGGAGCCTCAGCATGGTGAACCAGATGATCCACCGCCGTACCGAGGAAGAAATCGGAAATATTATTGTGCCGTGCGGCACCGACAATGATCAGGTCGCTGTCCAGCTGCTCCGCCGTTTCGGCGATCACCTGGGGTGGCTTGCCGTAATTTATCGCCAGATTGCAGCCTTCGGCATCAGCGCCATAGTTGCGCAGCAGAATCGTCTCGACTTTCGCAATATCAACCTCTGTCTTGGGGCTGCTCACAAATAACAGGGTACGAGCCGCATCCCAGATGTCGGCGAGCAATTTCGCCCGCGCGAACGGCCGGTCGGCCCTGGCTGTCAGATCGGTGGCAACCAGAATTTTCGTCGGTACGGGCATGGAATGTAGCTCCTGTAAGTTCAAATGTCTGACCATCAACATCGTCGAAACCGATGGAGTATAGCCGTTGATCGATGACAATAGCCGATCTCCAGCCGATCGACATCAGTATCTGTACGGATAAGATCAATATCAGGATTGAAGCTAACAGCTGACGATCAAAAAAGCAGCAGCATTTCCGATAGAAAATGCTGCTGCTTTTTTTGGAAGCATAGTGGCAGACATTGTTTTCACGTCCGCCCGATCGCACTCACCGATGGCCATGACATTGCTATCAGCCCTGATGCATATATATGGCGCGTTCGCGGGAGAAAGCCTTGACCCGAAATAGCCGCCCATGCCGCTCTGGTTAACGCCACCGAACGGCAGATTATTCTCCAGATAATGCGAAAAGACGCCAAACCTCTAATTCGGCTTTCCAAAGGGAAAGGTCCTGGCGCCCATCCAGAATGCTTCGTAGCGCATGGAAAACCGGTGTTGGCTAACCCAGTTCTCGCTCGATAGCCCGGGCCGCACCTAATTCTGCTTGCCGTCGGCCAATCCAAAAATGACAGAATATCAGGCAAGCTGCCACCGCCAATGCAGTGATACCAAGCCGCAATATATCGGTGACAACCGCCCCGCCGTGGAACGACATCGCCGCATATCCGGCGATCAACCCGACAGGCGCTGCGATCCTGGAAAATTTTGCAAATTTCAAATTCAGTTCAGCCTGCGCAGCACAAAATCTTGCATGCTGGATGGGCTGTATCGCCGAGACACGCCAGAGGCCGTTGCGCGCCCTCAACATCCATATTTGCACGCCAATCAAAACCAGCGCACACAGGCTCCAAAGGCTGCCCACCCGCCAATCATCCGCTGTGATGATCAAATATACCAATATCGCGAGCAATCCGGACAGCATCAGAAGCTCCAGGCCGACCGTGAACCATGTCATGCGGTTGCGGCATCTGGTTTGCTTTACCAGAGCGTCGATAAACGCGGGGTCCGGAGCATTTTGAACGTCCTCCTGCCAGACGGTTTTAAGATGATCCATGTCGATGGTCATTTTTGTTGCTCCATAAGTTTTGACAGGCCGGCTCGTGCCCGGGTCAGGCGCACGGCAACAGCACCTTCGGACAAGCCCAGGATTTCGCCAATTTCCCGATTGCTGAAATCTTCGAGGTGCAGCGTCACGCATTGCTGCAGCCTTAGCGGCAATTTGCCAATTGCACGCAGCAATGCGCGCTTTTGGTCCCGATGCTGCGCCTCTTTTTCGGGAGAATCGTGATCGCTGATGTGGATATCTTCCAGCAGGTCGGTCGTCGGTCTACTCATCTTCCGGCGGATATGGCTCACCCCGATATTATGGGTTATTCTTGCGATAAAAGTCCGGTGCGAAGCCTCGCCGCGGAAAGTCGGTAACGCCCGCCAAAGGGCGAGCGCTACTTCCTGATATAATTCCTCCTGCCGGGACTGATCCCGCTCATAAGTCCGCAGACTATTCCTGATGAACGAAGCATATTCGTTCAGTAGCGCAACAAGCTCGGAGTCCCGTTTTTGTTTCAAACGGCAGCTGCTGCCGCTCTGAAGTCATGGCTCCCTCTTACAGCGGAAGCCGCTATGTAAAGGCTCAAGATCCAGAATGGCGTGATGATTATGCCGGTGACCGCGACATACAGAATTGTGCCGCCGAGATAGGGGTTCAATAGCGCAACAAGCGGTTCGGCAAGGCCGCTGCCATAAATTATGCCCAATGCATTGCTCGTGATCGCAAAGGCCTTGGCGAAGAGGCAGCAAAGCGGGAAGGCCAGCAGGTGGAGCGGTGATTTTGCGATATTTTTGTCGCTAAACGGGTTCAGATAAAACCAGTTGAACGAGGCCCGAAGCGGGTGGTTCAGATAGTGATCCGATACCCGGTTTTTGTTGTTCATAGCCCAATATAGCATCCCGGATGTACCGAGCAGAAAGGCAATATTGATCCAAATCATATTCATGGCCTTATAGGCTGTGGCGCCATCACGCACGGCCGGATTAAATTCCTCCGCCAGTCCATTGGTGATTGCGAAATCCGTCGTCCAATAGTCGCCATAGGTCAGCGCGACAAACAGGCCTGCGTAAATTGAGATGATCCGTATCATTGCCAAACTATCCTTTTCTAAATGTAGATATTGGGATAGTCGCCAGCCGGGCGAAAACATTACAAAGAAAATTTCCTGCTCTGCATTGCGGCTGGCGGCATAACGGTTCGACCGAATTATGCACCCATTTGACGAATGGGCAGACCGCTGGCGTTGAATGACTATACAGCACAGGTTCATTGGCGCGCTGTCACCGATAATATCCCGCCAGTTGACATTGGCCTGGATGACATTGGCAATATGGCCGCTCTAGTTGAAGTATTTCCAATTTTATGAAAAATTTTTTCAAGCTCCGGTCGCATGACCTGGCGATCGATCTCGGCACGGCCAATACGCTTATCTATGCGCGGGATCGCGGCATCGTGCTCGACGAACCGTCTGTGGTTGCGCTCGAGACCAATGACGGCGTGACCAAGGTTCGCGCAGTCGGCAGCGATGCCAAGCTGATGATGGGCAAGGCGCCGGCCAATATCAAAGTCATTCGTCCGCTCAAGGACGGCGTGATTGCTGATCTTGATGTCGCGGAGCAGATGATCAATCATCTCATCCACAAAGTGCACAGCAAGAAGACCGGGATATTCCGGCGGTTCGATATTGTGGTCTGCATCCCGTCCGGCTCCACCAATGTGCAGCTTCGCGCGCTTCGCGATGCGGCCTCAAACGCCGGTGCATCCGGCATATATTTCATCGAAGAACCGATGGCCGCGGCGATTGGCGCCGGACTCGCGGTGACCGAACCGGTTGGCGCGATGGTGGTCGATATTGGCGGCGGCACGACCGAAGTCGCGATATTGTCCTTGCAGGGTCTGGCGTACAGCACATCGGGCCGGATGGGTGGCGACAAGATTGATGATGCCATCTCTTCCCATATCCGCCGCAAACATAATCTGGCGATTGGTGAATCCACCACGGAGCTGGTCAAACATGGCATCGCCAGCGCGATGAGCCCGGACGGCGAGGGACGGATCATACATATCAAGGGCCGCGACCTGGTCAGCGGCATGCCGAAAAAAATTGCCATCTCCGAGGCCGAAATTGCCCAGGCTATCGCCGAGCCGGTCGGCCAGATCGCCGAATCCGTGCTCAACGCACTCGAGCATAGCAAGCCGGAACTGGCCGCGGATATCATGGAACAAGGCATTGTCCTGACCGGCGGCGGCGCATTATTGGGACGGATTGACGAATTTATCTCCGAGAAAACCGGACTGGCGGTCACGATCGCCGATGACCCGCTGACCTGTGTCGCCAATGGCGCGGGCCGGGCAATGGAAGATCCGCTTCTGCGTAACGTGCTGATCCCCGCCTGACACCGGCGGAACGGAACGCGCCCATGAAAAAGGGCCCCGGAACCAGTCCGGAGCCCTTTTCACTTATATTGTTCGGTTGGCCTAGCCGACCACGATCATCACCAGTGACGTTGCGATCAACGCCGGTGTTTCAATCCCGTCAATTTCGACAACAACATTGTAAGTCAGCAACCAGCGGCCCGGCTGTTTCTCGACCGCGTCCACCAATGTGTGGCGACCGCGAACCTTGGAACCGGCGCGCACCGGGTTGAGAAAGCGCACTTTGTCAAAGCCGTAGTTGATACCCATCACCGCGCCTTCGAGGCCCAGCGTCGTGCCATAAGACAGTTTAGGCAGCAGCGAGAGAGTCAGCAGACCATGCGCGATGGTACCGCCGAACGGTGTCGCCTTGGCTTTTTCCTCGTCGATGTGGATGAACTGGTGGTCCTCGGTGCAGTCGGCGAATGTGTTGATCCGGTCCTGATCAACTAGGACCCAGTCGGATACACCGACCTCCTTGCCTTTCCAGGATTCCAGTTCGCTTGCTTTGATCGTTGGCATATTATTTCTCCTGTTCGCGGGTCTTTTAGCCCTTCATGACTTCCTGCATCCGGCGGAAGAATTTGCCGCCCTGGCCGCCGCCGTTGGCATATTCCTGCATGCCGGTTTCGTCCAGAATCTGGTCGATATTGGCGGCGATCGATTCAGCGCTGCGGTCTTCAACCGGCAGCCAGACACCTTCTGTTTCAAAGATTTTCGCAGCAGCATAGCCGCCGGCACCAGCGGTCAATATGGTTTTCGATGGCGCGCCGTCGCTGCAAAGATAGACTACAGCAGGTGTCACCGCTTCAGGCACCAGAGCCGCCAATGCTGCTTCCGGCATGATGTCTTCGGTCATGCGGGTAGCGGCAACGGGCGAAATACAGTTGGTGTGAATGCCCTTGCCCGCGCCTTCCTGATGCAGACTGTTCATCATGCCCACGAGAGCGAGTTTCGCCGCCCCGTAATTGACCTGGCCGAAATTGCCATAGAGTCCGGTCGATGAAGTAGTCATCACGATCCGTCCATATTGACGTTCGCGCATATGATCCCAGACCGCCTTGGTGCAGTTTGCGCTGCCGTTGACATGAACGTCCATGACAAACTTGAAATCTTCCATGGTCATTTTGTGGAAGCTCTTGTCGCGCAGCACGCCGGCGTTGTTGACGAGAATGTCGACATGACCCCATTTGGCGATCGCATCGGCGACCATTTTTTCGACCGCAGGCATATCGGTGACGCTGCAGCCCGCTGCCATGGCTTCGCCGCCCTCGGCTTCGATTTCTGCCACAACCTGTTCGGCTACGGTAGCCGAACCACCGGTACCGTCACGCGCGCCACCAAAATCGTTGACGACAACTTTCACGCCGCGGCGCGCCAGTTCCTTGGCATGTTCGCGGCCCAGACCGGCGCCAGCGCCGGTGACAATAGCAACACGGTCGTTAAATTCTACAGTGCTCATGGCGAGTCCCTCTTTAATTGAATGATTAACGAGAGCGATGCGCAATGAGGGCGGCTGAGTCAAGCGTCAAGGCCTCTATTTTGCAGTCGTTTTTGCCCGCCCCCTGCCTGCCGTAGCGGCAGAAGATGACACACGCTTTTTCGGCTTTTTCGGCTGCTTGGATTTCCTGGCCTTGGCCTGCTTCGAGTCCGATGCCGCCTGCTTTTCCGCTGCCGCCATCAGGTCGGCGAAGCTGCGCGCGATACAGGTCGCGTAAAATTCCGGATCGGGCATGATATTGCGATCCGCCAGAAAGGTCAGAATGACATTGCCATTATAGCTGGTCACGACATGGAAAAGCCCCTGCCCTTCAGCGAGAATGCCCATGCCGAAGGATTTGACCAGTTCGGCACCGGCAAAATACATCGGCACCATCGGCCCCGGTACGTTGGTGACCACCGTATTGACCGCCGGATTGAGCCGCTCGACCAGTCCGGCGCGGACCATCATCTTGGTCCCGGCTGCGGTCAGCCCTGCCGGCATTGCGCCGGACAATTCCATCAGCGTCTTGGCGCCCATTGCCTGGGTCATCGCCTTCGAACGGCGGGTTTCCTCCATGATGAATTTCAGCCGGTCGCCCGCATCGGCAAGATGCGTGCCGACGCCGACCTGCATCATTGTTACCTGATTACCGGCGCTATCCTTGTCGTCATCCGTCCGCACCGAAACCGGCGCGCCGATTTTCAGAGTCTTTTCGGGAAGATCATCCTTGGCTTCCAGATATCCGCGCATCGATCCGCTGACCACCGCGATCATCACGTCATTCACCGTCGCGCCGGGATAGGCCTCGCGGATTTTCTTGATGTCGGACAGGGTAAATTCCCGCCCGTCAAAAACGCGGTGCGGGCTCAGCTTCTTGTTGAAGCGTGTTTTCGGAATAGAACCTTTCGCATCGTCGCGCTGACGAAATTCGCGCTGCACGTCGAACAACCTTTTCGGCATTGGTATCAGTTTTTGGAGATTCTGTAGCCCACGGACCGGATTGGCAATGTTGTTAAACTGCGCCTTGGCCAGCAGAGCGATCGGATTCGGATCTTTTTCCGGCTCGAACTGCATGTCAAATTTGCGCGGTTTCATCTCGGCATCGAGATCGTGCAGCGCCAGCGTCATCTGCAGCCCTGAATGGCCGTCAATTGCGGCATGGTGCATCTTGTGCAGGACCGCGAAGCTGCCCTTCGGCACGCCTTCGACGTTATCGAGTCCCTCGATAACCGTATATTCCCATAGCGGCTTGTTCATGTCCATCGGCCGGGCATAGATGCGCGCCGCCTGGATGCACAATTGCCGCCAGTCGCCGGGCTTCGGCAAGGCAATATGGCGAACATGAAACTCGAGATCGAAATTCGCGTCATCGACCCAGTAGGGATGATCGAGATCGAGCGGCACCCGCACCAGCTTCTGCCGGAATATACGCGCGCCATCGAGACGCCCTTCGATATAGCGCAATATATCTTTGAAACCGACTTTGCCGCCGGGGGCGGTCGAGGGATCATAGATCAGCAATTGTCCGATATGCATCGGCGTGTTCGCGGTTTCAGTATAGGCAAACATCGCATCCAGTGCGCTTAGCTGTTTCATTGTAATTCCTTAAAGCCGCTCAGATGACAGCCAGCATAGTGCAAATATGTTTGATATGCGAATCTGTAAATCGATGTCCAATTACACGGCCCGGACTATCCGGAAAGACTAGTAACAGAACAGCGGAAACATCCTTTCAGCACCTGGATCCTCGCCGGGCCCGACGATCAAAAGCCGCTCCAGTCCTTGACCAGATATTGCGGCGGAACCGCGCGCCCCCAATAGAAGCCCTGCCCCTGATCGGCGCCAAGCAACCGCGCTTTTTCAAGATGAAAAGATGTTTCAATGCCTTCGACCACCGTCTTGGCCCCGCGCATATGGCAAAAGTCGATGATCGAGCCCAGAACCGTAATCGGTACGCGGTCGTTGCAAAAGGCCCAGAAAATTTCCTTGTCCAGTTTCAATTCGGCAAAGGGAATTTCGGCGATCCGGTCGAGATTGCTGTGACCGGTCCCATAATCGTCTATCGACACCCTCAGCCCATATTGGGCCAGCATCTGGCAGATTTCGGAGACGACCTTGATATTGGCAACCCGATTCTCCTCGGTGATTTCCATGATCACTGACCCACCCAGATTCGGCGACTTGTGCAATTGGGCAAAAAGCGCATCGACGAAATCGGACTGGGTGAGCAATATCGCGCTGCAGTTGAAGGAGACAGGGATGTTTTTCCGGGATCGGCGTAGCGAGCTTGCCAGTTTCATCACCTGATCGACGACATTCATTGTTGCATCTATCTCGAGAGAAATTTCCGTCGCGGCGGAAAAAATCGTCGCCGGGCTGATCGCACGCCTCGTTTTCAGACGCGACAAGGCTTCATAGCCGACGATGCTTCCATCATCCAAAGCATGTTTGGACTGGAATTCCACGACAAGATTGTCGAGCAATCTGTCGCTGGCAATCAGCGCTTCGATATATTCCGAATCCAGATTAATCTTCTGGCTGTCTTCCGCATATCGATCGATCAGCTCGGCCAGCATATTGGGTTCGAACGGTTTCGGTATTGTCGCAACGATTTGCGAATTGGCCGCCGTTATCGATGCTTCGCTGCCGTGGTCCCATTGCGATTCTGTTCCGGTCATCAGAACAAGCGGCAATTTTCGCAATAGACTGGCATTGCTCTGGGAGAGCATTTTCTTGTCGGCGACGATGACATTGGGAGCAAAGGCAGTTGCACCGTTCTCATCTCCCGGAGAATAGATACAGGCTACGGATATTTCTCGCTGCTCGAGGTCATCCTGCAAAAAACGCGTAAACGCGCTCTCTTCGTCAATGACGAGGACTCGCTTGTTGGACATGATTTGGGTCTTTCAGTTAATAAAGATCCGTTATCGGATCTCGAGGTGATTGCGACCCTGTCTGCTCGAGCTGTTCCTGCTTGGCCCGGTCTTCTGTACGATATTGGGAAAGATAGCTGATCCGCAGGCCCGGTAGACCGGACTTGTCGATGGATTCCTGCCAAGAGAGAAATTCTTCGAGTGACAGATCATAGCGATCGCACGCTTCTTCAAGAGTGAGCAAACCGCCGGTCACGGCGGCAACCACTTCGGCTTTTCGCCTCATCACCCATCTGGTCGTTTTGCTTTTCGGCAAATCATGAAGGCTCAGGGCTTCACCGAAAGGACCGATTACTTTCTCCGGTTTTCTCTGCCGATCAATTTCCATAGAACCTCCCAGACGATGCGGCGACCCCGCTGATTCATCCCACAAAGGCGCAACTTGACCAGCACCTCGCGTTACAATCATTTACATATGGGCGGAAAAACATTGCCATAAGGTTGCGGCATATGGTTAATACGCTAGAAATACTTGCGCAACACATCTATATTTATGCTTATTAGATTAGTGTATTAAATATACTTATATAATTTAAGTATATTTAGACAATAAATATATGAAATGTGATTTATTTGTTGGATAAGTAAAGAAAACTTCACCCATAAAAGAAGCCCCGGTGTAAGGGACACCGGAGCTTTTGAAGGCTGGTTTGGCCAAATTGTGGCCGCTTGTTGGGGATTCGCGGCTCTTGGAATCCTGCTTTAGTTGCTGATTACCATCGCGGTTTTGACAGGCTTGCCCGATTTTGCCGCAGCCATAAGCGTCACGCTGGCACGCTGGGCCGAGCTCTTGGCCTCTGCCATGCAGGCGCCATGATCCAGCACATCGGTCAGATTTTTCGAGTCAACGCTACCGCAAACCTCGCGAACAGCGCCCCTCAGGCGACCTTGCAAGGTCGATTGACCATCCTCGCTGGTCAGATCCAGATCGGCATATTCGACCGTGGCGGTCCGGGCGATCCGGCCCTGGGCATTGGCGCTGGCAGCAAAGCCTGTTGCGGCAACGGCGATTGCGGCAGCGGCACAAAGGGACTTGGTAAAGATAATATTCGACATTTTCTCACTCCTCAAAATTTTTTGGGGCGTTGCCGGAAAAAGGGGGCCGGCGCAGCCCGTTGGGGGTGAGGTCGGGAGCGGTATATCCATCGTGCCGGGGAAGGGCTGTCTGGAGAGACCTAGGGTTATGCTCCCGCCTCGCATTTCTAGGTAGCTGAGCCAGGGCGGGCGAGCATCCCGCGTTCGATAAACCGCCATTTTGATCGGCGAACGGCAAACGGCTTCGACCAACGACAATCGCTGATCGACAAATGTACCGACAGGTAACTTCTGTTACGAATCAAATAGTTACAGATGACACCGAATCGTGCTGTATTAAGACACTAAATCAGTCCGGAAAGCGGACTCGAGGGGTCGGCATACATTCTTCGGCCCATCCGGCCGGACAGATAGGCTTCGCGCCCGGCCTCGACAGCAAGCTTCATCGCCCGCGCCATCCGGACCGGTTCCTTGGCTTCGGCAATGGCGGTATTCATCAGCACGCCGTCACAGCCGAGCTCCATTGCAACCGCCGCATCGCTTGCGGTCCCGACACCGGCATCGACAAGCACCGGCACATTGGCGCCCTCGACGATCAACCGGATCGTCACCCGGTTCTGGATACCGAGCCCCGAGCCAATCGGCGCTCCGAGCGGCATGATCGCCACCGCGCCTGCATCTTCCAGCTGCTTCGCCCCGATCGGATCGTCAACGCAATAGACCATCGGCTTGAAGCCTTCCTTGGCCAGCACTTCGGTCGCCTCGAGCGTTTCGCGCATATTGGGGTATAATGTCTTCGCCTCGCCGAGCACTTCCAGCTTGACCAGATCCCAGCCGCCAGCCTCACGCGCCAGCCGCAGGGTCCGAATAGCATCATCGGCATTGAAGCAACCGGCGGTATTCGGAAGATAGGTGATTTTCTTTGGATCAATATAGTCCATCAACACCGGCTGGTTACGGTCCATGACATTGACGCGCCGGACAGCCACGGTGACAATCTCCGCACCGGAGGCTTCTACTGCAGCCGCATTTTCGGCAAAGTCCTTATATTTGCCGGTGCCGACGATCAGCCGGGAGTTGAACGTCCGTCCCGCCACCGTCCAGCTGTCGTCACCGGAGCCGCCGCCGACGAAATGCACGATTTCCAGTTCGTCGCCCTGCTCGACCATGACATCTTCCAGAGTCGATCGCGTCACGATCAGGCGATTGCGCTCGACCGCAACCTTGGCCGGATCGAGATCAAGCGAACGCACCAGATCGGCGATCGAGCCGCCAGCAGCAATCCTGTGCTCATCGCCGTTCAACTTGATCTGAATTTCAGCCATTTCGGTAACTTTCATGTCTTTGATCTCGCTTTTCAAAAACGAGCCATATAAAGAGGGCGCTCCAGTCGCAACCAAAAGCCTTTGGGAAGGACCAATATCTTGGCGGCCAAGACCATCTTTGTATTGAACGGGCCCAATCTCAACCTGCTCGGCATGCGCGAACCCGAAATCTACGGTTCGGAAACGCTCGACGAAATAGCAGGACAGATTGAAGACCATGCGCAGACGCTCGGCTTCGATGTCGACATTCGGCAGAGCAACCATGAGGGCCATCTGGTCGACTGGCTGCACGAAGCCTCCGCGGAGGCCGCGCATGCGGTGATCCTCAACGCCGGCGCACTGACCCATACGTCGCTTGCGCTGTTCGACGCGATCAAGGCGATCAACACGCCGGTTATCGAAGTGCATATTTCGAATCCCGCCGCGCGCGAGGAATATCGCCACAAGAGTTTCATTGCACCGGTTGCAAAAGGGAGCATTTGCGGCTTTGGTGCTTTCGGCTATCTATTGGCGCTGGACGCTGCCAGCAAATTTTAACGACGTTATAAGGACGAAATATGTCTGCAAAAAAAGAAACGGGTGAAGGCATGAATGTCGACATCAAACTGGTCCGCGATCTCGCCGCGATACTCGAAAAAGCCGGCCTGACCGAGATTGAAGTCGAGGATGGCGACCGCAAGATCAAGGTCGCACGCGGCGGTGGAACCTATATTTCCGCGCCTGTCGCTTCCGCACCAGCCCCTGCCCCCGCAGCAGCCGCTCCGGCTCCGGAAGCCGCTCCGGTCGATGATCACGCCGGCGCGCAAAAATCGCCGATGGTCGGCACCGCCTATCTCGCAGCCGAACCGGGCGCCGCCAATTTTATCTCTGTCGGTGATAAAGTTGCCGTGGGCGATACTTTGCTGATCGTCGAAGCGATGAAGGTGATGAACCCGATCACCTCCGAAACAGCCGGTACGGTCAAGGCGATCCTGGTCGAAAATGGTCAACCGATCGAATTTGACCAGCCTCTCGTCGTGATCGCTTGAGGCCCGCAGCGTGACCATTGAAAAAATCCTGATTGCCAATCGCGGAGAAATCGCTCTCCGGATTCTGCGCGCGGCCAAAGAGCTTGGCATCGAAACCGTCGCCGTCCACAGCACCGCCGATTCCGACGCCATGCATGTGCGGCTCGCCGATCAGGCGGTCTGCATCGGGCCGCCCCCGGCAGCCGACAGCTATCTGTCGATCCCGGCGATTATCTCCGCTGCCGAAATCAGCGGCGCCGATGCGATCCATCCCGGCTATGGCTTTCTTTCGGAAAACGCGCATTTTGCCGAAGTCGTCGAAGCGCACGGCATCAAGTGGATCGGCCCCAAGCCGGAACATATCAAAATCATGGGCGACAAGGTTGCCGCCAAGAAAACAGCCGGCGATCTGGGCATTCCTCTGGTCCCCGGTTCCGATGGCGCCGTCAGCGAGATCGCAGAGGCCAAGCAGGTCGCGAAGCAAGTCGGCTATCCGGTGATCATCAAGGCCGCTTCCGGCGGCGGCGGTCGCGGCATGAAAGTGGTCAATAGCGAAACCGAGCTCGAAACCCAGATGAAACAGGCCGGTACCGAAGCTAAAGCCGCGTTCGGCGACGCCACCGTCTATATCGAAAAGTATCTGGGCGACCCGCGCCATATCGAGTTTCAGGTGTTCGGCGATGGCCGTGGCAACGCCATCCATCTCGGCGAGCGCGATTGTTCGCTGCAGCGCCGTCACCAGAAAGTGCTTGAAGAAGCGCCTTCGCCGGTGATCAGCGCCGAGCAGCGCGAGAAAATGGGCAAGGTCTGCGTCGACGCGATGAAGGGCATGCAATATCGCGGCGCCGGCACCATCGAATTTCTCTACGAAAACAACGAATTCTATTTCATTGAAATGAACACCCGCCTACAGGTCGAGCATCCGGTCACCGAGATGATTACCGGGGTTGATCTGGTCCGCGAACAGATCCGCATCGCCGACGGTCGCGATCTTTCGGTCAAACAGGAAGATCTGGTGTTCAGCGGCCATGCCATCGAATGCCGGATCAACGCCGAAAATCCGAAGACCTGGGCCCCCTCGCCCGGCAAGGTCACCAGCTACCATGCGCCCGGCGGCATGCATGTCCGCGTCGATAGCGGTCTCTATGCCGGCTATTCGATCCCGCCTTATTATGACAGCATGATCGCCAAGCTGATTGTCTATGGCCGCACCCGCGACGGCTGCATGATGCGGCTGGCCCGCGCGCTGGACGAATTTGTCATCGAAGGCGTCCAGACCACGATCCCGCTCCACCAGAAACTGGTCCACGACAAGGAATTCCAGTCCGGCGAATATACGATCAAATGGCTGGAAGAGTGGCTGGAAAAAGACAATCTGAAAGACATCTGATCGGTCAACCATGCTTTGATCCTGGCAAATTTCTACTATGTTTTCGGTCAGTTATTGTGCAGAAACGCAACGGGTCTTAATCCGTGCGAGCAAGAAACCTGCTCCATTGAAAATGTTCTGGAGATTTTTTAATGCCTACCAAGTTTATAATTTCAGCGATTTTGACATCGGGTTTTCTGCTGTCCAGCGCGGCAAATGCACAAAATAAATCAGGCGCGAGCGAAGTGCATCCTGCTGTAATAGCAATGCTGGAAGATTATAGTGCAGAGTCGAAACAACGCTTTCCCTGGCAATATAAGACCGATCAGCGTTTACGGTTTCGCGCCGCCAAGCCCTTTCAGGAGGCCGGAAGACAAAGTCATGCTCGGGCTGCATTCGGCTGGCAGATGATCTCCCGGCGTCTCACCGACAAAATGGGCGCCTATCCCAATTTTGAACTGTTTCTCGGTATCACTAGTGCCGGTAAGTTAGAGGGCGTTATATTCGGGGATGCGTTCTCCCCGTTAAGAAGCGATGAAGCCGGAGCAAAGCAGATTGCAACATTTGAATCCATCGGCATCACCGCTCCTGGTGTCGGTGAACTCGTCGGATTGACACTGGGGCCGGTCCAGAGTGCTCCCCTTGCCGGGAAATCGCACAAATTATGGTTCCGCAAATTTGAAGCAAGCAACAAAGCCTATCGAATGTTCGGAACGCTGCCAGACGAAAGCGAGCTTAGACTTTATCATACGGCGTCCGGCAAAGAAGGCTCAATGAACTACTGGATCGGGAATAATGCCAAGACTACAGCATTCACGATCGGCTATTTGAAAGAAATGATCACCACCATCCGGAACGCCAAGCAATAATGATACGGCAATCCTTCGATTCATATTGCAGCAGCTGACCGGCGGGATGGAACCATTCAGCTTCATGGTCGCATGATGCTGTTCATATAAGCCCAACCTTTCCTGAACATAACAAGTCAGTTCAGGACTCTGACAGGGTTAATAAACTATCACCTGTTGCACAGATGCGGCAAATGGAGTCGCCAGCAACAGGAGTAAGCCATGCGTATATTTATAGTCACAGGCCTGATGGCGGCCACGATGTTGACGCCCGCCGCGGCATCCGCCGCCGAGATTGCACCCAGTCTCAATAGCGCGCCCGGACTGGCCCCCGGATTGACCAAGGTCGACTTGACCGGCGCAGTCGCCCTGCAGCGCGAAGGCCGCAGCGAACGCCGCGCCAATCGAACCAATCGCCAGACCAACCGAACCGGCGACCGCGGACAGCGGCGGCCACAAGCGCGAGACAATCGCGGAGAGGCGACAATTAGCCGGCAGGCCCGCGAAACCCAGAGAGCGACCCGCACCGAACGCTCTGCCGATCGCAACGTCAATCTCGCAACCCAGCGGGAGCGGCGGGCCGACCGGCAGCGCGCTGCCAGCCGGCCGGAAACCCAGAACCGGCGCACGACGCAGCAACGCGCCGCTCGACGCGGCGACACGAACCGCGACGGCCGGGTCGACAGACGCTATGATCGCAATCGCGACGGCCAGATCGACCGACGCTATGATCGCAATAACAACAATCGCGTCGACCGGCGGGTAGACCGTAACCGGGACGGCAAGATCGACCGGCGCTACCGGGATAACCGTCAGGTCAGAAACAACCGCAATTATAACCGCAACAATCGCAGCTGGAACCGCAGCTGGCGTCAGGACCGGCGCTATGACTGGCAGCGCTATCGCCAGGCCAACCGCAGCTATTACCGGCTAGGCCGCTATTATTCGCCCTATCGCTCGCATAGCTACCGGCGCTGGAACATCGGCGTATTTCTGGGCACGTCCTTTTACGGATCGCGCTACTGGATCAACGACCCCTGGCGCTATCGTCTCCCGACCGCTTATGCCGGCACCCGCTGGATCCGCTATTATGACGATGTCCTGCTGGTCGATACCTATAGCGGCGAAGTCATCGACGTGATCTACGACTTCTTCTGGTAAGACAGAATTATCGACCGGAAAACCCGCTGCCCGAAAAGGCGGCGGGTTTTCTGGTGCTAGACCCTGAGACACCACTCATCCTGCTCGGCCTTTCGCTTTAAACGCAAAAATCGCTGCTTTTCGTCCATGCTCGGATTATTACACCTTTGCGCGCGTTTCTTGAGGTCAAATTAATCCTTTTGCGCGATTGAGACGGGAGTTGTTAGCAGGGTCAGTTGTGATAAAAAATTTCTTCCGGGTATTGTCGAATGAATCGGCCAAAGAGTTGGAGCCGGAATCCGATCTTGGCTGCAAGCCTGATGCCTCTGCCCGGCGGCTTGAAATACTGGATGATTTCGAGCAAGCGGGAATAAATTGGCTGTGGGCAACGGACGCACAGGGTAACCTGATATATTTGTCGGAAAAAGCAGCAAAAAATTTGCATAAGCCGCTCGATGAATTGCTCGGAATTCCCTTGGTTTCCCTGTTCAAAAACGATCCCGACAATCCGGATGAAAAATCCGACCGTCCGTTCAAATTCCATCTTAGCAAGCGCAGCAAAATCAACGATCTGGTAGTCCACCGGATCCCCGAAACGCTCGGCGAAGGAGATCGTCCGACATGGTGGATGCTTTCCGGACATCCGAAATATGATGAGGAAGGGGTGTTCCAGGGCTATCGCGGCAATGCCAAGGATGTGAGTCTCGAATATCAGCGCAAGCTGGAAGATTCGCGCATGGCTGAATTTGATTCACTGACCGGGCTTGCCAACCGCCACCGGATGAATAACCGGCTCAACGGTCTGCTCGGCGCTTTCAAAGCCGCCAACCGCAGTTGCGCGATCATGATGCTCGATCTGGACCGCTTCAAGCAGGTCAATGATACAATGGGGCATCCTGCGGGTGATGAACTGCTCAAGCAGGTTGCCAAACGATTGCGCTCTATTATCGGCGAAAGCGGTGAAATCGGTCGCTTGGGCGGGGACGAATTTCAGATCATCCTTCCCGATCTGGACGATCGCGGGAAGCTTGGAGAGATAGCCGATAAAATCGTGAAGATCATTTCCCAGCCCTATCCGATAGACGAGAAAGTCGCGACAATCGGCACCTCGATTGGCATCGCCATTGCGCCCTATGACGGCATCGAGAAAGATGGCCTGGTCCGCAGCTCTGATCTCGCCTTATACGCCGCCAAAAATTCGGGCCGTGGGCAGTTCCGTTTCTTTTCCGCTGAACTGAAGAATGACGAAGAAGAGAGGCGCATTCTGGTCGAAGACTTGCGCGATGCGCTCGTCAATGATCAGGTCGAACTGCACTACCAGCCGGTGGTTCGCACCGACGATCATATGGTTGTCGGATTTGAAGCGCTGATGCGATGGGTCCATCCGGAACGGGGAGAGGTTAGTCCAGCCGTCTTCATACCGATCGCCGAAGAGTTGAATCTGATCAACCAACTGGGTGAATGGGCGCTCCGCCGTGCCTGTCAGGATGCGCTGCTTTGGCCAAAATCCGTCCGGGTCGCGGTCAATGTATCGGCCGTGCAATTTGCCAATAGCGGCTTCCCCGAAATCGTCATGAATGCTCTTGCGACAAGCGGTCTCGACCCGAAACGGCTCGAACTCGAACTGACGGAAAGCGTCTTCATGGGAGACGGCGATACAATCGACACCACCTTCAGAATCCTGAAGCAACTGGGCGTGCGACTGGCGTTGGACGATTTTGGTACCGGCTATTCTTCGCTTAGCTATCTTCGCTCGGCGCCATTTGACAAGATCAAGGTCGACAAGAGTTTTGTCGATTCCTGCACGCAAAAGGACAAGAATAGCGCCAAGATCATCGCTGCCATTATCGGACTGTCCGAAGCGCTGGGCATGGAGACCACCGTTGAAGGTGTTGAAGCCTTTGACCAGTTCGGCCTCGTTTGTTCCCAGGGAGCGCGCTATATTCAGGGATGGATTTATTCCAAGGCCCTCAAGCCGCAGGAAATAGAAGACAAGTTGGGTAGCGGCGAATTCCGGATCGAACCCGACGGGCCGGAATTATACCGGCCTGACAGGCGCACCGTGTTCCGGAGGATCGGCGCCATTCATGAAGATCATCGATATGAAGTGGTTATGCGCGATCTCTCTCAGTCCGGAGCCATGTTTGAAGGATTGCTCGGCGTGCCACTGGGTACGAAGCTGGTACTCGATCTCGGCGAAGGACAATTGGTTGTTTCTACCGTGACACGGTCCGATGAGTCGACCGTGGCTACAGAGTTTGAAACACCGTTGGTTAGCGACGGTGCAGGCGGCTTGTGCACGCGCCACCGCGTCTCGCCTTATGATCTGTGCGCTGCTGGCATGCCGCTCGCAGCATTGCCACCGGGAAATCATCCTCTGACCCGCGACGCTTCATCCCTGTCCGGAAAGCCCGAATTCATGCAAGTGGCAATTGGAGGCTTCTGATCGGCACAGGACCATCGCCCTGACCGTCGGGATACACGGAAGGGGGCCAGAGCCTAACTTCCGGCCAACGCAGCTTCATTTCCTGTTGCAACATCGCTCGCCACCAAGCACAAGTATCCAGAATTGACAGGAGAAACCGGATGATACGCACGCTCAGCCTGATGATATCAACTCTGGCAATGGCAGTGCTGCCCGGATCGGCCAGCGCGCAGGACCAGATCATTCGCGTCGGCAATTTGCTGACCGACGCTGCTTCATCACCGAGCGGGCCCGCGACCATAATTGTCCGCGATGGCAAGATTGCCGAAATCCACCGCGGAACGCCTCCTGCGGCCAGTACTGAAACGCAAGTCATCGATCTCTCCGACAAAACCGTGATGCCGGGCATGATCGACCTGCACGTCCATCTCACCGGTGATCCGGGTGGTGATTTCTGGAAAGAAACGACCGAGCCGGCCGAATGGGGCGTGGTTGTCGGCGCCAAAAATGCTCTGATCACGGCGAAAGCCGGTTTCACCACCGTGCGCGAAGCGGGCTCTTCGCAATATAGCGCCTTCTCGCTGCGCCGCGGCACCGCCGAGGGCATCATAGCCGGCCCGCGCATTATCGCCGCCGGACCCCCACTGGCGATCGTCGGTGGCCATGGCGATGTGTCGGGCTTTACCGAGGACGTGAACGACCTGCTGACCAGCGGCTATAGCTGCACCGGCGCGGTCGAATGCGCAGCCAAGGTCCGCAAGGCTTCGCGGGCCGGCTCCGATATTATCAAGATTACCGCCACCGGCGGCGTATTGTCGCAGCAGGGACGCGGGCTGGATGCGCAATTTACCAGCGAGGAAATGCAGTCCATCGCCGACACCGCCCATTCGCTCGGCCTGAAAGTCATGGCCCATGCCCATGGCGCGCGCGGCATCGAGGCAGCGGCGCGAGCCGGCATCGACACGATCGACCATGGTACCTTTGCCGACGAGGCCGCGCTCAAGGCGATGAAGGCCAATGGCAGCGTGCTGGTGCCGACGCTTATGGCGTTCAAGGGTGTCAGCGAACGGCTCGGCAAGGGCATTTATACGCCGGTGGTCGAGGAGAAGATCCGCATGACCATGGGCCGCGTCGGCAAGGCAGTGACTCTGGCGAAGAAACTGGGCGTCCCGATCGGCTTTGGTACCGATGCCGGCGTCTATAATCATGGCCGCAATGCCGAGGAACTGCAGCTGATGGTCGACGCCGGCCTGACACCGCGCGAAGCCGTAGCCACTGCCACCACCATCGCCGCGAAAACGCTGAATATGGAAAATGAGATCGGCCGGATCGCGGTCGGCTATTCCGCCGACCTGATAGCCTTCGACGGCAATCCGCTGGACGATGTCCGCGCGCTGGAAAAGGTCGACTGGGTGATGGTCCGCGGTCGCGTCATCGACTAGGCTGCGACCATGGCCAGGGTCTTTTCAAAAAAGCAGACAGAAACATATGCCAGCCCGCGGCGGATGGCGGAACTTGGCCGGCGCGTCACCGACACGCTGAATGCCCATCCCCGGGTGCAGTGGCTCGAGAGCCCGCATGTACAGCTCTATGTGCACCAGAATTTTCTCAGCGACGCAGATTGCGACCTGCTGATCGGGATGATCGACAGCGACAGCCAGCCTTCGACGCTCTACAAGGGCACCGAGCGCGAGGGCTATCGCACCAGCTACAGCTGCAATGTCGATCCCGCCGACCCCGATATCCGGCGCATCGACAAGTCGATCTGCGACCTGATGGGTCTGCCGCAAACGCATAGCGAGATCCTCCAGGGCCAGCGCTACCAGCCGGGCCAGCAGTTCAAGGACCATCACGACTATTTCCACCAGAGCGAGTCCTATTGGCAATATGAAGGCCCCAATGGCGGCCAGCGCAGTTGGACCGCGATGGCCTATCTCAACGAGCCGGCAAAGGGCGGCGCCACCGCTTTCCCGCAGCTCGAATATGAGGTCGAGCCGCGCCGCGGCATGCTGCTGATCTGGAACAATATGAAGGTCGACGGGACGCCCAATATCAACACGCTGCACGCCGGAAGGCCGGTCGAGGAAGGCACCAAATATATTATCACCAAATGGTTCCGGCTCAACCAGTGGCGCAAGGCCTGACCAAGAGAAGGGCTTGTTCTCCGATCAACCGCCGACCGGTTTCGACCAACGACATCCAGGATCAAGCGAAGTCGTTGCGGGTGATACTTTAGCGTGTTAGCTGGCCATAACAGTTTTTGAATAGGAACATGAAATGATCAAGAAATCGCTCGCCCTTCTTCTCGGTACCAGCCTGCTGGCGACCGGCAGCCTCGCGATCGCCCAGCCGCTTGCCGCGACCAGCGCAGCAGCAATGGAGCATCACGAAGAAGCAAAGATGACCGAGGGCCAGAAGATGAAGGCCCTGTTCGCGAAGAGCGACGCGGAAAGCCTGAAGCGCAATCCGATCGGCGCGCTGTTCCGCGGTGATGAGCGTTATGCCGACCAGCTTGGCGATTATATCAGCGACGAATATTTCGCGAAAGAGAAAGCCGCCGAGGCGGCCGAACTGGCGGCCCTGATGAAACTGGACCGCAGCAAGCTGAGCGCCACCGATAAAATCGCCTATGACGTGTTCAAGCGCGACAAGGAGCAGGCGCTCAAGGGCTATTCCGACGAAATCATGGCCCTGACCGTGGTTCGCCCGGTCAATCATTTCAGCGGCTTCCACACATTCTATCCCGACTTTGCTTCCGGCAAGGGCGCGGCGCCGTTCAAGACGGTCAAAAACTACGAAGACAATCTGAAACGCCACAAGCAGTTCATCATCATCGGCGACCGCTCGATCGGCCGTTTCCGCGAAGGCATGGAAAGCGGTGTGGTCGAAACCAAGCTGACCATCACCAATGTGATCGAACAGCTTGCCACCCAGATCGGTCTGGGCCTCGAAAACAGCCCGTTCATGGCACCAACCAGGAATTTTCCTGATGATTTCAGCGACGCCGACAAAAAGCGGCTGACCAAGGAATATGCCGCGGCCACCAACGATATTTTCGCAAGCTATCAGCGCATGCATGATTTCCTGAAGAATGAATATCTACCCGTTGCCCGCAACGAAGTCGGTCTGTCACAGATGAAGGGCGGCGCGCTTCTTTATGAAAACATGATCGAAAACACCACAACGCTGCCGCTCAAGGCCGACTATATCCACAATCTCGGCCTCAGCGAAGTCACGCGGATCAAGACCGAAATGGAAGCGATCAAGGCCGAGGTCGGCTTTGACGGTACGCTCTCCGAATTTTTCGAATTCCTGCGCACCGACGATCAATTCCACCCCGAATCCCGCGAAGCGCTGACCCAGGCCTATTATGACATGGGCAAGAAGGTCGACGCAAAAATCGGCGAACAGTTCAAGGTCCTGCCAAAATCGCCGCTGGAAATTCGCCCCTATGACGAATCGGTGGAAAAATTCCAGGCCGGCGGTTCCTACCAGAGCGGCACGCCAGACGGCTCGCGTCCCGGTGTCTTCTATTTCAACGCCTATGACCTGCCGTCGCGCAACACCTCGGGCATAACCACGCTCTATCTGCACGAAGGCGCGCCAGGCCATCACTTCCAGATTTCGCTGGCCCAGGAGAATACCGAGCTGCCGAACTTCATGCGCTTTGGCGGCAACACCGCCTTCGTCGAAGGCTGGGCGCTCTATTCCGAGAAGCTCGGTTTCCCGATGGGTCTCTATAATGATCCCTACCAGCGCTTCGGCCATCTCGACGACGAGATGCTCCGCGCCATGCGTCTGGTCGTCGACACCGGTCTGCACAGCAAGGGCTGGACGCGTGAACAGGCGATCAAATATATGCTCGACAACAGCAGCATGGGCGAAACCGACGCCACTGCCGAAGTCGAACGCTATATCGCGATTCCCTCACAGGCCCTGGCCTACAAGATCGGTGCGCTCACCATCCAGCGGCTGAAGAAAGAAGCCCAGGACGCGCTCGGCGACAAGTTCGACCCGCGCGAATTCCACGATCAGGTGCTCAACACCGGCGCGCTGCCGATGACCGTGCTGGAAAGCAAAATCCGCGACTGGATCAAGTCACAGGCGTAGGTTTTTACTGCACCTTCTCCCGTGAGGGAGAAGGATGCGCAGACTTGGCAGCTTGCTGCCTAGTCGCAGCTGGATGAGGGTGTTCGATCTCGGGCTTGGCACGCTCCATCACCGGCAGAACGCCCTCATCCAACTATGCCTAGTCGCTAAAGCGACAAGGCGTCGTATCCTTCTCCCTCACGGGAGAAGGAATGTCCCTGCCTTCCGTCATTGCGAGCGCAGCGCGGCAACCCAGAGCCGCGCCCGCCGCACTGGATTGCTTCGTCGCCCTGCTCCTCGCAATGACGCAAGTACAAGAAGTGTTCACCTCTTGGGCTTTGGCGCAGCCCATTCGCTTCGCGAGCGATGCTGTCGCATCGCAACCACCCCAACCCCTCCTTTGAAAAGGAGGGGCTAAGCAAAATTCGCTGTCCTACATTGCGCTTATTATGGTATTCATCCCACATGGCTGATCCCAAATCACCATCTAAAACCCGCCAATTTTCGCCAATTTGGGGCCAGTCCGCTTTTTCCTTTTAACACTGTAAAGTTTGTAAAGTTCGGAGCCCCATGACCAACGCCCTCCTCACCGCCGCCCGTGATATTCTCGCCAGGCTCATCGCTTTCGACACTACGTCACGGAACAGCAATTTGCAGCTGATCGCGTGGGTCGAGGATTATCTCGAGCAGCACGGCGTCTCATCAACGCCCGTCGTCAATGAAGATGCTTCCAAGGCCAATCTCTATGCGAGCGTTGGTCCAGCGGTCGAAGGCGGGATCATTCTCTCCGGCCATAGCGATGTCGTGCCGGTCGACGGGCAGGACTGGCACAGCAATCCGTGGACGGTGACCGAACGAGACGGCCTGCTGCACGGGCGCGGGACCTGCGACATGAAGGGGTTTCTCGCGCTGGCGCTGGCCGCCGTACCCCTGTTCAAAACGGGTGCGAAGCCGGTGCATCTGGCCTTCAGCTATGACGAGGAAATCGGCTGTCTCGGCGCGCCGGCGATGATCGAGGAAATGGCGGCAAAGCTGCCGAAACCGGCGCTGGCAATTATCGGCGAGCCGACGATGATGAAGGTCATTACCGGGCACAAGGGGATCACGGTTCACGAGGTCGAAGTGCTGGGCCACGAAGCGCATAGCAGCCTTACCCATCTTGGCCTGTCCGCCAATATGGTGGCGGTGGAACTGATGCACGATCTCGCCGAACTGGCGCGCGGACTTTGGGAGAATGCCGATCCGGCCTCTCCCTTCATCCCGCCCCATGCGACGCTGACCATCGGCAGGATGGAAGGCGGCACTGCGGCCAATATCCTCGCTCGGCGGGCGCATTTTGTCTTCGACCTGCGCTGCCCGCCAGGTGTCGATCCGGAGGCCATACTCGCACCGTTCAAGGCCAAGGTCGCTGCGCTCGATGGCGAAATGCGTGGGGCCTTTCCCGAAGCGGGCGTCACCGTCACCCGCCTGTCCAACGCGCCGCCGATGACACCGGCCGGGTCGGCGGAAGCCGAAGCCTTTGTCCGCCGTCTGACCGGCGACAATGGTCCGTCCGGCGTGGTCTCTTACGCCGCCGAGGCCGGACAATTCCAGCAGGCCGGATTCGCCACCGTGATCTGCGGTCCCGGTTCGATCGAACAGGCGCACCAGCCGAACGAATATCTGGCGGTCGAGCAGTTCGAACGCGGCGCGGATTTCATGGAGAGGCTGGCCGAGGCTTTGAAGCCGTAGCGTCAGGCTAGAAATTTGTAAAAGCCGCAGAAAACAGCTATATTGGGGGAGAAAAGGATCGCATCATGCCCGCCGTAAAAGCTGCCAGACCCAATGAGATATTCACCCGTGAAGAGTGGAAGGCGCTGACCAGTGTGTCGCGCTGGCATGGTCTGTGGCTATCGCTCCATGCGTGGCTGATGGTGGCGCTGGTTACCGGCGGCACCGCTTTGCTTTGGCAATGGCACTGGCTGGCCGGGCTGGTGGCGACGCCGCTGGCGCTGGTGCTGGTCGGCGGACGACAACTGGGCCTGTCGATCCTGATGCACGAAGGCGCGCATGGCCTGCTCCACCCCAGGCGCAAAACCAACAATTTCGTCGGCCAGTGGCTGACCGGTTCGGCGACCGGCAGCGATCTGCACAGCTATCGCGCCTATCATCTGACCCATCATCGCTTCACCCAGCAGAGTGAAGATCCCGATCTCGGCCTGTCCGCGGCTTTCCCGACCACACCGGCCAGCATGAAACGCAAGGTCATCCGCGACCTGACCGGACAGACCTTTCTCAAGCAACGCGGCAACCAGTTTGCGGTGGCGTGGCTCGGGCTGAAGGCCATGGTATCGGGTACAAAGGACACCACGCCACCATCCAAACGCGACACATCAGCGGGAACCCCGCTCAACCGCAACGGCGCCGCCGGGGTCGCCGCACCGGTGATCGATCTGGACGGCGCGAAACGGACCACGCGGACGGTGGGTCGCTTCCTGCTCATCCAGCTGGTGGTGCTGGCGGTCAGCCTGGCGACGCTGGGCATCATTCCCTTCCTGATCTGGCTGGCCGCGCTGGCGACCACGTTCCAGCTGATTCTGCGAATCCGCAATATCGCCGAACATGCCTGCACCACCACTGGCGGCGATGATCCGTTCAGCCACGCGCGGACGACCAAGGCCAATATGCTGATGCGGATGACGTTGGCGCCCTATTGGGTCAATTATCACAGTGAGCATCATCTGTTCATGGGCGTGCCCTGCTATAACCTGCCAAAGGCGCATGATCTGCTGATCGCCAAGGGCTACGGCCCGCGCATGACGATCGCGAACAGCTATGGTGAGGTTTTGCGGACGGTGACGAAACCGGTTGCGGCTTAACCCGACCGCAGCGCTGTCTTGATCTCGTCGAGGTCGGCTTCCAGCTTGCTGACCTTGTCGAGCATCAGCTGGTCGATTTTCTCGTGCAGGCGGATGATGTCGATCTCGGCGCGCAGATTGACCTCATAGTCATGGGCCGCAGCGATCCGGTCCTTGTTGGAGGCCCGGTTCTGGCTCATCATGATGATCGGCGCCTGGATCGCCGCCAGCGTCGACAGCATCAGGTTGAGGAAGATGAAGGGATAGGGGTCGAAGGCGGCATTGAACTTGGTGAGAATTTCCGAGTTCAGCAGCATCCAGCCGAACAGGACGAGCGCAAAGGCAATGATGAAACCCCAGGAACCACCAACGGCAGCAACCCGGTCCGACAGGCGCTCGCCAAAGCTGGTCTGTTCGTCTGCCAGTTCGGCGGCATCGTCGGCAACAATCTGGCGCGTGACAATGGCTTCGAGAACGCCCTTCTCCTCCGGAGAAAGCGCCGCCAGCGGCTTGTCGAGCAGTTGCTCGCTGAGTTGCTCGACCGTACGCTTTGCCATCCCAAACTCCCTGTCGCTGTGACTATATGCCGGAAATAATCCTATTCACTGATGAATCGGTGCGCCGAGCGATCCTTGTGCGTTTTTGCCGGATCGAAAACCTCGCCGTTCATCGCGATATAGACGCCGTGCGGCAAGGTCTGGGTCGCGGCGAGGGCAAAGCCGACGTTGAACTGGGCATCGCTGATCCGAAGCGAGGCCGGCTGCATCGCGCCGGTCAGCACGATCGTCTTGCCGCTAATGTCGGAAAGCACGCGTGCCGTGTCGACCATCGTATCGGTACCATGAGTCACGAGTATCTTGTCGGCATCGCTGGCCGCAACCGCGTCATGGATCGCCGCCCGGTCCGCCTCGGTCAGTTCGAGACTGTCCTTGCGCATCAGCTGCGTCACCCGATGGGCGACAAAGACATTATTCTCCTGCAACATATCGGGCAGCGCTGTCGCGCCGATCTGATATTCGGACAGGGCGTCGAAATAGACCTTGTCGATCGTGCCGCCGGTGGTGAAAATATCGATCATTACAAAGCGAGCGCTTCGGCGATCAATTTCCGGCTATTCTGCACGCCATAGAGGGCAATGAAGCTGCCCATGCGCGGGCCCTGCGACGAGCCGAGCAACGTCTCGTACAGCGCCTTGAACCAGTCGCGCAGATTGTCGAAGCCGCCTTCCTTGCCGATCGTATAGACAATCGTCTGGATATCCTCGGCCGCCGCATCGTCAGGCAGCGCGCCCAGTTCCCTGTCCAGCCGTTCCAGAGCCGCCACTTCGACGCCTTCCGGTTTGCGCCGGTGCAAAGTCGGAGCGATGAAATCCTTGTGATAGGCCATCGCATTGCCGATCAGCTCGTCGAGGTCGGGATAGCGCTCCGGCGTCGCGTCCGGCGCATATTGGCGCAGATAGCCCCATATCTGTTCGCGATCGGCGTCACCCATCACACCGACAAGGTTGAGCAACAGTCCGAAGGTGACCGGAATCGTGTCGGTCGGCACGTCACCATTGTGGACATGATGCACCGCATTGCCGAGCCGCTTTTCCGGTGTCTGCTCATGCCACAGGGCGCGAGACTGGAAATATTCATCCACCGCTTTGGGGATAACGCCCATATGCAACTGCTTGGCCGATTTGGGTTCGCGAAAAATATAGAAAGCGAGGCTGTTTTCGGAGCCATAGCGGAGCCATTCCTCGAGGCTGAGGCCATTGCCCTTCGACTTGGAAATCTTCTCGCCCTTCTCGTCGAGGAACATTTCGTAGATCAGGCCCTCGGGCTTGCGCGCACCGAGCACCTTGGCGATCTTGCCCGACTGCACGCCGCTGTCGGTGAGATCCTTGCCGTACATTTCATAGTCGACGCCGAGCGCGGTCCAGCGCATCGCCCAGTCGACCTTCCACTGCAGTTTGGCACCACCGGAGAGAATATTATGGTCGATCATCTCGCCGTCATCCTCGAACCGGACGATCCCGGCCTCGGCATCAACGATCTCGACAGGAACCTGCAGCACATGGCCGGTTTTCGGGCTGATCGGCAGAATCGGAGAATAGGTCGCCTGACGTTCCTTGCCCAAAGTCGGCAGCATGATGTCCAGTATCTGCTGGTTGCGGGCAAGGACAAGCTTCAGCGTCTCGTCAAAAGCGCCGCTCTGATATTGCTCGGTCGAAGAGATAAATTCGTAATCAAAGCCGAATTGATCGAGAAAATCCCGCAGCATCGCGTTGTTGTGTGCGGCAAAGCTCTCGAACTTGCCGAACGGATCCGGCACCTGGGTCAGCGGCTTGTGCAGATGTTCGGCGAGCATATCCTGGTTTGGGACATTGGTCGGAACCTTTCGAAAGCCGTCCATGTCATCGCTGAACGCGATCAGCCGGGTCGGGTTGCCGGTCAGTGTTTCATAGGCATGGCGCACCATCGTGGTGCGCAATACTTCGTTGAATGTACCGATATGCGGCAGGCCCGATGGACCATAACCGGTTTCAAACAGCATCGGTTCGCCACCTGGCTTTGGTGCCGGTGCTCCGCGCTCGCCGCGATAGCGTTTGAGCAGCTTGCGGGCTTCCTCGAACGGCCACGCTTTGGAATTCTCTGCTGCTTCACGATAATCGGTCACAATTTGTCCTTCTCAGTCAATGCTGCGCAAATAGTAGCCTTAGCCTATATGGCAAGGTAGAACGCAACAAAAGCGGGAGATTGAACATGGCAATGCTGATCACGGGGGTTCTGCTGTGGAGCCTGGTACATTTGATGAAGTCGGTGACACCGGGCCTGCGCGCCTCGATTCAGGGTGCTATCGGTGAAGGGCCGCACAAAGGGCTGGTTGCCCTGTTGTTACTGGGTTCCCTGGCCTTGATGATTTTCGGCTGGCGCTCGACACCGGGGGGATTTGTCTATGACCCGCCAACATGGGGCCGCCATGCCAATATGACACTGATGTTCTTCGCGATCCTGCTGGCTGGCGCGGCGCAAGGGGCCTCGCGGATACGACAATGGATTCGCCATCCGATGCTGACCGGTGTTCTTGTCTGGGCGGTCGGTCACTTACTCGCCAATGGTGACAACAAGTCGCTAGTCCTGTTCGGCGGTCTCGGGCTGTGGGCGCTGATCTCGATTGTTACCGTCTCTCGCAACGAGGGTGCCTGGGTGAAGCCGGTCAAGATCGCGAGTGCTGGCCGCGAACTGTTGAGTCTTGTGATTGCGGCGATACTCTATGCGTTGCTCTTCTGGGCGCACCCTTATCTGTCCGGTATTCCGCTGATCACGCGATAACAGATATTGATAGCGGCCTTATAAAATGTTCCGAAAGCAGAAATTGCCTGCGCAATCTTCCCGTCTCTCGAACGAGGAACGCACCCGCCGGCTAAATAGCGAAGATGTAAAGTGGCAGTGCGCTTATCGACCGCATCATTTCTGGTTGGGCTTGATACTGGCGTTGGTTTTTCTATCGGCCTTCACAGCGGTCTGGGCTTATGTCTGGACCAACGGAATGGACACCACCCTGCGTCTGGGATCCCCCTTTACCAATATGGAACTAGATATTGGAGACACCGGCGCGACGATCTTCAAACTGCTGATGCTTCTGATTCCTCTGTCGATAATTGTGAAAATAGTTCTGGGGACATTTCGGCTCTTCAAATCGTCCATAAAAATCACGAACAATTTTCTGGTTCATGATATGAACGGAACAAAATTAGCGTGGGAATTTGCAGACATTCAGCGGGCAGAACTCGCTCCGCTCACGAGAGGCCGATCCCGGCTAACGTTCATATTCATCCAGAAGAATAGCAAGGGTGATCATGAAACTCTGGAGTCGACGGGCACATTTAATCCGGCCACACTCCGGTCAGCGCTTGCAAATGCTCCGTTCGAACTGGACTTTGATCCATCATTGGACATTTTCCGACATGGTAAAGACGAAGACCGGCTGGCTCCCGGAGAACCGGTATATTGGTCGCAAAGGCTTGGTATCGGTGCCGTTCAGAACAATCATGTCCTGACCTTTGTCGCGTTTCTGATATTCCTCACTCTATTTGTGCTTTGGATAGCGAGAGCTTCGACGTCGACTCTGCTGTCGCCGGAACATGACGGCACCATGGGCTGGATCTGGGATCTGAGCCGCTACATCATGGCGTACAGTTTTCCAGCAGCCCTTTTGGGCTTTCCGCTTCTGGGGGCATTTCTGGCCATGCGCAAACCGTTGCACGATCTGATTTCAGAAATGTTCGGCACGACCGTTGTGACCGACCGCCGCATCATTACAACCAAGGCGTTTAGTGATGAAATTTATCATTCCATCGACAAGGAGATCATTACCGATGTTGCTTTCGTGAAGCAGCGTAGGTTTGGAAGCTGGATATTGGTTGAAACAAAAACAATCGATGACGGTTCTTCCGATCCGCTTTATACCAAGATACACTATACGGGCGTGCAAGATCCGGAAACGGCAATCGACGCGATTAGGAAAATGGCCAGACTGTGACTAACGCACTCCCCTATCCCGCGCTCCACGCCAGCCATAGCGGCATCTGGATTTGCTCGGTCGACGGCGAAACTCGTGCGATTGGCAAGGGCGAAGCGATTGGCCGGGTCGCGGAAACGCCGCATATCCTGCTAAACGCTCCGCTTTTGGGACAAAGGCTCGGCTATCCTGATCTGTCCGGCCTCGATCTGCTGGAGCTGTTCGCCTTCATCCATCCGGCGCAGTTCATCGTCCCGACCCCGGCTGGCCTTGCCAAGACACTCGGCCTGACCCCGCCGGATCAGGAGGCCGATATAGCCGCTCTCTACCGGCAAGCAGCGACTCTGTTGCTGGAAGGATTGAAAGCACCTTATTGGAAGGAGCGCGAGGGCGCATGGAGCAGCGCACAGGCTCTCTACCGGCTGCGCTGGCCCTGGGCCCAGGAAGTGGGGAAACAGCTTGAAAAACCCGCGCAGGCTGAACGCTGGCTATTCTCCAAACTGGACGAATGGGAGGAAGAGGCGCCGCGTCCTGCTCCCAGATCAATCACCGTGGACAAGCCGGAGACGCTGGCCACACTCGACGCTCTGACCGGCGAAGGTTCGGAAGAACGTCAGGGCCAGAAAAACTATGCGGCCGCGGTGACCCAGATTTTCAATCCGCGCAAGATCAAGGGCGCACCCAATATGCTGCTGGCGGAAGCGGGCACCGGGATTGGCAAGACACTCGGCTATCTGGCGCCCGCATCTCTGTGGTCGCGGCAAGCCGGCGGTGCGGTGTGGATTTCAACCTTCACCAAGGCGCTGCAGCGTCAGCTCGACCGGGAAACCCGCCGTATCTATCCGGACGAAGAAACATTCCGCAAGAAAGTCGTCGTGCGCAAGGGACGGGAAAATTATCTCTGCCTGCTCAATCTCGAAGACGCACTGCAGGGCGGTTTTGCGGGAAGAGCGGCGATCCTTGCCCATCTAGTCGCGCGTTGGGCGGCCTATAGCAAGGATGGCGATATGGTCGGCGGCGATCTGCCCGGATGGCTGACCACCCTGTTCCGCCGCAATGGCGCCACAGCGCTGACCGACCGGCGCGGCGAATGCGTCTATGCCGGCTGCCCGCATTATCGCAAATGCTTCATCGAGAAAGCCGCGCGCGCCAGCCAGCAGGCTGATATCGTCATCGCCAATCACGCGCTGGTGATGGTCAACGCCGCCCGCGGACGCGAACAACAGAACCCGCCGACGAGGCTGATCTTTGATGAAGGCCATCACCTGTTCGACGCCGCAGACTCGATGTTTGCCGCTCGGCTGTCGGGGCAGGAAACGATTGAGATACGGCGCTGGGTGATCGGACCGGAAACGAAAAACCGGGGCCGCCGTCGCGGACTCGCTGCGCGCCTCGCCGATCTCGCATCCTATGACGAGGAAGGCGGCCGCGCGATTGAAAGCGCCCGCCATGCAGCCGAAGCACTGCCCGGCGATGGCTGGCTCCAGCGGATCGGTGAAGGCGAACCCTCTGGCCCGATCGAGGCGTTGCTCCACGAAGTGCGCGCGATGGTCTTCGCGCGCGACGAAAGCCAGAGCGCCGATGCCGGCTATGGATTGGAAACCGAACTGACCGATGTCGAAGGCCCGATGATCGATGCCGTCGCCAATGCCGCAACGGCGATGGATGCGCTGCTGAAACCTCTGGTGCGACTGGGTCAGCGGATCGAGCATCTGATCGAGGAAGGTCCCGACTGGATGGACGCGCCAGCGCGCGCACGGATGGAAGGCGCCTTGTCGAGCCTGGGCTGGCGACGCGATACCTTGTCGGGCTGGCTCTCTTTGTTGTCGCGTATCGGTGGCCCGGCCGACCCCGATTTCGTCGACTGGCTCATGATCGACCGTTATGAAGGTCGGGAATATGATGTCGGCATCTGCCGCCACTGGCTCGATCCGACCATCCCGGTCACCGAGGTCGTGACCAAACCGGCTCATGGCGTGATGATTACCTCCGCGACATTAAAAGGCGGCGGTGGCTGGGAGACCGCGCGAGCGCGCAGCGGCGCTGTACATCTTGCCCATGCCCCACAGGAATTCGAAGTTGCCAGTCCGTTTGATTATCCCAACCAGGCCAAGGTCATCATCGTCACTGATGTCAAACGCGGCGATATGGCGGGGCTGGCCGGTGCCTATGCCCAGCTGATCGAGGCATCTGGCGGCGGCACGCTCGGCCTGTTTACCGCGATCAGGCGTTTGCGCACGGTCTATGCCCGCATTGCCGACCGGATGGCGCAAAGCGGATTGCCGATCTACGCCCAGCATGTCGACCCGATCGATACCGGCACTTTGGTCGATATTTTTCGCGACGACCCCAAAGCCAGCCTGCTCGGCACCGACGCCCTGCGTGACGGAGTTGATGTGCCCGGCCAGAGTCTGCGGCTGGTGGTGATGGAGTCGGTGCCCTGGCCGCGCCCGAATATTCTTCATCGCGCCCGGCGGCTGGCCGGTGGCGGCACCGCCTATGACGACCGGATCATTCGCGCACGACTGGCACAGGCCTTTGGCAGAATCATCCGCCGCGCCGATGACCACGGTCATTTTGTCATCCTGTCATCCGCCTTCCCCTCGCGCCTGCTCAGCGCCTTCCCCGAAGGAACGCCGGTCGAACGCATGCCGCTGGAACAGGCGCTGGCCGAGATCCGCAAGGCAAAATCGGAAATGCCGCAATCCGGTCTTCCAACTGAAACAAGTTTGATGCATGACAATCGGCAATGAAAAAACTCACACTCCTGCGCCATGCCAAATCCAGCTGGGACGATCCGGTTGACCGCGATTTCGACCGCCCGCTCAACAAGAAGGGTAAACGCGCTGCTGCGGTGATGGGCCGTTTCATCCAGCGCAACGGACTGACCTTCGATCAGATTCTCGCCTCGCCCGCCGTGCGGGTCATCGAAACGCTTGAAAATGTCGAGGAAGCCAGTGGTCAGGCAATGGAGCCGACCTGGGATCGCAAAATCTATCTCGCCTCTTCCGCCACTCTGCTCGATGTATTGCGCGGCGCCAGTGCCGATGCTGACCATGTCCTGATGGTCGGTCACAATCCAGGACTGGAAGACCTGATTTTCGATCTGGTCCCCGATGACGGAACCTCCCCGGCCCGCGACGAGGTGGAAACAAAATATCCGACGGCCACACTGGCCGAAATGACGCTCGCCATCGATAGCTGGGGCGACATTACCGAAAAATGCGGCACGCTAGACCGGTTCACCCGGCCGCGAGACCTGGATCCGGAACTGGGACCAAATTACGACTAAGCGCGGTTTTCAGGGCCCACCAAAGGATTAAGCTTGGTTAAGCGCGTGCGACAGCTGGTTGCGGATCGATTTCAGCTCCGCCAGAATCAGGCCGTTATCTTCAGGCGTATTTGTCGCCAGCGGCAGAGCAGCGGCGGCCATTTGCGGCGCATCCTCGAACATTTCAGGCCCCCGGCGCCGCGAGGCCAAGAATTTGCGGGCTCCCTTGATCGTATAGCCCTCTTCATTGAGCAGACGGTTGATCGTTTTGACAATCTCGACATCTTCGGGGCGATAATGGCGCCGCGAACCGGCGCGCTTAAGAGGGGCCAGTATCGCAAACTGGTCTTCCCAGTAGCGCAATATATGGGGTTTGATGCCCAGCTCTTTGGACAGCTCACCGATCGTGCGGAAAGCGCCTTGTTCCTTGGTCATACTCTACTCCCCCGGTTCGCCGGGTCCATTAACCTGCGGCGATTATCCTGTCACGCATCGTTTGACTGGCGCGGAAGGTCAAAACCCGGCGCGGCGCGATCGGCACTTCGACACCGGTCTTGGGATTGCGACCGGTACGCTCGCCCTTGTCGCGCAACACGAAGGTTCCGAACCCCGAAATCTTGACATTCTCGCCCTCGACCAGCGCCTCGATCATATGGTCCAATATCGACTCCACCATGACGGCGCTATCGGCACGCGAGAGGCCAACCTGCCGGTTCATGGTGTCGGCAAGATCGGCGCGGGTCAGGGTGTTGGTATAGCTCATCACAATATCTTTCACTAAGAGATTGAAAATTCACCAAAGCTATAAATCAAATAGCCGCTTATGTAAATGTCGGCAGCAAACTTACCAGTGGATTTCAGCCGATTAGCCGGATAAGCGGAAAAGATGACCGATAAACAAACCCAGACCGTCGCCCTTTCTGAACTGCTTGATCAATGCGGACCCGGTGGCCCCGACCATCCGGTCGCTTTGCCGCAAAGCTGGACCCAGGGACGCACCGCCTTTGGCGGCCTCTCCGGCGCGCTTGCCTATCAGGCCGCCAGCCATATCGAAGCTGACCTGCCGCCGCTCCGCTCGGCGCAAATTGCCTTCACCGGACCGCTATTCGGGACATTGACCGCGGAGACCGCCATGCTGCGCCGCGGCAAGAGCACCGCTTTCGTGCAATCAGAGATTTTTGGTGACAAGGGTCTCGGGCTGCATTGCAATTTCATTTTTGCCGCGCCCCGTCCGACCGAAGTGAAGACGTCCGATATTGTCGAGCCCGAATTTCCACCACTTCCTGACGGCGAGGACCTGCACAGCGGACCGCCGCAATTTTTCACTTCAAACATGGAATATGTTGGGAAACGGATCGACACCAGCACCAAGACCAATCGCCTGACTCGCTGGATGCGGCTGAAACAGCGCGCCGGTCTCGATCCCGTCGCGGAAATACTCTGCATGTGCGACAGCCTGCCGCCTTCGGTCATGGGTTTGCTCGACAAGAACGCCATGGTCAGTTCGATGAACTGGCAGGTCAACATCATTGCCGAAGAGCTCACAACGCAAGATGGCTGGTGGCTGATCGATTCCCACACCCATCACGCCGATCATGGCGCGAGCAGCCAATATATGAGCATCTGGAACAGCCGCCGCGAACTGATCGCGACCGCGATGCAAAGCGTCGCTTATTACGCCTGATGGGATTGAGCGCGGACCAGCGGACCAAACCCAGTCTCGCCATTATCGGCACCGGTATTGCTGGTCTGTCTGCCGCCTATTTGCTAAAAGACAAATATCAGGTCACGGTTTTTGAAAGCCAGGCGCGGGCCGGCATGGGCGCGCATAGCGTCGATTATGTCAGCAACGGCATCACCCGCCGGATCGACATCCCGCTGCGGATATTCTGCCACGGCTATTATGACAATCTGCTGGCGCTTTATGACCATATCGGCGTCGAGATACTGACCAGCGACCATAGCGGCATATTTTCCGACGAGGCGGGCCATATCATCCTGCATTATGGCAACGTTCGTTGGGGCATGGCGCGATTTTCCCATTTGAAAGGACGCAACTGGCTGAGCCCGGCGGCCTGGACCATCGGTCTGCAGAGCAAACGGTTTTTTGCCCGTGCGAAGCGGGATATGGGCCGAACCGATCTGGCTGACATATCCTTCGGCGAATATTTGCAGCAATCCGGGGCGGACCGCGAATTTGTCGATACTGTCCTGCTGCCGATGATGTCGGTGACCTGCACCTGCGATTATCAGGCGGTGCGCGATTATCCGGCCGATCTCATGCTCGAATATCTCACATGCGGCGTGCACGAAATAGGGATCATGAGCGCGGCCAAGGGCGTGGACGATATTGTGCCGCGCATGCTGGCCGATGTCGAGTTGCGGACGAACAGTCCCGTCGCTGTGATTGAACCGGACGGGCAACAGCTTCGGGTGGTAACGAAATCGGGCGCGGCTCAGCATTTTGATCAGGTCGTGATTGCCGCCCAGGCCCATCAGGCCGCAGCGATGCTATCCGGATTTGACGATCGTCGGGCGCTGCTCAATCGCATCCCTTTTGAACGATCGACTATGAGCGTGCATACCGATCCGGAAATCCTGCCCGCGCCGGCAAAGGGTCTGTCCCCGGTCAGCTATCATATCCCGCGTGATGCCAGCCGCGCCGAAGTATCGGTTGATCTGACCAAGGCGATTGCCCGCCTGGCCGGTCAGGAAACCATATTCCAGACCTGGAACCCGATGCGCAGAATCGCCCCCAATCGCGAACTGGCCAGAGTCGATTTTACCCGGCCAACGGTGACCCGGGACAGCCGCAAGATCGTCATCGCGCTGCGCGAATGCCAGAGCCAGCCCGGCAACAGGCTATGGCTATGCGGCTCCTATATGGCGGAAAAAATTCCCCTGCTCGAGGCTGCGGTTGATTCGTCGGTCGTGGTGGCGGAACATCTGGGCGCTGCCATACCGTGGAAAGCCAGCGCTCCCGCTGCGGCCTGAGCGATGGCCGAATTTCACGATCTGGCGGAAGTGGCGCTCAATCGCCAAGGCCAGTCCTGGGGCAATCTCGGATACTGGCAAAACGAGACGGAATATTCGGACGCTTGCCGCGCGCTCGCACTGTTGCTGGGAGAACAGGCCGGGCTGGACCAGCAGTCGTTGGTTTTCGATGCCGGCTTCGGTTGCGGCGACCAGTTGCTGCTCTGGCTCGAGCATTTTCGCGTGGCGCAGGTTCGAGGCGCAAACCTGTCCCGCAGTCAGACCGCCTACGCCAAAGCCAAGCTGGCAAAAGCCGGATTTCCGCCAGCCGCGACGGCTATCGTGCAGGGCGACATCAACGATGCAGAAGCTTGGACAGCTGCATTGGGCGAAGAGAAGCCCAGCCATGTCCTGGCGCTGGATTGCGCCTATCATTTTCCCGATCGGGTGGCGTTTATTGCGCTGGCGCGCCAGCATCTCGCGCCGGCCGGCCGGCTCGCGCTGACCGACTTCATGTTATCGGATCAGCACCGGACAGGTTCCTTCACCCATCGGCTGCTGCGCTGGATGCTGAAACGCTCGCATATCGCAGAGGCCAATATCGTGCGCCGCGACCTCTATCTTAGCCAGTTGCAGGAGGCCGGCTTCGGTGACATCCGGATCATCGATATCAGCGAGCATGTCATGCCCGGCTTTGCACGCTTCATCCGGACATTTCGGGGAAGCGGACAGCCGGGATTGTCAGGACGGCTCAAATATATAGTGACCGGCCGGTTTCTCCAATGGGCCTATCGCCGGACGATTTTACGCTATTGCCTGATCAGCGCCACAAAAACCGGGAGATGAGCGGGTCGTTGCAGGCAATATTCCAGCGGCTTTTTTGGAACCACCCTTGACTCGCCCGTAGGCCGATCGTTCAGCTACGCGCCGACATTGCGGAGCGCCTCTGATACTTTTTCCTTGAGATTTAGCAGGGTCGCGAGATTGACCTGCCGGCCTTCGGAAGCAACCGTGAAGATGCTTGAAACCAGGCCATCTATCTCGGTTAAAATTCCGGCCAGGTTGGAATGACCATCTGTGCCGACAACATGCAGGCCGCTATCTGTCAACCCGGCCAACTTCTCTTCCAGACCGCGCCTTCTGGCAATCTCGTCCTGCAGCTCGTTTTGAATATCGGCCAGCGCCATGCTGCGGATAATGACGCGCTCGTCGAGAACATTATTGGTTCGCCGAATTTCCACTGCATCCTGTTTCTTGCTCAATTGCGATGCCATCCGCGCGCAGAGCACTTCGAAATCGATCGGCTTGGTGACATAGTCATCCGCTCCGGCCGACAAAGCCTCAACCACTGCTTCGCCTTCCGTACGGGCGGTGACCATGATGACCGGCAGCGATTTGGTTGCATCCATATCGCGCAGCTGTTTCAGCACCTCGACGCCGTTCATCATCGGCATCATATAATCCAGCAAGACGATATCGGGGATAGATTCCTCAATGGATTGAAGCGCCGCCATACCGCTGTCGACGGCAGCGGCGACAAAGCCCGCCTTGCCCAGCCGGCGGCACAAAAGTGCGCGGTTCGCTTCCACGTCGTCGACGACAAGGATTTTCACGACGGCTGGTTCGACTGGATGTTTATTCTGCATCATCAAGGCCTGCTTCCAATTCCTGTGGTCAAAATCGAGGGAGACTTGTCTGCGCCCTTGTCCGTCGTTTCCTGATCGATTTTGTCACCAAAAGCCCCGATACTGGCGACCAGCTTTCTCGGGCTGATGCCATTTTTGGGCAGGATTTTGGCGACTTTTCCTTCAAGCTTTGCGCGCTCCTGATCGCTCAGAAGCTTGCCCGTGACGACGAAAACAGGTGGCCGGGTTTCGACATCCATTTGCGATATATGATCCAGAAGCTGAAAACCGTTTACGTCCGGCATCTTCAGATCCGTGACGACGAAATCAATTTTTTCGTCAGCCAGTATTTCCATCGCCTTCGATCCGTTTTGAACGGCGCGCGTGCTATATCCCATCTGCGCGATTGCCCGTTGGTAGAGATGGACGGTGCCTTCATCGTCATCGACGATGAGAACACAGCCTTTCTGGCGCAGTGAATAGAGCGATAATATATCGGAAAAATCTACCCGGTTAACCGGTTTGACGAAATGATCGCAGGCGCCTTTTTCCAGCGCCCGGCGGCGATTATCATCGACGCTGACAACAATGGTCGGGATTGAACTCAAACCGCTGTCGGCTTCCAATGCATCGAGCACCTGCCAGCCGTCGATTTTCGGCAAATCGATATCCAGGAATATCAGATCCGGTTGATAAATTTCTGCCTTCTCGAGCCCCTCTTCGCCGTTGGCAGCAGTGATCACATTATAGCCGGCTTGCTCGACCAGCTTGGACAGCAGCCTCTGTGCACTGGGTTCATCTTCGATAACCAGGGCCAGCGGCAGAGAGCTTGACCGAAACCGCTCCCGCGCTTCGAGAACGTCAATATCCAGTCGTTCATCGGAATTTTGTCCCGGCGCATCGGGCAAGGCATTTGCCTTGACCCACATGCTGAATGTCGAACCCGTGCCAAGCGAACTTTCGACTTTGACATTGCCGCCAAGCAATTCGGCGAAGCGGCCGGTAATCGACAAGCCAAGGCCGGTTCCGCCGAATAGCCGCGTGGTCGAAGAATCCGCCTGGGAAAATGGCTTGAACAGCCGGTCCATCTGTTCCTGCGACATGCCGATGCCCGTATCGGAAATCGAGAACAGGATATCATCATCCTTCTTCCGTACGACGATGACAACATGTCCATTTTCGGTAAACTTGCAGGCATTGCTGCCAAGATTAAGCAGACATTGACGCAGCTTGGTGGAATCGGATCGCACCATCCGGATCGTCTCGTCCATCTGCATCATCAGCCTATTGCCTTTGGCTGCGGCAATCGGCTCGAGCATGGCGACGACTTCGTCCATGAGTTTCCCGAGGTCGAAATCGTGATATTCAATTTCCATACCGCCCGCTTCGATCTTCGACAGGTCAAGAATGCCGTTGATCAAGCCCAATAGCTGCTGGGCGGAACTGTAAATCCATTTGATATCGTCAATGGAACTGTCCATTCCCGCCGCGTGCAATTCTTCCTGCAGCACTTCGGTATAGCCGATGATGGCGTTTAGCGGCGTCCGCAGTTCATGGCTCATATTGGCGAGGAATTGCGATTTTGCCAAATTCGCATGCTCCGCTTCGTCCCTCGCTTTTTCCAGCCGCTCAGCGGATTGGGACAATTCCCCGTTCCGCTTTTCAATCTCCCCAAGCATCCGGTTGAAGCTGCGGACTATGACGTTAAAATCAGGATCGGCATCGCTGGCCAGGCGGAGCGAAAAATTGCCGGATCGGCCGATACGTTCCATCGACTGGGACATGCTGGCAAGCGGACGAAAAACCATCTTCCCGAGAAAGCGTGCCACGAAAAACGCCAGCATGATGCAAATGATGAACATGATGATCGTGCTTGGCGCGCTGTCAGCGACGATGGTGCTCAAAGTTTTACGATGGGCGGCGAAGCGCAATTCGCCGACAATTTCGCCATTCGCCATGACCGGGGTAATGATCTGCGCATCCCCCATTTTGCTTTCCAGCGATTTTTTCGCGCCGGCGGAAACGATCGACTCTTCGTTGGCATAAGAGGCAACTTTACGTCCGGTCGAATCATAGGCCCCTGCCCAAAGCAGGTCATCGATGCCGCGCACGGAACTCAGGCTCTCTTCCGCAGCAACCTGATCATCGAACAGAATCGCGGCGCTCAAATTTGCCGCAAGCACTTCGGCAATCTGATTGTAGCGCTGCTTGGCGGCACTTTGATTGTTGTAATATTGCAGCCCCAGCAATCCGACAGAGGACATGAATAGCGCAAAAGCTGCGGTTGCCATGGTGAACACGGTCAGTTTTGACCGGAACGGCATGTGTTTGAGTGCGGATAAATGGAATAATTGCATCATTGCTTCACCCTGGAAGCCAGCCGCAGCAATTTCGAACTGATCGCTATTCCCGATTGACGGGCTGAACCGGCATTGATCTCAAACCGGATCTGATTGCCGAATTTCACCAGACCAATGGCGCCACCGGACCGGATGAAATCATGGTCATCGCCGATCAGCAACAGGCCACGCTGTTTGATGCGAGAAATATGCGTCGTTGAGTTGGATCCGACATAGGCCACGTGACAGGACGAAACGTCAGAAACGCCCGGATCGATATAGCGGACGTTGATTGTCCGATTGCCAACCGGTTTATTGTTCAGCGCGACCACGTCGCTTGTCGCGCTCATTCTGCGCGCGACACAAAGGATCAGCGAGCCGCTATTGCTTCCATTGGGAAAGCTGACGAAGCGAAGCACATTGTAAATGATAGCGGCTTTCAGACCATTGGACCGGCTCGACTGGGCATGCAGCGGTGGGGCCGACAACGTAGTCACCGCCAACGTTGCCAAAGCCAATTTCAAAAAGCGGAGCACCCTGTTCATCTTCCGCTTCCTCAAAATCGAACGCGGGCTTGAATCGAGGCGGTTCTCGAAACATATCCGGAGGGGGCGGGAAAGTCTGGCTGAAAATATTCCAAACGCCGTTTTTGCAGCAGATTTTCACCAACCAGTGAAAGTTCGACAGTCTCGATTGGCCGATAGGTCAGACGAATGTCCGCACTGTTATAACTCGGCACATTGCCTTCCAGCGCTCCGACATGCCGAAACTGGCTGTCGAAGGAAAATTTTTCGCCCAGATCGATAGCATTCCGGATGCTCAACTGGTTGTCCGGCGATAGGCTCGGATCAACGACCGTCGTACCGGGCGATGTCGCCCCCTCAACGGGCCCGGCTGTCATATGCAAATGTGAATATGCAAGATCGACTTTCCACCAAGGCGCTATTTTACCCTCCAAGGCAATCTCCGCGCCCCAGATTTTTGCCTTGCCTTCGTTGGTAAACGCCACCAGCACTTCCAGGCCAACCGGCGGCGACAAAGAGTCTTGGAAAATCAGACTTTGATCAATTTGATTTAGCGACACAACTCGAGAATAAACACTTCGGTAAGCCGCGACATCTAGCGACCAGCCTTCGACAATTTGCGCCCTGAAACCAGCCTCGTAAGAAGTAGAGCGCTCCGATTTCAGGTCCGGGTCACCAACAAGCACTGGATATATGGGCAAAGAGAAAGGATTTCCCTGCGACCCGGGAAGCCCCACAGTCAGCCGCAGTTCGGCATCCCGTTCAAAACCGGATGGTGTTCTGGCTGCGCGGGAAATGCCCGCCCAGATTGCAAATTTTTCTGCGGGACGATAAAATATCCGCGCGCTCGGCTGCAGTTCGACGCCGCTGAAACTATTATATTCAATCTTTGAACCGACTGTCAGGCGCAGGCTGTCCGGAATCAGCGTGATTTCATCTTGAATATAGCCGCTCAGCCATTGGTCATTGCGGCGCTCGTTGCTCAATTTGAAATTGCCCTGCGCAACCACAGAGTCCACGGAAGAACGAGCACCAAGCCCCAGGTTGATTTCATGGATATCACTCGCCTTCCAGCGGAGACCAAAATCAATATCGGTTACATCCTGCTGGATATCGGCTTCATATTCATACCGCCTCACGCGATCAAAATAGGCTTGAACGGACCAGTCCAAATCCTCGCTACTCTCGTGCGTCCAGCGGCCCAAAACATGGAAAGCAGAAAAGTCCCCGTCCAGGACAGCCGCCTGATAGCCCGGGTTTAAAAGATCATCGCCGACAACCAGTGCCGGTATTTCAAAATCACCGGCTGAATATTCCGTTTCCAGCGTGAAGGCATTCGCCCCATTGGGTTCATAATCCATCCGGGCGCCGACAGCTCGGCCATGATAGCGGCCGTTCAGGGCCTCGTCATTCTCGTCACGCAGACCGTCGGTAAAACTGGCGTTAGCATAAATGCGATAGCTGATATTATCGGCTAGCCGGCTACCAAAAGAAGCGTTGGCTTGCTGTTTGGTCAGGCCAATCCGGACATCCGCCGTCCCACCCTGCAGATCACTGCCGTGCTTCGAGATTATATTGATTACGCCATTAACCGCATTGCTGCCCCACAATGTGGCGCCCGGCCCGCGCACAACTTCAATCCGTTCTATTTCATTGAGGGGCAGCATCTGCTGATCCCAAAGGACGCCAGACAGGTTGGTGGTATAAATTGTCCGTCCATCGACCATCACAAGAACCGAATTGCCGAACCGGCCACTAAAACCGCGCGCGGTGACAGCAATCGCTGAATTCTGCAGGGTTGCCACTTCGATTCCGGGAACCATGCGTAGCAAATCCGGAATGGAACTTGCGGCCGATCGGCGAATATCTTCCTGGGTGATGATGAAAACAGCCGCCGGAGACTCGCTGGCTTTCTGACGCTTTTTGGCAACCGATGTCGCCTCCAGCGTCAGGAGTTCCTCAAGCTGCAAGTCTAGCAAGGAATCATCCTGGCCGGACTCGACGACGTCGTTCTCAACGGGCGCGTCCAGCTGTGCATGTGCTGACGTCGCAGACATCGAAAAAAGCGCGATCGACCCGATCGTCGATCTGGATATTTTTTTCATCTTGATATGAACACTCGCAATTCTCATCACTGCCCCGAAGCCTGCATCGGCTCGAATGCCTGCTGTTCCAGTAAACGGATAAACTCCGCCTCTTTTAAGGGTTTCGACAGAAGATAGCCCTGGACATGGTCACAACCCATCACCCGAAGGATGGCGAGCTGCTCTTCGGTCTCGACCCCTTCCACTACCGACTGGAGGTTCAGTCCGGAGGCCAGTGCGACGATGGCATGTACCAAAGTCCGCTCGTCTGTTCTTTCGACCAGCCCTGTCAAAAGTGTCCGATCAAGCTTCAATCGCTTGAACGGCAACTGTGTCAATTTTGCGAGGTTTGAATAGCCGGTGCCGAAATCGTCCATTGCCAGTGACACACCAATCGAACTGAGCCGCGTGAAGCGGTCTGCCGCCATTTCCATCTGCTCCATGAAGGCGCTCTCGGTGACTTCAAGCTCCAGCAATTCAGGCTTGGCCTTCCAATATGCCAGCGAAGCTTTGACGAGAGCGGCAAACTCCATCTGGCGCAGCTGATTTGGCGATACGTTGATGGAAATCTTGACCGGAATGCCTTCCTCCGACCATTTTGCTATGCGCTTGATCGCCTCGATCAGCACCCACTCGCCAATCTCGTTGATGATGTTCAGCTTTTCCGCAGCAGGGATAAAAGTATCGGGCATTATCAGACCCGAAGTCGGATGGTTCCAGCGGATGAGAGCTTCTGCAGAGGAAATTTTTAGTGTGCGAGAATCAAAAACCGGCTGGAAATATAATTCAAACTGGTCTTCCGCCAAGGCCTTCCGCAGGTCTTGCTCAAGATTGGAGATTCTCAGGACATCGTCATCAATCGCCTTCGAATAGAAGGTGATGCAATTCTTGCCGTCATTCTTCGCATGGTACATGGCGGCGTCCGCGGCGCGCAGCAATGCGGTAAAATCGAAGCCGAATTCCGGGCTCATGGCAACGCCGATGCTGCAGCTGATCGAAATGCTCTTCGACCCGAGCTCGAACGGCTCCGCCATCGCCCGCAATATCCTTTGTGCAATTTTTCGCGGCAGCGCACAGGATTCAAAATGGTCCAGGAATATGGTGAACTCATCGCCACCCATTCGACAGATCACGACATCTTCAACCGGCGCGTCGTCGAGATTGACTTCCCGCATTGCCAGATGAAGCCGCTGAGTCACCTTTTGCAGGATGACATCACCGACACTGTGGCCAAATGTATCATTCACATATTTAAAGCCATCCAGATCGAGATAGAATATCGCGCTTTGCGCCTGCGTTTCTATATTGGCGGCGAGCTTGTCCTCGACCAGGCGCTGGAATTTTATGCGGTTGAGCAATCCGGTCAGCGGGTCTTCAAAGACTTTGACGAGCAAATGCTGTTCAGCGGTATCGCGCGCAACATTCGCCGAACGCAAATCCGCATAACGTCGCAAGGCGAATATGGTCGAGCATATTGAAAACAGAATGAAACCGAGAATGATCCGATCAATGGCATGGGCAGGATATTGAAAGGCCCAGTCGCGAAAACGGCTTTCGGCTTCGCTCCCCGCGATCAGGAACCAGCAGCCCGCCGCCAATATCGATAGCATGACAGCATCACGGCTTGCTGAAGAGAGCTCTCTCCAGACCGACAAAAAGCCAAGACTAAACATATGTTTCACGCAATAATCTTCCCTACCCATTGCGTTTACGGGCGGTTCCGCAGGCAATTCAGCCTCTGCTGCCAATTTGCTGAATCCAGGCGAGGAAAAGGGAAACAAATTGCCGGCAAAACTCTGGTGGAGCGGCACCGAAAACCGGCTCTTGCCGCACTGGATCCGAGGCAGCGCACTCGCTAACCCGCGTCGTCATCGAATGAACAACCCGACCGGGGCGGCAAGCTCCAGTTGGTTGCCGGCCAAAGCCCGGGGTGGTTTTGGAAAGGGCTGCAGCCGCAATTCAATTACAATCAATTGCGGCAGATGAGATTTGCAATGCTATTTACCGGGAGACCGAAAGAAAAATCCGGCGATATTCAACGTTCGGTTGCTGTATCTAATCCCTCGCAACCTGCTTCGCCTGTATGTCCGGCGCATTTTGCCATCCTCCACCCAGCGCTTTGAACAGACCGATTTGAGCGGCAAGACGGTCTGCACCGGCTGCGGCCGCTGCGGCGCGCGCGGATGCCCTGTCCTTTTCAGAATCCAGGAGCTGGAACAAATTGTCTGCGCCATAATCATAGCGCAAGCGGGAAATATGGGCGGCGCTTTCGCTCGCCGCCACAGCCTTGTCGAGTGAGCGTTCGCGGGCGATTGCCCCGTCCAGACGGGCCAAGGCCTGCTCGGTTTCCTGAAGCGCGGTCAGAATGATCTTGTCGAACTCGGCCAGCGCTCCGTCAGCAACGGCTTCGGATTGTCGCACCTTTGCACGGGCGGCGTTGTTGAACGGGAAATTCCAGCTGATCAGCGGTCCGATGGAATAGCCAAAGGAATCGGCCTTGCCCAAATCACCTGTCCCGTTCGCACCAAGCGATATGCCACCCAGCAAGCTGATCGACGGGTAAAGCTGCGCAGTCGCCACGCCGATACGGGCGACATCACCGGCCAGTTGTCGTTCGGCCGCCCGGATATCAGGACGGCGGGCAAGCAATGTACGACCGTCACCAACCGGAATTGCCGTACTGGTCTTCGGCAAGGCGTCGCAGGCAGCGGCCTCACTGTCGGCCTGGGCTGGAGGATCGCCGGTCAATACGGCCAGCGCGTATAGGGATGCGCGGCGCTCCGCCTCGAATGCGGGTATTTGCGCGCGGGTCTGTTCCAGCAGCAAGGTAGCGCTGTCAACGTCCCGGCGATTGGCGCGACCGCCCTGCAGCAGCCGCTGTGTTAGATCCTGGGTTTTTTCCTGCAGCTGCGCTGTTTCGCGGGCAACCCGGGCCTGGACCGCGAAAGAGCAGACCAGCATATAGGTCCGCGCGGTTTCGGCCGCAATCGCAACACGGGCGGCATCGAGGGTCGCCTGTGCGACCTGTGAATCGGATCGGGCAGCCTCGATCGACCGGCTGACACCGCCGAACAGATCGACTTCATAGGAAGCATCGAAGCCAACCGAGAAATAATCATATGTCACGGCATCTGAATCACCCGCCGACGTGCTGGAGGCAGCGGTCCGGTTTCGGTTCGCCGATGAGCTGGCCGTGGTTACTGGCAAGCGCCCTGCACCGGTTTCCGCGAGCAAGGCACGTGACCTCTGCAAATTGGCAGCCGCGATGCGCAAGTCGATATTGTTGCGCAGGGCTTTGTCGACCAGTCTGTCGAGGACGGGGTCATCAAATAACCGCCACCATTTCTCCGGCAGTTCGGCGACGGTGATATTGGGACTATTTTCGGCTTCGGTCAGCGTGGCAGAGCCATCTGACAATGCCGCTGGCGGCCGGTAATCCGGTCCGACTGTGCAGGCAGACAAGCCGGCAACCGAAAGCGCTATGCCGATTTTTCTTATCACTCTGCGGTCTCCGTGGCGGATTTGGATTGCCGGTCGGGATCAGCCTTTGTCGGTGATAGCCTGTCACCCAGCTTGCGGGCGATGACGTAAAAGCTGGGCGTGAACAACAGGCCGAAAATCGTTACGCCGATCATGCCGAAAAACACCGCCACTCCCAAAGCCTGACGCATTTCTGCTCCTGGTCCGGAGCCGACAACCAGAGGCAGCACGCCGAGAATGAAGGCAAAGGACGTCATCAAGATCGGCCGCAACCGCTGTGCCGCCGCCTTGCGGGCAGCTTCCAGCAATTCCATTCCGGCATCTTCATTCTGTTTCGCAAATTCCACAATCAGGATGGCATTTTTGGCCGCCAGACCGATCAGGACAACCAGCCCGATCTGGGTCAGTATATTATTGTCCAATCCCATTAAATTGATGCCCAGGATGGCTGCCAGCAGACACATCGGGACGATCAGAATGACCGCAAGCGGCAGCACGAGACTTTCATATTGCGCCGCCAACAGCAGGAAAATGAAGATAACGGCCAGGCCGAATATCAGCGTGGCCGTATTGCCCGCCTGCTGTTGCTGGAAGGCCAGTTCCGTCCACTCGTAGTTAAAGCCCTGCGGCATGATTTCAGTCGCCAGTCTTTCCATCGTTTCGAGCGATTGCCCGCTGGAGAATCCGCTGACGGTATCACCCTGCAATTCTGCCGATGGATAAAGATTGTAACGCACAACGCGGTAGGCGCCGCTGTCATTCTTCAGAGTCATGACTGCATCGAGCGGCACCATATTGCCCGCGGCAGACCGGGTTTTCAGCCTGCCGACATCGCTGATCTGGTCGCGGTGGGCGGCATCGGCCTGGGCCGTCACGCGAAAAGTACGGCCAAGATAATTGAAATCGTTGATATAGGTCGAACCAAGATAGGTGCCCAAAGTCGAGAATATATTCTCGACCGGCACGCCCATCTGCTCCGCCCGTTCCCGGTCGATATCGGCAAACAGCCGGGGGGTGTTTGTATTGAATGTCGTAAAGGCAGAGGACAATCCTTCTTCCGCATTGGCCGCCGCCATCATTTTCATGGTGACGTCCTGCAGCGCTTTCAGCCCAGCGCCACTGCGATCTTCGACAATCATTTTCCAGCCGCCGCCGGTTCCAATGCCTCTCACCGGTGGCGGCGGAACGATCAGTATATTGCCTGCGGTGATCGATGACAGGGCGCCGCGCAATTCATTGGCGACAGTGTCTGAATCGGGGCGCTGATCATGGTCTTTCAAAGGAATGAACATGGTCGCGGCATTGGGAGCGACACTGAAGGTTGCTCCGTCCAGCCCGGCCATCGCGATCGTCGCCTTGACGGCCTTGTTCTCCAGCGCAATATTTTGCGCCTGTGAAAGAATTTCATCGGTGCGCTGCAACGAAGCGCCGGGCGGCATTTGTACGATACCGATCAGATAACCCTGATCCTGAGCCGGAATGAATCCGGTGGGTGTTTCGGTAAAACGCCACGCCGTCATGCCAATCAGCAAGGCATACACTACCGAAACGATCAGTAGCATACGGACAGCGCGTCCCGTCAACCTGCCATAGCGTTCCGATAATTTGTCAAATCCGCTGTTAAACCCTCTGGCAAAACGCGCCGGCATGCCACGCCATCCGTCCCGCAGGCCGATGTCTTGTTTTGGTTTCAACAGCAGCGCTGCAATAGCCGGAGACAATGTCAGCGAGACAAATGCGGAAATGATTGTCGCGCTTACGATTGTCAGCGCGAATTGCTGGTAAAACTGACCGGAAAGACCCGGAATAAATGCGGTGGGAATGAAAACGCCGGCGAGAACCAGCGCGATCGCAATCAGCGCGCCCGACACTTCACGCATGGTTTCGTGGGCGGCGGCCAGCGGGCTGAGGCCTTGTTCTTCCATCAGACGCTCGACATTTTCGACCACGACAATCGCGTCATCCACCACGATGCCAATCGCCAAGACCATGCCGAAAAGCGACAGGTTGTTCAGAGAAAAGCCAAAGGCGGCGAGCATCGCCAGCGACCCGATCAGCGACACCGGAATTGCGATGATCGGAATGATCGCCGCTCTCCAGCTTTGCAGGAACAGCAGAACGACGATGGCCACCAGAATGATCGCCTCGATCAATGTACTTTGCACAGCTTCGATGGAAGCTTCGATATATTCCGTTGGATTATATGGAATTTCATAGGCCATGCCCGGAGGGAAGCCATCTGATACCCGCGCCAGTTCCGCTTTGACCGCTTCTGCGGTTGCCAGCGCATTGGACCCGGGCAACTGGGTAATCCCGACAGCAGTCGTCGGCTGGCCTTTCAGATAGGCATTGATGCTGTAATCCTGGGCCCCCAGCTCGATCCGTGCGACATCGCGCAGCCGGGTAAGACGGCCTTCATCATCGCGTTTGACGATGATCGCGCCGAATTGCTCCGGGGTGGTAAGCCGTCCTTCGGTCTGAATGTTCAGCTGGAAAGCGGTGCCGCCTTCGTTAAACGGTGGCTGGCCTATCGAACCGGCCGATACCTGGGCATTTTGCGCACCGACGGAGCTGGTAATCTCGTCAACGGTCAGATTGCGTGCTGCCGCCCGGTCAGGGTCGATCCACACACGCATATTATAATCACGCCCGCCGAATTGCCGGACCCCGCCGACACCGGGAATGCGCAACAAACGGTCAATGACCTGCAATTTGACATAGTTGGAAACATATTGCTGCGACAGCGATCTGTCGCTGGAATAGAAGGTTGATACCAGCAATATGTCCGGCGAATTCTTGAGTACCGTCACACCGATCTGGCGGACTTCGGTCGGGAGCCGCGGTTCAGCGGTTGAAACCCTGTTCTGGACGAGAACCTGTGCCTGATCGACGTCCACCCCTTGTGCAAAGGTCACGGTGATCGACACATTGCCGTCACCGGTGGAAGAGGACGACATATAGATCATGTCCTCTACTCCGTTGATCGATTCTTCCAGCGGAGCGGCGACCGTTTCTGCGAGGGTTTCCGAAGTCGCGCCCGGAAAAGTAGCGCTAACGATGACAGTCGGTGGTGCGATTTCCGGATATTGCGCGACCGGCAGGCTTGGATAGGCAACGATACCGAAGATCACGATCAGGATCGACAGCACCGCGGCAAAGATCGGCCGATCGATAAAAAAGTGGGAGAATTTCATTATTATGCCACCGGCTTGGCATCGGTTGGCGGTGGCGCTTTTGCCGGAATCGATACCGGGGCTGTATTTTCAGACCGCGGCTTCATTTCGATAAGCTTGGCTTTTACCTCGGTTCCCGGTCGCAATCCGGCGAGCCCGTCGAGCACGATTCTCTCGGTCGGCGCAATGCCGTCGCGGATGACTCTCAAGCCTTCAACCAGCGGCCCGGTCTCGACGACGCGCTGCGCAACCTTGCCGTCTTTCCCGATGACGTAGAGCAGTTTGCGGGTCTGGTCGGCGACAATCGATTCATCGGGCACAAGCAGGGCCTCATAGGTCCCGGAGCCGAGCAAACGGGCTCGTCCGAACATTCCCGGGACCAGAAACCCGTCCGGATTTTGCACTTCTGCATGCGCCCGGATTGTCCCTGAATCCGGATCGATGGCATTATCGACGAAGGTCATCCGCCCGCGCCACTGGTAGCCGCTGTCATCCGCCAGCTGAATTTCAACCGGGTTCTGCGCATAGCGCGAAGAGCGGCGCTCACCGCGTTGATCCTGGCGGATATATTTCAGGTAGAAGCTTTCCGCGCCTTCAAAGCTGAAATATATCGGATTGACGGTTCCGACCCGGGTCAGAAGCGTCTGGCCAGCGACTACTGTATCGCCCAGCGCAACCCGCTTGTCGGAAATCCGGCCGGTTATCGGCGAACGGACCATCGTATAGGAAAGCTGTAATTTTGCTTCCTTCAGTTGCGCGGCAGCACCACTGCGCGCGGCAACCGCGGTGCGATAGGCAGCCTGTTTTTGTTCATATTCTTCCTTGCTCACCGCCTCGAAGGCAAGCAGCTCCCGCGCCCGCTCCATTTCCGTGCGGGCATTGGCCACACTCGCTTCATTCTGGTTGATTTGCGCCTGCGCCTGCGCCACCGCATTGCGGAAAGTCCGCTGGTCTATCACGAACAGCAATTGCCCCTTCTGCACCTCGACACCTTCGCGAAACGCGATGCGCTCGATCGTACCGGATATCTGCGGCATGATTTCGACATCTTGCATGGCTTCAAACCGGCCGATAAACTCGTCCCAGTCCACAACCTCCCGCTGCAGCGGGACAGCTACCGAGACAGTTTTAGGCGCTGGCGCCTGAGGCGCCGGCTCGCCACAAGCGACGACCAGAAGCAACAACATGAGCCCGACGACGGATTTCATAGAGATGGGCATCTTGTCATGGCTTGCAGGAATCATGGCGGGAGGAGATCCAATGAACTGTTATATGATAGGGGGCTTTTCTAGCCGGTGAGGTAACTTTATCTATGCTGCAACGCAACATAGATATAATTTGCCCGCTGTGGCAAAATCTTTGCTCGCCCAACCGGTGCCGCCGACGCCGCCCTGCCGGAGCGCCGGCGGGGGGGTAGAGTCCTTGCCCATCTGCCCTCCTGGGCGGTCTAGCAGCAGGTCTGAACGCCCCTGTTTCTCGACCGTGAGTGCCATCCGGGGCATCAGCTATAGGATTGCTGGGACATAATATAGTCGACAATGCCCACTCTCCTGTCCTCAGACGGGTCGGATTGTCGTATCAGTCAAAGCCATTCCATTTCCGATCCCGCAGAAAACCGCGAAAATATGCAGAAAGCCCCCAGAAGATTATGATTATCAGTGAAAGCACGCGAACAAGCGCAATCAGTTGATCGCAATATCAAGCAATTTACGGGGTTTTTGGAACCAATAGCGGTAATGGAGAAACAGTCTAATGGTGCCCAGAAGAGGACTCGAACCTCCACATCCTTGCGAATACATGCACCTGAAGCATGCGCGTCTACCAATTCCGCCATCTGGGCCCGTGCAGGCGGTAATCGTCTCGATACCACCTGACAGAGGCGGGCGATTAGCCGCTTGGTGGCTCTGCTGTCAATGATTCATATCGGCTAAATCGCCTCGTCGCGGGTCGGGGGTCAGCGGCATATGGCGAAGCCGCAGCGACAGAGCCCAAATTATGCTAGACTATGCAGGGAATCGGCTGTTGCTTCACCCGCCTCGCTGGGGCAGAGGCAAAATGGAAACCAAGGCACGAGTGGAAGATGGACATGGATCTCGACGGAAAATTGATTTGCATATTTGGCGGTGGCGGTTTTCTGGGCCGCTATGTGGCGCAGGCCCTGCTCGAGCGCGGCGCGCGGCTGCGCATTGCCGAGCGTAACATCAAGAATGCCATGCATATCAAGCCGCTCGGCAATCTCGGGCAGACACAATTTGTCAGCGCCGACGTCACCAAGGCGGATAGCGTTGCCCGTGCGGTTCATGGCTGCGACGGGGTGATCAATCTTGTTGGCATATTGAACGGCAGTTTCGAAGCGGTCCATGTCGAGGGCGCGCGCAATGTTGCGGAGGCTGCCAGCAAGGCGGGCTGCCGTACTTTGCTGCACCTCTCGGCGATTGGCGCGGACAGCGCCTCCCCATCGCGCTATGGCCGGAGCAAAGGTGACGGCGAACAGGCGGTTCTGAAAGCCTTTCCCGATGCGATCATCATCCGGCCCTCGATTGTCTTTGGCCGGGAAGACCAGTTCATCAATCGCTTTGCCGCGATGATTGCGATGTTGCCAGTGGTGCCGGTAATCGGCAGCGCGACCAAATTCCAGCCGGTTTTTGTCGGCGATGTGGCCGATGTTGCGGCGGAGGCGCTGAGCCACCCGGAACTTTATGCCGGACAGACCTACGAGCTGGGCGGTCCGGAAGTGATCAGCATGGGCGATCTCAACCGGCGCATCGCCAGGATGACCGGGCGCGAGCGGACCTTTGTCGATGTGCCGGATATTGGCGCCCGCATATTGGCGATGCTCCCCGCCTCGCCGATAACGTCGGACCAGTATAAGATGCTGCAGAAAGACAATGTCGTGGCATCGGGCACCAAGGGACTGGACGCATTCGGCGTGGCGCCGACCCCGCTCGCAGCGGTCGCCAGCGGCTGGATGGAAAAATATACCGCGCACGGCCGCTTTGGCGCGCGTGCCAAGGCGATCTAGGCGCGGCCAGACAGAGGCAGGACTAGAAAAGCGCCAGCAGGGCAATGCCCATGGCGACGCGGTAGACGACAAAGACCATCATCGATGCCTTGCGCAAAAAGCGCATCAGGAAGGTCATCGTCGCCAGCGCCGCCAGAAAGGTCAGCGCGCCGGTGATCAGCGCTTCCTTTAGCAATGCGCTGCTCGCCCCCATCAGATCGGGGATGATCAATACGCCCGCACCCGCCACCGCCGGTATCGACAGCAGGAAGGAAAAGCGCGCGGCCTCTACCCGCGTATAGCCGAGGAAACGAGCCGCGGTCATGGTCACGCCGGAGCGACTGGTGCCGGGGATCAGCGCCATCGCCTGGGCGAGACCGACGATGATACCGTCTTTCAGCGTCAGGTCCTCGAAGGATTTGACCTGCCGCCCAAAGCGGTCGGCGATACCCAGCAAAATGCCGTAGACGATGAGATTGATCGCAACCAAAGTGGTGCTGCGGAAACCGTCAAGATAGCCACCAGTCTTCAGGAACAGACCGACAATGACGGCAGGAATCGTGCCGAGGATGATCCACCAGAACAACCGCTTTTCCGCTGGCGCCTGGCCAATGCCGATCGTGGCGAGGCCGCCTTTACCCAGCGACCAGACATCCTTGAAAAAATAGGTGATGATCGCGAGCAGCGAACCGACATGCACGGCAATGTCGATCATCGGCCCCTGGTCGGCATAGCCGGTAAACACCGGCAACAGGATCAAATGACCGGATGAGGATATCGGGAGAAATTCGGTAACGCCCTGCACAATAGCGAGGAGCAGCATTTGAATGAAGGTCATTGGACAGCCCGTAATATGGTTTTGCGTTCAATAGCTTTTCAAATTGTGGTTGTCGTGAGGAAAATATAGGTCCGATAAATTACTAGTTCTTGCTACAACGCCAATCTGGCGGAGCCTACTGCATTTAGAAATCACTATTAGGACATTGCTACTGCCCTATATCGGAGATTTCACGTGACTCCCGGCGGTTTTTTGGTTATTTAGCTGGCCATACCCGCCCGGCAGGGTCGCTGGTAACCATCACATATTAGGAAAACGAGTATCCGGCATGGCAAAAAGCCCGCAGAAATTGGAAATGCTGAAATTTGTCGAGGAGGGCCAGGCCTATCCCGAAAAACGCGACCCCGATCTGCGCGCCGAAGATTTTCAGGAAATCGCCGACCGCTACGCGCCCGATAAAGCGGCCGAACAGGCTGCCCGCTGCTCGCAATGCGGCGTGCCTTATTGTTCGGTCCACTGCCCGCTGCACAATCATATCCCCGACTGGCTCCGCCTGACCGCCGAAGGCCGGTTACGCGAAGCCTATGAAATGTCGAACCTGACCTCGACCATGCCGGAAATCTGCGGCCGCATCTGCCCGCAGGACCGGTTGTGCGAGGGCAATTGCGTGATCGAGTTTTCCGGCCATGGCGCCGTCACCATTGGCGCGGTGGAGAAATATATCACCGACACCGCATGGGAAGAAGGCTGGGTCGAACCGCTCCAGCCCGGTCGCCCGCAAGGCCAGTCGGTCGGTATCATCGGTGCCGGACCTGCCGGCCTGACCGCCGCCGAATATCTGCGCGTCGCCGGATATGAGGTCCATGTCTACGACCGCCACGACCGCGCCGGCGGATTGCTGACCTATGGCATCCCCGGCTTCAAGCTGGAAAAACATGTGATCATGCGGCGGGTCCAGCGGTTGAAGGACGGCGGCATCCAGTTTCACGAAAATTTCGAGGTTGGCCGCGACGCGACGCTTGAAGAATTACGCGACAAGCATGACGCGCTCCTGATCGCCACCGGTGTCTACAAGGCCCGCGAAATCCAGATGCCGGGCGTCGGCGCACCGGGAGTCGAGGAAGCGCTCGATTTCCTGATCGCCTCCAATCGCAAGAGCTTTGGCGATGATGTACCGGATTTCGACAATGGGAGATACAACGCCCAAGGAAAGAATGTCGTCGTCATCGGCGGCGGTGACACGGCGATGGACTGCGTCCGTACCTCCATTCGGCAAGGCGCGAAATCGGTCAAATGCCTCTATCGCCGCGACCGCGCCAATATGCCGGGTTCACAGAATGAAGTCCGCAATGCCGAAGAAGAAGGCGTCGAATTCGTCTGGCTCTCAGCCCCCAAGGCGATCGAAGGCACCGAGCATGTGACAGCGGTCCGCGCCAGCAGAATGCGGCTCGGTGCACCCGACGCCAGCGGCCGCCGGTCACCGGAAGTCGAGCCGGACAGCGATTTTACGCTAGACGCCGACCTCGTGATCAAGGCGCTCGGTTATGATGCCGAAGACCTGCCCGATCTCTTTGGCTCACCCGACCTCTCGGTCACCCGCTGGGGCACGCTGCGAGTCGATCACAAGTCGATGATGACCAATCTGGAAGGCGTCTTCGCCGCCGGTGATATTGTCCGCGGCGCCAGCCTGGTCGTCTGGGGCATCCGCGATGGCCGCGACGTGACCGAACATATGCACCGGTTTCTGAAAGAGAAGAAGCTGGCAGAGAAGGTCGCGGCGTGATGAAAACTCCACTCATTGCAGGTCTGTCCTTGATCCTGTCTACGGCCGTCCACGGCCAGAGCCCGGCCACCGAGTCGAAGACAGAAAATTCCGCTACCGAAGCAGCGCTGGAAGCGAGCTACCGGCTGCTCGACAGTACCGGATATAATGAACAGCTCAAGGCAACAATCGGCCCGATGAGCCTTATGGTCTTCGACGAGATGCTCTCGCAGAGCATGAAGAAAGAAGGCGTCGAGCTGGAAGATGAACTGAAGCAAAAGCTGCGCGCCGCATTTGCCGAAGAGATGGATCAGGTCGTAGAAGAGTTCACCCGGGATAGCAGGATCGAGGCCGGTCTTGTCTACGCCCGCTATTATTCGGCGAGCGAACTGGATCGGCTGACCGAAATATACCGTGACCCCGTCATGCAGAAATCGCTGACCATCGGACCACAGCTGCAAACAGAACTGATGACCATTGGCATGGACAATATGCGCAAGTACCAACCCGGCATCGAAGAACGCATGAAGGCGGTCGTGGCACAATATCTGTCCGACCTTCTCGCCACGGAGACATTTTGAAATGCTTGGAATGTTCAAAGCCGCCGCTGCCGGCGCAGCCATTTTTATCGCCAGCCCGCTGTTGGCACGGGACGAGATCCCGGCTTTGCAGCCATCCGCTCAGGAGCTTCCGGTCGATCCCGCCCGTCTCGCTGCGGCCGAGGTCACGATCGACTATCTCTTCCCGCTCGGCACCTATGAGCGGATGATGAAGGGCACGATGGATCAGATGATGGACAGCATCATCAGCCAGAGTTTCGACCGTCCGATGGCAGAGACCATGAAAGGCTATGGCGTCGATGATGCGGCGACAGAGGAAATGGGTGATGCATCGATCAATGACATGATGCTCGAACGGGATCCGCATTTTAAGGAGCGGATGCAAATATCGACCAAAGTCATGACCAATGAAATGGTCGACCTGATGACCGCAATGGAACCGGCAATTCGCGAAACACTTGCGAACATTTATGCCCGAAAGTTCACGTCTGACCAACTGGCCGAAATGAACGCCTTTTTTGCTTCCGAAACCGGTGGTGCCTTTGCACGCGATTATATGATGGTGTTTGTCGATCCGGAAATGATGCAGTCGATGATGAGTTTTGTACCGGAGATGATGCAGGCCATGCCCGCGATCATGAAAAAGGTGGAGGAAGCGACCGCCCACCTGCCGCCTCTCAAGACGGCACCCGAAGCTCTGCTGCAGGAAGACGACGAATGACCCACCATTACCCCACCCCCGAACATGAACGCCTCGCGCGCGAAGGCATGTACCGGCCGGAATTTGAATCCGATGCCTGCGGTGTTGGTCTGGTCGCGGCCACCGACGGCAAACCGTCGCGGCGCGTCGTCTCCTCGGCCATTGATGCGCTGAAGGCGGTCTGGCACCGGGGCGCGGTCGATGCCGATGGCAAGACCGGCGACGGCGCCGGCCTGCACGTCGATCTGCCGGAGCGCTTCTTTGACGATGCGATTGCCGACAGCGGCCACAAGGTCCGGCCGAACCGGCTCGCCGTGGGCATGATCTTTCTGCCCCGCACCGATCTCAATGCACAGGAAAGCTGCCGGACCATCGTCGAGGCGGAAATTATCGAGGCCGGTTATACCATCTATGGCTGGCGGCAGGTACCGGTCGACGTATCGGTGATTGGCCAGAAAGCACAGAACACCCGCCCCGAGATCGAGCAGATCATGATCGCCGGACCAATGCCGGACCGGCAGGATGCGCGCGAATTCGAGAAAAATCTCTATCTCATCCGCCGGCGGATCGAGAAGAAGGTGATCGCTGCGCAGATTCAGGATTTCTATATCTGCAGCCTGTCCTGCCGCTCGATCATCTACAAGGGCCTGTTTCTCGCCGAATCGCTGTCGGTTTTCTATCCCGACCTGACCGATGACCGGTTCGAAAGTCGGGTAGCGATTTTCCACCAGCGCTATTCGACCAATACGTTTCCGCAATGGTGGCTGGCGCAGCCGTTCCGCTGCCTTGCGCATAATGGCGAGATCAACACCATTCGCGGCAACAAGAACTGGATGAAGAGCCACGAGATCAAGATGGCGAGCCTCGCCTTTGGCGACCATAGCGAGGACATCAAGCCGGTGATCCCGGCCGGCTCCTCCGACACGGCGGCGCTGGACGCGGTGTTCGAGACCATCTGCCGCTCCGGCCGCGATGCGCCGACTGCGAAGATCATGCTGGTGCCCCAGGCGTGGCAGAACGACCCGGATATCGACCCCGCCCATCAGGCGATGTATGAATATATGGCCAGCGTCATGGAGCCGTGGGATGGTCCGGCCGCACTGGCAATGACCGATGGCCACTGGGCCGTCGCGGGTGTCGATCGCAACGCGCTGCGTCCGCTGCGTTACTCGATCACCGCGGATAATCTGCTGATCATCGGCAGTGAATCCGGCCTGGTTGTCGTGCCCGAAAGCCAGGTAGTCGAAAAAGGCCGCCTCGGTCCCGGACAGATGATCGCGGTCGATCTGGATGAAGGCGTGCTGTTCAAGGACCGCGAACTCAAGGACCGGATCGCGTCGGAAGAACCTTATGCCGATCTGGTCAAGGGCTTCCAAACCGTAGACGACCTGCCACCGGCGCCGGAAAATTCCGGCATGGGCTTTTCCAGGGAAGAATTGATCCGTCGCCAGACCGCCGCCGGCCATACGCTCGAGGATATGGAAATGATCCTCGCGCCGATGGTCGAGGATGCCAAGGAAGCAATCGGTTCGATGGGCGATGATACCCCACTCGCGGTGATCAGCGTCAAGCCACGCCAGATCAGCCATTTCTTCAAGCAGAATTTTTCCCAGGTCACCAACCCGCCGATCGACAGCCTGCGCGAGCGCCATGTGATGAGCCTGCGCACGCGTTTCTCTAATCTGGCCAATATCCTCGAGCAGGACAGCCAGAATGAGCATGTCATGGTCTTGGAAAGCCCCGTGCTCAGTTGCGCCTTGTGGGAGCGGTTGAAGCTGAGCTTTGGCGAGGCAGTCGCCGAGATTGACTGCACCATGGCCACCACCGGCAATGCGATCGAAATTCGCGATTCTCTGGCCCGCATCCGGGCGGAGGCCGAGCAGGCGGTACGGGCCGGCAAGACCGAGATTTTCCTCACCGACGAGGATATTGACGAAGACCGGATGGCGATTTCGATGATCATCGCGACCGCAGCGGTGCACACCCATCTGGTCCGCAAGGGCTTGCGCTCCTACGCCTCGATCAACGTCCGGGCAGCGGAATGTCTCGACACCCATTGCTATGCCGTGCTGATCGGGGTCGGAGCGACCACGGTCAACGCCTATATGGCAGAGGCTGCCATTGCCGACCGCCATGCTCGCGGCCTGTTCGGCGACCTCGGCTTTGCCGAATGTCTCGCCCGCCACAAGAAAGCGGTCGACGAAGGCCTGCTCAAGATCATGGCGAAAATGGGCATTGCCGTCATCTCCAGCTATCGCGGCGGCTATAATTTCGAAGCCGTCGGCCTGTCCCGCGCCTTGTGCAACGATCTCTTCCCCGGCATGCCGACCAAGATATCCGGCGAGGGCTATGCCTCTTTGTTCATCAACGCCCAGGAAAAGCACGCGGCGGCTTTCGAACCGGCGGTCGTTCGCCTGCCGGTCGGCGGCTTCTACAAGCAGCGCGATGGTGGCGAAGCCCATGCCTATGGCGCCCATATGATGCACCTGCTGCAATCGGCGGTCGCCCATGACAGCTACTCCTCCTATCTGCAATTTTCGCAAGCGGTGCGCGAGATGGAGCCGATCTATCTGCGCGATCTGATGGAGTTCAACTATGCGCCGGTGCCAATGCCGATCGACGAGGTCGAGGCGATCACCGAAGTCCGCAAGCGGTTCAACACCCCGGGCATGAGCCTCGGCGCGCTCAGCCCCGAAGCGCATGAGACGCTGGCCATCGCGATGAACCGGATCGGCGCGAAATCCGTGTCCGGCGAAGGCGGCGAGGAAAAGCGCCGCTACACGCCGTTTGAAAATGGCGACAATGCCTCGAGCCCGATCAAGCAGGTCGCCTCCGGCCGCTTTGGCGTGACATCGGAATATCTCGGCGCCTGCGAGGAAATCGAGATCAAGGTCGCCCAGGGCGCCAAGCCCGGCGAAGGCGGCCAGCTGCCCGGCTTCAAGGTCACCGAATTTATCGCCAAGCTGCGCCACTCGACGCCCGGTGTCACCCTGATCTCGCCGCCGCCGCATCACGATATCTACTCGATCGAGGATCTCGCCCAGCTGATCTATGATCTCAAGCAGATCAACCCGCGCGCGCGGGTCTGCGTCAAGCTGGTGTCCTCGGCCGGAATCGGCACGATCGCTGCCGGCGTGGCCAAGGCCCATGCCGATGTCATCCTGATCTCCGGCAATACCGGCGGCACCGGCGCGTCGCCGCAAACCTCAATCAAATTTGCCGGCACGCCCTGGGAAATGGGACTGACCGAAGCCAATCAGGTGCTCACCCTCAACGGCCTGCGCCACCGAGTCAAATTGCGCACCGACGGCGGGCTGAAGACCGGCCGCGACATCGTCATCGCCGCGATCCTCGGCGCCGAGGAATTCGGCATCGGCACGCTCAGCCTCGTCGCGATGGGCTGCATCATGGTGCGCCAGTGCCACAGCAACACCTGCCCCGTCGGCGTCTGCGTGCAGGATGAAACGCTGCGTCAGAAATTCACCGGCACGCCGGAAAAGGTGATCAACCTGATGACCTATATGGCCGAGGAAGTGCGCGAGATACTGGCGCGTCTCGGCTATCGCTCGCTCAACGAAATCATCGGCCGCACCGAACTCTTGCGTCAGGTGAGCCGCGGCGCCGAGCATCTCGACGATCTCGATCTCAACCCGATACTCGCCAAGGTCGACGCACGCGATGACCAGCGCAGCTTCAACATCGACACGCCGCGCAACGAGGTGCCGGACAGTCTCGACGCGGAAATGATCGACGACGCGAAGCCGGTGTTCGAGCGGCGCGAGAAAATGCAGCTGACCTACACGGTGCGCAACACCCATCGCGCGGTCGGCACCCGCTTCTCCGCCGAGATCACCGCCAAATATGGCATGAGCACCTTGAACGAGGACCATGTCCATATCCGCCTGCGCGGATCGGCCGGCCAGTCTCTCGGCGCATTCCTCTGTCAGGGGATCACGCTGGAAGTGTTCGGCGATTCCAATGACTATGTCGGCAAGGGCCTGTGCGGCGGCAAGATCGTCGTTCGCCCGATGGTCAGCTCGCCGCTGGTCAGCCAGGACAATACGATCATCGGCAATACCGTGCTTTATGGCGCGACCGCCGGACAGCTTTACGCAGCCGGACAGGCGGGCGAGCGCTTCGCCGTGCGCAACAGCGGCGCCGATGCCGTGGTCGAGGGCTGCGGTGCCAATGGCTGCGAATATATGACCGGCGGCAATGCCGTCATCCTCGGCCCGGTCGGCAGCAATTTCGGCGCCGGCATGACCGGCGGCATGGCCTTCATTCTCGACATCAACGACGATTTCGAAAAACAGGCCAATGGCGAAAGCATCGTCTGGCAGCGCCTCGACAGCGCTTATTGGGAAGCGCATCTGCACGCACTGATCGAGCGCCACAACAAGACCACCGACAGCAAATGGTCCGAATCGATCTTGCGCGACTGGGACCGCTGGCGGGATCGCTTCTGGCAGGTCTGTCCGAAGGAAATGGTCAGCCGGATCGCGCATCCTTTATCAGATAAAGAGGCGATGGAAGCGGCGGAGTGAGCGGATTTGCGCCGGACAAAGAGAAACCTGTTGATCCTCTTGGCAAGCGCCGTCTTGCTGTCCGTTTTGGTCTGGGTTCTTCGCCCTTTTGACCTGTTGAATGACTCCAAATTGGGACCGAGAACGACGGCGCATATTCTCTCGATCGAACGGTTGCCGGCTTTGGACCAACGCCGAACTGGAACGCATATGGCGAAGCTTTCCATCCAGCTCGACAACGGACAGACCGCCACTGCCGCTGCATTGGTAAAGCAAATTGCAGATTGTTCGATCGGCGACAGCGTGGCTGTTCGGTTGCTGGCCACCACAAATGCAGACAAGCAATTCTACCGTATGGTATCAAAATCCTGCACCAGAGCAGACTGGTGAATTTCGCATAGCTGGCGTTCCAGGCATGAACGGCATATCAAGGGTGCCCATACCCACAATAGAGGGAAAACCCATGCCGAAAATCACCCCGAACTATCTCGAAATGAAAGCCAGCGACCTGCCCGCCAGCAAGGCCTTCTACGAACAGGCCTTCGGCTTTGCCTTTACCGATTATGGCCCTGGCTATGCCGCCGTTGAAGACGGACCGGTACAAATCGGAATCGCCGCAGGACCCGAACCGGTCGCGCCGATGCCCACGTTCCAGACCGATGATCTCGAAGCATCGCTCGCGCAGGTCAAGGCCGCGAATGGCGAAATCGTCAAAGAGATTTTCGCCTTCCCGGGTGGACGGCGTTTCGAATGTCTGGATCCGGCTGGCAACCGGCTGGCCATCTATCAGCCGGACTAATACTGCCCTCCCGCACAAGCTATCGGGGAGAAGGGTGAAGCACCGGATGGAATCGGCGCGCTAATGCTATAGGCGGTCCGTCGCAGTATAATCTGACTGCCCTGCATCATAGCTCTTCCCCAGAATCATATTCAGGACTAACACGATCCCATGTGGCAGTTGTACCAATTCCCCCTATGTCCGTTTTCCCGTAAAGTCCGCTTGCTGCTGGGCGAGAAATCGGTTGGCTATGAGCTTGTCCGCGAATCGCCATGGGATCAGCGCGACGATTTTCTGGCGATGAACCCGACCGGCCGCACTCCGGTGATGAAACATAGCGAGCGCGACATCCAGCTGGTCGATAGCGTCGCCATTTGCGAATATATCGAGGAAACGGTCGAAAAGGCCCCGATGATCAACGGCACGGCGGTAAACCGGGCCGAAATCCGGCGTCTGGTCGCCTGGTTTGACGAGCAATTTTATGGCGATGTCACCGCTCCGATGATGCACGAGCGCATGCACAAGAGGCTGGTCCGGCGCGAGCCACCCGATGCCAAGATTTTGCGCGAAGCGATGCGCCGGGCGAATTCGCATCTCGATTATGTCGACTATCTGATCGACCACCGTAGCTGGCTGGCCGGAGCAACAATGAGCCTCGCCGATCTCGCGGCAGCGGCGCAGATTTCCGTTGCGGACTATCTCGGCACAATCGACTGGACCGGGCACGAACAGACCAAGGCCTGGTACAGCATGTTCAAATCCCGCCCTTCCTTCCGGCCGTTATTGTCCGAACGGATGGAAGTGATCGCACCGCCACCCCATTATGAAAAAGTGGATTTTTGACGCGCCACGGAATGCGATAGCGTTCCGCAGCGTCAACCCCGGACTTGATCCGGGGTCTGGTTACGACAACCACTAAAGCGTCTTGATCATCAACACCTTGTCCATGCCGGGTGCAAACCCGTCTGTCTCACGACCGGTTTCGACAAAACCGAATTTTTCGAAAAAGGGCGCGATTCGTGGCGTAGTGGAAAGGTCGGCTTCGCTATAGTCGCCGGACCTGACAATTTCCTGCAGCCGATGCTCGGTCAGCAGCCGTCCGAGACCGTCGCCGTGGAGCGCCTGATCGACCATGCCCCAGGTAAAGCGCGCCTGCCCCCGCTCCTCCCTGGCAAAGCCACCGCAACCGACAATCCGCCCGTCCTTTTCGATGCAGAAATACTGCCCTTTCGGCCGGTCGAGAAAGTCGACAAACAAGTCGCGCTCTGTCGGATCGAAAAAATCCGGGACATTGCTGTCAAACAGGGCAAGGCAGGCGTTCTTGTCGTCAATGGCATAGGGCCGGACATCGATCATCAGGCTTTGACGACAGTCATCAGATAGTTGAGCGCCAGATTGTCGGACAGCGCAAAGCCCCTGGCCGGACTGTAGGACAGGCCGCTGGTGTCGACGACCTCGAGACCGGCGTTGTTCAGCAACTTCTCCAGCTCTTCCGGCGTGATGAACTGCTCGTGATGATGGGTTCCGCGCGGGATCTGGCCGCTCCGCTCGGCCAGCTCGACCAGCAGCAGGTTGGACAGCGCCGTGCGATTGGGTGTCGAGATGATCATCAACCCGTTTTCGGCTAGCGACCCCGCCAGACCGTTGACGAACGCCTGCGGGTCATCGACATGTTCGATCACCTCGAGCGAGGTCACCAGATCGAAATTCTGTCCGCCAAAATCCTCGACTGCCGTGTTGCGATAATCGATATCCAGTCCCTGCGGCTCAGCATGCGCCTTCGCCACCGCGATATTTTCCGCCGCTGCGTCGAGCCCGGTCACGCGCGCGCCCAGTCTCGCCAATGGCTCGCAGAGCAGGCCGGCACCGCAACCGACATCAAGCGCTCTCTTGCCGGAAAGCGGTTTCAAAAGACTGCTGTCGCAATGAAAATGCAGATCGATCGCGTCGCGTATATAGGTGAGCCGCACCGGATTCAGCCGGTGCAACATGGCGGAAGACCCCTTCGGGTCCCACCAGTCTGCGGCTAGCGCGCCAAAATGCGCGGCTTCTTCGGGCTTGATCGTGCTACTTGCCTTTGTCATGCCCCCTCTTTATCAGGCTTTTCAATCCTGTTCAGGCCCTTTTTATCGAAAGTTTTACCGACAGCAGCATGGCACGCATAGTGATGAAATTTGGCGGCACCTCGATGGCCGGAATCGAACGTATCCGCAGGGTGGCGCAGATCGTCAAACAACAGTCCGACGCCGGTCACGAAGTCGCGGTGGTGGTATCCGCCATGGCCGGTGACACCGACCGGCTGGTCAATTTCTGCCGCGAAGCCAGTTCGCTGTATGATCCGGCTGAATATGACGTGGTCGTGGCATCCGGCGAACAGGTGACTTCGGGTCTGCTCGCCATCGCCCTGCAGTCTCTGGGAGCCAAGGCGCGCAGCTGGCTGGGCTGGCAAATGCCGATCCATACAATCGAGGCGCATAGCAAGGCACGAATTGATTCGATCGACGCAACGGCGCTGACCGCATCCATGCAAAGCGGTGAAATCGCGATCATTCCGGGTTTCCAGGGCATTAGCGACGATGGCCGGATCACGACATTGGGACGCGGCGGTTCGGATACCAGCGCGGTTGCCATAGCGGCAGCGGTCAAGGCCGATCGCTGCGATATCTACACCGACGTCGACGGCGTCTATACGTCCGATCCGCGCATCGTGACGCGGGCGCGCAAGCTGAAGACCGTGACCTTCGAGGAAATGCTGGAACTGGCAAGCGTCGGAGCAAAGGTTTTGCAGACCCGCTCGGTCGGACTGGCGATGAAAGAGGGCGTGCGCATCCAGGTGCTGTCTTCCTTTACCAATGAAAATACCAACTTCACCGCGGACGACCTGCCCGGAACAATGATTATCAGCGAAGACGAAATGGAGACGGACGATATGGAAGGCCAATTGATTACCGGCATCGCCCACGACAAGAATGAATCCAAGATCACCCTGACCCGCGTGCCCGACAAGCCCGGCGCGGTTGCCAATATTTTTGCGCCGCTCGCCGATGCCGCGATCAACGTCGACATGATCATCCAGAATGTCGGTCGCGAAAAAGGCGAAACCGATGTGACCTTCACCGTGCCGAGCGCCGATCTCGACCAGGCGATGCAGGTGCTGGAAGGTGCCCGCGAAGGCATCGGTTTCAATCGCCTGATCCCCGACAGCAATGTCGCGAAAATCTCGGTCGTCGGCGTCGGCATGAAAAGCCACGCCGGTATCGCCGCCACCATGTTCAAGGCGCTGGCCGAGCGCGGAGTCAATATCCAGGCGATCACAACTTCGGAAATCAAGGTCAGCGTGCTGATCGAGGAAGATTATACCGAACTGGCGCTGCGCGTGCTGCACACGGCTTACGGACTGGATGCGGAAGACGCGGCTTGAGCCAAACCCCGTCTGCCTTCCCTGCTAGCCCGAGAGCCTGACCGAAAGAAAAATATGACCCAATCAACCCTCCAGACACTCATGCAACGCGGTACCGATTTTCTCGGCTGCGAAACCGCGATCATGTGCGGGGCGATGTCCTGGGTTTCGGAGCGCAATCTGGTTAGCGCGATTTCCAACGCCGGCGGCTTTGGCGTGATTGCCTGTGGCGCGATGACGCCGGACTTGCTCGACACCGAAATTGCCGAAACGAAAAAACGCACCGACAAGCCGTTTGGGGTCAATCTGATCACCATGCATCCTGACCTGATGGAACTGATTGCGGTTTGCGGCAAACATGCGGTGACCCATGTTGTTCTCGCCGGTGGCCTGCCGCCCAAGGGCAGCCTCGAGGCAATCAAGGAAACCGGCGCGAAAGTGATCTGCTTTGCGCCCGCGATGGCGCTGGCCAAGAAATTCGTCCGTTCCGGCGTCGATGCGATTGTCATCGAGGGCATGGAGGCGGGCGGCCATATCGGGCCGGTATCCACCTCTGTTCTGGCGCAGGAAATCCTTCCTGAAATCGCAGACCAGCTTCCCGTGTTCGTTGCCGGCGGAATCGGCACCGGCGAAATGATCGCCGCCTATCTCGAAATGGGCGCCAGCGGCGTCCAGCTCGGCACGCGTTTTGTCTGCGCCCATGAATCGATTGCCCATCCCGATTTCAAAAAAGCCTTCATCCGCGGCAATGCCCGCGATGCGATCACCAGCGTCCAGGTCGATCCGCGGCTGCCGGTTATTCCGGTGCGCGCGCTGAAGAACAAGGGCACCGAGGAATTTACCCGCAAGCAAATCGAAGTCGCCAAACTGCTCGATTCCGGCGAGATCGAAATGGGCGAAGCACAGTTACAAATTGAACATTTTTGGGCAGGAGCGCTCCGAAAAGCGGTCATAGATGGCGATATCGAGCATGGAAGTGTCATGGCCGGACAGTCGGTCGGCATGGTGAAGGCGGAAGAATCCGTGGCCGAAATTATCAAATCTCTGATCGATCAGGCCGAAACCGCACTGGCACGGTAGGCGTCTACCGTCTTGCCTAAACAACACAGCTTGGGCATAGGCAGGGCATGACCGAACATGCTTCCAATTCTTCCAATTCCGATCAATTTGCGGCGATGGAAACTGATTTGTCACCCAGCTATAATCAGGGCCTCACACCCCTCCATCCGCCGCAGAAAAGCCTGATCCGGGTCAATATGATCCTGCGAGCGCTGTTCCTGCTGGTTCTGGCATCGGTCGCCGAAACGCTGCTCTATATGCATCATGAGGTGCAGCCCGGAATGGTGCTGATCCCTGCGACATTCTTCGCGATTTTGCAGGTTTTCGTCCTGCCCCACCGCATCTATCGCCGCTGGGGCTATGACATGGGCGACGAGCAATTGCGGGTGCTCCGCGGCTTTCTCTGGCAAACCGACACAATCGTCCCCTTCAACCGCATCCAGCATATCGACGTCGCACAGGGCCCGCTGCAGCGGATGTTCGGCCTCTCGACCCTGATCGTGCACACCGCCGGAACGCACAACAGCATCGTCACCCTGCCCGGCCTCGCCACTGCCGATGCCGAGGATATGCGCGAGACGATCAAGGGCCATATCCGCCAAGACATGATATGAACGACGAGGTGACAACAGCGCTGGATCGCGATGCAGCGCCCTTTCGGCGGCTGCACCCGCTCAGCATCATCCTGAAATCACTGTCGATGCTGGGCCGCAATATCGTCGCGATATTCGTCCTGCATTTCAGCCTGTTTGACCAGAATTTCTTCTACACCGGGCTCGCCGCACTCGCGCTGATCTCGCTGGTCGTCGGCGTCACCGCCTTGATCTGGTCGCGCTTCACTTATCAGGTCACAGAGCGGGAAATCCGGATCAAGAGCGGCCTGCTCAACCGCAACAACCGCTCGATTCCGTTCGACCGGATTCAGGATGTCAGTCTCGAGCAGAAGCTGATTAGCCGCTTGCTGGGCCTGACCACGGTAGCGCTGGAAACCGGGTCCGGCGGCGGCGAAGACGGCCAGCTCGACGCGCTGTCGCGGGCTGACGCAGAGCAGCTGCGCGACACGATCCGCGACTATAAAGCAGGATTGCGCGCAGCCGCGACCCCGGCGGAAAACCACCAGAGCGCAACAGACACCCCGCCTCTATTCGCGATGAATAACCGCCGCATACTGATCGCCGGACTGTTCAATTTCTCCTTCGTCCTGCTGGCACTACTCGGCGCCCTTGCGCAGAATCTGGACTTCCTGCTGCCCGACGGTTTCTTCGATCCGCGCAGCTGGATCGATGCGTTTCCGGAACAGGACACGATCAATGCTTTTGGTTCATGGGCCCGCATCGGCGGCGCGCTGGCCGCTATCCTGTCGCTGGTGCTGATAGGCTTTGTCAGCGGCATCGTCCGGACTTTCGTCCGCGAATATGGCTTCCGGCTGGACCGGACCGATAGCGGACAACCCGGTTTCCGGCGACGGCGCGGCCTGTTCACGCTGACCGACATGGTGATGCCGATCCACCGGGTCCAGGCGGCAATCCTGCAGACCGGTCCGGTTCGCCAGCGCTTTGGCTGGTATCATCTGAAATTCACATCACTGGCCAGCGACGCCAGCGGCGAGACGGATCATAGCGCAGCACCTTGCGCAAGTCTGGCAGAGATCGAACCGATCCTCGAAGAATGCGCCATTCGCCCGGCTCCTGCCGATCTGGTATTCCAGGGCGTCAACCCGGCCTTCTGGTGGCGCGGCACTATCATGGTCTCGCTGCTCCTAACGGCCATTGCTCTCGGCACCGGACTGTTCGTGCATGCCGGGCTTTTCGGAATTATTCTGCTGGCAGTCCCGGTCGGCCTGATCAAATATCTCAACTGGCGGCACCATCAATATGCGTTGACTGACAGCCAATTATACGTCCGGTCGGGCTGGTGGCGACGCATCTCGACCACCCTTCCGCTTCGCAAGATTCAGACCGTCGATGTCAGCCAGAGGCCGCTCGATCATCCGCTGGACCTCGCAACAGTCACGATCGGCATTGCCGGCGGCTCGTCAATCCGGCCGCTGAAAATCGAGGCGATCCAGTTTGCAAAAGCGATGGACCTGCGCAGCCAGTTGATCAGCCGAACAGCCAGTTCCCCAACAGCCGGTTGAATGGAAAAGTGAAAAAGCCCGCAAGGAGCAAAGCACCGGTTATCAAGCCCCTGACCGCCGAGCGATGAGCGGCAATCTTGTGTCGTCGTGCTTCCCAGATCAGCAGCGGCACAAGGACCAGCGTCATGACCGACAGCACATGAATGAAACTGAATCCCCCATCATTAACTTGCCTTATGTCAAAGCTGATCAATGCGGTGACAACCATCGCCAGCGACCAGACCCAACCCAGTTGCCGGTGCAGACTGTCTCCGCGTTTTCGCCACAACATGACGGGGGTTAACAGCAACGCAATGCTGAGGGTCGCGAGGTGCGCCCATATCTGCCAAGGAAGCGCATCCCATTGGCTCTGACCACGGACAAGGGCCGCGATCACCGCAAACATCAAAACTATCGATAGACCGCCGAGCAGCCGGTCATAGCCATCAGTCAGAATTAGTTGCCTGGGATTGCTGGACCGATTAGGCTTTGTTTTAAAGAGGATGACAATCTCCGTTGGTTGGATCGACTATAAAAAGGAGCACAATATGCGCAAGATGATTTTGGCTATGGGAACGGCGGCATTGGTTGTGTTCGGCAGTCCGGCGATCGCGCAGGACAATATGGCGCTGAAAGATATAGCCAACCAATATTGGGCCTATCAGCTGGAACAATATCCGGAATTTGCATCATCGCTCGGCGTCGACGATCCGGTTGGCCGAGTCAGCGATGCCAGTCTCGAGGCCGAAGATAGCCGCGTCGCAAAGGCCAAGGTCTGGCTCGCGCAACTGGACGCGATCGACACCGCGACCCTGAGCGAAGACGACAAGACCAACTATGGCATATTGCGCCGGTCGCTCGCCGAACAGATCGAGGCGAACACTTATGGCCAGCGCACCATCAATTTCACCAATCGCGGCGGCTGGCACCAGAATTTTGCCAGCATGCAGAACAACCTGCCGTTCCGCAACGCCCAGGATTACCAGACCTATATCAACCGGCTGAAGCAATATGCCAAGGTCAACGACCAGTCGATTGCAGTCGCCAACCAGGCGCTCGCGGGCGGCTATGTCCAACCTTGTGTGTCGATGGTCGGTTACGAAACCAGCATCTCCGGTCTGATCACCGATGATCCTCGCGAATCTCGGTTTTTTGAACCGTTTAAACGCAAAGTGCCCGACGGCATGGACCCCGAAGTTTTTGAAGGCCTGGCGGGAAGCGCCATGGTCACCATCAGCGCGCTGATCAATCCTGCCATAAAGAAGCATCTCGACTGGTATATAAAGGATTATGCTCCGAACTGCGCCAAAGCACCCGGTGTCTCGGCCCAGCCCGGGGGCGCGGAATATTATGATTTCCGCATCCGGCAGATGACGACGACGACAAAGTCAGCCGATGAAATTCACAAGATAGGTCTGAGCGAAGTGGCGCGGATTCGTGCCGAGATGGTAGAGGTCGCCACGGAGGCGGGCTATGATAGCCGCGAAGCATTTATCGAACATCTCCGCACCGACCCGCAATATTATGCAAAAACACCGGAAGAGCTGATGGAAAAGGTCGCCCGGGTGACCAAGATCATCGATGGCAAAATGCCCTCGATCATCGGCAAGCTGGCGCGCCTGCCTTATGGCATCAAGGAAATCCCTGCCGAGACAGCGGAAGGCACAACCACCGCTTATTATAATCCCGGCTCGCCCGATGTCGGCATCGCCGGCTATTATTATGTCAACACGTCGAAACTCGACCAGCGACCCTTCTGGGAAATTCCCGCGCTTAGCGTGCACGAAGCGGTGCCCGGCCATCACCAGCAGATTGCGTTGCAACAGGAACTCGACATGCCCGACTTCCGCAAACATGGCGCGTTTTTCACCGCCTTTGTCGAAGGCTGGGGGCTCTATTCGGAACGGCTCGGCATCGAGATGGATCTTTACGATACACCGGCCAAGAATATGGGGCGGCTTTCCTATGAGATGTGGCGCGCTTGCCGGCTGGTCGTCGACACCGGTATCCACAGCAAGGGCTGGAGCAAGCAGCGCGCAATCGACTTCATGACTGACAATACAGCGCTGAGCGAAGCCAATATCGAAGCAGAGGTCAACCGCTACATCAGCTGGCCCGGACAGGCGCTGGCCTATAAAATGGGCGAGCTAAAAATTCGCGAACTACGCCGCAAGGCAACAAGCGAACTCGGCGATAAGTTCGACCTGCGCGCATTTCACGATGTCGTACTTGGACAAGGCGCCGTACCGCTCGATATGCTCGAAGCGCAGGTAAACCGGTGGATTGAAGGACAGAAATAGATGAAATTTCTACGAGCCGTTTTGAGCGTAATCGCTCTGTCTGCAGCGGTGCCCTCGCTGGCACAGGCAACGCCGGAAACCCTGGCGAACGAAGTGTTGGTTGCGTACCAGAACGGCGATATCGACGAATTTACCGAACTGGTGACGGCCTCCCCGTTATTGGACAGCACCGCCACGCTTACAGCTCAAATAAAAACAAATATCCAGACATTGCTGGATATATACGGACCCGTTGAAGGATGGGAACTGGTGCAGGAAAAATCCGTCTCAAACAGATATGTCGAGAACAGCTACCTCATTTTTCAAAATGAATATGCAACGCGATTAAAACTGTCGTTTTACAGACGTTCTTCCGGATGGATTATCGCCAGCTTTACAATCGATGACAGCATTGGCAACTTGCTGGAAGAAGCAGATTGAACCCACGCAGCCAATAAAATTCAGTCGTCTTGTCCAGGGGTTTCATCCGCCCCAGGTGGCACGGCAAGATCACTGGTGGCTTTCAGCGCATCGGCATCCTTTGCATCGAGCCGTTCTCTGGCCGCCTCGGCCGCTGCTTCACGCGCTTCCCGCTGGGCTTCGATTTCGAGCAACCGTTCTTCCACGGCATCCGCTTCCGCGTCGATCCGGGACAGGCGTTTCTGGCGCTCTTCCTCGATCAGCTGTCCCCAGTTGACCGTGTCATCAATGCCCTTTTCGGCATAGGCCTGCCTCAGCAACGCCTGTGTACATCCGGTGAAGCCACCCGCGCCGGTGGGCGAACAGCTGCTGGTCCCGGACGCTCCGACATATTCATAGGATTTGACCCGTTCCGACCATCCCTGATTCTTGGCATCGCCCAGGCTGCCGCTTCTCAGGGTTTCGGGAATCCGGTACCGGTCACCCTCGTCCTTGCGCGCGCAGACGACAATCTCTTCAGCACTGCTTTGCGGGCAGGCGTCGTCACCATAGATGACCAGCTGATTGACGCGGTCTCCGGCCTGATCCTGGGCCTGCGCCGGAAATGCCAACAAGCCTGCACCTGAGAGTGCGGCGGCGGAGATCAAAATTTTCTTCATCATATAGTTCCTTTGTCCGCACCGTTCTGAACCGGCGCTGAAGCGCTTTGCGCTTGCTAAATTCGTTTCGACAATCCTATCGCAACCCGGCAGCCCAGCCGGATCGCCGCGCTCAAAACCGGATAGCCGGGCGCGTCTTCCGCTCCCGATGCAATTGCCGTTGCCTTATGCTCCAATTCCTCTTCGCGAAACTCCGCAATCATACGGGTCAGTTCGGGTTCGCTTTCTGCCTCAAGCGCATCAAGCTGTTCCTGATAATGCTGGTCGATTTCGGTTTCGACCGCCGCCGTACAGGCCATGGCAGCCCGGGGGCCCATCGCCGCTGTTGTCGCGCCCAGCGCATAGCCGGCGATTTTCCAGAAAGGCTGCAGCACCGTGGGCCGCACGCCGCGCTCGGCGATCATCTGGTCAAAAGCGTCGAGATGCCGCTGCTCCTGCTCGGCCATATGATGGATCTCGCTGCTCTGCGGCGCATCGTCGCCCATCACCGCAAGCTGGCCTTTGTAGATTTGCGCCGCGCCATATTCACCGGCCTGATTGACGCGGATCATCGACGCGATATCGGCTCCGGTTTGTCCCAATTTCGTCTCAGACATAGTTGGCACCCTTTCGCTGCTTCGCAAGCATCATCAAGATGAGGATAGCGCCACTGACTGACAAGAGGAAATTGTAGCCGGCCAGAGAAATGCCGAACAGCGACCAGGGCGCGACATCACAGCGGACGAGCGGCGCATTCATGATCGAATCGAGCATATTGCCACCTGCCGCAAGATTGGTCGCGCAGGAAGTAATCCCTTCCCACCAGTCATATTCGACACCGGCGTGAAAGCCGCCGATCAATCCGCTGATCAATATTGCCATCGCTGCAGCGACCACCATCAGCATCGATCCGGATTTGGAACGCAACATCAATGCAAGAAAGGCAAGGATGATAGAAGCAAGATGCGGCCATCTTTGCCACATGCACATTTCACAGGGATAAAGACCAAAGCCATATTGGCCGATCAGCGCACCGCCGAGCAAAGCTGTCGGAAGCAGGAAGGCCAATATGGCAGCATTACGGATGGATGCCATCAGAAGGCCCTAGTTTTTCGCAGCCAGCGTTTTCTTCGCAGGTTTTTTAGCAGCCTTGTTCATCGCCACTTTCAATCCTTCTGGTCCGAGGCGGCCAATCGTCTGCAGAGCATAATGCAGCTGAAAATCCTCAACGCCCTGCTCTTTCAATTCTTCTGCTGTCTGCTTGAAGCGCGGATCTTCCTTGCTGTCTTCTTCGAGCACTTCGTCTTTCAACTTGATCTCGTTGACCAGATGACGGCGCAGATCGGATTCCCGGAACCGGGGCCGGGTCTTGTAATCTGGGTCGGACAATTGCGGTACGTTGATATCGGGTTCGATCCCGCCTTCCTGCACCGATTTGCCCGATGGCGTGTAATAGCGCGCTGTGGTCAGGCGCAATGCGCTGCTGTTCGAAAGCGGCAGCAATGTCTGCACCGAGCCCTTGCCGAAACTGCGCTCGCCCATGACCAGTGCGCGATGATGGTCCTGCAAGGCGCCGGCAACAATTTCGGAAGCCGAAGCTGAACCGGCATCGATCAGGACAATGATCGGCAGGCCGCCAGTGGCATCACCGGTCTTGGCAAAATAGCGTTCGATATCGGATTTTTCGCGTCCGCGCTGCGATACGATTTCCCCGCGCGACAGGAATACATCGGAGACAGACACGGCTTCATCGAGCAAGCCGCCGGGATTGGACCGCAGATCCAGCACATAGCCGAGCGGTTTCTTGCCGAGAGACTTGTCGATGCCAACAATCGCTGCGGCGACATCGGCGCCGGTATCATTGGAGAAGCTGTTGATGCTGATCACGCCGATCTGGTCCTTGATCTCCCAGGTCACCGGCTTGAGATCGATAATCGCGCGTTTCATCGAAACATCAAATGGCTTGTCACGGCCGGGGCGGACAATCGTGATCGTGATCGGTTCGCCGGGCTTGCCACGCATTTCCTCAACAGCTTCATCCAGCGTGCCGCCGTAGATCAATTCGCCATCAATATGGGTGATATAGTCGCCCGCTTTCACGCCCGCCTTGTCAGCCGGCGTATCCTTGAACGGAGCGATGACTTTCACGGCGCCGTCTTCCAGCGTCACCGAAAGGCCCAGCCCACCGTAATTGCCATCGGTCTGGGTCCGCAGATTTTCGAAATCGCGCGCGTCGAGAAAGCTGCTGTGCGGGTCGAGACTGCCGAGCATGCCTTCAATCGCGCCCTTGATCAGATCGGCATCGTCGACCTGATCGACATAGTCATTCCGCACCCGCTCAAAGACGCTCATGAACTGCTCCATTTCGCGATAGGTATTTGCGTCCACGGCCGAAATTGCAGAGGTTGTCGCGGGCAAAAGCGCAATGGTCAGCACAAGGGCGGCGGCTTGCAAAACGGGCTTTTTCATCAATAGTGTCCTGTCGGTCTAGATCGGCGTCAAATATAGGCTGGAATCGTCTGTAAAGCAAAGCAGCTTAACCAATAATGACGGAAGCCTTCGACCAACAACGCTTTTCGAGTCGTTTTGCCCTTTTTCAACCAACCAGAGCTGCAATATCAATTGGCCTGCCATTGCGGCGCAGTTCAACGGTGACGGTGGGATCATCGGAACCGGAACGCCCGACGGGAGCGCCCTGCACCACCCGGTCGCCGACCGCGACGCTGCTCGTCGCCATATTGGTGATCAGGCTGGTCCAGCCGGCATCATGTTCGATGATCAGGATATTGCCATAGCCCCGATAACGGCCGGAATAAGCTACCCGCCCCGCTGCCGGCGCGACAATCTGTGCACCGGGGTCGACGGCAATCGTGAGGCCGCGCGAGCGATAGCCGCTATCGGATATCTCCCCGAGGCCGGTGACAATTTCACCAATCACCGGCAAACGGTACGCATTGGCGACAGTGCTATTCTGCTTCGGTTGCTTGACCAGTGGCTCTTTCCCCTGACCGGGCCGCAATACGGGCCCCTCCAGTTCGGCCAGCGATTCGCGGACCGCTCCGCTTTCGCGAATCTGGTCCATCAGATCCAGTATGTCCCGTGCTTCTTCGCCAAGAGCCAGCGCCTGGTCCTGCTCGATCCCGGCATCGTCGGAAAATCGCGCGGCTTCAATCCGTTCGCTGGCTTCCAGACTGGCCAGTTGCCGTCGCCGCTCGGTCAGACGGCGCTGACTTTCGTCGAGCGATGCAATCGCACGGACGGATTGCAGCCGAAGCTGTTCGCCCTGCCTGACTTCATCGCGCAAGCTGGCGGTGCGCCGCTCGATTTCCGGCATCACGGCTGACAGGATCGAGCGCATATAGATAAGCTCGTCGAGCGAACGCGGCTCTACCAGAGCAAGGGCGGTCGGCTTGCGGGTCATCATCTGCAGCGCAGCGGTCAAGCGGATCATCGGCCCCTGCTTTTCCGCCAGACGCGCACGCTGGCGCTGCTGAAGTTGGCTGACAATGGCGATGCGCGTCCGCGCTGCCTTGATATCGGCTTCCGCGGACTGGATGCGGGCGGCGAGAGCAGCGGCTTCGGCGGCGATCCGGTCGGCATCGTTGCTGGCCGCTTCGGCCTGGCGTCGCAACGCTTCACTACGCTGGCGCGCGCGTTCGGATTGTTCGCGCGCAGACGTGAGGCTGCGCTGCTGTTCTGAAAGACTTGGTCCGGGGCTCTGCGCTGAAAGCAGCGCTGCTCCCGCGGTGGCCAGGCCGAGAAAACCGATCAGGGCGAGAGCGGAACGAAACATCATGCTCATCCCTCCCGGTGATAGGGATGGCCAGCAATGATCGACGTTGCCCGGAACAGTTGCTCGGCCAGCATCGCCCGCGCCATCATATGTGGCCAGGTCGCCTTGCCGAAAGAGAAGAAATGGTCCGCGCTGGCGCGTTCCTCGGCGCTCAAGCCATCAGCGGCACCGATCAGGAAACGCGCCTCGCGCGCGCCGTCATCGCGCCAGGCCGACAGCAAATCCGAAAATTTCTTCGAGGTCCAGTTTTCGCCCGCTTCGTCCATAGCGATAATCTTGGTGACGCCTTGCTGCAGCTTTGGCGACTTGCCGCCCTGATCGGGCAGTTCGCTGATCTTCACGTCCCAGCCGATACGCTTCACATAGCGGTCGACGAGCTCCGCTTCCGGACTGCGGCCAATTTTACCGCGGGCGACGATATGCAATCTCATCGCCCGGCAGAATCAGGCTTCGGCGACTTCCGCCGCATCGCCTTCCTCGTCGACAGCCCACATCCGTTCAAGATTGTAGAAGCTGCGCACTTCTGGCCGGAACAGGTGCACGATTACGTCGCCAGCATCGATCAAGACCCAGTCGGCATTGGCAAGGCCTTCGATTCGGGCGGTACCGCCGGCCTGTTTGACCCGCTCGGCAAGCTTCTGGGCAATCGCGGCAACCTGTCTGGTCGAGCGCCCTTCGGCGATCACCATATGGTCTGCAATATTGCTTTTGCCCGCCAGCGCAATGGAGACAACGTCCTGAGCCTGATCATCGTCGAGCGATTTCATGACCAATGCATGGAGCGCGTCTGATTCGGCCTTTCCTTCCTTGGAAGTGGCAGATTTCAGAGCTTTTACCTTCGGTTTCGTCAACTTAAATCCTAATCTTCTGGGCCAATCAGCCGGTGTGTCACCGCGTCACGAACGCGGCAATCATCATATTGCTGATGCCAATGGGGCCGGGCCATCCGGATCGCGGTGGCCGAGCGTGGGTCGGGACGATAGCGCAGGAATGTCAGCGCCGGCGTACTCCAGTTGGTCCAGTTACCACGTTGGCTCGCGGGGTGGACGAAGCGCCGCAGCCAAGCCATTGCGGGAGCCGCAAAAGCATCGTCATCATAGCCGGGTCTGGAAATAACTGCAATCGGCAATAATCGGGCGATCTTTCGCCAGTCTTTCCAGCGGTGGAATTGTGCCAGATTGTCGGCTCCCATGATCCATATAAATCGCCGTTTCGGGTAGCGGCGCACCAGTTTGCGCAGGCTGTCATATGTATAGCGTGTACCAAATTCCTGTTCGATGGCAGTGGCTTGAATCTTGGTCCGGCGCGCCATTGTCTGGGCAGAGGCCAGCCGCGCGTTCAACCCGGCCATGTCTTTGGCCCCCTTTTTTAGCGGATTGCCTGGCGAAACCAGCCACCAGAATTCATCGAGATCAAGCTGCTCCATGGCGAACAGGCTGATCGAGCGATGGGCACCATGGGCCGGATTGAACGATCCACCGAGAAGACCGGTGGTTTTCACCGAATCGCGTTCAAGGGCGTACCTGCCCGGTGCCGCGCACCACCCATTTATAGGTGGTCAACCCTTCCAGCGCCACCGGACCACGCGCGTGTAGCCGTCCGGTAGAAATGCCGATTTCCGCACCGAGGCCAAATTCGCCGCCATCGGCAAACTGGCTCGATGCATTGTGCATCACAATCGCGCTGTCGGCACGCAGGATGAAACGTTCGGCCAGATCTTTATCTTCGGTTACAATCACGTCGGTGTGGTGCGAGCCATGTTCGGCAATATGGGCCAGCGCCTCATCGACTCCGTCGACCATCGCGATGGACAATATGGGAGCGAGATATTCGGTATCCCAGTCGGCCTCTTCCGCCGAGACGATTCGCTCGTCCAGTTCGAGCACCGCATCATCGCCACGTATTTCACAGCCGGTATCAAGCAGCGCACGAACCAGTGGGCCGGGCGCCGGATAATCCTGATCGATCAGCAATGTCTCCATCGCTCCGCAAATACCGGTCCGCCGCATCTTGGCATTGACCGCAATGGCGACGGCTTTGTCTTGGTCGGCATCCTTGCCGATATAAATATGGTTGATACCATCGAGATGCGCCAGCACGGGTACCCGTGCTTCATCCTGTACCCGTTTGACCAGCGACTTGCCACCCCGCGGGATGATGATGTCGATCAGCCCGCTGGCCTTCAGCATCGCGCCCACCGCAGCGCGGTCGGTGGTCTGGACCAGCTGGATAGCGTCAGCGGGAAGCCCCGCTTCGACAACGCCCGCCGCCATCGCATCAAAAATCGCGCCGTTGCTGTGGATCGCTTCCGATCCGCCGCGCAGGATAACCGCATTGCCCGAACGCAGCGTCAGGGCAGCGGCATCGGCGGTGACATTGGGCCGGCTTTCATAAATAATCCCGATGACGCCCAAAGGCACCCGGATACGCTCCATCACCAGACCATTGGGCCGTTCGGTGCGGTCGATGACTTGTCCGACGGGATCTGGCAGGTCGGCAACCTGCTCCACTGCCGCTGCAATAGCTTCAAGCCGCCCTTCATCGATCATCAGCCGGTCGATCATGGAATCACTCAGCTCGCGATCCCGCGCGCTTTCCACATCGCGCTGGTTGGCAGCCAATATGATTTTTTGATTGGCACGCAAATGCCGCGCAGCCGCTTTCAGAGCGGTTGCTTTTTGCGCATCGCTTACGCCGGTGAGCATTGAAAATGCAGAGCGCGCCTTGCGGCCCATGTCGGTAATCAGTTGTGCAGGTTCTGTCATAAGCGGCTGCTAGCATGACGACGCCATCAATTTAACCCAAAATCGCCGCATAGTTTGAGCAAGAAAATTTTGTCGTGGAACAACAATCGATTCTTCCAAATCGCTATTCTCGCAGAGAAATAATCTGTGAACGCGCAATTCATCGCACGACTCGTTCGACTCGTCACGAGTCTCCCCGATGCGATTCGCCAGCTTCGCTCCCCTCTGCTAGCGAATGAATGGGGATTACGAATAACAACGGCGGGTCATGCACACAAAAAATACCAGACAGGGGCTTAAGGCCCGGCTGGACCATATGTTTACGGATCGCGAACTTTTCATGCGATCGCACGGACAGGTCCGCTTTATCACAATATCGGCGATATTGCAGAAACGGGTGGTATATTCCGTCGTATCTGCGCTGGCGATTTGGCTTTTGATCACGCTGGCCATGATGTTCAATCAGCTGACAGTCACCGGCGAACGTTTGGCGCTCGCTGAAAAAGAAGCCTTGGTGAACAGCACAGAAAGCCGCGTGGCCAGCTATAAAAGGTCGATCGACGGAGTCGCCGCCGATCTTGAGCAGCGTCAGGACGCGCTCGACCAGATGACCGAACAGTTTGTCGGCGAACAGCTGGAAACAGCCGATCCAGCAACAGAAGACCAGCCAACGGCACAACTTTCCGAAAATACCAGAAAAATCAGCGCCGCTTTTCCCGAAGCGGCCCATCTCGCAAAGCTGGAAGCGCGGCAAATTGCTTTTGCCCGCCGACTGACAACAGCTGCGATGCAACGTACCGCACAAGCCGCTGCGGCGATTCGCAAATTCGGCCTTAACCCCGACAAGCTGACCAAAAACTCCACGGCGGCAATGGGCGGCCCCTTCATTCCTTTCTTCAACAATGATGATCAGCAACTGCACCCAACGCTCGAGCGGCTCAATCTGGCGCTTCAGAAGATGGATGCTCTGGAACGGACGTTGATCGCTATCCCGTCAGGCAAGCCAGCCAGCAGCGGCATGGTTTCGAGCAGCTACGGCTTTCGCCGCGATCCCTTCACTGGCGCGGGCGCGATGCACAGCGGCATGGATTTCAAGGGACCGCTCGGCCAGCCGATACTCGCAGCCGCTGGCGGCAAGGTTACCCACGCCGGCTGGAAATCCGGCTATGGCAAGACCGTGGAAATCACCCATGGCAACGGATTGATGACGCGTTACGCACATATGTCGAAAATTGGCGTGACCGCTGGCCAAAAGGTCGAACAGGGATTACAATTGGGGGCAATGGGAAGCACCGGACGCTCGACCGGCACGCACCTGCATTTTGAGGTGCGGCTGAATGGGCGCGCAATCAACCCCCGACCATTTTTAGAGGCGAATACAGATGTTCTCAAGATCAAAGCCATCGCGCGACAACGCGCCAGCACCCCGAAACACAGCGAGTCAGGCTCCAGCGGTGGCTAGAAGCAGTGGCAGCAGCGGATCAAGCTTCTCGATCATCGGCGACGGTATCGTCATCACCGGCAATATTGAATCGAAGGTTGATTTGCATATCGACGGCGAAGTGATCGGCGACGTGAAATGCCTGTCGCTGGTCCAGGGGCCATCAAGCAAAATCAAGGGTGCGATCGTTGCCCAGAACGCCAGCCTGTCGGGCGCGGTCGAAGGGTCGATAGATGCCGGCGATCTTGCCATCGCTTCCACTGCCCGCATCGGCGGCGACGTCACATATGAAAATGTGACGATCGAGCAAGGCGGCCATGTCGACGGCAAGTTCAAGCACCGCAGCAGCAAATCCCCCAATCTTGCCAAATCAACGGTGAACATGAACGAAATGGCTATGCCGCTGGAACTGACCCCCGGCGACCGCGCGGCCTGACCTCACCATTATGCGCTAGCATTTGATCGAAAACGATCCCCGACGTTAATTTCTCGGCGCCTGTCGCCGGTAGCTGAGCGCTTCGGCTACATGGATTCGACCGATATCATCCGCACCGGCAAGATCGGCGATGGTGCGGGATACGCGCAAAACTCTTGTATAGCCGCGCGCCGTTAGCCGCATCGCTTCCGCAGCTTGACCCAGCAAAGCCTGCCCCGGCTCGTCGGGCGTCGCATATTTCTTCAGCGCATCACCGTCTATTTCACTATTGGTCCGCGCTTCCAGATCATCATAGCGCTGACTCTGGATCGACCGCGCCCTGGCAACCCGAGCGGCTACCATGTCCGAACCCTCCGCCGGTGGAGGCATGGTAAGATCTGCAGCAGACAAAGCTTCCACTTCGATATGCAGATCAATCCGGTCGAGCAGTGGCCCGGAAACTTTCGCCTGGTAATCGGCCGCGCAGCGAGGCGCTCTCGAACAAGCCAGAGCGGCATCGCCGAGATGCCCACAGCGGCACGGATTCATCGCCGCGATCATCTGAACCCGCGCCGGAAAGGTGACATGCGCATTGGCCCGGGCCACGCTGACCTCTCCGGTTTCCAGCGGCTGCCGCAGCGAATCGAGCACCGCTCGCTGGAATTCGGGCAATTCGTCGAGAAACAGCACGCCGAGATGGGCCATGCTGACTTCGCCCGGTCGGACCTTGAGCCCGCCACCGACCAGCGCTGCCATCGACGCGCTGTGATGCGGCGCGCGAAACGGTCGCTGGCGCGACATTTGCCCACCCTCCAGCATCCCGGCAACCGATGCCACCATCGATACTTCCAGCGCTTCGGCTGGTGACAAGGGTGGCAAGATGCCCGGCAGACAGGAAGCGAGCAGCGACTTGCCCGATCCTGGCGGGCCGTTCATCAGCAGATTATGCCCGCCCGCGGCGGCGATTTCCAGCGCCCGCTTCGCTATTTCCTGGCCCTTCACCTCTTTAAGGTCCGGTCCATAATCCGGTTCGGGTGCGGGCCCGGTTTCCGGTGGAGTCAATATCGACTGGCCCTTGAAATGATTGAGCAACGCCAGAAGGTCTGCCGGCGCCAGTATCTCCACATCACCGGCCCAGGCCGCTTCGGATCCCTGCAGCGCGGGACAGATCAAACCAAGATCTTTACCAGATGCATAGAGCGCCGCCAGCAAAACACCCGGCGTGACGGCAAGCCGGCCGTCGAGTGACAATTCTCCGACCACAACATAGCTCGCCAGAGTCTCGGCATCGATAATCCCCATCGCTCCGAGCAGTGCCAGCGCGATTGGCAGATCATAATGCGAGCCGGCTTTCGGCAGATCGGCGGGCGACAGATTGACGGTGATTCGTTTGGGAGGCAGTGACAGGCCCATTGCCGCAATGGCAGCGCGCACGCGCTCCCGGCTTTCCGCGACTGCCTTGTCCGGCAGGCCGACTACGTTGAACGCAGGCAATCCGGGCGCAACCTGACATTGCACTTCCACGCCCCGCGCCTCCAGTCCGAGATAGGCTACCGTCTGAACCAGCGCCACCATCATAGCCGCCCCAATTTCATGAAGGGAATAGTGGCAATGACGCGAGATTGAGTCGAGCCGCAACCGCTCCATGTCCGCAACGGTCAAGACCAGTGAGGCGGACATCGCTGAATGGTTAATATCGGGTAACTAGGCCCCGATACCTTGTAGCAAGCGCCAACCTCCAGAGAGGCAGCATGAGTAAGAGTAATCAAACAAACATTTCACAAAATCGCAGCGATTCGACCGGTTCAAACGGTGGTTTCCTGGTCAGCGCCTTCCTGCTTGTTGCGCTGCTCCTCTTTCCGGCTCAGCCCGCGATCAGCGCCAGCAGCTATATCGTCACAGAGACGGTCGAGATTTTCGAATATGATCTGCACGAACCGGAAGCACCCGCAGAACCAGCCAGCGCGGCCTATGGTCAATATGGTCCATTTCGCGTTATCGCAGCGGACACGGTAGAAATGACGGGAACCGTCGACAGCTACACACCGGCATTATTCCGCCAGATGATGCGACATTTCCCAGGAATCAAGCGGATTGAAATGCTCGATTGCGACGGCTCTGTCGATGAGGAAGCCAATCTCAGGCTCGCCCGGATGATCCGCAACGCAGGCATCAGCACCAACGTACCGGCTGGCGGCTCGGTCCGGTCCGGTGCTGTCGAACTGTTTCTTTCCGGCGTCCGGCGGACAGCACATCATAATGCTGAATTTGTCGTGCACAGCTGGATGGATGAAGATGGCCGCGAAGCAAACGACTATCCGGCCAATGATCCGGTCCACTCGGAATATCTTGATTATTATGCCGAAATGGGCTTTCCCAAGGGAACCGCACAAGAATTTTACGCGCTGACCAACAGCGTTCCCTTTTCGGAGCAATTGCATCTGTCGCGCAATGATATGGCCCGCTTCCAGATGGTCCACTAAACTGCGGCATACTGCCTTCCGTTCATGTTTCATGCATGGACAGGGAACAATAATCTCATCCACGCGCTTTAGTTGACAGAGCGGACTTGCGACTCCGCTCGCAAAGCACCAAGTGGAACGAGATGACCGACAAAATGACCAACAAGCGCTGGAAATATACTTCGGGATCCCGATTCGCGCTTTCTGTGATCGGCTTCACGCTGATTCTGCTTTCGCCGATCATTGGCGCAATCCCTGGTCCGGGTTTCATCATCGTCTTTCCCATCGGCCTGGCGCTGGTCCTGCAAAACTCACGCTGGGCAAAGAAGCGCTATGTCGATTTCAAGCGCCGCTTCCCCAATTATGGCAAATGGACCGACTGGGCGATGCGCAGACGGCACCACAAGACACTTCCCGAAGATTTTGAACTGCCGATTTTCGGCAAGGTGAAGACCGGCAATCGGGACAAGAAAGTCTAGGGCCAGAGCCAGTTATATGCATGGGCGGGGATCAGAGAAGCTTTCCATCGCATCGCTATGCCTGCGCTTCCCTTCCCCGCGCAAAACCAAATCGCTTGAAACCACGCTCCTCGTAATTAATTAGATCCCGGTGCTAGTGCAAACGCTTGACTTTCCGCGCCTGCCTGCCTAATCGCAGCCACAACGTATCGGCCGCAGCTTATGGCGGCCTTTTTTATCGAAATTTTGACGTAGGATAATCGCGATGAAGCGTACATTTCAACCAAGCCGTCTGGTCCGTAAACGGCGCCATGGTTTCCGCGCCCGCAAAGCCACCGTTGGTGGCCGTAAAGTGCTAGCTGCCCGCCGTAGCCGTGGCCGCAAGAAGCTTTCTGCCTAAAAGCAAATGACCGCCCGTGCTACGTCTGTCGAAGCACGCCCATCGCCGGATCATCTGGATTTGAAGAATCCTTCAGCCGATTCGGCGCCCGCTGATTCAAACCAGCCTATCGAAGTGATTCGCAAACGCGCGGATTTTCTCGCTGCCAATCGGGGCAAGCGATTCGTTACCTCCAGCTTTGTCCTGCTCGCGCATCGCCGCCGCTCCGATCACAGCATCGGAACGGACAAGATTCGCTATGGCATCACGGTGACCAAGAAAATCGGCAATGCCGTGGCGCGCAACCGGATGAAGCGCCGGTTCCGGGCGCTGCTGGCGCAAAGTCTACCGGGCAATGGTATCGCTGGCGTCGATCATATCATGATTGGCCGCAAAGCCGTTAAGGAAGCGGATTTTGCCAGCATGAAGGCCGATCTGGAAAAGGGCCTGAGATATCTGGCCAAAAAGCTGGGCTAGACATGTTGAAATCTGTTTTCATCTTCTGCGTACGATGCTGGCAATGGGGCCCGTCGCGCATTTTGCCCCCGACGTGTCGTTATCTGCCGACCTGCAGCGCCTATACGATCGAAGCGATTGAGAAACATGGTGCAATTAGGGGTAGCTGGCTGGGGGCTAAACGGCTATTGCGCTGCCATCCTTGGGGTGGCTCGGGTTTTGACCCGGTGCCATGATACCCTGAACACCGATCCTAATTACAACAATTGGCCGAAAGCGGGACGAGATAGTGGACGACAAGCGCAATATCATCATGGCGATACTCCTCACGGGGATCATCCTGTTCGGCTGGCCTTTGCTGATGGAACAGTTTTTCCCGGACATGGCCAACAAGAATGAGGCTGTGGAACAGGCTGATGTTCCGGCGACAGACCAGGTTGCAGGCAGCACCGGCGCTCCGGCTGTCATTCCGGGCACTGATGGCGCGGGCATCGTTGCTGCGGCTGCGTCAGACAAGATCAGGCCGCTGGCCACTGTTTTGCGGGAGAATCCCCGGGTCCTGATTGAAACACCGCGCCTGAAGGGTTCTATCAACCTCAAGGGTGGACGCATTGACGATCTCACACTGACCGATCACACGGTCGATATGAGCGAGGACAGCGACCCTGTCCGGCTCTTTGCACCATCCGGAACCGAGAACGCCTATTTCAGCCGCGTCGGCTGGGCTGGTGATGGTGTCGCGGTCCCTGACGACAACACGATCTGGTCCGCTGACCAGAGCCGGCTCACCCCGGAAACGCCCGTTACCCTGAGCTGGTCCAACGAGACCGGGCAGACTTATACGATAAAGCTCTCTATCGATCCCGACTATCTGATCACCACTGAACAAAGTGTCGCCAACCGCGGCAAGAACGCAATCGCGCTCAAACCCTATGGCCTGATCAACCGGAAACGGGATCTGAATAATATCCCGGCCAATGAGGCCAGCACCTGGACCATCCACTCCGGTCCGGTCGGCGTCTATGAAGGCGCGGCCAATTATGACGTGGACTATAAGAATCTTGCTGGCGAAGAGCCCGGTTTCTTTGCAAGTCTGTTCGGCACCTCCGCCGTTTCCGGAACCAATAGCTATGACAAGGAAGTCAGCTGGCTGGGCTTTACCGACAAATATTGGCTGGGTGCCCTGATCCCGGAGAATATTAACGATGTCGACGCGAAATTCCGCTCCGGCGGCGGCGATATCTTCCAGGCCGAGATAGCGAAAAAGAGCGCGCAGATCATCGCGCCGGGCAAGCAGCTGACAACCACAACGCGGCTATTCGCCGGAGCCAAGGAAAATGCGCTTCTGGAAAAATATGAAGCAGAATATGGCATCAGGAATCTGGACCGCGCCATCGACTGGGGCTGGTTCTACTGGTTCGAAAAGCCGCTTTTCTATCTGCTCAACTGGTTGTTCGAACTGGTCGGAAACTTCGGCGTAGCGATCATCCTGATGACATTCGTCGTCCGCGGAGTCATGTTCCCGATTGCACAGAAACAATTCGCATCCATGGCGCAAATGCGCGCGGTGCAGCCGAAAATGAAGGCTATTCAAGCGAAGCACAAGGACGACAAACAACAACAACAGCAGGAAATCATGAAGCTGTACAAGGATGAGAAGGTTAACCCGCTTGCTGGCTGCCTGCCCATCTTCCTGCAAATTCCGATCTTCTTCGCGCTCTACAAGGTGCTAATGCTGTCGATCGAGATGCGTCACCAGCCCTTTGCCCTGTGGATCAAGGATCTGAGCGCACCCGATCCACTAACGCCGGTAAACCTGTTCGGCCTGCTGCCGTTCGATCCGCCGACATTTCTCGCAGTGGGCATTTTGCCAATCCTCATGGGCATCACCATGCACTTCCAGTTCAAGCTGAACCCGGCACCGATGGATCCGATGCAGAAGCAGATATTCAGCATCATGCCATGGATATTAGTGTTCATCATGGCACCATTTGCCGCCGGTCTGCAGCTCTACTGGACCGTATCCAACATCCTCACCATCGCGCAGCAGAAATGGCTTTATTCCCGGCACCCGCAGATGAAGGAAATGATGGCGAAGGACGCCGAAGAAAAGGCGAAAAAAGCCGCCGCAGACAAGGCCGAGGCATGATCCTCTACCCTGTCATTTTGGCGAAAGCCAAAAGTCATAACGGCTTAGCGGCGGACAAGTTTCGGACCTGCGATCACATTGCTAATCGCCGGAACTGCGCCTGATGGACACTCCGCTCAACCCGAAGCTGTTCTCCGGCCCGATCAGTTTTCTGAAAAGCGCGCCGCAGCTGCAATTTCTGCCCGATCCGAAGGTGCCGGAAATCGCTTTTGCCGGCCGGTCGAATGTCGGCAAGTCGTCGCTGATCAACGCGCTGACCAATCGCAACGGTCTCGCGCGGACGTCCAACACGCCCGGACGGACCCAGGAGCTTAATTTCTTTGATATCGGCGATCCCCTGATCTTCCGGATCTGCGACATGCCCGGCTATGGCTATGCCAAGGCGCCACCGAAAGTGGTCCAGAAATGGCGCTTCCTGATCAACGACTATTTGCGCGGACGGGCTGTTCTGAAACGAACTTTCGTTCTGATCGATTCGCGGCACGGCATCAAACCGGTCGACGAGGAAGTCATGGAAATGCTCGACAAGGCGGCGGTCAGCTACCGGGTGGTTCTGACCAAGGCGGACAAGGTGAAGCAAGAACAGCTTGATGCCACGGCAGAACAGGTTGCGGCAATCGCCAAAAAGCATCCCGCCGCGCATCCGGACCTGCTGCTCACCTCTTCGGAAAAGAAACAGGGCATCGACGAACTCCGGCTGGCAGTTCTAGAGGCCGTGCAGAGCTAGCTGCACCCAAAACTATTCTTCTGCGCAACGCTTTTCTATACACAGACTTCCATATTTGGTTATGGGACAGAATATGAAACTGATAATCGGAAACAAAGCCTATTCCAGCTGGTCGATGCGCGGCTGGCTTGCTTGCAAACAGTCTGGCCTGTCCTTCGAGGAATTGACCGTTCCGCTGTTCGGCGACGATTGGGACCATGTCCGCGAGAGCGAAAATTTCGCGCCCTCGGGCGGCAAGGTTCCGATCCTGTGGGATGGCGAGACCGTCGTCTGGGATAGCCTGGCGATTATCGACTGGCTTGCGGACAAGACGCACCGGGACCGCTTCTGGCCCAAAGACGAGACCGCACGCGGCATGGCCCGCTCGATGGCCGCCGAAATGCACTCGGGCTTCATGGCGTTGCGCCGACAATGCCCGATGAATACGCGGAAAATCTATGAAGGCTTGGACTTGAGCGACGAGGTCAAGACAGATGCCGCGCGGATCATCGAACTCTGGGCGCAGGCACGGGCGCGCTTTGGCAGCGGCGGACCGTTTCTGTTCGGCACCTATGGCGCAGCCGATATCATGTACGCGCCGGTGGTTTCCCGCTTCCAGACTTACGGATTTCGACTGCCCGGCTTTGCCACCAGCTATATGCAGACCATACTCGATCATGAATGGACCGCGCAATGGATGGCGGCGGCGGAGGAAGAGCCATGGGTAATCGAGCGGCTCGAACAACCGAAATCAGCAGAAGCCTGAGCGCCCGCATATGACCGCACCAACAGCTCTCGAACTGGCAAACCAGCTGATCGCACAGCCCAGCATCACCCCGGCAACCGGCGGCGTGTTTGACGAAGTGGAAGCGATGCTGAAGCCGTTGGGGTTTGAAGTCACTCGCTTCATCGCCGGCGAAGCGCCAGACGGACCGGTGGAAAACCTGTTTGCCATCCGCAAAGGAACCACTGGCTCGCGCCATATAGCCTACGCCGGGCATCTGGATGTCGTGCCGCCTGGTCAGGGCTGGCAGACGGATCCCTTTGTGCCGGAAGTGCGCGGTGACCTCCTCTACGGTCGGGGCGCAGTGGACATGAAGGGCAGCATCGCCGCCTTCGTCCGGGCGCTGCACCAGTTGCCGGACGATCTCGGCACGATCAGCCTGATCATCACCGGTGATGAAGAAGGACCGGCGCGCTTCGGAACCGTTGCGCTCATGGAATATATGGCGGAACGCGATATCGTGCCCGACCTTTGTCTCGTCGGCGAACCGACATCGGTCCACAAGCTTGGCGACATGATGAAAATCGGTCGACGCGGTTCGGTCAATATGTGGATCACGGTGAACGGCATGCAGGGTCATGTTGCCTATCCGCAGAACGCCGACAATCCGATTACCAAGCTCGGCAAGATTCTCAGTGAAATTGACTCGCTCCAGCTGGACGAAGGCACCGACTGGTTCCAGCCGAGCAACATCGAATTTACCGACCTCCACGTCGGCAATCCGGCCCATAATGTCATTCCGGCCAAGGCCGAAGGCCGGCTATCGATCCGCTTCAACGACCGCCACAGCGGCGAGAGCCTGAGCGCGATGGTGAAGGAGATTGTCGAACGGCATGGCGGCGAATTAAAACCGATTATTTCCGGCGAACCCTTTCTGACACCGCCGGGAGAATTCTCGGATATCGTCGCTAGCGCGATCCGTGAAGTAACGGGTGTGGATCCCGAGCTGTCCACGTCAGGCGGCACTTCCGACGCCCGCTTTCTGGCGAAGATCATGCCGGTGGTCGAATTTGGCCTGTGCAATGCGACCATGCACAAGCTCGATGAAGCGGTGGCAATTGATGATCTGGAACAGCTGTCGCAAATCTTTGCGTTGATCGTAGCCCGCGGGCTGTCCTGAGGCGTTGGGCTCAGCGCCGTCGCCGCAAGATGATATAAAGCGCACCCCCTCCGCCATGGCGGGGATGCGCGCGCCGCACCGTCGCAATTTGCGCGTGATGCCGGGAGGCTGCCAACCAGTCGGTAATCGCCGCCCGGATCGCCCCGCGACCACCTTCACGGCGACGCTCGTCATCATTCCGCGCCTTGCCGGTAATGAGCAATATCGCGCGATGGCCGGCCGCGATACTCAGTTCAAGCGCGCCGTCGAGCCGCCCGTGGGCGGACGACAGAGTATAGCCGTGCAGGTCGACGGTAACATCAGGTTGCACCATGCCTTTGGCGAGACGGCGATCCCAGCCGCCATCCAGTCCGTGGCGCGTCGGCACTGGCTTCTGATCGCGTAACGGGACGGCTTTGGCCGATTTTCCGTCGAAGCTTTCAGCAGTGATCGGCCCTGAGATATCGCGCGGCCGCTTGGCAACGGGAAGGCTCTCAATCCTTTTCAGTCGCCCCTGATCAAGCGGCTCGACGCTCTCGATGAATTTCTGCCAGAGCGCCTTTTCACCGGCGGTAAGAGGCCGGTCCGCCATGGATTATTCGCCCGGGTTCTGGCGTGCCGCAACAAGCCGCGAAACGCTTCCCTTGGGCAGGAAAAGCAAAGCCTGGCCTTTTGAAGACATGCCGCCTGCGATTCTGGCCGCTTCTTCCCCGGCACCCCAGAATGTATCAAAGCGGTTGGCGCCCTTGATCGCTCCGCCGCTGTCCTGGGCGACCCAGAGGCCGTCGGCAATATCATGTTCCATGTCGAGGAACACCGGCGCGCCCAGTGGCACAAACATCCGGTCAGCGGCGACCGAAGTCCGCGCAACCACCGGATGGCCCATCGCACCCAAGGGCCCCGGACCGGTCAGTTCCTGGAAAAAGACGTAGCTCTTGTTCTCGCGCATGATCTTCATGCCTTCTTGCGGATGCGCCCGCAGCCATTCGACAATACCCTGCATATTGGTCTTGCCGTCGGCGAGCAGCCCGCGTTCCCGCATCACCCGGCCAATACCGGTATAATCATGACCATTTTGTCCGGCATAGCCGATCCGCATGACTGAGCCATCCGGGAGAGCCAGTCGGCCGCTGCCCTGAATTTGCAGAAAGAAGAAATCGATATAATCGCGGGCCCAGGCAATCTCGAGACCCTGTCCGGCTAGCGCTCCGTCATCAATAGCCGCCCGGTCTTCGAACGGCACCAATTTGGTGCCGTCGACCTTGCCGCGCACGCGCTTGTCTTTCAGCGCTTCGGAAAACAGCCCCAGATCAACATCGATCAGATTGGGTGGTCGCCGGTAAACGGGAACCGTATAATTGCCATTTCTGACTCGCGACCCCAGGATCTGCGGCTCGAAATAGCCGGTCGCAAAGGCCTGGCCATCGCCGACCTGCACCGTTTCGAAATAGGATGTAAAAAAGCGGGCGGCATCCTGATCCTGCCAGCCCTGGGCGGCAGAGCAGGACAATTGCCAGTCGGCCCCGTTGGTCAGACCGCTATTATCCTCGCGCCGAACCAGCGATGAACAGCTGGTCCGATAGGATTGCAATGCAGAGGCAGCTTTTGAACTGGTCAGGTTGAGGCTGGCAATATCCGGTCCGAGCGCGATACCGGAACCGGTAGCGCGTGTCGGATCATCACCGATTCTCGCGAGCTGTGCGGGATTGACGGGCTGAAACCTTGCCGGCGCGCCATTTTTGTAGGTAGATGGCGGAACGGCGGCATCTGGCAGATCGCCGGCAACCCATTCACCGTCCTGTGGTGCTGCACGGCTTTGCGCGGCACCTTGCGGAATGATCGACATGGAACAGGCGCTGACCATCGCCATTGCCCCGAAAAGCGCCCCGATTCTCATGACCATGTTGCTCGCCGACCGGGGGTCAGGCCTCATCGGTTTCGTCGAGCAGCCAGTTCGGATCGGCACTGGATAGATCGCGGCTGAAGGTCCAGACATCGTGGGTCTCGGCAGCATCGGATAGCGAACCGCCGATCAGATTGCCCTTTTTGTCTTTGACCACCGCAGCGATATCGGCATCAAATTGCACCGTGATGCTGGCAACAGGCCGACGATATTCCGCCGCTGAAATGCGCGCATTGTCGATTCGCACCAGCTGGTTTTCCAATATTTCGCCGCGTTTTTCCCGGGCGTCGATGACTTCGGCGAAGCTTTCGTAAACGTCATCATCGCAAAGCAGTTTCAATTCTTCCTTGTCGCCCTTCCAGAAGGCTTCCAGAATCATGCCATAGGCCGCTTGCGAACCTTCGATGAACCGGCCGACATCAAAATTGCGGTCGGCGCTCAGGATTTCGCGCATCCCGGCTTCGGCATTGCTGTCATAGACCATATTCGGCGTCCCGGCAGGTACGTGGGCGGGAACGATATCCGGAATATGCGGCTTGGCATCTTCCAGCGGCCGGCGATCACTGGCGCGCGGATCAATGTTGCGCGGCATATGTTCCTGCTCATGGCCACTGCGCTTGCCCAGCACCGAATAGAGGCGCAGGCCGAGAAAGGCCGCTACCATTGCCAATAATATGATTTCGATGGTCACTTCAGTATCCAATCTTTTCTTTGACCCTATACATAGGGGGAAATAGGGGCGGTTTCAAATAGCATTCGTGAAAAAGCCGCTTTGTCACAATTGGTCAGCCCCTTCTATCGGCCAATTTGTGAACCTGCGCTTACAAATACACCGGCAAGCCGGGCCGCTGAATAGCGGTTTACTCTTTCATTGCCCTTGGTTCTTTCCCCTGCTAGGCGCGCAGCGAACGGCGCAGCAATATGCGCCAAAGGACATGTTTGACTGATTTTCCGAAAGGACAGGCCCGATGGCTGATGAGAATGAAAAAGACGAAAGCACAATGGAACCGAGCGGTAATGTGACGACTCCGGATCCGCTTGCCAATGGCGCTGACACCCAGCCACAAATCGGCGTGATTTCGCAATATGTGAAGGACCTGTCGGTCGAGAATCCGAATGCACCGGACGTCTACCAGTGGAACGCGCAGCCACAGATTGATGTGCAGTTCAATATCGGCTCCTCGCAGGTCTCCGACGAAGTCCATGAAGTCGAACTGAAAATCGACGTCACCGCAAAAGCGGACGAAGGCGTCGCCTTCGCCGTTGAACTGCTTTATTGTGGCCTGTTCGGTCTGCGTAATGTTCCTGAAGACCAGGCACATCCGTTCCTGTTTGCCGAAGCACCGCGGCTTCTGTTCCCCTTCGCCCGGGCAATCATTTCCGATGCCGTGCGCGATGCCGGGTTCCAGGCCTTGTTGCTCGAGCCGATTGATTTCACGGCGCTCTACATGCAGCAGCGTGAGCAGATGGCGGCACAGCAGGCAGGCGAGCAACCGGTTGGTAACGCCTAGGCAACCTTGCTAGGGTAGCAGGCATGAACCTGCTGAAATCCACCGGCACCATTGCCGGCCTGACTCTGGTCAGCCGCATTTTCGGCTTTGTCCGCGATATTCTGCTGGCCCGGATTCTCGGTGCCGGAGCTGCAGCTGATGCCTGGCAGCTGGCCTTCCAGCTACCCAATATCTTCCGCCGTCTGTTCGCAGAAGGTGCTTTTTCGGCGGCCTTCGTGCCGCTGTTCAACCGCAAGATGGAAGCGGATGACGATCGCACGGCGGCGCAGAATTTCGCTATCGACGTGCTCTCGGTATTCGTGCCGCTGCTGCTGGTCTTTTCGGCAATCATGATGCTTGCCATGCCCGGCATCATCTGGCTGATCGACGATTTCGGAAGAGGCGGCCGCACCGACGGTTTTTCGGTCTCGCTGGCCCGGATAACCTTCCCCTATCTCGGGCTGATCAGCGTCACGACATTATTCGCGGCAATATTGAACTCGCTCAGCCGGTTCGCGGCAGCGGCAGCGGCGCCGATCATGCTCAATATCTGCATGATTACCGCGCTGCTCGCATCGCATCTCGTCAACGATGGCAATGATCCGCGCCAGACAGCCTATTTTCTGGCGGTTGCCGTGGCCACGGCCGGGCTGGTGCAAATGCTCTGGCTCTATTACTGGGCGCGCAAGACCGGCTTCCGCTTTCCGCTCAAAATGCCGAAATTCAATGCCGATGTGAAAGAGCTGGGCGTACTCATCCTGCCGGCCGTGTTCGGCGCCGGCATCTACCAGATCAGCCGCTTCATCGACCTGTTCTTCCTCGGGCGCCTGCCGGAGGGATCGTTCGTCTATCTGGCGATGGCGGACCGGCTGAACCAGCTGCCGCTCGGAATAATCGGCATTGCACTTGGCACCGCTATCCTGCCGGCGCTGTCGCGCTTCATCGCCAAGGATGACCTTGGCGGTGCCCAGCGTCTGCAAAGCAACGCCATCGAACTCGGCCTACTGCTCACCATTCCCGCTGCCATCGCCCTGTTTTTCGCCGCCGGACCGCTGGTCACATCCTTCTACGTCGGCGGCAATTTTACCGCCGCCGATGGCCAGACCACCTCTGCGGTTGTCGCTGCGCTGGTCGTCGGATTGCCCGCCTATGTGCTGGTAAAAGTGCTGATTCCCGGGTTCTTCGCGCGCAAGGATACCAAGACACCGGTCTGTACCGCCGCCATTTCGCTGGTCATCAACATCACGCTCAACCTGCTGCTGATTCCGCTTTACGGCATCAGGGGCCTCGCCATTGCCGGTGCGATTGCCGCCTGGTGCAATTGCGTGATGCTTTACACGATGCTCCACCGGCGCGGCCATTTTCATCTGGAATGGACCTTGCTGCTACGGATTGGCCGGATCACCCTGTCAGCCGCCGGCATGGCCGTGGTGCTGGTCTACGCCGCGCCGATCGGCGAAGGAATGTATGACGGCACGATCTGGCAGCGGGTCGGATCGATCACCGCTCTGGTCAGCGTCGGCGGACTGGTTTATGCCGCGCTCGCATGGCTGACCGGCGCGATCGATCGCGACAAGATCACCATGTTGACGAAGAAGAAAGCGGCAGAAGAAGCCGCAAGTGAAGGAAGTTAAGACAATGCGGACGGTATCGGGCATCCAGCCAACGGGCAATCTCCATCTCGGAAATTATCTCGGCGCGATCAAGAACTGGGTGAAGATGCAGGACGAGAGCGAATGCCTGTTTTTCCTCGCTGATCTGCACGCCATAACCGTCCATAACGACCCCGCTGAACTGGCCAATAATTGCCGCGAAATGGTCGCGGCGCTGGTCGCCGCCGGGGTCGATCCGGAAAAATCGATCCTGTTCAATCAGGCGCGTGTTTCGGCCCATCCTGAACTGGCGTGGATGCTGATCTGCAACACGCCGATGGGCTGGCTGGACCGGATGACCCAGTTCAAGGAAAAGTCCGGCAAGCACAAACAGCGCTCCTCGCTGGGCCTGCTGGGCTATCCGGTACTGCAAGCAGCCGATGTCCTGCTCTATCAGGCGACCCATGTTCCCGTGGGCGACGACCAGAAACAGCATCTCGAACTGGCCCGCGACATTGCGACAAAGTTCAACAGTGATACCGGCACAGAAACCTTCACCCTGCCCGAGCCGTTTATCGGCAAGACGGCGGCGAGGATCATGAGCCTGCGCGACGGCAATGCGAAAATGAGCAAATCGGACCCGTCCGATCTCAGCCGCATCAACATGAGCGATGATGACGAGACGATCGCGCGCAAGATGAAAAAGGCAAAGACCGATCCCGAGCCATTGCCAGACAATATGGCCGATCTTGCCGAACGGCCGGAAGCGAAAAACCTGATCGGCATCTACGCTGCGCTGGCCGATCAATCGCAGGACGCCGTTATCGCCGAATATGCAGGCAAAGGCTTTGGCGACTTCAAACCGGCGCTGGCTGATCTGGCCGTGAGCAAATTGTCGCCCATCCGCGAGCGGTTCGAAGAATTGCGCAAGGACACGAGCACGATTGACGCAATTTTACGGGACGGATCGGAAAAAGCCTCGGCATTGGCACGGCCGACGGTGGAAGCCGCCTATGCCGCGCTCGGACTGTTGCGAAACTAGCCACTATTGCCGCCGCGCCGCTGTGCAACCGGCGCAATAGACTTGCCTGCATCACCGTTTTCGGTAAATGCTAGACCATGGATATTATCTCGATACGCGGCGGCAATCGCCTGTCTGGCACAATCCCGATCTCGGGAGCCAAAAATAGCGCTCTGACCCTGCTGCCTTGCGCGCTGCTGACCGATGAACCGGTCACATTGCGCAATCTGCCGCGGCTGGCCGATGTCGACAGTTTCGGGCATTTGCTCAACCAGCTCGGTGTTTCGACCACGATCGAAGGCGCAAGACCGGAAGATTTCGGCCGGGTGATGACGCTCAAGGCCGGCCGGATCACCTCGACCGAAGCGCCTTATGACATCGTCCGGAAAATGCGGGCATCGATATTGGTTCTCGGCCCATTATTGGCGCGCGCTGGCGAATGCCGCGTCTCGCTGCCCGGTGGCTGCGCCATCGGCAACCGGCCGATCGACCTTCATCTCAAAGCTATCGAAGCGCTCGGCGCCACAATTGAAACCACCAGTGGCTATGTGATCGCAAGGGTTCCGGATGGGGGCTTGCCCGGCGGCGATTTCAGCTTCCCTGTGGTATCGGTCGGCGCAACGGAAAATGCCTTGATGGCAGCGGTGCTGGCGAACGGCACAAGCATCCTGAGAAACGCCGCACGCGAGCCGGAAATCGTCGATCTTTGCAATATGCTGGTTGCCATGGGTGCCGAGATTGAAGGCATTGGTTCTTCAACATTGACCATCACCGGTGTCGATCGGCTGCATGGCTGCACCTACCGGGTGATGTCGGACCGGATCGAAGCGGGCAGCTATGCCTGCGCTGTCGGCATAGCTGGCGGCGAAGTCGATCTGCTGGCTGCCAAGGCCGACGAAATGGAAGCGACGCTGGATGCGCTGCGGCTGGCTGGCCTGGATATCGATGTCCACGCCAAGGGCATAAGAGTGGCTTCCGACGGCAAGCTCAAACCGCTGACTCTGTCCACCGCTCCCTATCCCGGCCTCGCCACCGACATGCAGGCGCAGCTGATGGCGATGCTCTGCCTCGCCGACGGCGCCAGCGTGCTGACCGAAACGATTTTCGAGAACCGCTACATGCACGTGCCCGAACTCAACCGGATGGGCGCGGATATCGAAACCAAGGGCCGCACCGCCGTGGTTCGTGGCGTCAAGAAGCTGACCGGTGCACCGGTGATGGCAACCGATCTGCGCGCCTCGATGAGTCTGGCCATTGCCGGACTGGCAGCGGAAGGCGAAACCCGCCTGCAACGCATCTACCATCTTGATCGCGGCTATGAACGGCTGGAAGAAAAACTCGCAGCCGTGGGCGCGGATATCGAGCGGATCAGCGGCGATTGAGCCCCTCTCGCTAGCACTTATGGCAGCTTGTCATTGCGGCGCTTTTGCCGTGTAGTCTCTCCGATAATCAGGAGAGGATGAGTCCATGTTTTCAGGACCAATAGAAGACCGGCTGGCCATCCGGGAATTGCACGATGCCTATTGCGATGCCGTGCTGCGCAAGGATCCCGACGACTGGGGTGCTTTGTGGACGGAAGACGCTGTCTGGTCGCTGATGGGCACCGAAGTTGTCGGCCGCGAAAATATCGTCAATCTCTGGAACGGTGCCATGAGCCAGTTTGACGCCGTCAGCTTTCTCGGCATACCGGCCAGCCTGGAAGTCACCGGCGATACGGCGTCCGGTCGCTATCAAACCCACGAGATATTGGTCGAAAAGGGCGAACCACGGGTAGCCGGCGGCCGCTATGATGATGAGTTTGTCAAGGTCGATGGCCAGTGGCTGTACAGCAAACGCATCTTTGTCGTCGTCGCGCAATTTGGCGGAAACAAGCTTTAGGAGCATATGGAACATGGCGAAAATATTGATCGCGGCGCATATTGATGTGGAACCGGCGACGCGCGAAGAATGCTTGAAGAAGGCACAGCCGTTTATCGACGGCGCGTTGAGCCAGGCAGGTTGCCTCTGTTACAGCTGGGCCGCCGACATGCATAATCCTTCGCGTATTGAAGTGTTCGAGGAATGGACCGACGAGGAAGCCCTCGCGCAGCATTTTCAGGATGTGCATTATGCCAGCATGCTCGCCCATATCGGCAGCTTTGGACTGATCAACGCTGTCAGCGCCAAATATCGGGTCGATGCCGAAGGGCCGGTTTACAATGCCGAGGGTAAACCCACACCATCTTTTGACTAATACAAGCAGGAACCTGTCATGAACGAAGCCGTGTCAAAATCCCTTTTCCAACCGGATATCCTGGTCGATCCGTTTGAATTTTATGAAGAAAAGCGCGCTAAGACGCCGGTCTTTTTTGACGAGGCAAGCGGCACTTACGTGGTTCTGGACTATGATTTGATCTCGGAAGCCGTTGGTCGTTTGGATGATTTTTCCAACAATTTCAACGCGCTGCTCTCCGGCGGAAAATCCGAAGAAGAGCTTGAGAATGACGAGGAGTTGCAAGCGATCCAAGCAAAGGGATGGCCCCAGGTAAATACCTTGCTGACCGCCGACCAGCCCGTCCACACGCGGTTTCGCAAACTGGTCAATCTCGCTTTCTCGATGCCGAAAGTGAACAAGCTCGAAGACAGCATGCGCGAAATGTCGAACGAACTGATCGACGGCTTCATCGACAAGGGCGAATGCGAATTTGTCGAGGAATATGCCGTTCCGATGCCGGTCCGCACGATTGCCGTGCAACTCGGTCTCGACGTCGCCGATGCCCATACGATCAAGCGCTGGACCAATGCTTTTGTCGACCGTCTGTCCGGTATGATGACCCGCGAGCGGCAGCTGGAAACCGAGCGCGAGGTGGTAGAATATCAGCACGCGCTGAAAGCCAATATGGACGAACGGCGCAAGGAAGCGAAGAACGACATCCTCTCCGATCTGGTCAACGCCCAGGTTGATGGTGAACGTCCGCTCGACGATGCAGAATCGCTCTCGATCGTGCAGCAGTTGATGGTCGCCGGCAATGAAACGACAACTGCGGCCCTGGCCGAAGGCATGCGGCTTTTCGCCACCAACCCGGACCAGTATAAGAAGATCCAGGATGATCCCTCGCTGATCCCCAATGCGGTCGAGGAAGTGCTGCGCATGTCGAGCGGTTCGTCGGGCATCTGGCGGGTGATGCACCGCGATGCCGAACTGGGCGGCGTGATGCTGCCGAAAGGCGCGATGGTGATGATGCGCTATCACGCTGCCAATCGCGATCCCAAACAGTTTGAAAATCCGAATGAATTCCAGGTTGATCGCAAAAATGCGCGCACCCATCTGGCGTTTGGCAGGGGCATCCACATGTGCGTTGGCAATATGTTGTCGCGCAAGGAAATGACCGTGTCGTTCCAGCAATTTGCCAAGCGCATGGACAATATCCGGATCAAGGAAGGCGCTGAACTCAACTATCCGCCCAATATGATGCTGCGGGGACTGGCCAATCTGCCGATCCTGTTCGACAAGAAGTAGAGCGGAAAAACAGGCCAGGAAACAGGAACATAAAATGGGCATGATGGACGGAAAAGTCGCGCTGATATCGGGCGGCGCAGAAGGCATTGGCGGAACCGCCGGACGACGGGTTATCGAAGAAGGCGGCTCGGTCATGCTGGCCGACATCCAGATCGACAAAGCGAAGGAACTCGCGGCCTCTCTGGGCGACCGCGCCGATGCGGTCGAACTCGATGTGCGCAACCTCGACCAGTGGCAGGCTGCCGTCGATGCCACCAAGAAACGCTTTGGCAAGATGACGACTCTGTTCAATGTCGCAGGTATTTCGGAGCCGGGATCAGTCGACGAGGTGGATCTGGAAAGCTGGAACCGCACGATCGACATCAATATGCAGGGCACATTCTACGGTTGCCGTGTCGGACTGCCCGCGATCCTCGAGAGCGGCGAAGACGGCGCGATCGTCAACATCGGCTCGATGCTCGCCATGCGTCCCGGTGCCCAATTCGCCGCTTATTGCGCCAGCAAGGCAGCGGTTACATCGTTGAGCAAATCGCTCGCCCTGCACTGCGCTGCGGAAAAATACCCGGTGCGTGTGAACACTGTCCATCCCGGCGCGATCGATACGCCGATGTACCAGCGTTATCTCGCCGCCTATCCTGGACCACATGATGAAGCGGTCGAACTGTTCAACCGCAACCATCCGATCAACCGGGTCGGCCAAGCGGTCGAAGTCGCCAATGCGATGCTATGGCTGGCCAGCGACCTGAGCAGCTTTACCACGGCCAATGACATCACCGTCGATGGCGGCGGCAGCTACCGCGAATAGACCGGACAAAAAAAAGGCGGCCGGAGCGGGCCACCTTTATCGTCCGGATGTTTTGAAATGCGATATCCGGCCTAGTATTTTTATGAACTAGCGACCGTTGCTGGCAACAATATCGACAACCGTGCCACCGCCCGAACGCTTGTTCAGCGTGATCACATAGGCATCGTCATCATTCGGCTTTGAACCGCCGAGCACATGCTCGCTACCGCGCAACAGATATTCGGCGTCATATCCGCCCTGTTTTGCCTTGGTATAATAGAAATCGACAACGCTCTTGATCGGCGTCGCGGTGGTGAAGCTGACCACCCGAAGGTCACATTTGCCAGCTGCTTCCTGCACATTCGCCTTCGGATAGACCGCAAATTCGGGTGGCATCTTGTTCGCCCAGCCCATGTCGTAGGTCAGCTTTTCCTTGCACACGGGCTTTTTCGCGCGCGCTTCCTGGAGCTCGGCTTTATCCCCCAACGTCAATCCTTCATCGTCAGAGGTCATCTGCCGTGGCTTGGGGGCGGTCAGCATCTTACCGCCGAGAGCCGCCTTTGCAGCGGCTCTGCCGTCTTCACCAGTCCCCGGTGGCACCGATCCGTCCGCAGCACTATTGGCACCACGAATGGCATTCCGGTTAGCCTGATCCGTAAGGTCCGGGTCAACAAGGATCGCATCTTCCAGCGCATCATTCATCGCCGGGTCAGAAGTCAGATTGTCGTCCAGTTTCGCCAGTTCTTCTTCGCTGGCTTCATTGCTGCCACAGGCGGCAAGGGTCAGAGGCAGCGCGAAAGCCGCAGCGGACAGCCATAGGGAATGGGAAAGTTTAGACATGCAATTTGCTCCTGAATTTAGGAAAATACATGCATAAAAAGCGTTAATATTTCGTTAGGGAAGCTGGTTAATCCGGTGACTCTTTGTTAACCTCTTGTCCTGAATCGGGATTTCAGCCGAAGGTATCCGGCCCGTCCATTTCCCCGAATCGGATCAGCCGGGACGTCAGGACGGCGGCCTGGCGATTGACCACAGCTTTTTGATATTCGGGATCCGTGACCATTTCGAGGAACGCGCCGCTATTCGGATAATAGGCGATGAAAGAGGAATCCCACTGCTTGTCATCCGGCCCGGTCACCATAGATTCCATTTTTCCCCGCCAGATGATCGTGCCGCCCACGCGCTGGAATATCGGCCCGCTGGTCTTGCCATATTCTTGATAGGCCCGTTCGCCGCTCCATCCCTTGCCGGCATTTGGATGATCCGCGGGATATTGCGCAGATTCATGAAAGCGCAGCAGATTGAGCATGTTAATCGGCACATCGCGGGGCAGCGCCTTGAATGCGTCAAAACTTTCCCGCGTGGGATCCACATAGCGATCTTCGACCATGGTCTGCTCTCCTACTGAAACTGTTTTCTATTCTCTTGCCACTGTTCGCGCGATTGTCCCCAGTCGTCAACCCGCGCATCCTGAAAGGGGTCGGGAAGCTTTGTAGGCCCGCGATTGGTCGAACCAAGCCGCTCCGCCAATCTAATCGAGGCCAGATTATCCGGATCGATCGTATGACAGATATCGCGCCAGCCCAGCGTGTCGACCGCATAGTCCATACTCGCCACCGCCGCTTCCAGCGCATAGCCTTTGCCGGCATATTCCGGTGCTACCGCCCAGCCCACTTCGGTGCCGGGCCAGCCTTCGGGATACCAGGGTCCGATCCGGCCAATCCACTGCCCGCTGTCCTTGAGAATGAGCGAGAACATTGCATAGCCGCGCACGCGCCACGCCCCGACCATGGCGCAAAGAACGCGCCAGGATTCCGCGCGGCTTTTTACCCCGCCGATATAAGCCATTGTCGCTTCATCCGTCTGAAATGCGGCCCAGGCTTCGAAATCGTCACCATTGGGCGGCCGCAAGATCAACCGCTCCGTTTCAATTCTGATATCATCAATGGCCATGGCCTTGTCTCCGTCCCACCAGCAGTCAGCCTACTATGAGCTTTTTGAATTGCAAATGCTTGAAATGACGGTGCACTATGCCTATAATACAGCCATGTTCAATCTTATCTCGATCTTCATCGGCATCATTGCCCTCATTCTCTCCTTCATCGGTCTGGTTCCCTTGCTGGGATGGACCAACTGGCTGATCCTGCCGATCGCCGGCGTCGGTGCGCTGTTCGGGCTGATCTCTTCCCGGACCAGTGGCATGTATTTCTGCATGATCGTCATGGCCATATGCGCTTTGCGGCTATGGATCGGCGGCGGCATCATCTGATCGGGTTCCCGGGTTTTCCCGGGGATAGGATTTCTTGATTGCCGGGCGGGCCCGGCCAGCCTAATCGCTGAGCTATGTCCACTGCCCCAGCCACCAGCCGCATCGGCCTTATGCAGGCGTTAATCGCTTGTGTGTTCTGGGGCTTGATGCCTGTCTATTTCAAGCTGCTGCAGAATGTCGACGCGCTGGAGGTTGTAGCGCACAGAATCATCTGGTCGGTGCCGCTTCTGATCGTCATCCTCTATTTCCGCAAAAGCCTCGCGACTCTGGGCACCGCGATGATGGATGGCAAATTGCGCTGGGCAATGCTCGCCAGCGCGTCACTTATCGCGGCCAACTGGCTGATCTATGTCTGGGCGGTACACGAAGATCATATTCTGGCCGCCAGCCTCGGCTATTTTATCAGCCCGTTGCTCAGCGTCTTGCTGGGCAGGATCTTTCTCGGCGAGAAACTCTCCCGCAACAAATGGATTGCCCTTGCGATAGCCTCGGTGGGGGTTTCGGTCCTGGCGATACAGGCACTCGACACGCTCTGGATCAGTCTGGCGCTGGCGATCAGCTGGAGCAGCTACGGACTGGTCCGCAAGATCGCGGATATAGGCCCGATCGTCGGGCTGACGGCAGAGACCGGTATCTTGTTCCTGCCCTTCATCCTGCTTCTGATCTGGTTGACCTTTGCCATACCATCGTCAGCGACCAGCCAGCATCTCGGCGATGACCGAACCCTTGACCTGTTGCTGATCGGCGGCTCCATCGTCACCGCCATCCCGCTGCTGCTGTTCGCCTCAGCGGTCAAGAAAATGACCCTCGGTGCTATCGGATTGCTGAACTATCTCGCACCGACAATCCAGTTTCTGGTCGGCGTCCTGATCTACAGGGAGCCGCTGACGCCGTCGCATATCATCTGCTTTGTGCTGATCTGGACCAGTCTTGCGATCTTTTCGACCGATTCCTATCTGGCGGGCAAAGCTGCGCGGAGACCACAATCTGCCTGAATTCGCTGGCGGTTCAGGACTATAATATTCGCCAATTCAAATCAGCTCCGGCATGAAACGGTACCAGTTGGGAGCCGGCGGCCGCAAGATTTCCGGGGATGAGGGAACTGCTGCGCGCCAGAGTTACCTTATCTTCGTTGAGCGGCAGGCCGTAGAAATTGGGGCCATGTTCAGAAGCAAAGCCTTCCAGCCGGTCCAGAGCGCCCTCTTCATCAAAAACTGCCGCATAGCTTTCCAGCGCAAAAGGCGCGTTGAAAATCCCGGCGCAGCCGCAAGCCGATTCCTTGGCGTGGATTTCATGCGGCGCGCTGTCGGTACCGAGGAAATATTTCGGCGAGCCGGATGTCGCCGCCTTGCGCAGCGCCAGCCGGTGCACTTCCCGCTTTGCCACCGGCAGGCAATAAGCATGCGGGCGAATCCCGCCAGCGAACATGGCATTGCGGTTGATATGCAGATGATGGGGCGTGATCGTTGCCGCGACATTGGGACCACAGCTTTCGACAAAGCGAACCGCCTGCTCGGTGGTGATATGCTCCAACACGACTTTCAAATTCGGCAATGCTTCAATCAGCTTTTCCAATATCCGCTCGATAAACACCGCTTCGCGATCAAAAATATCAATATCACTATCGGTCACTTCGCCATGGACCAGCAGCGGCATGCCGATCTCCTGCATCCGCTCGAGCACCGGCATGATATGCGCCACATCGGTCACACCGTGAGCGCTGTTGGTCGTGGCATTGGCAGGATAGAGTTTCGCGGCGGTAAAAATACCGGCAGCGTGCCCCGCAGCGATATCATCCGCATCGGCATCATCGGTGAGATAGCAGGTCATCAGCGGCGTGAAATCGGACCAGGCCGGCAACGCCGCCATGATCCGGTCGCGATAGGCCGCGGCGCTGGCGGCGCTGGTTACCGGTGGCGAAAGATTGGGCATGATGATCGCCCGGGCAAATTGCCGGGCGGTAAACGGCGCAACCGCTTCCAGCATCGCGCCATCGCGCAAGTGGACATGCCAGTCATCCGGGCGACGTATGGTAATGGTATCGGTCATATAGCTCCGCGTAAGGCTTGGTTTTTCGCTCCGCACACCCTACCTAAATGCCATGACCGAAACCAGACTTAATGACCGCGCCATCATCCGTCTCTCGGCAACGGACGGGTCGGAAGATATCCGCGCGTTTCTGCAGGGACTGGTGACTCAGGATATGACCGCTGTAGTAGAGGGCGCGCCGCAATGGTCGGCGCTGCTTACCGCGCAGGGGAAAGTCCTGTTCGATTTCTTCCTGTGGGCCGAGGGCGATGACATATTGATCGACTGTGAACAGGATCAGGCCGAAGCATTGGTTAAACGCCTGAAGCTCTATCGATTGCGGCGCAAAATTGAAATCGTCCTAGACGATTCGGTCGGCGTGCACTGGTCCCTGAAGGCTGAAAACCGGCCGGTCGACCCGCGATTGCCCGCATTGGGTTACCGCTGGCTAAGCGATGCCGGTGATGATCAAAGCGCCGACGAGGCATATAGAAAACATCGCCTGTCACTCGGCGTGACCGAGGGCTCGGCAGAGCTTGGCAGCGACAAGATATTATGGCTTGAATGCAATGCAGCGGAGCTCAACGGCGTCAGCTTCACCAAAGGCTGCTATGTCGGACAGGAAAATACGGCGCGGATGAATTACCGGCAAAAGGTCAACCGGCGGCTGGTCGTCGTGCCGGTCGCGCAGGCCGACGAAAAACGCCAGCGCATCGCCTATCCGGATTATGACTTGTCGATTGAACATCGTCGTGTTGACGATCTGAAAGCGCTCGACCTCCCCGATTGGCTGGAAAAGGCGCTTTAACAACGAGCAGACGGGCATCAGCTTGCGCTGATATGCCCGTCCCTATCTCGATTGAACCAAGCGTCGCTTAGGCAGCGTCGCTTTCTTCGGTTGCCTTGGGTTTCATCACCCGCTTTTTGCGAGCCGGTTTCTTTTCAACCTCGACCTCGGTCGATTGCGAAATCGCCGGTGGCAGGGCGCTGGCATCAAGGCCGTTGCTCTCGCCATTTTTCTCTGCGGATTCGTTGCGAACCGGCGCGGTTTCGACCTTGCGCGGGCGACGGCTGCGAACCGGCTTTTTCTCTTCAGGCGCGTCATTCGTGGCCGCTTCGCCCTGATCATTTCGATCATCGCGTTTCGGACGATTTTGCTGCGCCTGCGGCGGACGGCTGCGCTGATTATTACCATCATTATCGCCGTTATCATCCTGGCCATTGCCACGATTATCACCACGATTGTCCGGGCGATTATCCGGACGGTTGTCTCCGCGCGGTTCTTCGCGAGCGATCCGCTGCTCTTCGCGGCGGGCAATGGTATCGGCGTTCACACGGAAATAGTGATCGGCAAATTGATGATAATATTCGGCCTGGACGCGGTCGCCATTGACTTGCGCGTCCTGCGCCATTTTCTTGAATTTATCGAGCATTTGCACAGCATTGCCGCGCGCGCGGTTGTCGATCCGGTTATCACGGTCAGATCCGCCACCGCGGTTGCCCTGGGGGCGGTTATTGGAGTTCCGGCTGCGCCCACGGCGGCCAGGCTGACGATTGTTCATCAAATTTTAGGTATCCTTATACCGATAATAAACTTGGTCTTTCTCAAGTCATAGCCACACTCGGGTGGCGATTGCGCTGCAGACAACCCGTCCACAGCGGCCCATACAAGACAAATGCACGCCGAAAACCAGCAACATTATCGAGTTGGGGGCAGGCCAGAGATTTAGGGAAAAAGCCAGAAATCCTCTGGGCCTACGCAAGTCTTAGCGACTCGATCCATCAAAACCAAGCCCTTTTTAACGGCGGAGGATCAGCAAACGGTCATTTCCGCCCAAATCCTGTTTTAACTCAACATGATAGCCGCTGTCTGTGGCTATTTTCGAAACCGGATTTGCCTGATCAAAGCCAATTTCGAGCAAGGCGATTCCGGTTGGCGAAAGCAGTTTCTCGAGCGCAGGAATGATGATCCTGTAGTCGTCCAGCCCGTCTTCGCCGGCGAACAGGGCGTGATGCGGTTCGAAACCGGCGACATCCGCAGACAATGGGGCCAGAGTAGAGACATAGGGCGGGTTGGCAAGGACCAGATCAAAGCCGGACCCGAGCGCGCTGGTCCAGTCTGCCTCGGTCCAGTCCAGCAGCAGGAAGCCGGCACGATCCGCCAATCCAAGCGAATCGGCATTATTGTGGGCAATTTGCAGAGCAGCGGCACTGGAATCCATGCCCAGCCCCCGGGCTTCCGGAAATTCATGCAAGGCTGCGAGCACGAGCGCGCCGCTGCCGGTACCCAGATCGGCTATCCTTTGCGGATGCGCCGATGCAAACAAACGCACAGTTTCCTCGATCAGCAACTCGCTGTCGGGCCGGGGAATCAGGACATCGGGTGTCACCTGAAAATCCAGACCCCAGAATTCCTTCACGCCGATGATATGGGCAATCGGTTCCGATTTCTGGCGCCGTTCGACCAGCGCAGAAAATTCCACCGGCGCTTTCAGCTCTGGCAGTTTCAGCAACAGTTCGGACCGGTCGATCTGCAAGGCATGCGCCATCAGCAATTCGGCATCGAGGCGCGGGCTTTCGGAAGTTTCGGACAGGCTCTGCGCCGCTTCGCGCAGGGCGCTGGCCGCATCACCCATCCAGATTGGCGAGCCGGCTGGCCTCATCCTCCGCGATCAAGGCGTCGACCATGTCACCGAGCGCCGTACCCTCGATAATTTCGGGCAGCTTGTGCAGGGTCAGGTTGATCCGGTGGTCGGTGACTCGCCCTTGCGGATAATTATACGTCCGGATGCGTTCACTACGATCGCCGGAACCGACCATCGACTTGCGCGCTTCAGCTTCCTCGCTCTGCACCGCATCGCGCTCCTGCTCATACATCCGCGCCGCCAATACCTTCATCGCCTGCGCCTTGTTCTTGTGCTGCGACTTGCCGTCCTGACATTGCACGACGAGCCCGGTCGGCAAGTGGGTGATGCGAATCGCGCTGTCGGTCTTGTTGACATGCTGGCCACCGGCGCCGCTCGCCCGATAGGTGTCGATGCGCAGGTCTTCGGTGCGGATCTTGATATCGACTTCTTCGGGTTCGGGCAGGATCGCCACCGTCGCCGCCGAAGTATGAATCCGCCCGCCGCTCTCGGTTTCCGGAACACGCTGCACACGGTGTACGCCGGATTCGAACTTGAGCTTGGCGAATACGCCCTTGCCCTGGATATTGGCGACCACTTCCTTGAAGCCGCCGACTTCCGAAGCATTGGCGGAGATCATCTCGACCTTCCAGCCCTGATCCTCGGCATAGCGCGTATACATCCGGTACAGATCACCAGCAAAAAGCGCGGCCTCGTCGCCACCCGTACCGGCGCGAATTTCCAGCATCGCGGGCCGGTCATCGGCGCTGTCCTTGGGCAGCAATTGCAGCGCCAGAGCATGTTCGGCTTTTTCCAGCGCCTTCTTCACGCCATCGACCTCGTCAGAAGCCATTGCCTTCATCTCGGCGTCATCGCCAGCGAGCATTTCGGCCAGGCCTTCCCGCTCGTCTCGCAAGTTTTTGACCTTGGCAGCAGCTTCTGCGACCGGTTCGATTTCGGCATATTCCTTCGAGACGGCGACAAATTTCTCGCTGTCGAGATCGCCCGAGGCCATCATCGCCTGCAACTCGGCAAAGCGCGCTTCGATCTGGGCTATTCTTTGAGGGGTAATGGCGGTCAACCATCCTCTCCCAGCTGTGCCACATCCTGCTCCAGATCATTCAGATCCGCATCAAGATTTGCGAGGTCATCGGAAAATCTCAGGTCCCACATTTTTTCGATGATTTCCGTAACATCCAGTCCAGTCTGCTCACCCGTAGCCAGATTTTTAAACTGCAGCTTGCCGGACGCCAGCTCGTCTTCGCCAATGATTATTGCCGCCGAGGCACCTGCCTGATTGGCGCGCGCCATGCGTTTCTTGAACTTTCCGCTGCCGAAAATATCGGCTGAAAATCCGGTTTTGCGCAGCTCGTTCGCCACCGACAGCGCCTTGACCGTGGCATCATCGCCCATCGGCACGATGGCCAGCTCTAGTGAAGCTTCGGGCACTTCGGTAAGCAACATGCCTAACCGCTCGATACCGGCAGCCCAGCCTACGGCAGGCGTCGCGGGGCCGCCGAGAGTTTCGATCAAGCCATCATAACGCCCGCCAGCCAGCACCGTACCCTGTGCGCCGAGCCGGTCGGTGACAAATTCAAATGCGGTGTGGCGATAATAATCAAGCCCGCGCACCAGACGGCTGTTGCGCGTCCACGCCACGCCGCATGCATCCAGCCCTTCGGTGACCTGAGCGAAAAATTCCTTCGCCTCGCTCGATAGATAGGCGTCAATATCGGGGGCCGCATCAGCGATTGGCCGGTCCTGCCGCTCCTTGCTGTCGAGAATCCGCAGTGGATTGCGCTCCAACCGGTCATGACTGTCTTCGGACAGATCCTTGCGGTGCGCCTGAAAATGCTCGACCAGCGCATCACGCCAGGCATCGCGGCTTTCGGCATCACCCAAAGTGTTGAGCTGCAAGGTTACGCCATCGGCTATGCCCAGTTCCTGCAGGAGTTGGTCGGCGAAACAAAGCAATTCCACATCCGCCGTGGCTTCGCTGGTACCGATTATTTCTGCGTCGAGCTGGTGAAACTGCCGGTAGCGTCCCTTTTGCGGCCGCTCGTAGCGGAACAGTGGGCCATGTGCGGAAATCTTGAGCGGCATATGCTGCTGCCAGCCATTGGTCAGAAAAGCACGCGAGATACCCGCGGTAAATTCGGGCCGCAGGGTCAGGCTATCACCGCCACGATCCTCGAACGAGTACATTTCCTTGGACACCACATCGGTGGTCTCGCCCAGCGAACGGGCGAAAACCGCCGTCGGTTCAAAGACCGGCATTTGTACACCCTTGAAACCGTAGAGTCGCCGCACGCGTTCGAACGTCTCGACCACATGCTGGAAGCGCTCCTGATCTTCGCCAAATATATCCTGCGTGCCGCGCACCGGCTGGGGTGTCTGTATCTTTGCCATGGAGAGCGCTTTAGCCAGTGAAGTGGCAAAGCGGAAGTGGCTTATTTGCACCTAGGCTCTGGACGAAAGTTGCAAAATCCCCCATTTACGCGTGCTGATCATCAAAGGGATTTTCTTCGCATGCGTCTGGTTGGCATTTTCGGTCTGGTCTTGGCCCTCGGCATTTCTACAACGGCGGCGGCAATGCCGGACGGCCTCAGCAAGCCGAGCTATGTTGCGCCGCTGGAGACAATTCCTGCACCACAGGACATCGCTTATCCCGGCACCATGACTCTGAGGGTCGATGCCCGCGATCATGCCCAGGGCATTTTCCGCGTCACCCAGACGATTCCGGTGGCAAAAGCCGGTCGCCTGACCCTGCTCTACCCCGAATGGCTCCCGGGCAACCATGCACCGCGCGGCGAAATCGAGAAAGTCACCGGGCTGGAATTCACCGCCAATGGGGAAATATTACCGTGGGTCCGCGACGATGTCGATGTCTTCGCCTTTCACCTGACGGTTCCGGAAAACGTCAGCGCGATCACTGCAAAATTCCAGTTCGTCTCGGCCACCACCAGCAGCCACGGCCGCATCGTCATGGCACCATCGATGCTCAATCTGCGCTGGCATCAGGTTTCGCTTTATCCCGCCGGCTATTATGTCCGCCAGATTCCGGTCGAAGCGACTGCCGTCTATCCGGATGGCTGGCAGGCAGCGAGCGCCTTGCGCCCGAAATCAACCACCGGCAGCACCATTGTCTATCAAAAGACTGACTATGACACGTTGGTCGACAGCCCGGTTTTCGCCGGAGAGCATTTTCAAACCCACCAGCTGACCAGTCGCGTGCACCTCAATATTGTCGCTGATGATGCAAAATTCCTGAAACCGAAAAAAGCCCAGATCGCTCCGCACATCAAGCTGGTCAGGGAAGCGGAAGCTTTGTTCGGCAGCCATCCGTATGACCGTTATGATTTTCTGCTCGCACTGACCGAGGAAATGGGCGGCATCGGGCTGGAGCATCACCGCTCGTCCGAAAATGGCGTGAACCGTGAATATTTCACCGGCTGGGACAGTGGACCGGGCCGCCGCAATCTGCTGCCGCACGAGGTCACCCATGCCTGGAATGGCAAATATCGTCGTCCCGCTGGTATGTGGACGCCTGATTTCCGGCAACCGATGCGTGACAATTTGCTTTGGGTCTATGAAGGACAGACGCAATTCTGGGGCTATGTGCTCGGCGCGCGGTCCGGGCTCTATTCAAAGCAGGATACGCTCGACGCCATCGCGGCGATCGCGGCAGGAATGGACCAGCGAGTCGGACGGAGCTGGCGCCCGCTGATCGACACCACTCATGATCCGATCATCGCAGCCCGGCAGCCCAAGCCCTGGTCCAGCTGGCAGCGGTCCGAAGATTATTATAATGAAGGCCTGCTGATCTGGCTCGAAGCCGACCAGATCATCCGCCGCGAATCGGGCGGCAAAAAGTCGCTTGAAAATTTTGCGCAAGACTTTTTTGGCGGCAAGAACGGTGACTGGGGCGTGGCCACCTATGAACGACAGGATGTTATCGCCGCGCTCGACAAGGTCCAGCCCTATGACTGGGACGGGTTTATTGAAGGACGGGTCTATCGGACCAGCGCCGAAGCGCCAAAGGACGGCCTCACCCTCGGCGGCTACCGGCTCGTCTATGTCGATAAGCCAAGCGCCTATATACTTGCCAATGACAAACGTCGCAAACAGGTTGACCTCAGCTATAGCCTTGGCCTGATCATGGGCGGCAAGGGGACGATAAAAGCGGTGACCTGGGACAGTCCGGCGTTCAAGGCAGGACTGAAATCAGGGCTCACCATTTCCGCAGTCAATGGCAAGGCCTACAGCGACGAAGGCCTCAAACAGGCGATCGAGGAAAATCGCGGCGGCACCGGCAAGATCGAAATTTTTGCGAAAAATGGTGAAGCCTATCACAATTTTATGGTCGACCATTCCGGCGGCCTGCGCTATCCGGCGCTCGAGAAAATCACCGGAGAGGGTGTTGATCAAGAAGGCGGCATAGACCGGCTATTACAGTCTAAAACCAGATAAGGATCTCCTTTTCCATGGACATTAACAAAATCCCGATTGGCGATAATCCGCCAGAAAGCCTGAACGTCGTAATCGAAGTTCCGGTTGGTGGCGAACCCGTCAAATATGAATTTGACAAGGCTTCCGGCGCTCTGTTTGTCGACCGTATCCTGCACACGCCGATGCGCTATCCGGCCAATTACGGCTTCATTCCGCACACATTGTCGCCGGATGGCGATCCGCTCGACGCACTGGTCGTGGCCCGTTCGCCGTTCATGCCTGGCTGCGTCGTGCGCTGCCGGCCAATCGCGGTTCTCAACCTCGAAGACGAACATGGCGGCGATGAAAAGCTGCTCTGCGTCCCGATTGACGCAACCTTTCCCTATTATCGCAAGGTCGGTGAAGGCAATGACTTGCCGGAAATCGTCATGCAGCAGGTCGAGCATTTCTTCACCCATTACAAAGATCTCGAGCCCGAGAAATGGGTCCGCGTCGGCAAATGGGGCGATGCCGAAGACGCCAAACGCGTTGTACTCGAAGCGATCGAGCTGGCGAAAAGCAAGAAATGAACGCCACCCGCATCATCTTGATGATGACGGCACTGTCGGCCCTGGCGGCATGCGCTACTCCTGAAACCCGGGTCCGCAACGGGCTGATCAGTGCGGGATTGTCCGCACCGATATCGGCCTGCATGGCGGACCGGATGGTGGATCGCCTGTCGCTGGGACAACTCAAAAAGCTCAATGATCTTGGCAAGCTCAGGAAACGCGAACCGGGCGATGTTACGGTCAAGGAATTTGTCAAACAGACCCGGTCGCTGCAGGATCCCGAAATTGTCGGCGTTGTCACATCCTCCGGACTGATCTGCGCGGTCAAATAGGCGCGGCGCGAAGATGGCCTGCATCTTCATTCGACAAGCAAGTGCCGATGATGCGGCGAACTTGCCGGATATCGAGCGATCGGCGGCAAAGGCCTTTTTGCCGGTAGCGGGACTGGAATGGATCGCCAGCGACACCGTAATGTCCGCTGAACTGCATCAGATTTACATTGATGAAGGCACGGTCTGGGTAGCGACAACGGACAAGCGCTGCATCGGATTCGTCACGACGGCACAATATAAAGATGCGTTGCACATCGTCGAACTGGCGGTCGAGGACCGGCATCAGGGCCATGGTGTCGGAAGGCGCCTGCTGGGAAGTGCGAGAGAATATGCGATCGACCACGATATTCCGGCGCTCACCCTGACAACGTTCCGGGACCTGCCGTTCAACGAACATTTCTATCATAAACTCGGCTATCGGACGCTGGATGAGTCGGAATTGCCGAAACGACTCGCTGATATTCTCGAGGCGGAAATCGAGAACGGCCTGCCCGGAGATCGCCGCTGCGCCATGCGTCGGGCGCTGTGAAACCACTGCCCCGAAAGGCAATTGTCGGGAATCCTGACATTCCCTCAGCTTCAGCGCTCGCAGAGTTCGGCTTTGCACTCCGGCCAGCGGTTCGTCGCAATTGGCACAACTATCCGGAAAATTGAATTTTCGCCTCGGTTCCGGCGTATTTTCCGATTTGCGCGCACATTGTCGATTGCTGTCGATGCCATGGCCGGGACCCGACGAGCACATCTGATAATTATCACGAAACAGGGTGGAAATAGGGGCCTGACTGTGCTTTAGCCATGCCAATTATTCGCTTGTCTTGAGATTCAAGACCTCCATTTTGAAAGGTGCTTACCCTTCCCATGAACATTCACGAATATCAGGGCAAGGAACTGCTTGCCAAACACGGCATCGCCGTTCCCGCTGGCTACGCCGCGCTCACCGTTGACGAAGCGGTGGCCGGAGCCGAGAAACTTCCCGGGCCGCTTTATGTGGTCAAGGCACAGATTCACGCCGGCGGACGCGGCAAGGGCAAATATAAGGAACTCGGGCCCGACGCCAAAGGCGGCGTTCGCTTGTCGAAATCGATCGACGACGTGCGCGCCAATGCCGAGGAAATGCTCGGCAACACCCTGGTGACCATCCAGACCGGTGACGAAGGCAAGCAGGTCAACCGTCTCTATGTCACCGACGGTGTCGATATCGAAAAAGAATTCTACCTTTCTATTCTGGTCGACCGGGCCAGCGGCCGCGTCGCGCTTGTCGTTTCCACCGAAGGCGGAATGGACATCGAGGACGTTGCCCACAATACACCGGAAAAGATCAAGACCATCACCATTGATCCGGCGCAGGGCTTCATGCCGCATCATGGCCGGACCATTGCTTTCGCGCTTGGACTGGAAGGCGACCTGAACAAACAGGCGCAGAAGCTCGGCAAGAAGCTTTATGACGCCTTCATGGCGATGGATTGCGAGATGGTTGAAATCAACCCGCTCGTGGTCACCGAAGACCAGCAGCTGATCGTGCTCGACACCAAGATGAGCTTCGACGGCAACGCGCTGATGCGTCACCCCGATATCGCTGCGCTGCGCGACGAGACCGAAGAAGATCCTGCGGAAGTCGAAGCCAGCAAATCCGATCTTGCCTATATCAAGCTCGACGGCAATATCGGCTGCATGGTCAATGGCGCCGGTCTGGCGATGGCGACGATGGATATCATCAAGCTCAATGGCGCATTTCCTGCCAACTTCCTCGACGTGGGCGGCGGAGCGACCAAGGAAAAGGTTACCGCAGCGTTCAAGATCATCCTCGCCGATCCTGCGGTCGAAGGCATTCTCGTCAACATCTTTGGCGGCATCATGAAATGTGACATCATCGCCGAGGGCATTGTCGCCGCGGCGAAAGAAGTGGAACTGGATGTGCCGCTGGTCGTTAGACTGGAAGGCACCAACGTTGCGAAGGGTAAGGAAATCCTCGCCAACAGCGGTCTGCCTATCGTGTCAGCCGATGATCTGGGCGATGCAGCAAAGAAGATTGTTGCGCAGGTTAAAGCAGCAGCCTGAACGGACGATAAATTAAAGGCCGTTCGTCCTGAGCCTGTCGAAGGATGATGGAGTGCGTAACTCGGTACTTCGACAAGCTCGGTACGAACGGGACCTGCCCTTGTGGCAAAATCGACGATGCTGCAGCGCAGCGCAAAAACTTGACGTTTACGTGAACGTAAGTTAATCGCGTAGTGAAATTTTTAAAAAGGAAACAGCAATGAAAATCCTGGTGCCCGTAAAACGGGTCATAGATTATAACGTGAAACCGCGGGTCAAGTCCGACGGCAGCGGCGTCGATCTCGCCAATGTCAAAATGTCGATGAACCCTTTTGACGAAATCTCCGTCGAAGAAGCCATCCGCCTGAAAGAGGCAGGCAAGGCAGAAGAAATCGTCGCCGTTTCGGTTGGCCCGCAAAAGGCTCAGGAAACGCTGCGTACCGCGCTCGCCATGGGCGCAGACCGCGCGATCCTCGTCGTAACCGACGAAGAAGTCGAGCCATTGGCCGTAGCAAAGATTCTGGCCAAGATCGTCGAAGAAGAAGCACCGAAGCTGGTCATCACCGGCAAACAGGCGATCGACGACGATTCGAACCAGACCGGCCAGATGCTCGCAGCCTTGCTCGGCTGGGGCCAGGGTACATTCGCCAACGAAATCGATATTGATGGCGAAAGCATCACCGTCAAACGCGAAATCGACGGCGGCCTGCAGACGGTCAAGCTGAACCTGCCTGCCGTGGTCACCACCGACTTGCGCCTCAACGAACCGCGCTATGCGTCGCTGCCGAACATCATGAAGGCAAAGAAAAAGCCGATGGATGAGAAAACGCCAGCCGATTACGGCGTCGATATCAGCCCGCGTCTCACCACCATCACCGTTGCCGAACCTCCGGTTCGCCAGGCCGGTGAAAAGGTCGAAGACGTCGATGCGCTGGTCGCGAAACTCAAAGCTGTCGGAGCGATCTAGCAGCCTGCGCCTGAGGCACCCCCGTTCGTCCTGAGCTTGTCGAAGGATTGGTGGGACAAGGTGCTTCGACAGGCTCAGCACGAACGGTTTTTGAAAGAATTTGAAGGAGTTACAAAAATGAAAACTCTAGTTTTAGTCGAACATGACAACAGTAACATGAAAGACGCGACGCTGGCCGTTGTCACCGCCGCGTCGCAACTGGGCGAAGTCCACGCTCTGGTGATCGGCTCCGGCTGTGCCAGCGTTGCCGAACAGGTTGCCAAGGTCGCCGGTATCGCCACGGTCCATGTCGCCGACGATGCGTCGCTGGAACATCAGCTCGCGGAAAATGCCGCGCCGCTAATCGCCAGCCTGATGGAAACTCATGACGCGTTGCTCGCGCCAGCCACCACCACCGGCAAGAATATCGCCCCGCGCGTCGCAGCCCTGCTCGACGTCATGCAGATCAGCGACATTCTCTCGGTCGAAAGCGAAGACACGTTCACCCGGCCGATCTACGCCGGCAACGCGATTGCTACGGTCAAATCTTCCGATGCCAAGAAGGTCATCACCGTTCGCGGTACCGCTTTTGACAAAGCGGCAACCGAAGGCGGCTCCGGCACCATCGAAGCCGTTGGCGGCGCCAGCGATGCTGGCCTGTCCAGCTTCGTCAGCGAAGAAATCGCCAAGTCGGAACGGCCCGAACTGACCAGCGCCAAGATCATCGTCTCCGGTGGTCGCGCTCTGGGTTCCGGCGAAAAGTTCGAAGAAGTGATCACGCCACTGGCAGACAAGCTCGGCGCCGGCATCGGTGCCTCGCGCGCTGCGGTCGATGCTGGCTATGTCCCGAACGACTATCAGGTCGGCCAGACCGGCAAGATCGTCGCTCCGGAAGTCTATATCGCCATCGGCATCTCCGGCGCGATCCAGCATCTCGCCGGCATGAAGGACTCGAAAATCATCGTCGCGATCAACAAGGACGAAGACGCCCCGATTTTCCAGGTTGCGGATATCGGACTGGTTGCGGATCTGTTTGATGCGGTTCCGGAGCTGACTTCGAAGGTTTGAAGTTTCTCCCTTGCGGGACCACAGAAGGACAAAAATAGCGGGGGCGTGGAGAGAAATCTTCGCGCCCTTTCTATTGGTGTGCCATCTTCGAGCTTGAAGCCGGAAAGTTGATCTCTATGCTGAAGGTTCGGAGAATTGGTACAGGTTATCTTATGTCGATATCGAGATTGCGAAAAATTGGCCCCCTTGGGCTCAGAAAGCTCCCCTCTTTTCACGCCATAGCAGCCATTGTTCTAGGCGCGGTGGTGACGCAACCGGTCTATGCGAAAAAAGCGCCGCTTGTTCTCAAGCCAAGTTCCAATTGGATTATAGAATATGAAGAGGACAGCTGCCGCCTGATCCGCACTTTTGGCGTTGATGACGAAAAAGTCGTGGCAATATTTAATCGGTACGGTCCAAATGAAGACTTTCGACTTACATTGGCTGGTGGGCCCGTGAGGGTCCGGAGTACTTCCAGTCGTACAACTCTGCAGTTTGGTCCCGTCGAAGCTGTCCAAAAATTGACTTTCTCCAGAGGTAGTTTTGGAAAGGACATGCCAGCCCTGATATTTTCGGGAACGATCAGCCTGGCTCCCAAACCGCCCCAACCCGAGTTACGAAAGTCAGACTATTCCGATACTGAGGAAACTGACAATTTCCGCGAAATAAGCGCCGAGAGAAAAGCTGCCACCACCTATCTTTCTGTTGATGGATCATTACGCAAGCCGGTCCTATTGGAACTGGGGCCAATGGACAAGCCATTGGGTGCGCTTTCCACCTGCGTCGACGAGCTGATGACTCATTGGGGTATAGACGTTGAAAAACATAAGAAGCTGTCGCGAAGCGTTGTTCCCGACGGCAATCCCGGAAAATGGATCATTCCGAATGACTATCCAATGGACATGTTACTCCAGCGACAACCCGCACTGGTGCAATTTCGGCTAAGCGTCGATGAAACCGGCGCCATGACCGAATGCCACATCCAAAAAACAACACGCCCAAAGGAATTTGACGATGCTGTTTGCGAATCTCTGGCGAGACGAGCAAAATTCTTACCCGCTCTTGATGAAAACGGAAAAGCGATAAAATCATTCTATCGTAATGCGGTTCGCTTCCAGATCCCCTGACATAGCCGGGAATGGATTACTGATGACCGTTTAAGCTGGAAAAATCGGTGGCATCAGACATTCAAGAAGTGAACTTGTCATGCCTCCAAGCCTTTTCACTTTAACTTAAACCGTAAAACTCTCCCCACACCCACACGCCCCCTTGGTATTGGGATTTTGAAACAAGAACCCGGCGGTGAAATCATCCACCACCCAGTCCATCGTGCTGCCGATCAGTTCGACCGCATATGGGCAACGCCGCCGAGCTATTTTACTTCGGCGGCGGATCGGGGCTTTGACCGTTGGCCAACTTGATAGACGGGTTGGAAGATGGCTTCACCGCGGCGGGCCTTTTCTACCAGCCGGACGCAAAATGGGCGCGTGGAAGGCATTTGCGGTTGAGGAAGTCTTACCTTGGCACCTGCCAACGAACAGAAGATACCCAAGGTGCTGCCGTGGGCTTATCATTTTGGTCTAGAGCAGGATCAAATCGAGCGCGTGCGCTAGCCTTTGTGCATGTCGTTCGGTCCAGTTTAGAATGACCACTCGACACCAATATCGTGCAATTTATGACACGACCGTCTGCATCAACATCCAGTTTAAACTGAGTCAAGCCTTCCAATTCTAGTTTGAAAGCAGGCTGAGGATAATCCGAAATCATAACCCACCGACCATAATTGCCTTTTGGTTGAGGCAGCTGCTTTAATTTTGAAAGTAAGTCAAAGTCCATTCCAAATTTTTTGAACAAGTCGAGTCGGCATGTTTTGAACGCTTTGGCGGGTTCCGATAAGTCCCCGATTTGAAGGTTGAGGTTCGCCATTTCTTTGACCTCAATTATTAAAGCGCTGTCCTCCATGCCATTTGTGAGGATGTTCGGGTTTACGCCGACTATTCGCCAAACTGATTTCCCCTTTTCCATATCAGGGTGAATTGATGCATAAATTTTCGACTTTTCCGCACTATTGCCGAACGAATATTCTCCTGTCCTATTCACCCTTATGGTGCTGAAGCGGGGTGTAATTAGTTCAATTTCCAGGACACCGAATTTCGGGTCTTGAATTATGGTAAGGAGAATCTGGCCTTCGTTCTCGCCAAAATGGCGGCGTAACTCACATGAGGAAGCGGTAGAACTTAGGCTCCATGGAGAAGTCGCTTCTAAAGGCAACTCTGATTCAGGCGTTGCGTTTGCAGCCGCAGCCCAAGCTAGCAATAAGGGGATGAAGGACAAGAGCTGTTTCATCCTGCCATCATAACAAGAAAAACAGCGTTTTCACCCTAGGTTTTTATTCTCATCACCCTGAACTGGTTTACCTTCGGCGGCCTTGGGCTCAGAATCTATTTTGCGGTCCGCGCCTACCTCCCGCTCGATGCTGAAACAAGTTCAGTATGACGAGCGAAGGATTATTCTTTGCGCCTTCGTGTCTTCACGCGAAAAAGCAAACCTTTCCTTTTCAAACGAATGGAAGGGGCAGTTTATGAGGAGACTGGCTCAGTGCCGGTCTCCGGATTTGTGGGTGAGAATAGGCACCACATCAAACAGATCGGCAACCAGTCCGATATCCGCAATCTGGAAAATCGGGACGTCTACGTCCTTGTTGATGTAGAGCACCGATCCGCCGTCGACCTAAAAAGGCTCGGCGACGCAACGCATATGTGGTTGATATCAATAGAATGAGAACGGCGATATAGTATCATCCGAAACCACTGACCTCTCCCACACCCCATCTCACCGCTAAAACCACTCCCTCCCCTTGCGCCCGCAAAACGCGCGCCCTAACGGCCCGCCTCCCCGATCAATGGATGGGGCAGACGTCAACGGCCAGGGTTTCATGAAGCCCGCCCGCACGGGCTATCTCTGATAGTGCCATGTACGGATGCTGCTTTGTCTCGATTCGGCTGGGACTGTAGCTCATTGGAAGAGCGCCGGGCTTTGCGCCCGGAGGTAACAGGTTCGATTCCTGTCTGACCCACCACTGGATAGCTCAGATGGGTAGAGCACAAGATTGTTAATCTTGGTGTCGCAGGTTCGACTCCTGCTCCACAACGGTCCCTCTAAAGGACCACAGCACTTCGAATGCTGTCTAAAATACCGGGTTCGGGGACCGGCATGTGAACGGCGCGGCGCCCGCGGCGGTGGGCGAATATCTTCGGATGTCCAACCGCCAAGGGCAAAGCACCCGCCACCATGGCAATCGGTTCGGTCTGTCAAAATGGCTGCGCTGGCCCAGCGTCGAGCGGTCTGGTTTTCGAACCGGTCCGATCCGCGCTGATGCCCGCAACGCCCGCTCTGGCTGACCCGCTGTGCGCCATGCCACCGGTCCCTGAATCTTTTTGATCGGGTAAAGTCCTGCGCCAATTCCGGCGTTGGCAACAAGAAGGAGATTGGCGTGAGCTGATATTTGAGTGAGTATTATGTTGTATTTGATTGACAAGCTGATGGGCCGCAAGCGGCTGACCATCAACGAAAACGAACGGGCGATCTGGCTCTACAAGGGCGAGCTACGCGGTATATTGGGTGCGGGCGAGCATGTCCTGCCAAATTGGCGGGGGCAATTGCGGGTCGAGCGCATGGCACTGAACAGTGCGGCGTTTGTCTCGGTCTATGAAAAGGCGCTTTATGAAAAAGCACCGGATCAGGTGAACGCGCATCTGACCCAGTACCGGACCAGAACCGGCGAGATTGCTGTCATCATTTGCGACGGGCGGATCCATTCCGTCCTCTCACCGGATAGCAAGCTCACCGTATGGACCGATGCCGGTCCTTGGGCTGCAGAGATCGTGCAACTGGAACAGAATCCGGTTGTCGCTCCTGCCTTGCTCAGCCGGCTGATGAAGGCGGGACAGGCAAGCCTGCTCGACCAGGTCCGGATTGTCGAGGTCGACAAGGGCCAGATTGGCCTGCTTAGCGTCGATGGCCGGATGGCCGGCGAATTGACGCCGGGTGTCACGGGCTACTGGATGGTCGGCCAGAAGGTCACCGTGAAGATCGTTGATCTGACACGACAACCGCTTGACGTGACCGGTCAGGAGCTTTTGACCAAGGACCGGGTGACGCTCCGGATCAATGTTTCCGCGGAATATCGGGTCGTTGATCCGGTGAAAGCTGTGACCGAGGTCAAGGATTTTGCCGACACGCTTTACCGGGCGCTGCAATATGCGTTTCGGAAAACGCTGGGAGCGATGACGCTTGATCAGATCCTGGAAAAGCAGGTGACGGTCGACGACAAAGCGGCCACCAAAGTGCGGTCCGACATGGCGGCCATTGGTCTGGAAGTCACCGACATCACGCTCAAGGATGTAATCCTGCCGGGCGAGATGCGGGAGATTTTGAACCAGGTGGTCTCTGCCCAGAAGGCGGCAGAAGCCAATGTCATCAAGCGGCGGGAAGAAACGAACGCAACGCGGTCGCTTCTGAACACGGCAAAGGTGATGGCCGACAACCCGGTCATGCTGCGGTTGAAAGAGCTTGAGGCTCTGGAAAGCATCGCTGGCAAGGTCGACAAGCTGACCGTGACTAACGGTACGGCTGGTTTGATGAACGATCTCGTCAAACTGTCCGGTGACTAGGTTGCCGGTTCATTGACCGCCACAAGAATGAGGGCGCGGGGAGAAATTTCCGCGCCCTTTTTTCTAAACCGTAAAGCTTTCCCCGCACCCGCAAGCACCCTTGGCGTTCGGGTTCTCGAACACAAATCCTGCGGTAAAATCATCTTCCACCCAGTCCATCGTGCTGCCGATCAGGTAGAGCACCGATCCGCCGTCGACGTAGAACAGCCCGCCGGGGGTGACGATCTTTTCGTCGAACGGGACTTCCTCGGTGATATAGTCGACCGAATAGGCCAGACCCGAGCAGCCACGGCGCGGGGTGGATAGTTTCACGCCAATCGCATCATCGGGAGCCTTCGCCATCAGGTCGGCGATGCGCTGCTCCGCCGCTGGCGTCAGATTGATCGCGGCGGGTATTTCGCGGGTCTTGGTTTTTGTCTCGGTCATAATCATTCTCCTTCTCCCCTCCCGTTTACGGGAGGGGTCGGGGGTGGGATTGTAGATGGCCTTAGGCCCGCTCTGGGCCCACCCCTAGCCCCTCCCGCAAGCGGGAGGGGAATATCTCACAACATCCCCAGTTCAAGCTTCGCCTCGTCGCTCATCTTCTGCGGGTCCCAGGGCGGGTCCCAGACGAGATTGACCTCGGCGTGGCCGACGCCGGGCACGCTGCCGACTTGCAGCTCGATCTCGCCGGGCATGGATTCGGCGACCGGGCAATGCGGCGTGGTCAGTGTCATCGTTACGATCGCGTGATTGTCGGGCGTGATCTCGACGCCGTAGATCAGGCCGAGATCATAGATATTCACCGGAATTTCCGGATCGAAAATGGATTTGAGCGTGTCGATCACCGCTTCGTACAGGTCGCCGCCTGCTTCACCAGCCGGAGCCTCGGTCGGTTTCTGCGCCAGAAAGCCTTCGAGATAGTCCCTCTTGCGATTGAGCTTCGCCGCATCGCTTTCCGCTTCATAGGGTGAAGGCGCCATAACCTGCACGGGCTTGTCTACGGGTGTCTCATCTACCGCATCCTCTACCTTCGCCAGTTTCGGCTTCTCGACCGACTCGACTTCTTCCACCAATATTTTGCGTTCTTCGTTCATATCGTCACCTTACCCGAAAATCTTTCTGACCCGATTGATGCCGTCCACCAGAGCGGCGACATCACTGTCATCACTGTAAATCCCGAAACTCGCGCGCGCCGTCGCCGGTACGCCGAGATAGTCCATCAAGGGCTGCGCGCAATGATGGCCGGCGCGGATCGCCACGCCGCCTTCATCCAATATAGTGGCGACATCATGCGGATGCACGTCCCCGACCGCGAAACTTAATATGCCCATGCTCTTGTCAGGGCCAAAGACCCGCACCGAGTTGATCCCGGACAAGGCTTCGCGTGCCTTGGCCAGCGTAGCATTTTCATGATCCGAAATCACGTCGAGACCTATGCCCTCGACATATTGGATCGCCGCATCCAGCCCGACGACACCGACAATATGCGGCGTCCCCGCCTCAAAGCGTCCCGGTGGCGGCGCGTAGGTCGTGCCGTCAAAAGACACGCGATCAATCATCGATCCGCCGCCCTTCCAGGGAGGCATGGATTCGAGCGTTTCATAAGGCGCCCACAGTGCACCAATGCCCGTCGGTCCGTAAATCTTGTGCCCGGAGAAAACATAGAAATCGCAGCCAAGGTCCTGCACGTCGACGGGCAGGCGCGGCGCGGCCTGACAGCCGTCGAGCAACAGTTTCGCGCCAACCTTGTGCGCAATAGCCGCAGCCCGTTTCGCGTCGAGCAAGGACCCGAGCACATTGGAAACATGCGCCAGCGCGACCAGCTTGTGCTGTTCGGTTAGATTTTCCTCGATCCAGTCGAGATCAATCTGGCCATCATCGGTCAGCGGCGCGACATCGATATGGGCCCCTACCCGCTCGGCCAGCATTTGCCACGGCACGATATTGCTGTGATGCTCCAGCTGCGACAGCATGATGCGGTCGCCCTTGGCGATGAACTTGTTGCCCCAGCTTTCGGCGACCAGATTGATACTGTCCGTCGCGCCGCTGGTGAAAACGATTTCATTCTCCGAAGCGGCGTTGAGGAAACCCGCCACCCGTTTGCGGGCGGCTTCATAGGCAAGTGTCATATTGGCCGAACGCGCGTAGACTCCGCGATGCACGGTGGCATAGTCCGGGCCATAAGCGCGGGCGATGGCGTCGAGCACCGGCTGTGCTTTTTGCGCCGTCGCGGCGGTATCGAGATAATACCAGTCCGGTCCGATACCGGGAAAATCGTTACGGTGCATCACCAAGCGCCGTTCGTCCTGAGCTTGTCGAAGGACAGCTTGTGATCGCTCGGGTGCTTCGACAGGCTCAGCACGAACGGAAACTGGGTTGCCAGCATCACTCACGACAAAGCCTCCAATACCTCAAGCGCCTTGCCTTCAATCGCGTCCCGCACCGCATCATCATCAACCGAAACAAATGCATCGGCAATAAACGCCTGCAGCATCAGCTTCTTGGCCAGCGCCGGCGGCAGGCCGCGCGAGGCGAGGTAAAACAGCGCCTGCTTGTCGAGCTCGCCAACGGTCGCGCCATGGGCGCATTTCACATCATCGGCGAAAATCTCCAGCTCCGGCTTGGCGTTCGCGGTCGCCCCGCGATCCAGCAGCATTGATTTGACCGACTGCGCCGCATCGGTTTTCTGGGCGTGCCGGGCCACATTGATACTGCCGAGAAAGCTTCCGGTAGCCGTGTCCGCCAGCACCGAGCGCACCACCTGGTTGGAGGTCGCATTGGGTTCGGCGTGAATGGTCTCGGTGACGATTTCCAGCGTCTGCTTGCCCGATCCCAGGATCGCGCCGCCCAGTTCAAAATGGGATCCATTGCCCAAGGTCGCCTTGACCTGGATGCGGCCATAGTCGGCATTATGCGCCAACACATGGATATTGAACGTCGCATTGTCGCCGATGGTGACATCGAGGTCGATCATGCCTACGCCGTCGATAATCGGCAGTTCGGCGATCTGACGCGAAACGGTTTCACCTGCCGGGACGTTGATTTTCTCGGGACCAGCCAGTTTCGCCCAGACGGATTCCAGAGCCTTGAGATCGGCATAGCGCCAAGCCTCATCGCGGCGCGTAGGAAGCGGGCCGGTCATATCATTTTCCTCCCCGAAGCGGAGCTTTGGGGAGGGGGACCATGCGAAGCATGGTGGAGGGGTAATGCGCGAACCGCCCCTCCGTCACGCCTGCGGCGCGCCACCTCCCCATGTCCTGCGGACACCGGGAGGAAAGATGTTTCACACAACATCATGCCGCCTCCGCGATCGCTTCATAGCCTTCATTCTCGAGCTGAAGCGCCAGTTCCGGCCCGCCGGTCTTCACGATCCGGCCGTTCGCCAGAACATGGACAAAGTCCGGCTTCACTTCGTCGAGCAGGCGTTGATAGTGCGTGATCAGCAATACCGCCTTGTCGGGCTTGCGCATGATCGCGTTGATGCCCGAACCAACGGTGCGCAGCGCGTCGATGTCGAGGCCGCTGTCGGTCTCGTCGAGGATCGCCAGCTTGGGATCGAGAATGCCCATCTGCACCATCTCGTTGCGCTTCTTCTCGCCGCCGGAAAAGCCGACATTGACCGCGCGCTTGAGCATATCCATGTCCATCTTCAACAGCGCCGCCTTTGCCTTGGCGAGCTTGATGAACTCCGCGCCATTGAGCGCCTCTTCCCCGCGCGCCTTGCGCTGCGCATTCAGGCTTTCGCGCAGAAACTGCAGGTTGGACACGCCGGGAATTTCGACCGGATATTGGAAGCCGAGGAAAATACCCGCCGCAGCCCGCTCATGCGGATCCATATCGAGCAGATCCTGCCCGTCAAATGTCGCACTGCCCTCGGTCACTTCATAACCGGGCCGCCCGCCGAGCGCATAAGCAAGCGTAGACTTGCCCGCGCCATTGGGCCCCATGATCGCATGGATTTCGCCCGCGTTGAGGGTGAGCGAAAGCCCCTTGAGGATTTCGGTGTCGCCGACTGTGGCGTGGAGGTTTTCAATTTTTAGCATTTAATCATTCTCTTTTATCGAGGGAGAAGAGGGTGCCACAGGTGCAACTGGACGGGGGGCTTGAAAGTTACCGGCTTTGAACATCTTCAGCATGCCATCCAGATGTTCTAGGTTCCCGTATATTTTTGCAGCAAGGTAACGAGATTCTTGCCAGCGCATGTCTGGATTAAGCTGCTCTACCTTGGTCAGTATCTGCTGCTTGGCTTCTTTGATTTTGCATTCACGCTCCATGCCATCACTTATGGCGTACATTGCCATCATATATGCGTTTGATTGATCTTCAGGAATCTTCTCCCCTTTTGAAGCCTTCCGAACCAGTGATTCATATTTCTTATCAAGGGCCTGACTTTTAACATCATATTTGGTGCGACAATCAAAGCTTGGTTGTACCAATTCTGCATAGTCCAAAACACTGTAGTCCGAACTCAGGGGGGTCGGTTCAGCGGAAGCCAAAGCTTGGGCTAAAATTAGTTCAACAATCATACCAAACGCCCTTTTAACCCCATTGCCTCCTTAAGCCCCTCCCCTTCAGGGGAGGGGTTGGGGTGGGGGATGTCCCCGGAGCGCAATGGTTTGAATATGAATGGCAATGCAGGCTTTTGAAAAACCTTCGTGCCTTCGTGTCTTTGTGCGAGAAAATTTGACTCACACGAAGCCACAAAGCCGCGAAGAAAAGCGATGCATCCGGTTCCGTCATTGCGAGGAGCCGCAGGCGACGTGGCAATCCAGCTGGCGCGCACGCCGCTCTGGATTGCTTCGCTGCGCTCGCAAAGACGCTCTCGGGAAAAGCAGCCGCTCACACCACACTCCCATCCCGGATAGCGGGTATCATCTTGAGAAACATGAGCACAGAAACAAAGCCGAGGCCCCACTTCCAGAACAGCGCAAGAGATTTAAGGAAGAATCTTTGCGTGGCCCTGTAATCCTTAAAGGACTTGAAAAATGGGGCTTTTATAGATCGGCCATTAAAATACATTCCATATTCCGGGTTTGCCATCTCGTCCTTAAGCGGCAGAATGGTGCCCTCATCAATCCTGCGCAGGATAACGTGCGCAAAATAGGCGATGCTCGCGCAGGCTATTCCCACAATCAACAATTCTATCGCAGTATCGGGTTGCCAACTCACCCCACGCTCCCCTCAAGACTGATCGCCAGCAATTTCTGCGCTTCGACGGCAAATTCCATCGGCAGCTCCTTGAGCACTTCCTTGGCAAAGCCGTTGACGATCAGGCTCACCGCCGCCTCTTCGTCCAGCCCGCGTTGCTGCGCATAAAACATCTGGTCGTCGCTGATCTTGCTGGTTGTCGCTTCATGCTCGATCGTTGCGGTCGGATTCTTGACCTCGATATAGGGCACGGTATGCGCGCCGCTCTGGTCGCCGAGCAACAGGCTGTCGCACTGGGTGAAATTGCGGACATTCTCCGCATTCGGCCCCACCCGCACCAGACCGCGATAGGTATTGTCGCTGTGACCAGCGCTGATGCCTTTGGAGATGATCGTCGAACGGGTGTTCTTGCCGTTGTGGATCATCTTGGTGCCGGTATCGGCCTGCTGATAATTGTTGGTCAGCGCCACCGAGTAAAATTCGCCAACGCTGCCCTCGCCGTTGAGGACGCAGCTCGGATATTTCCATGTCACCGCGCTGCCGGTCTCGACCTGGGTCCAGCTGATCTTGCTATTCTTTCCCTGGCAGAGGCCGCGCTTGGTGACGAAATTATAGATGCCGCCCTTGCCATTCTCGTCGCCGGGATACCAGTTCTGGACGGTCGAATATTTGATCTCCGCATCATCCATCGCAACCAGTTCGACCACGGCGGCGTGCAGCTGATTCTCGTCGCGCATCGGTGCGGTGCAGCCTTCGAGATAGGAGACGTAGGAGCCCGCTTCAGCGACGATCAACGTCCGCTCGAACTGGCCGGTATTTTCCGCGTTGATCCGGAAATAGGTGCTCAACTCCATCGGGCATTTCACACCCTTGGGGATATAGACAAAGGTGCCGTCGCTAAACACGGCGCAGTTCAGCGTGGCGAAATAATTGTCGTGCATCGGCACAACCTTGCCGAGATATTTTTTGACCAGTTCGGGATATTCCTTGATCGCTTCCGAGATCGAGCGGAAAATCACGCCTGCGTCTTCCAGTTCCTTGCGGAAAGTGGTCGCCACCGACACGCTGTCGAACACCGCGTCCACAGCAACCTTGCGCGCGCCCTCGACTCCGGCAAGCACTTTTTGCTCCTCGATCGGTATGCCGAGCTTTTCATAGATGCGCAGGATTTCCGGATCGACTTCATCGAGCGAACCCAGCTTTTCCTTCGGCTTTGGCTCGGCGTAATAATAAGCGTCCTGATAATCGATCATCGGAATCTCGAGCTTCGCCCAGTCCGGCGACTCCATCTTTTCCCACTGGCGGAAAGCCTTGAGCCGCCAGTCGAGCATCCACTCGGGCTCGCCCTTCTTGTCGGAAATGAACCGCACCGTGTCTTCGTTCAGGCCCTTGGGCGCGAAATCCTGTTCGATGTCCGACGACCAGCCGAACTCGTAAGTGCTTGCCTTGTCGACCGCTTCCTGCGCCTCGGCGTTCATTTCCGCGCGCTCGGCATCATAATCAGATGTTTTGACGTCTTCGCTCATCATGCTTTTTCCATTATTCGAATTTTGGGGGCGACTGGCAAATCCGACAGGCTCGCCAGGCTGACATCATCCAGCGCCTTGCGAATCGTCCGGTTCACAACGCCCCAATGGGGTTTCACCGTGCAGCCGTCCTCCAACAGACAATCGTGATTGCCGTCAATGGTACAACTGGTAATGGCCAGCGGACCTTCGACCGCCTCGACGATATCGGCAAGACTGATCGACGCCGGGGGTCGCGCCAGCCGGATACCACCACCGATACCGCGCGTCGATTCGAACAGCCCCGCTGCGGTCAAGCGGCTGACAAGTTTTTTTGCCGTGGGCAGCGGCACACCGGTTTCCTGCGCCAGCTTGGTTGCGTTGAGCTTTCCCTCTGCGAGCAGCGCAGCACCGCAATGGCGCGCAGCGGCGGACATCAGGACAACAGCATAGTCGGCGAGGTTGGAAAGACGCATTTTTCTCGATTCGCTGGGGGTTAAAAACTAAACAAGACCGATTTAGTCTCATTTATCCAACATTGCAAGCGTAGCGCGGGTTCAAGCGACCTCAAAAAGGCTTGAACATGCTTCCAATTCTTCCAGTCAGGTGTCGGAAATCAGCGGTGCAATCTTGCCCTTCAAATCGCCGCGCTGATCGATCAGTCGCGCGATTTCGCCTTCACCGACGCGCAGTTGAGTCGGAGTCACACCGGCAAAGAATTTCACTTCGCGGATCATGTGCGACTGGTCGTAGAAAGCATCTACCAGTTGAAGCAGCTCTTCCTGATTATGCTCGGCATAAGCCCGGGCCGCCCGCAACGCCCGATATTTGCGCGCCAGATATTTCGGCGGCATGCCATAAAGCTTGTTCACCGTGCGCAGCACCTGCCGCGAGCTTTGCGTCGACCGTTCCATCAACCCGCTGATCGGCGGGGAAGGTTCCGATGACAGCCATTCATCGACCATCTTGGTAAAAGCGGCTGTTTCCGGCTTGAGCCGCGGTTTCAGCGCCCGATAGACTTTATCGGCCCAGGCGACCATCTCTTCGGGAGTCTGGCAGCCGCGCAGATATTCCAGATTCTTGTCGATTTCCTGGGTGAACACCTCGGCGGCATTGACCGCCTTGTCGGTATATTCCGCAGCTGATTTCCGGGTGGAAATCGCCCAGCCTGCGGGCAATACGCCGACGCCGAACATCCGGAACGGTCCGGTCACGTCGACATGCATCGCTCCTGTCGAAGGCCCCTGCAGCACGGCGCCTTCATGCGAAAAACTGCTGCCGTCGGCGAAGCTTATGACCGCACTCCCCTCCAGCAGAAAGCGCAACTGCGCAATGGCAGCCCGCTCGTTATCCGCAAAACGCGGCTGATCATCCTCAAACAGATAATAGACCGAGACCAGGTCCCGGACATCTTCTGCAGGCGCATAATATCTCAAACTTACCAAATCGCGACCCCCTAATCTGTCCCTCCCCCAGGTTCAGATTCCATATGGAATGCGCTTTTATAGCAAAAAAACATAGTTAAAAAAAAGGCCTGACCAAAAAAATGGTCAGGCCAATAAGGAAAAGAACTCCGATACCGTCAAATTATGATGGCAAGAGCCCTTCGGGTCGCCCCATTGCTATGCACCGGTAATGGATCGGCTTTATTGGACAAATACGACAGATTCGGAACATAGTTTTGACATTTAAGGACAATCGCAACGGATCACGCTCGTAATTCAGCTGTTCGAAGCAATCCAGGCGTCAACCCTCTCTTCCATTATGTCGAGCGGCACCGGACCACTTTTCAGGATCACGTCATGGAACGCGCCCATGGTGAATTCGTCGCCCAAAGCCTCCTGCGCCCGCGTCCGAAGCTCGAGTATTTTCAATTTGCCAATCATATAGGCCGTCGCCTGGCCGGGATAGACGATATAGCGTTCAATAGCCTTGCGAATGTCGCCGTCGGGGTTGGGCGTGTTGTCCGTCAGATATTGAATTGCCTCTTCGCGACTCCAGCGCTTGTCATGGATACCGGTATCAACGACCAGCCGGCAGGCCCGCCACAATTCCATGCCGAGCCGGCCAAAATCGGAATAAGGGTCGGTGTAAAAGCCCATGTCCTTGCCCAGTTCTTCGCTATAAAGGCCCCAACCTTCAGAATAGGCAGTCACTCCGCCAAATTTGCGAAAGGCCGGCAGATCGCCCAATTCGGTCTGGATCGCCAATTGGAGATGATGGCCAGGCAAGGCTTCGTGATAAGCCAGCGCCTCCAGCTCGGTTTTCGACATGCTTTTGAGATCATAGAGATTCACATAATATGTGCCTGGCCGGGAACCGTCAGGCGCAGGCCGCTGATAAAAAGCCTTGCCCGCCGATTTTTCACGGAACGCCTCGACCGGCTTGATCACGAAAGGAGCGTTGGGCAGCGTGTTGAAAAATTCCGGCAGCTTCTTTTCCATTGCTGCAAGCTTGCTATTGGCTTCCGCCAGATAATCCTCGCGGCTGGTATAGAAATATTGGTCACCAGTACGCAAATGGACGAAAAATTCTTGCAGGCTGCCTTCAAAGCCCACATCTGACATGATCTTCCGCATCAATCCGTGAATGCGCGCAACATTGTCGAGACCAATCTGATGGATCTCGTCTGCGCTCAAATCTGTCGTCGTATAATTTTGCAACCGCTCTGCATAATAGGCAGCGCCATCCTCGAACCGCCAAATACCATCGCCATCGCTGGCCATTGCCTGCTGACGCTCCATTTCGGCAATCAGTTTCTCATAGGCGGGCTGCAGGCTGTCGATCAGCGCTTCTTCGCCGCGGGCGATCAAGTCTGCCTTGTCGCTCTCGGCGATATCGAGCGCATTCACCTTCTTCTTCAAGTCGGCAAATATCGGCGAATCGTCGCCCTCGTCAAACGGCGCGCCGGTGATCACGTTCCGGGTGTCGCTAATGACATAAGGAAACACCCAGTCGGGCACCATGATGCCATCATCTGCCCGCTCAGCAGACTGCGCGACCAGCGTTTCAATGAGCGGACCAGCACCAAAGAGCCGGCTAACATATGCGCCCGCGTCGGCCTTGTTGGCGACACGGTGAATATTGATCATGAACGCCGGAATCTGGCTTTGCGCACCATTCATCTGGTCAAAAATATAGCTGTTACGACGGAACGGGAAAGCATTGCGGGAGCGCTCCGCCCTTGCTTCAAACAGACGATAGCTCAACTGGCCGGCTTCGCTGAGTTGGTCTTTATCAAACACGGCTTTCATTTTCGCGAGAGCGGCCTGGCCACGTTCATATTGCTCGATCGCGGCGGTCTCGCTCGGATCATCCCATTTGCCATAATCGGCGTCGCGAATACCCCGATAGGCTTTCGACACGGGCGAATGGGCGAGCTCCTGATCGTCATAATCTTCGAAAAAGGCGGACAGCTGTGCGTTGATGTCCTCCTTCGTCTGGCTTGCAACTTCGCCAGTTTGTGCATGGCTTGCGGGCCCAACGGAGACGGCGCTCAATGCCAAGGCAGAAGCGGCGGTCAGCAACAAATATCTCATCCAAAATCTTCCTTATCCGATAGAAATTTCTCCGGTCTTATCATCCTGTTTGGATTTGCACAAATCGGCTTGCGCGCGCACCGGTTGCCTCGACCGAAACCCTTCGGCATTTGCCGGTTGCTGCCAGGATTGTCCGGCGATAGGTGTCGGACCACCATGAATGCATATTCAACGGACGCATTGATCATCGGCGGCGGCCATAACGGTCTGGTCTGCGCTTATTATCTTGCGCGTGCCGGCATGAAGGTCCGGATATTGGAAGCGCGCGACGTGATCGGCGGCGCGGCGGTGACCGAGGAATTTTACCCCGGTTTCCGCAACAGCACCGCCAGCTACACGGTCTCTTTGCTCCAACTGAAGATTATCGCCGACATGGGTCTGGTTGAACGCGGCTACCGGGTGATCGAGCGACCCAAGAGCAACTTTCTGCCGCTTGGCGGTGGCGAATATTTGCTCGTCGGTGGCTCTCTCGAAGCCACGCAAATGGAGATCGCGCGATTCTCTCAGGCGGATGCGGCGCGCCTGCCGGAATATTATGCCATGCTGGAATCGGCAGCACAGATATTACGCGAACTGGCATTGGAAATCCCGCCGAATGCCGGGAGCGGGGTCCATGCCATGCTGGTGGGCATCAAGACCGCCCGCCGGTTCACCCGGCTATCGGTGCTGGAACAACATAATATCCTCAAGCTGTTCACGCTCAGCGCCCGCGAGCTGCTCGACCAGTGGTTTGAAAGCGCGCCGATCAAGGCAGCTTTCGGCTTCGACGCCATCGTCGGCAATTACGCCAGCCCCGACACGCCGGGCAGCGCTTATGTCCTGCTCCATCATGTCTTTGGCGAGGTCAATGGCAAGCATGGCCAGTGGGGCCATGTGCTTGGCGGCATGGGACGGATCACGCAACTCATGGCCGAGGCCTGCGAAGAAGCGGGAGTCGAAATCAGCCTCGAAACACCGGTGAAAAAACTGCTGGTCGAGAACGGGGCCGCAGTCGGAATATGCACTGTAGATGGTGAGCAAATCGGTACGCGAAAGATCATCGCCAATGTCGGGCCGAAACTGCTCTATGATCAGCTGATCGATGCTGCGGACCTGCCCGCTGATTTCCGCAGCATGATGGCCGGCTACCAGTGTGGCTCCGGTAGTTTCCGGATGAATGTGGCGCTCGGCGGCCTGCCCGATTTCACCGATCTTCCGGGGACCGGGGATCATCTGAAATCCGGGATCATCATGGCGCCATCACTCGACTATATGGACGAGGCCTATCAGGACGCGCGGCGAGACGGCTGGTCGCGCAAACCGGTGGTCGAAATGCTGATCCCCAGCCTTGTCGACGACAGTCTGGCCCCCGGCGGCCAGCATGTCGCGAGCCTGTTCTGTCAGCAATTTGCGCCCAAATTGCCAGAGGGGCGCAGCTGGGACGATGAACGCACCGCAGCAACAGAAGCGATACTGGACGTTGTCGAAAGCCATGCACCGGGCTTTCGCAAACTGATTCTCGGGCGGGTGGCACTGTCTCCGCTCGATCTGGAACGCAAATTCGGCCTGGTCGGTGGCGATATTTTTCATGGTCGCATGTCTCTCGACCAGCTTTGGACAGCGCGACCAGTGATCGGTTCCGCCAATTACAAGGGGCCGATCCAGCATCTCTATATGTGCGGCTCGGGGACCCATCCGGGCGGCGGCGTCACCGGCGCACCCGGCCATAATGCCGCCAAAATGATCCTGCGGGAGCGCGGTTTTCTGGGTCGATGGCTCGGCTGACGCTACGGCAGGCTAGTCAATTTAGCTGCCTATTGCACCCGCCCGCCGAGAGGGATAGCTTCCCCCACTTGGGATGGGAGACTCACTATGCGCAAATCACTGATGTTGGCAGCATGCACGGCTGCTCTGGCTTTATCTGGCTGTTCGAAAATCAACGAGGGTGACGATAGCGCCGCAGAGATTGCGAATACCGAATATCCCGAGCAGGTATTCTGGGGCGACACCCATCTCCACACCGACAACAGCATCGACGCATTCGGTTTCGGCAATAGACTGGACGCCGAGAACGCCCTGCGCTTTGCCCGCGGCGAGGAAGTCACCGCAACCAAAGGCGCCAAAGCCAAGCTGTCCCGACCACTCGATTTTCTGGTGATTGCCGACCATAGCGACGCAATGGGCGCCACCAAGGCAATCATGGAAGCGCCCCGCATCGCCTTGCTGACCAATAAATTCCTGCTCCGCTGGCACGATATGATGAACGAGAGCGACGAGGGCTCGTTGCGGGTGACGGCGGAGCTTATCGATGGCGCGGCAAAGGGCACATTGCCGGAATCGCTCACGGATCCGGAAGAATCGCGGGAACGCACGGCCGATCTCTGGGAAAAGCACGGCGAGACCGTCGACCAGTATAATGAACCCGGGAAGTTCACCGCTTTCATGGGCTTTGAATATACATCGATGCCGGATGGCGACAATCTCCACCGCGTCGTGATGTTCCGCGAAGGTCCGAAGAAAATGGGCGATACCATTCCCTATGGCGCTCTGGGTCTGCAAGATCCTGAAAAGCTCTGGGCCTATATGGCAGCCTATGAGAAAAATACCGGCGGCAAAGTGCTCGCCATTCCGCATAACAGCAATGTTTCGAACGGCCGGATGTTCGCGATGAACAAATTTGACGGCAGTCCGATTGATGCAGCTTATGTAAAAACCCGGGCGTTGCGCGAACCGATCGTCGAGGTCACGCAGATCAAGGGCGACAGCGAATCCCATCCGTTTCTGTCGCCCAATGACGAATTTGCCGATTTCGGTGTCGCTGGCTGGGACAAATGCAATCTGAGTTGCACAAGAGATATGCCGCCCGAAAGCTATGGCGGCAGCTATGTTCGCGAAGCGCTGAAACGCGGGTTGGAACTGACTCTTTCCGTAGGCGCCAACCCTTTCAAATTCGGCATGATCGGTTCAACCGACAGCCATACCTCGCTGGCAACGGCCGACGAGAATAATTTCTTCGGCAAGCACAGTGCCAACGAAGCCAATAACAAGCAGCGCGCACTGGAGCCGCAGAATCTCGGCACCCGCGAAGGACGGTTCGGCTGGCATTATCTTTCCAGCGGCTATGCCGCCGTGTGGGCGACCAGTAACACACGCGAAGCCATTTTCGATGCGATGATGCGTCGCGAAGTCTATGCAACGACCGGTCCGCGGATGCAGGTCCGATTCTTTGGCGGCTTTGATTTTACCGCCGACGATGTCGCTGATCTGGTCAAGACCGGCTACTCCAAGGGCGTTCCGATGGGCGGAGACCTGACCGGCGGCGACGGCGAAGTCCCCAAATTCCTGATCAGCGCGCTGATGGACCCGGAGAGCGGCAGTCTCGACCGGATTCAGGTAATCAAGGGCTGGGTCGATGCTACAGGCAAAAGCCAGGAAAAAATCTACAATGTCAGCTGGAGCGATGCCGATACGCGCGAACTTGGTGCCAATGGCAAGCTGACTGCGGTACCCAATACGGTTGATCTGACCAAGGGCACCTGGGACAATGCTACCGGCGCACCGGAGCTCGTTACCTTCTGGCAAGACCCCGATTTCGACGCCGACCAGAACGCCTTCTATTATGTGCGTGTGCTGGAAATCCCGACCCCGACATGGCCGGTTTATGATGCGCTCAAATTCAAGCTGACCCTGCCCGATGATGTGATCAAGGTCCAGCAGGAGCGCGCCTATAGCTCGCCGATCTGGTACACGCCGACGGCTTAGGCTCGCTGAACCAATCAGTCGGGGCCTGTCACTGGACGGACCCCGCAATCCTTTGACTCGCTGCGGCTGAACTTAATGGGCTACCCGATATATGTTGCGTAAATTTATCAAAGAACCGCTGGTCCATTTTCTCGGTGGCGCGCTGCTTATCTTTGCTTTTTTCTGGGCTACCGGCAGTGACCGTGACCCGGCGGATTATGCGATCAATATCGATGATACGGATATTGCCCGGCTCGAGGCAGGGTGGGTGCAAAATTTCCGCAGGGCACCGACTCAAGCGGAACTGGATAGCCTGATCGACCAGGAGATCGCCGAAGAAATCTATTATCGCGAAGCGTTGAGACTGGGGCTGGACAAGAATGACCCGGTGATCCGGCGGCGGCTGTTCACCAAAATGCGCTTCGTCGACAGCGAAGAGGCTGCAGACGTCGATCCGGACGATGCGGTCTTGCAAGAGTGGATCGACAAGAATCCCGGAAAATATTCCCTGAGTCCGCTTTATGATTTCGAGCAAATATACCTCGGACAGATCAGTGCAGCCGACGCACGCGACCGGATCGAAAGGCTGAATGCCGGAGCGGACCCATCCACCTTCGCGCAATCTCTGTCCATGCCCGGGACGGTCGCAAGAGCCAGCACCGCAGAAATATCCAGTCAGTTTGGCGATCGTTTTGCAGACCAGTTGGAGAAGATGGAACCCGGGATATGGAACGGTCCCGTCGCCTCCGGCTTTGGCACGCACGCGGTCAAAATTTCCGCGAAGGCTCCTGGCAAGAAAGCAGCTCTGGACAATATCCGGCAACAGGTCCTCAATGACTGGCGTTCATCGCGGCAAGCCCAGCAGAAAGCAGAAGCGCTTGCCCGGTACAAGGCGCAATATGAAGTCACGGTGGCTGGTCGCCCATGAGCCGCTGGTTAGCCGTCTTGTCGGTCTTTCTCGGGCTGGTCCTGTACCCGACCAACGCCAGCGCCGATGAGCTGCGCCCGGCCTATATCGAGATGACCGAACAATCGCCCGGCCAATGGTCGCTGCTGTGGAAGGCATCGACCAATTCGCGCCTGGGCCAGACCGGTAAGATCATAATTCCGGAAAATTGCGAGGTCGAAGGCGAACGCCAGCGCGAATATTCTGGCAGCAACATCCTAACCCGTCTCTCGCTGCGCTGCCACGGAACGGTGCAGGGACAGACAATCGGTCTGAAGGGTCTGGAACTGTCAACAACCGATGCGCTGGTTCGCATTGCCCCGATGGGCAGCGCCATGCAGACGGTGCGGCTTACTCCGGACCAGCCGTCCGCGACCCTGACCAAGCCATCCGTGATTTCCAATGTAGCTGCAACTTACACAATTATTGGCGTCGAACATATATTGCTAGGCTTCGATCATCTGTTCTTTGTGCTCGCTCTGGTGCTGCTGCTCAAGGGCGGCTGGCTGGTTGCCAAAACCGTCACTGCCTTTACGGTTGCACATAGCATTACATTGGTCGGGACGACGCTCGGCTGGCTATCACTGCCCTCGCAGCCGGTTGAAGCGGTCATCGCCCTTTCGATTATCTTTCTGGCCGTAGAAGTGGTGAAGGCGAAGCCCGATGACCGGCGGCTCTCGGAACGATTCCCGTGGATCGTAGCCTTTCTGTTCGGCTTGCTCCACGGCTTCGGCTTTGCTGGTGCCCTCGCCGAAATCGGTCTGCCGGAAGGAGATGTCCCGCTCGCCCTGCTGACCTTCAATCTCGGCGTCGAGATCGGCCAGCTGGCCATCGTCGCCATCGCCATGGCGATACTTTACGGCATACGTAAACTGCGGGCCAATTGGTTGCACCCCGCAAAAACCGCCACGGCCTATGGCATCGGCATTATTGCAACCTACTGGTTTGTCGAGCGGATGATCGCCTGAACCGGGTCAATTTTTGGTTTCACCAAGCTGCGCTACCCGGAGTTCGATCTTTTTCATTTCGGCCAGCAGCGAGAGCAGGTTCATCCGGTCAAACATCCACATTTTCAGCAAACCTACAGCCTGGAACAGCGCCAGAAATCCGGCGGACCAAAGGATCGTCTCACGAATCTGCCCGGCCTGGAAAGCCTGCCAGCCGCAGTAAAGAGCGAACAGAAATAGGACGAAGGTGACCGCGGTGACCATGTAGGACCAGAAACGCATCGGCCCGCGCAATGTCGCGCCAAGCTGATCAAACAGTCCCCGGCCATTTTCCAGATCGTCCAGAAATGCCTTGTCATCTGCGGTCAGAGCCGCGCCCAATTGATCATCAAATTTTGTCATGTCATTCTCCTTCATCAAATTGAACATCGTCCAGCGCAGCTTTCAACTGACGCCGGGCATGGAAGAGTCGTGATTTGGCGGTACCCACCGGCACTGCCGTCACCACAGCGATTTCACCAATGGTCAAACCTTCACTGAAATAGAGCGTTGCGGCGGTCCGGTGGTCATCGCTGAGGCTGTCAAACGCCTGGGTGATTGTCACTCTGGCTTCACCAGCGGGCGGGACCACCGGATCGCTGACGCCCTCCCCGATCCAATGTCTTTGCCGTTGGTTTCGCCTGATCCTGTCGATACATTTGTGGTGGAGGATCGTATAAGCCCAGGCAGGGAATCGTGCAGGGTCGCGCAAAGTCCGCCATCCGCGGCAGATGCCCGTCCAGGCTTCCTGAACCGCTACCCCGGCCTGTTCTTCATCGCGCAGCAACCGGCAAGCGGTTCGCATCAATCGCGGATACCAGCGAGCCGCCAGTCGTTCGCCTGCGCGACTGTCTCCAGCCTGCACACGCGCCAGCAGCAGCTCGTCATATATTCGCTCGGTTTCGCTGTAACGCTCGGACATGCTTTTGGCCTTTACTCCGATAGTCGGAGCAAAGCGCCAAAAGGTTCATGTGGCCAAAAATATCTTGGAAAAATTATCCAGCTGGCGGTCTGTGCGCGTCTTCCGACCAGTCCTGCCGAGCAGCCCATTGTTCGAGTGTTTCAAATTCGACTTCCGGCAGACGCTGCTGCATGAAGTCGGTGTCCACTTCAAAGGGCCTTGTCACGTTATTGTTGTTATATTCGTAGAAGGCAGTGATCCCGGCGGCCATGGATTCGCGATTTTCCGGTGCTACATCATCGCCAAAGGCCTTGACCAGATAGTCTCCAAATTCCTTTGGCGTGCAGGGATCATATTTGATCTCATGGCCGAATACACGTGACAGGATTTCGGCAACTTCCGGGGGTTTGATGCGCTGCGGCCCACCAATATTGAGCCAGGAACCTTCAAAGTCCGGACGGTCCATCGCGGCAACCATGCATTTGCCGACATCATCCAGACTGATCCAGTTTGCTTCCAGAGTTGCATTGTGCGGATAGACATAGCGTTTTTCGTCCATAATGAACGGCCGCGCCCAATTGGTCAGCAGATTATCCATGAACAATACCGAGCCAAATACAGTCGCGGGCATGCCGGAACGGAAAATCTCGTTCAGCGCAATCGTATTATTGCCATAAGTGAACGGGTCACCGGGGCGCTCCGGAATCCAGCTCGATGTGTTCCAGACAAAACGTTCGGTGCCGGCCTCCTTGGCGGCGGCGGCTACACGCCCAACCATAGAGGCGCGATCTTCCCGCGTCTGCAGCGGGTGCGTATAGAAAACGGCATCAGAACCCTCAAAAGCCGGGATCCAGGTGGATTCATCGGCGAGGTCGATTTTCCGGCATTCATCGGCAACATTGGAGCCGCCCAAATCTGGCGTTTCACTGCGTGACAGGGCCCGAACCTTGTGACCCGCTGCTGCCAATTGCCGTATTTGTGCAAGACCTTGCCGACCGGTTGCACCCACGACTGATACCAATGCCATGATTCTCTCTCCTTTTGCGTTTGTAGCAACGCTAGAGGCGAATATGCAGAGCCCCAATGCTCCATTTTGTCAGGACATTTTTGTTAGGGCCGGTTTTGCTGGAGGATGCTCAGGAAGTCTGTTCGGTCAGCATCGCCTGCCAGCGCTGCATACCCGAGATCCAGCGTTCCGGATCGGCGCCCTTCTGTCTGACATATTCGCCAACCTTTGGGTGCGGAAGGATCAGGAAACGCTCGTCGCCGATCGCCTCGACGCAAATATCGGCAACATGCTCCGGCGTCACGATCCCGTCCTTGGCAACAGTGGATGTGTCGACACCGGCAATCATCGGCGTATCAACGCCTTGCGGACAGAGAACCGATACTTTCAGTCCTTCTGCGCCGTGGGTAATCGCCAGCCATTCGGCGAAACTGACCGCGGCATGTTTTGTCACGGAATAAGGCGCGGAACCGATCTGCGCCAGAAGCCCGGCTGCCGAGGCGGTGTTGAGCAGATAGCCACCACCGCGCTCCAGCATCTTGGGCACCAATATCCGCGCGACACGGATATGGGCCAATACATTGATGTCCCAGATATTCTGCCAGTTTGCGTCATCCACTTCGACCCCGCCGCCGGTGATGATGCCGGCATTGGAGACGAACAGATCGATCGGACCGATATCGGCTTCAACTGTTTCGATAAGATTGTTGATATCCGCGGCCAGTGACACATCGGTTTTGATCGCCACCCCGCCAATTTCGTCTGCGACTGCCTGCGCGCCGGCGAGATCACGATCCGCGCAGATGACTTTCTTTGCCCCTTCCGCTGCAAACCTGCGAGCCATTGCCGCCCCGATACCGCTTGCACCACCGGTGATGACGACAATCTTGCCTTTCAATATCATTTTGATCTTGTCCCGCTTGAATAAATTAATCACTCGCTTAAAGATGCGGAGCGGTTAGAACAAGGACAAGATTATCCGCGGGCAGAAGCCCGCCCAACAGTCTAGCCCGAAACAAAGGAGAGAAAAATGTACAGTCACATGATGGTCGGATCGAACGATATGGACCGGTCGAAGAAATTCTATGATGCGTTGTTCGCAAGCGTTGGTGGCCCGGAAGCCATGGTCGATCCAAAGGGTCGTTTGATGTATATCCATAACGGCAGCATATTCATGGTCACGCCGCCGATCGACGGCAAGGATGCCACCTGCGGCAACGGCATGACGGTCGGATTTGCCATGGAAAATCCCGAACAGGCCGATGCCTGGCACAAAGCTGGCGTAGCAGCCGGTGGCACTGCGATCGAAGACCCTCCTGGAGTCCGGGACAATCCCGGCATGAAACTCTATCTCGCTTATTTGCGTGATCCGGATGGCAACAAGCTCTGCGCCCTGCACCAGATGGGCTGAAGCATATGCCGAACAAGAGCATCCGCATCGGCGGCGCGAGCGGTTTTTGGGGCGAAAGCGCCATGGCCACTCCGCAGCTGCTCGGTGCGGGTGTGGATTATCTCGTCTATGATTATCTCGCCGAGATCACCATGTCGATCATGGCGCGGGCGCATGCCAAGAATCCGGCAGCGGGCTTTGCCGGCGACTTCATCAGTGCGGTCCTGAAACCCCATGCCAAGGCGATTGCCGCGCAAGGGGTGAAGGTCATTGCGAATGCAGGCGGCGTCAATCCGGCGTCCTGCGGCGAGGCAGCGCGCGCCCTGATCAAGGAGCTGGGTCTGGACCTCAAGGTTGCGGTCATTACCGGCGACAATCTGCTGAGTGAACTGGATGCGATTGCAGCCAGCGCGCCAACCGAGATGTTCACCGGCGCGGCCTTTCCGGCCAAGGAAAAAATCGCCAGCATCAACGCCTATCTCGGCGCCTTCCCGATAGCCCGCGCGCTGGCGGAAGGCGCGGATATTGTTATCACCGGTCGCTGCGTTGACAGCGCGGTGACGCTCGGTGCCTGCATTCACGAATTCGGCTGGACTGCAAGCGACCATGATCTTCTCGCCAGCGGCAGCCTCGCGGGTCACTTGCTGGAATGCGGGCCGCAAGCCACCGGCGGCAATTATACCGACTGGGAAGACGCAGGTGACATATCCAGTATCGGCTATCCGATCGGTGCGGTATCGGCGGACGGATCGTTCACCGTTAGCAAGCCCGAAGGCACCGGCGGCTGTGTGACGGTCGGCACGGTGTCCGAGCAAATGCTCTACGAAATCGGAGATCCGCAAGCCTATATGTTGCCCGACGTGGTGTGCGATTTCTCCGATGCCAACATCACCCAGACCGGGCCGGACATGGTCCGCGTTTCGCCTGCAAAAGGCTATCCTGCACCGGACCACTACAAGACCTGTCTCACATATGGCGAAGGTTTTCGCGGCGGGACCTATGTCAGTTTCTACGGCTTTGACGCAGCGCGCAAAGCGCAAAAATTCTGCGACAATGTCTTTCTCCGCGCCAACAAAATCCTGCGCGGTCACAATCTCGGGGACTATAGCGAGACCAGTGTCGAGCTGATCGGTGCGGAAAGCCAGTTTGGCGATTATACGTCCGGCCATGAACCGCGCGAAGTCGTCGCGAAAATTGCGGCCAAACATAGCGAAGCCGCTGCAATCGGCATATTATTGCGCGAGCTGACCGGCCTTGGGCTGGCCACGCCGCCGGGACTGGGCAGCTTTTCCGGTGCCCGCGCGAAGCCGTCGCCCGTGGTACGGCTGTTTTCCTATCTCACACCGAAAGCTGCCGTGACCATCGCAATCGACATCGACGGCAAGAAAATCGCGTTTCAGGATGCCGAAGGAGCGCCTTTCGATCCGGCTGCAATCAAACGACCACTTCCTCCGCAAGCACCGGATGAGCCGGATGCCGGGATAACCGTACCGCTGATCCAGCTGGCCTGGGCCCGCTCCGGCGACAAGGGCAACAAGGCCAATATCGGCGTGATCGCGCGCGATCCGGCCTGGCTTCCCTATATCTGGGCAGCGCTGACGCCGGACTCGGTCGCCAAGCGCTTCGCCCACTTTATCGAGGGTGGCGCGAGTGCCGCAAAAGTCGACAAATATTATCTGCCCGGCGCTCATGCGATCAACTTTCTGATCGACGCAGTGCTTGGCGGCGGCGGTGTCGCGAGCATCAGAAATGACGCCCAAGGCAAAGGCTATGGTCAGATATTGCTCGCTCATCCGGTTACCATACCGGCGGCGCTCGCCGAAAAACTGAATTGAAAAGGACTGAATTGATGATGCAGGAAGCCCTAGATTTCAAGGACGAGAGCGACACGCTCGCAGCCGTGCTCGCCGATGCAGGTGACGATATCTTTGCCACCGTCACCCAGTTCAAGGGCTGGACCATCGAGGATGTCATCGGCCACCTTCATATCTGGAACGCAGCCGCGCTGATGACGCTCGAGGATCCGGATGCTTTCAAGCAATTCCTTCGGGAAATGATGGGCGCGTTCAAAAACGGCAAAGGCCATGTCGATGTGCAATATGAATGGCTGGACGCGCATGCCGACGGAATTCGCGGCAAGGCCCTGTTCGACGCCTATTGCGACTATTATCCAAAGCTCGCTGCCGCTTATGGCGAAGCCGATCCCGAGCACCGAGTCGCCTGGGCCGGGCCTGACATGACCACGAAGTCAAAGATCATCGCCCGCCAGATGGAGACTTGGTCGCACGGGCAGGAGATATTCGACATAATGGGGCAGGAACGCAAAGATGGCGACCGCATCCGCAATATCGCGCATCTCGGCGTCACCACCTATGGCTGGACCTTCCGCAATCGCCGCCAGGAACCGCCTGCACCGAAACCCTTCGTCCAGCTGACTGCTCCATCGGGTGCCGTCTGGGAATGGAATGACCCACAAGAAGATAATGTTGTACGCGGCAGCGCGGTTGAGTTTTCCCAAGTCGTGACCCAGACCCGCAATATCGACGACACTTCGCTCGAGACGGTCGGTGACACCGCCCGCCAGTGGATGGAAATCGCCCAATGCTTTGCTGGTGGACCGGAAACCCCGCCGGCCAAGGGAACACGGAGTGCCGTAACTAGCTGAATGGAGGAGATGATGACCACCAGCGACCGCATAGCCGCCCTCGCCTCGTTCTTTTCCTGCTCGCCGGAAGAAGCCGGGCGAGTGGATGCCGCAACCCGGCTGGTACATTATCGCCACAAGGATATCCTCGCCCATCAGGGCGATCTCGGTGCGAAACTCTGGATCGTGCTGGAAGGCCGGGCCCAGCTGCAAATCATCGGCATGGATGGCCAGACCAAATTGCTCGCCGCCCACGGGCCCGGCGAATTATTCGGCGCTTTCCCGCACGAGCGGATCGTGATCTCCGATGTCGTGGCGCAGACCCGGCTGTCGGCTCTCGAAATTCCCACGGCAAAGATGACTGCCCTATTGCAGGAAGAAGCCCGCATCGGCAGCGGCCTGTCGAAAATATTGGGGCGGCAATATAATGCGGTACTCGACCGGATGGCAGCGCGCATCACCCTGACCGCCAATGGCCGGGTCTATGCCGAATTGCTGCACGAAGCGGGCGAGGAGGGCCGGATAGCGCCGCCGCCGGTGATCGCGGCGCTGGCTTTATCCGCCCAGACCACACGCGAGACCGGATCGCGGGCAATCAATGCGCTGGAACGGCGCGGGATCATCCGGCGCGATGACGAGCGGCTGGAGATTCTGTCGCGCGGGCTGCTCGAAGAACTGGTGGTCTGAACCGCTACCGCTCAGACCAGCGACCATAGAGGCACTGGGCCGTGCGCGGTCTGCAATTCACCGATCTCCTCGACCGCGTGGCTGCCCGGTTCAAGCGTCAAAACCATCGCAGATTTATAGTCGGCAAGAACCGCTCCCCCGCTGGATGCGCGCGCCATATCGCCGGCCTGCTCGAGCAGCGAGGCTGCAGGCCTTTGCGGGTCCATGATATCGATCAGCAAGCTGATCCGGCTGTCGGGATTATGCTGCAACAGCCACCGGCTGATCGAAAGCAGTTCCGCAATATTGGTCGATATCCGATATCGGGCATCCCCTGCAGCCTGAAACGCACGGGCCGCTTCCGGAAGCTGTGACGGCGCATCCCGATCAGGACCATCCGCCCAGAGAATTGCGGCAATCTCTCTTCTCTCCTCGCCCGAGGGCCCGGCAATCGATTGATGATCCGGCTTGCGGGCGACGGATATGGCAAATTGATCATGACCGCTATCGGCCCAGACCAGATGCTGGCGACGCGGTTCATCGCCCCTGCCAGTGATCGTGACCGCCTTGGGCCGGCTCTTCAACACCCCGGCATTGCGGACGCATTGGCCCATGGCAACCAGATCGGCGAGTTCCACGGCGACCGCCAACGACCGCTCGTCCTCATCGGGCAATTCGGTCAGCACATCCAGCGTCGCCGCTACCTCGGCCAGCGCATCAAACCGCGCAAGCCAATGATCCCCAAAAGGCGCAACCGACAATTCGCGAAAGCGGCCCACCGGATAAGGTAAAATCACATGCAGCTCCGCGCCCGCCCGGTGCAGCGCCTCGGCGATCAATATGTCCGCTCCCGCCGCCAGCGCCCCAAAGCCAAAACCCGGACGTTCCCGCGCGATGATTGCGTTGATATCCTGCCCGATTGTCACATCCGCCTCATCCAGCCCGATGATACCGCTGAAATAGAAGCTGGGCGGCGGGCGGTGCCTGTTCAGCCAGGCGGCGTTCTTACCCTGCTCGGCCAGGATCAGTTCAAACTGGCCAATGGTAGCGGCATGATCCTCCCACGCCCGAGGCAGTTTCGCAATCCCGTCGGCCAGCGCCGCCCGGGCACCGGTTTCATCGCCAAGCAACAGCAAGGCCTCCGCCCGGGTCGCAGCCCGCCAATAGGCATTTTCGCCTTGCGCAGGATCGCTCTCCAGTAGATTGAGGGTCTCTTGCGCAAGCGAACGAGCCCGTTCCGGCCTGCCCCCCAACAGCGCCAGCGCCGCAGCATTGATCAGCGGATAACTATCCCGCTCCAGCGCAGCCGCCGCCGCATAAGCCTCAGCCGCTTCGCCATAAAGCTTGGCGCGCTCGGCGCCAGCGGAACCCTCCGCCTGATCCTTGAGCAAACGGCCTTTTAGAGTGAGAGCCTTCGGATCGTCGGTCCGCTCATCCCATCCCGAAGAATGAAACAAAGCCCAGGCCCGCGCCGGATTCCCGGCACGGGCGGTGGAGAGAATTTGAGGGAGGGGGGTCAATTGCGGTTAATCATTCTTGATTTTTGGGTCATAGAAAACCGGTGTCCGAAACTTCTGGGGGTCTCGCGTATCGCCCACCAATATTCCTAAAGCATATTTGAACGCATTTTTCATATTCCCGTCATCATAATGATTACAGTACACCATAACGGTCTGACCAGTGGCATCAACAAACACAGGTTTTTGCAATACATCGTGACGATGATTCAAATAACTTCCGAGAATTGCGAGTGGAGCCGCTACACCAGGCGCGACAGTGACGCCATTTTCCACCATAAACTTTGATTCTTCGGCACTACAGTGGAACACTAACAAAGCGGATCGTGAACCTGACAAATTGTCAGAAATGTCCATATCGAAGTGCGTGCTTTCATCAGGGTGACGCCGCGGAGGCCCTAAATTACCGGCAAAACTTTTCACCAAACCCGGTATCATTTGCAACGCTTGAGTTTCGCTAACAGCATTAATGCCATCATGAACTTGGCTATAAATCACCAAATTTTCAGGATTCAACCGACTTAATCGAACAATTATAATTCGATTCACAGTATCCCAAGCATCTGGGGGTAATCTCCGCAGCACCGCATCGGTGCAGACTGTTACTTCACCAGTATCCTTATCCCGCTTGTGGTCTGAGTTGACGTGATTGGCGATCAGCATTGTGATCAAGTTCTCAGACATATTTAAAGCTCTCGATGCCATTTTTCATCTCCTGTTTAAACAAACGTGATTCAATCATTCTTAATTTTGGGGTCGATAATAATATCAGTGGAATAGTCTGAAGATCCTCGATCTTTGATTCGTAGAGCCATTCCATATTTAAATTCGTCCGCATTAGGATCAACTTTGCCAAAGCACATAACTGTTTTTGCCAACCCGTTTTTGACTTTGACAAAAACTGCTTGTTCAAGAACCTCAAACGAGTTTGTAACATCTCCAAGAATTGCTATCGGTGCTTTGGCACCTTCCACAGGAGCAATACCACCGGTGAGAAAACTCGCTCGCCCCGTTTCAAGATGGAAAACCACTACGCAGGGCGTTGAGCTTTCTGACACAGACATATCCATTCGTGTTCGAGACCCGCCGGTCAGTTTTTTCCAAGGGCCTCTCTTTTCTTTTCGATGTGGTGGCGAAACCATAACTTTTGCAAGCGCTTGTATCTGTGCGGGCGTACTGCCTACCGGAACTTGGAAACCTTCGGTGGTGATGCGTAATCTTAAGGGATTGGATGAAATAATCCTGACAATAATGCCCCTTTCAACAGGGAAGCCACTGCCTATCGGCAGTGGGACAATTCCTAAATCCGGCGGGAAAGCTCCAACTCGGCCAAAAGTTTCAATAATCGACGCCTCTAGCAAACTCAGGTCGTTCGTTTCGATTTGCTCGGGAACGGTTTTCGACATTGCGAGCTCCTATTATCTGATTGAATCTAATTCAGTTGTTTGTTGGATAAATCGATGCCCCATCGAGGCGAAAGTTTCATTTTTGGATAGGGAGAAATAAACTCGCGCCCGCCCGCTTTCTGTCCAGCCTCACGGTTGAGCAGCAAGCAAAATGCCGAAAGCTCCTGATCCTGTTGCACTAACGGCGACTTTGAACATGCGGCCAAGGTAGATACCGATTGGCCCAACAGTGATTTGGACGAAACCAACAAGTTCGCCTTTACCAGAAAAAGCTCGATAGCAGCTTTTTGCTTTGCCAGCTTTTCATTGTCTGAAAATTTCCCGATCATTTGGTTGGCAGAATCTAGAGCGGCGCTAAGGCGCTTTCGAGCCTTGGAGACATTGCCTAAATCCATATCGATCTGAGCAAGCCCACGCGCATTGCCCAGTCGATCGCTTTGGTAAACGGCATTGCTCGGATCTACACTGGCCAATGCTTTCAGGATATCACCTTCCCTTTCTCGGTGAAGTCGGGCTGTTTTTAGATCACCCGCAGCCCGAGCTGCATCCGATATCCAAGCATGGGCGTCTGCGATATCTCTCTGAATACCAGCATCCTTCGGTTGTAGTCTTGCCGCCTGCTGAAAATATTCCAATGATTTCTGGAATGCCAGCGTTGCAGTTTTATAGTCTCCGTCTCCGCGTAGCTGCAACGTGGCTAAATTGCTTTGTGAATATCCGGCTTCCATAACCCAGTCCTGATTTGTAGGATCCATCGCCAACAATTGTTCCGATAGATCCGCATAATTTAGGAAATGCGGTCGTGCTATATCCAGCCTGCCTTCTCGCCAGGCTGCATAGCCTACCCAATATTCGCTCTGCGCGTGCGCATATATACGATCGGGGTTGCGAGGCTCTCTAGCTAAAAGCTCCTCCGTCACCCGGTGAGCCTCGGTGAACTTCGCCAGCGCTTTGTCCAGATCACCGCGCTTTTCGTCATCCTCGCCCATCGCGTGTAAGATCCGGGCGCGCCGCTCCAGGCTTTCGGCGGGCATGTCGGACAGGTCGCCCTGATCCTCGTAATAGTCCATCGCCCGCTCGTTGACCTTGGTCATCACGTCGAGCCGGCCGACGCCCTTCAGTTCGGTGCGCAAATCGGTCAGCATATATTCGACCAGCCCCTCGGCTTCGGCCTGCTGGTGCTGCGCTTCGTTGCGCGACTGGATTGCGAATATTGTCATCCCGATCATGGCTAGCAGCGCGACCAGAGCGCCACCCGTGACCGCCATCACGCGGCGGATGCGGCGGGTCGCATCGCGCTGGACCAGCGCGTCGAGCGGGACACCGGCAATGCCCGCGACAATCTTCAGAAAGCCCAGCCGCCAGCCGTCACCTTCTTTGCGCAAGTCCGCCGCTAGAGGTTCTGCGCCGTCCCGCAATGCGGTGGGGAAAGCCTCTTCCGGCTCGCCGCGCACCAAGGCCGCCAGCACCGGTCGCCCCGGATGCAGCGCGCGGAACAGCTCGATTTCACGGGCAACCCATATCGATGCCTGGGCGTCAGGCGAGCAGATCACCACCAGCACCTGCGACCCGGCCAGCGCCTGCTTCACCGATTCCGATAGATCCTCCGCCGCAGGCAGGTCTTCGCGATCACGGAAAATCCGTCCCATGCGACCATTGTCCGGATCAATGGTCTGGCGATCCCGCAAATGTTGCGGCAGCCGGTAAGTCTCGATTTTCCTGTGGAGTTTTTGCGCGATGGCGGCATCGGCATGGCTGTAACTGACAAAGGCGCGAAAACGCACCGCTTGCGGATCAGATTTCTCTGCGTCTCCCAATTTTGCCCCGCGATCGAATGTTCAGACGACATTTGCCCGATAGCTTCCGGTCAAAGGGTATCGCGATTCCCGATCACTGTCACGGATTAAAATTCGGGTTGGATTTCCCCGTACACTTGGTCAGATTCCTGAGCGAAGAAACGCCAACCCGGGCATTCGGGAAAAACGATTATGCGCGTGCGACAACAGACAGTTTGGCGCCAAGACAGACTCACACCGTACGCAGCTGGTCCGCCCCGATCGCGACTTTTGTTTTGGCGCCCATGATCTCCATCAGGACCCAGACGCGCCGGTCGGGCGTGATCTTGACGACTTCCGCCGTAAAATTGGCAAACGGCCCGTTGGTCAGGGTAACCTGGTCTCCAGGCTGCAGTATTTTGGGCGGGAGCAATTTGCCGCTGTCATCACAACTCAGCATTAGCTGCGCCATGAGATCTGGCGGCACTGCTGCGGGCTTTTCGCCAAAATTTACCAGCCGCGTGACACCATAAGTCGACTTCACTCTCCGCCACAGCCCGTGGGCGACATCAAAAGCCACGAATATATAACCGGGGAACAGGGGCTGTCTGGTGGTGATGAACTTGCCGTTATGCTGCCGCGTTTGCTCTTCCATGGGCAGAAAGGTCCTAAAGCCTTGCCGCTGGAGGTTTTTGTCTGCGATATTGGCACAGTTCGGTTTTAGCTGCGCCAGAAACCAGCTGATCTCGCGATCATGGCATGCCATTTCAAACCTCCTACGCTCTTGCGTTTAACCTATCGCTCAAGCTCGACCAGATGCAAGTGAGCTTTTCCAAAAATGATGTGATAATTCAATGACCACCATGTCTCAGACGGAGCGACCGCTCGATCAGACGGCCTGCTGCAGAAGCACGGTTCAAGCTTGTGCGGGCTGGACGGCTCCGTTATGCAATCGCTCACTTCAACCGGCGGTTGACTGTGTTTCGGGCAATATTGGCCAAATCCGAAACCGGACCGTCGATAAAGATGGTCTTGCGTTCGGTTACGCACGCCATAGCGAGGGCCACGGCCCAGGATGTTTTCACTTTAAGACTTGTTAGCAAGCGCAGCAACATGCTATCGTTCAAAAATGAACGGTGTAGATTCCATTCTATTCCTCGAGTTTTTGAATCGCTGGGCGCCGGTGGGCAGGCCTAGTGCGGTAGCCTGAGAAAAATCAGCCTGATTATATGACAAACAAACGCAGCAAGCTTCAGGAAGACACACGCTTTCGGGTTCTTCGTCTTCTCGACGACAATCCCGAAATGTCTCAGCGGGAAATGGCGAAGGCCGTCGGGGTCAGCGTTGGAGCCATGCATTATGTGCTCAATGCGTTGATCGAAAAAGGTCTGGTAAAGCTCGGGAATTTCACCGCCGCAGAAGACAAGCGCCGCTATGCTTACAAGCTGACCCTGCAGGGGATTTCCGAAAAAGCGGCGATGACGCGGCGGTTTTTGTTGCGGAAAATTGAAGAACATGACGCTCTCAAGGCCGAAATAGACAGCCTCACCGCAGAGCTTCCTGAGGCTCAATTGCCCCAATCTGGCGATGGTCTCAAAAGCGAATGACCGGGCGTCACGAAATTGCCACTCGCACCGTTTATCCGGAAAACGATTGCCCGCGATCACATAAATCGCTCTATCGCCTAGTTTTTCGAACTTCGCGCAACAAGAATATTGGCGCACCGGCCGAGAGCTGGCGCGCAGAAACCGCATTTGAACATTTAGTAAAGGGAACTATCGGACAATGAAAATTGCAATGATCGGCACGGGTTATGTGGGACTTGTCTCGGGTGTGTGTTTTTCGGATTTCGGCCATGATGTGATCTGCGTCGACAAACTACCCGAGAAAATCGCCCAGCTGGAACGCGGCGAAGTTCCGATTTACGAGCCCGGACTGGACGCTGTCATGGAGCGTAACGTGGCGGCTGGCCGGTTGAGTTTCACGACGGATCTGGCTGCAGCGGTCGATGGCGCGGACGCGGTTTTCATCGCCGTCGGAACGCCGACACGGCGTGGTGACGGGCATGCAGACCTGACCTATGTCATGGCTGCCGCCGAGGATATCGCCGAGGCTCTGACCGGATATGCCGTGGTGGTGACCAAATCGACCGTGCCCGTGGGCACCAATCGCAAGGTCGAGGCGGTGATCCGGGCTGCCAATCCGGAGGCCCAGTTTGACGTCGCTTCGAACCCCGAATTCCTGCGCGAAGGCGCCGCGATTGATGATTTCATGAAACCCGATCGCGTGGTCGTGGGCGTCGAGAGCGACCGAGCGAAGGCAGTCATGGGTGACATTTACCGCCCGCTTTTCCTGCGCGAGTTTCCGGTCGTCTATACGGATCTGGAATCGGCCGAGATGATCAAATATGCGGCCAATGCCTTTCTGGCTACGAAGATCAGCTTCATCAACGAAATTGCCGCGCTCTGCGAGCGGGTCGGCGCAGACGTCAAGTCTGTCGCCAAGGGCATCGGACTGGATGGCCGGATCGGCAACAAATTCCTGCATGCCGGACCGGGCTATGGCGGCTCCTGTTTTCCCAAGGACACCAGCGCGCTGGCACGGATCGGTCAGGAACATGGCGTTCCCCAGCGCATTACCGAGACGGTGATCGAGGTCAACGAAGCGATCAAACGCCGGATGATCGACAAGCTGCTCGACCTGTGCGGCGGGTCAGTCAACGGCAAGACGATTGCTGTTATGGGGGTCACTTTCAAACCCGAGACCGACGATATGCGCGATGCCCCATCCCTGACCATCGTCCCGGCGCTGGTGGGCGGCGGCGCCAACGTACGCGTCTGCGATCCCCAGGGATTGCGCGAAGGCAAAACGCTTCTACCGGGTGTGACCTGGGTCGACGACGCCTATGAGGCAGCAACCGACGCGGATATCGTGGTGATTCTGACCGAGTGGAACGAATTTCGTGCGCTCGACCTTGCGCGCCTCGCCGGTGGCATGACCGCTCCGGTCATGGCCGATCTGCGCAATGTCTATGATCGCGAGTCGGTTCTGGCGGCCGGGTTCACCCAATATGTCGGAGTTGGACGATGAGAACCGCCTTTATAACGGGGACTGGCGGGTTCATCGGCTTTCATTTGGCCGAACTGCTACTCCAGGAGGGCTGGACCGTCGCCGGCTATGACGGGATGACCGACTATTACGACGTTCGTCTGAAAGAACGCCGGATCGAGTTGCTGAGCCAGCATCCGAAATTCTCGTTCACTCGGGCCATGCTGGAAGATAATGACACGCTGCAGGCCGCCGTCGCAAAAGCCGCGCCCGATATCATCGTCCATCTCGCAGCCCAGGCAGGGGTACGGTACAGCCTGGAAAATCCCCGCGCCTATATCGACGCCAATATCGTCGGCACCTTCAACGTCATGGAAGCCGCGCGCGCGGTTCCGGTGCAGCATCTGCTGATGGCCTCGACCAGTTCGGCTTATGGCGCCAATACCGAAATGCCCTTCGCCGAGACACAGAAAGCCGACACCCCGCTGACCATCTATGCCGCGACCAAGAAAGCGAACGAGGCGATGGGCCATTCCTATGCCCATATCTACGGCATGCCGACGACCATGTTCCGCTTCTTCACGGTCTACGGCCCCTGGGGTCGGCCGGACATGGCATTGTTCAAATTCACCAAGGGGATATTGGAAGGCACGCCGATCGACATTTACAATAATGGCGAGATGTGGCGTGACTTTACCTATGTCACGGACCTCGTGCGCGGGATCCGGCTGCTGATCGACGCCGTCCCGGGCGGTCCGGAAACCGCCGTCGAAGGTGACAGCCTGTCGCCCGCGGCACCGTTCCGGGTGGTCAATATCGGCAATTCCGACAAGATCCGCCTGATGGATTTCGTGGAAGCGATAGAGGATGAACTGGGCAAAAAGGCGATCCGCAATTACATGCCGATGCAAACCGGCGACGTACCCGCTACCTGGGCGGATGCCGGGATATTGCAGCAGCTGACCGGATATAAGCCGCATACACCTTTCCGCGAAGGCGTAGCCGACTTCGTGCGCTGGTACCGCGAATATTATGATGCCTGACTGCATCCTTGGCTATTGGTCCGAGAATCAGGGCTTCCCGCTTGCCGTTTATTTCGGCCGATCAGACCTTTGCCCATTGCCAAATATTTCCCCGCCAATTCCTTTAACATTCAAAGCCTCTTCGCAACCGTACTACGATCCCCGATAATTGAAATCAGCCAAATCATGAATGCATTATTTCGGAATCTCAATATCGACAAGCAACCAGCGTGTTGTTGCGGGTGTTCAATTTAGCCCTTGCTTCCATCTGAAACCTGTTGGTTTTTCCCATGGTGACAAGCATCGCACGCATAGAAGAAGGATTGACTATGAAGATCATTATGAAGCCTGCTTTCCTCGCTCTTGCGCGCCTATCTAAGCGGTTCTCCCGCGCAAACCTATATGAATGGCTAGCCGAGGATCTGGCAACCCTGCCACCAAATGCCCGCATACTGTGCATCGGAGCGGGCGGCTTATTGGATAATATGATCAAGCAAACGCCGGGAACCGATGCCGTGTCGATCGACATAGACGAGGCGCGAAACCCTGACATCGTGATGGACACTACCGCGATGACGTTCGAAGACCAACGATTCGATGCGGTTTATATGATGGAAGTACTGGAACATGTCACATCCCCGCGTGCGGCATTAAGCGAAGTACAGCGCGTGCTCAAGGATGGCGGGCGCTTCGCGATGAGTACGCCCTTTATCTTCGGAATTCATGAGGAACCATGGGATTATTGGCGCTTTTCGCGACATGGTTTGGAACATCTGCTTACGGGTTTCACCGAGCAAAAAATCCGGCCTCGGAACGGATATTATACATCTATCGTGGTGTTGTTCATGCGGACAATCTTTTCGCCGGGACGCAAGCGCCAGCTCATCGGTGGACTGGCCATAATATTGGGGCTACCGTTTTTTGCGCTGCTCGTCTTGCTTGATCGCATTTCGCCCGATCACCGCTGTACTACTGGTTATTTCGTCACATGTCTCAAACCATCGCTTCAAAGAGAAACTATATGAATCACCATGACTCCGTAATTGGAATCATCGGGCTCGGCTATGTTGGCCTGCCGTTAGCTGTTGAATTCGGGCGGAAGCGGCCGGTTGTCGGTTTTGACGTCAATCAGGCGCGCATCGATGCGCTGACAAGAGGCGAGGATACGACGCTGGAAGTCACGGCGGATGCACTGGCTACCAGCGAGCATCTGCGTTTCACCGCCAATCCCGAGGATCTGGCTTCCTGTTCTATCTACATCGTCACTGTGCCGACGCCTATCGATGCGCACAAACGTCCTGACCTGACTCCGCTTGTGCGCGCTTCCGAAACCATCGGACAGATATTGAAAAAAGGTGACATCGTAATTTACGAATCGACAGTCTATCCTGGAGCAACCGAGGAGGATTGTGTTCCCGTGCTGGAACGGACCTCCGGATTGAAATTTAACGTCGATTTCCATGTCGGCTACAGTCCCGAGCGGATCAATCCCGGGGATGAGGCACGCCGACTGCCCGACATCCTCAAAGTAACATCGGGCTCTACCCCTGAAATCGCGGAAATTGTTGACGATCTATATGCGTCGATAATCACCGCCGGCACCTATCGGGCGGAATCGATCCGAGTTGCCGAAGCGGCCAAAGTCATCGAAAACACTCAACGCGACCTGAATATCGCCCTAGTCAATGAACTGGCGATCATCTTCAACCGGATGGGCATAGATACCGAAGCCGTGCTCCGGGCCGCCGGGACCAAATGGAATTTCCTCCCGTTTCGCCCCGGGTTGGTGGGCGGTCACTGTATCGGGGTAGACCCCTATTATCTCACACACAAGGCGATGGAGATTGGCTATCATCCAGAGGTGATCCTCGCGGGACGGCGGGTGAATGACGGTATGGGCAGTCATGCGGTAGCCCAGATGATCAAGGCGATGCTGAATCGCGCAATCCAGATCAAGGCCGCCAGGGTTCTGGTGATGGGCCTGACGTTCAAGGAAAACTGTCCGGATCTTCGCAATACTCGCGTGATCGACATCATTCGCGAGTTCGAAAGCTATGGCGTTATTGTCGATGTGGTTGACCCATGGGCAAACCCGGACGAAGCGAAAAAAGAATATGACATATCGCTTTGCCCAACGCCTGAGCCAGGCTGCTACGATGGCGTACTTTTGGCCGTCCCGCACAAGAAATTTGCCAATCTTGGAGCAGAATCTATCAGGGCATTTGGTCGCGATCCATCGATATTTTTCGATCTGAAAAGTGTCTTCGACCTTAGCGAAAGTGATCTCAGGCTGTGATCCCTGACATTGCGCAGCCACGAGCGTTGCGAGACCGGCTGTGAAAGCGCTGTTGCTCGGTCAGTTCGCGAGTCTAACCGGCAGCGGCCTGAAAGGGCAGTTGGCACGGGCGGGCGCGGGCGGACTCGGCGCCCGTATCCTGGCACTGGTTCTGACGCTACTTTCCTCCGCCGTACTGACACGAACGCTTGGCGTTGACGATTATGGGCTGTATGTCTTCGTCCTGTCGATAACCTCGCTGCTGGCCTTCCCAGTCCATATGGGGATACCCACCTTGCTTACGCGCGAAACTGCCCGCGCCGAAGTGACCCGCGACTGGGTTGCTTTTCACAGCATTCGAGTCTGGGCGTTGCGAATGAATATCGTCATGGGCGGTGTAATCGTTGCTGGCATTCTCGCTTATGTCTGGATCAAAGGTGATGCTTTCAGTCACGAAACCCGCCTTATCTATTGGCTCGCAGCAGCGTTGGTTTTACCGGTGGGCCTGGCAGGTACTCTGGGAGCAGTGTTGCGGGGACTTCGCCGAGTCGTGTTGGGGCAATTGCCAACGGAAGTGTTGCGCCCGCTGTTTATCATCATCCTGATCACGTCTGTCTGGTACTTCAATCCGTCAACGCTGGCCGCCTCATCCGCGTTGGCTGTAAACCTCGTGGCGACAATGGGTATCCTGCTGATTGCAGCAGCGTTCCTCTGGCACGCAATGCCGTCGGAGAGCAAGGATGTAGGGGAGCGAGTCTTTCACAGCATGGTGTGGATCCGTGCAATTCTGCCATTGGCGATGATGTCCGGACTACAGTTGATCAACCAGAACGTTGATCTGGTCATGGTCGGCATATTCCGCAGCAATGCTGAGGTGGGGCAATATAAGATAGCCGTTTCGACGGCGGCCCTGGTGATCTTCGGCTTGTCTGCCATACAAATAGTCGCGATGCCCTATATCAGTCGCTTTTTCGCCGAAAATGACATGATCAGATTGCAGAGGCTCGCTGGCACTTGCGCCACAGCTTCGGTCTTGCTTGCGCTGCCGGTCGTGCTGATTCTCGGAATTTGGGGCAAAGATCTTCTGGCGATCATATATGGGGAATCATTCGTTGCTGCTTGGGAGCCGATGATGATCCTGTCGATTGCACAGCTGGTCAACGGATTCTTCGGTATCGTCTGGCCGCTCCTGGTGATGACAGGCCATGAGCGAAACGGCGTCTACGGCCTTCTGGCCGCGTCCTTGTTGAACGTTCCGCTCAATGCCTTGCTCATCCCTCCTTATGGTGTGGTGGGCGCGGCCATCGCGACAGGGATCTCAATCATCGTATGGAATCTTTTGTTCTGGTTTACGGTGCATCGCAAACTGGGGATCGATGGATCGATACTCGGATTGCTGCGATCGGTAAAAAAGGAACCCTCGGCATGATGCTCGACCATGGCGAAATGGCAGGCGACAGATGAACGGCATGTCCCGAAACAGTCCCTCGTCCACCCCGGCGATCTCGGTAACCATGGCGGCTTTCAATGTCGCTTCCTATGTTGAGGCCAGCCTTGACAGCGTGCTCGCTCAGTCCTTTGCGGATTTTGAACTGATCATCGTGGATGATGGATCAAGCGACGAAACGCCTGCCATTTTGCAGGATTATGCTCGCCGCGATGCTCGCATTCGTCTGATTCTGAAGGAACATAACGAGGGCTTAGCCGTTGCACGCAATCAGGCAGTTGCAACAGCGCGCGGTCAGTGGCTAACATTTCTTGATGCGGACGATCTGTATCATCCTGAAATGCTGGAGCTCGCATTGAATGCAGCACATGCTGCAAATGCGGAAATGGTGATATGGGATTATGTGGTCTTCTCCAACGAGGCGCAAATTCCGGCCAAGGTCGCTGTTCATTCCGGCTTGCAGAGCATCGACTCGAGTGACCGAAAGGCGCTGCTGGTTCGGCCAGCCTTTGCTTGGACAAGGCTAGTCCATCGAGATGCTCTTAAGCGACTGAATATTAACTTTCCAAGAGGCTTAACCTACCAGGATTTTCCGGTACATTGGCGTTTAGTCACACAGCTCGACCGCATCGCGCTGTTGCCGAGGCGACTTTCCTATTACCGTCAACAACCTGAAGCGACGACCGCTGGAAAGGGTATCAAGCGTGCAGATTATTTTATTGTTCTGGATCAGGTCGAGGCATTTCTCCACGAAAGTGGTCAATTCGACACTTATGATGACCTGCTGACCGGACACCAGCTCAATGCTTGGCATGGAGTATATGATGTTATTGCCCAAAGTCACGAGGCTACGGTCAGTCAGATGATCGCTGACCGCTTCACCGACCGGCACAGTGCTTATCTGGCTGCGGGAAAACCGTTGCGCTGGCAGGCACGTGCTTTCTTTCGAGCGACAGAAGGCAGTCAACTAGATGCACTTGCGCTGTACATTCGCAATACTGTACGCGCTTTCTACCGTGCGATCAAATCAAGGCTGTAACGTGGAAAAAACTGGTTCTTCACCCTTCGCGCGTCTGGAGCGTACTCTCGTAGGCTGGAAAAACTCCAACTCGATATTATTCCTTGTCTGGCTCGAAGGTTTGCGCCTGCGCGGCGCCTGGAACCTGTGGCGCTATGACGACCGGGCGGCGATAATTAAGCTTTACCGCGACTATAGCGGGCGGGTTCCCGATCTGGCAAACCCCGTCAGGTTCAGCGAAAAGATGCAATGGCTGAAGCTACATCACCGCGATCCGTTGCAAACCGTCCTTGCCGACAAATGTGCCGTCCGCACCTATCTGAAAGAACGCGGTTACGAGGCATTATTATGTCGGCAGATCGCCTCCGTTTCCAGAGTAGAAGATATCGATTTCGATGCCTTGCCCGAGCGGTTCGTGATCAAGGCTGCGCACGGCAGCGGCTGGAACCTGATTTGCCGAGACAAAGCGCTGTTAAACCGCAATTATGTACATCGCATGCTTTCGTCATGGTTGCGGCAGGGTATTTACTGGAATGGGCGCGAATGGCCCTATCGGGATATACCCCGGCGCTTGGTTATCGACGAATATCTCGAAGACTCAAGCGGCGGGTTACGAGATTACAAAATTCATTGTTTTAATGGTGAACCTCGCTTCGTGCAGGCCAATTCCGGTCGACTGTCGTGCGGGCATGTGCAGAATTTCTACGGTCTCGACTGGCAAGTGCTTCCCTTCGGCAAGGATGTGAAACCCATTCCCGAAGTGTTGATCCCGCGCCCGGGCTCTCTGGAACGCATGATCGACATCGCGCGCGACCTTGCCAGCGGGCATCCCTATATCCGGGTGGACTTCTATGATGTTGACGATCGCCTGTTCTTTGGCGAACTGACATTCTATCCAGCCAGCGGACTACCCGATTTCATTCCGGACGAGCAAGACTTCGTGTGCGGCGACATGCTCTCACTTCCCCAATCCCGAGGACACTAATATGACGCAACCTTTAAAAGACGCGCAGCAGGTTCAGGAAAGCTGGTACAGTTTTCCTTATCACTACATAGCGTCATTGCACCCCCGATTTGGAGTTGCGAAAGTTTATGACTGGGTTTTGAATTATACTTCAGCGATTACGTTCCTGCTAGAACGGGTCGAACAGGAAACCGAGCGCGCAACCATTATCGACATTGGCTGCGGCGATGGGCGCCTCACCCACGAACTAGCCAGGCGTTTCCCGGAATCACAGCTCAACGGAGTAGACTATTCCGAACAGGCAATTCGTCTTGCGCAGGCTCTCAACCGGCAGAAAAACGTGCGTTTCGAAGCGCGCGATCTTATCGTGCACCCGATCGAGGCTGACAATGATGTGGCCGTACTGATGGAAGTCTATGAACATATAGAACCGACCAACGCCAGCGCCTTCCTGCGCGGTATTCGGGATACGTTGCGGCCGGGCGGGGTCCTGCATCTAACCGTTCCTCACAGCAACCAGCCGATAGCCCCGCACCATTTCCGTCATTTTGACTCAGCATTGCTCAGCCAGGAAGTGTCGGAATATTTTGATATTGATGTCATCAAGCCGTTTGAACGGATCGGCCGGAGACGCAAATGGCTCAACCGGCTGCTGATCAATCGACTGTTCATCTTGAATCATCAGGGCCTGTTAAATCGGGTGTTCCAACATTATATGGCGCATATGTTTCATTGCGAAAGCGAAGACGAATGCCAGCGCCTTTACTTACGCGCAATCCGGCGATGACCGTTCGCAACCCTATCCAGAATATTTCCCACAAAGTGTGGCATGTTGTCGGACCTATGAACCAGGGCGGCGCTGAAGTCATGGTGATGGAATTACTGCGCCACAAATCCCCCGATACGCAGATAGATTTTCTGGTTCACCATCGGGATGGCTATGAAGCCGGATCGGCGGCTTTCGATCACGAAATTCTGGCCCGGGGGGCGCAGCTGCTGACAATAAAAACGCCGGTCCAAAGCGGACTGGCCAGTTATTTTCGGTCCTTTAAACAGCGGGTCCGTCAATATGGCAGACCGGATGTAATCCATATACATCTGAACGCGCGTAGCGGCCTCGTCGTTCTGGCGGCCCGGTTAAACGGCATCAAGCGGATCATCGTCCATTCCCATGCAGCGCTGACTTTTCGCGGCTCCCTGGGCTATCGAATATTTGCCCAAGCCGAACTTCAGCTGAGCAAGCTGATTTTCGCGGCCTTGGCGACCGATTTTTGGGGATGCTCGCATGAAGCCATCGACAGTCTTTTTACACGCTGGCTTTCGCGTGGACAGCCCCGCGTCGTCATCAACAATGCCATTGACGTCGACAGTTACAAGGCAATCACGCCGGCGATTATTGCAGCAATTCGTCCTGAGCTGACCGGCAACCGGTCAGGCTTGCTGATCGGCACCGTCGGCCGGATCGTACGCCACAAGAACGCCGGATTTCTGATTGATGTGCTGGATGCGCTGCGCCAGCGCGATATACTGGCCACTGCCGTAATAGTCGGACGCGAACAAGATAGCGCCTATTGTAACGAGTTACGCGCAGCCGCCGATGCTGCGGGGCTGAGCGACGCCCTGCGTTTTGTCGGCCCGCGCGATGATATTCCTGCGGTAATGGCCGCCCTGGACGTCTTTGTAAGTCCGGCATTGCGAGAAGGCTTCGGCCTGGTCGGTGCCGAGGCTCAAGCTGCCGGCACGCCCTGCGTGCTGTCGACCGGTTTTCCGACGCCAATTGACATGGGCTTGGGTCTTGTGCAGTTCGTCGACGGGTTTGATGCAGAAATTTGGGCGGAAGCTATTTTGTCCGCCCGCAAAATTACCCGCCCAACCTTCGAAGCGATCGCACAGTCATTTACAGAAAAAGGTTTTTCCGCGCGTGAGAATACAGCCCGTATCGAACGGGCCTGGCGCAATCCCGGGACATTCCCCACAGCAGGAGAAGCCGCATGACCAATCCATTCGATATCCTGATCTGCGGCGATATCTGTCCCACGCAAGATACGCGGTCACTGTTCGATACCGGCGACCCCGAACTTTTGCTGGGAGGACTGACATCCAGAATTAAAAAGGCCGACTTGGCGATTGCCAATCTCGAATGTGTGCTTTCTGACAGTGCCAGTGCAGCTGACAAAATAGGCCCTGTGCTGGTGGGACGACCTGCGGATGCCCAGCTTCTGGCCGCGGCAGGCTTTGACCTGCTAGGAGTTGCAAACAACCATGTTGGCGACTGTGGCGCCCAGGGCGTTATTGATACTTTGGCAGCCTGCGATAATGCCGGCCTGTTGACAACCGGGGCCGGAACAAATGCGCAATCGGCAGCCCAACCAAAAATCATTCAGCAGCAAGGCTGGACTATCGGAATCATGGCTGTGGCCGAACACGAGTTCAACTCCGCCGGCCCGAACCAACCGGGCGCACATATTTTTGATCCACTGCAGGATCTCGAGCGTCTGGCTACACTCAAGGCTGAATGCGATTATGTCATCATTCTGTATCACGGAGGTATCGAATATTATTCCTACCCCAGCCCGATGCTGGCGCGGACCTGCCGGGCGTTGGTCCGCAACGGGGCCGATCTGGTGCTGTGTCAACACAGCCATGTCATCGGGACGTTCGAAGAATATCAGGGTGGACATATCGTCTACGGACAAGGAAATGCGGTATATGGATATCGCGACAAGTTAAGCTGGAACCAAGGTCTGGCCGTGAACGTCCAGCTTGTGAAAACGGACGTGTCTGGCAATCCCGAGGCCCGTATCGAGTTGTTGCCGATCGGTTGCGACAAATCGGGACGGGTTGACTTGCTGCCGCCTGAAGCCGCCGACCAGTGTCTTCAAGCTCTTCAGGAGCGTTCACAGCAAGCCTTGGACTCCAAGTGGCTGGAAAATTCCTGGGCGCAATTCTGTGACAGGCTCGGTCAAAACCAGTTACCGCATTTGTTGGGACTGGGGCTGTGGATGACCCGGGCGAACAGACTGCTTCGCGGGGCAATCGTGCGTCTGCTCTATTCGGGCCGCCAACGCATGATCTCGATGAATGTTTTGCGTTGCGATTCACACCGGGAGGTTGTTCTTACAGCTTTTTCAGGATTGCTGGCTTCTCCTAAGAAGGACCAAAACCGGAAATGATACCCCATTTCGCTCTTTTGCTGACTGTGTCGCTGCTCGCGCTGGTCGCGCAAACACGACGGATGCCTGACGCCATGCGAATACTTCTTTGGCTGAGTGTATTTACCGCACTGACTCTTTTCGGAGGGTTGCGCGGCAATTATGTCGGGGCGGATACCATCGTCTATGTCAGCTGGTTCGAGGATCTGGGCTCCTTAAATATGATATGGGATTCATTTGGAAGCTCGGAATTCGGGATCAAATCGCTCTATGCCCTCGGGCTTTTGATCGGGAAAGATCCGACGATAATTCTCCTCATAACATCAGCATTTGCATCATTTTTCTTTATCATGGGCATAACGCGAATATCCAAAGACCCTGCACTTTCCGTGTTCGTGCTCATAGCCTTCGGCTTCTTCGCTTTTCATTTGAATGGCATGCGGCAAGGGCTGGCTCTAGCAGTATATATGCTAGCGATTCCGTCTCTGCTCTCCGGGAGCTTTATACGATACGCAGCCTGGGTGGGTTTGGCGACGCTGTTTCACGCTACAGCCATTTTCACTCTACCGATGTACTTTTTGTTCCGGCAGAAATTTTCTCTTTGGATATTGGCTGCGGTATTTGTGATAGCCACTGGGTTCGTGGTGTTTCTGGATACAGCGGTTCAAGTTGCTGGCCTGGCAAACGAGCGCTACGCGACCTATGCTGATCGTACCGAAACCGGAGGTGCGTTGCTGACATTATTTCATGTCCTGCTTTCAGTTTTGTTCGTCCTGAGCCGGCCTATCGTGCGTCGTGACTGGCGGGACAATTACGACAGGCTGTTGACGATGATGGTGTTTGGCAGCATGATCCTGGCGGTTGTGACCCTTTCGGGGAGCTATGTCGAAATGGGTCGCATGGCGATTTATTTTACAATCGCGATGATTTTTCTGTGGCCGCTACTGCTTCTGTCTATTCAAGACGCCAAGATTCGGACAGCAATGACAGCCGGCCTTCTGCTGTCGGGGACCGTCTTCCTCGCAATATTCCTGAATCAGATCGGCGGCTATATACCCTATGTTTTGCGATGATATAGAGGTTAGGCAAAGGCATTTCAGCGCACTTCTGCACAAATCTAAATTTCTGGAAAAATGATGAAAGTGACCATCGGACTACCCTTTTTCAATGCAGGAATTGATCTACATCGTGCGATTCGCTCAGTATTTGCCCAGACTCACCAGGACTGGGAACTTATCCTTGTCGATGACGGCTCGACGGACGGGTCGCTGGAAGTCGCGCGCGCAATCACTGATCCCCGCGTGCGTGTCGTTTCAGACGGGAACAACAAGAAGTTAGCTGCACGGCTTAATCAGATCGTCGATCTGGCGAATTGTGACATTATCGTTCGAATGGATGCTGATGATCTGATGCCACCAGAACGTATTGCCCGTCAGCTGGCGGTGTTGGTCAATGAACCGGAAATTGATATTGTCTCGTCCGGTCTGGTTTCTGTCGACGGACAGGACGAGCCCATTGGCGCACGCTGGCATTTTGCCGACACGGTTGAGCGCTCTCATCTATTGGGCAAATCGGGCGCCGGAATCGTTCACGCGGCTGTAATGGGTCGGCGCGCCTGGTTCCAGAGGAACAGATATGATCCCTCCGTTCCCATTGCCCAGGATTATGACCTTTGGCTGCGTGCCAGCGCCAAGGATGATCTGTCCGTGCGCATCATTCAAGAACCGCTCTATTATGTTCGTGAAATGGGAAGCGTAACACCGGCCAAGATGTTTCGGTCCTACAAGATGGATCGCCGTGCACTGTGGCGGCATCGCCGTAATCTCTGGGAAGCCCGCTATTTGTTGAAGTCTTTTGCCAAAACCGCAGTGCTTCATCTGATAATCGCCGCCGGTCGCCTTGATTGGCTGGTTCGGCGCCGTTCCACCGTGATGCAGGATTCTGCGCTGATCGCAAAGTTCCGGTCCGATTTACAAGCGATCCGCACCACCGAGGTTCCGGGTCTGGAAATGGATTCGCATGACCAGATGAATAGCAACGCTTGATTCGAAACGCGGAACTTTTTTATGATGCAAGAAAAACAGCCAGCCCCCCGACTGAAACCCCGCATAGTTGTGATCATGCATTCCGCACTGAATCTGAAATTTTTCTGGGTCCCGATAATCGAAGTGTTGAGCAAAGAGTTTGAGGTAATATTGTATGTCGGGAACGACAGTCTCGAGATTTTGGAAGATCTGTCGTTGCCATGCCGGATCGTCAAGGTACCTCTCGCGCGAAAAATCAACCTCATCGAGGATTTGAAAGCCCTTTGGTTCATTTATCGTTCCCTGCGTCGGGATAAGCCCGATTTGTTACAAACGATTACGCCGAAAGCCGGCCTTATCGGAATGATGGCCGGCGTCTTCGCGCGGACGCCCCGGCGCGTTCACACTTTTCAGGGGCAGGTTTGGGCTACAGCTTCAGGGCTGAAGCGTCACTTTTTTCGGTTGATTGATAAATTTGTCGGATCTCTCTGCACAGCGGTCCTGACCGTGAGCCAAACGGAACTGGATTTTCTCCGGCGCGAAGGCGTCTTGAACCCGAGTCAAGGACATGTAATTGGCAAAGGCTCGATTTCCGGCGTGAATATCGAGAAATTTTCTCCATCTCGTCCTCCCAATGAACGCCTGGTCGAAGACTTGGGCATCACCGGCCAGGAATTCATTGTGCTGTTTCTGGGGCGCCTGCAAAGGGACAAGGGACTGCATGTTCTAGCAGAAGCCATGGACATTGCGCGATCCAAAACTAGAAACCGGCTGAAACTTGTTGTGGTCGGGCCGGACGAAGATGATCTGAGCTCGATGTTGGCTATGCGTCTGGGCGATGATGTTGTCATTCGTCCCTATACCGATACACCCGAGGATTATATTCGTCTTGCACATGTTGTTGCCCTACCCAGCTTCCGGGAAGGATTTGGTTCTGTCCTGATTGAAGCGGCAGCAACCGCTAGGCCAACTATCGCTTCGCGAATCTATGGGATTAATTGTGCTGTACGTGACGGCGAGACCGGGATTCTTTTTGAAGCGGGGAATGCGGCGGAAATGGCCGATGCTATTGAACGGCTATCGAATGATGAGAAATTATACCAAAAAATGTCGCGCTCGGGGCGCCAGATGGCGAAGAGCGAATTTGAACAAGGGCAAGTAATAGACGGCTTGGCTAGCTATTACAGGCAGCAATTGAACAAAGGCCCATCTCTGAAATGACCCTCCTGAAACGTGTGTTTGATCTATCGGTGGCCTTGGTGCTGACCATATTGCTTCTACCGGTCATAATCATCATCTCGGCTATCCTTCTGATTGGTGATGGCCGTCCGGTCTTTTTTGTCTCTGAGCGCATGAAGACACCACAACAGAGCTTTTCTGTGGTTAAATTCAGGACGATGCGGCCGGATAGCGATGATTTCGGGGCTACCGGCGCCCATAAAAACGATCGGATTACACCAAGTGGTGCGGTGCTCCGAAAGTACCGGTTGGATGAGATCCCCCAGCTTTGGAATATTCTGAAAGGTGATATGAGTTTCGTCGGCCCACGCCCGCCGTTGCGCCGTTATGTCGAGAAATTCCCTGATATTTATGGCCAGGTTCTCCGCAGTCGTCCCGGCCTGACGGGACTGGCCTCGGTCTACTATCACGAGCACGAAGAATGGTTGCTACGAACCGCCACAAATTCCGTTGAAACAGAAGCCATTTACTGCCGCGCCTGTGTGCCTCAAAAAGCGAGATTAGACCTGATATATCAACAGCATCGGAATCTATGTTTCGATATTATGCTGCTGTTGCGGACGGTGTTCAAGCGTCTGCGCTGAGACTGCATTTGGCGACATCAAGCCCTGCAGCCGCGCAGGATCGAGACAGGACGAACATACGCACGATTTCTTCGCCGCGATCTGCGCCGCCACAGCTATCGGCCCTGATCAGCCTGCCTTGGATCTAACTCGCTCATTCTAATCGAACTGGAGAGAAACCGAGTCAAAACTGACATCAAGTCCCCCTCCTCTGTCGGTTGCGCGCGCGTTGATATCAAGCCAGTAAAAGCCGCAACCGGATTGCACATTACTGATTTTTTGCTTTGTCAATTTGCCTCGCACAGGGATGCTAGCCGGTCGGGGCGCGTTATCAACTGTCTCTGCACATGTCAGGCTGATATCAACAAAAGCATCGTCAGGAATGTCGCGTGTTTTTACTTCAATTTCAATAATCCTGGCCGGCATGAGAACCAGCTTTCTGGCAAATAGCCCGCCTGAATTTGGGGTCGCGTTCAACCGCAAGGCACCATCTGTGATCACCGCGCCATATTGTCCTGTCGAGTATAGCATCCAGTCAAATGGTGGATATCTTGGTTCATGTTCGAACGAACTGTTTTCCGATCCAGGCGTCGGTTTTTCCGGTTCGTTCAATGTTTGATACAATTTCCTACCGGTCTCGAACTGCTTGTCGCGCACGAGGGCACTAATCAACAATGCATCAGTGGAAAGGTGATCGGTCTCGCCAGCCGTATATATCAGCTCTCGCAGCCGTGCAGCGTTTTCCAACACTTCCGGAGTTGCAACTACGGTTGTCCAGAATTGGACGGCCCATCGGGGTTTTTCCGACAGAAGATCAGCAAAGGGTTCTACGAATTCATCATTCTCGATCGCCTTTGCCAAAAGGAGAATGATAGCCGCATTGGCGGAAGTGCTAGTTCGCAACATCGTATCATAATGATCGAGAACAGCGGGAACATCGTTCCGATCCCCGCTATCGGCAATCATCCATCCGCTTACCAGTTGTTGCCGCCGTGATAGCGCGAACGCCTGATTCATCAATTTTCTTTTGATCCGGTCGTCACTGTCGAATGCGAATACCGCGATTGCATCAGGAGTTATAGGCTCCGCCAAAAACGCTTGCTTGGCTAGCTTCGCCAAGTCTGGGCTGATAGTTTCGGGGAACTGCGCTTGATTTGCGATAATCATCGCCCTGAGGTTATTGGATGCTAGCTTTTCGGATGCAAATCCATTCAGCGGTAGCAACAGGGTGCCAATTTCCGGCGCCCTCGTCTTTGTAATCGCCCCCAAAGCCGTCAATGCTGATGCCAGCATGATTGCAAGTCCGACAATCACTATGATGATGTTCTTCATCATATAGCCAACAACCACCTCAAATGATCAAGCTTCTTTAGCCAGCTTATTGCCATAGTCATACTGATATGCGTAAGCATAGCCCGTATGCTGCGGTTGAATTTTGGTAACAATCCCGCCGAATACATGAGCGTGCGAACTACGGACACGTCCTATAGCCGATTGAATTGCTCGGGTCTTGGCACCGCCGGCTTCAATGGTAAAGATCACCCCTTCAACAGCATCTGCAAGCAGTAATACATCTGCCAGCCCCAATATCGGCGGCGCGTCTATTATGACGGTATCGTAAATTTCAGTTAGCTTTGTCACCAGCTCGTGCAGGCGGCTACCACTAAGCAGCTCAGCTGCATTTGGCGGTATCGGTCCAGCTGTCATCACGTCAAAACCATAGGATTCATTGTGCTTGATAAGTTCGTCAAAATTGTCGGAACCGGATAAATAGTTGCTCATGCCTACGGAGTTGTCGATTTCCAGCATCTGATGAACAGAAGGGTTGCGCATATCGCCGTCGATAAGCAAAATGCGTTTACCAGTGCCCGCCAACACCACTCCCAATGCTAGTGACGACGTACTCTTCCCTTCATTGGGTCGGGTGCTGGTCAGCAAGATCGAGCGCGGCACTCCATGGTCAGTCAGGAATGACAAGCTGGTTCTGATGGAAAAATACGCTTCCCATGCGACCGACTTTTTGTCGGAAAGGCTCAACAATATGCCATCTTTATCGATATTCGGAATCGATCCGAGCTCCGCAATTCCGAGTTTGGCTTTCAGATCGCCGGGTTCTTTGATCGTTTGATCGATCTGCTCCATCACGAGAACGAAAATCGCCGATAGTCCCAAACCTGCCAACAGTGCGAGCATTACATTTACGAACAGTTTCGGACTGGATGGGCTACCTGAGGGCTGAGCGCGATCGACAATCACGAGATTGTTGGTGCCAGCACCGGCGACACCGATTTCTTTATATCGCTGCAGCAATCCATCATAGAGCTGCCGGTTCGTATCTACTTCGCGCTGTAGAATATTATACTGAATGGAATCGCGTCGCTCGCTGCCGAGTTGAAGCTTTAAAAGATTCACCGCGCCGAGCAATTTCCGTTCTCTCTCCAGAGCTTCGTTATAGCGGGCCGTTGTGCCGGCACGAGAGCGAGCCTCTTCACTGGCAATGCTTTTATTAAGTGAAGAAATTCTGGTTGCGACTGCCTTGGCAGACGGATATTCCGGTTCAAATTGGACGAGGAGCTTGGCATATTCTGCTTGAGCCAGGGCGCGTTCTTGCCGGAGGCTGTTCAATGCGGCATTCTCCAAAGCATTTTTGTCTCCAGAGGCTTGCCCCGCTTCACTGCCCGCTAGAATACGGTCTGCTGTGGCTTGCGCTAGCACGGAATTTAGCGCCTCTAGATTCGCGGACGCCAGAGTCCTTTGCGCGACGGTTTTCCCATCAGGCGTTTCCGCCGTCGATAAGGTTATAATTTCCTTATTATCCGCATAGCTTGACAGATTCCGTTCAGAATCCTCCAGTCGTTGTTTCAGCGTAGCCAGTTGCTCTTCGAGAAAGGTTCGCGCGGCAACGGTCGAATTGAACCGGCGCTCCAGATCGGCTTCGATGAACTGCTCGACCCACGCGTTGGCCATCTGTGCCGAAAGTGCGCTACTTGGGCTTTCAAATCTCAGATCGACCAAGCTCGAACCGCGAACCGGCGAGATACTGACATGCGATCGCAGCAAACTTGTCGCTAGTTTGAGCCGCGGATTTTCCTGCCCGGAAGTTTTTTCAGGCAAATTGCTGGGGTCGATACCGAAGGTCTCGAAAAATCCATCATTGGCCGCCAGATTTTTGGCTCGCGCAACACGTTCGGCAATCGAAAGGGATTCGAGCAGCGAATATTGGGTTTGATAAAATTCCAGATTGTTGTTCGATCTCTCGGATCCCATAACACCTTCGACATTCGTGACATTGTCCTGTTTGCGACTGATTTCGATACGGGACGTCGAGACAAAATAAGGCGTCATCAACAGCGTAATGACGATGCCAAGTGCGACACAGGCGGCAAGTATTGCCGCAATCGTGATCTTGTGACGCAGCACGGCATGCCAATATTGCAACAATACCGGATTCTCTTGAGCCATCTCGGCATATGGGTCATCGCCCGTTGCCGGACCCTCGTTGTTTGTGGCCATACTATCCATCTAGATTAAAAACCCCTGTAGCGTCAAAACGTCATCAAATTATCTAATCAAGACTACCAGAGGCGCCGTCAAGAGTGGAGCAACGGTGATCAAATCCTTGAACAGGCGGCGGGCCTGCGAATCACCAACGACGATCACATCATTGGCGAATACTTCAGGATCACTGTAATACCCGCGCCTTATGGCTTTAAGATTATACAGGCCAGCAAGCTGCTGCCCGTCCACAGTCCGGAAAATCACGACATCGTTCAGCTTGGCAAATTCCCCGGTTCCGCCCGCAGTGGCGACCGCACGTATCAAGGTCAGGCGACCGATAACGGGATAAAGACCAGGACTTTTTACCTGACCGTCTACCGTAATGACCTGGCTGACCGTCTCGTCGAGATTGACCGTTACTTCCGGGTTCCGGACGTAGCGACCTTGCAATTTTTTCACAATTTCTTGGGCAAGCTCTGCGGGCGTAAGACCGGAAGCTTCGATAACACCGATAAGCGGGAAAGAAAGCCGGCCGCTCGCATCAATTTGAACTTTCTTGCTTAAATCCTCAATGCCGAAAACATCTATTGTCAGCTTGTCAAAGGGGCCGATCAGATAAGGTCGGCTTGAACTTAGCAAATCAAAACGCGTAGGCTCTGGCAAGCCCTCGTCGGACACAAATGTAACTTCGGAACTCTGTCCCCTTTCCATCGGGCCAGCGCAAGACGTTAGAAAAATTGCTGTGAAAAAAATTGAGAACCACTTTATCATCGTAAAATATTCCGCTGTTACCGAGCCCCATTAGACGAAGCGGTTTCACACGTAAACCGTCCATAACCTTATAATCCGGTTTTTGAAGACAAATTGATCGGCCCGTTTACAGCTGCTGGATGTCGCGTCGCTGAACGGAACGCACGCCATCGTTAAAGACACAAATTAAGACGGCGAATATCGCGATAATAGACGGGACGCGTAGCGGATAATCACCGATAGAGGCCGTCAGCAGGAATAATATGACGGCGACGCACATCAAAACGCGATATTTGGTAAAGCCTGAATGGTTCCAGCTTTTTACCAGCGTTGCAATTTTTGCCAAAAACCAGAAAAAACCGGCCAGCGTCACCAGAACGGCCGGGATGCCTCCCTCAATCGGAAATTGCAGCCAGTCATTATGGGCCTGATTCAAATAGCTCGGCATTAGCAATTCTTGTGTCTCGTATATCTTGTAGACATGCTCGAAGGAACCGAACCCGCTCCCCCACGGCATATAATCTTTTGTCATTGTGAACAATGTGGGCAACAACTGCACACGAAGTTCTGCTACCTGGTCGCCGCTAAACAGCCGGTCAAACGCCAGCGAGCGGGAGAGCAGGATTGACAGAACCACCATTGCCGAGATCGCGGCAACGCCCAGCACCAGAATCATTCGGCGGTCCGAAAGCAATCCGCCGCTTGCGGATCTGTTACCGCTCTTTTTTGCGGAGGGATCCGCATGGTATTTTCCAAAATAGACCAGGAATAAAACCAGAAGCAGTGCCGGAATCATCAGTAAGAGTCCTGCTCGCGATCCGGTGATGAAAATGAGCGGGATGAAAACGAAAATCGTGGCAAGACAGCCGTAGAATTTCAATACTGCCCTTTCTTCCCGGGGGTTCAATGAAGCCGCATACCAGCCGAGCGTCACGATCGAAACCGCAAGCATCGCAGCTTGATGATTGCGGTTGGCAAAAAGCCCCACTCCGGTCCCGAAATTGGTTATCCGGTATAAATAGAGTGGCCCTTGTGCAGGACCCATGATTTGAAATACCGCCCATAATGCGCTGATCGCACAGAGAATGATGATCGCCAAAATCGCCCGTTTCCGATGCATCCGGTCGAGATTAAGATAGAGCATCATCGCGGCGATGGGCACCGCCAGCGAAAACAGACTGTTGAGAGTCCTCGATGGTGATAGGGTGAGCGGCCGCCACGGCTGCTCGATGTCGGCAAGATTGGCTATATCGGCGAATATCTGGCGGCCAGGCAGCCCGGTCCAGATAGAAGGGGGCAACGGTATCAACTGCACCACCATCACCACCGCCAGTGCGCCCGCAATATAGACCGGAAAGGAACGCCCGCTCCACTGTTCGGGCGCTTTGGCAATCAACGCATAAACGCAGAATAGCACCGCAAGCGGTCGCAACACGATCAATGATTGAATATCATCCCTTGAACCGCCGCCGGTCAAAAATAGGATCACAAAGAAAATCACAAACGCATAGAAACGTGCTTCGGGCTTGAACATCCTTGCCGAGATTCTACTCAACCTTCTATCGGATCTGTGCATGCTGTGACTACTTGCAAATGGTTGTCGATCAATACAAACTGTGATCCTGTATGCGAACAGGAGACTGATGGCTATCGATAAGTGGTCCAGCGACCGCATGATAGCGTGCATTGCGCTCGAACAGGACGAAGGTCGGCATCCATCCGAAAAAAAGCGAACGGAGCCGAAAACCGTAATCCCGGCAAATGGCCCACAACTAAAAGGTCCCGGTCAGGGCCTTCGCTATTTCAGTAAAGGCCCGGCTGGTTCATTTCGCTGGTTCAGCGATTTCCGCTTCTACGTCCAGTGCCGGAGCCGCTTCTTCTACAGCGAGCGGCGGCCGCAAAAAACGTGATGACACAGCGTTTCTTCTGCGCCATACCTGTACCGTAGCGGCAACCTTTCGACGTTACTAGCTTGTAAATCGGGCATTGTGTGCAGCGGTTTAACTTGACTAAAGGGCCTGATGGACAAAGCAATTCACCTGCCCGGTTTAAACGGCATACGAGCAATAGCCGCTATTGCCGTTGTCATTTCACATACCACGCTCGCGCTGGGCTCATTTGGTCTGGTCGCAACAATTTTCGGAAGTGGCGGGCAAGGCGGCCCCAAAGGCCTTCTCTTGGCCGCTGGCGGAGTCAGTATGTTCTTCGCCCTGAGCGGGTTTCTGATAACCTATTTGCTGTCTTTGGAGAAGGAGAAGACCCGCGAAATAAATATCCGGAATTTCTATCTCCGCCGGATTTTCCGGATATGGCCGCTCTATTATCTTTTTATAGCGAGCTGTTTGCTCACCTATACTGCCTTCAACATACAATATGACGCTGGGCCATTGCCATTCTACATATTCTTGTTGGCAAATGTGCCTCTCATCATCGGCCAAACAATGCCATTCATGACCCATCTCTGGTCTATTGGAGTGGAGGAACAATTTTACCTGTTCTGGCCTTGGCTGGCTCGAGTGACAACCGATAAACTTCTGAAACTGACGATTGTCATGATTGTCTGTCTGTACGTCCTGAAACTCATGTTTTACGTGCTATTCAGGAAGTTTGGTATCGAGACCCCCTATACCGCTATCAATGTTACTCGCTTCCATATCATGTTGATTGGCGCCGCCGGAGCGTTGCTATACTATAAGAATAGCAGCTATCTGAAATACGCAACGAACATCTACACTCAAATGGCCTGCTGGACCTTGATGGGCCTGCTTGTAATCAACAGGTTCAACATATCCTCGCTGGTTGATAATGAAATCATCGCACTTGTGACCGTCGCGATCATACTGGCGCAGATAAACAGAACGAATATGATTATCGATCTGGATCGCGGCGCGATGGATTTTCTAGGGAAAATTTCTTACGGGATATATGTGATCCACCCGCTCGTGATCTTTGTTCTCGCGCAAAACCTCCCAACGTTCCATGAAAGCACGCTTGCAAACTATCTGTTCGTTTATGCTGCGGTTATGGCCCTCACCATAGGGCTGTCTTACCTGTCCTACCGCTTTTATGAAAAGCGCTTTATTTTGATGAAATCCAGATTCTCCACTATCAAAAGCAAGGCCTAGTTCACTACCGGTTGACCTTGACCCAGGGTATCAAAAACCCTGGTTGCCGGATCGGTTTGGCGGTCGAGGCTTGATAATTGGAAAATGGAGGACACGGAGGGATTCGAACCCTCGAAGCCCGTAAAGGCTTGTCTCCTTAGCAAGGAGGTGGTTTCAGCCGCTCACCCACGTGTCCACGCAGCTTGGCTAGAGAGGGCGCTATAACCATGGAAAGCGCTGGCTGCAACGGGAAAAATGGGCCACTGTAAATCACGGCGGAAATTCCGGAACGGGGCGGATTGCGACTACGGGACTCGGACCGCCGCAGAATCGAGTCCGTTCGTCGTCCGTTCATTGCGTGGTCATACCCGACGGCCGAGAGCCGATATTTGGCTGGTAACGGGAAGGAGTTTACCCATGTTACGGTTATGCTTGAAGAAATCATTGGGTTTATTTGCTGTCCTGGCCCTTGCCAGTGGACCGGCTTTGTCGCCCGCATATGCCCAGGTTGAAACCGTCGATCCGAATGACGTGATCGATGCCGATCTGGCTGCGCCCGACTATGATGGCAATTTTGAATCCAGCGACTCTCGTCCGACGATGGTCGAGGACGCGCCGATGGATAGCGATATCAACGCGGATATTATCGCGCCCTCCGGGTCAACGACGGCCGCTGCCCAGAACGGCAATTCCGTCGCCGCTGCCACCGATGACGGCAACACCTATCAGGACGATGACCTGATCGGCGCTGCCGAAGGCGTTTTCGGCAAAGGCGCGAAAGGCCTGGCTGAAGTGATCGAGGATATTCTCAAGAAACAGGGCCGGCCCAATGCCTATATTGCCGGACGCGAAGCCAGCGGGGCCTTCATTGTCGGCCTGCGTTACGGCTCGGGCAAGCTCTACCACAAGGTAGAGGGCGAACGCCCGGTCTACTGGACGGGGCCCTCCATCGGCTTTGATTTTGGCGGCAATGCAGCCAATACCTTCGTGCTGGTCTATAATCTCTATGATAGCGAAGAGCTGTATCAGCGCTTCCCGGCTGGCGAAGGCGCGGCCTATTTCATCGGCGGCTTCCACGTCAGCTATCTGCGCAGCGGCGACAAGGTGCTGATCCCGGTACGGCTGGGCGCGGGCCTGCGGCTCGGCGCGAATATCGGCTATATGAAATTCAGCAAGAAGCAAAAATGGCTGCCGTTCTGACCAGTCTGGCGCAGAAATGATGCTTTTTCACCGTTAGTCCCGAGCCTGTCGGCCCGAAGGGCGAGCGAAGTCCAATGGCGCATATCGACGAGAAACGGGATTCGACAAGCTCATTACTGACGGCATGACTGTCATTGCGCGGCACATCAGCCAACTGCCTTTCGTCCTTGGTGTCATTGGTTCAACAGGACTAGGATCAGACCAGAGACTTGGCCTGTTCCATCCGCGCCAGATAGCGCGCCAATATATCAATCTCGAGATTGACGGCACGACCGGGCTCGAGTTCCCCGAGCGTGGTCACCTGCGCAGTATGGGGAATGATATTGAGCGTAAAAAGGGTGACTCCGTCTTCGTCGTCGGTCACCGCATTCACGGTGAGCGAAACGCCATCGACGGTGATCGATCCCTTGGCGGCGACAAAAGGCGCCAGATCTCTTGAAACCCGGATGACGACCTCGCGGGAATCACCGGCAGCCTTGCTCGAAACCACTTCGCCGACGCCGTCGACATGACCTGTGACGATATGCCCGCCCAGCTCGTCGCCGACCTTCAGCGCCCGTTCCAGGTTAAGCCGCCGGCCGGCGGTAAACTGCCCCTCGGCAGTGCAGGAAAGAGTCTCGCCCGACACATCAATGGCAAACCAGTCGGCGCCCTTGTCGACCACCGTCAGGCAGACGCCGGAACAGGCAATCGACGCGCCCATATCGACGCCGTCCATATCATAGCCGCATTTGATTTTGACGCGCAGATCGCCGCGCTGGTCGATCGATTCGATGGTACCGATATCTGAAACAATGCCTGTGAACATGGGCGATCCTATTTGCTGTGCCTATTTGCTGTAAATCGAGCGGAACCTAGGCGGCGCGGTCGTATATCTCAAGCATATCCTGTCCCAGGTCGCGCTGCTCGGTGCGCCGCCAGTGGCCATGCGCCTCGCTGAGCTTTTCTAGCCCGATATCGGCAATGGATGGCAGGCCGCCACCGATGATGATCGGTGCGCGATAAAGCAGGAGCCGGTCGACCAGACCGGCCGACAGGAAAGAGGTCGCGGTTTTTGCGCCGCCTTCGACCAGTAGCCAGTTGATATCGGCAAGACCGGCAATCGCGGCGGGCTCTTCCAGCTGCAGCCAATGGTCCGGCTTGTCCTTGTCGGTGCCGAGCACGACCGGTTGCGGCGAGCGGTCAACCAGTCCGTCGAGCCGGACATCAAGCCCCGGCCGGTCGATCCTTGCCGTGCCTGCACCGACCAATATGGCGTCGCTGCGCGCCCTTTCCAGATGGGCATGCGCCCGTGCCCGGTCGCCGGTAATCCACTGACTCGAGCCGTCGGCCATGGCAATACAGCCGTCCAGTGACATCGCGAGTTTGAGCGTGACAAAGGGGCGGCCATTCTCGACGCGGCAGAGAAAGCCGGCCATGGCGCGGCGTGCTTCCGGCTCCCGGATGCCGACCGATACCGGGATGCCGGCATCGCCCAGCCGGTCAATACCGCGGCGCCTTGTCCGTTCGTCGGCATCGAGAGTTGCGACAATCACCCTTTTCGGTTTTGCTTCGATGATCGAATTGCTGCAGGTCGGGCCGCGGCTGCTATCATGGGCACAGGGCTCCATGGTGACATAGATTTCCGCGCCCTTTGCGGCGATTCCGGCTTCTGCCAGCGCCATTTCCTCGGCATGCGGGCGGCCGCCCGGCTGGGTCCAGCCACGGCCGATGATGTTGCCGTTTTTGACAATGAGACAGCCGACATTCGGATTGGCACCGGTCCGGCCACGGCCCCGCTCGGATAGAGCCAGGGCTGCTGCCATATAATGTGCGTCGCCGGGAGGGGTCAGCATTGCAGACCGGCGGGGCGTTCCACCTCTACCTCACCGCGCGCCAGTCGCTCGGCGATCGCGTCACGTTCAATCTGGTCGACATCCATGCCGGACATCCGGCCGAGCGATTTCACCGCTTCGCGCCGCTTGGTTTCCAGCTCGTCCTTCAGACACTGGATTTCCCAGCGGTCCTGCAGAATTTCCTCGTCGGTGCGGTCATTTGTCCAGTTTTCGACATAAATGACCTCCTGCGGTACATAAGTGTAAGTATTTACCTGCGGATCGAGCCAGAAAAGGAACAAAATGAACGACGTGCAGGCAATGGCCATCGCCGCCGGGAGCAGGCGCTCCCCCGGTTCACTCTGGCGAAAAACGGCGACCAGGTCACCAAAACCGCCGCTAACCGATACATCTTTCAACATTCCCATGTCGTCCAAATAGTGCGGACACAGCCGGATGACCAGCCCTTCCCGCAAAATTGCCACGGGAAAGGCCGGGCCGGCCACCGGGCGAGGTGATCAGCTGTTGATTTCAAAGCGAACTTTCAGCGTCATCCAGCTTTCAATTGGTGTTCCGTCTTTGGTAGCCGGCGTGAATCGCCATTTGCTAAGCGCCTGCTTGCGCGTTGCTGTCCAGAAATCGACATGCGGCGAATCGATCAGTTCGATCTGTTTCACACGGCCGTTGGTCCCGACCAGCACCCGGACGCTGACCTCGCCCTCGCGCTCGAGCCGCAACTGGCCGGTCGGGTAAGCGGGCTGGAACTGCTCCGCATAGCGCGTGTTCAGGCGAGCGCCGACGATCACCGGTTCGGGCGTGATTTTGATCGCTTCAAAAGGTATTTCAATGCCTGTTCCCTCGGAATCACTGCCAAGCATAGTCTCGGCATATTGGACTTTCGGAGCAGGAGGCAATTGGATGATCGGCCGGTCCGGAGCGATTTGCCGCGTTTGCGGTGCCGCTTTGACTTCCGGTTGTTGTTCTTCGATAACCGGTTCGGGAGGCATCTCGGCCAATTTCGGAAGGGCAACAAGAGTCCCTTCGGGTCGCTCGGTCACGATGATCGCGGGCATCGCTATCACGGCACCGATAATCAGCGCGTGAACGGCGCCTGTCATTATCAGGCCTTTGGAACGGGGCGTTTTGTTTTCGTAAACAGATACATAGCTCATGTTCATATCCTCTCAACCATCCTCAACAACGGCGGAGCGGCTTCGTGCCTGTTTGACTATCTCGCCCCAGCGCCAATTGTAATGTTATACTATTACATTATAAATTGCAAACACGGGGGCGCGCGAGCGGAAATTATACCGTTAGAAACGGCCTAACTAATTGTTTTTAAAAGTCTTTCTAGCGCAACTTCGCGACCGATTAGTGGCAGCAAAGCGTTCATATCCGGCCCATGATCGAGCCCGGTAAGTGCCTGCCGCAGCGGCATGAACAGCGGCTTGCCCTTGCGGCCGGTAGCCTCCTTGAGCGCGCCGGTGAGATCCTTCCAGAGGTCGGAAGATGCTTCCAATTCCTCCAATTTACCATGCGCAGCGGCCAGAAATTCCCGGTCTTCCGGTGAAAATTGGGGGAGGGAAATTGGCCCCGTCACCACCTGCCACCACTGGTCGACATCACCCATATCATGCAGGTTCGGCCGGATCACCGCCCAGGCTTCGTCATCCATTGCTTCCGGCAGCCGGCCCTTCACATCCGGGTAGTCGAGCAGGTGCACGATCTTCTGGTTGAGCTGCGCCAGCTCTTCATCGTCAAAACGCGCCGGTGCGCGACCGAAGCGGGCAAAGTCAAATGTCTCAATCAGTTGCGCTACATCGGCAATCGGCTCGACCGGGTCACTGGTCCCAATACGCGCCAGCAAGGCAACAATCGCCTGCGGCTCGATATTCTTTTCGCGAAAACTGCTGACTCCAAGCGAGCCGAGCCGCTTGGAAAGCTTGCCTTCGGTGCCGACGAGCAACGCTTCATGGGCAAATTCGGGCGGCTTTGCGCCAAGCGCCTGGAACATCTGAATCTGCACCGCCGTATTGGCCACATGATCTTCGCCGCGCACCACATGGGTAATCCCCATCTCGATATCGTCGATTGCCGACGGCAGCATATAAAGCCAGCTGCCGTCTTCGCGCAGGATGACGGGATCGGATAACAAAGCCGGATCGAAATTCTGGTCGCCCCGGATCTGGTCGGTCCATGTGATCGGCGTCGCGTGATCCAGCTTGAAACGCCAGTGCGGCTTGCGGCCTTCTGCTTCAAAGGCCGAGATCTCTTCCGCGGTCAGATCGAGTGCGGCGCGATCATAGATTGGCGGCTTGCCGCGACCAAGCTGGATCTTGCGCTTCAGGTCCAGTTCCTGCGCGGTCTCATAAGCGGGATAGACCCGGCCATCGGCCTTCAGCTTCGCGAGATGCTCTTCATAGCGGTCAAAGCGCGCCGACTGCCTTTGTTCTTCGTCAGAAGCCAGCCCTAGCCAGGCCAGGTCGGCCCGGATCGCCTCGACATATTCTTCCTTCGACCGCTCGGCGTCGGTATCATCGAGCCGCAGCAGAAATGTGCCGCCCTCTTTCTGCGCGAACATCCAGTTGTGCAGCGCGGTCCGGATATTGCCGACATGAAGGTGGCCCGTCGGAGACGGAGCGAAGCGGGTTTTTATGGTCATACGGTCCTGAATGCATTGGTGATGGGATAGCGCCGGTCGCGGCCGAAATTTCTTGTGCCGAGCTTGACGCCCGGCGGGGCCTGTCGGCGTTTATATTCGGCGATATAGAGCAGCCGCTCGATCCGGATCACGGTTTCCCGGTCAAATCCCCGCGACACCAGATCATTGACCGACAATTCTTCCTCGATCAGGCCGTGCAGCAGCGGATCGAGAATCTCGTAATCCGGCAGGCTGTCGCTGTCTTTCTGGTCCTCGCGCAATTCGGCGCTCGGCGGTTTGGTGATCACCGTTTCCGGCATCACCGGTCCATCGGGGCCAAGGCCCAGGCTCGGCTTGTTGCGGTTGCGCCATGAGCTGAGTTTGAAAACGGTCAGCTTATAGGCGTCTTTCAATACCGAATAGCCGCCCGCCATATCGCCATAGATCGTCGCATAGCCGACGCTCATCTCGCTTTTATTGCCGGTGGTCAGCAGCATATGACCGAACTTGTTCGACAGCGCCATCAGCGTCACGCCGCGAATCCGGGACTGGATATTCTCTTCGGTAATATCGACGTTGCTGTCGGCAAAACTATCCTCGAGCATCGCGTCAAAGCCTTCGATCGCCGGGCCAATCGGGATCGTGTCCAGTCTGGTGCCGAGCATGTCTGCACAGCCCTTGGCATCGTCGAGACTTTCCTGCGAGGTGAAGCGCGACGGCATCATGACGTTCCAGACCCGGTCCGCGCCCAATGCATCGACTGCCACGGCTGCCGACAATGCGCTGTCGATCCCGCCCGACAGACCGAGCAGAACCCCCGGAAAGCGATTGCGGTTCACATAGTCGCGCAAGCCAACTATCATCGCATTATAGATATCGGCAGGATGGTCATCGAGCTGGTGTATGTCCCCCGGCGCGCAAGTCCATGCACCGTGTTTACGCGACCAGTGCGTATCAACGATTGTCTCGTCCCAATCGGGCAGCTGATGCATGAGGCTGGCGTCACCGTTAAGCACGAAGCTGGCGCCATCAAAGACAATCTCGTCCTGTCCGCCAACCCGGTTCAGGAACAACAGCGGAATTCCGGTTTCCCGCACCCGTTGCGTCGCCACCTGGCCGAGGCGCTTATCGTCTTTCTCTATTTCATAGGGACTGCCGTGAACCGAAATGAACAGCTCTGCCCCCTGCGCTTTCAGATGTTCGCAGACGGCCGGGAACCAGACGTCCTCACAAATCGGCAGGCCAATTTTGCAGCCCTTGAAGATGATTGGTTCCGGCAATGGGCCGGAGGAAAAGAGCCGCTTTTCGTCGAAGGTACCATAGTTAGGCAGCTCGACCTTATAACGGATATCCTTGATATGCCCGCCTTCGAGCAGCGCTATGCCATTGTAGAGTTTGTCATCTTCGCGAAACACCGATCCGACCAACATGGCCGGCCCCGGCCCCGCGGTCGCCGCTGCCAGCCGGTTGAGCTCTGCTTCCGCGCGCTCCCACAAGGATGGCTTCAGCACCAAGTCTTCCGGTGGATAGCCGATCAGCTGCAACTCCGGGAACACAATCAGATCGCTATCCGGTCGCGCGCCGTGCGCCGCAATCATCGCGTCGGCATTGCCGCGCAAATCGCCAACGCTCTGCGTCAATTGCGCCATGGTAATGGTAAGCTTTTCCGTCATCGCGCCCTGATAGGAAGGGCCACTGTGCGGAGCAATCGAAATTAACGCAAATACGGACTTTTGATTCGCCGGCCATCTGTCTAACAGGGTCACGAAATTGTCATGAGGTTCCGCTGACGATTCTTGCGGGCCATTGAATCGGGGGAACGCAATTATGAAACTCATGTCGGGCAACAGCAATTTGCCGCTGGCTACAGAAATCGCCCAATATCTGGACATCCCGCTCACCGACGCGAGCGTCAAACGCTTTGCCGATGACGAGATTTTCATAGAAATACACGAAAATGTCCGCGGCGAAGATGTATTTGTCGTCCAGTCGACCAGCCACCCGGCCAATGACAATCTGATGGAATTGCTGATCAGCATCGACGCCCTGCGACGCGCTTCGGCCAAGCGCATCACGGCAGTGATCCCCTATTTCGGCTATGCCCGCCAGGACCGGAAGCCGGGACCGCGGACACCGATTTCCGCCAAGCTGGTCGCCAACCTCATCACCGAAGCCGGTGCCGACCGCGTCTTGACCGTCGATCTTCACGCCGGACAGATCCAGGGCTTTTTCGATATCCCGACCGACAACCTCTACGGCGCGCCGGTGATCAGCGAAGATATCCTCAAGCGTCATAGCGACAAGGATATCATGGTCGTCTCGCCTGATGTCGGCGGCGTGGTTCGCGCCCGGGCATTGGCAAAGCGTCTCGACAACGCGCCACTCGCGATCGTCGACAAACGCCGCGAGCAGGCCGGCGTCTCCGAAGTAATGAACATCATCGGCGACGTGAAGGGCCGCTTCTGCGTCATGATTGACGACATCGCCGACAGCGCCGGCACGCTCTGCAACGCCGCCGATGCCCTGATCGAGGCAGGCGCAACCGATGTCGCCGCTTATATCACCCACGGTGTTCTCTCCGGCAAAGCGGTGGAGCGGGTCAACGCCTCCTCGCTGCGCAAGCTAATCATCACCGACACCATCCGAACCCCGCAATCGGCGCTCGATTCCGATAGAATCCGCGTCCTGCCCATTGCCCCGCTGCTCGGCGAAGCGATCAAGCGGATCGCGGACGAAAGCTCGGTCAGCAGCCTTTGGGACTAATCCCGACCGGGAATTCCAATATCGGGAGACGCCAATGCCACGTTTCGAACTGCTGCTAAAATATCGCGTTCACATCGCAATATTGGCGATTTTCATCTCCCTGTTCGCCTGGTTTACCGAATGGGCCGACTGGGTCTATGTCTGCCCCTATTGCCGCGCACAAAGAACGATCATCGGGCTGCTCGGCCTGCTTCTTCTGGCCAATCCCATGCATTGGCTCAACCGATGGATAGCTTCGACTCTCGCCGTTCTGGGCCTGGTCGTCGCCGGGATGCAGCATTTCAACGGCTGGAAAAAGATCATGGCGGGCCAATTTACCTGGGGTGACTACTGGTATGCCAATGCTTGGGTTCTCTCCGGCTGCGCCATATTCATTATTACCGGCCTGATCCTTTATCTATGGACCTGGCGCCCCGCTCCTTCCGCAGTGGACAACCAATGACTCCCAAAGACATCGATCTCGCGCAAAAGCTGGCAGAAGCCGCTGGCGAAGCGATTCGTCCGTTTTATCGCGCCAAATTTGATCAGGAAACCAAGGATGATTCTTCACCGGTAACCGAAGCGGACCGCGCAGCCGAGGCGGCGATGCGAGCTATCATCGAGGCCGAGCGGCCCGATGACGGTATCATTGGCGAGGAATATGGCACCCGCAACGAAGGCGCGTCGCGCCAATGGGTGCTGGATCCGATCGACGGCACAACCAGCTTCATCGCGGGGCGTCCGATCTTCGGTACGCTGATTGCGCTGATGCAGGAGGGTTTTCCGCTGATCGGGATCATTGACCAGCCGATTTCAAAAGAACGCTGGGTCGGCGTTATCGGCCGCCCGACCATATTCAACGGCCAGCCAGTCAAATCCGCACGCTGCCGGGAGCTCAAAGACGCCGTCCTCGCTACCACCACACCGCACCAGTTCGACGAACATGATGCCGAGCATTTCATGGGCCTGGCCAGCAAAGTTGCGCCGCGCAAGATCATCTATGGCGGCGATTGCTATAATTATGGCCTGGTCGCCAGCGGCCATGTCGATGTGGTCTGCGAAGCTGGCCTGATGCTCCATGATTTCGCCGCCCTCGCCCCGATTGTCGATGGCGCTGGCGGGATGATGTGCGACTGGAACGGCGAACCGCTCCACGCGGAATCAGACGGTCATGTGCTTGCGATCGGCGATCACGCGCGGATTGATGACGTGCTGGAGGCTATTGCTTGCCATCATTGATGGCGTTTCCGTCGCGATATCGCTTGCAATTCAGGCGAATCTAGCTAAAGCCGCCCTTCCGAAGTGACGCTCTGGCCAGTGTTGGGCTGCCACAAGTGTCCGTAACGGTACCATCTAGAGGAGACCAAAATGCCCAAGTTGAAGACCAAAAGTGGTGTGAAGAAACGCTTCAAGATCACCGCAACCGGTAAGGTCAAGCACGGCGTAGCCGGCAAACGCCACCGTTTGATGAGCCATAACAGCAAATATATCCGCCAGAACCGCGGCACCAAGAAATTGTGTGATGCGGATGCTCGGACAGTCAAGAAATGGGCGCCATACGGCCTGGGTTAATTCCCGCCGCAGCGACATTCAAACTTACAGGATATAGAATATGGCACGTGTAAAACGGGGTACGACAACTCGTACCAAACATAAAAGATTATTGGTTCAGGCGAAGGGCTATTACGGCCGTCGCAAAAATACCATCCGCATCGCGCGGCAGGCTGTCGAAAAAGCCGGCCAATATGCTTACCGCGATCGTAAAGTTAAGAAGCGGGCTTTCCGCGCACTCTGGATCCAGCGTATCAATGCTGCGGTTCGCGCTGAAGGCATGACCTATGGCGTATTCATCCACGGCACCAAGCTCGCCGGGATTGAACTCGACCGTAAAGTGATGGCCGATCTGGCGATGAATGAACCGGCAGTATTTGGCGGCATCATCAAACAGGCGCAGGATGCTCTAGCGAAAGCCTAAGCATTTTCATAATTTCAAAGAAGCGCCGGGGAGCAATCTCGCGGCGCTTTTTTATTGGGTTTTTCCCAAGTCTTGCTAGACGGGCAACGAGAAAAAACGGGACAATATGATGAGCGACATCGAAGCGGTCAGGGACAAATATCTGGAGCAGATTGGCGCAGCAGCCGATGGCGATGCCCTGGAGGAAATCCGCGTGGCTGCGCTCGGCAAAAAGGGCGAGATATCGCTGCTGCTGAAAACACTGGGCAAGATGACGCCGGAAGAGCGCCAGGAACAGGGCCCGAAGATCAACGGCACGCGACAGGCTGTTGCCGATGCTCTCGCCGCACGCAAGGAAGCGATGGAAACAGCCGCTCTTGATGCAAAGCTCGCCACTGAAAAGCTTGACCTGACCTTGCCGCCACCCGCTGCTCCAAAAGGCAGCATCCATCCGGTGAGCCAAGTCATGGACGAACTGGCCGAAATATTCGCCGATCTGGGTTTCTCCGTCGCCACCGGTCCGGAAATCGAGGACGACTGGCATAACTTTACCGCGCTCAATATTCCCGAAACCCACCCCGCACGTGCGATGCACGACACATTCTATTTCCCGCAGACCGATGATGACGGCATGGCCAAATTGCTGCGCACCCACACGTCTCCGGTGCAAATCCGGACGATGATGGATGTTGCCAAGCAGACCGACGGTGCTGGCGAACCGATTTACCTCATTGCCCCTGGCCGGACCTATCGCAGCGACAGCGATGCCACCCATACGCCGATGTTCCATCAGGTCGAAGGACTGGTGATCGACAAGAACATTCACATGGGTCACCTGAAATGGACGCTTGAAACCTTTGTCCGCGCCTTTTTCGAGCGCGACGATATCGAGTTGCGCCTGCGCCCGAGCTATTTCCCGTTTACCGAACCATCAGCCGAAGTCGATGTCGGCTTCTCGGTTGAAAAAGGCCGCCGGATCATCGGCGGAGACCCGCGCGGCGACAATGGCGGCTGGATGGAAATATTGGGCAGCGGCATGGTCCATCCCAATGTGATCCGCAATTGCGGACTCGACCCCGATGTCTGGCAGGGCTTCGCCTTTGGCTGCGGCATCGACCGGCTGGCGATGCTCAAATATGGCATGGACGATCTGCGTGCTTTCTTCGACGGAGATTTGCGCTGGGCGGACCATTATGGCTTTGACGCACTCGACGTCCCGACATTGAGCGGAGGAGTCGGCGCATGAAATTTTCCTTAAGCTGGCTCAAGGCCCATCTCGCCACCGATGCAAGCCTCACGAAAATCACCGACAAACTGACCGACATTGGTCTGGAACTGGAAGGCGTGGAAAACCCCGCCGATGCCTTGCGACCATTTCGTGTTGCCAAGGTGATCGAAGCCGGGCCGCATCCCAATGCCGACAAGTTGCAATTGCTTAAAGTTGACGATGGTGCGGCGGAACCTTGGCAGGTGGTTTGTGGTGCGCCGAATGCGAAAGCCGGGATGATCGGTGTATTCGGGTCGCCGGGAACCTATATTCCGGGCAGCGATTTCACGCTGAAACCCGCGAAAATCCGGGATGTCGAGAGCTTCGGCATGATGTGCTCGGCGCGCGAGCTGGAACTGGGTGAGGACCATGACGGAATCATCGAATTGCCGGAAAGTGCGGCCAGTGAAGTTGGGGCCAGTTACGCAGACTATGCAAAGCTGGATGATCCGGTCATCGATGTAGCGATAACCCCCAATCGTCAGGATTGCATGGGCGTGCGTGGCATAGCGCGCGATCTCGCCGCCGCCGGCCTCGGCACGCTGAAGCCAATGGACATCACCAACATCGCCCGCAACGGCGCTGGTCCCGATATTGCGATTGACGATCCCGAAGGCTGTCCCGCATTTTACGGCTGCACCGTCAGCGGCGTGACAAATGGAGCATCGCCCGACTGGATGCAGGCCCGGCTGAAGTCGGCTGGCCAGAAACCGATTTCGGCGCTGGTCGATATCACCAATTATGTCACGCTTGATCAGGGCCGCCCGCTGCACGTCTATGACGTCGCCAAGCTGAAAGGCGGACTGGTTGCGCGCAAGGCCCATGCTGGCGAAAAGCTGGTCGCGCTGAACGACAAGGAATATGTGCTCGACGAGACCATGACCGTGATCGCCGATCAAGCCGGTGCGCATGGTATCGGCGGCATCATGGGCGGCGCAGCCAATGGCACCGACGCAAATACAACCGATGTGCTGATCGAATGCGCTTATTTCGATCCGGCCCATATCGCCCGCACCGGCCAGAAGCTGATGCTGACCAGCGATGCGCGGCAAAGATTCGAGCGCGGCGTCGATCCGGCCTTTCTGGACGACGGCGTCGAGATCGCGACGGCTCTGGTGCAGACGCTTTGCGGCGGCAATGCCAGCGCGATCACCCGTGTCGGCGAAGCGCCGACGGAGCAGCGCGTTATCGCTTATCATCCACGACAATGCGCCGCTCTGGGCGGGCTGGATGTTGATCCAGACCGACAGCAGAGTATTTTGAAAGCGCTGGGCTTTGTCGTCGGTGATGATTGGCAGATCACAGTGCCGACATGGCGGCGTGACGTCACCGGCTGGCAGGATCTGGTCGAGGAAGTCATCCGCATCGAGGGGCTGGACAATATTCCCTCCGTCCCGCTTCCCCGCAAGCCGGGCGTGGCCAAACCGACCGCTTCCCCAGAGCAGATGGCGGAGCGCAAGGCGCGCCGCGCCGCTGCCGCACGCGGTCTCAACGAAGTCGTCAACTGGAGTTTCATTTCGGAGAAAGAAGCGGCTCCGTTCGGCGGTGGCAACTGGTCGCTTGCCAATCCGATCAGCGAAGATCTCAAGGTCATGCGGCCATCCTTGCTGCCCGGCCTGATCGCGGCAGCCCAGCGCAACGCCGCGCGCGGCGCATCGTCGATCCGTTTGTTCGAAGTCGGGCGCCGCTATCTGGAAAGCAGCGAACATCCGACCATCGGTCTGGTGCTGGCAGGTGAAAACCGCGCCCGCAGCTGGCAGTCCGGCGCGGCAAGTAAATTTGATGCCTATGACGCCAAAGCCGAAGTGCTTGCGATATTGGACGCCGCTGGCGCGCCGACCGACAAGCTGATGGATTTCGCGGAAGCGGGCGATCATTATCACCCCGGTCAGTCGGGCACCTTGCGCCTGGGGCCGAAGAAGATATTGGCAGCTTATGGCGTGCTCCACCCATCAACAACCAAAACCATGGGTCTCAAGGGCTCTGCTGTTGCCGCCGAGATTTTCCTTGATGCGATCCCGCTGAAGAAGAAATCGGGCCATATGCGCGATGCCTTTGCGCCACCGGCCTTGCAAAGCGTGACACGCGATTTCGCTTTCATCGTCGATGCCGATTTGCCAGCGGGCGATCTGGTGCGCGCGGTCAAGGGCGCGGACAAGAAATTGATCACCGATGTCCGGATTTTCGATCTGTTCGAGGGGCCCAGCGTCGGCGAGGGCAAGAAGTCGCTGGCGGTAGAAGTGACTTTGCAACCAACCGACGCGACATTGACCGAAGAGGATTTGAAGGCGCTGTCGGACAAGGTTGTGGCGAACGCGGCGAAATTGGGTGCGGAATTGAGGGGATAGACATGAGAATTTTACTGATTTTGGTCATTTTATTTGGCAGCGCCTTGTTGCCGCAGCATGTTAAAGCCCAGAGTGGCTACCAAATCACCGAGCCTAAGAAGATCAAGTCTCCCAGTAAATTAAAGGGTGACCAAGGTGCAGTGCGTCTTTCTACCCGTCTGCAAATACAGACCACTCAGACATTGTTTGTGTACTTTATTAAACTAAATGAGGATGGAAGTGACAGCAATAAGTTGCTTCGTTTTGAACGAGGTGCGGGCGTCCCCTTCATGGGAAGCAATATGATTGATCCCAAACCTTCGGTTTTTCGCATTGCTCCCGGAATGTACCGACCGTTTGCTTTCACCGTGGCATGTGAGGGGGTGCCTTCGATAGGTTCGGTTTGTTCAGGAGCAATCGCAGGATCAGGCGGATTCCCAACGGGGCGCCACGCAGATTCGAGCCCCCTGTTGGAAGTTCGAGCGGGACATCTAACCGACGCCGGTGATTTTATTGTTGAATACACCGGAGCAGTCCAACCGGGTAAACACGTTGGAGAGATTACAAAGAATGGTACTGATTATGCCCTCCGTTGGAAGCCGCTGGCACCTGATTCTAAGAACAAATTTTCGTCCTTACCTCTAGTACAAACGACAGATGTGGACGCCGCTTTTCAATCTCGAATTACTTGTGCGGAACGTCCAAAAGGCGTTCTCCTCTATATTCCGTTTGCTTGCTGAATGACCAAACCACGCCGTACATTCGCGATCATTTCTCACCCCGATGCGGGTAAGACGACGCTGACCGAGAAGCTCTTGCTGAAGGGCGGCGCTATCCACCTCGCCGGCGAGGTCAAGGCGCGGGGCGACAACCGGCGCGCGCGGTCCGACTGGATGAAGATCGAGCAGCAGCGCGGGATTTCGGTGACCAGTTCCGTCATGACCTTCGAGCGCAACGGCATCGTCTTCAACCTGCTCGACACGCCGGGCCATGAGGATTTTTCCGAAGATACCTATCGCACACTGACCGCCGTCGACAGTGCGATCATGGTGATCGATGCCGCGTCGGGAATCGAGGCGCAGACGCTGAAACTGTTTGAAGTCTGCCGGATGCGCAGCGTGCCGATCATCACCTTCATCAACAAGGTCGACCGCGAGGGCCGCGATCCGTTCGAGCTGCTCGACGAAGTCGCCGACAAGCTGGCGCTGGACGTCTGCCCGATGAGCTGGCCGACCGGCATGGGCGGACAGTTTGAGGGCGTCTATGATCTGCAACGGAACCAGCTGCACCAGCCGACCGGCGACAGCAAACAATATGATGGCGTGACACAGCAATTCACCGGTCTCGACGATCCGAAATTGGCCGACGTGCTAAGCGAAGGCGCGCTCGAGCGGCTGACCAGCGAGGGCGAACTGGCCAAGGGCGGCTATAGCAGCTTTGATCTGGAAGCTTATCAGAACGGTGATCTGACGCCGGTCTATTTCGGCTCCGCGCTCAAGCAATTTGGCGTCGAGGAGTTGATCGAGGCGATTGCCGATTATGCGCCATCGCCCCGCCCGCAACCCGCCGAACCGGCGCCGATCGATCCGGAAAGCGACGATGTCACCGGCTTTATTTTCAAGATTCAGGCCAATATGGACCCGCAGCACCGCGACCGGATTGCCTTCATGCGGCTCTGCTCTGGCGAGTTCAAACGCGGCATGAAGCTAATCCCGTCGGGTCTCGGCAAACCGATTGCGATCCACTCGCCGATCCTGTTTTTTGCGCAGGATCGAGAAATTGCCGATACCGCCGAGCCGGGCGATATCATCGGCATCCCCAATCACGGCACCTTGCGCGTCGGCGACACATTATCCGAAAAAAACCAGGTCCGGATCACCGGCCTGCCCAATTTCGCGCCCGAAATTCTCCGTCGTGTCATTCTCCGCGATCCGACCAAGACCAAACAGCTCCGCAAGGCGCTGGATGATCTGAGTGAAGAAGGCGTGGTTCAGGTCTTCTATCCGGAAATCGGGGCTAACTGGATTATCGGCGTGGTCGGGCAATTGCAGCTCGAAGTGCTGGTTTCGCGCCTGGAGGCGGAATATAAAGTCGATGCCTATCTGGAAATGGCGCCGTTTGAAACCGCCCGCTGGATCAGCGGTGATGAAGCGACTTTGAACGCCTTTGCCAATATCAACCAGAGTTCGCTGGCCAGGGACCGCGACGACAATCTGGTGTTCATGGCCAAGTCCGCCTGGGATGTCGGCTATCAGGAAGAGCGTAACCCTGACCTAAAGTTCAGCGCGACACGGGAGCGATAGTCGGTTAGCGTCGATCCATGGCCAGCCAATCGACAATTGCCCAATCCACGTCCACCCGATCCACCACCGAAAAAGCCTTTCAGTCGATCATCATCGATGACGAGGGCCGCGCCTGCGCGGATATTCCGGACAGCGCCTGCAAGCAGGAACCGGGCAATTTCTTCAAGCATGTCGGCGCACTGGCGCTGACCAAGAGCGCCGACGGGCTGGTCGATCCCAAGCTGGTGCTGAGCTGGCTGATGACCGCATTGGGCGCGCCGGTGGCGCTGGTCGGTCTTCTGGTGCCGGTGCGCGAGGCGGGGGCGCTGCTGCCGCAGTTGCTGACCGCCGGTTACTTGCGCAAGCTGGAACGCCGCAAATGGGCCTGGGCGGCCGGGTCAACGGTTCAGGGATTGGCTGCGGCTGCCATCGGCCTGATCGCGATCAGCCTGACCGGGGTCGCTGCCGGCTGGGCCATCGTGATTGCGCTGGGCATATTGGCATTGGCGCGCAGCGTCTGTTCGGTCTGCTACAAGGATGTGCTCGGCAAGACGATCGCCAAGTCCCGCCGCGGCACTGCCACCGGTCTGGCCGGCTCGATCGCCTCGGTGACGGTGATCGTCTATGCGCTGATATTATCGTCCAATCTGGTTGACCGGATGCTGCTCGTCACCGCCGGGCTGTTTCTGGCGGGCGGTGCATGGGTGCTGAGCGCGCTGCTGTTCGCCACCCTGCAGGAACAGGCCGGCGCGACCGAAGGGGGCAAATCCGGGCTGAAAGAAGCCTGGAACAATCTTGCCTATCTCGGTGACGATCCGCAACTGCGGAGATTCATCCTGACCCGTGGACTGCTGACCGCCACCGCGCTGGCCCCGCCGTTCATGATCGCGGTCGGCAGCGCGGGCGATGACAGCTATGGCAAGCTCGGCTTTCTGGTCCTCGCCTCGGCGCTGGCCAGCCTGTGCAGCAGCTTCGTCTGGGGCCGCCTGTCGGACCGGTCCAGCCGCAAGGTGCTGGTCTTCTCGGCAATGGTGGCGACCGTCATTTTGATTGCGACAAGCTGGCTCGCCTTCGCCGGTACGTTGAGCGGCGGTTTCATCTTGCCGGTGCTGCTGTTCGGCCTGATGATCGCTTATCAAGGCGTGCGCCTCGGCCGGTCGACCCATCTGGTGGACATGGCCGACAAGGACACCCGCGCCGCTTATACCGCGCTGTCGAACACGATTATCGGCTTGCTATTGCTCGCCGGCGGCCTGTTCAGCCTGGTCGCCAACTGGTTTGGCGGCGAGATGGTGCTGGCGATCATGGCCGGAATGAGCGGGCTGGCGATATTGGCGGCGTTTGGGTTGGACGAGGTTCAGCGGGGGTGAGGGTGTCCCGGAGCGCTCCACCCATATAACCGTCTCTCCAGCGAAGGCCGGGGTCTAAACCAAGTTCGCGAGCATCTGTGACAGTGGGTTGGATCCCGGCCTTCGCCGGGATGACGGTGTTTACTATAAACCCGCCCTATTCAATAATGATATCGGCATTGCGCTATTTCCAGAACTTGCTCTGCTCCTTCCCCACGGACGCGATAGACGAGGCGGTGCTCGCGATTTATGCGACGGGACCACCAACCTTTCAGCTGGCCGCGCAATGGCTCCGGCTTGCCGGTACCCCGAAAAGGCGTTCGGCGACATTCCTCTATCAGCACATATATTCGTTCGGAAAGTTTTGGATCATGCTCATGGAAATATCGATATTCCGGCCAACTCTTCCCGGAGAATAATACATTCACTGCTTAAAAAGCTCAGGCTCGAAACCCTCTCCGGCATCAAGTTGCCTTATCGACTCAAGCAGGCGCTCGGCATTTTTTGGTGAAGACAATAAATAGATAGTCTCCTCCATACCGGCCCATTCACTTTCGGAGATCATCACTACCGCCTCTCCATTTTGACGGGTAATTTTCAGGGGAATCTTGTCGGCGACGACGCGGTCCATCAACGCTTTGAGATTGGCGCGGGCCTTCGAGAAATTTTCCATCAACATGGTGGACTTTATTTGTACCTGAAGTGGTACAATGTCAAGATAGCCCTTGTCACCCCAGCGCAGGCTGGGGCCTAAACCGAGTTCGCGAACATCTGTGACGGTGGGTTGGATCCCGGCCTTCGCCGGGATGACGGAGCTATCCCCGCAACAGGAATACCGCATGTTCCGCCAGCAGGTTCGCCATGCCGCGCCCGGTCTGCTTGTCACCGCTCAGAAACCACTGGCCTTCCTGAGTATATTTGCCATCCTGCACCAAAGCGCGGAAATCGTCGATGGTGACATGGTGAATATTGGGCGTGTCATACCAGGTCTGCGGGATCAGCCGTGTCACCGGCATCCGGCCGCCGAGCAACAGCGATGCACGAATCCGCCAATGGGCGAAATTGGGGAAGCTGACAAAGGCCTGCTTGCCGATCCGCAACAACTGATCGAGCATGATGTCGGGACGGTGGGTGGTCTGCAAAGTCTGGCTGAGGATCGCATAGTCGAAGCTGCCATCGGGATAAGTGCTGAGGTCGGTGTCGGCGTCGCCCTGCACCACCGACAGGCCCTTGGCGACGGCTTTCGAAACATTGGCGGGGTTGATTTCAAGTCCGCGGGCATCGCATCCTTTCTCATCGCGCAGCGCCGTCATCAGCGCGCCGTCGCCGCAGCCGATATCGAGTACCCTGCTACCGGGCGCGATATTGTCGGCGATGATTTGCAGGTCTGGGCGAAGTTTGGTCATACGGCGCGCTCTTCGAAACGGAAGACAAAAGGTTTGTGCGCACGAAGACACGAAGGCACGAAGAGAAGAACAGGCGATCTCTTCTTTGTGCCTTTGTGGCTTTGTGCGAGTCCAAAATGGCGCAAAAGACGGGATAGAATCAGACCTGCGGTCATTTCCCTTCCCCCGCCTTCAGGAACCCGTCGACAATTCGGTTCATCTCGGGGTTTTCCAGCAGGAAGCTGTCATGGCCGAAGGGGCTCGACAATTCCATGAAGCTGACCGCGGCACCCGCGGCGTTGAGCGCGTGGACAATCGCCCGGCTTTCGCTGGTCGGGTATAGCCAGTCGGTGTCGAAGCTGATCAGACAGAAGCGGGTTTGCGAGTCCTTGAACGCATGGGCCAGCGACCCGCCATGGGCCTCGGCGAGGTCGAAATAGTCCATCGCGCGGGTGATATAGAGATAGCTGTTGGCGTCGAACCGGTCGACGAAGCTGATCCCCTGATGGCGGAGATAGGATTCGACCTGGAAATCCGCATCGAAGCCGAACGTCTTGGCGTCACGGTCCTGCAGCCGCCGGCCGAATTTCTCGGTCAGGCCGGCTTCCGAGAGATAGGTGATATGCGCTGCCATTCGGGCGACGGCGAGGCCGCTGCTGGGCGGATCGTCATCGGCATAATAAGCCCCGCCGCGCCAGCGCGGATCGGCCATGATCGCCTGCCGTCCGACTTCGTGAAAGGCAATATTCTGGGCGCTGTGGCGGGCGGCAGAAGCGATGATCACCGCCGAGCCGACGCGTTCGGGATAAAGCGCAGCCCAGCTGACCGCCTGCATGCCGCCCATCGAACCGCCGACGACGGCGTGCAGCCGTTCTATGCCGAGATGATCAATCAGCAAAGCCTGCGCGCGCACCATATCGGCGATGGTCAGTACCGGAAAATCCATGCCCCAGGGCTTGTCGGTCGCTGGATTGACCGTCGCTGGTCCGGAACTGCCGAGACAACTGCCGATCACATTGGCACAGATGACGAAATGACGGTCCGTATCCACCGGCTTTCCCGGACCCACCATCCGCACCCACCAGCCGTCCTTGCCGGTCAGCGGATGTTTCGAGGCGACATATTGGTCGCCGGTCAGCGCATGACAGATCAGGATTGCATTGCTGGCATCCGCATTGAGCGTGCCATAGGTTTCATAGGCTAGATCGACCGGTGCGAGCTCTGCCCCGCTGTCCAGCGGCAGCGGTCCCAGCAGGCGAACCTTCCTGTCCAATCCAAAACGTATATCATCAGTCATCAACACGGGAGCTAAGCGGCGAAATCCCGAGCGTCAAATGATAATGCGGTTGACTGACAGGCCGCAAAGGTTAGTCCGGCGACAGATGTTATCTTCTGACAAGCGGACCAAGGCAATGAGCGGACCAAAACCTAAAGACTGGATCATGGGCATTGCGCCCTATGTGCCCGGCAAATCGACCGGCGCAGATGGCCGCAAGATCGTCAAGCTGTCGGCCAATGAAAACCCTCTGGGCTGTAGTCCGGCGGCGGCAGAATCGCTGAACGCGGCCTCCGGTTCGGTTGACCGCTATCCCGATCCCGGTTCGACCAAGTTGCGCGAGGCGATTGCCGCCAAACATGGGCTTGATCCGGCGCGGATCATTTGCGGCACCGGCTCCGATGATGTGCTTCATCTGGCCGCCAATGCGTTCAGCGGACCCGGCGACGAGATCATCTACGTCAAATATGGCTTTGCCGTCTATGATATTGCCGCACGACGCTATGGCGGCACACCGGTTGTTGCCGATGACAGGGATTATGGCACCGATGTCGATGCGATTCTTGCCAAGGTCACCGACAAGACCCGGGTGATTTTCATCGCCAACCCCAACAATCCCACCGGCACATTCACGCCGCGCGCAGAGATTGCCCGTCTGCATTCCGCCCTGCCCGGCCATGTGCTGCTGGTGCTCGATGCCGCCTATGCCGAATATATGGACGAGGGGCAGGATGACGGCGCGATGGAACTCGCCAGCACCAAGGCCAATGTGCTGGTCACCCGCACCTTTTCCAAAATCCACGGACTTGCCGCCGAACGCATTGGCTGGGGCTATGCCCATGCCGATATTATCGGCGCAATGAACCGCATCCGGCTGCCGTTCAATGTCACCACTGCGGGACAGGAAGCCGCTGTCGCCGCGCTCGCCTCCGAAGACTTTGTCACCAAGAGCCGCGAGCATAATGCCAAATGGCGACAATGGCTGAGCGACGAAATGGGCGCGCTCGGCAACCACGGTCTCAAGATCGTGCCGAGCCACACCAATTTCCTGCTGGTTCTGTTCGAAGGCAAGGTTACCGCCGAACAGGCCAATAGCGCGCTGATGGACAAGGGCTATGCGGTACGCTGGTTGCCCGGACAGGGACTGGTCAACGGCCTGCGCATCACCATCGGCACCGAAGAAGAAACCCGCGGCGTCGCCCAGGCGTTGCGCGAGATACTGGAAGCCGCCGACTGATGCTGCCTTTTACCAATATTGCGATCATCGGCATCGGGCTGATCGGCTCCTCGATTGCCCATGCCGTGCGCGAAGCCATGCCGACCGCGCGGATCACCGGCTATGACGCCGATCCGGCGGTGCGGGCGCGAGTCATCGAACTGGGCTTCTGCAACGATGTCAGCGACTCTGCCGGAGCAGCGGTCACCGACGCCGATCTGGTGATCCTCTGCGTGCCGGTCGGCGTGATCGCAGAGGTTGCCGCCGAAATTGCCGACGACCTGCCGGACGATGCCATCGTCAGCGATGTCGGGTCGTCCAAGGAAAGCGTGCTCGCCGCTCTGGCCAAGGCGCTTCCCGGCGCGCGGATCATCCCGGCCCACCCCGTCGCCGGGACCGAGAATAGCGGCCCGGACGCCGGTTTTGCGACCTTGTTCCAGGACCGCTGGTGCATCCTAACGCCGCCGGAGGGCGCCGGAGAAGGCGATATCGAGCGGGTGAAGGCCTTCTGGGAAAAGCTCGGCGCCAATGTCGAGATCATGGACGCCAAACATCATGATCTTGTCCTCGCCGTGACCAGCCATTTGCCGCATCTCATCGCCTATACGATTGTCGGCACCGCATCCGATCTGGAAGATGTGACCCGCGGCGAGGTGATCAAATATTCTGCCGGCGGTTTCCGCGATTTTACCCGCATCGCCGCCTCAGATCCGACTATGTGGCGCGATGTGTTCCTGTCCAACAAGGACGCGGTGCTGGAGATGCTGCAGCGCTTTTCCGAGGATCTTTCGGCCCTGCAGCGCGCGATTCGCTGGGACAAGGGCGACGAACTGTTCGACCTGTTCACCAAGACCCGCGCGATTCGCCGCCGGATTATCGAGGAAGGCCAGGACGACGCCGCTGCCGATTTCGGTCGGACGCACGATTGAAGGCTTTTAATCGCAGCACAACGATCAGATTCGCACTAAGCCACGAAGACGCAAAGCCATCCTCAGGATGTTTCTGGCCTACGCGTGATCGTTGATATGCTCCACAGAAACTTTACAGTGGCGACCGCTTTTGTTTTCCGTGACCTTTGCCCCGAAGCCGCAGATTTATAGCCTTTATTGGTCCGCGACCGCTCGCCTAGAGTGACCTTCCAAATTTCCGTCCGAGCCGGTCTGCTAAAAACAGGCGGGCATCCGTAAACCCGGTGATTGTACCAAGATTGTCAAAGAGCCAGTCCTGCCTGCGCCGCAGGATCATTGGCGATAATAAACGGTCGAGCTCCGTGTAGGACAGCGTTATTTGGGTAACGGGTTCAGGGATTGTTGCGGTACTTGTGCCTCCCGTCTCCGTGCCCTGCCGTCGGACCGAGTCCCGTCGATCGGACAGGACTGCTCCGGGCGCTGCCCTTGGGCGGCGAACAATCTTCAGAATAAACCAGTTCATCCTGAGCTGGCCGAAAATCGCCTGTTACAATGGCATATACAATGCTGTAAAAGTCGGTACGATACAGAAATACCCAGCGGTAACAATCAGTTGGGAAACGCATTAGGAGTCCGGATTTGGTCGAAGCTACAGCGACAAGTGTCGCACATTCCAACAATGGTGGGAGCCCGGAAACGGGATATGGCACCAAAAACTACCGCAATTATATTCTCGGCATTTTGCTGACCGTCTATATTTTCAACTTCATCGATCGCACGATCATCAACATATTGACCGAACCGATCAAGGAAAGCTTCGGGGTTGAGGATTGGCAAATGGGCCTGCTCGGTGGTCCGGCTTTTGCGATTCTCTATACATTTGTCGGCATCCCGATCGCGCGCTTTTCAGAAAAGAACCACCGGGTATGGATCATTGCGGGGTCGGTGGCCTTGTGGAGCCTGATGACTGTTTTGTGCGGCTTTGCCACCAGCTTTATCGCGCTGTTCATATTCCGTATCGGCGTCAGCATCGGCGAAGCAGGCTGCTCTCCGCCAGCCAATTCGATCATCGCCGACTATTTCGTTCCCAAGGAACGCTCGACCGCAGTCTCGGTCTACGCGCTGGGAATCCCGCTCGGCGGCATGGTCGCTTATGTTTTTGGCGGTTTCATTGTCGGGAGCCTTGATGGCCCCACGGTCGCGGCGATGCTCAACAGCTGGAACTGGACCTGGGCCGTCAATGCGCTGGACTGGCAGAATATCGAGGCCTGGCGCGTTGCTTTTGTGGTTGTCGGCGTACCCGGCATCCTGGTCGCGTTGATCGTGAAGTTGACGATCAAGGAACCGCCTCGCGGCTATACCGACCCGGTCGAAATGCAGAATAGGGAGCAAGTCGGGTTTCGCGAAGTATTGAAGATATTGTCCGGAAAACCGGCCTATTGGCACGTGACCATGGGCGTCACCATCGCCTCGTTCGTCAACTACGGCGTTGGCCAGTTTTTCGTGTCATTCCTGATCCGGACCCATGAACTGTCGATATTTGATGCGTCGGTGAAATTCGCATTGGCCCTGGCGGTCATGGCGTCAATCGGCACATATATGTCAGGCTATCTGGCCGACAAATATGCGGAACGTTTCCCCAAGGCATTGGCCCTGATACCGATGTTCGCGCTGATCGGCGTGATACCGATGCATGTGGTCGGCTATCTGGCGGAGTCCCTGTGGCTGGCAATCCCGCTAATGATGGTCGGCCAGATGCTGCTCTATACCTATCTCTGCCCGCTCTACGCCGTACCGAGCGGCGTGGTCGACAGCCGGATGAGAGCAACCGCAGTGGCGGTGACCTTGTTCATCGTGAACCTGTTGGGTTACGGCCTTGGGCCGCCCCTGATTGGCGGTCTATCCACCATATTGAATGCGACATTCCTGTCTGGAATCGATCCGGCGCTGACGCTGGAGGCGTGCAAGGCAAGCAACATCGGTGTGGCCGCTCAAGCCGCCTGCAGTTCGGCCAATGCGGACGGACTGCAATGGTCTATGGTCCTGTTCAAATGTCTCTATCTATGGGCGGTGTTCCACTTCTACATGGCCAGCCGCACCATCCAGCGCGACATGGGCCGCTAATATCCGGATCAGGTGACGGGACCAATGTGCCGCTGCAGCATGGTCGCCGTCACCTATCTTGATACTGGAAAAGGAAGCTGCCGCTATTCGGTGGTCTTGCCGTCGAAATGCTCATGCTCTTTCTCGGCATCGGCTGCGGTGGCGTGCACGGTGCCGTCGATATGCTCGGGCGGTCCGTATATGGTGTAAAGCCGGAGCGGCTCGGTGCCGGTGTTCACGACATTATGGTTGGCCCCTTGTGGCACAATGACGCCATCATCGGCTTTCACCTTATTGGCCTTGCCATCGATCCAGATTTCGCCACTGCCTTCTTCGATCCGGAAAAACTGGTCGCGGTCGTCGTGGACTTCCATACCGATCTCGTCACCCGGCTGAAGGGTCATGACCACTAGTTGCAGATTATGCCCCGTGTAGAGCACGCGGCGGAAGTCATCATTCTGTTCCGTCAGAGCTTCGATATTGTCGACAAATCCTTGCATCTGTATTTCCTCTTGTTTGTACGCACGGTTGCTTGGTCAGACCGTTATTCGTCTGCCCCGCCTTCCTGCATTTCTTTTTCCCAGGTTTCCTTTGCCGCAACCTGGGCAGCTTTACTAGCATCAGCAGTCGCGGCTGCGGCTTTGATCACAGCTTTCTGTGCTGCATCTGCTGCCTGTTTTGCAGCGGCCGTATCGGATTCCAGTCCGGCCATAAGCGATGCGTTGGTTTCGAGAACCGCTGCACTCGTTGCAGCCACGGCCTCTTCGACCAAATCCTGAGCTTTTCTGGCATTTTCATTCGCCGCCAGATCCAATTTGGTATTGGCCGTCAGAATTTTGGCTTGTGCTCGTTTGGCAGCCGCCTCCGCGTTGATCGCCATCTGAGCGGCAGCCTCTTTGTCCTTCTGTGCTTCGGAACAGACCGCCAGCTTGGCCGCCGTCACCGACATTCTTGCGGCATTATGGGCTTCCATCGCAGCCTTGCTCGCATCATGTTTCGCAGCATCCATGCTTTCCTGGGCGCCTGCCATCGCGTCATCTTCGGATGTGGCGCATTCTGCCTGATCGCCACTTTCTGCATTCTGGGTGCAGCCTTGAACCGCGAGAGAAAGGGCCAGTGCAGTGCTAATTGTCGATATTGTCTTTTTCATGCCTTGGGCTCCTTGAAGATGTTTGTGGCGAGAAAGAATCATCGCCTCGGGTGGAGCCTCCAGACAATATCGGCATCGATTTGTAACTACGTAATTTCCACAAATAAGGCTCGCAAGAGGCCTGTCGGCTTGCCCGGGAATTGCAGCGCTTCAAATCGATATGGGACGCGACCGTCTAAGTGAATTTACGGATTTTGGGACGTAACATCCGTTCGTAAACAGACGCCGCGAATTTGATCAACCCGACTTCAACACTGTCAGGATTTACCACGATCGAGTATCTTAAACGCCACCGATGCCATAACTGGAGAAAGACCATGACCACCGCAACCCAAGATGATTCTTCGGTTTTCGCCGAGCAGATATCGAGCAGTCGTGGCTGGGTAATGGCAACCGGGATCATCATGATCCTTGCCGGTACAGGTGCGATAATTTTTCCAATGATCACCAGTCTCGGTGTAGCGATATGCGTTGCCATATTGCTGGTGATCGCCGGAACGGCCCAGATCATCCAGGCATTCAGCTTTCACAAATGGAGCCGGATCCTGCTCGCCGTGCTCGTCGGCATAGTCTGGCTAGCGGCTGGTGTCATGCTTCTGATACGGCCATTGGAAGCCGTTTTCGTCCTGACCATCTTTGTCGCAGCGGCCTTTCTCGCCGAAGGCATTTTGAAAGCCATATTTGCCTTCAAGATGCGCCCGTTGACCGGCTGGGGCTGGATGCTGTTCAATGGCGTCGCGGCATTTGCCGTCGGCGTATTGCTTTGGTGGCAGCTGCCATTTTCGGCGCTCTGGACACTCGGCGTGCTGGCGGGAATCAACATCCTCATCTCCGGCTGGACACTGGTGATGCTCGCAACAGCCATTGGCAAATCTACCGAGACTCCAGAGACCGCTAAAAGCGCGGCTTGATCGACAGAACCCCATTCCCCCCGAAGCTAACCCCAAGGAGAAAATCGAATGACCACTCAAAGCCATATTCACAGCTTTATCGAACGGGCCAAGAACCGCCTCGACGAAATCGATGCATCCGTCGCCCACTTTGAAGCAAGAGCACAGGATGTGCAGGCAGAGGCCCGCGCCAAGGCGGATGAAGCGATCACCAAGATGAAGGCCAACCGTGACGCATATCAGGCATGGGTTGCTGAAAATCAGGAAATCGGCGAGTTGGTAACAGCCGAGGCCCGCGAGGATCTGGAAGCCGAATGGGCTGCGTTCGAAGATAATGTCATGGCCTATTTTGATGCCGCTGCGGGAATGTACGAACAAGACAGAGCCTATTTTCAGGTCCGTATCGAGGCACTGAAAGACGCTTGGGAAAAAACCATGGAACGCGTCAAGAAGACGGCGAAAACATTGCAGGCGAGCAGCAAGGCAGAAGTGGATGCTGCCGTTGCAAAGCTGGAGAAAAATGAGGACATTGCCATCGCCAAGCTGAAAGATCTGAACAAGGCAGGCACTGCGTCGTGGACGGCGGTGCGTGACGCGTTATCCGCATCGCGCGCTGCATTCGACAAAGCGCTCGAGGAAACCCAATCCGCCTTCAAAAAGGCGATGTAATCAACCGGGCACATCTGGCGGAATCCGGGAATGCCTCCCTCCCTCTTTCCGCGAATCCAGGTGCTCCATGTTGAAAGGCCCGGGTTTCCCTGTCTGGAAACCCGGGCCAATTCTTTTTGGGAAGCGGCAAGCAGGACGCTAGCCGGCTGTTACCGGGGATGGACCGGAATGCCCGAGCCGCTTACAGCCGCTCTAGCGCCAGATTAATTTCCTGGAGGCGATCGCCGTTTCTAGCCGGTTTCATGCCGTCATCCGACGCGATTTCGAGCTGCTTCTCTCCATAGGCCCAGCGTTTGAGAATATCGGCCTTGATGGCATCCGGCAGGTCGGTGGCCAGCAGCTTGGCCGGTGCTTGAAATACACCGGCGGGATTGCCCAGCAGCGCTTCGATATCCCAACCTTGCTCTTTCGCTTCGGACCGCAATGTTTCAAGATAGATATCCCGGTCAATCCTCGCCTTGACGTCCCGTTCCGTCGGCAGAACCTCGCCGGAGATATAATATTCCCCGTCCGGGAGATAGGAATAAGGCACGCCGCGATAGGCTTGCAGCTCGCCGGCGAATGTGTCGCCGCCATAACGATCCTCCAGAACATCATGAGCGGCGGGAAGTTCATGCACGTGAACATCCGCACCGCTGTGACTGGCCAGAATTTCCACGGCGTGTTTTTCGTCAGCAGCATTCCACGTCCGCACCCACAGCAGCAATCCGCCGCGTTCCAGCTGGTCCTCGACATAATCCGCGTGATGCTTTCCGATCAGCTTGGCCAATATCCCGCCAATGGCCCCGCCGCCGATGCCGCCGGCAGCAGCTGCTATGATCGCCGCGCCAATGGCGCCGCCAGACGCCACCACTGCGGTGAGCGTGGCCAGCGCGCCGACATAAATGAGCCCGCCAAAAACGCCGCCTTCTGCATCACCGATTGCGTCGGTCGAGATATAGGCGGTGGTAGGAACGGCCTGATCATCTTCCAGTTCTTTTACCGAAGTGAAGCTGTGTCCCAGTTCCTTTTGAACGGACGACACCGGAGCCAGCAGACTGAGCTCTGACTGATCGAAACCATGGCACAACAGATCATCAACCGCAGCCTGAAGCGCGCTTTCGGATTGAAAGACGCCAACCGCTTCGCGGACAGTGGGTGTTAGTTGCTCGTTCATATCATCTTCTCCGGATATATAGAGTGCGGGAAAAGGGAAATATTATCTGGTGCCTGTATATTCCCCGCCATGTCTGACTGCCCTAACCTGCCATCGACAGCGGATAACCACGTAATTTCCCTTAGATGGTACTTGGCCAGCCCTGTTCTATTCGGAATCGTGGATTGCGAAACGCTCGAATGGCGTCGCGGTCACGGGAAAATCAGCTGCGTTCAATCGTTCAGCATATTGATCGCGGCGTGCACCCGGTCGCGGATATCGTCGCGATCGAGGCCCGGTTCGATCTCCGGCTGCACCTCATAGGTGATGACGCCGCTTTTCTGCACAAATGTATCGCGCGGCGAGACAAGGCCGCTGTTCAGCGCCACTGGCACCAGCGGGATACCCATCAGCTTGTATATGCCTGCAAAACCGGTCTGTAGCTCGGGCCTCTCGCCATGACGGGCGCGGCTGCCTTCGGCAAAGATCACGATCGGACGGCCTTCCGCCACGGCTTTCTTGGCCTGTTTGATGATCTGCCGCATCGCCGCTCCACCGCCGTCGCGATCGATGCCGAGCAGGCCATGTTTGGTCGCGGCCCACCCCCACAAAGGAATGACCAGAAGTTCTTTCTTGGCAATGACCACAGGCTTGTCGAAAATCCGCAGCAAATCGATGGTTTCGAACATGCTTTCATGCTTGAACACGTAGAGTAAAGGCTCGTTGCGGATCTCGCCCTTGACCTCGACACGGATGCCGAGAATCAGCCTGGCGCAGAGATAATGGTAACGGCTCCAATATTGCGCCATATAATAGATGCTCTTCGGCCAGAAAAACGCGCCGACAAAGGTCGCGATTATGATCGGAACCGAGCCGAGATAGAAGACCGCCATGAAGAGCAGCGAACGGATCACGGCCAGCATCTCAGACACCCGCGAGAGCGGCCAGACGGCGCATCAGATATTTATTATATTCGGTGAACAACGTACCCAGTGACGGCCGTGTCTGCACCGCATCAGCCAGGATGCGGACTTCCGACGGCATCGCCCTTTCCAGCTCCAGCCGGGCCCGGCGCATATGCCAGTCCGACGTCACCAGACGCACCGACTTGTCGCCCCGCCGGGCGGCCCAGCGGGCTATTTCCAGGGCATTGGACCGCGTGTCCACCGCCTGGAAACCGAGGTCGATACAGCAATCGAACAATTCGTCCGGCCGGTCATATTCAGCCGCCAGTTCCGCCGGCTTTACATCCCGGTCGACGCCGGAGATCAACAGGCGCCCTGCGGTTTTTGCCTCGAGTATATCGAGCGCGCGGTCGATACGGCCAGCACCGCCGGTGAGGACGACGACCGAACCGGTGTGGGCATCATCGTCTGCCGGACGCGGCAAATCGATGGCGAACCAGGCAAAGCCGATGATCCACAGCAGGATCAGGAAAGAGAAGAGGCGCAAAATCATTCAGCGGGCTATAATATCTTTTTCAGGGCGCCGATAACCGTTAATTTGGCGGTCACCATGGCAAGGAACATCCCCAATATCGGAATGGCGGCAATTATCAACCAGCTCCACCAGTCGAGACCGACCGATTCCACCAGCCCGGAGCCGAGCGCGGTCAGCTGGATGCTGATCAGCCAGATGATCGCGGTGCCGCCGACCAGTCCGATCAGGCCGCCGAGCAAAGCGTCCAGAGCGATGCGCCGCTGGAACAACCGGCTGATCTGCTGGTCGGTTCCGCCGAGCAAATGGACGACGGCAATGGTTTCGGTGTGGGTATTGAGCGCCGATCGCGCCGAAATGATCACCGCAGCGCCGGTCGCCAGAGCCAGCAGGCAGACCAGACCGAAGGCAATCCACTGCAAGGAACGCACCAGCGCAATAACCGGCGCGATATAACCGCTGCTCGGCTCCACGCGGGCTCCCGGTGCGACCGGTTGCAGCGCGGCACGCAAGGATTGATATTCTGCCTCCGTCGCAACCCGGACCAGTTTCAGATCGATCAGCGCGGGGAGCGGAATATCGTCGGCCAGATCCTGCGTACCCAGCCAGGGCTCGATCAGCGCCTCTATCTCTTCGGGCGGCAGCACCCGCACCTCTTCGATCAGCGGCAGGGCGCGTAACCGTTCGGCAGCGGCGGTCGCCTGACGGCTGCGGACTTCCGGATTGGCTTCGATAATCTGCACCGTTGCCCGGCTGGACAGTTCGTCCGACACATCGCCGATCGCCCGCGTCATCGCGAGTCCGGCAGCGGCGGCCAATACGGTGAGGAAAATCATGATCGCAATCACCCACGGCATCGGACCGGACAGGCGGCCTTCGGGAATCAGGCGCCGGTCGTGACCGGGGATGGCGAAAAATTTGAACATGCGCCCTACTGCAGTTGGTCTTTGGGACGCGGCGGATGGCGCAGCGATCCGGTCGGATCGGCGAGCATGCCTTTTTCCAGCCGCATCATCTGGGCACCGGGGATTTTGCTGAGCAGGTGGATATCATGGGTCGCCACGACGATGGTGGTGCCCAGCGTGTTGAGCGCCTCGAACAATTGCAGCAAGCGGATCGCCATTTCCGGATCGACATTGCCGGTCGGCTCGTCTGCCACCAATATTTCAGGCCTGCCGATCACCGCCCGGGCAATCGCCACGCGCTGTTGTTCGCCGCCCGAAAGCGTCGCCGGCCTGGCCGAAGCCCGGTCACCGAGACCGACCCAATCAAGCATCTCCGCTACCGGGATCTCGAGATCTTTTTCGCGGACGCCGGCAACCCGCAGCGGCAGCGCGATATTGTCAAAGGCAGAAAGATGCGGGACAAGACGGAAATCCTGAAAAACCACGCCAATCCGGCGGCGAAAACCCGGCAGCCGTTCGCGCGGCATGGTCACCGCATCTTCACCAAACAGCCGGATCACGCCGCGGCTGGGGCGCTGCGAGAGATAGAGCAGTTTCAGCAACGAGGTTTTGCCTGCGCCGGACGCGCCGGTGAGAAAATAGAAACTACCGGGAAACAGCGTGAAATTGAGATCAGCCAAGGTTTCCGCGCCCGCACCATAGCGCAGACCGACATTTTCAAATCGAACAATTTCGTCCTTCATGCTCTACATTCCAATATCGCGGCGAAATATTGCCCGGTCGCGCAACCAATAGGCGGTTAACACCCCCCAAATCAACTCCGCTGTCGGGCAACGGCAGTCGAATCAGCAGGAAAACGCGGAAAAACCCGATTCGGTCTCAAATCGGTCAAGCAGCCACTTGCAGTTTATCGTCATGGCGTGTTTAGAGGGGCGTCATGATTTTGAATTGCCCGGCTTGCAAAACCCGTTATCTCGTACCCGACAGCGCCATTGGGCCCAATGGTCGTTCGGTACGCTGCGCGTCCTGTCGCCATAGCTGGTTTCAGGAACCGGCCATTCTGGAAGCAGCGCCGGTTCCGGAAAAGGAGCTGGCCGATGCAGGCGCTTCGGTGCAGTCCCCGCCGGCCACCAAAGCGGAACCCGCAGCCGATCAGGACTGGGAGCCCAATCCGCCGGTCTCTCCGGTCTCTCGTTCGGCTCCGCCGCCGCCGATTTCTGTCACCCCGGGCTACACCTCCGGAGAGAGCAGCTTCGCTCACGAGCCACCGTTCAAGCCGCGTCGCAATCCGGCAAAACTCTGGACCATGGCTGCCGTTGCCTTTGCCGCCCTGGTACTGGCTTTGGGTGCCGCACTCTATTATTTCGGGCCGCCGCAGTGGATTTCCAACTATGAATTTGCCTCGAGCGAAGAAACCCCTCTGCTCATCGAACTGAGCCAGAAACAGGATCGCCGGACCCTGCCCGACGGCACCGAATATTTTGCCGCCAGCGGGACGATCATCAATCCCACGACCAACGACGAGGCGATCCCGCCGATGCTGGTGATCCTGCGCGATGCCGGCGGCCGCATTGTCTACAGCTGGAAAATGAAAGCACCGGCGCAATCGCTCGCGCCCGGTGCCAAGATAAATTTCAACGAGGCCAAGCTCGACGTGCCGCGCGGCGCCAGCCAGCTTGAAGTCGGATGGGCTGACCAGAGCCGCGAATAAACGCGTCCTTCAACCGAATTAGTGAAATTCCTGCAGCCGGATCATCCGGCCATCGGCGCTTTCCACCTTGCCGGTCGAGCGGAGCGGGGCAAGCTGGAATATATGGCGACCATCGCTCACAACCTGCACGCCGCGCTGATCGATCGGTGCTCCGAAATCAATCGTTTCTGCGCGCAGAATCCTGACGCTCGCTGTTGCCTGCACGCGTGTGGAGCTGGAAGAAGCCTCGACCAGAGGCCGGTCCGGTGTTGACCCGAGCATGAGCAAAAAGAGAAACACACTGTCCATAGATCAGGGTAGAGCGGACTTCGATCAGCGCGAACAAGGTCAATAGAAGGTTAACAGGCGTGTTTGCCGGTTTTTCTGACGACGCAACGGCTCCGGTACCGGCTGATGTACGTTTGCGGGACATAATCGCCAAGCCGGTTAACAGACAAGTCACATAGCAACGAATATCTGTTGCGGCCACTCAACCCCTTTGCTAGAGGCTCGCGCCTACCCGGGACACGAGTGTCCCAAGCTAGAGACAGTGCGGTCGTGGCGGAATTGGTAGACGCGCAGCGTTGAGGTCGCTGTGGGGTTAATACCCCGTGGAAGTTCGAGTCTTCTCGACCGCACCATTATTTTTTCAAGACTTTGCTATCGCTGGAAAACCATCACTTTGACGGTCCGGTAATTGCGTGTTTCCGGCGGGCGGTTCCGGGCGTTCCACTGCGACGCCTTTCGCTGGTTTCGGCCTTGATTGAACCGGATTTGCAACCCGTGAAATCGAGACCGAGCCTTGCCGTTCCGTCGATCTTTTATTTACCCAGCTGGTGCATTTGCTTCGGAATACACAATCTTAAACGCGCAAGGCAATCGAGGTTGCAATTCTGGTTCGGATGATACTGAAAAGACCGATCTGTTTTCCAAATAGTACGGCCGTCTTGTCAAAGTAAAATGGCTTGCGCAGTGGCGCATCTGGCCGATCGGGAGAGGTTGTCATCAACGATTCTCGAAAAATATCGATCAGCTTCTCGATTTCTCCGCTACGCTCTTGCTCTCGCAAGATCATCTGCCATTGGTCGTCGAGACTACCGCCGAAAATCTCCTCAACGAACCGAAGGCTGGCGATGATCGTATTTTCGCAACCATATGTCCTTGCGAGTTCCATAACCTCCTGGCGTTTTGAAACCGGCATTTTTCGAACCAGAAGAGACACATCCAACAGCCATTTGAGCCGCATCCACAATGAAGCCGCACCGTGCAATATGATGTAGAAGCAATAATAGCTGTCAAGCACAGATGGCGTCTTTTGAAAATTGATTGCAGCGTTAAAATCGGCAGTCAGGTTCTTGGGCTCGACCTTGAACAAGCGCTGGTGGAGCTCGATTGCGGTAGAAAATTGCCGATCAACAAAGGTCAGGTCTTTGAACCGCTTCATCTCCGACAACTGGCGTTTCAGCGTCACGCGTTTATTGGCTCTCAAGGAATGGGTTCTGTATATGTAGCCATTTGCACTTAACAGCTGAATCGCCATTCGGGATGCGTGCGGCGGTATCTGGATGTCGAGGTCTTTGGATTCCCGAGTCTGCGGGTCATCATATAGTTGATCTGCGATACCCAGCCCCTTGAGCATGGAAAAGGGTATATCGTGGTCGTTCAGTAATTTTGTTATCTTTTGCAGTACAGCTCTCTGGGCAAGCATCGTGTGGATATTTTTCCGATATGTTGCCGATAACAGGGAAGCCGCCCGTTCGCTTGTATTCTCCTTATGTCTGGTGGCCTTGTAAAGCATTGCCCCGACACGGTGACGTTGAACGGCAAAATTTGCCAGGGCTTCATCGATTGGTGCCGCGCAATCTATCTTCGGCAATGTAATTTGTGGGCGAATATGCGCAGACAGAGAGCGCAAATGTTTGCTGTCAGAATGTTCCATCAACACGTCTTAACCGATCACTGCAATCTGCGCGAACGGAAAAACCAGGGCATGGATCCACCGATTTTGTGCCGGTTTCGAAACCAGAGACACTATAGAACAAGCCTTTACGGACGATGGCGGAATTATCAGGGTAATCGAGTCTGCCCGACCGCACCATGTCTTTCGCTGGACTCTTCTCCGGCAGATTGGGACACCGATTCCTGCTCTTCCTCTTGCGGAAAGAAAATGCCCTCGCCGTCGCCGCGCGTGCGCTCGGTGATGCTGTGGACAAAAGCATCCGCGACGCTATGCCGCCATGCCTCATATCGCGGATGATCCGCACGCGGTCCGTCCGCATTGCTTTGCCGGAGTTCCTCTACCAGCGCTGCCAGCGCTTCGGGCTCCATGCCCCACAGGGTCTTGATTGCCTCGCTGATCGTCTCTGGCATGCTCTGGTCATTCATGCGCGCGCTGCAGGCGAAGGCTATGCCCTGGGCAAACCACTCGCCATGCTTACCAGCCCGTCGGTAGCCTTCCAGAAATATATTCTCGTCCGCCGGACCGGCATAGCAAGTCGCCAGACCGATTCCGGACCAGATATCCGCCCTTCGATCTGCCGCCATGCCGTCGACGAGAGCCGCCGCCTTGCCGATGTCGGCGCCGCTGACAAACCAGATGCCGCGCCCGACACCCTGATCATAGGCCTGCGAGGCATAGCCTGCCAATATCCGCTTGGGACTGTTTAGGGTCTTTTCCTGCTGGAAATAGACATTATGATAGCCCATTCCGTCATAGGCCAGCCAGCGGTAAAACGGGTCCAAGGCGCCAACAATGGCCTTTTCCCGCCAGGAAAGCTTGGACATCGCCAGCCCGGTGCCGGCATGGACCAGCAAAGGATAGCGCTTCTCGAAACGCGCCCGGAACTTCCCGAGCATCGGCCGGCGAAACGGAAGGGAATCGACCAGCGCGCTGCCCATCGCTCCCCCTTCGATAAAAAAGCCGCGCAGCAAAGCCGGCTCCTGGGCCATTGCCTGTTCGAACTCGGCCAGCGAACGGGCCGACAATATCAGATTATAACCGCGCAAAAAGGTCTTGCCGATCGATTCGAGCCGTTCTTCATGGCTTTTTTCGGCCAGGTCAAAGCCCCGAATCCTGAATTCCACGCGGCGCGGGTCCAGCGTCAATATCTTCCGGATGACAGAGGGTGGCGGCCTCAATTGATCAGTCTGGTCTTCAAGCATCGTGGTTCGCTCCATCTTGCCTGCTGGATTCGTGGTCAACATGTCATTAACCTTGTTGTCACGGCCATAACCCAATCAAAAGCCTCCCGCAAAATATCTTTTCGTGGCAAAAGCGATCCATTGTCTCAATTTGGTGCCCGATCTTTGGCTATATCGGCCAACTGACTCGATCACGCTTGAATTTGTTAACCTGCTTGGTGCGATATGGCGTACTATTCTGGCTCCAGCAGGAAACACGGATAGTGAAATCGATATTGGTCGTCGGCGCGCGCGGCATCCCGGATGTTGAGGGCGGCGTAGAGAAAAATACAGAACGGCTATTCCCTCTGATTGCCAGCCGGGGGTGGAAGGTGTGCGTTGCCGGCATGACGCCGCATATGCAAAGCGACGACTATCGCGGCGTGTCCCTCTGGCGCGCTCCGTCGCTGGGTTTTCCGAAAATCGACCGGTCGCTTTATCCCATCGCGACATTGTTCAAAGCGATCCGGACCCGCCCTGACATTGTCCATTTCACCTGTCTCAATTCCGCATTCCTGCTCTGGGCCTACAAGCTGACCCGCTGCAAGATTGTCGTCCGCTACGGCGCCAATTGTCACGCACGCCCGACGAGTGGACCGGGGAAATGGGCTATGTACTGGGCGCGATATCAGTTGCGCTGGGCGGATATAACCATCGCCGTTACCCCCGCATTGGCCAAAAAACTGCATGGTGCCGGCACCGGGAAAAATATCCATGTGATCGGCAATGCGCTCGACCGAACCGAACATTATCCGGAAGAGCGTCCGGCGCCGGTCAGCGGAGATTATATCCTCTTCGTCGGCCAGATATCGCAAAAGAAGAACATCCACAGCCTGATCTCCGCCTTTCGCATCTTCGCCAAAAGCCAGCCGCACATGCAGCTGGTGATCGTCGGGGACTGGGGCAAAAGGACCGATCGCAAACAGATAGAAGAGCTGGACGACGAGCGGATTGTCATGCTTGGCAGCCTGCCCCGCTCGGGCCTCGCCCCGCTCTACCGCGGCGCGCGCTTTTTCGTAAACCCGTCGATCCGGGAAGGACATTCCAACACGCTGCTCGAAGCGATCAGCCTTGGCTGCCCGCTTCTGCTGAGCGATCTCCCGGAAAACCGGGACCTGAGGCTTAATGCCAAACATTATTTCAGTCCCGGCAATATCCGGAGCATGGTCAGCGCACTGGTCCGGGCCAACGCCAATCCGGATGGATTTCGCGTAAACGCCGCGCGCTTTCCGCAATGGGAAGAAATCGCCGACCAGACGATCAGTGTCTATGAGAAGCTGTTCGCCGATGACGTCACTCGCCAGACATCCCGGGCAAAAACTTCGCGGGCCTAGATTTACCGGCCGTCAGGTCCCCGTGTTACCTGCTGCCTGTTCTTGCTGATACTGCCGTTCATCGAAAGCGGGTCGAATTTGGTCGAAAGCGGCTCATAAGGTTTCTTTTGTTACCTTAGGCCTTCTCCCTCACAGCGATTGTACCGGTTTTGGGACGGGAGAAGCCTGAATGAGGGATAGCGAGCAGCAGTATATCAACGGCAAGTTTGTCGCAGGGTTCCTGCGATGACCTTGACCAATATCGCCTTGCGCTATCCGGCTGCTATCGCCGCCGGGCTGGCTCTCATCGCGCTGATCGGAATCGTCTCCGCCTTTACCACACCGATCCAGCTCTTTCCCAATATCGAACGGCCACAGCTCTCGATGCAGGCCAGCTGGCGCGCGGCCAGTCCCAAGGAAATGGAAGCGGAAATAGCAATTCCGATCGAGGAACAGCTGCGCGGCATTCCCGGACTGGAAACCATCAACAGCTGGTCCAACAACGGCAATGTCTGGTTCAATCTCCAATTTGCCCTCGGCACCAATATGGACAAGGCCTTTGCCGAAGTGTCGAGCCGGGCGCAGCAGGTACGCAACTGGCCGCTGGATGCCGACCGCCCGGTTGTCGGCGGCGGCAATGGCCAGCAGGGAGAATCGCTGATCTATCTGTTCATGCAGGCTCTGCCGGACAGCAATATGGACAGCGAGGCACTCGCCCGATTCGCGCGCGACACGATCATTCCCAAACTGGAAACGATCGAGGGCGTGCAGGGCGTCGATCTGCAGGCCCCGACCGGAGAAAGGATATTGCGCATCCGTTTTGATCCCTGGCGGCTCGCCCAGCTCAATCTGACGATTGAGGAATTGTCCGGCGCGGTTGGCCGCTTTCAGGATGTCGGCGGCGGAACCGTCGATGTCGGCCGTCGCGGCTATGCGCTGCGCTTTGAGGGCAATTTCACCGCCGAGCAGATCGGTGACCTGACCGTCGCCCAGCGCGGAACGACGGTCATCCGGATGCGCGATGTTGCTGATATCAATGTCGGGCCGGACAAGGCCTTTGGCGCGACCTATCAAAACGGCAATCCGGCGATCGGCATGCAGGTCATCCGCGAGCCGGGCAGCAATACGCTGGACGCGATCAACGCGGTGCTCGCCGAAGTCGAGACATTCAACCAGAACGAGCTACAGAGCATCGGAGCGCGGATTGAAAAAAGCTTCGACCCGTCGGTTTTCATCAAACGCGCCTTGTCCTTTCTCGGCGGCAATCTGCTGCTCGGAACCCTGCTCGCTGTCGGTCTGCTCTGGCTGTTCGTCCGGCGCACCAGAGCGACCATAATCATCGCGACCACCGTGCCGATCTGCCTGCTCGCCACGCTTGCCGTGCTCGGCATGGCCGGGCGATCGATCAACGTCATTTCGCTCGCCGGCCTCGCCTTTGCCACCGGCATGGTGCTCGACGCCGCAATTGTGGTGATGGAAAATTTCGTGCGCATCAGGAAACAGGGCGCCGAGCCCGGCCCCGCAGCACTGGAGGCCGTCTCGCAGGTCTGGCCGGCGTTATTCGCCTCGACCGCCACCACCGTCGCGATCTTCATCCCGATCATGTTCATCAAGGATGTCGAAGGGCAGTTGTTTGCCGATCTGGCATTGACCATCGCGATTTCGGTTATCGCCAGCCTGATCGTTGCCGTGACCGTGTTGCCAGCCGCGGCGCGCCATTTTGCGGGTGATCTCGAGATGGACGACAATGAACGGCGCTGGGACGGCTATGCGGACAGGATTTTCAGCCTGATCGACAGCGAGCGCAAGCGCAGAATCTGGATTCCCTCGCTCATTATCGCGCCGATATTGATCTCCTATTTTCTCTGGCCGCAGACCGACTATCTGCCGGACGTCAAACGCGATGCCGTCGATGCCTGGGTCGGCCTGCCCTCCGGACAGACGCTGGAGGCAGCGCGCTCGGAAATTGCCGAAGAGGTCGTCCAGCGGCTCGACCCCTATCTCAAGGGCGACAAGCAGCCGGAGCTGCTCAACTATTATCTGTTCGTCAATCCATGGGGCCTGAACACCGGCATAAGGATCAAGGACCAGTCGCGGATCGAAGAGATGGTCGGCATCGTCAACAGCGAGATTCTGTCCGGCTTCCCCGATGTCCAGGCCTTTGCCGCACAGGGCAGCCTGTTCGGAAATTTTGGCGGCAACGGCAATATCGAACTCTATCTGCAGGCAGAAGATGACGAAGCCCTGCGACAGGCAGCCTTGGTAGCGACGGACTCGATCAACGCGGCCATTCCCGGCGCGATGGTCAGGGCCAATCCCGACCCGAATGTCGTGGTGCCCGAATTGCGGCTCACGCCCAATGACCGGCGGATCGCCGAACTGGGCATGACCCGGGATCAGGTCGGGCGCGCGGTGCGGGCGATGGGTGACGGACTCTATCTCGGCGAATATGTGTCGGAGGGCGAACGGATGCGTGTGATCATGCGCGGCCTTGAAGCAGTCGACCCCGAAGCGATTGAAAGCGCTCCCATCGTCACCCCGAATGGCGGGGCGGTGCCGCTGGGCGAAGTCGCGACCCTGTTGCGCGGTGTCGGCCCGACCCAGATCGCCCATGTCGATGGCCGGAAAACCCTGACCATCAACGTCTCGCCGCCACCGGGCGTTGCCCTTGGCGAGGCGCTCGAGAAGATCGAAGCGTCGGCCGAGGGACCGATCCGCAATGCCCTGCCTCCTGGCGGTACGCTGCGCTACGGTGGCGACGCCGATGCGCTGTTGAAGGCGATATCGACGCTGAGCGGCAATTTCCTGCTGGCGGCGGCCTTGTTGTTCGTGATCATGGCGTCGGTCTTCCGCTCCGCCCGGGATTCCGCGCTGGTAGTCATCGCCCTGCCGCTGGCGACCGTAGGCGGCGTGATCGGAATCCAGATCCTCAACCTGTTCAAGCCGACTCCGCTGGATCTGCTCGGGATGATCGGCTTTGTGATATTGCTCGGCATAGTCGTCAACAATGCCATCCTGCTGATGGCCCAGGCCCGCGACTGCGAAGCCGGCGGCATGACCCGGTCGGAAGCCGCTCACGCCGCACTCAGGCTGCGCCTGCGGCCGATCCTGATGACCACCGGCACATCGGTCATGGGCATGTTGCCGCTGGCGCTGGTGCCCGGCCCGGGCAGCGCCATTTATCGCGGGCTTGCCGTCATCATCGTTGGCGGTGTGCTTGTTTCCACCCTTTTCACACTGGTCCTGCTGCCGGCGCTTATCCAGCTCGGCGGTGCCAGACAAGCCGGTCCGACTGACCAAGGATTGCCGCCGAAGTTAACCGGCACACCAGCACTGGAGCCCGCCGAATGACTCTTGCCCTTCCCAATTTTGTCCCCGACCTGGTCAAAACAAATGTCCGCTGGTTCGCAATAGGCAGCGCCCTGTTGCTGGCCGCATTGGCCTATTTTCTGTTCTTCGCCTCGAGTCCTGCCGACGGGCAGCAGGGCGGCCCGGACCAGGCCGGGCCGCCGCCGGCGATTGTGACATTGGCCAAGATCGAGCAGACCGCCCTGACTCCCAATTTCACCGCCCCCGGCGATATTGTCGCGGACCGCGATTCGATCGTCGCGTCGGAAGTGGCCGGACGCATTCAATCCACGCTCAATATCGGTGCACGGGTCCGCAAGGGCACGGTCATTGCGGTGATCGACAGCCGCAGCGCAAGGCTGGCCCGCGATTCCGCGGCTGCCGAAGTCCGGCGCCTCAAGGCCGACCTGACCTATCAGAACCGGCTGGTCGGGCGGCTGGAGCAATTGCTCAAGGAAGAAGCCGAGTCGGAAGCTTCGCTGGATGAAGCCGTTTCGTCCCGCGACCAGACCCGCGCGCGACTGGCGGCGGCACAGGTCGCCTTGGAGACGGCCAATTTCGATCTGTCCCGCACCCGCATCCTCAGCCCGTTCGACGGCCAGCTGGTCGAGCGCAAGATCGAGGTCGGCGAATATGCCACGCCGGGCCGCGAAATCGCGCGCGTCATCGGCCGGACCGGATCGGAAGCCAGAGTGCGCATTCCCATCGCCTCCGCCGGATCGCTGGCCGCCGGTCAGGAGATCAATATCCTCGCCAACGGGGAAAGCCGGACATCGCGCATCCGGTCGGTCATCGAAACCGGCGACGAGATCAGCCGGACCCTGGAAGTGCGAGCACCGATGGGCACACACAATCTGAAAATGGGCAGCGCGATATCGATCACCGTGCCGACCGGGGTTGAACGCCAGGTTCTCACCGCGCCGCGCGACGCGCTGGTGCTGCGCGACAGCGGAATATTTGTCTATGTCATCAATCCCAAAGACAAGACCGCGAAACGCGTCGATGTGCAGGTCGGCGAGCCCGATGGTGCCCGGGTCGCCATTTCGGGCAAAATTACCGCCGGCGATCTGATCGTCGTGCGCGGCGGCGAGCGGCTACGCGATGGCCAGCCGGTGACATGGGATGACAAAGACAAAGAAAATGCCGCCGCCTTCTCGACAAAATCGGCAGGATAGAATCGCATGAACCGGCATTTTTCATCCTTCGCCCTGCTGCTGTTTCTGTCGGCCTGCGCCATTCGCGGCGGCCCGGAGCTCGACCGGACCGTCGTTCCCGATACGCCCGACAATTGGGCATCGCGCCCCGATCTGGCGACAGTCAGCGAAGGAGACGCGGACATCGCAGCGATCTATCCGGACGGCTGGATCCGTTCGTTCTCCGATGAAGGTCTCGAACAGGCGGTGCGCGAGTCCTTTGCCGATAATCGCAATCTCCAGTCGGTGCTGGCGCAGTTGCGCGCAGCCCGGGCGGCGATGCGGGTATCGCGCGCCGGTCTGTTTCCGCAGGTCGATCTGTCAGGTTCGGTCACCGATTCCGAAAATGCCGCAACCGTCTATGATGGCGCGTTGGCGGCAAGCTGGGAAGTTGATATCTGGGGCCGCAATCTGGCGCTGGCCAGAGCGGGCAATGCCGATGCCCGGGCTGCCGCTGCCGATTTTGCCGCGGCCAGACAGGCGCTGGCAGCCGCGGTTGTTCAGGCATGGTATGATCGTAGTGCCGCTGCGCTCACCTTCGACCTTGGGACCCGCGATCTGGAACGGCGCAGGGATACGTTGCGCATCACCAATGCCCGGTTCCGCGCCGGGCTCGCCTCCCGGCTCGATGTCCGGCTGGCTCAGGTTGCCGTGTCGAACAGCGAAGACCGGCTGGAAGCGGCAATTCGCGCATCTGCCAATAGCGCGCGGGCGCTGGAAGTGCTGACCGGCCGTTATCCTGCAGGGGAAGCCGAGGGCGCAACCGACCTGATCACACCCGTTGCGCTTCCCGCCGTCACCGCGCCGGTTTCTTTACTCGCCAGCCGTCCCGATCTGATTGCAGCCGAAGCGCGGGTCGCAGCCGCGGGCCTGCGGGCGACCGATGCCCGCCACGCGATGTTGCCGCAACTGAACTTGCGCTTTGACGCCGATAGCTCATCGGGCAATTTCGGCGATCTTTTCGACCCGGGCACCTATATCAATGCGATCACCGGCGGTCTGTTACAGCCTTTGTTCCGGGGCGGCGCTCTGCTCGCCGAAGCCGACCGGCAGGGAGAGCAGGCGCGTTCGGCCTTGTTCGATTATGCCCAGGCGACGCTGACCGCCTATCAGGAAGTCGAGAACCGGCTCGATGCCGAAGCCACGCTGGCCCGCCAAGTCGACGCCACCGCGACCGCCGCCGAAGAAGCGCGCGCCGCGGTGATCCTGACGCGCAGCCGCTATATCAACGGGCGATCGACAATATTCGACCTGATCAATTCACAGACCACCGCGATCGCTGCCGAGACTCGTGCGATCGAGACCCGGCGCGCGCGCATCGAAAACCGTATCAACCTGCATCTGGCGCTCGGCAACGAACCGCTCAGCGCCCAGGCACCGCTACAATAGCGCGATCATCAGAATTTATAGCCGACCTCGACACCCAGGCGACGCAGGCCGCCGGGCGAGATAAACGACCCGCCAAATTCGACTGCGGTGATCACGTCGTTGAGATAGCGCTTGTCGAGCAGATTGTCGGCAAAGGCGGTGATATTCCAGTTGTCCCCTTCCAGTCCGAAACGCAGATCGAGCACGCCAAAGGCATCGCGCTCTGTAATCGACATGTCGCCGTCGCCGACAAACGCGGGGAGCGCCAGCGCTGATCCCGGCAAAAGGCCGCTGAACAGAGTCGGGCCGGTGTCTTCCTGGACCGTGTGGAACCAGGTCGGACCGGTGATACGATAGTCGGCGCGCATAACCAGATCAAAACTGTTGGCGATCGGTGCAACCATCTGGGTGCCGAGGTTGATCGTATAATCTGCGGTATGGGGTGACTTGTTGCCAACCGTATAAGGACGGGAAGCATTGGCCTTGATCTCGCTTTCGGTGAGATTGACCGAACCGAAAATATCCCAGCCTTCGACAATCTCTGCATTGGCGTTAAATTCTACCCCGTAGATATCGACCTTGTCGATATTCGAGACCACGCGGAGCAGTCCGAATGCGCCGACAAAAAATTCGAAGAACTGCATGTCATCGACTTTGGTATAATAGCCGGCAAGATCGAAGGTTATCGCGCCATTGGCCGCAGACCCCTTGATGCCAGCCTCGAACGCGCTCGATGTTTCCTTGCGGTAAACATCATTGATCAGCACGTTGGTGCCGAGAAACTGGTTGAAATTCTGATCAACAATCGCTGCAGCTCCCTGGTTGTTGAAGCCGCCTGATTTGAAACCAATGCCCCAGTTGGCGTAAATATTCAGGTCGTCGGTCAAACCATAGCGCAGCGAAAGCTTCGGCTGCAGCTCCTTGAATGTTTCCTTCTGGTCCGGAATCGCGCCAAAAGCCTGCCCCGGATTGATCGGATCACCGGTGATCGGATCGGTTACCAATGGCACCCGGCTGGACACCTCCCGCTGCTCGATATCATAGCGCAGCGCCAGACTGACGTCGAAATTGTCGGCCACTTCATAGTCGAGCGAGCCAAAGGCAGCATAAACATTGGTGTTGAAATTATCGGAAAATAGTTGCGACGTCGGATTGCTGCTATCGGCATCATTGTACAATTGCCGGATAACGCCTTGTCCGAGGTCGGCCCCCAGGCTGACTCCGACGTCGCGGTCGATGTTCAGATAATAGGCACCGATCTGCCACCCCAGTGGCCCATCGCCATTGGAAGAGAGCCGGACTTCGGCACTGATATCGGTCTGCTCGCGAATCTGATATTGGGTGCCGTCACAGGTGGTCGGACTATAGGCGCCAAGGGTTGAACCATTGACCGGATCAAAGATGAACGGAATCGGATTGTTGCCGACAAAGGTCGGTGCATTGAGCGGATATCCGGTGAGCTGGGCGGTAGTGGCAAAACAACTGTTGGATGCGTCTACTGATGCCTGGGTCGCGCCGGGGAAAGTATAGCGCGCAAAATCTGCCGACGTACCATCGGCGGTCAGTGACTGGTCGACGTCGCTGTACAGGGCCCAGGCGGTCAGCGTCATCGCTTCAAATTCGTGAGTCAGTTTAACCGACGTCTCGAATGTGGTCTGGTCGTTGGTCGGGCGGATGTTTGAATAATAGCCGAACTCATGATCGTTCACATCTTCGAAAAAGGCCGGATCGACTCCGGCGAAATTGGGGAGATGGAAGGCAGTGTTGAAATTGATCGAGGCACCCGAAAGATCGGCATAGCGCGCCTTCACGTCGATTTCGGTCGCATCGCCCAGTTCGGCGATGAAACGGCCATCGACCGACCAGGTTTCCTGGTCATCGACGACCTTGCGGTTGTCGAGGAAGCTGTTCCGATAAAAGCCGTCACTGGTGTTGTAGGAAGCCGACAGTACCAGACCGGCGCTGTCGCCAATCGGTGTCGAGATATAGCCGGAGGCCTTATAAGTATTATCTTCTGCGGCGCTGAGCTTCACGCCGCCTTCCAATATGTCACTCGGCTTGAGTGTCTGGATGACGATCGCACCAGCGGCAGCATTGCGGCCATAGAGCGCGCCCTGCGGGCCTTTCAATATTTCGATCTGGCGCAGCGTGCCCTGATCCTGGTTGAGCTGAGCCGTATTGGTCTTGAGAATGCCATCGACCACGAGCGCAACCGAGCTTTCCGCGTCGCGCGCACCGTTGATGCCGCGGATGTTGATCTGGGTATCGCCCGCTTCTGCGGTGCCGCTGACAATGGTCACACCAGCGGTCAGCTGGACAAATTCATCTGCCTGCTGGACGCCGGTGCGATCGAGCATTTCGGCGGTGAACACCGTAACCGATGCCGGCACTTCGGCGAGCAGTTCATCCTGCCGCCGGGCGGTCACGATGATCACATTGCTGTCTTGCGCTTCACTGGCATCTTGCTCGCCATCGATTTGGGCAAGAGCCGGATTGAAGCTTACCAGCGCGGCGAAACCCGCTGAAAGTGAAAGAGCTGTTTTCGTGCGACGCATTTTTCTTCCTTCCCTGAATGGAATGATTTGCAGGTCTTTTGACCCGTCAAATAAGTTTAGACGAGCACATTGGCTCCGCTCATATAGACGTAGACTTCCTGAAATTTACCGTCCCGGACTCTCCAGAAATTGGTGTTGTTAAGCAATGTGACACCCCCGTCGGCATCGGTTAGCTCGGCGACAAAGCTGGCGGCAATCCGGCCGTTGGCCTCATCGACGGTGCAGGTGAAATCGCGATGGACGATGGTCTCGTAGGCACCGAAGAAATCCTCGAACATCCGCTGGATTTCTTCCTTGCCGCTATGGCGGGTGAAATCGGTCTGGACACAGAAGAGTGCGCCGTCGTGGAAGCAGTCGAGCGCCGCTTCCATATTCTTGGCATCGACGTTGCCGAAATAGGTCTCGGTTGCCAGCTGGGTCAGTTCGTCACGGGAGAGGCCGGGTTCATATTGCATCAGGCGTCTCCCTCTTTCAGCAGATTGTCGCCGCTCATATAGACGGTAACGTCCTGGAAAAGGCGGTCCTTGCAATAGAAACGATTGCAATTTTCATAGCGTAGCTGCTCGCCGCCATTGGGGGTGATCAGTACGGTGAACTGCGAACAGACCGCATTGGATTCCGGATCGGCTGTATGAACAAAATTGCCGTGCCAGATTTGCTCGAAGTCGGCGAACAGCTTCTCGAACATCGCCCGGATCGCTTCGCGGCCGTTGTGGGTTGTGTCGGAGGTTGCCTCGTGCAGCACGGCGTCCGGAGCGAAACAGTTGAGCACCTGGGTCATATTCTTGTTGTCGACCCCGTCAAAATAGCGCTTAGTGACGATGTCTACATAGAAGGGATAAGGCAGCGGCACCTGGCCTGCCATTCCGGGTGTCCATTCAGTCATCAATACCATCCCTTTCGAATATCTTCGTCTTTTGGCACTTCTGGAGTCGGGAATGCCTTTTTGCTGTGGGTCAGACCGAGTTCGATCAGCGTTTCGAGAAATTTATAAGCGACCTGCCCCGGGTTGAGCACCGGGATCGGCAGGTTTTCGTCCAGATATTTGGCTGACTGGTGCATGGTGGTCGAGCCGAGCACGATAACATCCGCGCCATCTTCTTCCATCGCCAGCATGGCTTCTTCCCTGAGCTTGTCGAAGATCACCTCTTCCTTGCCGGCGAGCAATTCGGTGACATCGGGCCGGGTGTCGATCGAGCGCAGCGACGCCACGCGTTCCCACCAGCCATATTCGGTGAGTGTCTTTTCATAGAGCGGGAACCATTCCGGCCACATTGTCAGCACAGTGAATTTCTTGCCCAGCATCATCGCGGCGGCAAAAGCCGCCTCGCCGGGCCCGACCACCGGGATATTCAGACGGGAGCGCAGAGCGCGAAGGCCGCTGTCGCTGACCGTGTCGATCAGGACGCCGGCATAGCCTTCTTCCTCGGCCTTGATCCCGGCCTGGAAAACGGTCCAGTCCATCAATAAAGTGTCATGATAGCTGTCGCCCAGAGCGGCACCCCAGGGAACGGCGACAAATTCGGGCTGGAAACCCGGTCGTACAAAATCTGAGGGCAATTGTTCGGCGCGAGCGGCGACGCCAGCCTCGTCCATCGGGATCGGAACGATGACTTTTATCCGTTTCATGGCGCTGCCGGCATTGGTCATGATGATATAAAACTCCCTAATGACGTTCTATTGTATACAATTGCAGTCCGTCAAGCGGAAATTACCGGCGTCGTCAGGACTTGCCCACCAGCCCTTATTGCGCCAAGAGCCTGTTGATGAGCCGTGCTTCTGATCGCGCCTATAGAAAAATACGCAGCTTCATTCTGTCCGGAGAAGTGCGGCCGGGTATGCAATTGACCGAGGAAAGGCTCTCCGAGATTTCCGGAGTGTCGCGAACGCCGGTGCGCGATGCCGTCCAGCGGCTTGAAAATGAAATGCTGCTGGTGCGCAGCGCTTCCAAACGGCTTTCGGTCGCCGACTGGTCGAATGATGAAATAGACGAAATGTTCACCCTGAGGGCGATGCTGGAATCCCACGCTACCGAGAGGGCAGCACTGCGGATGGATGCGGACAGCCTGCGCCGTTTGCGTGAAATAAATGAGGTGCTGACCAATTCGGTGAACCGGCCGGAGCCCGACATAACCACATTTCTCGATGCCAACCGGCAGTTTCACGATCTGATACTCGCATGCGCGCAATCGCCAAGATTGAGCAAATTGCTGCCGGCACTGGTTGAACAGCCGGTCGTCAACCGCACGGCCAATCAATATTCACAGGAAGACCTGATCCAGTCAGGCACCGATCATGATGAACTGATCGCTGCGTTCGCCGCCAAGGATCAGGTCTGGGCCGGCGCGGTAATGACCAGCCATATCCGCCGCGCTTTTCACAGCTTCAGCGGTGCCACGAGGAATGTGGTCGAAGACTGATTGTCAGATGATGCCGCGATCTTTCAGATCGTCCATTTTGGCGCTGTCCATGCCGAGCAATTCGCCATAAATCGCTTCATTGTGGGATCCCAGCTCCGGACCGACGCTGTCGATATGGCCGGGCGTCTTGGACAGTTTCGGCGCGACATTCTGCATCACGAAATGTTCATATTGCGGATGGTCGACTTCCACCAGCGCTTCCCGCGCCTTGAAATGGGGATCCTCGAGCATTTCCGGCGCCCGGTAGACATTGCCCGCAGGCACGCCATGCTCCTCGCACATATCCAGCAGGTCCTTGCTCGATATGGTCCTGGTCCATTTCATGATCAGGTCATCCAGTTCCGTCTGGTTTTCGCCGCGCGCGATATGGGTCGCATAGCGCGGATCGTCGCCGAGTTCGGGGCGACCCATCATCGCCGACATCCGCTTCCAGACGCTGTCCTGATTGCCGCCGATCAAGATGCTGCCATCGCTGGTAGGATAGACGTTCGAGGGCGCGATTTTCGGCAGGATCGAACCGGTCCGTTCGCGAATATGTCCGGCGACCGTATATTCCGCCACGGTCGACTCCATATTGGCAAGCACCGCTTCGTAGATCGCCGAATCGACTACCTGACCTTCGCCGGTCTTGTGACGATGTTCCAGTGCCATCAGCCCGCCGAGGCAGGCATAGGTTGCAGCCAGCGAATCGCCGATTGAAAGCCCCGCACGGCTCGGTGGCCGGTCGGGCTCACCCATGATATAGCGCATGCCGCCCATCGCCTCGCCAATGCCGCCATAGCCGGCACGGTGCGAATAAGGCCCGGTCTGGCCATAGCCGGACACGCGGATCATGATCAGCCCCTTGTTGATCGCGCTGAGCGTCTCGTAATCCAGCCCCCATTTTTCCATGGTTCCGGCGCGGAAATTCTCGAGCAGAAAGTCTGATTTCTCAGCCAGCTTTTTGACGATCTCCTGCCCCTCTTTCTCGCGCAAATTGAGGGTTATCGACTTTTTGTTGCGACCGACAACGGAGAACCAGAGCGGAATGCCCTGCCCCCAGCTGCGCATCGCATCGCCGACCCTGGGCGGCTCTATCTTGATAACTTCGGCGCCGTGGTCACCCATCAGCTGGCCACAGAACGGCCCCGCGATCAGCTGACCCATTTCGATCAGCCGCAAACCTGTCAACGCCCCTTGCGTCATAAAAAATACTCCCGCATCATCCTTTCTCCTATACAAAGCAGCAACAGGATTGTATACAATTTATATGAGCAGAGATACTCACACAGCGGTTACCATATTGGAAGTCGGTCCACGGGACGGACTGCAGAATGAAGCCGAGATCATTTCGACGGCGGACAAGCTGGGCCTTATAACGCGGATGCTGGACGCCGGCGCGAAGCGCATGGAAGTGGCCAGCTTTGTCCATCCCGGTCGTGTTCCGCAAATGGCAGATGCCGAAGCGGTTATCGCCGGCCTGCCCGACCGCGATGATGTTTCCTATATCGGATTATGCCTGAACAAGCGCGGCGTCCTCCGCGGCCTTGCCACGCGGGAAGGCAATAAACGCGGCATCGACGAAGCCGGCTGCGTGGTGGTCGCGAGCGATACATTCGGCCAGAAGAACCAGGGACAGACCATAAAGCAGGGCATAAAGGAGAATCGCGAGATGATCCGCTTTGCCAAGGCTGAAGGGCTGAAAGCGCAGGTCACCATCTCGGCGGCCTTTGGCTGTCCGTTCGAAGGCGCGGTAGATCCGGAGACTGTCCTCCACATCGCCGAAGAAATGGCCGCCGAAGACCCGATGGAAATCGCGCTGGCCGACACCATCGGCGTCGGCGTGCCGGCGCAAGTGACCGACTTGTTCGGACGGCTCAGGGAATTGCTTCCCGACCATGTCGGCATGCGCGCCCATTTCCATGACACCCGCAACACCGGCATCGCCAATGCATGGGCCGCCGTTCAGGCGGGCGTGGAGACTCTGGATTCCAGCCTCGGCGGACTGGGCGGCTGCCCGTTCGCGCCCAATGCCACCGGCAATATTGCAACGGAAGATCTGATCAATCTGCTCGACCGCTCCGGCGTCAGCCATGATCTGGATCTGCGCAAGGCCATCGCCACCAACCAGTGGTTCGAAACCATACTCGGCCGGCCGTTGCCGTCTCTGGTTGCGAGAGCCGACGCCTGAATGACAAATATATAAGAGAGAGATTGAAATATGGGGTATCGATTAGGTGTCGACGTCGGCGGAACTTTTACTGATCTTCTGCTGATTGACGAAACCACCGGGAAGACGTTCCGGGACAAAGTGCCATCGACCCCGGAAGATCCATCCCAAGCGGTTATCAATGGTGCCCGCGGATTGTGCGAGCGTCAGAATATATCCCCCGGTGAAATCGATTTGTTCCTGCACGGAACGACGGTCGCAACCAATGCTGTGCTGGAAAAGAAAATCGCCAAGGTCGGTCTGGTCGTCACCGAGGGCTATCGCCATGTGATGCAGATTGCCCGCAGCCTGGTGCCCGGTGGCCTCGCCGCCTGGATCATCTGGCCCAAGCCCGAACCGATGGCCGCTCTGGAACGGACGATCGAAGCGCCAGAACGGATGGATGCCAAGGGTGAAACCGTCCGCGAACTGGACGAATCCGAAATGCGCGCCCGGCTGGAACGGTTGAAAGCCAGCGAGGAAATAGAAGCGCTGACCATCTGCCTGATGAACAGCTATGTTGATGGCCGGCATGAAAAAGCCGTCGCCGCGATCTGCGCTGAAGTCTTCCCTGATATCCCCATTTCCATCTCGTCGGATATATTGCCCGAAATGCAGGAATATGAGCGCGCCCTCACCACGGTTGCAAACAGTGCCGTGCGCCCGGCCGTGGCGCGCTATGTCGGCAACCTGGAAAAGGAACTGAAGGATTGGGGCACCAAGGCGAAGCTCAACCTGTTGCGTTCCGATGGCGGATTGATGTCCGCCGAGAAAAGCGCCGAGGCACCGGTCAATCTGCTGATGTCGGGACCTGCTGGCGGGGTCGCTGGTGCGGTCTGGGTGGCAAAAAGCGCCCAGGTGAAAAATATACTCACGCTCGACATGGGCGGAACATCGACCGATGTGGCACTGATCGAAAATGGCGCGGCGCGGCTGCAGCGGGAAACCTCGGTAGGTGATCTGAATGTCCGCGCTTCGTCAATCGACGTCAAAACCGTCGGTGCTGGCGGCGGGTCGATCGCTTTCGTTCCCGAACTGACCAAGGCTCTGCGCGTTGGCCCGGAAAGCGCCGGCGCCCAGCCCGGACCGGTCGCCTATGGCAAAGGCGGCGAACAGCCGACTGTAACCGACGCCAATGTCGTGCTCGGCTATCTGCCCGAATCGTTGCTCGGCGGCAGTTTCAAGCTGGACCGGGAGGGCGCGACCAAAGCGGTCCAGACGATAGCCGATGCGCTGGGCATCGATCTGATGGACGCCGCCGCCGGCATCATCGATATTGTGAACGAAAATATGTTCGGCGCGCTGCGCCTGGTCTCCGTTCAACAGGGCTATGATCCGCGCGACTTTGCCCTGATGGGCTTTGGTGGCGCCGGACCGCTGCACGCCAATGCGATGGGCAAGCTGATGAACAGCTGGCCGGTGATCATTCCCCCATCGCCCGGGGTGCTTTGCGCCTACGGCGATGCAACCACCCGCCAGCGCGTCGAAACCCAGCGCAGCTTCAACGAGATGGTTCAGAATACCACCAATGACGAGCTCACCGTCTATCTCGACAGTCTCGGCGCGCAGGTCAAACAGGAGCTGGAAGCCGAGAGCGTCGCGCCCGGGGATATCGAACTGCTCTACGAGATTGATATCCGCTATGCCGGTCAGGCCTTTGAAATCCCGCTGTCGGTAGAACCGGCAGGCCTTTCCATAGAAAGCCTGATCGCACGCTTCGATACCGAGCACGAACGATTATTCACCTTCAATCTCGACGAGACGCCGCACGAGATCGTCAACGTCCGTGCCGTTGCGCTCGGCAAGTCCGCGGATGTCGCGCCGCCTGCAATTGAAAAGGGCGATGCGGATCCATCGGACGCCAAGACCCGTGATCACCAGCTTTATATGGATGGCAGGATGCAGGATGCAGCAATTTATGATCGCGCGCTGCTCAAGGCCGGCAATCGAGTCGCCGGTCCTGCGATTGTCACCGAAATGGATAGCACCACGCTCGTCCACAGCGGCTGCGAAGCTTTGGTCGACGATCACGGCAATCTGATCATCAACCTGGTGGAAGGAGCCTGATATGCCCGCACAGATTATTGAAACCAACAAAGCTCCGTTCAACAAGGTCGAGGTCGATCCGGTCACCCTCGACATCATGGAAAATGCCCTGCGCAACGCCCGGATCGAGATGGACGCCACATTGGTGCGCACCGCGATGTCGCCCGGCATCAGGGAGCAAGGCGATGCCTTTCCGCTGATCGCCGACCGCGCCGGCAAGATGGTGGTCGGCCAGTTCGGCAGCTTCATCGACGGCTTCCTGCGCTCCTATCCCGGCACGATCGAGGAAGGCGACATGATCTTCCTCAGCGATCCCTACAGCTGCGACGGCGCCGTCAGCCATAACAATGACTGGCTGGTTTTGCTGCCGGTCTATCGCGGCGGCAGACTTGTGGCATGGACCGCCATGTTCGGCCACCAGTCCGATATTGGCGGCAAGGTCGCCGGCTCGATCCCGATCGACAGCAAGAGTGTCTTTGAAGAAGGCGTTCGAATTCCGCCGGTAAAGATCTACCAGAAGGGCGTTTATAACGAGGAGATGGTCAAGGTCGTCCTGCACCAGAGCCGCAAGCCGGACTGGTGCGCCGCCGATCTCAACGCGCTGATCGCGTCCTGCCGGGTCGCTGCCCGCCGGGTCGACGAAATGTGCGGGCGCTTTGGCGAAGATGAATTTGCCAGCGCCACTGATCTGCTGCTGGCCCGCAACCATCGCGCGATGAAACATCTGATCGAAACCAGCATCGGCGAGGAACCGGTCAGTTTCTCCGACTATATCTGTGACGATGGCGTCGGCTTTGGTCCCTACAAGATCAGCTGCAAGATGTGGCGCGAGGGTGGCAAGGTCATTCTCGATTTCGAAGGCACCGATCCGCAGGCGCCAAGCTCGATCAACTTCTTCCTCAACGAGAATATGTTCAAGATGTTCTTCGGCATCTACATGATCATGGTCTTCGACCCGCAGATATTGTTCAACGACGGCTTTTATGATCTGGTCGATGTGCGCATTCCCGAAGGCTCGCTGCTCAAGCCGAAATATCCCGCCGCGCTGGCAGGACGCACCCATGCGCTGGGCCGGATTTTCGACATTTTGGGTGGCCTGCTCGGTCAGCGCCAGCCGGAGTTCCTGAACGGTGCCGGCTTCTCCTCGAGCCCGCATCTGATGTATTCCGGCTTCGACAAGTCCGGCGAATGGTTCCAATTGTTCCAGATCGGCTTTGGCGGTATTCCCGGCCGGCCCTTTGGCGATGGCCCGGATGGCCACTCGCTCTGGCCCGGCTTCACCAATGTGCCGAACGAGTTTCTCGAGAAATATTTCCCGCTCAGGATCGAGCGCTATGAAGCCAAGCCCGACAGCGGCGGCGCCGGACTGTTCCGCGGCGGCAATGGCATCCATATGACCTACCGGTTCCTCGAACCGGGAACGGTAGCGATTCACGATGACCGCTGGTTCACCTATCCGTGGGGCGTCAACGGCGGCCAGCCGGGCGACCGCGCGACCAAGATACTGGAGCGCGCCGACGGATCAACAGAGGTTGTCGGCAACAAGCAGGATGGCATCGAGGTTCGCGAAGGCGATCTGCTCCACTTCATCACCTGGGGCGGCGGCGGCTGGGGCAACCCGCTGGAGCGCGACCCCGAACTGGTCGCGCTGGAAATCCGCCAGGGACTGGTGACGGTGAAAGGCGCGCGCGACTATGGCGTCGTCATTGCCGAGGACGGCAGTGTCGATGGTCCGGCAACGGAAAGCCTGCGGTCCGAAATGGCAGAGAATGCCGTCGAGACCGACGGACCGTTCAACTTCGGCCCCGACATCGAAACGCTGCGCGCCAATTGTCTGGAAGAAACCGGACTGCCGGCACCAGTGCAACCGGGAACCGTTGCCGCCTAGCATCTGGCCGCTATCCAAAGTGCGGTTTGTCGCACCTTATCCAAGCCCCTAGACTGTTCGCCAATCCAGTCACGGGAGAGGTGCGATCGTCGACAACAATACAGATGTTCTGATCATCGGTGCGGGGGCAGCGGGCCTCACCGCAGCGCTGGCGGCGCACGAATCCGGTGCCTCGGTCCGGCTGATCGAAAAGCAGGACCGGCTCGGTGGAACCGCAGCGATATCCGGTGGCGTGGTCTGGCTCCCCGATCACGACCAGATGGCGGCGCAGGGCAAAGAGGACAGTGTCGCCGAGGCACTCGCCTATTTTCTTTCGCTCGATCATGGCGAGATGGATGAAGATGTGCTCGGTGCCTTTGTTACCGAAGCGCGGCAAATGCTCTCCTTCCTGACCGACATCGAGGCGATCAAGCTAACGATGATGCCGGACTATCCGGACTATTACGAGGATCGTCCCGGCGCGAAGGCGGATGGCGGTCGGTCCCTCGACAATGAACTGTTCGATTTTACCGCGCTGGGAGATTGGAAAGACCGCGTGTTCGAACACGGACCAGCACCGAGAATGATGCTGCGCGAAACGCCGCTCGGTGGCGGCAGCGGTGTGGTCGAGCCTGAAGAACTGCAGCGGCGCAATACAGAAGATTTGCGCGGCTGGGGACAGGCTCTCGTCGGGCGGCTGCTCAAGGCCTGTCTGGATCGCGGTATCGAACCGGTTCTCGGTTGTGGCGGTTACCGGCTTTGCGTCGAAAATGGCCGGGTGACCGGGGCCATCGTCAAACGCGGTACGAAGCAGGAGACAATTACTGCGCGAAACGGCTTAATATTGGCCACCGGCGGATTCGAATGGAATGATGCGCTGAAACATGCCTTTCTGCGCGGGCCGCTCGATGCGCCCGCCTCGCCGCCGACCAATAAAGGCGATGGCCTGAAAATGGCGATGGCAGCGGGCGCAGGCCTCGGCAATATGACCAGCGCCTGGTGGGTGCCGACTCTCGCGATTCCCGAAGCGCAATGGCAGAGCGGCGAGACCCGCAACATGCCGGTGCTGATCGAGCGGACCCTGCCGCACGGCATCATGGTCAACCGCGACGGCAAGAGATTCTGCAACGAAGCCGCAAATTACTCGGCGCTGGCCGGAGCATTCCATGCCTTCGATCCGGCGACCTATGACTATCCCAACCTGCCCGCTTATCTGATCTTCGATTCGCAATATCGGGAGCGCTATCCGCTGGCGTCGTTCATGCCGGGTACGCCGCTGCCTGATTGGGTGGCCAAGGCGGATACACTGGACGAACTGGCAGAAATAACCGGTATCGATGCAGGGAACCTCCCGGCTACGGTAAGCCGGTTCAACGATCTAGCCGAGCGGCTCGACGATCAGGATTTTGGCCGTGGCAAGACCGACTATGACCACTTCTACGGCGACCGCTCTCGCAATGGGGCGGCGGCGACTCTGGGTGCATTGACCAAGGCTCCCTTCTACGCCGTGGAAATCAGGATGGGTGCGCTCGGTACCAATGGCGGACCGAAAACCAATGCGCAGGCGCAGATACTCGACGTCGATGGCCAGCCGATCGCCGGACTGTTCGGGGCTGGCAATGTGATGAGCGCGCCGACCGGCAGCGTCTATGCCGGAGCCGGCGGGACTTTGGGACCGGCTCTGACATTTGGCTATATTGCGGGCCGTGCGGCGGCCCAAAGGGCCAATCAATAACCGATACGATCAAGGGGATGAAATAATGGGCATATTGGATCAATTCAAACTCGACGGCGAAGTCGCTGTTGTCACTGGCGCTGGCAAGGGAATCGGACGGGCGATTGCGCTCGGGCTGGCCGAAGCGGGGGCCGATGTCGCGGTCGCCGCGCGCTCTGCCGATGATCTGGAAAAGGTTGCCGGGGAAATTCGCGCCATGGGCCGCCGCGCCATTGCGGTTCCGACGGATGTGACGAGCCGCGCCGCTCTGGAAAATCTCGCCAACCGCGCGGTCGAGGAACTGGGTCGGTTGACGATCTGGGTCAGCAATGCCGGCGGCCTGCCCGACGGCACGCCCCGGTATCTGACGCGCACCCCGGAAGAAAGCTGGGACGCGCAGATTGAGCTCAATCTGAAAAGCGTATGGATGGGCGCCGTCGCCGCAGCCAATCGCATGAGCGACAAGGGCGGTGCGATCATCAACATCTCCTCGCGCGCCGCAATCGGTGGACAGGTCAAGAACGCCCCGTATGGCGCGTCGAAGGCGGCGGTGAACAGCCTGACCGCCAGCCTGTCGCTCGAGCTCGCACCGAACATTCGCGTCAATGCAGTGGCGCCCGGCCCGATCCCGACCGAAAATTTCGACGAATCCATGGGCATCGACTCCGAAGAAAAACGCGCGGCTCTGCTCAAGCAGTTCCAGATCCCGCTGGCCCGCTTTGGCCGGGAAGAGGATATTGCCGCTGCGGTAGTCTATATGGCTTCACCGGCGTCAAGCTGGGTAACCGGCCAGTGTCTCTATGTAACCGGGGGCAAGTGACCCCCTAGGCCCGCTGGCGCTTCATCCACACCCAGACCCGCCAATAGTGGAAGCCAGCCCAGAGGTTGAATAGAGCCAATACCATCAGCGCCTGCTGCAATGCGCTCGCTTCCAGATCGCGGTTACCGCCGGCGAAATAGTCGGACAGACCGCCGACAAAGACCGGACCGATGCCCAGTCCGATCAGGCCGGCCAACATCAGATAGATCGCCACCGCCATGGCCCGGGTCCGGTCGCTTGCCAATGACTGGACCGCAGCGAAGCTGGGGCCGAAATAGAAGGTCGCGGCAAAGGTCGGAAATCCGAGCAGGGCAATCGCTACATTGGCGTTCTCGGCATAGATGGCCGCGATCATCCCGGGGGCAGCGAGCACCAGAACCAGTCCGCTGGCCAGCAACGGCAGCGCGGGATCCCGCTTGCCGATAAGATCGCCGGTTTTTCCGCCAAACCAGGCCCCGAATCCACCGGTTATCCCGACCATCACGCCGAGTTTCCAGCCAAGCTCGCCATAGTTCATGCCGTGCACGCGGACAAACAGCCCGCCGTAGAAACTGGCCAGGCCATAAGATATGAATTGTACCAGCACGCCTGCTGCAACCAGATGCCAATAGGCCGGTTTGCGCGACAGTTCGAGCAAAGCTGCCCGCAAGGTCATTTCGCCTGCCGCTGGTTGAAAGGCTTTGGCCAGGCTGACCTTGCCGCGCGGATCAGGCACGGTGAACCAGATTACCAGAGCGATGATCAGCCCCGGCAAGCCGGCCAGCAGGAACGCGGCCCGCCAGCTGAACATTTCGGTGATATAGCCGCCGCCAGCATAAGCAATGAATGCGCCGATCGGTACCGCTGCGCCCATGATGCCGAGCGCTCCGGCCCGGCGTTCGGGCGGGAACAGGTCAGCGATCAGACTGTGCGACGCTGGCGCCGATCCCGCTTCGCCAATACCGACGCCAACGCGCGCGAGAAACAGCTGCACAAAACTGCCCGCCAGTCCGCACAGCACCGTCATCAAGGACCATATGGCGATAGCAATGGCGATTATCCGGCTGCGGTTCCAGCGATCCGCCAGCGCAGCCAGCGGAATCGCCAGCGTGGTATAGAAAATCGCAAAAGACAGGCCTGTCATCAGGCCAAGCTGCGTGTCCGACAGACCAAGGTCACGCTTGATCGGCTCGGCGACAATCGAGATCACCTGCCGGTCGAGAAAATTGAGCATGGTGACAATGAACAGGACAGCGAGCGCATAATTTGCACGTCGCCGCGAAGCAGATGCATTATCTGCCGAAATCTCGATGCCCTCGTTGGGGCGGATGTCCTCTACCATGGACAAGCTATGACAGGATTATTTTCCTCCCGGCACCCTTTGTTTAGCTAGGACCGATCATCCGTCTGTCAGAGAGATTGCCCGTCATCGACGATGATATCCGATCCCGTCACCATCCGCGATGCATCGGAAGAGAAATAGAGCATCATCGGATCGAGCGATTCGATATCCTGCAGGCGGCGACGGTGGAAACCGGCGATTTGCGCTTCGCCCCCGGCTGTCTGGTACCAGTCGCCCTGGATCTCGGTCGGAATATAGCCGGGATGAATGGTGTTCACATTGACCCCCATCCGCACCCATTCGCGCGCCAGATTGCGGCCGAGATGGGTCACGCCCGCCTTGCTCGCGGCATAAGCGCTGTCGCCTTCGCCGGTCAGCCGCGAGGTGATCGATCCGATGATCACGATCCGGCCGTTTTCCTTCTCCCGGCTACCGCTGGCGATCAGCCGCTTGGCGCCTTCACGCGCCACCAGATAGACGCCCTTGAAATTGGTATCGAGCAGCATCTGCAGCCGGTCCGCCGGGACTTCGGTCGATCGCCCGGTCGCGGCGACGCCGGCATTGGCGACAATCGTATCGACCGTACCGAATTTCGCTTCCGCCGCATCATAAGCGGCGATGATCGAAGCCTCGTCGGTGACATCCAGTGGAACCGCCAGTGCCTGACCACCCTCATCGATAATCTCTTTGGCCAAAGCGTCGGTCCGGTCGGTTCGCCGGGCACCCAGCACGACATTAGCGCCAGCGGCTGCAAACAGCTTGGCGAAACGCGCGCCGAAACCTGATGAAGCACCGGCGATCAGAGCGGTGCGGCCTGCAAGCGAAAAGGGAATATCCATAATGTCTCTGCTCCGGGGTAGATTGTGCAACCAGCTCTAGACGATCCCGAAATGCTCGGCCAATAGTCAATTGCATAGGAGAAGATAATGTTAGACACGTCCATCGATTTTACCGACCAAACCGTTTGCATCATCGGCGGCTCGAGCGGCATCGGCAATGCCACCGCACAGGCCTTTCGCGGCTGTGGGGCCGAGGTACATGTCACCGGAACACGCGCCAGCGAAGCGGATTATGACGAAAGTTCCGATCTGGCCGGCCTGACCTATCACCAGCTCGACGCCGGAGATGATACCGCGATTATCGCCTTGCGACAGAAATTCACCAAGCTCGACATACTCGTGTGCTCGCAGGGCATGGTGATGTACAAACGCGCCGAATTCGAGCCGGAAAATTTCGCCAAGGTCGTTCAGGTCAATCTCAACAGTCTGATGACCTGCGCCGGACAATTTTATGATCTGCTGAAAGAGGCGAAGGGTTCGCTGGTCATCATCAGCTCGACCGCAGCTTTTCACGCGACAGTCGGCAACCCCGGCTACAACGCTTCCAAGGCTGGCGCCGCCGGATTGACCCGGACATTGGGCAAGGCCTGGGCGCCGGACGGCATCCGGGTCAATGGCATTGCACCGGGCCTGATCGCGACGAAGATGACCAAGGTGACCACCGATAATCCCAAGCGCCGCGAAGCAACCATCCAGTCGATCCCGCTCGGCCGCATTGGCGATCCGGATGACATGGCGGGACTGGTGCTATTCCTCGCATCGCCGCTCGCCGACTATATTGTCGGCCAGACGATCATCGCAGACGGGGGTCTATTGCTGTAGCGCGAGAGCCGATGGCTGGTCGGTCATCGCCTTGCTGGTCCACCAGAACAGGCAGACCGAGACGATCAGGCTGACCACTGCGGTTACCATGACGGCGTAGCTCAACGACATGGCGCCATATTCATCGGCCCAACCATCGCTCATCACTCCGATCAACGCTGGTCCGATCGCATAGCCCAGCAGATTGGCGAGCAGACTGCCCACAGCAGAAGCCGTGCCCCGTTCGGTCGGCTTTACTGCGGCCTGGATCATCGAATAAGCTGCGCCCTGGGTCGAAACGAGCAATATATAACCGACGACATAAAGTCCCAGCGTCCATTGCAGGCTGTCGGCGAGCAAGCAGGATGCCCAGAAAGGCAGAGTCAGCGCCAGTGCCAGGGCGCAATACCAGGGCCGCCATTTCGGCGTTCTTTTGGCAAGATAGTCAGCCAGGAATCCGCCAAATATCATCCCGGGGACACCGCCAATGAACAATACCGCGCCAAGATAAAGCCCGGCCTCTCCCTGGGTGATTTCAAATTTGCGGATCAGGATCGGCGCCAGCCAGATGGCAAAGGCAAAAGACGGGATATTGGCGAAAGCATTGGCTGAAATCACCCGGGCAACAATGGAGTTGCGCCAGAGCGAAAGCATGGCTGTCCTGAATGGCTCCTGTTTCTCTGTGCCGGACGCTTTGGGATCGCCTTGAAAATAGCGTCCGCGAACCGGCTCCCTGATCGTCAGATAGATGATGATCCCGAGGATCACGCCGGGCAGACCCAGAAGAATGAAAGCCCAACGCCAGCCATATTCCGCGGCAAGATAGCCGCCCGCCGAGTAGCCCAGTACCGGCCCCAGTACCGCGCCCGCCGCAAATATTCCCATGGCTCGGGACAGCTCGTGCGGGGCAAAATAATCGGTAATGATCGACACCGACGGCGGCGCGCCACCGGCCTCGCCGACGCCGACCCCGAGGCGGGCCAGAAATAGCGTCCAGAAACCGGTCGCCGCGCCGCATAATGCCGCCATGACGCTCCACAGCGATACGGCAACGGCGATCATGGTACGGCGATTGGTGCGATCGGCCAGCCGGCCTGCAGGAATGCCAAGGAGCAGATAGAATATTGTAAAGGCAGTACCAGCGAGCAGACCAATCTGCGTGTCGCTCAGGACAAATTCGGCTTTGATGTCCTCGATCAATATCGACATCACCAGACGGTCGGTGATGTTGAACATGAAGGTCAGCATCAGCATGATCAGGACATAATATCGATAGATGCCGCCAGAGGCCGGACTGGAATTTTTGTTCATCTTCACCCTCTCCAAAGGATGATGATGGCCTAGCGTGAAAAAGGGGACAGAACCAGCGTGGCTCTATCCCCTTAAATGATAGGGTCAAATTTCATAATGACCACGCCGTTCGTGCTGAGCTTGTCGAAGCACATTTCAGACAGCGCTCCTTGCCCCGTTCATCCTTCGACAGGCTCAGGACGAACGGGCTTTGTTCAGTTAACCCGCAGTCAGCGCAATATGCCGCCGCATATGATGGTCAACGCTGCCGAACTCGCCTTCGATGATCGACAGGCGCTTGAAATAGCTGCCCACTGCCAGTTCGTCGGTCATGCCCATGCCGCCATGGGTCTGGATCGCCGACTGGCCGATGAACCGCGCTGCCTGACCAATGCGGACCTTGGCTGCAGAGACGTTTTTCTTGCGCGTCGCGTCATCCTCGTCGAGCTTGATCGTCGCCAGATAGCACATCGAAACCGACTGCTCATATTCCATCAGCATGTCGGCCATCCGGTGCTGCAACACCTGGAAGGATCCGATCGGCGTGCCGAACTGCTTGCGCTGGCGGGAATAGTCGAGCGTGGTTTCGTTGGTCACCTTCATTGCACCAACCGCTTCGGCGCAAACCGCAGCGGTCGCTTCGTCGACGACTTTCTCGATCAGCGGCAGGCCGTTGCCCGCCTCGCCGATCAGGGCATCGCCAGAGACTTTGACATTTTCAAAATAGACTTCTGAAGCGCGGCGGCCATCGACCGTCGCATAGTCGCGCGTGCTGACGCCCTGCGCTGCCTTGTCGACGATGAACAGCGAGACGCCGTCCTTATCGCTCTGTCCGCCCGAGGTGCGCGCGGTCACGACAAGATGCGTCGCCCAAGGCGCGCCAATGACAACCGCCTTGTGGCCGTTGATGACATAATCGCCGCCATCGGCCTTGGCCGTGGTTTCCAGATTGGCCAGATCATAACGGCCGCGCGGTTCGGCATAAGCAAAGGCAAAGATCATCTCGCCGGAAATGATTCCGCCGATATATTCTTCACGTTGCGCAGCGCTGCCGCCATGTTTCAAGGCACCGCCGGCGCAGACCACGGATGGAATGAACGGCTCGACCGCGAGGCCTTTGCCGAATTCTTCCATGATGATCATCGCTTCGGTCGCGCCGCCAAATCCGCCATCTTCTTCCGAAAATGGCGCGGCCAGCATGCCGAGCTCGGCGAGTTGCGCCCAGAGCCCGGGCCGCCAGCCGGATTCGCTGGCGATCACGCCGCGGCGCGTATCAAAATCATATTGCTCACGGATCAGGCGCGAAATTCCGTCACGCACCATATTCTGTTCGTCGGTAAAATCGAAATCCATAGTGGTTCCCCTCTGTCGGTCCGCTTAAAGGCCGAGGATCATTTTGGTGATGATGTTGCGCTGGATCTCGTTGGACCCGCCGTAGATCGACGTCTTGCGCATGTTGAAATAGGTCGGTGCCGCGTGATGGGCATAGTCCGGACCGATCGGGAAGTCGTTCGACCCGTCGTCCGGGAAGCTGCGGAAATCGGGCGCGCCATAATGGCCCACCGCTTCCAGCGTCAACTCTGTCAGCCTTTGCTGGATTTCCGTGCCCTTGACCTTGAGCAAGGAACTTTCCGGTCCCGGTCCCTTGCCGGCCTGTTCGCCAGCCAGCGTCCGCAGCTCGGTGATTTCCAGCGCCGAGAGATCAATCTCGAGCTGGCTGATCTTCTGGGCAAAACCCATGTCTTCGAGCAATGGCTTGCCATCCAGCATTTCGGCTGCGGCAATTTCCTTGAGCTGCTCGACGCCACGCTTCGACCGCGCGACACCGGCAATACCGGAACGTTCGTGCGCGAGAAGGAACTTGGCATAGGTCCAGCCCTTATTCTCTTCGCCGATCAGATTGGTCGCCGGTACGCGAACATCGGTCAGCCACACTTCGTTGACCTCATATCCGCCGTCGATCAGCTTGATCGGACGCACTTCGATACCCGGCGTGTTCATGTCGACAAGAATGAAGCTGATGCCCATTTGCGGCTTCGGTGCATCCGGGTCAGTGCGGCACAGGAAGAAACCCCAGTCGGCATGCTGCGCCAATGTGGTCCAGGTTTTCTGGCCGTTGAGGATATAGTCATCACCATCGCGCACAGCGGTGGTCTTCAGCGAAGCCAGATCGGAACCGGCGCCGGGCTCGGAATAGCCCTGACACCACCACACGTCACCCGAACGGATGCCGGGCAGATGTTCGGCTTTCTGTTCTTCATTGCCGAATGTGTAGATCACCGGGCCGACCATCGACACGCCGAAAGGCAAAGGCATGACCGTGTTTTTCCGGGCATTTTCCTCACCCCAGATATAGCGCTGCGTCGGTGTCCAGTCGGTGCCGCCATATTCGGATGGCCAGGCCGGAACCGACCAGCCCTTTTTGCCGAGAATCTTGTGCCATGCGACCATATCCTCGGGACTCAGGTCATCCTGCACGCCGCGAGTACCAATATTTGCGGGATAGTTATTTTCAATAAATTCACGCACTTCGGCGCGAAAGGCCTTTTCTTCTTCTGTGAATTCCAGATTCATGGGAGTGCTCCTTGGTCAGAATTTGGCCGGACTATAAGCTGAAAACCGCGCAAAACAAGCAATTAACCGAGCAATTAAGCTGACGCTACGGCAAGGGCGGATCGGCGCTATCGTCCCGCCTGTTCCTCGGCCGAAAACTTGTCCTTGCGTCGCCGGCCAAATCTCATGCTGCGCTCCAGCCGGGCGCGCAACGCGGTATAATAAGCCTCGAGAAAGTTTCGCTCGTCTCCGCTGCCCGGTTCCCATCCGATTTTCTGGCAGATAGACGCCGCTACCTTTTCCAGCGCGTCATCCTGATCGCTGCGCAGGACATTCTCCAGCGTCTGCAACTCATATTCGCCATAGACCGACAAATCTGCATCGGAAAATTGATAGCGTGCCGTGGGCGCGGCCCCGTCGGGCGCTATCGCCGCCGAGGGTGCGACAATATCTCCGAGATTCTTTTTAACATTCTGGATCACCCAGGTTCCGGCGATCACGTCGCCACCGCGCAGCCGGTCCTTGTTGAACAGCGGAAAGAGCATGAACATCAACACCCAGAGGAGTCCCGCCCAGGCGGTCATATCAACCAGCGACCCACCGGCTTCAACCGAGCCCATGAATGACAGAGGCAGAAACAGTTCAACGGTGCGGACGATATTGCGCGCGATAACCGCTTCTGCGGTCAGGCGACTGCCGTCCCGGCTTGCCACCCGGATACCGACGGCCCTTTTCCCCCAGGTGGCAGATTTATGTCCCAGTTCGAAAAATATGAAATAGCCGTTCAGCAGCAGAAAATTCGTTATCAAATAGAAGATTTTGATCAGTCCGAATGGCCCGTCCGTTGCCAGAAAATCAGCTCCGCCACCCAGAAAGAGAATTGCCAAAGCGACGCTTAAAAGCGTGATGAGCGTTGAGATAAGTTGTATTATCACCAGATCCAGCAACAATGCACCCGCCCTTGCCCCCGCTGCGGCGATCGTGACATTCAGCGCCACACCTTCCGGGGTGACCATGATCCGGTCCAGCTTCGGATTGGCGGAATGACGGATCCACGGTTCGACGGCTTTACTCCCGCTCATGCGTCTGGCCCCCGCCGTTCCCGGCCAAAGCCGATGAAATAGACCAGCCATAGCAATAACATGCCGCCGCCAACGCCAAAGCGAGCGGCGGTATTGTTGATCAGCTGACGGCCGAAGCCTTCGAGCAGACCAGCACAGATCAGCATGACGATGACGCCAGCCATGACCAGGGCGGCCCTTTTGCCCGCATCGCTCGCCGCCTTGAGATGCGATTTGGCACCCGGAAAGGCGATCGAACGGCCGACATGAATTCCGGCGGCGCCAGCCAGCAGGATGGCAAACAGCTCGGTCGTTCCGTGAATTGAAAGCCAGCCGACAAAATCAACCGTCAGCCCCCGCTGGGCAAAGACCCAGAGCATCGCGCCGAGCAGCGCCATATTGTGGATCAGCAGCAATATACTGGGGACGGCAAAGGCAAAACCCAGCGCAAAGGCAAGCAGCGCGACCTGCGCATTGTTACTGAACAGAAAGGCGGCGAACACGGCGAGACCGCCCTCATCCTGCGCGCCGAAAAGCGTGCCGCGCAGGGCTTCTTCGCTCGCCCCCGGAACCCGGGCATCCATGAAATTTCCCGGTACCAGCGCGTAGAACCAGTCACTGTCCCCGGCGACCAATATATAGCCGATCACTGCGCCCGCGATCATCACCGCCAGGGCAACCCAGATATCAAATTGTATCGCCCGCACCGCCCGGCTCCAGCCACCGCCAAAAAAGCTGCCCATCCAGCGGCTGAAACTGGTCTGCGTGCCATAGACCATGAAATAGGCGCGCAGGGCGAGTCCCTCGAGATAGTCGATCAGGCCGGCGTCGAGCGAATTTTCGCGGGCGATCGACAGGCTGGACAGCAATGTCCGGTAGAGCGTTGGCAGCGCCAGCACATCGTCATCCGACAGGCGGCGGGCCTTGCCCTTCTCCATTTTGGTGACAATCTCTTCCAGCCGGATCCAGTCCGGTTCCCGTTCCAGCCGGAAGCGATCGCTGCGCAGAACCGCTGCGTTCAGGGCCTGATCGCTGCTCACAGGCTGCCCCGCCTTTTGATGTTGAGATAGGCGTTGATCAGCCGTGTTCCGATATCCTGATGCGCGCCTTCGATGACATGAATGCCCATATGCCGGAGTTTCGTCAGCACCAGATTTTTTTGATCGAGGAGATTTTGCGCCATTACAGCCCGCGCGACATCCTCCGCGTTTTCCGGCGGATTGTCGATTATTCCGGCCAGTTCCCGGTCCTGCAATATCACGAACAGCACCAGATGCTTGTCGATCAGCCGCGCCGCCGCCTCGAGCATCAGATCGGCTGCGGTAGGGTCGGTGAAGTCGGTGAAAATGATGATCAGCGAGCGCCGCTGCAGCCGGCTCTGCAAGGTCGAAAGCGCCAATGTATAATTGCTCTCCTGATGGCGGTAATCGATGGTGGCGGCTTCCTGCTGCAGCCTGAAGAAATTGCGGCTACCGGAAAGGAAGGGCGTCGACAATTCCGGTTTGCCGGCAAAGCTGAACAGGCTGGTCCGGTCGCCGGCCTTCAGCGTGATATAGGCGGTCAGCAGCGCTGCCGACACCGCCCGGTCGATCCGTGGCAGGCCGTCAATCGGCTCGCACATGGCGGAACCGCAATCCAGCGCGAACACGATCTGGTTGTTTCGTTCGGCGTCATATTCCTTGGCCAGCAATTTGCTGTGCCGCGCCGATCCTTTCCAGTCGATACTGCGCCGGTCCATGCCCGGCTGATATTCTGACAGCGCTTCAAACTCGCTGCCTTCACCCCGGATTTTGCGGGTGAGCAGACCGAAAACAGAATCGCGCAGGAACATCTGGATGGTCGGACTGCGGATCGCCGCAATATTCGGCATCACTGCCACGCTCTGCGTGCTTTGTTTCTGGATCTGGCGCCAGGCCAGACCAAGCGGCCCCTTCCATCTCAGCCAGAGCCTGCCGATCTCACCGGTCCCACGGCGGACAGGAACGATAGTGGCCTGACCGGAAAAGGCACCATCTGCCAAAGCGTTGCGTTCCAGTGAAAAGGCGACCGCCCCATCTTCCGCCAGGCGCTCGTCCAGTCCAAGATTGCCCGACAGGTTTCGCGGCGCGATCCTGCCGGAAAATTCCGCCGCCAGCGCCAGCTGCAGCGGAGCCCCGATTTCGGCGCTATTGGCCACCGCCAGCCGCACATCATTGACCCTGGCAGCGACCAGCCCGTCGAGCAGGAGCAGCAGCAACAGCATCAGTGCCCAGGCAGCACCGATTGCCCATAAAGCCGGGACGATTGCCGCCAGAATAGCAGCTATCGGCGCGCCCAGCGCAATGAGCCAGACGGCTCGCCCGGTCGGGTAGAAATTCAACGGGGCGCTTCCGTCCGCTCAACCAGCCCGTTGATAATGCTATCGATCTGGCGGCCTTCAATCTCGGCAGCCGGAGACAATATCGTCCGGTGGCGCAACACCGAAGGGGCCAGCGCCTTCACATCATCGGGAATGACATAGTCGCGGCCGGAGATTGCCGCGCGGGCGCGGGCGGCATGGGCCAACATGATCGCGGCGCGCGGGCTGGCTCCATTTTCCAGATCGGCGGTTTCGCGAGTCGCCCGGATCAGCCGCACCACATAGTCGACGACATCCTCGACCAGCTTCACCGACTGCACGGCTTCCGTCGCCGCAGTCAGCGTCGCGCTATCGACCTGTTGCTCGATAGCGAAGTCCTTCGCCACCGGCGCACCGATCCGCGCGCCATATTGGCTGACGATCTTTTTCTCTTCCTCGACATCAGGATATTCGATCAGCAGCTTGAACAGGAACCGGTCAAGCTGGGCCTCGGGCAGCGGATAGACGCCCTGCTGCTCGATCGGATTCTGGGTGGCAACCACCATGAAGCGCGCACTCAGCGCATGAGTCTCGCCATCAATCGTCACCGACCGTTCCTGCATCGCCTCGAGCATCGCTGCCTGCGTCTTTGGCGGCGTCCGATTGATTTCGTCGGCGAGCAGCAGATCACAGAAGATCGGGCCGCGCGTCAGGGTGAACTGGCTGGTCTGGAAATTGAACAGATTGGACCCGATAATGTCGCCCGGCATCAGATCGGGGGTGAACTGGACGCGACCGAAATCGAGACCCAGCGTGGCCGCAAAACATTGCGCCAGGAAAGTCTTGGCCGTGCCCGGTGGTCCTTCGAGCAGCACATGGCCGGACGAGAATAACGCGATCAGCAGATGATCGACAATCTCTTCCTGCCCGATAATCGCCTTGGCCACCTGGCCGCGGATATTGTCCGCCAGCATCTTCAGTTCGTCGATGTTCATCCGATAAATTCCTTTTTCCAGGCGTAGAGGGCCGCGGCCCCGTCGGCAATTTCTTGTGGCTTGCTGGCGCGAACGAGCTGGTGGAACAAGGCGGAGAAACGATTGCCTTCGCTCTCCCCCAGTTCATCCAGCTTGTCGTGGATTTCCTGTTCACCGGCCAACGGGCTGATCCCGACCGCCTCGGCCGATTGCGCGCGGATCATTTCGGCATAGCGGTCCGTCACCAGATATTCGCGCTGCATCCGGCTGATGAAGGCGGCGCTGTTGTTGACCAGCGCGGCTTTGCCGAAGTCCAGACTGCGTGTCTCCCGGATCGGCGGACCGAAGCGGTTGAAGGCCATCCACGCCGCAGCCAGTGCTGCCGTGATCAGGCAGAGCGTGGCCGAAAGAAACGGCGGTGTGAACGCCAGGGTCAGCAAATTTTCCGCGCTCCCCAGACCGTTGAAGGTCAGATCGAATGTCACGCCACCGTCGCTGGCCGTCGAGGCCGCCTTGATCAGCGCAACGGCATGGCGCGCGGTCGACTTGTCGGCCATGCCGGCATTGTTGAGCAGATCCGCATCGGCGACAATCACCACCGGATAAAAGTCCTCGTCTATCTCGTCTTCATCGGTGATCTGCGATTCATCGAGTCTGTCCAGCTGCGCATAGACGCCGCCATCATCGAGATAGGCGACCAGCGCGCTTCCGGACGACGGCCCGCGGACGATGGTGCGAATGAAATCACCCTTGATGCTGACCGGCATTTCCGGCGTTTTTACACGCCCGCCGACCGCCGAAGCCACGAGCCTGCCGGCACGGGCCTTCTCATCAACCGAGATGCTGACATCGGCCAGATCCTTCAGCATTTCCTCGCCCGGATCCCCGCCCCACAGACCTACGCGCAACATCCAGCCCTTTTTCAGCTTCTCGCTTTTGCCGACCTGCCATTTCGGCAAGATAATCATCGTCGGTCCGATATAAGCACGCTGCTGGACAACAGCGTCAATTTCTTCTGTGGGTGTAAACGGTCCGGGCGTCAGGATAAGCAGCCCTTCGTCATCCATGCCGGCCGGGGAGCGCGAATATCGCACCGGCACGCCGGTTTTTTCGAGCAGACTGGCCAGCGCCTTGTAGCCGACAATGCTGTTGGACGCGCCGTGCGCGTCGCCGTTCTTGCCCGACGCCAGCGGGTCGCCCATGCCGAGTCCGTACAACAGGGCGATAAAAGCCGCGAAGCTGACTGCGAACATGACCATGATCGTCGTGCGCTGAAAGGGATTGGCCTGGACGCTCATCCGCTCGCCGCCACCCGCCAGGTTTCCCTGAGCGCAAAACCGGCATAGGCATCGCGCGATTCCTGCCAGCCTTTCTCGTCTATCGGCAAGGCGGCAAACAGCCCGCGTTCGACCTGGCCGGCGATCACCGCGAACATCGCGCGCGAGGCGTCCGGCAGGCTGTCAAAACGCCCGATCTCGCGCGAAGTGCTGGATGGTCGCAGCAGGTCCGGGCGGTGCTTTTCGATATCGGCGATGCTGCGGTGGAGCAGCAAGCGGACCGCCTGGTCAAATTGTCCGCTGGCGGCCAACGCCTCTGCTTCCGCAAGCAACTCGCGGGCCACCTCCTGAGCGGGCTGCCAGATTTCTTCAGTCACCGGCTTTCGCCGGCGCCATTGCTCGACATAGGGTGCCAATATCACCCAGACCAAAGTCAGTACGCCCGCGGCCAGCGCGAGCAGCAACAATATCCGTAATATTGGCCATGCCGCCGCAAAGGCTTCCATCACCGGCATGAGCGCTTCGCCCAGCCATTCACGAAAATCCAGCCACCATTGCGGCCAGACCGGCGGTTCGGGCGCGGGGGTTGGCGTGAACTGGACATTCGCATCGGCGCGGACGTCATCCCAGGCACGGTCGAAAGAAGCGGTGTTACTGTCACCCTGTACTTGTGCGTCCGTTGCCACAATGAAGATGTCGCAGAAACAAGTGGATCGGGCAAGTGCCAAGATGATTGTTTTGTTGCGCTTTACCTCCGCCGGAATTTGTGACAACTTGCCAGAATAGTGAAAATGAGGGGGATATGAGATGGCCGACACAGCAGAGCATCTGGATATTGGACGGGTTCTGAATAACACTTTCGGTGTTATCATGCGCCATCCGGTAATTTTTATCGGCTTGTCCTTCCTGATTGTCGCACTGCCCCAGGCCGTTGTTCAACTGGCCACCGGCGCGTCAACCACAAGCAGCGATCCGGACGCGATGATGGCGATGTTCAGTTCCCCGTCCATGGTTGCCGCAGCCGCAGGTGGATGGCTGCTGGTCATGATATTATCGGTTTTGCTGCAGGCCACGTTCATTATCGCCACGGTCAAGGACCTCAACGGTCAACCGGTCAGCCTGGGCGACTGCATCGGTCAGGCTATCGGCAAATTGCTGCCGTTGATCGGCCTCGGCGTTTTGATGACATTGGGCATAATGGCCGGCATGATATTGCTCATCATCCCGGGCCTTATTCTGGCGCTGATGTGGATTGTCGCCTCGCCTGTCATGATGGCCGAAGACAAGGGGATCATCGATTCCCTGAAGCGCAGTGCGGAATTGACCAAGGGGTCCAAGCGCTGGATCGTGCTGTTGTTCGTGGTTTACATCATTCTCTCGTCGATATTGGGCATGCTCATGATCCCATTTGTTTTTGCCGGACCTGTCGCCATCATGCTCGTCGGGCTGGTTGTTAACACGCTGACTGGCGCGATACAGGGCACGGGCATTGCTGCGGTCTATGTTGACCTTCGCATAGTGAAAGAGGGCGGCAATACCGACGCACTGGCCGACGTATTTGCCTGACTTGCAATCATCGGGTGGTGTCAGCCAACAGGCGTGTTGGCATATGCGGCGTATCTGCCTATAGGTTGCATATTGCCATTCAATAATCCGGGTGAAATTTGCATGATCAAGCTAAGCGTCAACGGTCAGACCAAAGAGGTCGATGCCGACCCGGCGACGCCGATATTGTGGGTCGTGCGCGAGAATCTGAAAATGCCCGGCACCAAATTCGGTTGCGGCATTGCCCAGTGCGGAGCCTGCACGGTACATCTCGATGGCCAACCGGTGCGCAGCTGTTCGACGCCGGTTTCCGCAGCCGAGGGCAAAGCGATCACAACCATCGAAGGCATCGCCGACGAAGACGGAACCCTGCACAAGGTCCAGCAGGCCTGGATCGAAGCACAGGTCCCGCAATGCGGCTATTGCCAGTCCGGCCAGATCATGTCGGCAACAGCATTGCTGCAAAACAACCCCAATCCGAGCGACGCGCAGATCGACGCCGCAATGGCCGGTAATGTCTGCCGCTGTGGGATGTACGGCCGGATACGCAAGGCAATCAAGGCTGCCGCGGGCATCGAACAAGCCGCGAAAGTGGAGGCTTAGGTCATGGGCAAATGGTCAAGACGCGCTTTCATCGGCGCCGGTGTGGCAGCTGGCGGCGCTCTGGTTGTCGGCGTTGCCGTCCGTCAGGGCAATCCCGTAGACAAGCTGGGCCCACTGCTCACCAATGGCGAGAATGAACAGCTGCTCAATGCTTGGGTCAAGGTCGATACCGACAATATTGTCACCGCCGTCATCCCGCATGTCGAAATGGGGCAAGGAGTCTATACCGCGCTGGCCCAGATGCTGGCGGACGAAATGGATGCCGACTGGAACAAGGTGGAGATCCTCGAAGCACCGGCCGACAAGCAATATGTATCCGATTCGATCGGTCGCGATTTCCTGTTTCCCGATCTCGAAGTCCCGGCGCTGTTCGAACCCACCGTCGCGGGCGGCATTTTGGAACTGGCACAGGCCATGGGTCTGCAATTTACCGGCGGCAGCTATTCGGTGCGCGCCACAGGTCAGCGCGCGATGCGCACCGCCGGCGCTGCTGCCCGCGAAATGCTGGTGGCGGCAGCAGCAAGCGAATGGCAAGTTCCGACGAGCGAAATCACCACGGCGGACAGCATGATTTGGCACGCCAAGAGCGGCAAGTCCGAACCCTTTGCGAAATTCGCCCATGCCGCAGCGGAGCAAAGCCTGCCGGCCAAGCCGAAGCTCAAATCGCCGAAAGATTACAAGATCATGGGCCAGCCAAAGGCCCGCCACGATATTCCGGCAAAGGTCGATGGCAGTGCGGTTTTCGGCATTGACGCCGACGTTCCGGGGATGAAATATGCAGCGGTCAAGGCCGCTCCTGTCGTCGGCGCTACGGTTGAATCCATGGATGCAACAACCGCCAAAACCATGCCCGGTGTGCTGCAAATCCTCAACATGGGCGATTTTGTTGCGGTGGTTGCCGATGGCTATTGGCAGGCACAACAGGCGCTGAACACGATTGAGGCCCGATATAGCAAGACCGAAGGTGACAGCCTCGATCACGACGCGATCTTCGCCCGTTACGCCACCTATCTCGACGAAGCCGGTGAAGACGGCGGCGATATGCAGACCGAAGCGGGTGATGTCGCGAAGAGCTTTGCCGGTGCGGCGACCAAAGTCGAAGCCGAATATAAAGTGCCTTTCCTCGCCCATGCGACGATGGAGCCGATGAACTGCACCGCCTGGGTCCGCGATGGCAAATGCGATGTGTGGTCGGGCCATCAGGCGCCGGTCAATGCGCGGCAGGCCGCTGCCGATGCCGCCGGGCTCGCGTTCGAGGATGTGACTTACCACAACGCCTATCTCGGCGGGGGTTTCGGGCGCCGTTCAACGAGCGACTATATCACCATGGCGACGCGGATCGCCAGCGCAACCGGCTATCCGGTCAAGATGATCTGGTCGCGCGAAGAGGACACGGCGCAGGATCATTATCGTCCCTCGGCGACCAGTCGCTTTCGCGGCGGCCTCGACAAGGATGGCAAGGCGGTCAGTTGGGACAATATCCACACCCATCTGTTTGATCCCGCAGACGCGCCAACCATCCCCCATTACAACATCGCCAGTCACAAGATTCGCAAGATCGACGTGCCAATGCATCTCCGCTTTGGCCCCTGGCGTTCTGTCGACCACAGCCAGCACGGCTTCTTCATCGAATCCTTTGTCGATGAAATGGCCCATGCCGCCGGCAAGGATGGCTATGCTTTCCGCCGCGACCTGCTGGCGGAATCACCGCGTCACTTGAAGGTGCTCGAGACCGCCGCGAAAATGTCCGGCTGGGGCAGCGCGCTGCCTGAAAAACATGGCCGGGGGATCGCCTTTGTGCCCTCCTTCGGGTCGATCGTCGCCCAGGTTGCCGAAGTCGATATGAGCGGGCCCAAGCCGAAGGTGACGAAAGTCTATGTCGCCGCCGATCCCGGCTTTGTCATCAATCCCGACGGCTTTACCGCACAGATGGAAAGCGGGATTGTCTATGGCCTGACCGCAGCGCTTTATGGCGAGATCACGGTCAAGGATGGCGCGGTCCAGCAAAGCAATTTCCACGACTATCCGATGCTCCGGATCGACGAGATGCCAGAGGTCGAAGTGGAACTGATCAATGGCGATCACGAGCGTCTGGGCGGTGGTGGCGAACCCGGCCTGCCGCCGATTGCGCCCGCTGTCACCAACGCGATTTTTGCTGCCACCGGTACGCGGATTCGCGAACTGCCCTTGTCCAAACACAGCTTTGCCTGATCGGAGTCGAGACATGACCACAGCGCGAACCCTTGCCTGCCTTTCCGTTTTTCTGCTCGCCGCCTGTGGCGCCGATCCGGCACCGGGGCCAGTGGAGCAGATCATCGTTCGCGAACCCGGAGCGGCACCAGCCGTCGCGGTTGCCACCACAGAGACCAATGCGGACGCTCCAGCCATCGCGCTGCTCGCCGATGGAAAAGCTGCCTTCGCCAATTGCTCCGCCTGCCACAGTCTGGAACAGGGCGCGCCCAATGGCGCTGGTCCCAATCTCTTCGGGATCGTCGGCACGGCGGCAGCAGCAGTCCCCGGCTTTGCCTATTCGGACGCCTTGAAGACCTCCGGCATTACCTGGACAGCCGCAGAACTGGATAGCTTTATCACCAATCCGGCGGCAAAAGTTCCGGGCACGACGATGGTTGCCGGAGCAATCGCGGATTCAGCGAAACGACAAGCGGTAATCGCCTATATCGAAAGCGCCAGCGTCAATTGAGCAAACATTCCGGCATCATGCTGGCAATGCTGGCGGCCGGACAATCCCGCAGATTCGGCGATCGGGACAAGCTGGCCGCATTGCTTGGCGACAAGATGCTCGGCCTGCACGCAGCCGGTACGGGCGCGGGCATGCCGTTCTCGCAAAAACTGGTGATCGGTTCCCCGACGCATTCCTGTGCGGCGCAATGGAGTGATCTGGGATATCGTGTGATCACCAATGGAAACGCCGCTCAAGGTCAGGCGACCTCCGTCCGGCTCGCCGCTGCGCACGCCATCGACACCGGTGCAACAGCGCTGTGCATCATGCTGGCCGACATGCCATTTGTGACCCGGGACCATATAGGCAAGTTGATCGAGGCCTTCGAACAATCGGGCCGGACAAGCCCGATCGCCTCCTCCCGCGGCGGGCAGACGATGCCGCCAGCCATATTTCCGTCCGCAGCGCTGACAAGGCTGATGGAACTGGAAGGGGATGCTGGCGCCCGCAGGCTGCTGACAGATGCCCATCTGGTGGCGGGCGATGATCACATGCTTATGGATATTGATACCGAGGACGACCTGGCTCGGGCGAATCTGACCTTCGATAAAATCAGCTAGCTATGTTCCGAACAGAGGAGCGGAATCGGCCAGAAAGACATCCTCTCTCTCCTCCAATCCTTCTACGATCTGATATTTGTGCGCCGCGCCAAACAGGATCAAGACACGTTTTTCCTGCCTCGAGACCGCATCCAGAGCGGCATTGATATGGGCCAGATGGGCAGCATTGATCGCGCGCCATCCGCCAGCCCCGAGATCGTCACCGAACAGGCGCTCATAAGTTTCCTGACGGGCTTTGACCGCTTCGTCATAGGCGCTGGAATGGAGGAAAGCGGGGTCATCCGAGCGGCCTGAAGCAGCCTTGTTATAGCGCCGGATGGCCGCCTGATATTCTGACCAGTCCTCTGCCCGCCCCGGGTCCGTTGCAAGCCGCTTTTCCACTGCGCGCCGTTCGGCAGCAATGTCCGCTGTCCAGGCAGCGACCGGAAACATCTCGAATCCCAAGTCCTTGCGCAACGGAAAAACAACATCGGTCAATTCCGGAAAATCATCGGCCCTGCTTTCGCGTACTTGGCCAAATTTATCAAAGTTCGCGGAAGCCTTCTCGTAGCTTTCGGGTGGCAGTTCCACCATCACGACATCGGGGTCAAATTTGACAATAGCCTGTCGCAGCACCTCTAGCGAGTAACGCTCGCTACTGCGATGCTGGCCGTGAATGGCTCCAACGATGGAAACTATGGTTGCGCCTTCGGGAGGGGATGCAACCGTCTGGGGCGCACAGCCCACAAGACCAAGAAAGAGAGTGGAAAGACAGGCCGCAAGAGCCTTCATTCGCGATCCAGTCTCCGCCCCAGTTTCACGAAAAATACGATCAGGAAGGGCACCAGCAGGAAAGACAATACCACTTTGGCCGACCCCTGACCGAGCAGCAATTGCCCGATTGGCCGTTCGCCGTAAAAGGCAATGGTGATAAAAATAAGCGTATCGACAATCTGCGACAGGGCGCTGGCAATGGCGGCGCGCAATGCGAGCATCGCGCCCTTCATATTGGCGAGGCGGGAGAAAATATAGACATTGAGAAACTGCGACACGCCATAAGCGATAATGCCGGCAAACATCAGCCGAGCGCCCTGCGACAATATGATCGGAAAGGCTTCTTTCGCCGGTTCATACATGCCCGGATCGGTCGGCAGCGCCAATACGATCTGGATCAGGATGATCGCGGTGATCAGCGGGATGAAGCCGAAGCGGACCAGCCGGTTGGCGACATCCCGGCCATGCAGCTCGGCGACCGAGCTGGACAGGACCACAAGCAGCAGGAAAGGGAAAATGCCGGATTCTACCGCCAAGGGCCCGATCGCGACCTGTTTCGCGCCCAATATTCCGGCAATGCAGGTCATTCCGCCGTAGAGCACGGCAAATACGAATAGAGATCGCGGGATGAGGTTGGTTTTCGATGTTTCGGTCATCGCAATTGCCTAGCGCGAACGGCAGCGAAAAAAAAGAAATAGTCACAAGTGTGATTTTTTCTATAGGGGAAAGAATATCAAAAGCAGCAGATCGCGGCCTCTTGTGTCGCGCTATCGGGGGATAATTTGCAGAGACTGGCAGTATATTGCGGCGCCAATGCCGGGCAAGACCCGGCCTATGCCGAATCGACAATATTGCTCGGCAAGACCATGGCCGCGCGCAATGTCGAGCTGGTCTATGGCGGCGGCCGGCTCGGTCTGATGGGGATTATCGCCGACACCGTGCTCGCCGAGGGCGGACGGGTCCATGGTGTGATTCCGGAGATGCTGAAGGATCTCGAAGTCGCGCATACCGGTGTCACGGAGCTGCACATCGTCAAGAATATGCACGATCGCAAAGCCAAGATGACCGATCTCACCGATGCCTTTGTCGCCTTGCCGGGCGGCGTCGGAACGATGGACGAATTGTTCGAGGCGTGGAGCTGGAACGCGCTCGGCTATCATAACAAGCCCTTCGCCATCTTGAATATCGGCGGCTACTGGGATTCGCTGATCGATTTTCTCGACAAAATGTCGGAACAGGGATTCGTCTCCGCCGAACGGCGCAAACATCTGATCGTCTCCGACAATATCGACGACTGCCTCGACCGGCTCGCCGCCGCCTGCAATACAGAGACTGGCAGCTTCACCTGGTGAGCCAGTCCCCACCCGAAAGATTGACTGGAAGAGTCCGATGATACCGATCCTGACAAGTATGGCCGGCATGGCATTGATCCTGCTGCTTGCCCTTGGTCTGTCGACCGGGCGGAAAAATATCCGCTTCCGCGTGGTCGGCGCGGCCTTTGCGCTACAGGCCGGGATTGCCGTGATCGTCCTTTATATTCCTGCCGGGAAGCGGATCATCGAGGCAATGGCGTTCGGCGTATCGAACCTGCTCGGCTATGCTTCGGCGGGCACCAATTTCATCTTCGGCCCGCTCGCCGATCCGTCGATTGGCGGCAACAGTTTCGCGATTGCCGCGCTGCCGGTGATCATCTTCTTCTCGGCGCTGATTTCGATCCTCTATTATCTCGGCGTGATGCAGTTCATCATCAAATGGGTCGGCGGCGGCATCCAGAAAATCACCGGCATCTCGAAAGTCGAATCGCTTTGTGCAGCCGCCAATATCTTCGTCGGCCAGTCGGAATCGCCTTTGGTCATCCGCCCCTATCTCCCCAGCCTCACCCAGTCGCAGCTGTTTACCGTGATGAGTGTCGGCATGGCCGGAGTCGCCGGCACGATCCTCGCCGCCTATGCCGCGATGGGTATCCGCATCGACTATCTGCTCGCCGCCGCCTTCATGTCGGCGCCCGGCGGGATATTGATGGCCAAGATCATCATGCCCGACAATCCGGAAGACCCTGCTCCCGAAGAGCTGCTTGTCGCGGTCGAATATGAAGACGAGAAACCGGCCAATATCATCATGGCCGCAGCTATGGGCGCGCAAACCGGGGTTAAATTGGCAGTCGCGGTCGGCGCGATGGTGCTCGCCTTTGTCGCTTTGGTAGCTCTGGCCAATGGCTTGCTCGGTGGCATTGGCGGCTGGTTCGGCATGCCGGATCTCAGCTTCCAGATGATCATCGGCTATATTTTTGCCCCGATCATGTTTCTGCTCGGCGTGCCGTGGAACGAGGCCCTTGGAGCAGGCGGCCTGTTCGGCACCAAAGTCGTGCTCAACGAATTTGTTGCGTTCATCGAACTGGGCAAGATCCAGGACGGCATCTCGCCGCTGACCAATGCCATCGTCATCTTCGCACTATGCGGCTTTGCCAATTTCAGCAGCATCGCCATCCAGCTTGCCGTCACCGGCGGCCTCGCACCCAACCAGCGTCCGGTCATTGCCAAGCTCGGCTTGCGCGCGCTGGCCGCTGGATCGCTCGCCAATCTGATGAGCGCGGCGCTCGCCGGCATATTGCTGTCGCTCGGCTGATTGATCCCGATTGACAAAGAAGCACGAGAGCGCATTTTAAGAGCATGACCCAGAACCCAGACACATTGGCCGCCGTTTCGCTCGCCATGGCGGACGAAGACAGCGACGCATTTGCCGAACGCATCGGCCGCAGCTTTTCCGACTGGGGCTTCGCCGTGGTCGCCGATCATGGCATCCCGGCAGAGCTGATCGAACGGGCCGAAGCCATGTCGCGGGCCTTTTTTGCCCTGCCCGAAGATGTGAAACGTTCCTATCACATAGCCGGCGGTGGCGGCGCCCGCGGCTACACGCCGTTCGGCACCGAAAGCGCCAAGGATAGCAACATCAGCGATCTCAAGGAATTCTGGCACATCGGCCGCGATCTGCCGTCGGGACATCCGTTCGAGCCGGTCATGCCACCCAATGTCTGGCCAAAAGAACTCGAGGGTTTCCGCGAGACCTATCTTGAAATGTTTGCCGCCTTCGACAAGGCCGGCGCGCGCATTCTCGAGGCAATCGCGCGTTTCCTCGGACTGGCACCGGATTTCTTCGTCGACACGGTGCGCGATGGAAACTCGGTGATGCGGCTGATCCATTATCCGCCGGTGCCGGAAGATTCGCCAGCGGTCCGCGCCGGAGCGCATGAGGATATCAACACGATCACCCTGCTGATCGGTGCCGAAGAAGCGGGACTGGAACTGCTCGACAGGAACGGCCAATGGCGAGCGGTCACCCCCAAAGCGGGCGAGCTGGCGGTCAATATCGGCGACATGCTGCAGCGGCTGACCAACAACCGCCTGCCCTCGACAACCCACCGCGTCGTCAACCCGGCACCCGAGCGGCGCGGCTTCTCGCGCTACTCCATGCCCTTCTTTCTGCACTTCCGGCCCGACTATGCGATCGAGACATTGCCGAACTGCGTCGATGACGAACACCCGGACCTCTATCCGGAACCAATCACCGCGCATGAATATCTGATGCAGCGCCTGCGCGAGATCGGCCTGGCATGACGGCAAAAGTGGTTGGCATCAGCGGCGGCAGCTGTTCCGGCAAATCGACCCTGACACAGCTGTTATTCGAAGCGCTCGGTCCCGATCAGTGCGTTATCCTGCCGCAGGATGACTATTTCTTCGGCTTGGGCGATGCACCGCAGGGGAAGGGTGGCCCCAATTTCGATCACCCCCACGCAGTGGATTTTGACAAGCTGTGCGATCAGCTTGCCCAACTGAAAAGCGGCCAGGCAATCGACCGGCCGCTCTATGACTTCCCCACCCATATGCCCAAGGTGGAAACCCGGCGCACCGAATCGCGCCCGGTCATTCTGCTCGACGGCATATTGATTCTGCAGCACCAGCCGCTACGCGATCTGCTCGATATCAGCATCTTCGTCGAATGCGATTCCGACACTCGCTTCGCCCGCAGACTCGAACGGGACGTCCGCGAACGGGGTCGCACGGCGCAGTCGGTGCACGAACAATTTGCCAACCAGGTCGGACCGATGCACGATTTGCATGTAGAACCTTCAAAGACTCATGCCGATATCGTGATAAATTCGCAACAGTCAGAATCGCACTATGAACAGCCGCTTCGCCTGATCTTGTCAAAAATATTGTCGTAAAATCAGTGCCCTAAGCAGAGGCACCCAGTTGAATTCGATCAGCCTGCCACCAATTCGGCCACGCCGTATCGCTCCGTTATAAATAGAAAATGCTGCACTGCGGCATTTCCCGTTTCAATTGAGACAAAACTGTCATTAATGGCTCCTAGGGCTGCTCGTGCGTTGGTCTGGCAGTGCACAAATTTTGCCAGCAATCATCACAAGACTTTCTTTTAATGCGGTTCATGAACGGGGAATTCACATCATGAAAATCAAATATCTTTTGGCGACTAGCGTCGTCAGCCTTTCCACAGCCGGCCTGATGGCAACGTCAGCGGCAGCTCAATCGACGGGTACCGTCGGTTTTGAAGAAGACGTGATTATCGTCACGGGCGGCCGTACCAACGATGTTGGCGGCGTGGAAATCCCGAATACACCAAAGGCGAAGCAGGTTCTCGACGAAGAAATTATTCGGCGCCAGCGCCCTGGCCAATCGGTCAATGATATCATCAACCTTGTTCCCGGTGTCAGCTTCCAGAATAACGACCCTTGGGGTTCTTCCGGCGGTTCGTTCACGATCCGCGGTTTCAGCGACGATCGCATCTCCCAGACGCTTGACGGTCTGCCGCTCAACGATTCGGGCAACTATGCGCTTTATACCAGCCAGCAGGTCGACTCGGAAATCATCGAGCAGGTCAATGTAAACCTCGGCGTGACCGACGTTGATAGCCCGACCGCTTCTGCCGTCGGCGGCACGATCAATCTTCGTACACGCGAGCCCAGCGACGAGTTCAAGCTCACCGGCACGCTTTCGGTTGGTAGCACATTCGCTCAAGGCGATAATGATAACCGCAGCCGCCTTTACATGCGCGGCTTTGGAATGATCGACACCGGCGACCTTACCGGTTTCGGCACCAAGGCTTTCGCTTCGGCCAGCTATGTTCGCTATAATAACCCATTCAACAACTACGGCACGGTCGAAAAGCAGCAGTATAATGCTCGCATCTGGCAGGATATTGGCAGCAATGGCGACTTCATCGCCATCGCCGGTCACTATAACGAAAGCCGGAACAATTTCTTCGGTTCCTTCTCCCTGGACAAATTCCCGGAAACACGGGCAGATCGGTTCTACGACATTGATTATCCATGTACGGTTGATGCGCCTCAAGCTGGTACGGCCCAGGAAGCCAATGGTTGTGGTGCCGAATTTGATCGTCGCTTCAATCCTTCGAACACGGGCAACATTCGCGGTGCCTCGCGTTTCACCCTGGCGGACGGTCTAGTCCTGTCGGTCGACCCGAGCTACCAATATGTGAAGGCCAACGGCGGCGGCAATGAAGAACTGCTCGAGCAGACCCGCAATGTCGGCGGCGTCGAAATGACCGGTTTCATCAGCGGGAGATATTATTACGGACGCGACCTGAACGGTGACGGCGATGTTCTGGACGAAGTCAGCGGCTTTGATCCCAGCCAGACCCGCACCCGGCGCTTCGGTGTTATTTCCAACCTCTCCTACGAGCTCAATCCGGACCATCGCTTCCGTCTCGCTTATACCTATGACGATGCCAACCACCGTCAGACGGGCCAGACCTCGGTAGCGCTTCTCAACGGCGACATTCCTGATGTTTTCCCGGTCAATGACGGCCTGGTAACCGTCGATGGGTTCGAACTCAACAAACGCGACCGTCAGTCTTACGCAACATTGCACCAGGTTTCCGGTGAATATCGGGGCAATTTCGGCGACCTTACTGCGGTTGTCGGGCTGCGCGCGCCATTCTTCACGCGCGAACTGAACCAGAATTGCTACACGACTACGGCAAGCGGTTTCCTCGACTGTATCGGAGGTACCAGCGCGGCCTATGAAGCGGCAAACCCCTATGTCTACGATCCGGTGACAAATGAACCAAGCGGTTCGGCCCTGCCCACATCGCGGAAATATAAATATGATGATATCCTTCCGAACGTAGGCCTGACCTACGCTTTCGGTAGCGCATCCGTCTTTGCGAACTACGCCAAGGGTCTTTCCGTTCCGGCAACCGATCCACTCTATGACTCGCTCTACTTCCCAGAGGATGCTCCGGGCGTGCAGCCAGTACCCGAAACAACCGACAGCCTCGATTTGGGGCTTCGCTATCGGACCGGCAACATCCAGGCCCAGTTTGCTGGCTGGTTTACACGCTATAACAACCGGCTTGCATCGGCCTATAACCCGCTTCTCGAAGAAACAATCTTCCGGAACCTTGGTCGCGTCGACAAATATGGCCTTGATGGTTCGATCGCGTGGACACCGACACGTGATACGATGGTATATGTCTTCGGTTCGATCAACGAGTCCGAAATCAAGGACGACGTTCAGACCGGCAACTGCGATGATGACGACCTTGCCGCCGGGCTCGCACAATGTACGGTTCTCGGTGATCCGATCTTTGCCTTCACTGCCGGCAAGAACGAAAGCGGCGCCCCGCTCTGGACCGTTGGTGCCCGGGTGCAGCAACGCCTTGGTGACTTCGAACTGGGTGCCCAGGTCAAACATACCGGCAAGCGCTGGGTGAATGACATCAACGACCGTTCCGTTGGCGGCTACACGCTGGTCGACCTCGACCTTCGCTGGACGATCACGCAGAATCCGTTCGGCGATGATGTTGCGCTTCAGTTGAACGTTACCAACCTGTTCGACGAACTCTATGTCGGCGGCTTCGGCGGCGACCTGGACGGCAGCGCACCATTCGTCCAGATCGGCGCTCCGCGCGCAGCGAGCCTCTCGCTGATCTTCGGCTACTAAGCCGATAGGCTAGGTAACCCGGTGTGATGCAATATCTCGCCGGACACACAAAAATATGAAAACGGCGGTGCTGAAAAGCGCCGCCGTTTTTCATTGCGTGACCTGTTCCGACAGCGACAGATAGACCGTGTCCGCTGCAGGCGCGGCAAATACGGGCCAGTGACCCGCTAGATATTCAAGATGGATATAATATGGCGTCCGGCCTTTTACGGCATGGAACCGCCGGAACGATTCAGCGTGCTTCGGCGCGCAGCATCACTTGCTCGGCAACCAGTTTCAGCTGCTCGTTGACGCCTTCGTCGGTGCAAATGCCCTGGCTGAACATTCCCCCGGATGCATTGATTCCGACGCCGAGCGGAGTCGGCCAGCCGCGCAACGAATGGACGATCGACCGCAGCGCCGCAAGGGTACTGCCGACCGCTTGCCAGCCATAAGCTGTCACGATCAGACCAACCGGCAGACCGTCGAGATAGACCCGCGCGTCGGTCGATGTTTCCTCGATATAATCGATCGCATTCTTCACCAGACCGGAAACGGTGCCATGATAGCCGGGGCTGGAGATCACGATGCCATCGGCCCGGCGCACCAGCTCTACCAAATCCTTGCCGGTCTGGTTGATACCAGCGGGGTCCGAACGGTAATGCGGCAGCGCCATCAGCCGATCCGATCCAAACAGTTCGGTTTCTGCTCCGGCAGCTTCAGCGGCTTGCAATGAAATCGCCAACGCCATTTCGGTTGAGGAGACGGGGCTGGTCGTGCCGCCAAGCCCTAGGATGAAAGGTTTTTTTGTCTGTTCCACCGGAACGCCATACCGATGATTAGCGGGCAATTGCAACGGCCTTGTGCAACCAGCCTGTTTCTTAATTGACCGATTAAATTTCTCCCATTAAGATTGGCGACAAATGGCGGGCTTTGAGCGCGCACTCTACCCTCCTCAGACCAAAGGACCATTCCATGCGCAAATTTACCGAAGAACAGCATATGTTCCGCGATGCCTATCGCCGCTTCCTCGCCGACGAAGTCGCGCCCCGAATGGACGAATTCCGCGAAGCCGGCATCGTTGACCGGGAAATATTCAAGAAGGCCGGTGACCAGGGCTTTCTGATGATCTGGCCGGACGAGAAATATGGCGGCATGGGCGACAATGATTTCCGCTATGAGCAGATCATCATCGAGGAAACCGCTCGTGCCGGCTGCTCCGAATGGTATAACACCCTTCACAGCCGGCTGGTCGGACCCTATCTCCAGAATATTGGCAACGAAGAACAGCGCGAGCGCTTCCTGCCGAAATGCGTGGCCGGTGAAACGATCCTCGCGGTCGCGATGACCGAATCCGGCGCTGGCAGCGATCTTTCGGGCATGAAGAGCACAGCGAAAGACATGGGAGACCATTGGCTGCTCAACGGATCGAAAACCTATATCTCCAACGGCATCAACGCCGACGTCGTGATCGTCGCTGCGAAGATTGACGGGGTCGAAGACAAGCACGCGATGGTCCTGCTGATCCTCGAACGCGGCATGGAAGGGTTCGAGCGCGGACAGAATCTGGAGAAAATCGGCCTGCATGCACAGGATACCGCCGAATTATTCTTCAATGACGTCAAGGTACCAAAAGAAAATACGCTGGGTACGCCGGGCAAGGGCTTCATCCATCTGATGGAAGGATTGGCCGAGGAACGGCTCATTGGCATGGTTGGTTATGCCGCATCGGCACGCCGGGCCTTTGACGTCACGCGCGAATTTGTCATGGATCGGGATGTTTTTGGCAAGAAATTGTCGGATATGCAGAATACCCAGTTCAAAATGGCCGAAATGGATGCAAAAATCGACATGTTTCAAGTCTATGTCGACCATTGTATCGATATCCACAACCAGGGCGGACTGACCGCCAATATGGCTGCCAAGGGCAAGATGCTGGGCAGCGAAATCGAGTGGGAAATGGCCGACCTCGGTCTGCAGCTGCACGGCGGCGCCGGCTATATGAAAGAATATGAAATCAGCCGGATCTTCACCGACGCGCGGATGAGCCGCATCTATGCCGGGTCGAGCGAGATCATGCGCTACATCATCGGCCGCGACGTTTTCAGCCAGAAATATCAATCCATCCTCGAATAGTTTATAGCGGAAATGCACCGGTGAGGGGCGATTCGCCTCTCGCCCTGCTTGACGTTTACGTAAACTGCTTGACTGTGCTGCAGCGCAGCATTAGCTATGCGCTACATCCTTCCAATTCTTCCAACGAGAGGAACCCCGAATGACCGAAGCCTTTATCTACGACGCCGTGCGATCGCCGCGCGGCAAGGGCCGCAATGATGGCGCCCTGCATGAAATCACCGCTCTCGACCTCGCCGCACAAGTGCTGGCATCGGTCAATGACCGCAATGAACTTGAGGGCCATGAAATCGAAGATATCGCCTTTGGCTGTGTCTCTCCCGTGGGTGAGCAAGGCGCGGTAATCAGCCGCATGGCAGCGCTCAAGGCCGGCTATGCCGACACGACATCTGCCATTCAGGTCAACCGTTTCTGCGGTTCGGGTCTGGAAGCGGTGAATATCGCAGCGGGCAAGGTCTGCTCCGGCGAAACCGATCTGGCTGTTGGCGGCGGAATTGAATCCATGTCGCGCATTCCGATGGGCAGCGACGGTCTCGGCGGCATGGCTGATCCGAGTCTGGTGTTTCAGGAATATTTTGTGCCGCAGGGCATTTCCGCCGATCTGATCGCCACCAAATATGGCTATAGCCGCGATGATGTCGATGCCTATGCCGTCGAGAGCCAGAAACGCGCTGCCAAGGCCTGGGACGAGAAGCGCTTCGCCAAATCGATCCTGCCAATCCGCGACGTGATTGGCGAAGTCGTACTCGACCGCGACGAACTGATGCGGCCCGAAACCGACATGCAGTCGCTTGGCGCGCTTGGCCCCGCTTTCAAGATGATGGGCGAGCAGATGCCCGGCTTTGACGATGTCGCGATCCTCAAACATCCCGAGATCGAGAAGATCAACCATGTCCATCATGCCGGCAATAGCTCCGGCATCGTCGACGGTTCCGCAGCCGTGCTGGTCGGCAATGCAGGCGCGGCCGAAAAATTCGGCCTGAAACCGCGCGCCCGTATCGTCTCGATGGCTGCGATCGGATCGGAACCGACAATCATGCTGACTGGTCCGGAATTTGCCGCGAAGAAGGCACTGGAACGTGCCGGAATGACGGCCAACGATATCGACCTGTGGGAATTGAACGAGGCCTTTGCCGCAGTCGTTCTCCGCTTCATGGATGCAATGAACGTCGACCATAGCGTGATGAATGTGAATGGCGGCGCGATTGCCATGGGCCATCCGCTCGGCGCGACCGGCGCGATGATCCTCGGCACCGTGCTCGACGAACTGGAACGTTCCGGCAAGTCCACTGCTCTCGCGACGCTTTGCATCGGCGGCGGTATGGGCATCGCCACGATCATCGAACGGGTGAACTAGAAACCACGGATTGCAGTGCCCCTGCGCAGGCAGGGGCCCATCTCCCGTTCGTGCCAAGCACAGCAAGCTGGAGATGGACTCCTGCCTTCGCAGGAGAACATGAAAGGAATAGAATATGAGCTACGAAACATTCACGGTAGACATTGACAGCGACGGCATCGCCCTGGTCACCATCGATCTTCCCGGCCAGTCGATGAACGTCTGGAATCAGGCACTGATCGCCGACTTCAAGGCCTTTACCGAAGAGCTGATCAACAAGGACGAAATCAAGGGCGCGGTGATTACATCGGGCAAGAAATCCAGCTTCCTCGCCGGTGCCGATCTCAACATGCTTGGCGCATCAAAAGCCGACAGCATGGCCGAAGCGTTTGAAAGCGCATGGGAACTGAATGGCTTGCTGCGCCGCATGGAAACCGGCGGTCATACAGCGAAGGAATTGCTCAAGGGCACGGCCCACGCCAAACCTGTCGCTTGTGCCCTGAACGGCCTTGCGCTTGGCGGCGGTCTCGAACTTGCGTTGGCCTGCCATTATCGCGTTTGCGCCGACAATCCCAAGATTCAGCTCGGCTTGCCCGAAGTACAGGTTGGCTTGCTGCCAGGCGGCGGTGGAACCCAGCGCTTGCCCCGTCTCGCAGGCCTTCAGGCCGCAGGCATGGCGATCATGATGGGCCAGCCGATGAATCCGCAAGCAGCGCTCGCCCAGAAAATCGTGGATGAAGTCGTTCCTGCGGACGAAGTCGTCGCTAAAGCAAAAGCATGGGTCAAAGCCAATCCCAAGGCCTCCGCGCCATGGGACAAGAAGGGCTATAAATTCCCCGGTGGCGCCGGATCCATGGATCCCCGCGCCGTGCCGCTCTATCTCGGTTCTTCAGCGATCGCGCTGAAACAGAGCAAGGGCAATTATGAAGCGGTCAAGGCGATCCTGTCCTGTCTCTACGAAGGCTCGATGCTGCCGATGGACACAGCGCTGCGGGTGGAAAGCAAATATTTCACCAAGCTGCTGTCCGGTCCGCAAGCCAAGAATATGATCCGCACCCTGTTCATCAACAAACAAGCCGCAGAAAAAGGCGCAGCCCGTCCAGAGGGCGTTCCGGCATCGGACATCAAGACCGTCGGCGTACTCGGCGCCGGCCTGATGGGATCGGGCATAACCCACGTGACGGCGAAGGGCGGGATGAATGTCATCGTCCTCGACCGCAATATGGAAGAAGCCCAGAAAGCCATCGATTACAGCCAGAAGATCGTCGACAAGGGTGTGAATCGCGGCAAGATGACGCAGGAAAAAGCCGACGCTTTCATGGCGCGGATCACCCCGACCGACAATTACGACGATCTGAAAGATGTCGACCTGATCATCGAAGCGGTATTTGAACGCCCCGATGTCAAAGCCGATGTGATCAAGAAAACCGAAGCGGTCATCGGCAAGGATGTTGTCTTTGCTTCCAATACCTCAACCCTGCCAATCACCGGTCTGGCCAAGAACAGCGAGCGGCCCGATCAGTTTATCGGCATGCACTTCTTCTCGCCGGTCGAGAAAATGCCTTTGCTGGAGATCATTCCAGGGGCCGAAACCGGTGACAAGGCTCTGGCCGTTGCGCTCGATTATAATGCGAAAATCCGCAAGGTTCCGATTGTCGTCAAGGATGTTCGCGGTTTCTACACCAACCGCGTGTTCCCGCCTTATGCCAATGAAGCGATGCTGATGGTCGCCGAAGGCGTGAAGCCGGCATTGATCGAAAATGCGGCCATCGCCATGGGCATGCCTATTGGTCCGCTCGCCGTGGTCGACGAAACGACCCTGCAACTGGGCTATGACATCATGACCTCGACCAAAGAAGAAATGGGCGATGCCTATGTTCCGAGCGGCACCGAGGATCTGATGGAGATCATGGTCAACAAGATCGACCGGCGCGGTCGGCGCTTTGGTGGCGGTTTCTACGAATATGCCGACGACGGATCGAAAAAGCTCTGGCCCGGTCTGGCCGAGCATTTCCCGCTGGCCGAAGAACAGCCGGATGTCGAAGAGGTCAAACAGCGTTTGATGTTCATCCAGCTGATTGCCACCGCGCAATGTTTCGATGAAGGCGTCGTGTCCGATCCGCAATCCGCCGACCTTGGCGCGATCTTCGGCTGGGGCTTTGCGCCCTGGACCGGTGGTCCGATGAGCCATATCGACACGATGGGCGTCGACAATTTTGTCCGCATCGCCGACAATCTGGCACAGAAATATGGCGAACGGTTCAAACCACCGATGAGCTTCCGCGAGAAAGCCGACAAGGGCGAGAGCTTCTACAAAGCGGCCTGAGTCTGATCAGAACAATATAAGAAAGAGCTCCTGCGGGGGCTCTTTTTTTGTCGATTACGAAAGCCGTTTTGAAAGCGTGTCGATCTTGTCGGAAAGCTGGTCAAGTGTTTGCGACAGCTGGTCAAAAGTAGGACTATCGGTTCCGCCAGCACCATCGACCGCCCCGTAATGTGACCGGAACAGCGCCACAATCTGGTCGACGACCGGCTCCTGTTCCCGCATCTTGTGATCGGCATCCAGAGTCATTTCAATAGACCGCCCGCTATATTCCAGGCTGCCGTAGAAGATATCCCGCGCCTGCCACAGAACCGCATCCCGTCTCAGCTCGCCTCGATCCTGCCCACGCAGGAATAGCCGGTCGAAGACCGCAACATATTGGCGCAGATGATCACGCGAAACGCTGACCTCGCTGTTGTTGCGACGCAGCGCGAAACTGAGATTGATAAAATCAGCATTCACAATCAGGATATTCAGATGATATTGTGCCAGGGCCCGCAAACGGTCGTAAAACCGTTCGGTCCTTGTTGACGCCATGACCGCCTCCGCCTCTCGGGTCAGCCCGTCCCAGAATTGCTGCAGCACTGCCAGCATCAATTCGGCTTTGGACTCATAATAGCTGTAGATCGTGCCTTCACCGATATGAGCGCGGCGCGCTATCTCCGAGACCCGCGCGCCGTCAAAGCCATGTTCAACAAATACAGCGCGTGCCGCATCGAGAATCGCCCTTTCCTTGCGCTCCAGCTTGACCCGCTGGGTTTCCGGATTGACCGCTTTAGTCGCCAAAACCTGTCCTTTATTGAGCTTGACTCGAAAATACCGAATGCTATTCAATTAACCTTTGTGGGCTCTCTGTGTCAAACCGCGAATAGTCCGCTCGGTAAAATCGGAAAGAGGCGCTGCACCAATGCCCCAGTTTAAATCCAAGATTGCCACCGGTTCGGAGAGCTTTGCGCAGAACCGCAAAGATATGCTGACGCTGATCGATCATCTCCGAAGCCTCGAAAACCGTGCCATTGCAGCGTCGGAAAAACGGCGGCCGACTTTTGAAAAACGCGGCCAGCTGACCCCGCACGAAAGGCTGAAGCGCCTGCTTGATCCAGGCATGCCGTGGCTGCAGCTTTATAATATGGCCAATTATCTGGTCGAGGACAGCAACCCGGACACCAGCATTCCCGGCGGCAGCGTGATATTGGGTATCGGTTTCGTCAAAGGCGTGCGCTGCATGATCTGGGTCGATGACAGCGGCATCCGCGCAGGCGCGGCAACCAGCGGTGGCTGGGATGCCAGCAAGGGCGCACAGAAAATCGCGCAGGACCTCAAATTGCCGTTCATCCATCTGGTGGAAAGCGCTGGCGCAAACCTGATGGAATATAAGGTCGAGCTTTGGGCGCACGGCGGGATGCTGTTCCGCAATCTTGCGTGGCTAAGTGCGGCGGGTATCCCGACGATGGTGGTTCTGCACGGACCGTCAACCGCTGGCGGCGCCTATATGCCCGGAATGTCGGACTATGTGATCGGCATTCGCGACAACGGCATGGCAGCGCTCGGCGGCGCAGCGCTGGTTCATGCGGCAACCGGCGAAGTCGCCGACGACCGCGAGCTTGGCGGCACGGAAATGCACGCTTCGACGACAGGTAGCGTCGAATATCTTGCCGATGATGATGCCCACGGCATAGCGATTGCGCGCGAGACGATGGGCAGGATCGACTGGAACAAAAATACCACGCCGATCCGCCGCAATGATTATGAAGAGCCGGTCTATGATATCGACGAGATCGCCGGCGTGGTGCCAGTCGACTATACCATCCCCTATGATGTCCGAGAAGTTGCGGCCCGGATCGTCGACGGTTCCGACTTTGAGGAATTCAAGCCGCGCTATGGTCCCGGCACCGTCTGCATGCAGGCGAGCATCATGGGCCATGCGGTCGGACTGATCGGCAATAACGGCCCGTTCGATCCCGAAGCGGCGGCCAAGGCCACCCATTTCTTCCAGCTTTGTGACCAGTCGCAATTGCCGATCATCTTCCTCAACAACACCACCGGCTATATTGTCGGTACCGAGTCAGAGCATAAGGGCATGATCAAGCTGGGCAGCAAGATGATTCAGGCTGTGTCCAATGTCCGGGTGCCAAAACTGGCTCTCTATATCGGCGCCAGCTTTGGCGCGGGCAATTACGGGATGAGCGGCATCGCCTTCGAACCCGATTTCCTGTTCAGCTGGCCCAATGCAAAAACTGGCGTCATGGCGGGCGCTTCGGCCGCCAACACAATGAGCCACGTCGCCCGGGTCCAGGCCAAGCGCAAAGGCATCGAGCCCGACGAAGAAGCGATTGCCACGCAGGAACAGCGGATCAAGGATATTTTCGAAGCGCAGGAAAGCGCCTTCTTCACCTCCGGCCGGGTGCTCGACAATGGTGTTATCGATCCCCGCGATAGCCGCAAGGTTTTGGGCTTCGCGCTGGAAACGATCTTTGAAGCGCAAAACCGGACGCTTCATCCCAATGCATTCGGAGTGGCACGGATATGACCAATCTTCCTGAAACAGAAACCCTCGAACTCGAATTGAAAAACGGCTGGCTGACCATCTGGTTCAACCAGCCGGAGAACCGCAATGCGTTGAGCGATGCATTGGTAGCGGAACTGGGTACGGTTCTGAAAAACGTTCGCGATGATCGGTCCGTGCGCGGAATCACTCTGCGGGGACGCGGCGGCGTCTTCTGCGCCGGGGCAGATCTCAAGAATTTCAAAGAGAATTTCCAGCAGAGCGGCGACCGTGCGGCAATCATCAAGATGTCGAGCGGCGCAGCAGAGATTTTTGACTTGGTCAACACAGCGCCGCAAGTTGTGATCGTGCTGATCGAAGGCGCGGCAATGGCCGGCGGATTCGGCCTGTCCTGCTGCGCGGATGTCGTGATCTGCGAAAGCGGCGCTCGTTTCGCGATGACCGAGACTGCCATTGGCGTGTCACCGGCCCAGATATCCCCCTTTGTCATCCAAAAGCTCGGCTATGCCACCGGTCGCCGGTTGATGCTGACCGCCGCCCGGTTCGACGGCACGCAAGCCCATGAACTGGGCTTTGCTGATTTCATCGCCGACGATGTGCCGGGTCTGGAAGCAATCGAGATGCAGCTGCGCAAACAGGTACTCGGCGCAGCGCCCGGTGCCGTCGCCGCGACCAAAGAATTGCTCGGACAGATCGCCGGAAAGCCACGCGACGAAGTGATCCGTCTGGCAGCTGAAAATTTCGCCGATCGCATGGTCAGCGATGAAGCCAAGGAAGGCGTCGCCAGCTTCTTCGAGAAACGCAAACCCAGTTGGGTGGTAAAACCGGAATGAGAATTCAGCGCCGCTCCATATTCGTCATCCTGAACTTGTTTCAGGATCTTTCCCTTTCATCATCCCGCGGGGTGCTGAAACAAGTTCAGCATGACGAGGTATATATATGACCCGAATCAACACACTCCTCGTCGCCAACCGCGGTGAAATTGCCTGCCGGGTGATGCGCACGGCCAAGGAGCAGGGCATCCGCACGGTCGCGGTCTATTCCGATGCGGATGCGGACGCGCCTCATGTCAAAATGGCGGATGATGCAGTGCGCATTGGTCCCGCACCGGTCAATGAATCCTATCTTCTGATCGACAAAATCATCCAGGCGGCAAAGGATACCGGCGCGGATGCGATTCATCCCGGCTATGGTTTCCTTTCCGAGAATGCTGCCTTTTCCAAAGCCTGCGCCGATGCCGATATCCTCTTTGTCGGGCCACCGGAAAAAGCCATCGACGTAATGGGCGACAAGGCGCGGTCGAAGCGCGCGATGATTGCCGCTGGCGTGCCCTGCGTGCCCGGCTATCAGGGTGATGATCAGGCGGATGATGTGCTGATTAGCGAAGCGAAGAAAATAGGCGTGCCGCTGATGGTCAAGGCAGCAGCTGGTGGCGGTGGTCGCGGGATGCGACTGGTGCATGATCTGAAAGACGTCCCCAATGCGATCAAACTGGCGCGCTCCGAGGCTGAAAATGCCTTTGGAAATGGCGAGCTGATTCTCGAAAAGGCGATTATCAAGCCGCGCCATGTCGAGATTCAGGTTTTTGCCGATAGTCAGGGCAACACCATCCACCTCGGCGAGCGCGATTGCTCGGTGCAGCGCCGCCACCAGAAGGTGATCGAGGAAGCGCCCTGCCCCGTCATGACGCCAGAACTGCGAGAGCAAATGGGCGCGGCTGCGGTAGAGGCGGCCAAGGCGGTCGATTATATCGGTGCCGGCACGGTCGAATTTCTGCTCGATCACTCGGGGTCATTCTATTTTCTGGAAATGAACACGCGGTTGCAGGTCGAACACCCGGTAACTGAAGAAGTCACCGGTCTTGATCTGGTCGCGCTGCAACTCAAAGTCGCGTCAGGCGACTTGCTGGGACTCGAACAGGCGGACATCATGCTCACCGGCCATGCGATGGAAGTGCGGCTCTATGCGGAGGATCCGGCGGAGGATTTTCTGCCGAGCACCGGCCCGGTCCATTTGTGGAAACCCTCCACCCTGTCACGAGTCGACAGCGGCATACAAAGCGGCAGCGAAGTATCGCCCTTTTACGATTCAATGGTCGCCAAGATCATCACCCATGGCGCTACCCGCGAAGAAGCGCGGCGGCGGATGATCACGGCGCTGTCGGAAACCGCTCTGTTCGGTCCCAAGACCAACCGCGATTTCCTGATTGATGCGCTCGACCGACCCGATTTCGTCAAAGGCGAGGCCACCACAGCGTTCATCGCCGAAAATTACGGCGAAGGCGGAGTCGATCTCGGTGCCCATGATTTCTCATCCTATGCCATCGCTGCGGTCATCCATCACAAGTTGCGGCAACAGACAGCGCACCGGCTGGCGCTCAACGTCAATCCGGAAATGCTCGACTGGTCGAACACCGGCACGCTGGAAACCGTGGCGCAATATGCCGATGGCGAGGATGCCCAGACCATCCATGTCCATGTCGACAGGCCCGGCCATTATCGTGTCAGCTCCGGCGAAGAGGGCGTCGCGGTCGACCTGATCAGCCTGACCGCCGACCGAGCAAAATTACGGGTCGACGGGCGCACCATCGGAGCCATTTATTACAGCGACCATCGCACCCTGTATTTGGCTCTGCCGAAACGATCACTGACGGTCACCGACCTGACCGGACTAAGCGCGATGGAGGATGCCGGTGGTGGCGGCACTGTCGTCGCGCCGATGCATGGATTGTTGCTCGATATATTGGTCGAGACCGGCGCGCGTGTTGCCAGGGGCGACAAGCTCGCCGTGCTCGAGGCGATGAAGATGCAGCACGAGATACTCGCAGAAATCGACGGCACGGTCGAAACCATCGCGGGCACGCCGGGCAAGCAGATCGCCGCCGATGATCTTATTCTGGAGATTGTCGCAGATGAAGAAAGCGAGGAAGCATGATAACTGCCGTTCGCCCTGAGCCTGTCGAAGGGCAGGGCACACGCACTCATGCTTCGACAAGCTCAGCACGAACGGAGAGATTCCAATGAACAATAAAATCTGCGACATGCTCGGAATCGAATTTCCGCTGGTTGCTTTCTCCCATTGCCGCGATGTCGTGGCCGCTGTCTCCCGCGCCGGCGGCATGGGCGTGTTCGGCGGCGTTAATTGCTCGCCGGAAATGCTCGAAGAAGAGCTCAGCTGGATCGACGCGCATGTCGATGGCAAGCCTTATGGGCTGGATATCATCGTCCCGAACAAGGTCGAAGGAAAGGGCGAGCAGCTTGATCCGGAGGCCGTGCTGGCGTCGATACCGGAGGAACATAAGCAATTTACCAATGACATAATGCAGCGTCATGGTGTCGATGCTGCGCGTAGCGCCGAGGACATTGAAGCGGTCCGTCGTGAGCAGGTTGCGTTCACCGATAATTTGCGTGGCGGGACCGCAGCAGCGATACTGGAAGTCGCTTTTCGCCATCCGATCAAGCTGATTGCCAATGCTCTGGGTATCCCGCCGCAAGTAATGCTGGAAATGGGGCAAAGGCACGGGGTTCCGGTCGCGGCGCTGGTCGGGACCAGAGATCATGCGATGAGTCAGGTCGCCGCTGGTGTCGACATCATCATCGCGGTGGGCGGCGAGGCCGGTGGCCATACCGGCGATATCTCGACCATGGTGCTAATCCCCGAAGTTTGCAACGCGCTCGCCCAGATTGGCGATGACACGCCGGTACTCGCGGCGGGCGGCATTGCCACCGGAGCGCAGATGGCTGCGGCCATGGCGATGGGCGCCAGCGGCGCCTGGTGCGGATCGGTCTGGCTGACCACGGTCGAAGCCGAAACCAATCCGGTGGTGAAAGAGAAAATGCTCGCCGCCACGTCGCGCGATACAGTGCGGGCGCGGTCACGCACCGGTAAACCGTCGCGGCAGCTGCGCTCGCCCTGGACCGATGCATGGCAGGCCGAAGGCGCGCCGTCACCGCTTCCCATGCCGTTACAGTCGCTGGTTGCGGAACCGCCGCTGCGGGTGCTCGACAAGCTGAGTCAGGGCGAAAATCAGGGCGCCAAGGATCTGGCCACCTATTGGGTGGGACAGGGCGTCGGGTTGATGAACGAACAGATGACCGCGGGTCAGGTGGTACAGGGATTCAAGGAAGATTTCCTCACCGCATATGAAAGACTGAGCACCAATCTGGGCGAATGACGCTGTCCTATTCATCCTGAGCTTGTCGCAGGTTCGGTTGCGCCATATGGTCAGGCGCGCTCTGCAGAGACGGAGCCGGGATTGAGGATCGCATGACAGAGATAACACCGACACAACCACTGGCCGGAATCAGGGTCATCGAGTTTTCCACGATGGTCACCGCCTCGCTGGCGACGATGATGTTTGCCCAGCAGGGCGCCGAAGTGATTAAGGTAGAGCCGCCCGGCATCGGCGACCCGATGCGCTGGCTGGGTAGCCAGAAGAGCGGTATTTCCGGTCTGTTCCACAATTGCAATCAGGCGAAGCGTTCGATCACACTTGATCTCAAAACAGCGGAAGACGTGGCGCACGCCCGGCAGTTATGTTTGCAAGCCGATGTGGTGATCCACAATTACCGGCCGGGTGTTATGGATCGGCTCGGACTGGGTAGCGATGCGTTGCGCGAAGAAAAGCCGGACCTGATCTATTGCGCCATCACCGGCTTCGGCCACGAAGGCCCGCTGTCCGGTCGCCCGGCCTACGACCATGTGATGCAGGCGATGGCAGGGTTCATGACCCTGCAGGGTCACCCCGAGAGCTTTGCCTATGTCAAAACCCTGATCTGCGACAAGATTACCGCCTATACTGCAGCACAAGCAATCACCGCCGCCCTGTTTGCCCGCGAGCGATCGGGTAACGGCCAGCATATCGATCTGTCGATGCTGGAAAGTTGCGTTGCCTTTCTCTGGCCGGACGGCGGGATGCATCTCACCTTGCAAGCGGACGATGTTACCCATGGTGCGCCCTTCGCCGACTATTACCAACTCCCGCTTCGGTCCACGGACGGTGCCATCGCCTACGCCGCGATGACCGACGATCACTGGGCGGCGATCTTCGATATCGTCGGTCGACCGGATTTGAAAACGGAAGAAAAATATCAGGGCATGGCTAACCGCAGTGTCCATATGGCAGAGCTCGCTTCCATTATCGCCAGCCAGAAGCCGGACCTGACCAGCGCCGAGATGGTAGCCGGTCTCGCCGAGCATGATGTGCCGGCTGCCCCCTGTCTGTCACTGGGAGACCTGCCCGCCAACCAGCAGGCGCTGGCCATCGGGATATTTGAACAGAGCGATCACCCGCTGCTCGGCGCTGTTCAGCATGTCACATCCCCGGCTCGTTTTGGCGGCCACAAGTCGGCACCATGCGGTCCCAGTCCGGCGCTGGGCGAACATAGCGAAGCCATTCTCGCCGAACTCGCCGCTCGCCCGCAACCATAGATCGCTTCAATGGAATCCAGACGCCGTGATCTGGTTGCGTATGGCTGCGATCTGGCTATTCTCTCCAGAAAAATAAGGAGAGAATCGCATGACCTGGCAAATGGCCGATATCTGGGAAAATATTGCCGAAGCAATTCCCGGCAAGCCCGCAATCGTCGACGGCGACAAACGCTATAGCTGGGCACAATATGAAAACCGCGCGGCGCGGGTCGCTCAGCTGCTGACCGACCATGGTCTCCAGCCCGGAGCGAAGCTCTCGATCTATTCCTATAATTCGGCAGAATATATGGAGACCCAGTTCGGTGCCTTCAAAGCGCGCGTCTGCCCGGTCAACGTCAACTACCGCTATCTCGAAGCGGAACTGACCCACGTCATCAACAATAGCGACAGCGAAGCCCTGATCTTCCAGGCGCAATTCGCACCGCGCATTGCCGCGATTCGGGACCAGCTTGAGCAGGTCAAATTATTCCTCGAAATCGACGATGGCTCGGGCGAGCATCTCGAAGGTGCCGTGGCCTATGAAGAGGCCTTGCTGAGTACCGAGCCGATGCCGGTGATCGAACGGTCGAACGATGACATTTACATGCTCTACACCGGCGGCACGACCGGCATGCCCAAGGGCGTGATGTATGATCACAAAAGTTTTGCAACCGCCCTGCTCGCCAAGGGTTTCGAAATGCGGATGATGGAACCGCCGGTTGACGCCAACGGGTTCGGGGCGCTGATCCAGCAACTGCACGCCCTAGACGCAACCTCGCGCTCGATTCCCGCTTGCCCGCTGATGCACGGGACGGGCATGTGGATCGGAGCCATGGTTCCTCACAGTCTGGGCGGCTGTGTGATATTGTCCGACAATAGCCATTTTGATCCACTGGCACTCTGGCAACTGGCCGAGGCCGAGAAAGCCACCGATATAACGATCGTCGGCGATGTCTTTGCCAAGCCGATGCTGGCGGCACTCGATGATGCCAAGGCGGCAGGGCAAACCCTTGATTTATCATCGCTTCAGATGATGGGCTCTTCCGGCGTGATGTGGTCGACCGAAGTGAAACGGGGCCTGCTACGCCATTTACCGCATATGGCGATTGTCGACAGCATGGGCTCGACCGAGGGCAGCATGGGTTCATCAATCACGACGATCGAAAATATAGATAGCGATCAAACCGCCAAGTTCGAAATGAATGAAACAACCAAAGTACTGACCGAAGAGGGCAAGCCGGTCGCGCCCGGCTCCGGTGAAATGGGCCTGATCTGCAACGGCGGGATGGTGCCGCTGGGCTATTACAAGGACGAAGAAAAAAGCGCCGCGACGTTCAGGACATTCGACGGAGTGCGCTATTCGATACCCGGCGATTTCGCGACGGTCGAGGCCGATGGCTCGATCACTTTGCTCGGCCGCGGTTCCGCCTGCATCAACAGCGGCGGCGAGAAGATTTTTCCTGAAGAAGTGGAAGAAGCGCTCAAGACGCATGACAGCGTCTACGACTGTCTGGTTGTCGGTCTGCCCGACGACCGCTTTGGCCAGAAGGTGACGGCGGTTCTGTCCATAGCGGAAGGCGCGAGCTTTGACGAAGCGGAACTCAATGAACATGTCCGCTCGAAACTCGCGGCCTACAAGGCCCCGCGCGCCATTGTCCTGGTTGACGAAGTCCCGCGCGCCGCCAATGGCAAAGCCGGGTATAAGGCGGCGAAGGAGATCGCCCTGGAGCGGCTGCAGGTGCCGGCCTAAATCCGGACCGGGCTTCACCGGCCGGCTCGTCGCCACCTCGACCATTGACGGATCACCACCATCCACCGCATGGACGGACGATGATTGTCCAACTCATCCACAACCCGGCCTCGGGTACGTTTGACGAAGCCCGGCTGGACGTTTTGTCCCGGGCATTTCAGGCGTGCGGGGCGCAAGTGCGCCTGGGCCGGACCGAGATAGACGGACGGTTCGAGATTTTGCCGGAGTGTGACCTTGTTTGCGTGTCCGGCGGTGACGGTGCCTTGCGACTGGTCGTTGCATCGATGGTCAGGGCCGGATTATCAAAACCGCTGTGCGTGTTTCCCGCCGGCACTGTCAATCTGGTTGCCAAGGAACTGGGCTATTCCAGCGATCCGGAAATATTTGCGCGAGAAATCATGGCAGGGTTTCTCGACAAAGAAGTCGCACGGCTGGAAGCCCCGCTGGTGACCAGCGACGGTCAGCCCTTTGTCGCCTGTATCAGCGCAGGCCCGGATGGACAGGCTGTCGCCCGGCATAGCCCCGCATTGAAAAAACGCATCGGCGGAGCGGCTTATGTCTGGTCGCTGATCAAGCTGCTCGGCGACTGGCCCAAGCTATGCTTTTCACTGACGGTGGAATCGCCTGACGGAACGACCAAAAAGCTGACGAGCGGCGCTTTCTACGTAATCAAGGCCCATCATTATGCCGGAAACTGGACACTGGCGCCATCGGCCGAGCTGGCGTCCGATATATTCCATGTCATCGCGTTGACACGGACCCGCCGCCGGGATTTTTTCCGTTTTCTGGCAGCAGTGGCGCTTGGCCGGGATCCGGCAAGGCTCGATTTTGTCCAGTCGCTACCCGCCTGTCGCCTCTCGATAACAGCGGCAGACGAACAGTCCCGATGCGCCGCTTTTCAGGTCGATGGCGACTTGCTTCCGAAGCCACCACGCGAGATCAGGATGGCTGACCGGACGGTCGCCTATTGCTTGCCGCTCCCCGCGTAAATCGCGGTTTTCTAGGCCGCGCGGCAGTGGCCCGCAATCAGATCGACCATTGACGGCAATTTGCTCGGTGGCAGATCATGGCCCATCCCCTCGATCAGTTCGAAGCGGGCATCTTTGACATTGGCCGCGATGTCCTCTCCGCATGCAGACGGAATAAGCGGATCATCCGCACCGTGAATCACCATCGTCGGCGCGGTAATCCGCTGGGCGACCGGACGCAAATTGCCGGTATCGATAATCGCTGCCATCTGGCGTTTCGGGCCCGGCGGGTAGAAACCCCGTTCCTGCGCCAGTTTCATCATCGCCCGTCGTTCATCGGGGCGGCTGCGGCCTTCCTCCGATGCGATAAGCGACGAGAAAGCCAGTCCCAGTTCCAGAGCCTCGTCCGGAGTCCGCGCTTTTGCCCGGGCCGTCTGCATCAACACCTTGCGCACTTCGGCACTGGCGCCAGGCAGGCCCGGGCCATTGGTAGACGACATGATCGGTGTGAAAGACAGCACCCGATCGGCGTGATCGGCCGCTATCAGCTGTCCGATCATCCCGCCCATCGAAGCACCAACAATATGCGCTTTGGCAATTTCCAGCGCGTCGAGCACACCGACAGCATCTCTTGCCATATCGCCGAGATTATAGGGCGCCATCTGGCGTTTGGGGAAAAAGCGCTTGGCAACCATCTGCCGGATCGGATGCGGAGGCCGCACGCCGTCAAATTTATACGAGAGGCCGACATCCCGATTGTCGAACGTGATGACCCGGAAGCCTTCTGCAACCAGTCCGTTGACGAAATCCATCGGCCAGTAGATCAACTGCGCGGTATAGCCCATGACCAGCAAAATTGCCGGATCCTCTGGGTTGCCGTGATCTTCTACTTCAATATTGATGCCATTGGCAGTGACTTGCATGTGCGGTTCCCGATCTACGCGAAAACAGAATCAGTAACAGAAAGCGCAGAGGTTACAAGAACGGCAGCGCGCGCTGGCTAGGGTGTGATTTTCCGGTCCGGCCGGTCGCTGTCATTGCCCGCCATATTCGCATTGGAGCCGACCGTCACCGCGCCCAGTCTTGCAACTTGATTATCGTTGTCGACCACGGCGCGCGCCGCCAATATCATCGGCACCTGGATCGCCTGCGCCGACAGTTTCGCGATACGGACCGTATAGGTGCCATAAGGAACACCCTCGAACAGGAAGAAGCCGTCAAACTCGGTCTGGGTTTCCCGAACGACTCGGCCCTCGCCATTGATCAGTTCCATACCGACACCGGCAATCGTACCGCCGCCCCTCCGCATCAACGTGCCTTCCACTTCACCGGCACTGACCAGCGGCAGCTCGACCGTCATGGCGATACCGGGCCGCGGCGTGATCACCACACCGGGCAGGGCTGGCTGCACATAGGGGTTGGGCAGACTGCTGCTGTCAATCCCGATCAACACCGGCCGGAAAGGCTGCAGATTGTCGATGACGGCGCGGCCCCTCGCATCGGTAGCGGTGAAGGCCGCCGCCTGCCCGGCGGTCAGTTCGACATTTTCCGCCAGCGATTCCCCGGGCTGGCGAATGCCGTCCCCGTTTTCATCATGAAATACGATTGCCAGAGCCTGGCCATTATTCGCCAGCTTGTTGCTCGAGAAACGAAATTTGCCATTGCGCGGGTCGGGTCCCAGGCTGAAGGCGAGATTGAGTCCCGCCGCCATCGAGCCATCCGTCGCGGCTTCGGCGGTTGCGGTCAGCGAAAAGCGTTCAAAGCGGCGAATGATCCCGATTCCCGCGCGTCCGCGATCCAGCCCGGCATCATAGCCCAGCTCCGCCCGCCAGTCGGAGCGCTCTCCGGCGCGCCATTCGCCGGTGAAATTGACCTGTTCGAAGCGTTTTTCCGGAGCCAGGCGGTAGACCGCTTCACCACGCAGGCGGACCTTGCCGATCCGGCCATTGGCGAGCAGCCGCGCACCCAGACGGTCCGGCGGATCGGAGCCCAAATCGCTATATTGCTGCTCCCAATTCAGTTCGCCGGTCAGCGACAGACGATTGAGATTGAATGACATGCGCCCCGTTACATCCAGGCTATCGTGGCCGTCGGAGCGCGTTTCATATTGCGCGTCGATATGGACCGGTACGATCTTGCTGCCGATCTTGAAACTATGGTCAACCGCCAGACTGTGCCGCGATTTCGCATTTTTTTCGATCTGGTCGGAGATGAAATCACCGCGCGCCCAGATGGATTCGGCGGTGATATAGCTGTCACCGAGCTGGCCGAGCAACTGACCGCGTATCGCCATGCCACTGCCAAGGTTGGAGGCGGCCGAAAGCTCTACCAATGTCGGCCCCACAGCCCGGCGAACCGATCCTTCGAGATAATCATGGCGATTGCCGTCGATTTGCAGGCTGAACAAGGACGCCGCGACCGATGTTTTGGCATTGATTCCGCGTTCCAGCCCGAAGCCGCCACGCCAGCCCGCCTGACGGGTCGGCAAAAACTCCCCGAGCCGGATCAGATCCTCGCCAGCTTCGTGAATCCCGGCCCAATAATAAGTCTGTCTGGGCGGAATCGAGTCGATTCCCACCGGAATGACCTGCACGTCACGCCTGATCTGCCCCTGGGGCCCGTAGAGCACCACCTCGAAGCGGTTCTGGCCGTAAAGCAGAGGCACATCGACAAATTCATAACGGCCATCGCTACGGTTTTCGGCAAAGGCGAGCAGCTGGCCATTGCGATAGAGTTCGGCGTCCCAACCGCTGGGCAATTCACCCCGGAAACTGGTGCGGTCAAAACTGTCGGGCCGTTCGATCGGGCGATTGGTGACCAATGCCCCTCGACCCGCGACAGACTGGGAAACCAGTGGCGTGGAAAAGGTCGATACATCGCCCAATGCAAAATGGGTCGCCTGCAACGGCCCGAGAAGTTCGCCCTTCGGGTCGGTTCGGTAGGCCCTGACCCTCAGGCTCTCCGGCACACCAACATTATCGGAGGAAAGCCGTGCATCAAAGCTCGCCTTGCCGACCTCCCCGGACGCATAAAGCTCGTAGCGGAGGTCAAATTTCTGGCCCGACTGTTTATCCCTCAGGCCCCCGGCCGATACTACCGCATCGACCGATGGTGTGCGCCAGAATCTATAGGCTTCCGATGATTGCGGCAGGCCGGACAGGTCGAAACTCTTGCGAGGACGGATTTTTGCGGCCTGTTCCTTGCGCTCCAGCGCGCGCTGGAACGGCAACTGGGTATCGGATTCAACGGTGAGCAGCGCGTTGGAAAGATCCGGAATGAAATCGACTGCGAACCAGTCCGACAGACTCTTCACATCAACACACCAGCCCTCGGGAACATCGCGGATCTGCGCGGGCAGCAGTTTTTTGCTGTCGTTCACCTTTTGTACTATAGCGCTATCGCGATCGATCGTCAGCGTCTGGCTCTCGGAGAAGATCCAGCCAGTTGCGCGGCGCGACTTCTTGTCGAGACGGAGCGGAATATCCATGGCAATGATGATATCGGCGATATCAACGCACACACCGGTGTCGGTTTGATAGCCTCTGACACCATCGCCGAGACGATAGCTGCCCGATCGCAGGTCAAATAATAATGCGTCATCATCGTTGGCAGACCAGTCACTGACTGCATTGGCCGGGGTCGCCAGAAACAGCGAAGCCGCCGAGATCGTGATGATCCCTGCGGCTTTGACTAGGGCATTCAAGCCCCGGCCGATTATATCTGAACGCTGTATCATGGGTTACATCATGACTTGGTGAAGGCTTGGTGCCATACTAAGTCATTGATATAAAATTCCTATCTAAGAACCATGTCGGTTTTGGCGATAAGCCCGCCACCGTCGTTGGCGCTCTCGTAATATTCCACCGTAATCGGTCCGGTCAGCTGGGCCGCTATTTCTGGCGGCACCGGCAAGGTGACCGTCCGCATCGCCACTTCGGGGTAGACGGCGATACCGCGGGCGACCATGACCGGCTCGTCCAGCCCTGCTTTGGTGACACGGATTTCACCATAGGTAGACCGATCACCCGACCGGCTTAGATCGAAGGCAAAGGACTGCCCGTCCGGATTCTGCTCCATGCGCCCGTTGGCGATGGCGGCCGTTGCCTGCAGATTTCCGTAGCGAACAATGACCGGGATGGTCACGCCATAAATCGGCGTCAGCGCAATCGTTAGTCCGCCCTCGGTAACCAACTGATCGGTCACCGAACGGGCTTTCGGAATGGCGCGGAAAAGCAGGTGCACCCGATATTCGCCGTCGGCAAGGCCTTCGGGCGCTCTCACACCCAGACGAATGGCCTGCGGCTGGTTCGGCGGCAAGGTAACCCGGCGCGGCGCGTAACGGATCATCGCTTTCGCCGCTGTTTCGAGCTCGTTGACTTGATCTTCCGGCACATCCTCCAGGCGCCCGTCGGCTGTCATCCGACGCAGTTCCAGTGAAATCCGGTAAGTTGCGGTTTCGGATCCGATATTGTTCAAAATCACTTCGGTACCGCGCTGGCCGTCGAGCACCACACGGGTCGGAGCGACCAGTAGATCGCCCGCGGCATATGCCGGCGCAGATGACAATGATAACGCGGACGCGATGGCGCCCCACGCAATGCTGTATTTTCTAAACGTCTTGAAACCCTGAATGGTCATGATAATCTCCGCCTTGCTGGTCATACGGATAGGCCGGCCTTCACAGCCTTTTCCCACATCGTGCTTATGAGCAAAGAGGGTTACCAAAGCGCTAACCATAGTGAATATTTGAGCCTTATCCTGAAGCACGAAATGAGGCGTCAGAACGTGAAAACCCGCCTGCAACCTGGGCTGCAGACGGGCCTTCTGTGTTAAAAACCGCGAGCGGGCGCTTGGCCCACCCGATCAGCTATTACTGATAATCAACGGATACGCTGAATGTACCGGCATATGCGCCGTCAGCCTGGTTGGCAGCGACATTCAATGTGCCACCGACAGCGAAGGTGTCGGTTCCGTCAAGAAGGAGGGTGGCAGCGCTCGATGTCAGCGCAGCGGTCATGGTTCCGCTCGGGCCGGTCAACGTCACCGAAGAGTCGACAGAAATGTCAACGGATGCACCGGACGTGCCATTGATAGTGAAGCCGGCCGCGGTCGGCGTACCCGAGCAAACAAGGCCGGTACCGCAAGTAGCCGACCCGGCAGGCGTAATCGCGACGGTTGAAGCGGTAGCACCGGTTATGATCGTACCGAAGTTGAGATCGATATCGTTCGAATCGACACTGACCTGTTTCAGAATATTGGCGCGTGCATCGGCGGAAGCGGTGGCGGCTTCAGCTGCATTTGCACCCATGACAGAAGCCACAAGCACGGAAGAAGCCAAAGCGGCTTTGATAAATTTCGACATAGTTACTGGTCCCTATATTTTGTTACGTTATTGAAAGGACACATGCGGTGTAGTCAGGCCAAACCCACTGGCCTACCATCGCCTGTATCAACATTCAGCCGCTCTTATCCAAGGGAAAGAATAAGGCTTTGCTGTAACTTATGGTTAATACGAGCTTAATATGTTAATAAGCTGATATATAACGATAATATACGGTTAATGCGTCAAATTCGAGCAGTGTAGCCCCGCTTGCTTCGGCGGAAGTTGACGATCGTCTTGGTTGAATTCTAAATATGCTCACCGGTGAGACGCTGGCAAATCAGGTCGAGTTGATCGAGATTGGCATATTCAATTGCCATAGTGCCGCCCTGCCCGTTCGACTGGATTTTTACATTCAGCCCGAGCAAATCCCCGAGATGCGCTTCCAGCGCCTGGATGTCTGCATCGGTCTCCGACATGGATGCCGGTTTTTTTGCAGACATCGGCTTTTTGACCGCCAGCGACTTGCGGACCAGACGTTCGACATCACGAACCGACAGACCCTGTTTGGCGATTTGCGGTGCCAATTCTTCGGCATTGGGCGCGTTGATCAAAGCGCGGGCGTGGCCCATGGTCAGTTTTTCGTCGACCACCAATGCCTTCACGCTGGCCGGCAGTTCCAGCAAGCGCATCAGATTGGCGATATGACTGCGTGATTTTCCGACAATATCGGCCAGCCTGGTCTGGCTGTGCCCATAGTCATTGCTCAGCCGCGCATAGGCTTCAGCCTCTTCGATGACATTGAGGTCCTTGCGCTGGACATTCTCGACAATCGCGATCTCGAATGTTTCTTCATCGTTGAGATTGCGAACGACGGCAGGGATCTGGTGCAGACGGGCACGTTGTGCGGCTCTCCAACGCCGCTCGCCGGCGACGATCTGGAAAGTCTTGCCATGCGGCCGGACGACGATTGGCTGAATCACACCGCGTTGGCGCATGCTGTCGGCCAGTTCGTCCAGAGCATCGGTATCAAAAGTCTGCCGCGGCTGATCCGGATTGGGCCGGATATCCGAAATAGCGATCGAGCGCAGACCGTCGATAACGGTCGCTGTCGTTTCCTGTTCACTTTCGACCGGCTCGCCGGTTACAATCGGTTCTTCCCGCTGGATTTCGCCGAACAGGCTGTTCAGCCCTCTGCCCAGCCCGGTTGCGCGCTTGGGTGCCTTCTTGTTCGACTCGTTCAAGACCTGGTCGTCATCCATCAAGCGGCCACCTTTCGATCCGGCAATCGCCCGATCAGTTCACGCGCGAGGTCGATATAGGCGACGGAACCGCTACAACGATAATCGTAGATCAGCGCAGGCAGGCCATGGCTCGGCGCTTCGGAAAGACGGACATTGCGCGGGATCACGGTTTCAAACACCACGTCCCCCAGACAGGCCCGCACATCATCGGACACTTGTTCGGTCAGCTTGTTGCGGCGATCATACATGGTCAGGACCACACCCATCACCGACAGCTGGCGATTGAAGCGGGCGCGGATGCGCTCCACCGTTTGCAGCAACTGGCTCAGGCCTTCGAGCGCGAAGAATTCGCACTGCAGCGGCACCAGCAGGGATTCGACGGCGACCATTGCGTTCAGTGTGAGCAAGCCCAATGATGGCGGGCAGTCGATGAGAATGATATCCCAGCGTCCATTATCAGCAGCATCGAGAGCCTTTTTCAGCCGATGCGTCCGCTCTTCAAATTCTACCAGTTCCACTTCGGCACCGGAAAGATCGACGGTAGCGGGAACAATTTCCAGTCCCGGCACCTTCGTCTGGTTGATGCAGTCAGCCAGCGATACGTCATTGATCAGCAGATCATAGCTGCTGTTGACGCGATCGCCCTGCGACAATCCGAGCCCGGTCGACGCGTTACCTTGCGGATCGAGGTCTATCAGCAGGACTTTCCAGCCGCTGGCGGCCAGTGCCGTGGCCATATTGATTGCTGTGGTGGTCTTGCCCACTCCGCCTTTTTGATTGGCTATTGCGATACGAACCATCTGCAGTTCTACCCTAGAAATTAGGTTTCTAGCCCTTTCCCACCAATATACCGGCGTTCGGATCGGTCAAACTATGTTCCACGTGAAACATTTTTTGCCGTTTTGGCGACAGGCCTTTCAACTCCCTTACCGCATTTTTGCCTTTTGGTAATAGCCAAACCGTATTTTCTGTGGAAAAACGGTGCGAAAGTGCGATGAGCCGTTCCAAGGGTGCAAAAGCTCGGGCACTTATGACATCAACTGGAAAGCTTTCGACATTTTCCAGACGATCAGCGATCACCAGCGCATGGTCTCCTATGCCCGTTTTCTCGACCACATCATTCAGAAATTCTGCCCGGCGCTTCCGCGATTCCACCATCTGAACCCGATAGGGGGTCAGGATCGCAATTATTATCCCGGGAAATCCGGCGCCAGTACCCAGATCAAGCCAGACCTTGCCTGGCTCAGGCGTTGGCGCGTAGCGTAGCAATTGGGCACTATCGACGATATGGCGCGACCACAGACTGTCAGCGCTTGCCTTTGAAATGAGGTTTTGCCGCTGCATTTCGTCGCGCAGCAAGGCGCTAAACGTTTCGAGCTGCTGCCATGTTTCACGTGAAACATCATATTCTGCGCGCAGCCAGGCTTGCGCTTCTTCTTCGGTCATGCAGCGATATTCCTATTGTCCCGTCGGCGCGCGTGCACGAGAATAGCGGCGAGTGCTGCGGGCGTTATGCCCCTTATCCGCGACGCAGCAGCAAGAGTTTCCGGTCGAGCCGTCTCTAGCCGCTCGACCATCTCATTGGAAAGTCCCGCGATCACGGCATAGTCCATATCATCGCCAAGCCGGACTTGTTCGTTGGCGCGGAGATCGCGTAGCTCCGATTCCTGCCGCTCAAGATAGGGCGCATAGCGCGCGTCTTCCTCAATCTCTGCCAGCAGGTCGAAATCTCCAAGTTTCAAACATGCCTCCAGATCTTCTAATGAAGAGATGGTAATATTGGGAAAACGAAGCCATTGAAACAGGCTCTGCTTGGTACCGTCGCGGCGAACATTGATCCCGAGCTTCACCAGATCTTCGCTTGAATAGACGGCTTCCAGTGCCTTGAAAACGTCATTGCGGGCTGCCTGCCGGCCACCGAACCAAACGGTCCGCTCCTCGGCAACACAACCCAAAGCCATCGCTATCGGGGTCAATCTGGTTGACGCATTGTCGGCCCGAAGCCGAAGTCTATATTCCGCTCTGGCCGTCAGCATTCTGTATGGCTCGGTAACGCCCTGCAGGACCAGATCATCGATCATCACCGCCATATAGCTGGTGCCGCGATCAAGCGCTGGAGCATCCTTGCCCTGCACCGAACAAGCTGCACCGATGCCGGCGATTAATCCCTGAGCTGCTGCCTCTTCATAACCGGTGGTGCCGTTAATCTGGCCAGCGCAATAAAGCCCTTCTAGATCACGTACCTTGAGCGAACGGTCCAGGGCGCGCGGATCGATATGATCATATTCCACCGCATAGCCGGGAACGATAATCTCGGCCTTCTCGAGGCCGTCCATGCTCCGCACAAAAGCCAGCTGAACGTCGGCAGGCAATGACGTGCTGATGCCGTTCGGATAGACCAGATTTGTATCAAGGCCTTCCGGTTCGAGAAACACTTGGTGGGAATCGCGATCGGCAAAGCGATGAATCTTGTCCTCGATCGACGGACAATAGCGCGGCCCTTGCGCGTCGATGGCACCGCTGAACAAAGGCGACCGGTCGAGCGATCCGCGAATGATCTCGTGAGTCTCGGCGTTGGTCCGGCTGACGGCACAAAATGTCTGCGGTACCGTGCGTCCTTTTGAAAGCGGCGACATTGTCCATTGATCATCATCAGACGGCTGCTCTGGCAAGACAGCCCAGTTGATCGTCCGGCCGTCAATGCGGGGAGGCGTCCCGGTCTTCAACCGGGCTATTGGAAGTCCGGCATCGCGGATCTGTTGTCCCAAAGAAACCGACGCGGCCTCCCCGGTGCGGCCGCCTTCCAGTCGCTCTTCGCCGCGGAACAATTTGCCATTGAGAAACGTACCGGTCGCCAGGATGACGGCCTTGGCATTGATCGCCGAACCGTCCGCCATGACAATACCGCTGACCCGCGAGTCCGACATGATAAGACTGGCTACTTCGCCCTCGACGATGGTCAGATTGTCCTGCGCGTAGAGCATCCGGTGGATCGCAGCCTTATAGAGTTTGCGATCTGCCTGAACCCGTGGCCCCTGCACCGCGGTTCCCTTGGAAAGGTTAAGCATGCGATAATGGATCGCAGCAGCATCGGCTGCGCGGCCGATCAGTCCGTCAAAAGCGTCGACTTCCCGCACCAGATGGCCTTTGCCAAGACCGCCTATAGCCGGATTACAAGACATCGCCCCGATGCTTTCGCGCGTGAAACTAACCAACGCAGTCGACACGCCCATGCGCGCGGCGACAGCGGCTGCCTCGCAACCGGCATGGCCTCCACCCACTACAATGATGTCGAATGTCTGCGTCATAGCGCGGCCCATAGCCGAAGCCGGATTGCAGGTCAAAATCTACCGGTGCGGGGTCGCTGTTCCACGTGGAACAATCACTTACCGATACAGAATTTTCCAAACAGGCCATCGAGCATATCCTCGGTGCTCGCCTTGCCAGTGATTTCGTCGAGGGCCTTGCGGGCCATCCGGAGATGCTCCGCGACAATCAGATAATCGGGTTCGCTGATCATGTCGGACAGATTGTTGCAAGCAGCGGTCAGACGATCCGCCTGCCGGGTGTTCACGCTGACCTGGTCACCATCCGGGAGAATGTCTTTCGCTCGTGTGATCAGGTAATCAACGAGAGCATCCATGCCCTGCCCACTGACCGGCGATAATGTGAAGGCGTTCGCGCCTTTCGGATTATGATCCGGATGGTCCGAGCGGGAACTGATCTCGACGGGATTATCCGAAGCCGGCCCCTGCCCTTCGTCGCCAAGCCACAAAATAATATCGGCCGCGGCAAATTGTTGACGGGCGCGATCAATGCCAATCTGCTCGATGGTCTCTGCTCCGCTCTCCCGAACGCCGGCAGTATCGATGAAGAGAAACGGAATGCCGCCCAGCGCAATTGGCACTTCAATCACGTCGCGCGTGGTCCCGGCGATATCCGAAACAATTGCCGCCTCCCGTTCGACCAAGGCGTTGAGCAGAGTCGACTTGCCGCTATTCGGTGGACCGCCGAGCACCACCCTTATGCCATCACGCAATTTTTCCGCTCGCGGCCGCTGCAAAAGATCGCGCATATCTTTCACCAGTGAACGGGCGGCATTTTGGAGCATCAATGCCTGCGCCGGGGCGACATCATCCTCGTCGGAAAAATCCAGTTCGGCTTCAACCTGTGCGGACAATTGCAATATGCTCTGCTGCCATTCGTCCACCTTACGCGACAATCCGCCACCGGCGTTGCGCACAGCCGCTTTGCGCTGCAACTCGGTTTCGGCAAAGAGCAGATCGGAAAGACCCTCGGCTTCCGCCAGATCCATCTTGCCCTGGGTGAAGGCCCTGCGGGTAAATTCACCCGGTTCGGCCCTGCGCAGACCATCCACCTGCTCCAGTGCCGTTTCTATGGCCCGGATAACCGCACGGCCACCATGACAGTGGATCTCGGCCAGATCTTCGCCGGTAGCGCTATGGGGTCCCGGAAACCACAGGCACAACGCTGAATCCAGTAGTTCACCACTAACCGGATCGGTTATATTTGACAGCATTGCAAAACGCGGTTGTGGTAAATTGCCCGCTAGGGAAGATAGCGCATTTCCTGCACAGGGGCCGCTGATCCGCAGGATTCCGATCGCCGCCGGCGGCTGCCCGCTCGACAAGGCGAAAATGGTATCATCAGCGTTCATTATGGCAGAAAACGGCGGCTAATCGGACTTTTTCTTGGCCGATGACGTTTTGCCACCACCCGATGCCGCGCCCATTGCGCCGGTCAAAAAGGAGGAAAACATCTTCAGGCCCGCTTCGCCCATCGGAGCGATAATCTTGGTGAAATTCTGCAACTGCTCGACCGAATTGGCCCCCTGCAGAAATTTCGACATTTCCTGAACATAGTTTTCGTTCAGTTTCGCGACATCGGGCAAACCAATCAATCGGCGCGCCTCTTCCGGTGTACAATCCAGTTCAACGGTAACTTTCATTATGACTTCCTCTGTATGACCATTGAAGCGAGTTCCCCCCTCACCCAACAGTTTGATGTTCCACCTTGCCTGCTGCTGATATGGGGATATTGTGGTCAAAGAATCAAGACATGATGCAAAGGAACCACAAGATGGGTGCGATCGAACACGTGAAAACATTGAGCGGAGACGCCGAAATCCCCTGCTACATGGCACGACCACAGGGAGAAATCGGCGCCGCAATCATCGTCATTCAGGAAATATTCGGCGTCAACAATGGCATCAAGGCGAAATGTGACCACTGGGCCAGCAAAGGCTACCTCGCCATCGCTCCGGACCTGTTCTGGCGGATCAACGAAGGCACCGATCTCGACGCCGATGTCGAGGCTGAATTCCAGCAGGCGCTCGACCTGATGGGTAAATTCAATCAGGATCAGGGTATCCGCGATATCGAAGCAGCGATCCATTTCGCACAGACCGCCATTGGTAGCCATAAGGTAGGCTGCGTTGGTTATTGCTTAGGGGGTCGTCTGGCCTTCATGACCGCCTGCCGCACTGATATCCGGGCCTCTGTCGGCTATTATGGCGTTGGTATCGACGGTCTGCTTGGCGAAAAGCACGCCATCGCCCACGAAGTGATGCTGCATATCCCCACCGCCGACGGGTTTGTTCCCGCCGATGCACAGGCTGCGATGCACGCCGGACTGGATGATCATCCGAAAGTGACATTGCACGATTATGAGGGTCTCGATCACGGCTTTGCCGCTGAATTCGGCAATCGCCGCGACGAAGCCGCCGCGACATTGGCCGACAGCCGGACCGAAGCCTTTTTCAAGGAGCATCTGGCATGAGCGCACGCGATAATCTGAAAGTCTGGCACGACCATTTCGAAGACAAGAATGGCACCGGTCTGGCCGATCAGATCGCCGACGATGCCGTGTTTCATTCGCCGGTTGTCCACACGCCGCAAGCCGGCAAGCCGATGGTCGTTGCCTATCTCAGCGCCGCCGATGTGGTGCTCGCCAACGACAGCTTTCGCTATGTCCGCGAAATTGTCGATGAATCGCAGAATATGGCAATGCTGGAATTTGAACTCGAACTCGACGGAGTTCAGGTCAATGGCGTCGATATCATTAGCTGGAATGACGAAGGCAAGATTCAGGATTTCAAGGTGATGGTCCGGCCGCTCAAGGCGATCAACAAGGTCTGGGAAGAAATGGGCAAGATGCTGGAGAAGATGAAGGGTTAGGCTTCTCCGCTTACATCAAGAAAATATTCGCTGTGACCTTGTGGGTTAACCGGAATCCCCAAAACAGAAAGCGGGATGATGACAAGGCTTGGTATCCAGAATTCCGGATCATAGAGAATCCTGGGAATGGCCAGCAAGGCGATGATGCCGACCCAAAGTAGGAGGAATTTGACCACTGCACGTCGCAAAGCATAGCTGTAGCTGAACTCGCCAAATCCGGGTGTATCGAGAATGACTGCACTAGCTTGCACATGTTGAAATGCCGGAACCGTCAGCCGAAATCCTCCCAGTGCTAGCGGACAGATCGACACTGAAGCGTGATTATATCCGCCAATATGAACCAATATCCCCGCTGCATCCAGAAGCGACGCAACAACCATGGCTTCGCTGCGAGAATTGATGATGGCAATCGGGATCATTTGGTCAGACACGACCAAAGTCTATTTGAATTATAAACTTCGTTCAAAAATCATCCAAACAGCGTCAGCACCCCGATCGTCTGCTCGTCACCGACCAAGCCGGAATAGATCATCTTGCCAGCGACGTAGACGATAACCGCCAGACCCAGATAAGCGATCCACTTGTAGCGCTCGATATATTTGGCGATGACATTGGCGGCGAGACCCATGAGGGCGACGGAGAGCAACAAGCCAATCACCAGAATGCCGGGATGCTCCCGCGCCGCTCCAGCCACGCCGAGAACATTATCGAGGCTCATTGATACATCGGCAGCGGTAACCGCCCAGACGGCCGCCCAGAAGCTTCTCTGGGCTTTTACGCCGCTATGTTCGTCACCTTCAATCTCTTCCGAACCCGGAGATTCGCCTTTGTGGAAAATCTCGCGGTAAAAACTCCAGCCGACCCAGAGCAGAAGCAGGCCACCGGCCAGCACCAGACCAACGATCTGCAATAGCTGAACCACGATCAGCGCGAACAATATCCGCAGGATCAACGCAGCGGCAATACCGATCAAGATAACCTTACGCCGCTGTTCTGCCGGCAGACCGCCGGCCAGCGCACCAACCACGATCGCATTATCCGCAGCGAATACCAGATCGATCAGTACCACCTGCCCGAAAGCGGCAAGGGCAGCCGGCGAACCGATATTCGAGAAATCATGGACAATCGCTGCCCAGATATCTGAAACAGAGCCAAGGCCGGTCGCGGCAGCGGATAAAATCGGAAGAAGTTCAATCATGGAAAATAGATCGTCCGTAATAGTTCACGACCGGCATAGGGTCGTAGAAATCATGAAGCAAGATGCGCCACTGTTGATAATCGTCTGACTGCCGAAATCGTTCCCGATGCGATTCAATCCGGTCCCATTTGATTAGCAACAAATAGCGATGCGGATCATCTGATGATGGTCGCAATTCGATCGACTGAAAACCGGGCTGCCGGGCTACCAGCGGTCTGGCTTTCGCCATCGCCGCTTCGAAACTCTCCGATTGCCCCGGCCGAACCTGCAATATGGCATGTTCCAAAATCACCAGGGCAATCCGGCAATTTTACTGGTTCATGCTGTCGAAGAAATCGTCGTTGGATTTGCTGTCCTTCATCTTGTCGAGCAGGAATTCCATTGCGTCGATTGTACCCATCTGCATGAGAATACGGCGAAGAACCCACATTTTCTTGAGCTTCTCGTCCTCGACCAGCAGCTCTTCCTTACGCGTACCGGATTTACCAACATCGAGCGCAGGGAAGATACGCTTGTCGGAAACCTTGCGATCCAGTACGATTTCCGAGTTGCCGGTACCCTTGAATTCTTCAAAGATCACTTCGTCCATCCGGCTACCGGTATCAATCAGCGCGGTTGCAATGATCGACAGCGAACCGCCTTCCTCGATATTCCGGGCAGCACCGAAAAAGCGCTTCGGACGCTGCAGCGCGTTCGCGTCAACACCACCAGTCAACACCTTGCCGGAGCTCGGTACGACAGTGTTGTAAGCACGGCCCAGACGGGTAATCGAGTCGAGCAGGATGACAACATCATGCTTGTGCTCGACCAGACGTTTGGCCTTTTCGATCACCATTTCGGCCACCTGCACGTGGCGGGTAGCGGGTTCATCGAAAGTCGAGCTGATCACTTCGCCCTTCACCGAACGCTGCATGTCGGTCACTTCTTCCGGCCGCTCGTCGATCAGCAGCACCATCAGATAGACTTCCGGATGATTGTCAGTGATCGCCTTAGCAATATTCTGCAGCAGCACGGTTTTACCGGTCCGCGGCGGCGCCACGATCAGGGCGCGCTGGCCCTTGCCCTGCGGCGAGATAATATCGATTACCCGGGCAGACTTGTCTTTTTCCGTTGGATCGAGACTGTCGAGCGTGAGCTTTTCATCCGGATAAAGCGGTGTCAGATTATCAAAATTGACCCGGTGACGGACGGCGTCGGGATCGTCGAAATTGATCGAGATCAGCTTGGTCAGCGCAAAATAGCGCTCGCCATCGCGCGGCGCCCGGATTTCGCCTTCGACGGTATCCCCGGTGCGCAATCCGAATTTGCGGACCTGGTTGGGAGAGACGTAAATATCATCGGGACCGGCGAGATAATTGGCATCGGCCGAGCGCAGGAAACCAAAGCCGTCGGTCAACACTTCAATCGTGCCGACGCCCATGATCTGTTCGTCATTATCCGCCAGTTCCTTGAGGATAGCGAACATCAAATCCTGTTTGCGCAGGGTGGAGGCACCCTCGACGCCCAGCTCTTCGGCCATAGAGACCAGATCGGCGGGCGATTTTTGTTTCAATTCTTTTAAATGCATGGAGTTTTATCCAGATATGTCAGGAGGTTATTTATTCATTCAGCATGTGCGCAGCTCATTGCCGTCTTGGATTCACATGAAAATTCGCCCGGACGGGCTTTGGCGCTCAATTACGCCTTTGTGATTTCACTGTCAACTATGCCCGGTCAAAAGGGCTTGATGATCACCAGAATCACGATGATCGCCGCAGTCACACCCGGCACCTCGTTGACCAGCCGCAAAGCCTTGTCCGTCATCGTCCGCTCGCCTCTGGCCAGCTTTTTCACATATCCGATCATCCAGCCGTGATAGCCGGTCAGCAACAGCACGACGAGCAATTTGGCGTGAAACCAGCCCTGGCTGAACGCGCCAATATTATAGGCGAGCGCCAATCCGACAACCCAGACGATAATCAAAGACGGGTTGAGAATGATCTTGCGCAGCTTGCCCTCGCGCTCGATCCACTTGCCATCCTCGTCGGAACCGACGGCGCATTCCTGATGATAAACGAAGAAACGCGGCATCATGAACAGGCCTGCCATCCAGAAGATGACAAAGATGATATGGGCCGCTTTTAACCAGAGATAGAGCATGGACAAAATTTCATTCATTGCCTGACAAGTGTAAGCAGCTTTTCAACATGTTCAATGGGCGTGTCCGGTAAAATCCCGTGGCCCAGATTGAAAATATGCGGACGATCTTCAAAAACCTTCAGGATATGGCGTACGGATTTTTCCAGCGCTTCGCCGCCGGCGATCAGGGCCAGCGGATCGAGATTGCCTTGCAGCGGCAGATCTTTCGGCAGATTCTCGTGCGCCCAAAGCGGGTCGACAGTTTCATCCAGGCCGATGGCACTGGCGCCGGTTTCGCGGGCATAAGCAACCAGTTTGGCGCCTGCCCCTTTGGGAAAACCGATGATCGGCAGATCCGGATGGACCGCCTTCAACCGGGCGATGATTTCGGCATTGGGCGCAATCACCCATTTTTCAAATTGCGCTGGCGACAGGGATCCGGCCCAGCTGTCGAAGAGCTGCACCGCATCGACGCCAGCCTCGATCTGGCCGAGCAAATAGGTGACCGTGTTCTCTACGATCGCGTTGATCAACTCGCCGAAAGCTGCTTCATCGCGATAGGCAAAGCGACGGGTTGCAGCCTGGTCCTTGCTGCCCTGCCCGTTGACCATATAAGTCGCGATCGTCCAGGGGCTTCCTGCAAAGCCCATGAAGGTCGTTTTATCGTCGAGCCGTGCAGCGACTGCTCGAACCGTTGCATATATAGCCTCAAAATGCTCGGGAGCACCCTCCAGAGAGCCCAAAGCCGCATCCAGCAACCTTGGTGCCAGCCGGGGTCCTTCGCCTGCCTCAAACCAGAGCTTCTGGCCCATCGCATGCGGGACGATCAAAATATCGGAAAACAGGATCGCACCGTCAAAACCGAAACGCTTGATCGGTTGCAACGTGACCTCTGCCGCAGATTCTGCATCATAACAAAGTTCGAGAAATCCGCCTTTTTTGGCGCGCAACTCCCGATATTCCGGCAAATAGCGGCCTGCTTGACGCATCAGCCAGACTGGCGTTTGATCGGTCTTCTTGCCGAGCAATGTCTGGAGCAAAATTTTCTGTGAATCATTTCCATTCGGCATAGAAATACGGTCACCCTTATTATTATCTATATAGATTATTATAAATTGTTGTTGATGATAGAGCGTGGAAAAGGCGGTAACCTGCCAGCGCCGCAATTACAAACAGATTGACAGGCAGCAGTAAACGAAGATTTAAACGATTCCCAAAATTGATCCCCGTTATCCACAGACTGTTGATGGAATCGATCAATGTTGGCGGGCTGTGGATGAATTTGCGGGAGTCGGGGAAGAATATCACCGGACCGGTTATCCACAACTTCATCCCTTGCTTTATCACCCGTGAAATCACAAAGCTTAGGGCATGAACCGACTTCACCTCCATCTGCTCTCGGATTCAACCGGAGAGACCCTGGAAAATATCGCGAAAGCTGCGCTTGCGCAGTTTGACGGTGTCGAAATTATCAAGCATTTCTGGCCTATGGTCCGGTCCGAGAAGCATCTCAACCGAATCTTGAGCGAAGTGGCGGACAATCCCGGCCTGGTCATATTCACCATCGTCAACCGCGATATCAGAGCGAAACTGGAACGCGAATGCCGGCATCTGGGCCTCCCATCGGTTCCGGCGCTTGATACGGTGACCGATGCCCTGTCCAATATGCTGGGTCAGGAAGCCAAGGCTAGGCCGGGCCGTCAGCATATCCTGGACGCGGCTTATTTCGCCCGGGTCGAGGCGATCCAGTTCACCATTGCCCATGATGACGGGATCGGATGGGAAAATTGGGAAGAGGCAGATATCGTCCTCGCCGGCGTATCGCGAACCTCGAAAACACCAACATCCATCTATCTCGCCAATCGCGGTTACAAAACCGCGAATATCCCGATCGTGCCGGAATCACCGCCGCCGGATTCGCTCTATCATCTGAAAAATCCTCTGGTGGTCGGCCTGATCACGGGGGCTTCGCGGCTGGTGCAGGTCAGGCGTAACCGTTTGTTGTCGCTGAATCAGGCTCCGGAAACCGACTATGTCAATGAAGATAAGGTCAAGGCCGAGACCCAATATGCCCGCCGGATGTTCGCTGACAATGGCTGGCCGATGATCGACGTGACGCGGCGTTCCATCGAGGAATCGGCGGCGGCAATCATCAATCTTTATAACGAGCGTCACGTTGGCGCAGTCGATATCGAGCAGGACAGCGGTGATGCGTGAAGCACAACTGGTACTGGCGTCCAAAAGCAAGGCGCGGCTCGCCATGCTGACCGCCGCCGGTGTTGCCGTCGAGGCGATTTCGCCCAATGTCGACGAAGATGCCCTGAAAGACGGGTTGAAGAGCGAGGGTGTGACGGCCCGCAATCTCGCCGATGCGCTGGCCGAGGCCAAGGCGGTCCGGCTATCCGGACGGATCGGAGCCGGAATGGTGCTGGGTGCCGATCAGGTACTGGCGCTCGAAGACGGCACGATGCTCGACAAACCGGCCGATCCTGCCGATGCAGTTGCGCAACTGAAATTGCTGTCGGGCACGAAGCACAAGCTGTTCAGCGCCGCGGTCATTGCCGAGCAGGGCGTTCCCGTGTGGCGGCATATCGATATCGCGACGCTTTCGGTGCGGGTGCTGAGCGACCAGTTTATCGAGCAATATGTCGAAACCGAATGGGACAATATCCGCTATTGCGTCGGCTGCTACGAAATCGAGGGAAGAGGCGCCCAGCTATTCACGGCAATCAATGGCAGTCAATTCACGATCATGGGTCTGCCGCTCCTGCATTTGCTGGACTATCTTCGTATCCGAGGTATTTTACCGTCATGAATATAGATATCCCCTACGCCGATGTCATTGGTGACCCGATTGCACAAAGCAAGTCGCCGCTGATTCACAAATTCTGGCTCGAACGGCTTGAGATCAAGGCGGATTATCGCGCCTGCCATGTCACGCCCGACGAACTGCCCGACTATATCGAGCGGCGTCGTGCAGATCCGGCCTGGCGCGGTTGCAATGTTACACTTCCCCATAAAATCGCCATGCTCGATCTCGTCGCTGATCCCGGGGGCGTCCGCGAGAAGATCGGTGCGATGAACACGATTGTCCGGCAGGCCGATGGCAGTCTAATGGGTACAAACACCGATGCTGCTGGATTTTTTGCGCCTATTGCCGATACCGATTGGTCGGGAAAACACGCTGTGGTCATCGGCGCAGGAGGCGCAGCGCGGGCCGTATTATTCGCTCTGAAACAGGCAGGCATTGGTGAAATCACCATCGTCGCGCGCAACGGACTGAAAGCAACCGGCTTGCTCATGCAGGCGTCGGCCAAGGGCAGTGTCCTGCCCATGGACGCGCAATTGCCCGCGGCAGATCTGCTGATCAACGCGAGCCCGCTCGGGATGACGGGCAAGCCGCCGCTCGAGCTGGATCTCGATCCCTTGCCGACCGATGCGCTGGTCTATGATCTTGTCTATGCGCCGCTGAAGACCGGACTTCTGCGCGCGGCCAAAAAGCGCGATTTGGCGGTGGTCGACGGACTCGACATGCTGATCGGCCAGGCTGCCCTGGCCTTCGAACTGTTTTTCGGCGCAACGCCGCCGATGGAAGATGATGATCAACTCAGAAAATTGCTGATCGCCTGATGGAGCGGGACAGACCTTTCATCGTCGGACTGACGGGTTCCATCGGCATGGGGAAATCCACGGTCGGACAAATGTTTGTCGAAGAAGGCGTTCCCTTGTTCGATGCCGATGCCGCTGTGCACGAGTTGCAAGGACCGGACGGCGCACTGGTGGAGGCGATCGAAGCGCTGTTTCCGGGCAGCACGAGCAGCGATGGTGTGGACCGGCAGAAGCTGGGAGCCATGGTGCTCGGTGATGCCGCTGCCCTGCAACAGCTTGAAAGGCTGATTCATCCCGCGGTTGGTGAAATGCGGCTCGCCTTTCTCGAAAAACACCGGGACCGGCCCCTGATCCTGTTCGATATCCCGCTGCTGTTTGAAAAATCGGGCGCCAAGGGCGTTGATCATATCGTGGTGGTCTCGGCCGGGGAAGACGACCAGCGCGATCGCGTTCTCGCCCGTCCCGGCATGACAAAAGAGCGGTTCGAGCAGATTAAAGCGCTGCAACTGCCGGACGCGGAAAAACGGCAAAAGGCCGATTCCGTCATCGATACATCGCTGCCGCACGCAGAAACACGTCAGCAGGTACGTAAACTTGTTCAAAAACTGAAAGCGGCTCTTGCGTAACCCAATGATCGGTCCGATATTGAGCTTATGCGAGAGATAATTTTCGACACCGAAACTACTGGCTTTGATCCTCAAAATGGTGACCGGATGGTAGAAATCGGTTGTATCGAAATGATCAACCGGGTCGAAACCGGCCAGAGCTTCCACTGCTATTATAATCCCGAACGGCCGATGCCAAAGGCCGCCGAGAATGTGCACGGCCTCTCGGACGTGTTCCTGTCGGACAAAAAACTGTTCTCGTCCGGTGCGGAAGAGCTGCTGGCCTTTCTGGAGGACTCGAAGCTTGTTGCTCACAATGCCCAGTTTGATTTCAAATTTCTCAATGCCGAGCTGGTTTTGTGCGGCTACAAGCCTATTTCCCAGTTTCGCATGATCGACACATTGGCGATCGCCAAATCCAAACATCCCGGCGCCAAATTGTCGCTTGATGCCTTATGCTCGCGCTACGGTATCGATCGCAGCCATCGCGTGAAACATGGTGCGCTGCTTGATGCGGAATTGCTGACCCAGCTTTATATCGAGTTGACGGGCGGCCGGCAGATCGGCCTTGGCCTGGCAGACGATATAAAGAAGCGTGACTCTGTTCAGAATATGCGACCCACATCACAGCGGACAGAGCGTAAACAATTCATGGCTCCGCGCGAGCATCATGCCAACGACGATGAGCTGGCAAGGCACAAGATTTTTATCGAGGGCATAAAAGACCCTCTTTGGACCGAGGTTTAACTGTATCGCCGTTTGCGTAACGGCACAGAATTCAAAAGGAGAGTGATTATGGAAGTTCGTGTTTCAGGACATCAGGTCGATACCGGCGATGCGTTGCAAACCCATGCCGAGGATCGGATGAACGCGATTGCCAGCAAATATTTTGCCAAGGCTATTTCAGCGAACGTCACCGTGAGCAAAGCACCCCACGCCCATTTCAAATGCGATATCGTGACTCATGTGATGCAGGGTCTGACCCTGAAGTCCGATGCCGAAGCTGGCGACGCCCACCAGGCGTTCGAGAAAGCTGCCGACAAGATTGAAAAGCAGCTTCGCCGTTATATGCGCCGGCTCAATGATCATCATGTTCAGGCGCAATATGCTGCGAAGCAGGAAGAAGCGGCCTATCGGGTTTTTGACTCGGTTGAAGACGAGGAAGAAAACGAAGTGAATGGTGACTCTCCACCAATCATCGCCGAAACCAGCACCGATATCCCGGAAGCGAGCGTGTCCAACGCCGTGATGATGATGGATTTGCGCAATACCAGCGCACTTTTGTTCAAAAACTCTGGCACTGGTACCCATAATATGGTTTATCGCCGCTCCGATGGCACAATCGGTTGGGTGGAACCAAATAGCTGATAGAGTCGTATCGCTTTAGGCGGGCGGATAACCGGTATTCATAACGGCCGGTTTATCGCGTGCTAACGTCCAGATTTTGCTATGGCTGTCGAATTGGCTGAGTTTTACCGGGACAAAAGGAAAGATTCATGACTGATTTGTCCGTTAGACTGGAACTCGCTGCCGTGCGGGATTGTCAGGACATTGGCGATAAGAGCGATATTCTGCGCACAATTGGCCGTATCGGGCAGGAATGCTATCGTCTTGATGGCGATGCCATCCGGACCGGTTTGGAGGCTCGTGAGGCCCTGGGGTCGACGGGTTTCGGGCGATCGGTCGCCATACCGCATACGAAACTGACCAGCCTCGACCATTGTGTCGGCATTTTTCTGCGCCTCGCCGAACCAGCGCCGTTCAACGCGCATGACGGCAAGCCGGTCGATCTGATATTTGCGTTGCTGTCCCCGGAAAAAAGCGGCGTCGAGCATTTGAAGGCGCTGGCCGCCGTATCCCGCTTCTTGCGGGATGATCATATGGTGGCGAAGCTTCGCGGCGCATCGGGTCAGGATGCGCTTTATGCGCTGTTGAACAAGCAGCGCGAACAGCGGGCCGCCTGATTTTTGACTATGACCGATAAACCAGCAGAGGATCCGGAAAACGGCGGCGGCGCGCAGGGACATTTCCGGGCCCTGGAACGGCTTTATGCCGAAGCTCCGATAAACCGGCTGTTCAATTCCCGTCTGGAAATCGCGGAAGCTGGCGTGGCGCGCATCTTTTTTACCGTGGATGAGCGCTATTATCACGCCGCCGGTGCAGTGCACGGCACAGCCTATTTCAAAATGCTCGACGATGCCGCTTTTTACGCTGCCAATAGCCTGGTGTCCGACCGCTTCATCCTGACGACTGCCTTCAATCTGCTCTTTACCAAGCCGCTCAAGTCCGGTCCGGTCATTGCGGAAGGCCGGTGGGTTAGTGGTAAACGGCGGGTATTCGTCGCGGATTCGCGGCTGATCGATAGCGAAGGCGAGGAAATAGCCCGCGGTACCGGGACTTTCATGCGCTCGCACATCCCTCTGGCGTCACTGCCCGGCTATAAAAAAGATGATTGAACCGCGGCTTTCCGCGGAAATGAAGGTCCAGACCCTTCTTAGACTGGTGAACCAGAATGGCGGATTTGGCGCCGTATTGAAAAAGGGCGACAGAATATCCGGAGCCATTCTCATTCAATGCGTAGAAAAGGGCGAGAACCCTAGGCTCCTGGAGAATATGCCGTCGCTGGACGGTGAGCCCAATTGGCAGCAAATATGGCCGCAAAGCACTGATAACAAAAGAGAATTATCAGAATATATTGCCCAAAGATTCCGGTTTGACTCCGATATGTGGTTAATTGAACTGGACATCCCGGATGCGGAACGGCTCATCGCCCTAATGGGTCAGTAAACTTGACTTTATTCGTCAAAACCATATTTGGCGCTCAACTTTGATGCGCAGGTTGCTGCTCGTTTGTCGAAATGACAGGCAGTAAACACGCAGACGGGGGGAACAGAAATAGGTCTCCGCTTTGATTTTTTGGATCTATTTTTTGCAGTTTTGACGAGTTTGTCATGATTTGCTCTGGTCTCACCGCATAAAAATACGGGTTAATGAGCAAAATTTTTCGTGCAACAAGCGCCTTGTCGCTTGCCATTACTACAATTGCGGCATTGTCCGTCACCGATGTGTCCTTCGCTCTGGAAGCAAGCGACGAGACACCGGAATCAGAAATTTTCGTCGATCCGGCCCTGCTGGAAGCTGATGAAGCGAATCAAGCCATTATTTTTGCCGATCAACAGGAAGTGGTCGCCGAGATTCCCGAGGATGTCGTGGAATCAGACAAGATTGCCAATGGCGAAGCCGAACTCGATTTTGATGACAGCGGCGAGTTCATCAACGACGGCGCCTTATCCTTGCGGCAGCTGGTGCGCCAGCAATCGGTAGAAGGCTCTCTCGATGAAGAGATGCACTGTCTGGCCGGAACCGTCTATTTTGAATCCAAGAGCGAATCCCTGCAAGGCCAGCTTGCTGTTGCACGGGTCGTATTGGCGCGCGTCGAATCGTCGCGCTTTCCGGACAGCATCTGCGGTGTCGTTTATCAGCGTCGGCAGTTTTCTTTCATCCGCGGCGGCAAAATGCCTTCGATCCGGACCGGACATCGTCAATGGCGCAATGCTGTGGCAATCGCAAAAATAGCGATGAACGATGGCTGGGAAAGCTCGGTTGAAGGCGCGCTATTCTTTCATGCACGCTATGTCTCGCCGGGCTGGCGCCTCAAGCGGCTGGCTACGATAGATAATCATATTTTCTATCAATAGACGCACGGCCATAACCGAACTCATGAAGGCTCCCGTATGGGGGCCTTTATTTTGTTCTTTTTATGTTCTAGTCAATTGCGATGACAACAATCGATGATTCTTCCGGCTTGTTGACGACCACCGATCAACTGACCGGCGCGCAGGCCGTTGCCCGCGGCGTCGCCCGGATGTTCATGCGGCACGATATCATGGTGCTGCCCGAAGTCAGTTTGCGGAACAGGCGCCGGGCGGATCTGATGGGGATTGATGCCAAGGGACAGATTGTCATCGTCGAGATCAAGGTCGCACGCAGCGATTTGCTGGGCGACGCCAAATGGACTGAATATCTGGATTATTGCGATCGTTTCTACTGGGCCTTACCGGCGGGATTTGATGCATCTCCGGTCGACGGACCGGATTTCCTGCCCGATCGCACAGGGTTGATCATCGCCGACGCCTATGATGCGGAAATGATGCGATCGGCTGCGACCAATGCGCTTGCTCCGGCGCGGCGCAAGACCGAGACGATGCGACTGGCCCGCCGCGCCATGCAGCGTACAGCGATCTCAGATGGCTGGATCAGTCCGGACTGGGGACTGCACGAACCGGGCGGTTAACGACTGGCGGCTAACCTTCCGGTCCAAAGAACCGGCCTTCCGGTTCCGTCTTTTTTTCGCCATCCGCTTTTTCAATCTCTGCCAATATCGATGCGGCACGGCGATCCAGCGTTGCATAATCGCGGGCTGATTTGCCGGCGAGAGAGTCGGTGCGGTCCGGGTCGGCACCGTTGGCAAGAAGCAGACGGACCAATTCGCTATCACGGAGCTGGACCGCGCGAATAAGGGCCGTTTCACCTTGTTTATTCGTCTCGTCCACTTTCGCCTTCTTGGCCAGAAGGGTTCTCACACCATCGACAAAGCGGAGCTGGGTGGCGAGCATGAGCGGCGTCACCCCTTCTTTGTCCGCGATATTGGGATTGGCACCTTTTTGCAGCAGGAAACCAACCCAGATATTGTCGCGACGCGCCACAACGATATGCAAGGCCGTCTCTCCGGTCGCGCGGTCGCGTGTATTGACGATCACCGATCCCGGTTGGCTGAGAAACTTTGTCGCCTCCTCGCCATCCCTGTCCTTGACCGCTTTCAGAAAATTATAGCTTTCCGAAAACTGGGCGGCAGCGGGAGCGGAAATCGAAAAAGCGGCAACAGCGAGCCATGCAAGCTGCAGGAATTTGACGAACTTCCCGGACGAGCGAGTGACCGAAGGTTTTTTCTTGAACATTTTTAGCCCCGTTTTATTGACCGGTGACTATTCGCACCGATCCACTGCAATTGCTGTCGATCAATTATCTGTTGAAATTGATCAACTAGCAGACCATGTCTGGCCCCGTAATGAACAATATCAATAATGTCGTAAAAATGATCCTTGCCACAGGATTACTGACACTTCTGGCTGCCTGCAACCCTGCGTCTGACGGGGGTGCGTCGGCTGGCGCGGAGCCGCCGCTTGCGGGCGCGAATATCGGCGGCACATTTACGCTGACCAACCAGGATGGCGGCAAAACCTCGGAAGACGAGTTCAAGGGCCAATATCGAATCATCTACTTTGGCTATACCTATTGCCCGGATGTCTGCCCGGTCGATCTTGCCAATATCATGCTGGGGTTGAAGCAGGCGGAAAAAGACGACCCTGCTCTGGCCGAGAAAATCCAGCCGATTTTTATATCGGTCGATCCCGGGCGCGATACGCCTGCCGTGTTGAAACAATATGTGTCCGCTTTCCATCCGCGGCTGATCGGCCTCACCGGAAGCGCCGAGGAAATTGCGGCTGTCGCGAAAAAATATCTGATCATTTATGATATCCGAAAAGACGAATCCTCCAGCGAATATCTCGTCGATCACAGCCGCCAGGCCTATTTGTTCGGCCCGGAGGGGGAGCCGCTGGCCCTGTTGCCATTTGACGGCACGCCGCAGCAAGTCGCGGATGAAATAACCCGATGGGTGCGCTAGGCGTCGATCAGCCGTTCTGGGAAGAGCCGCTTGAATCGCTGGATCGGGGCCAGTGGGAAGCCTTGTGCGATGGTTGCGGCAAATGCTGTCTGCTGAAAGCCGAAGACGAGGATGACGGCCAGATATATATGACCAATATCGCCTGCAAATTGCTCGATCTCCAGAGCGCGCAGTGCAGTGATTATCGGCATCGCAAATTCCATGTTCCCGATTGCGTCCGGCTGACCCGCAACAAGCTGGAAGAATTTGAATGGCTGCCCGACAGTTGCGCCTATAAGATGCGTGCCCGGGGCCTCCCATTGCCGGAATGGCATTATCTGGTCTCTGGAGACCGTGAATCGATCCATGCGGCTGGACAGTCAATCCGGGGAAAGGTCATCCCGGAAAGCAAGGCCGGGCCGCTTGAACAGCATATTCTCGATGCGCCTCTTTAGTTCATCACGTTCCGAAGCGCTCGCCATCAGCCTCGACGGGGTCAGCTATCCCCTCCAGTTGCGGCGATCCAAACAGGCCCGGTCGATCATTGTCTCGGCGGATACGGTCAAAGGCGTCGTCCGCCTGACATTGCCCACTTACGCATCTGAAAATCAGGCGCTGCGCTTCGCCCAGTCAAAGTCCGACTGGCTTAACGCCCGCTTTGCCGAAGCCGTTCCCCCGGTTCCGGTAGAGGATGGCAGCCAGATCGCGTTTCTGGGCGAGCCTTATGTGATCAGATGGTCACCGGAATTTGCCCGGGCTCCGTTGATAGTGGAAGGCGAGATCAGGCTGGGCGGGCCGGCTGAACATGTCGAGACTCGTATCCTCCGCTGGCTCAAGGCCGAAGCGCGGACGATTTTTGCCAAAGATCTGGAATTCTACTGCACCCGATCCGGAACCGATTTAGCACGCTTGGCAGTCGGCGATGCACGACGCCGCTGGGGCAGCTGTTCCGGTCGCAAGTCAATCAGGTTGAGTTGGCGGCTGGTCATGGCCCCGCCGCATGTCCGCCGCTCGGTGGTGGCGCATGAAGTGGCCCATCTCACGCATATGGACCATAGTCGGCGATTCTACGCCCTGCTCGACCAGATATATGAATCGGACCGCCTGGTGGCCGATCGCTGGCTCAAGGATCATGGCCGTGGCCTGCATATGGTGGGCGCGGAGCGGCAATCCCCGCCAGCCGGCTGAACCGGGCTGTTATTGCGGTTCGAGACGGGCGGCTTCGGGCAGCAGCGACTCCGGCTGGTTTTGCGGAGGCTGCGGTTTCGGTTTCTTCACCGGTGCTGGTTCCGGTTTGCGGGGAGCGGGATCCTCGCCGCGACCCAGTACCGAATCGATCCAGTCCTGATCCAGACGCGGACTATCTGAGGCTTCTCCGCCTTCCAGATCATATTCAATCCCGCGACCGGTTTCGATCGGCATGCCATTTTCGTCCACATAAATGCCGTCTTCCGGTGCACCGAACAGCTCGTCTTCATCCGGTTCCAGCTGCCATTCCGGCAAGACCAGTTCGGTATCGAATTTCTCGACCTTGCGATTGGCCACGGCCATTTTCATGAACTGCGCAAAGACGCTGGCCGGAGCCCGGCCGCCCTGCAATCCGCCTACCGGCTTCGCATCATCGCGGCCCATCCAGACGCCGGTGGTCAGCCCGCTGGAAAAGCCGAGGAACCAGCCATCCTTGTTGCTGCTGGTTGTTCCGGTCTTGCCCGCAACCGGTCTGCCAATCTGCGCTGCCCGCCCGGTGCCGGTGGCGACGGCGGTCTGCATCAGATCGGTGATGCCGGCTGCGACCCAGGGGTCAACCAGCACACGGCTGCCGTCAAATTTGCTCTGATACAGGACATCGCCCTTCATCGTTTGCACCTTGGTAATCCCGAACGGTGTGATCGCGATGCCTTTGGCGCTGATCGACGCGAAGGCGCGGGTCATGTCGAGCAGCCGCACATCGGAGGTACCCAGCACCATGGAGGGGTTGGTGTTGATCGGGGTGGTGATGCCGAAACGGCGCGCCATATTGGCGATGGACGACGTGCCGATATCATTGCCGATCGCCGCCGCGACGGTATTTTTGGAAAAGGCAAAAGCGGTGCGGACATCAATATCACCGGCATAGCGGTCTCCGCTGTTGCGGGGCGTCCAGTTGCCAATGGTAATCGGCTCGTCGGTCACCGTGTCATTAGGCGTGTAACCTGCTTCCAGTGCCGCCATATAGACGAACACTTTCCAGGCTGAACCCGGCTGGCGGACGGCCTGGGTTGCGCGATTATAGTTGGAGGTCACATAGTCCGTCCCGCCGACCATCGCGCGCACAGCGCCATCGCGGTCTATTGCCACCAATGCGCCCTGGGCGCCGGCTGGCACGCCGGACTGGATTGCGGCAGTGGCGACTCGCTGCATATCGAGATCAAGCGTTGTCCAGACTTCGATCGGCTCCACGCTCTCGTCGATCAACAAGTCCAGTTGCGGCAGCGCCCAGTCGGTAAAATAGCGCACGCTATTTTGCCGTGGTTCGGGCGCCAGCTTCACCGATGCCGGATTGGTTTTCGCCGCTTCGGCTGCGGTTATCGCACCGGCGTCCTGCATTACCTCCAGCACCACGGTTGCCCGTCCGATTGCCGCTGTGGCATCGGCTGTGGGCGAGTAGCGGGAAGGAGCCTTGACCAGACCGGCGATGATCGCGGCCTCGGCCAGGTTAAGCTCCCTGGCGCTGTGCGCGAAGAAACGGCGCGATGCGGCATCGATGCCATAGGCGCCGCCGCCGTAATAAACCTTGTTCAGATAAAGCTCGAGTATCTGCTCTTTGGAAAATTTCCGTTCCATCGCCAGCGCGAGCAATATTTCGCGGCCTTTCCGGCCAAAGGTCCGGTTGTTGTTCAGAAACACGTTGCGCGCCAGCTGCTGGGTGATGGTTGACCCGCCCTGGGCCCAATGGCCGCGCTGCATCCTTACCTGAAGCGAACGGGCGATGCCGATCGGATCAACGCCCGGATGGCTTTCGTAGCGCCGGTCTTCGACGGCGACCATCGCCGATTTCATGACTTCCGGGATGTCCGCATATTTCAGCCACTCGCCGTAGCTCGGCCCCATCGAAAACAGCTCTTTGCCGTTTACATCCAGCACGCGGATCATCTGGCCATTGGGAGAGGATTTCAGATCCTCGAAGCCGGGAAGCGAAGAACGGACAACCAGGACCGCAACCACCAGGGCAATTGCAGCCAGCAACCCGACGACCAGACCGGTCTTGGTCAGCCGCCACAGCCACTTGCGCACTGGGCCCTGTTTATTGCTGCGTTTTTTGGCCCGCGCCATATTGATCCACCCACTAAATACTGACTAGAGATTTTCTAGCGTTCTGGTGCCTTACTGCAGGCTGAACAGGGAAGCACAGAAAAAAGTCAGTCGTCCTTGGGTTCGAAAGCCATCGCCGCGCTATTCATGCAATAGCGGAGCCCGGTATCGGTCGGTCCATCGGGAAAGACATGGCCAAGATGCCCGTCGCAGGTGGAGCAGCGTATCTCGACCCGGCGCATGCCAAGACTATTGTCCTCGATCTCGGTGACCGCTTCGGAATCGGCGGGCGCGGAGAAGCTTGGCCAGCCGCAACCGCTGTCAAACTTGCTTTCCGATTCAAATAATTTGCTGCCGCATCCGGCGCAGAAAAATTCACCATCGCGATATTCGGTGTTGAGCGCCCCGGTAAAGGGCCGCTCGGTACCCGCTTCGCGCAACACATGATATTGTTCCGGAGACAGTTGCTGCCGCCATTGTTCGTCGCTCAATATTGTTTTTTCCATTTCCGTTAAATGGGCATTTGATTGCAGCCGGTCAAGGGATCTGGCGAAGAGAGTCGTGCCGCGCAAATATGATGCTTAACCGGATATTAGGCATATTTCGGCAGTATATCGAATTATGAAGATGGTGGTTAAATCCTTGCTGATCGTGGCAATATTGGTGGCATCCCTGGCGTTTCAGCCAGCGGAATTGCAAGCGCAATGCCGTCTCTGTGCTGCCAGTACCCAGACTGACAGTCTTTCCAAAGCGGTTAGCGGGAAGCCGGAAATTCCCTTGCAGATCGAAATTACCGCCAATCTCGATTTCTCGCGCATGGCCTTGTTGAGCAGCAGCGGCGGCGTGGTCAGTATCGACCCGATGTCCGGCAACAAGCAAATACGGGGTAGCATTGCCAATCTCGGCGGCATGGCACTGCACGGAGAAGGCCGTCTGACCGGCGAACCGGGGCGGAGCGTGCGAATTTACCTTCCGGAGCGGATCCAGCTGAGCGCACCCAATGGTTCGACGGCTGAGCTGGAGCGGCTGGAAACCAATCTGCCGACGCTGGCGAGGCTTGATCCGTCGGGACGGCTGATCTTTGCCTTTGGCGGCCAATTGCGCATTCGGGGAGACGCCAGCGGTAATTTTCGCGGCCGGATTGCGATTACCGCCGACTATGAGTGAATCCGGAATCTGGCCCTAACGACCGCTGGCGGCTTTCCGGGCAATCAGCAGCAACTCTTCCTCCAGCAACACCTGATCCGGCTGACCGCTGCTTTTCATCGCGATCTCCAGCTGCAGGATTCGCTCGATCAGCCGCGCGATATGGGCGGATGACCAGATTCGCAGCTGCCGCTTGAAATGTTTTTGTTCCTTGAAGAAGACGCTGGGATGTCCGGCAACGGAATCGACATTGCCACCCTTGTCGACCTTGCTGCGCAGTTCCGCGAGCTTGGTAAGATGGCGGAGCATGATCCGGATCAGGCCAATCTCGCTGATCCCTTGCGCACGCGCAGCAGCGATCTCCTGCGCCAGCCGGGCCGCATCGCCGTTGAGCGCGGCATGGATCAGCAGATTGATATCTTCTTCGTCATTTTCAGCGCCGAGCAGGAGCAGAATATTGGCTTCCGGTGCGAGCGGGTTTTCCGGCGTTGCATCCAGATAGAGTGCGATCTTTTCCACTTCCATCCGCGCCAGCACCAGATCATTGCTGGTCAGTGCGGCGATTTCCTGGGCCATTTCCCGGCTCAATCGGAGGCCTTCGGTCTTTGCCATGGTCTGGATGGCCGCTGCCGCCTGTTCCGGGGACGTTTCGTAACAGGTCGCGATCAATGCATCCGGCGCAGCGATGATGCTTTTCGCCAGCGCGGTTTTGTCGCCCATGCCGGGGGCAATGACAAACACCGGATCGCCGGCTGTGTCGCTGGCCAGAAGATTGTCGATTGCGGCTGTCGCCCTGACCGCTTCGCCGCTGTTCAGCCGCAATATGAGATAGCGTTTGTCGCCGAACAGCGAAGCGGAATTGGCTTCGTCATTGAGCCGGGCGGGCCCGTCGTTGATATCGCTTATGGTCAGATCGACCCGTTCGGCGGATTGCGCCAGCGGTTTGACCAGTTCCTCGACCAGTGCCTGGCAGCGGGTGACATTGGGTCCGCATAACAGGATCAGTCGAAATTGATCGGAACCGGCATGAAAGCGCCTGACAATGTCTTCCGGCTTTGCCTTCATGGCTGCGGTGACGCGTTGGCCTCTTCCCGGGCGAACAGAGAAAGCCGGGTTACAATCTGGTTGGCAACGCGGGTCGCCAGATTTTCCAGCGCGGTATCCTCCGCAGCCAGCGTGGCATATTCCGAAGATACCACGTCGATACCGGCATCCGATCCGGCTGTGGCATCAAGTACAACCACGGAATCAGAGAGACGGACCAGCTGATAACGGGCGCGCAGGGTTCTGCGCTCACGGGTGATCCGGTCATCGCTGCGCACGCCAAATCCGGCAATCTTGTCTTCCAGCGCAACGGTCAGGCGATATTTTGCCTGCTGCCCCTCGAAAGCCTCGAGCTGATCCTTGAGCGCATTGCGGGTCAGCCAGCCAGCCTTGCCGGCAATCGGTTCAATCTCGACATTGCCCAGCTGCTGGGCGACCACGCCATTGGTACCACCGGCATAGAGCGGCCGCAAATTACAGCCAGCGAGCATTGCCGACAATGTCACCACCAGGGTGATCCGGGCGATCACAGACTTCATATTACGATGTTGACTAGTCGATCAGGCACGACAATCACCTTTTTTATTTCCGCTCCGTCGAGACTACGCTGCACCTTCTCGGAGGCCAGAGCAAGTTCTTCGAGCCGCTCCTTGCTGCTGCCCTTGGCCACGGTGATTGTATCGCGGAGCTTGCCGCGCACCTGAATTGCAATCGTTACTTCGTCGTCGACCAGCAGACTTTCGTCCACTTCCGGCCAGGGCGCATTGGCAACCAGATCACTTTCGCCAAACAAAGCCCAAGCTTCTTCGGCAATATGCGGCACCATCGGCGCGACGATCCGCGCGAGCGACTTGATCGCGATGGTCCGGTCTGCGGACGGCTGGGATTTCTCGATCAGATTGACCAGTTCGAAAATCTTAGCCACCGCCTTGTTGAACGAGAGCGCCTCGACGTCGCCAGCGACGCCAGCCACGGTCTGGTGGAGCTTGCGGCGGAGCGCCTTGTCTTCTCCGGTGTCGTCATTGTCGGCGACGGCAATGAACAGACGCCACAACCGCTGGACGAACCGCCAGCTGCCTTCAATACCGGCCTCGGACCACGGCAGATCGCGCTCAGGCGGGCTGTCGGAGAGCATGAAGAAACGCACTGCATCGGCGCCATATTGTTCGATGATCGGATCGGGGTCGACGACATTTTTCTTCGATTTCGACATTTTCTCGACCCGGCCGGTGGTAACCGGTGAGCCATCGGTAATCACAGCCCAGTCAGCACCGTTTTTCTCGACCTCGTCGGGCGACAGCCAGCTACCGTCGCCATGTTTATAGGTTTCGTGCGTCACCATCCCCTGGGTGAACAGGCTCTCGAACGGCTCGGCAAAGTCCAGCTTGCCGATGCTCGCCAGCGCCCGCGTCCAGAAACGGGCATAGAGCAGATGCAGGATCGCATGTTCGACGCCACCGATATATTGCGTCACCGGCAGCCATTGCCTGACCACTTCGGGATCAAAGGGCCGGTCATCCGGCTGGCTGGCGAAGCGCAGGAAATACCAGCTGCTGTCGACAAATGTGTCGAGCGTATCGGTTTCCCGCCGCGCCGCCTTGCCGCATTTGGGGCAGTCGACATGTTTCCAGGTCGCGTGCCGTTCCAGCGGATTGCCCGGCGTTTCAAAGTCAATATCTTCCGGCAAGACGACCGGTAGCTGATCCTTTGGCACCGGTACGGGACCACAATCATCGCAATGGATGATCGGAATTGGTGTCCCCCAGTAGCGCTGGCGCGAAACGCCCCAGTCGCGCAGCCGCCAGGTTGTCTGGGCCTTGCCCCAGTCTTCGGACCCCGCGCGATCAATAACGGTCTGCTGCGCTGCTTCGATCGTCATGCCGTCGAGAAACGCGCTGTTCACGATCTTTCCGGGTCCGGTATAAGCCTCGTTACCTACATATTCGGCCCCGGTTTCGTCGCCATCGGACACCACGCGCTTGACCGGCAGGTCATATTTGCGGGCAAAGTCTAGATCGCGCTGGTCATGCGCCGGCACGCCGAATACCGCGCCGGTGCCATAATCCATCAGCACGAAATTGGCGACATAGACCGGTAACTGCCAATCGGGATCGAGCGGATGGGTGACGGTCAGGCCGGTATCGAAGCCTTTCTTCTCCATCGTTTCCAGTTCGGCAGCGGTGGTCCCGCCAGCTTTGCATTCTTCAGCGAAGGCAGCGAGCGCGTCATTCTGACCAGCAAGTTTTTGCGTCAGCGGATGGTCAGCCGATAGCGCGACAAAACTCGCTCCGAAAATCGTGTCCGGCCGCGTCGAGAACACCTCGACCGTCGCGATATCGCCTTGCGCTTCGGCCAGATCGAAATGAAATTGCAGACCCTGCGACTTGCCGATCCAGTTTTCCTGCATCAGCCGCACTTTCTCCGGCCAGCCTTTCAGGTCATCCAGCCCAGCCAGCAAATCCTCGGCAAAATCGGTGATCTTCAGAAACCATTGGCTGAGCTTGCGCTTTTCGACCTGGGCGCCGGAACGCCAGCCCTTGCCGTCGATTACCTGCTCGTTGGCTAGCACGGTCATGTCGACCGGATCCCAGTTGACAGCCGATTCCTTGCGATAGACCAGACCGCCTTCGAACAGGTCGATGAAAAGCGCCTGTTCCTGACCATAATAATCCGGATCGCAGGTCGCCAGTTCGCGGCTCCAGTCAAAGGCAAAGCCGAGTGTCTTCAGCTGGCTGCGCATGGAGGCGATATTGGCCCGCGTCCATTCGCCGGGATGGACCTTCTTTTCCATCGCCGCGTTTTCCGCCGGCATGCCGAAGGCGTCCCAGCCCATCGGGTGGAGCACTTCATAGCCTTGCATCCGCCGGAAACGGGCGAGCACGTCACCCATCGTATAGTTGCGGACATGACCCATGTGGATGCGGCCCGACGGATAGGGAAACATTTCGAGCACATAGCTGCGCGGCTTGCTGCTGGCGTCATCCGCCTCGAACACGCGCGATTCGTCCCAGCGCTTTTGCCAGCGTTTGTCCGCCGCCAGTGGATTGAATCGCTGATCGGTCATTGCGGCCCCATTATATGGTAGAGAAAATTAGTTGGTGATCGCACCGCGCCGCAAGTCGCGGGCCTTGGTGAGAATGATCTGCTCGAGCTTCTGCGTGGTCGCTGCCTTGACCGGTGCGTCCACCCATGTGCCGTTGGTGGCAACCTGGCGAGACGCTGCGACGCGCAAGGCATCCGCGCGCAAATCCTGGTCGAGGATCGAGACATTGATCTTCATCCGCTCGCCCGGGTTCTGCGGGTTCACATACCAGTCGGTCAGAATCACGCCGCCATTGCTGTCGGTCTGGGTGAGTGGCATGAAAGACAGCGCATCAAGGGAGGCACGCCACAAATAGCTGTTCACGCCGATAGTCGTGACCTGCGAGGCGGCGATGTCGGCTTGCGGCCGCTCTTTGCCACCACAAGCGGAAAGCAGAGACAATGTCAGCAGGCTAGCGGTTGCAGACCGCAGGAATAGAGATGTTTTGAGGCGGGACATGAAGCGCTCCTGGTTGCATTTTGCGCCGGTACGTCATCCTTTTTGCAGGATTTGCTCCGGACATGATATCATTTCAGCGCTCTCTATAAATGCTTTGCCGCGAGGGGCAAGCATAAGCGCATGATTCGCTCTTGTGCAGCACGGACTGAACCCCAGTTGAATGGCCGCAAAATCATCTCCGGTTCATGTTTTTTATGCTAGGTGGTGAAACGATGTCCGGACAAAAGCGTAACCGAACTGCAACAGAAACACGCTAGTTTGGGAAAATCGGACAAAAACAGTCTGTTGACTCGTGCAGATCAGCGGATTTTGTTATATCGAAGGTCATATTAAGGGGAAGCGGCTTCATCATGACGAAAAAGGTCAGTCATTTCGGTTGGTTAGCGACGGGACTCGCGATCTCTGGCCTTGCCATGACTCCTGCTTTGGCAAAAGTCCTTTCCGGTGATGACGCAATAGTATCGCTGAAGACCCTCGGATCGATCGGTTCCTTCACCGTTGCCGGTGCCGACCCTGATCTTGTAGCCAAATATAATCTCAGCACCTTGCGTGGAAATGCGAGCTTCAAATTCACACCATCCGGTGGCACTCGTGACGGCGAACGTTCGGTCACCGTGGTGGTTCGCCAGAAGTCGGACGCTGTTTCGATTCGCGAAAATATTCTCGCTGCCGCACCCGGGTCGGGTGTGACAAGCGCGGCAAAAATTGCTCCGGTTGCATATAGCCTCGGCACTGCAAAGGGCCTGAAGAGCTTCGCGATCCCGGTCAAGAAGCTGGCCGGCAATCTGCCGGATCTTTCCGAAATCGGCGGAGAAAGACTGCTGGGCGAAGAAGATAACGGCAAGAAGAGCCGTTTCAATCCGCGCATGTCGATTGATGCTTCTGCACCGATCAACGCCGCACCGCGCGCGCTGGATGCCAGCCAGAAAGATTATACACTCGATGTTGGCGGCAGCTACTCGCTGACCCGCAATCTCGAAGTGACCGCCGGTGTCCGGATTAACAACGAGCGTGACCGGATGGCGCCACTGACCGACAATCGTCAGGATAGCCAGGCCGTCTATGTCGGAACCCAGTTCCGCTTCTAACAATCGCGATTTAGCGTAAAGCGTCGATCGCGGCCCAGCCGTGGGTCAGGTGATTTCTGCGCGCCCGGTAGCGATGGCGATTCATCCCGCCCAAATATATCACTGCGCCATGGCACAATGCAGCAAGGCGGCGAGTCTGCAAAGCATTCAACGGCCGCTGGCCTAGGTGCGACCGGGTGGCGAAAACCGGTGACAGAAAGTAAATCTCGGCACCGACGCGATTGGCTTGCTGGATTTCCCTGGCATCATGAACCGGTACGCTGTGCAGCAGTCCGCCTATCACAGGACGCCGCGTCCGGCCATGCACGCCATCGGCTCTCCAGCGCCGGGCCAGCGATGGTGCTCCGGCCAGAAACAGCATATGCCCCCGCTGCCGGGCGAGTTTCTTGACAGTTTCAAATCGCGCTCGCCGCGATGCTTCCGGCAAATGATAATGGCGAAAGACTATACCGCTACCCCTTGGCAATCGCCGGATAGACTGCTCGAGAAACGCATCATTCCGCTCATCGGTAAGCAGCCATATCTGCGGCAGGGTCGAACCGGTCTGGTCGGGCAGGACGGGGCAGGGCTGGTCTCGCAACATAAGCAGGCCTATAGACGCAAGCTTGGCGAAAGAGAATGATTGAGAGAGATCCACACTTGGCAAACCCACCACTCGAAGACATCCGCGGCAAAATCGAAAAGGCCGCCAGGATAGCGAACCGCAAGCCGTCCGATATTGCGCTTATTGCCGTGTCGAAAACCCGCGGCAGCGATGAAATACGGCCTTTGCTTGAGGACGGTCATCGCGTGTTCGGAGAAAACCGGGTGCAGGAAGCGATGGAAAAATGGCCGGCTTTGAAAGCGGAATATCCCGATATCGAGCTGCATATGATCGGCCAGTTGCAATCAAACAAAGCGGCGGAAGCGGTGGCTCTTTTTGATTATATCCATTCGCTTGACCGGCCTTCCCTGATCAAGGCGCTGGCCAGGGAAATGGACCGGCAGGATCGGCACATTCCCTGTTTCCTTCAAGTCAATATTGGCGAAGAATCGCAAAAAGGCGGTTGTGATATCAAGACTGTTCCCGAGCTGCTCGCTCAAGCGCGTACGGCTGGCATAACGGTCGCCGGCCTGATGGCAGTCCCGCCGGACAATACAAACCCGGTTCCTTATTTCGCTCTGCTTGCCAAGCTTGCCCGTGACAATGGTCTTGATCAGCTCAGCATGGGCATGTCCGGAGATTTTGAAAAGGCGATCAAGCTTGGTGCTACTTATATTCGCGTCGGCACGGCTCTGTTCGGTGAGCGCGCGCCTCAAGCCGGATAGTCAGCTTCCGTCACCTTTTTCGCCGTTCTTTTCGCTGTCCTTGGCTGCTCGGTCGGCTTTGCGTTCTTCCGGCGTATCTGCCCTGACATAGCTGATCACGACATCACCGTCTTCAATAACTGGCCGGGCATCCGTTGCAAAGAATAACAGCCGGCGATCCGGTTTAAGGACGGCAAGCGGTTCCTCGCCTTCTTCGAGATTCTTGCGATAATCTTCCGCAGTGAATTTCTCGGTGATATTGGTTTTGCTGAATCGCCAGCCAGCCAGATCACGGTCGAGCAATGTGCCGAAATCTGCCCCGGATTCGAACAACAGCCGGCCATGGCCGACCCGGCTTTTGCTGTGGCTGTCATTGGCCAGCCGGCTAATTTGTTCATAGCCCATTTCCGGGCCGAGATCGGCGGTGATCAACTGGTTCTGACTATCATTGTCGGTGGCTGCGATCAGATGCTGAAATTCGCCCATGTCGATATTGTCATTATGCGCCTCGTCAAGCACGTCGCCTTGGCGGATCTCAAGGCCTTCGCTGCGGGCCCGGCGGAGGGCAAACTTGCTATCGTCGGTTACCAGAACATCTATATCGAGAGATTTCAGCATTTTACCCAAGGCGATCGACCAGCGATTGGCGCCTGCAATCAGAACGCCTTCGCCTTTTCCTTCGGATATGCCCAGTCGCTCGGCGACCCAGGATGCGGAAAAGCCGTGGGCAAAAATCGTCGCTATGACGACGGCAAAGCTGAGCGGCACCAGCGCCTCCGCGCCCGGCATCCCGTAATCGACCAGCCGAATCGCAAACAGGCCGGTGATTGCGACCGCGACAATACCGCGCGGTGCGATCCATGCGATAAACAACCGCTCGCGCCAGGGCACCGAACTGAACAGCAGGGCGACCAGTACCGAGACCGGCCTCACCACGAACAGCAGCAATATCAGGAAGATGATAAACTGCGGACGGAACTGCTGCACGGTTTCCCAGTCCAGCGTTGCCGAAAGAATGATGAACACACCGGAGATCAGCAGCACCGCCAGATCTTCCTTGAACCGGTAGAGCGCCTGGCTTGAATAGATTTGCCGGTTGGCCATGACGATGCCCATCACCGTGACCGTGATCAATCCGGTCTCATGTTTGATCAGGTCGGCGACGACAAAACCGGCGATTACGGTAACCAGCAGGAACGGAGCCTTCAGATATTCCGGCACCATCCCTCTGGGAAACAGCCAGGTCAGGGCGAATCCAAGCCCAGCGCCGATCAGTCCGGCAATGAAGCTTGCGGCAAGGACGTCCATGCTGATGACGGCGATATTGGCATCAGCGCCTTCATAGGTGATATAGGCGTAGATGCCGACGGCGAGCAAAGCGCCGATCGGATCGTTGACAATGCCTTCCCATTTCAAAATGTTGCGAACCCGCGACGGCACGCGCAGCGTACGCAGCATCGGGCCGACCACGGTGGGACCGGTAACGATCATGATACCGCCGAGCAGGGCGGATATTTCCCAGGACAGACCGGCACCATAATGCGCCGCTGCCGTACCCAGTCCCCAGGCAATCGGACCGGCAACCAGCACCATTGCCGACACCGCGCCGCCCGCTTGTCGCAATTCCCGAAAGTTCAGGCTGAGTCCGCCTTCGAACAGAATCACAGCCACCGCCAGTTTGATGATCGGTTCTTGCAGCGCGCCGAAATCGCGTTCCGGATCGATAATGCCCAAAACCGGGCCGGCGATTATGCCGACAATCAACATCAGCGCGATGGCAGGACGACCGGTCCGCCAGGCAATCCATTGGGCGCCGATGCCGAGCAGGCCGATCAGCGCAATCTTGACCATGAGTGAATCAATTATTTCCATGAACTATCCTTGGCCGGTTTTTCGGGCTTATGCAAAAAACTTTCCGGGGCCTGAGGTTCAGGCGTTGCCGAAATGGCCGATCGCTTGCTCAATAACGCCATAGATGGAATCCAGTTCCTCGCGGCCAATACAATAAGGAGGCATAATGTAGATCGTATTGCCCAATGGCCGAAGTAAAATGTTGCGATCCCGGAAAAAGCGGAGGAGTTGCGGGCCCAGGCTGGACATATAGTCGCCTGCGCCATCATCGATTTCGAAGGCCAATATCGTGCCGCACTGGCGCAGGCCGCTGACATTCGATTTCAGCTTCAGTCGCTCTACAAAGGCGTGATGTAAGGCGATGATCCCGTCGATCCGCTCCTGCACCGGCTCGTCGCGCCAGATAGCGATATTGGCATTGGCCGCTGCGCAGGCAATCGGATTGGCGGTAAAGCTGCTCGAGTGGAAGAACATCTGGGCGCGATCTTCGGAGAAATGCGCCTGATAAATAGCATCACTGGCAGCGGTAACGGCGAGCGGGATGACGCCGCCGGTCAGGCCCTTGGCCATGCACAAGATATCCGGCTCGACACCCGCCTGTTCGCAGGCGAAGACGGTGCCGGTGCGGCCCCAGCCAGTCATTACTTCATCGGCGATGAATAATACATCATGCGCGCGGCAGATCGCTGCCATCTGCTTCAATATGTCGGGTCCGTAGATTTTCATGCCGCCCGCGCCGAGGATCAACGGTTCGACAATCAACGCCGCTGGCGGATTATCGCTGTCTTTGCAAAAGGCCTCCAGCTGGTCGAGCGTTGCCTGTTCAGCCCCGGCTTCCGGGAAAGCTATGGTACCGACATCGAACAGCAGCGGCCCATAAGCCTGGTTGAACACGCCGCGCGCGCCGACCGACATCGCGCCGATTGTATCGCCATGATAGCTATGTTCCATCACCAGGATTTTCTGGCGCGCTTCGCCGCGATTATGCCAATAGCCGAGCGCCATCTTGAGCGCGACTTCGACTGCAGTCGAACCGCTGTCGGAGAAGAATATATGGTTGAGTGACTCCGGCAGGAAATCCGCCAGCCCCTCGGCCAGGTCGCGCGCCGGCCCGTGCGTCCATCCGGCAAAGATCATCTGGTCCAGCTTTGCGCTTTGTTCCTGGATCGCACTGACGATCTTCGGATGGCAATGGCCGTGCGTCTGCACCCACCAGCTCGATATCGCGTCGATGATTCTGGTGCCGTCCGCCTGATATAGGCACGCACCCTCGGCCCGCGCGATTTCCGGGATCGGTTCGCCGAGACCGTGCTGGGTGAACGGATGCCAGATATTGATGCTCATGATAGGAAGTCCGCAATGTTGAAATGCGCGGCAAAGGCTTCGCGCAATGGTTCCGGTGCAAGCTCGTCGATCATCGGCAAGCGCCCAAGATGCCGCACGGCGCCAATCCGGCAGATGGTCTGCTCGCTATCGACATTTTCTGCGCCGATGAAGGCGATGCCATGGATCGGCACGCCGCGGCTGCGCAAAGCCTCGATCGTCAGCAGACTGTGGTTGATGGTCCCGAGGCTGGTCGACGCAACGATGATGACCGGAAGCATCCAATGGGCAAAAAGATCGGCGAACAGCAGGTCCGGATTGACCGGAACCATCGCGCCGCCCGCGCCCTCGATAATCAGCGGGCCCTCTACTTGCGGGATGACGAGATCGTCCAGACCAATGACGATGCCTTCCTGCGCTGCCGAAAAATGCGGCGAGGCGGGGATTTTCAACCGGAAGCGTTCGGGAAA